>VOFK01002489.1_pt1 | contig 443455 bp, 410 predicted proteins | sample 5384121 | NCBI WGS metagenome assembly VOFK01 (sample SAMN12384730, study PRJNA508395) | human gut metagenome | isolation source: healthy gut J | host: Homo sapiens | reverse complement strand
ACATGAACTTGATGTATTCCGCCATGAGCGGGCTGGCAATGGCCTTCCACGCCTCTTCGATGACAAGGACTTTACGGGTCTTCTTGATGCGCATTTTCTGCAGGAACACGTCCATGATAATCAGTGTGTGACAATGGGAAACAGTTTCTTGTTTTCCTTGATTGCATCCACTTCAAAGACGATGAATGTCTCGTCAAACAGTGCCGAATCCACTGTCTCGTTGAGAATTTTCTCATACGCACCGCCCTTTGTAGAACGGCTGCAGCATGGTCGAATAGGTCGAGTAGCTGATTGTCGTGATGTCATTTTCGGTGCAGATCTGCTCCAGACGGTCGAATGAGTAGTCAAAGAATGAGTTGAAACTCAGCTCCGTCACTTTGAGGGCCGCCCGCCGTGCCTCAAGCACCTCTATCTGTTTGCGCACCATCTCATCCACCTCTCTGGGTGGTTTGTTTGGGTTCTTTCGGCTGGCCGCCGCAAACAGGTTTTTCAGCAGTACCTCCCGTTGCTCGTCGGTGTATCTTGTAAATCCGTTGAAATAGGCATCATAGTAGTCTATGATTATCTGCTCGACAATGCGGAACTCGATTTCGGGAATCTGGCTGTCCGACCCTTTCCAAATCATCAGGATAAGGTTCTTGAGGAAGTCTATCTTCTCGATATTGTATTCCTCCCGGTTGATGCGAAACGGATTCATCGTAATAGGCCGTTCCTCGGTATAGGAGATATACTTGCCGCCCAGATACTCGCACAGTCCCTCGTATGAGTTCCCCGTATCGACCATCACCACATCCGTTCCCTGCTCATGGAGCTGGCGCACGACCGAGTTCATATGAAAACTCTTGCCGCTGCCCGAAGGCCCCAAACAGAAAAAATTGGAATTATCAGTCAGTTTATTCTTTCCCTCTTTTCCCGTGATGTCGATAGCCACCGGCACGCCCTGACGGTCGGTGTAGTAAATCTTCAGCGGCGTTTCCTCGCTGTGCAGCACACGCTCCTTGTACATCAGGCACATCGCCGCATCGGAAAGGGTCAGGAAACGGTCGTATTCCTCATTGAGCGTGTAGCAGTTGCCCGGAAACGAACCGACGAACAGTTCCAGTTGGTTGTATGCCCGCTTGCTGATATGGATACCCATACGCCCGAAAGCGTTTTCCAAGTGGTTCGTACACTTTTGCAGGTCTGCACCGGCAGACACGGCCACCACCATGTTGAAGTGTGTATATACCAGTTGCTTGCTCTCACGGGCGATGACTTCCTGCACACGCTTGATGTCCTCGACCGCCATCTGGTTGTTCGGGTTCGGAATGCTCGCGTGGCGGTTCTTCTTTTTGTCGAGCAGCGACAGCTCACGCTTCTGGTTGGGCAGGAAGATGATTTGGTTATAGACCACCGTCTCGGCGTTCGGGATGCTGTCCACCACCGACACCAAATCGACGGGCATTTCCGTGTTGTTGACCTCGATATTCGTGTACGGACGTATCTGTGAGGGCAGTGCGGCACAGTCCACGTCCACAAGGCTGTACACCTTGCAGCGTTTGTCGCCCATCGACACGGTTTCATCGTCCGCCTTGAAGTTCGTCATCGACACGGTGCGGTCTTTGAAGTTCATGGCGAAGTAACGATCGACGTACTCGCTCGCTTCGGCTTTGTTCAGGAATCTGGCCTGTACGCCGCCGTCACGTAACTGGTCGTGTACTTTACGGATTTTCACAAGGAAGTCGCGCCACTTTTTGCTATCGAACGAGAACAGACGGCTTTTCTTCGCCTCTTGCGTGATGGTCAGGTAGCAAAGGCTGTCCGTGTAAGGACGTCCCTTGAAATAACGAAAATAGGATGAAGACAGGAACTCCTGACCGTCAGTCGGTTCGCTCGCAAACTGTTTCCTGACGAAGATGTCCTGCTTGTGGATGGCGTACCCTTCGCCCAACGTCTGCGCAAGGGCGGTGAACAAGTGTGTGAAGTCGTAGTAACTGTCAATGTCCGCCGAATATTTCTGTACCGGATTCTCTATCTTAAGTACGGCGGAATATTCGCCGGTCTTGGTGTACAGCACACCCACACCGTCCGTTTCCTCCGCCGAGAAATAGATGTCCTGAAAGATTCGCTTGCGCTTGCCGCCCGTACACCGAACGCATAGACCGACAAGGCCATACCCGCGCACAAAGCGACAAAACATAAAATGATGTATAGGGTCATTTCGATATACGTGTAATTAAATAGGGGCAGGTTCGCCTTGCTTCAAGACAAACCCGCCCGCGTTCAACAATCAATAAAGCCATGCACATTGCCGTGATGGTTTTTTTTCGTCAGATCTTGCGCGAGTGGGCATACACATACACACCCGGAACGACCTTCTTGCTATGCAGTCCTTTCCGCTGTTTGAGGAGGATGAGCACGATACCGGCCGATACGACGGTAGCCAGCACGACAAGCCCGGCAATGAAACCGAGCAGGCAGTAGGCGGCGACAAAGCCGACAATGGCTCCGCACGTCGTCACCGCCGCCCAATATATATACCGGCCTTGATGCCCAAAAACTCAAGAGGCCGTTGCAGTCCCTTGAACAGCGGGTAGTCCGGATAGCGTTCGTCCTTGCCTTTCATACTTATCCTTGATGTTTAAGCGGGCAATACCGAAGAACAGAGGCAACGCCTTGGCCGCCGCAATGAGGAAGATACAGGCTCCCACGACCATCATGATCTTCTTCTTTGACGTCCTGCTCCTCGTTGTTCATGGCGATATATACCGAGATTGCACCCACGATGGCCACAACGCCGGCAATGGCGTAGCACAATTTCACCATAATAGGCACATACTTGGCAATCTCCTCCGCGACAGTGGATAATGCGCTCGTACCGGCGGAATAGTCGCCTGCGGAGTTCTGCGCTTTCGCCACGATGCCGGACAGCAGCATGAAGGAGAACATCATTACTTTGGTAGGGATTCCGTTGACGAATCCGAATGCCTTGCGGCACAGTTGTTTGGTTTTCTGAAACATACGTTTACTTTTTTAGTGAATACTTTATTTGTCTGCGACCTGATACAAGTAAGGTTATATGCGGTAGCCGAAGAAAACCGGGAAAACATAGAATGCCCCGATCAGGAACAGGCACGCACCTACAAGCACGTCATTATCGACTTGGTGATGCCGTCCTCGCCCGTGTTCATCTTGATGTATATCTGACAGACGGACACGATGACGTAAACTCCGGCGATAGCGCAACAGATATACTGGACATAGAGCATCATCGTCACCACGAAGTCGTGCATCGTGGCCAACGCATCCGCTCCCCAGCTATAGTTCACGCATCCGCTTTTGGCAAAAGCCGTGTAGGGGAACGGGAGGCACAGCGCACATAGAATCTTTTTAGCTTTCGACATCTCACAACCGGTCTTGAATTGGGTTCCACTTTATTTCCGGTCGGTTGTCTAACCGTCCCTTGGAAATCATAGCCTTGTACATCTCCTCCGACGTGCGTGCGTCCGACAGGTAAGGCGTGGTCTCTTCCATCTGTTCCTCCGCCTCGGCCTTCAGCCGTTCCAGTTTCTCCTGCGCCGTTCCCGGTTTGTCCTTGACATCCTCAAGGGATGTTTCGGAAGAGGTAGCCGTACTTTCCGTCTCGTAGTTCTCGCTACCGATACTGAAGCCGCTCTCGCTTTCCGTGACAGCCACACTCTCTTCCTCTTCCGGTGCGCCGAGGTCGAAAACTTCCTCGTTCGGTTTGTCCGTCCCCTTTTTCCCGTAGAGGTCATGCGCTATGATGACGGCGTAGTAAATGATGTAGGCAACCGTCAGGACAATGGCAAAAATGAAATATGAGTTCATGTATTTAGTATGAATATTAAAAATTCGTATTAGTATGATTTTGCAAAGAAACGCACGAAATATAAAACCATAAAATAATTGAGCATTAAACATCTGTTTCGTTAATGAGATTTGTGTAAGTTTCAAAAATCGAACTATTAAATCGTACTATATTGCAGTCTCTATGGTGGGAAATGGAGAAATCGGGGCATAAAAAAAGCTCTCGTGGTGGAGAGCTTTAGGTGGCAAAAGAGAACACTGAATATCAGCGTTTCTTTCCGCGCAGGTAGTCGTTCAGGTCTTTGTATTCCGCATAGTGGCAGGATTCATCGCTGACACGTCCATCATACATCCCGGCAATGGTCTCTGTGGTTCTCTGCCCGGCAAGGTCATTGTCGAGATAACAGTGAATGTCCGAATACTCCTGTAAACGTGCCAGCGTCTTTTTCAAATTGTTTACCGAGTTCATCACGAGGTAGTCGCATGGTATGGCAAGACAGACCGTCCGGTCGCCTGCCAGTTTCAGTGTCATATAAGAAAGAAAATCCATGAATCCCTCGAAGACACAGACGTTTTCCTGTGTCTCTTCTGTCAGATGTCTTATCAATGAGATGTCCTTGTTATTCAGGCATCCCTTGTAATAGGCGTTTCGCACCTCGTAACCGCCTGATATATTGCCGAATGCGAGAGCGAAGTAATGACGGCCTCGCAGTTCGTAATGCACCTCCTTGCAATACATACGGCTGATGTCCGCGTCGATAAGCCGGGATTGGAGGTAAGAGAACAGGGCGTGATGACGGAGTGGAATCACGATCACGTCTTTCATTTCAGCCTCCACCGGTCGGGGTGGAGCGGTCAGCATACGGGTTCTCGGTAGTGATGCGCCATTCACAAGCCTCTCTATATACGCCAGGGCCTCGCTCACGCAGTCCGTCCGGCAAATGTATTTTGCCAGTTCCACCAGGTCGCCACCGGTCGCCTCGCCGAAATCGTACCATTCATTGATGCGGTCATTCACTTTGAACGACGGGGTACGCTCGTTCCGTAACGGTGAGAGATACCAGTATTGTCCCGATTTTATGTGCTGCGTATGGTGACCGAGACGTGCCAGAAAATCCACGATACGCACTTGTTTTGCTTCTGCTATGGTCATGTCTTTTTTCTTTCACTTGGTTTCACGAAAATGGTTTAGTTTAGTTTTTTCCTATATATATAAATACTAAAGTAAACTAAATCATACAGGCCCGCGCCCGGCATCATTCTTCATCAAAAAGCATGGCCTCGGTAGGCGTCATGTCATAATAGAACAGCTTGTCCCGTTTGATGATGAGCTTGAGGTTGTCTATCAGGTATTGCATCAGTTTTATCATGACGCTCCGACCACGTTTGAACCCGATTGCCTCGTAGGAGACCATCAGGCTTTGCAACAGGTTGTCGAATCCCCGGATAGGCTTTTCCCCGAAAGCGGCGGAGAGGGCTTCCCGGTGCTGTTCGATGCTCAGCTCCGTGAACCCCGTCCGAGCCTTGGGCTTCGGGGGCTCTCCGAACGAGTGTCCTTCCGCAATGACGGGCAGCCCAGTCTCGTTGATGGTGAACGCAAACGGCTTGAACTCCTTTTCCCGGATATGGAGCGCATGGACTTCGCTGATGCCGGGATTCTCGTTGCTCTTGCTGATGACAAGCACGGTTTCCGCCTTGTTGCTCATTTCCGTACCAATGTGTCCCCGCACATTATTATCCCCTTTGTTCAAATGGAGTACACAATGGATATGCAGGTCGTACCTTGAAGACCATTCCATCATCCGGTTGATGACTTCCACCGATTCACCGGTGCTGTTGATGTCAAGCATCAGGTCGCGGATGCCGTCAATGATGACCAGCCCATAGCCTTTGTTCTGACGCAGCGCATAGTCGATGACCTCGACACGCACCGACGGCGAATATTCACGCAGGCAGAAGAAGTCGAGATTCTCCGGGTCGGTTGTCGTGGGCAGCCCGGCCAGCCGCAATATGCGCTCCAATACCGAGCGGCAATGGAAACGGCTCTGTTCCGTATCGACGTACAGAATCCGCTGTTTGCCTTCGGGCAGATGCGCACGGTAGTTCAACACTTGTTTCCCGGCCAATGAAGCGGCGACAAGCGCAGAGACATTAAACGTCTTCTTCGACTTTGCCTTTCCTGTCGATGCACTGAAATTGCCGAGCGTGGCAATCGTCGAGTTGTCTATCCAGATGATTTGCGGCGGGGTCTCATAAATGTCCGTTGCCTTGATTTGCGAGGCCAGAAGGATGTCCGACAGGCGGTGTTCATCCATTCCCATATCGGCTGAGCGGTCAGTCTTTCTTTCGTTTTCCATTGCGTCTCTTATTAAGGAACGGTTCTGTGGCGGCGGCTTCCGTCGCCATGCGCACGGCCTCGTTCACTGTAGGTTCATAATTCTGCAACAGCCATTCGTCCAATTCCTCCTTGGCGAAATAGACCATTTTACCGCGCGGTTTGTAGTGCGGTATCTCCTTGCTCGATGTGAGCTTGTACAGCATACTTTCAGAAACCCCGATATACATACAGGCTTCCTGAAACGTGAACACTCTCTTGGTCGTGAAGATGGTATTTTCCAGCAACGTGATACGCTCCAAGAGACTTTCGACCGGTTCCAATTTCTTTAGTACCGATTCGATGGCGGCGAGCCGTCCGCTCATCCGCTCCATGAATGTCATTCTATTCGGCATAATAACATGGTTTGATTTTTGACAATGGAGATGCAACCTCCGTTATGCAGCGCGCTAACGGAGGTCAAAGGTATGTCCGGTAAACGAAGATGCCGTGATTTGGGGAATGATACTATGCGCGTATCATTGTAACTCTCATGCTTTTACCTTTCACATACTTCGCTTCTTGTCACTTCCTGTCATTCTTTCAGCCGGTCAATGGTCTTTCGGATGCCGTATGCGACCGATGTCATGTTGTTCTTGATGGATGACAGCGCGGAAGACAGGGTCGATACCGAAACGGAACGTGTCCCGTCCTTGGACTGCAGGAATGCACCCTTGCCGAGAACATTCTGCCACCGGGACTGGATAAGCGAGTTTTCAAGAAGCGCGTCGAACAGGATTACCACACGGCGGATATTGTTCACTCGGATGGAAAAGCCTTTCTTACAGGCGAAAAGAGCCTCCATGTCTTCAATGCGTACAGAAACACAGAACAGATGATAAGTATTGGCACAAGCCACAATACTTTCCATCTGTTCCGGGGTAAAATCACAGCCAAAAGAAAGGGAGAGATCTGCCGGTCGGTCAATGTGGGGCGGACCGAGCGGAGGCAACGATTCCGAGGTATCATACATCCGTTTCAGCTTCATGCACTCGTCAAACGTGAAATTCGGCGTAGCAAAGCAAATCTGGACGAAACGGGCGTACTCGGTCAGCAGCCCCTTGACGATGTGGATGTTCATTTCGTGGCAGTTCCGGCAGGCCGCATGGTCGCAGTCTATGTACCGGTGTCCGTTTACGAAATCGTCCACATAACGGTGGTACTGTTTACCACCCGACACAACATCGTGGAGATAAACTGTTTTTGCTTCGGTTAGCAGGGCGAAAAGTTCATTCGCCACATCCTTCTCCGCAGCGAAGTGCTGCAGGTGTTGGCTCCCTCCAAAAAGAGAGAAGGCCGTCTTCAGGTCTTTTCATGTCGATTTACCTTTTTGAGTTTATAATATGTGATGAAAGCATTAACTTCGGTTGCGTTCACAACCGGAGCAATGCCATAAATTGATGTTTGTAAATTAGACATGAACCACATAGTGCCGTCAATTAGTGAAACAAACCGTTTACAAGATTCACTGCCTCGTCCTTCTTCTTGTTGATAATCTTGGCATACACCTGTGTCATTTTTACGTCGGCATGACCGAGCAACTTCGAGACGGTATATAAATCCGCGCCGAGCGTCAGCATCATGGTGGCGAATGTATGCCGGCTGGTGTGATAGGAGAACCGCTTGGAGATTCCGGCTGCTTTCGCCCAAGGTTTGAGCTGCATCCTGATTGTATTGGCGGACGGCAGGTCGAACACATTATCTTCCGATGATTTTCCCCCACGTTCCGGCATCCACTTCAACGCTTCAGGAGAGAGGGGCAGGTAAATAGGCTCTTTGGTCTTTTTCATGGACACGGCCAAACGGTACTGTCCCCTGTCAACGAACACGTCTTTCCATTTCAACTTGATTATATCGCTGATGCGCAATCCGCAGAAGCAGGAGAACAGATACGCGCATTTTACTATCTCGTATTCCTCGTGGGGCATAGGAGTGTCAATCAACGCCTGTACCTCTTCGATGGTCATGTACGACCGCATACTCTCCGGCTTGCGGATTTTCTCCGACTTCTCAAGTTCGTTGAAAGGGTTGGCCTTCATCTTTTTCTTCCTGACGGCAGAGTTCAACGCACCGTTCAACGCACGGTAATAATTGTGAAGCGTGTAGTTTGATATGTCCTTGCCTTTCGGATGATATTCCGTCAACAGATAAGTGATGTAGCCCCGGCAGAAGTCCCCGTCAATCTGATCCAGTGTGACCATTTCTCCGGCATAGTCTTTCAGTATGCGCATGGCAATCTTGATTTGGTTGCCGTCTTTCTTGCCCGCACTCTCTTGGGCTTCCATGTAAACCTTCATCCAGTCCAACAGATAAGTCTTGTCCTTACGGAATACGATTCCTGCCTCATTGCTGGTCAGTTCGATAATACGTTTCGACTTGATGGCATTGGCGGCATCCATTGTCGCCTGATTCTGCCTACGGGCATTATTATCCGTCTCCGGGATAATATACATCTTGAGGTATTCATACGTCCGCTTTCCATCGCGGTATATATCCAGATATAGACTCTTGCTGCCATCGCTCAACGGCTTCATCCGAAGACGAATCGGCTCTTTGACTTTTGTATGATTCTTAACTCGTGCCATAGGGATTCCTTTCTCATTTTTCCTATTGCAAATATACGGATAAGTATCGAGATTAAGAAACAAATAAGAAACAAAATTGCACCAAATAAGAGCCAATTCACTGAAAGTACTGAAAACAACTGAAAATAAAAATAGGCTTATAAAACACTGATTTATAGCTTATTTATTATCACTTTATTGGGTGTTGTTTGCATTTTGTATATATACTGCGTAAATCTGGTAAATTTCAAGCGATGAGAATAGGCGAACATCTTACCGCGTCATATCCTTTACGGATACGGCGTGGTGTTGTTGCTTATTTTATCGCAGGGCATACCAGAGCCTCTCTACAAAAGTAAGTTTTCAGCACCACGCTTTCTGTTTAATTAAATCTAAAAATTAACCGTCGCGTTGGTGCTGGGCGACAACCTAAACTTATTGCAACTATGAAAAAGTTGTTTCTTATTGTAGCCGCTATGTTTGCGGTAGTTTCTTTCTCGGCTTGTTCCGATGATGATGACAACAAGGATGCGTCAATTGTTGGAACGTGGCAGATTACTTATTATGAAGGGTGGGCGACGTTCAGCGATGGTACACGAGATGATTGGTCGGATGCATATCCCCTTACGTCAGAAGGCAACTATTATTGGACATACACTTTCAATGAAAATGGAACTTGTGTGCAAACCGACTATTCAGATAATAAAAACGATGATAGCTCGCCCATGCATTTCACATATTCTGTTAATGGCAACACACTCACAATGACAGAATCAACAGGTGAATTTCAAAATGTTTTTCAAATTAAGAAACTATCTCAATCACAACTTGTTTTATTCCGTAGTGGAGAGGATGCACACGAAAAATTTGAAGAAACTGAAACGTACAAAAGGATAAAATAAAAAAAGACAAAATATTAGGACAGACTTTGGAAAACGGTCTATAAATTAAACTGTTTGTGTAAGTTTGTCCTTTCTATTCCGAGTGACAGACTTTGTGAAAAGGTTAATCTATAAGACCCTTTTGCAGAGTTTGTCACTTTCTTATTTTGTTTATTTCGCTAATAATCTTATCTTTATACTGCAAAAGACCTTGCACCGTTTCTCGATCTTAAAAGATAAATAACAATTAAATTTTAGCTAAAATGAACAGATACAAACAACCTAAAACTGAATGAAAGACCGACGCATGAGAGGATAAACAGATAATCCAAAAGGCGGTTAAATGGAGCCAAACAGAGGGAATAGTCCTGCTTGTAGGAAAACCCAAAGACGAAATATTTCCCGAAACATTTATCTACTTGTTTGCCCCTAATATGGCAGACATTACAAAACCCGTCGAAATTGTCCTTACAAAGAACCGACAATACATATTTGGATGAAAATGCGAACTCGAAGATATGGACGGGATAATCGGCACAATGACGGCTAACGAGGCACAAATCGAGGGAACGGGCGAAAAGGTGAATTTGTTCGACTACCACGTGAAAGCCGATACAATCCTATTCCAATACACCACACCCGACGGACGGAACGAGATGGTGAAATTCCCGTTAGCTGGATTTTGCGAAAACTATTTAAGACAATTTTAGCAACTCAATTTTTTGATAATATTACAATTTTCTATACATTTATAGAAAATTTGTAGCTATGGTTAAGTCTATCTTGCAAGCAAATACAATCGAACTCCATTATTGGATGGACGACAACTCTCACATAATAGATGCAAATATCCAAAATAAGTGCGAGAGGGAATTATTGGATATACTTGATAGCATAGCAGGACAATGGGGGCTTTCCGTTACTATCGAAACAATGCCTTTGGCAAATGGGGGTGTTATTCGCTGGTTTCGACTAAAAGCTAAATCATTTAAAAGAGCCCTCAATGGGAAAGAAAACTATATATATTGCCATCGTAACAACTTTGGCAACAACAATAATTGCCACTCCGATAACAACTACCATTGAGTCTATTGTGCAACAGACCATCGAAAATATTTTCGCAGACGAGGAAGTAAAACAGATGCAAAAAGAGAATCTTCGTTTAGATATAGAGCTAAAACAAGAAATGCTTAGACAAATACAGCAACAAGATAAAATAGAGAAAAAACGCTCCAATTTTTATGAACAACTAAACCAAGAACCGAACGTAACTCAAATTTCGGTTAAAGCACAAGATGAGAATTTTATACCTATTAGTCCTGAATTGTTTGTTCAAAAAACTAATTTTCCGAGTTATATCATAACATCAAGCGATCTCCCATCAGAAATAGTAGATGGGGCAATTATCGAAATAATATCCCCAGTCCTAAAAAAAGGAGATTACAAATGGAGAGGGATATACAATGGAGAAACTGTTGCATTTAATATGAAATCAAACGAGTTCAAAACATTGGTGCAAACAGGAACCATTGAATTTACAAACGGTTCTTCTATAAAATGTCTACTCGAGATCAAAAAAAATATAGATAGCAATGGAGATGAAAAAATAACAGAATATAATATAGTCCGAGTAGATGAATATTTTAAAAATGAAAAGCCTATAGAAACTCCCGAAGGCAAAAAGAACAGACAAAAGCAAGAAGCCGAAAGGATGCAAGGCAAACTATTTTAATCCATTAAAATTCGGTGGAGTTGAATTGCATCGTATCTATAAAGGTTAAGGAGAAAAGGCCGAAAAAATGCGGCGTTTTCCTTTGACTGCAATAATACTAATTCACTTAATTACTAATAATCTCGATTAAATCAAGAGTTAAACCGTCAGTTAAACCGCAACGAAAAGACAGAAACAAGGGGCGAACGGGCTATGCGTAAATCACTGAATAGCATCTATATTCAGACGGGATGGTGCCATAGCTCAGTTGGTAGAGCAAAGGACTGAAAATCCTTGTGTCCCTGGTTCGATTCCCGGTGGCACCACAGAATGAGAGAGAGTTGCAGCAATGCAACTCTTTTTTTATAACATTGTGTATTTGCAGCAAAACGGTCGGCAGGAATAGCACCCCGGACTATGCCGCCGGACAGACGATTCGCCCCCGCAAGCGTTTCCCGGCCTTCCGCTCCGGTTCCCGGAAAAAATACGAAGGGAAGACCGGAATCGGATTAAATGATTATTTTTGCATCGGAACAAATCGCCGCAAGCATGAAAAAACGCTGGATCGTCTTCACCGTATTACTTATCGTCGCCCTGACCGCATTCCTCTACATCCGCTTCTTCTTCGTCTTCGGCGAGGGCGTCAAAAGCGGAGAGTTGAACTATGTCGTCTATAAAGGGCTCGTCTTCAAAACCTACGAAGGCAAGCTGATCCAATCCGGCATACGGTCCAAAACGGCCGGTACGATCCAATCCTACGAATTCGAATTTTCCGTCGAAAACGAAGCGCTCGCCCGCAAGCTGATGCTGCTGGGCGGCAAAAACATCGAACTCCACTACAAGGAGTATTTCGGAGCGCTTCCCTGGCGGGGATTCTCGAAATTCGTGGTCGATAGTATCGTCACAAAACCGATCGGCTCCCTGCCGATCGACTCCGAAACGGAACGATAACAAACTACTCCGAAGTCGCAGCAAACGACTCCGGCCATTTTTCCCGAAATATTATTTCGGTCCGACTACCCGAATCCGCAGACAGTCCCCATGTTGCATCGTTTCCGACACTCCATCGCTTCGTTCTCGCTTCCGACGCGGCTCAACAACCCATTCCACTACACTCCACATCCGCTGTGCGAATTAGCGGCCCGGGAGCTGCAAGCCTACTTGTGCGAACGGAAAGAGTGGACCGAAGAACTCTCTGCGGGTAAAATGTTCGGGGTGCTGGTCGTGAAGGATTCAGCCGGAACTGTAGGCTTTCTGACCGCATTTTCAGGTAATCTGGCCGGCAGCAACAGCCACGAATATTTCGTCCCGCCCATCTACGACATGTTGCGGCCCGGTGATCTCTTCCGCACCGAAGAGGCCGCCATTTCGGACCTGAACCGGCAAATCGAAACCCTCGAAACGGATGTCCGCTACAGGGGACTTCTCCGAACCATAGAAGAAACGGAAACAGAAGCCGCCCGGGAAATCGCAGCCGCAAAAGCCCGGATGCGAATCGCAAAAACCGCCCGAGAAGCCCGACGCAGGGAGCACCCGGACGAAAATACGCAGACGGCTTTAGTCCGGGAAAGCCAATACGAAAAAGCGGAGCTGCACCGGTTGAAACAGAGTTGGAAAAATCGGATCGCATCGCTTCACGCGCAACGAACCTCCATCGCGGAACGAATCGAATCCCTGCGCTGCGAGCGTAAGGCCCGTTCTGCGGCTCTTCAGGCAAAACTATTTCGCAAGTTCCGTCTGCTCAACGCCCTCGGAGAGATACGCGATCTGGCGGAAATATTCGCACCGACTCCGCAGGGTACACCCCCGGCCGGTGCAGGGGAGTGTGCGGCCCCCAAACTGCTGCAATACGCTTTCGAACACCGGCTTACACCGCTGGCGATCGCCGAATTCTGGTGGGGAGCCTCGCCGAAGGGCGAAATCCGCCGTCACGGACACTACTATCCCGCCTGCCGAGGTAAATGCGGCCCGATTCTCGCCCACATGCTTCGGGGACTCGACGTCGAGCCCGAACCCGATCGCGCCTGCCCGCAGTCCGCCCCGGAGCTCCTGTACGAAGACCGCTGGATAGCCGCCGTCTTCAAACCTGCCGGGATGCTCTCCGTTCCTGGAAAATCGGAAGCTCCGTCGATCCTCGACTGGGCTCGGGAGCGTTATCCCGCAGCTACGGGACCGCTCGTCGTCCACCGCCTCGATATGGACACCTCGGGTGTACTGCTGCTCGCCCTGACCAAAGAAGCGCACCAGGATCTCCAGGCCCAATTCAAACACCGAACCGTCCGAAAACGCTACATCGCCCTGCTGGAGGGGCGGATAACCCCGCCGAAAGGACGTATCGAACTACCCCTGCGACCGGACCTCCACGACCGTCCCCGACAGGCGGTCGATCCCCTGCACGGAAAACCGGCGATCACGGAGTACGAAGTGTTGGAATTCCGGAACGGCCGCACCCGCATCGCCTTCTACCCGCTGACCGGCCGCACGCACCAGTTGCGCGTCCATGCGGCCCATCCATCGGGACTCAATGCTCCGATCGCGGGCGACCGACTGTACGGAACAGCCGGCCGGCGGTTGCTTCTGCATGCCGAACGGATCGAATTCCGCCATCCGGCGACCGGCGATCGGATAGCGATCGAAAAACCGGCGGATTTCTAATGTCGCAAGAAAAAGCGGACGCATCATGTACTGCACCCCAAAAGTTGGACACTTTTGGGGTGTTTTTTATGAAATATAATTATGAGATTCGTTTAAAGGCCGTAAAACTGGTACTCGAAGGCGGACTTTCGGTTAGGGAAGCCGGATGTCACTTGGGCTGTGGCCGCTCGCAAGTTCACTTGTGGGTAACATTATTCGAGCGCCATGGCCTTGCCGGCCTTAAAAGCGCGCCACGGTAGCTACAGTGCAGAATTTAAGTTGTCAGTTTTGAAGCATATGCACCAAAAATCATCTATCTTTGCTGGAGACAGCAGTGCATTTCGGCATTCCGGGCCCTTTTTGTTATTCGTCAATGGGAGCGGCTCTATCAAAACCAAGGTGCTGAAGGCCTGCGGCGTAAACCGCAAAGAAGAAGGAGGCCGGCCATGAGTAAATCGAAGACTAAAAAGTCAAACTCAAAACGCCTCCGCACGAAGAGTTGCTTAAGGAACTGGAGTATCTTCGTGCCGAGAATGCTTACTTAAAAAAATTGCAGGCCTTAGTCGAGGAGCGCATTGTCCGCGAGAGCGGGAAAGAGCCCAAGCCATCGAAGGACTAAGGCCGCAGTGCCGGCTTTCAGTATTGCTCAAAGCCGCAGGGATGGCGCGAAGCACATTTTATTATCACTTCAGAAAATCAAAACAACCCGATAAATATGCTCGCGAAAAAGAGAGTATTATAAGGTTATATCACGAACATAAGGGGCGTTATGGTTATCGGCGCATTACCGTTGAAATGAATAAGATCGGATATGCGATAAATCACAAAACCGTACTTAAGCTGATGAATATTTGCGGGATAAAAAGTCAGGTCAGGCTCCGTAAATACTGTTCATACAAAGGACAGATCGGACGGATAGCGCCCAATCTTCTGCAACGCGACTTTGCAGCCGAAAAACCGAATCAGAAGTGGGTTACTGACCTTACGGAATTTTCGGTTTGCGGCGTAAAGTTATATCTATCGCCGATTATGGACTTATATAACCGGGAGATTATTAGCTATAAAATAGCTGAACGCCCTAACTTTATGCAGATCATGAAGATGCTGGACGATGCGTTTGCCAGAATACCGGATTCTCCGGGTATTGTCTTGCATTCCGACCAGGGCTGGCAGTATCAGATGAAGCAGTATCAGCCCGTTTAAGACAGAAAGGTATTACACAGAGCATGTCGCGCAAGGGTAACTGTCTGGATAACGCTGCTATGGAAAGTTTCTTTGGATTATTGAAGTCCGAATTATTATATTTGCAAAAATTCTCATCCATAGACCATTTCCGAAAAGAATTGGAAGAATATATCGACTACTACAATAACAAGCGGATAAAGAAATACTTAAACAACATGAGCCCGGTACAATACCGAACTCATGCCATCTAAACAAATACTAATCCGTCCAATATTTGGGGTGCACTTCATCACGCAGTCCGCTTTTCCCACCATTTAACTTTTCATTAACCCCGACCGGAACTATTTCATCCGGTTAATCATCTGTTACTTGTAATTCCTGACAGAAGCCACGTGCGGAGCGATTCTCATCGTCCCGGTACGCACGCCCTGCGATTCGGGTGCCACGAATTCGGAAACGGGGGACGCTCCCGCCTTGGTGAAGGTGTGGCTCTGACGCAACAGTACACCCGGATTCTCGTCCGCAGCGACACCTACGGCCAGAATCGTATGCTCCGTATCCCATTTGCACAGGTAGAGCTTGCCGGTAGGACACCACGTACCGCCGACCAACAACGTTTCGATAACCTCGTCGTCGGAAATCGCACTGGTCGGATCGTTCGGATCCTCCGCGATCATCGTTCCGTACCACTCCTTCGCATTCTCGGCTGCAAAAGTCACCATGACATAGGCCTGACCCTGACAATCCGCATACTTCTCGTTATCGAGCGCATAGAGATCGTCGCCGTTGAAGTATTTGTCGATGGTCGCCGTTACCGTCGCATTGCTCACGGCTTTAGGCAGCGTTTCGATGGGATCGGAAACGTACACCTCCGCCTGCGGCTTGCCGAATTCGTCGATGCTGGCTACCCATACATAATATTTCGTTCCCGGTTCGAGCACCTTCGTATAGCTGTAACCCGACTGGCCGCACACCCGGTTATTATCGAGATTGTCGATATCCTGTCCCACGTACTCCGTCACATAAGCCTTCATATCGGCCTTGTACCGCTCGTAATCGGCCTCGGAGATCAAATCGAACATGTAGGGAACCGTATCGTCCGAAGGCTTGATCGATATGTTCATTCCGCGCGAAGTAAGGTCGGAATGGGTCACCGTGAACTGGCACGCCGCCGGATCGATATTGGGTTTGCTCGTGCGGAACGGGAATTTCTGAATCGGAGTGGTCGGAGCACTGGCCGCCCAACCGAAGATCAGCACCCAATATTCGGTATCGGGCAGATAAACTCCTTCGTTCTTGTATTCATATACGCCCGGAGCAGCCATGAAATCGAGCATGAAGCTGTCCTCCGCTATGATTGTCTGGAGCAAAGCATCGTCGTCGAGTCCTTGGTAGCGGAACGCCGGACGGATGGCCGAATAATACGGAAACTCGAGATCGGACGGAGTAATCGTAAAGTCCGCTCCGTTATAATAGCAGGTAAACTCCACCTTAAAAGTAGCTCCCGCAGCCAGTTCCTTGGTCTTGAAAGTCGTTTTCTCGATCGCGGTATTCACTTCGCCCGCTGCATCGAGCCCCGCAGCAAAAGCCAGGTAATCGGTATTCGGATCCAGCCCCTCGAATGCATAGTTCGATTCGCCTTGAGATCCCAACTTTTTGAGAGCCTCTTCGACCGAGCCGTAATTCTTGACCGCTTCTGCCATCATATTCTTCATATATACGGCCAAATCGCCCGAGTGGTGCTGATCGAGGATCTGCTTGGAAAGAACGTCGTAATAGTAAACCGCATCGTTGTCCGAAGGCACCACTTTCATATTCACTCCGGTCGGAGTCGGCTCACCGAGCGTAATCTTAAAAGTCGTTCCTGTCACAGGAGGGGTTTCGGTACCCTTCTGATCGACTTTCAATACGGCCTGTGCCGTCCCGGCCGTCACCGTCACCACTGCCTGGGGCTTCGGTTCCGAAGCCGTATTCTCCTCGGCCGTTACCGTGAAATGAGTACCATCCGACTGAACGACCTTGCACCAGGCCTGATTCGATTCCACCTGCCATGTAGCCTGGTCGGTCTTGACCTCGATCGTCCTGGTACCGCCGACAGCTTCGAAAACCAGGTCGGTCGAAGGATCGATCTGCAACAATGCAGTCGCATTGTCGTCATCGCTACAACTTGTCGTAAACCCCAACAGGCAACACAATACTACGAAGTAAAGATTTTTCATACAGTACAACACTACTGTCCCGTAAAAGCGGGCAAGTCGGTCTTTGAAATAGTTGAAACATAGTCTATTAGAAGTAATTTTTCATGTGCGACGATTTGAATTTGTAATTTTGCAGCCCATAAAGGGACTGCTCTATGAACAAAGACAAATATGTATTCGCTCAATTGGTTGCATTTCTCGACAACAACAAGTTCCGTCACCTGGTTGACAAGTATGATGGGAACAGGTATGTCAAGAACTTCACCTGCTGGAATCAGCTCATGGCACTCATGTTCGGACAACTCTGTAACCGTGAGAGCCTGCGTGATGTTGTCGTTGCATTGGAGACTCACCAATCCAAATGTTATCACCTTGGAATGGGGCGTAATCCAATAGCGAAAACGACATTTGCCACAGCGAATCAGAATCGTGACTACAGGATCTTTGAAGACTTTGCCTTCTTCATGATGGAACAGGCTCGCAAGAAACGAGCAACCGACATCTTCAAGCTGAAGGGGAATGTTTATGCATTTGATTCAACAACGATTCCGCTCTGCTTGTCAGTATTCTGGTGGGCAAAGTTCCGCAAGAAGAAAGGAGGCGTTAAGGCGCATGTCCTTTATGATCTGGAGTCCCAAGTTTCTGCTTTCTTCCATATTACGACTGCATCGGTACACGATTCAAAGGCAATGAAGGAGATTCCCTATGAATCAGGTTCTTACTACGTATTTGACCGTGGTTACAATGCATTCAAGGAACTCTACAAGATTTGTCTTAATGAATCATACTTCGTGGTTCGGGCGAAGAAGAACTTACAGTACAAGTGTACGAAATGGAAACGTAGATTGCCTAAGAATGTGCTTTCTGATTCCGTTATTGAACTCACGGATGTGAACACACAGAAGAAGTTTCCTGAGAGGCTGCGACTTGTGAGATTTCACGATGACGAGCAAGACAGAGACTTCGCATTTTTGACGAATGCATTCCATCTTACCGCTCTCGAAATTGCTAATCTCTACAAGAACCGATGGCAGATTGAGTTGTTCTTCAAGTGGCTCAAGCAGCACCTCAAGATTAAGAAATTCTGGGGCACTACAGAGAACGCTGTCAGAATACAAATTTGCTCTGCAATCATAACTTATTGCCTTGTCGCCATCGTCCAACACGACATGCGACTAAAGCGGTCAACTTATGAGGTCCTGCAGATTTTGAGCATCTCACTAACGGATAAGACTCCACTGAGAGATCTCTTCGAAAAGACTAATTTCAACGATGTCAAAGAACTCGATTATCCCCTCTTGGAGGGACTATTTGATTAATATTAACTTCGTCCCAATTTTAACGGGACACTAATGACAGTACAATTTTAAAATTAAACCTCTATCGAAAAAATCACCCTGAAGTAACTTCTCCTTTTTTGAAAATCAAGTTAAAGAATAATTCCTGAAAAGAAAAATTTTGTTCCCGTTTTGAAATTACAATGACGACAAAAAGAACAAAAAATATTCGATTTAATCTGTTTTCGGTCAAAACCTTTCTTCGATCAACCTGTCTGCCGATTCCCATACCTATTTTATAATTGAATCCCAATCGATTCGACAGAAAAGTACGGAACATCCTCCACCGTGAATGCAATTTAGTACCTTTGTGGCGTAAAATTCGAATCAATATATTTTAATCATAGAATCCGCTCCGATTTTTCCACGGCCGGAGAGGTATAAAACGAAATCGCAATGCTGCCTCTCATCACACTACGACTGCAAAACCAGTTATTGGTTCGGCCGCCTTTCGACTCCCCGCAACAAGTCGTGGAGTGGATGGGAGCCATACAAGCCCAGGACTACCGGATGGCCAAGTGGGCCGTCGGCTGCCGCACCGCATCGACCGATGCCACACAGATCGAAGCTGCCCTGAACAGGGGCGACATCCTGCGCACGCACCTGTTGCGCCCGACGTGGCATTTCGTCTCCTCGAAAGACCTGCGCTGGATGCTCTCCCTCACCGCCGACCGTATCCGTACCGCCAACGAATCTTTCGCCCGGGGCACCGACGCCGAATTTACCCCCAGGCTCCTGTCGCGTTCCTTGGAGCTGCTGCAAAAGATGCTGGAAGGAAATAAGCACCGGACGAAAGAGGAAATCGGAGAAGCGCTGAATCAGCGGGGCATTCCGCTCTCGCAATATGCGCTGCGGCATCTGCTGATGCGGGCCGAAACGGACGGCGTCGTCTGCAGCGGCGCCGACAAGAAGGGCACCGCGACCTATGCCCTTCTCGACGAACGGGCTCCGCGCGGCGAAGAACCTTCCCGTGAAGAGGCATTGGCTCGGCTGGCCCGAATCTATTTCCGCAGCTACTCCCCCGCCACGCTCGCCGATTTCACCTGGTGGTCGGGACTCACCGCCACCGAAGCCCGCCGCGCCGTGGCGAGTATCGCCGAAGCACTCTCGACCGAACATTTCGTCGACAGGGATTTTTTCGTATTCCGCAACGCTGCAGCGGCCGCTCCTCCGTGCGACACGACGCATCTGCTGCCCGCCTACGACCAATACCTGATCGGCTACAAGGACCGTTCGGACGTCCTTGCAAAAGAGCACACCTCCAAAGCCTTCAACTCCTACGGAATTTTCCAACCGGTCATCCTTTGCGACGGACAGATCGTCGGCAATTGGAAACGAACCGCAGGACGAGGGAACGTCACCATACAAACGACCTTATGGGAAGATACCGCCCCCGAGTCGCTGGATGCCGCCGTCGCGCGGTACCGGTTGTTCATCGGCGGAACAAAGTCGGAAAACAGTCCGGAGGCTTTGTGAAATAATGATTACTTTTGCAGGGAACATCACGCAAGATTCCTCCGAAAACAATGAAAGAAAACTGGAAACCGGGAACGCTGATCTACCCGCTGCCGGCCGTACTGGTCAGTTGCGGCGCCACCCCCGACGAATATAACCTGCTGACCGTCGCCTGGACGGGTACGGTCTGCACCAATCCCCCGATGTGCTACATCTCGATCCGCCCGGAGCGGCACTCCTACGACATCATCCGCCGCACGGGTGAATTCGTCATCAACCTCACCACCGAAGAGCTGGCACGCGCTACGGACTGGTGCGGCGTACGTTCCGGCCGCGACCACGACAAATTTCGGGAAACGGGACTTACTCCGGCTCCGGCGACCGTCGTCAAGGCTCCCGTCGTAGCCGAAGCTCCCCTGTCGATCGAATGCCGCGTACGACAGATCCTACCGCTGGGATCGCACGACCTGTTTCTGGCCGAAGTGGTGAATATCCAGGCCGACAGCCGCTACATCGACCCCGAAACGGGTAAACTGGAGTTGCAGAAAGCCCGCCCCATCGTCTATTCGCACGGCGAATACTTCGCACTGGGCCGTATGCTGGGCTACTTCGGCTGGTCGGTCCGCCGCAAAAAGAGAATCAAACGGGAGCGACAACCCGACAAAATGAAAAAATAACCCCTGCGGACGGAAAATTTCCGTCCGCTTCCTATTTCGGTACAGCCGTAAACGCCTATCTTTTTTCCGACAAGGCTGCGGCCCACTCCGGCTCGCGGAATCCGACCAAAATCTTGTCGGAAGCAATCAGCAAAGGCCGCTTCACCAACATACCGTCGGTCGAAAGCACGCGGATCAGCTCTTCGCGCGGAGCCGTGCGGACCTTTTTTCTTTCAGGTTGAGCGCCTTGTAACGCAGACCGCTGGTATTGAAAAAAATCTATTGACCGCAAGGCCGCTGCGATCGATCCACTCTTCGAGCTCCGCTTCGGAGGGATTCTGCTGCACGATATCGCGCACTTCGACTTCGATCCCGCGCTCCTGCAACCATTTAAGGGCTTTCTGACAAGTGCTGCAACGGGGATAGCAAATAAACAAGGGTTTCATTTTCATCGTATTTAGGAGTACAAATATAGTGAAAACCGAGGGCTGAATCAAATTTGCACGAACCTACGCTTATCTTCCGTAAAGACGGCGAAAATCGGATACAGACCAGATTCGCTCCCTGTCTTCGCCGAAGCGTTCCTCTCCGCATTCAATAAAGTACGGCACAAGACGAACGGCAAATCCAACTTTTCCTTATCTTTGTATGAAGAATAAGAGTACGTTTCGGACAAGCCCAAACGACCGACGCTCGAAGCATGCGCCGAATACACTCGTGAACTCTGCCATGCAAAGAGGAGGAAAACAGAAAGTTAAGTTTGGCCGGCCGCTTGCCTTCCATTATTTTTGCAGAAGATAGGATACGCCTCGGAAAACTGAGAGTAAGCTCCCGTTTTCTTCTCGACTTTCACTATCTTTGCAAAAGATCGGAAGCGGTTCGACAATCTTCGCGTGCAAGTCCCGCACGATTGCTCTCACCTTTCCCTGTCTTGGAAAAACGGAACCGAAGAATTTATGCTGCAACAAACCATCCGGAGTTGGATCGACCAACTGCTCGTTTACATCGGAATCTCTGCGGACAGCGCCCGCGGCATCGACCAATGGGTCATCCTGGCCATCATCGTCGCCATCGGCGTAGGGCTGGACTTCCTGATCCGCCTGCTGTTGTTGCAGGTCGTGCGACGCGTCGTCAAGCAGACCAAAGTCACGTGGGACGACATCATCTTCGACGACAAAGTCCTGCGGCGGCTGTGCCACATCGTCACCCCGATCCTGGTGGTGGTGATGCTGCCCATCGCCTTTCCCGATCAAAACGGCCTCGTCGTCCTGATCACGCGGCTGGTACAGATAGCGATCGTCATCGCCGTCCTGCGCTTCGTCAATTCCCTGCTGGAAGCCATATTTCAACTGATGGGCCGCCGGGAGGAGTGGAAAGGCAAGCCGCTGAAGGGCTTGATGCAGACCGGACAGGTCATCGCCTTTCTGGTCGCCGTCATCCTCGTCTTCTCGATTCTTCTCGACCGCTCTCCGGCGATGTTCCTCACCGGTCTGGGCGCTTCGGCCGCGATCTTCATGCTGGTCTTCCGCGACAGCATCCTGGGTTTCGTATCGGGCATCCAACTGTCGGCCAACAACATGCTCAAAGTCGGCGACTGGATCAGCATGCCCAAGTACGGCGCCGACGGCACGGTGGAAGAGGTCACGCTCAACACGGTCAAAGTCCGCAACTGGGACAACACGATCGTCACCCTCCCGCCCTACCTACTGGTGAGCGACTCGTTCCAGAACTGGGAAGGAATGCGTTCCTCGGGAGGGCGCCGCGTCAAGCGCTCGATCAATATCGACATGACCAGCATCCGTTTCTGCACACCCGAAATGCTGGAGCGATACAAGCGCATCGACCTGCTGAAAGATTACATCGCCCGGACCCAGCAGCGGGTCGAGGAGTATAACCGGCAACACGACATCCCCTCCGGTGAAGACAAAATCAACGGACTTCACCAAACCAACATCGGAGTCTTCCGAAACTACCTGAACCTCTATCTCAGGCAGAACGAACGGGTCAATCAAAACATGATGGTACTCGTCCGGCAACTGCAACCCACCGAACAAGGCCTCCCGATGGAGCTTTACTTCTTCACCGACACGGTGGATTGGGTCCCGTACGAAGGCATTCAGGCCGACGTATTCGATCACGTGCTGGCCGTCATCCCCGAATTCGACCTGCGCGTTTTCCAAAACCCTTCGGGCAACGACCTGCGGATGCTGACCGGAAAAACCGATACCAACCATTAAGACGCTATGAAAAAACTGCTGCTCGCCCTCTTCCTCGTTTTCACCCTGCCCCTGTCGGCAGAGGAACAGCCTGCCGTACCGACAGCCGACGAACAGGCCGCCGCTCTGATCAACGCCCAGGAGTGGTTCCGGCTCGAAGCACGCTATCCGGAGATCCGCGACGAACTGTCGCCCTTCGTCCGGCTGCTCTGCGAAGCCTCTCTGGGTAGCCACTTCAACCGGCTGCCGGAGAGCTGCAATGCCATCGGAACGCTGCTCAACGACTACCAACAGGAACTCTTCGCCGACCCCGAAGGCTCGATGCTCGGCTGGCTCCTCTCCATGCTTATCGGCAACCTGCAGGAGCTGGGCGCCTACGAACAGGCGGCCGACCTGCTCACCCAATTCGCTGCCGGACAGAGCGAAGAAGAGAGGGCTTCGACTCTGGCGACCCAACGGTGGTTCCAAACCATGGCCCGACATCCGCGCACGTCGCTCACGAAACCCGACGGCGAAATCCGGCTGCCGCTGACCGTCGGGAGCGAAACGGTCAAAAGCCCGCTGGACGGCACGGCCAAAGAGGTCCATAACTTCTATACCGACATAACGATCGGCGGCCGCACCGAGCGCTTCATCTTCGACACGGGTTGCAGCGGCGCCAGCTTCGTTTCGGCGGAATTCGCCAAGCGCCACGACCTCGAAATCATCTGCGATTCGATCCCCGTGAGCGGTATCGGCGGCAACGGATTCGTGAAATTCGCCACGACCGACTCCATGCAGATCGGGCCGGTCACGATCCGCCACCCCTACTTCATGGTCTTCGACAACGACGAGGCTTCGGACCAAATCGGCCATATCGAAGCCGTCCTCGGCACCGACTTCATGCGTCTGGCCGGCCAAATCGAGCTTCGCCCCAAAGAGGGTTTCTTCCTCCTGCCCGCCACTCCGGGACCGACACCCGCAAGCGGGCGAAACCTGATGCACGACACCTCCTCGGGACAATACATTCTCAACACGCTCGTCGCCGGAAAAGACACCGTCCCGATGGTCTTCGACACGGGCAACTCCCGCACGGGACTTTCGCCGAACTACTACGCCCTGCACCGCGAAGAGATCGACCGCAGCGGGAAAAAGCGGGAAACGGCCGCAGGAGGTTTCGGCGGAATTTTGCGAGGTACGGGTTACGACCTGAAGAATATAACCTTCACGATCGGCGATGGCTCCCGCACCCTGAAAAAGGTGACCGTCACAGCCGACTTCGGCCCCGCATCCGAACAACCCTATTTCGGTTCGCTCGGAATGGACCTTTTCGAAAAGTTCGACCGCATCGTCTTCGACTTCGGCCGGATGTTCGTTACGGCGGAATAAATCCGGCGGTTTCCGTCCCGCACCCTGCACGACCGAACTGCCCGTCCCTTCCTAAAAATTTTTCGCAAGACGATGAACGCAACGACAACCGTCCTTCAGACAGACAGTCTGCTCTTCCGCCCGACACTTCCCGACGATCTGGAGCGTATCTGCACGATCATCCGCCAGGCCCAGGCGCAGATGCGCCTGCGGGGAAGTCGCCAATGGCAGAACGGCTACCCGGCGGCGGCACATATAACGGACGACATCGACCGCGGATACGGCCACGTACTATGTACTCACACAGGACTCGTCGTCGCTTACGGGGCTGTCGTCTTCGACGGCGAACCGGCCTATGCCGAAATCGACGGCACGTGGCTCGACCAAGCCCCATACGTCGTCCTGCACCGTCTGGCCGTCGCACAGGAGGTCAAAGGACAGGGCATAGCGACCGAATTCATGCGCCGCACCATGACATTGGCCCGGGAGCGCGGCACAGGCAGCTTCCGGATAGACACCAACTTCGACAACCGTTGCATGCTCCGCCTGCTGGCCAAATTCGGCTTCGTCCGCTGCGGAGAAATACATTACGCCGGAGATCCTCGCATCGCATTCCAGAAAATCCTCTGACCGGCACATCCTGCCCCGCAAAACGTCGAACCGGTCGTTTTCTCCCACAAATATCCGGCTGCTTCCAGACACCCGAAAATGCCGACGGACGGTCCATCCGACCGTATTTATTCGTACCTTTGCCTCCGCTTTAGGTACTTCGCCCGGCAAAATGCCGATAAATTTACCTTGCACGCGGCTTTTTCCGCACCTTTGCAAGAGGATTCTTTTACGATGAAAGCAGGTCTGCGACAAATTCCGATACAGGGTGCAGCACCCCGTCTGGCCGGCAACAGGGAGTGGGACGGCCTTCCCATGCCGACCCGATTCTGGGGCATCCTCGCCGTAGCTTTCGGCGTATCGCTCTCGGTCATAGACGGAGCCATCGCCAACGTCGCTCTGCCGACTATGGCCCGTATGCTGGGCATCTCGTCGGCCAATTCGATCTGGATCGTCAATGCCTATCAGTTAGCCATCGTGGTTTCCCTGCTCTCGTTTTCAGCATTGGGCGACGTGATCGGCTACCGTAAAATCTACATCGGGGGACTGGGTATCTTCATCGTCGCCTCACTGGGCTGCACGTTGTCCGACTCTCTCGCCACGCTGGTCACGGCCCGCGTCTGCCAGGGATTCGGGGCGGCAGCCATCACGAGCGTCAATACCACACTGATCCGCCTGATATACCCCCGCCGGCACCTGGGACGCGGAATGGGCGTGAATGCTACGGTCGTAGCCGTTTCCTCGGTGGCCGGCCCTACGTTGGCTTCGGGTATTCTCTCCATCGCCACCTGGCCCTGGCTTTTCGCTATCAACATCCCGATCGGACTCATCGCGTGTTTGTTGAGCTACCGATTCCTGCCTAAAAACCCGGTACGCATCCGGGGCCGCCACTTCGACTGGCGGGACGGGTTGATGAACGCCCTCACCTTCGGATTGCTGATCGCTTCGATCGAAGGTTACTCGCACGGCCTCAAACCCAGCTATATCGGAATAAGCGTCATCCTGCTGGTCCTCATCGGCACACTGTTCGTGCGCAGCCAGCTCCACAAACCCTATCCGATCCTCCCCTTCGACCTGCTGCGCATCCCGATCTTCTCCGTTTCGGTGATCACCTCGATCTGCTCGTTCATCGCCCAGATGCTCGCTATGGTCGCGCTTCCCTTCTACCTGCAAAAGACATTCGGATATACAGAAGTACATACGGGCCTGATCCTCACTGCCTGGCCCGCTATCATTATGGTCGTGGCTCCGATCGCCGGCTTGCTGGTCGAACGGATCCACGCAGGAGCCATGGGCGGCGTAGGACTGCTTATCATGGCGGCGGGCGTAGTTCTGCTGGCTTTTCTGCCCGAGCAACCCCACGTCGCCGACATCGTCTGGCGACTCCTGCTCTGCGGCCTCGGATTCGGCCTGTTCCAATCTCCCAACAACAGCATCCTGATCGCCTCCGCACCGCCCGAGCGAAGCGGAAGCGCCAGCGGTATGCTGGCAACAGCCCGGCTCACGGGACAGACGACCGGAGCGGCTCTGGTAGCCCTGCTGTTCCATATCGACCCGGAAAACGGCTGCCATATCGCCCTGTTGCTTGCCGGAGGGTTTGCCCTGGCCGGTTCCGTCGTCAGCTTCTCACGGCTATCGCTCGCCCTGCCGCAGGGCCTTACCCGAAGCAAGGGAAAAGCCTGAATCCCGCCTCCGACACACTGTTTTGCGGATCCTCCCCTCCCTTTTCCCTATACCCAAAAGAGAGAAAAGACAACACCACCGGCATCGCTCGTGCCCGGCAACAAAATCCGGAAGTGTGCTACGAACGAACACATAAATATCACCGCTTTCCCAAACACCCCGGGACACGCACCACATTGACAAAAATATCCCGACCGATAAAGCCCACTTATCACCAAGAAAAAACAAGCATATTGCATTATTCCGGATTATTTGCATCAGACTGCAAGGTCCGAAAATCCTCCTGCGACAGTATATCCGGAATCCCGAATCCATTTCCAAACCGCGTCAGAAAAGAGAAGCTGAACCTCTCAACGAAAAAGGAGAATCCATACCAACCCATTCATTCAATATGATCGCAAAATAAAAAGGATCGACCCGTAACGGGTCGATCCTTCACATATCTTGTCAGATCAAAGATATCTATTACAAATATCCCTGGTTCTGGCTACCGAAATTCGGGTTCTGCGTCATCTCGCTATTCGGAATCGGCCATACGAACTTCGGGCTACCAGCAGTCTGTTTCATAGTCTGCAAATAAGACACCTGGTCAACCAAAGGAGCAAGTTTGGCATTGATATCACGTTTGAAACCTTGTCCCCAGCGCTTCAGGTCGAAAAGACGCGTACCCTCGGCAAGCATCTCGCGGCCGCGCTCTTCCTGAATAGCATTGAAAAGTCCAGATATCTTCGTGCCGTCAAGCAACGTAACATCATCCTTCACATCATCCGCCGTAAGGGCTGTCAGACCACGGGCCGTACGCAACTGGTTCAGCGGATCCAAACCTTTAGCAGGGTCCAAACGATACTGCGCCTCGGCATCGACCAGATACATTTGGGAGATACGGAACATCTTAGGTCTGTTGCGATAAACCAACGTAGTCGTATTGGTCTGGAAATTCTTGTTACCGCGGAACTTACCAATAAGAACTCCGACCCCCTTATTTCCACTGATCGTAACATTGGCATTCTTAACAAGGAAAATATCCGTACGGAAATCGGCATCTTTGAACAACTTGACAATATGCTGCTCCGGAATATAGGTAGGAGCATAGAAGTATACCCCCGAATTCGGCTCCCAGCTACTGTTCAGATAGCTACCGAACGAGTTCACAGTCGTCATGGTCGTACGAAGTACCTCCAGTTGCAGAATATTCTCGGTAGAAGTATCCTCGCGCCACATTCTTTCGAGACCTTCAGCCGTTGTCACCAAAGGATAAGTTCCATAAAGAGACTGGGCATACTGGCTGGCCTCCGTGTACTGGTGGAGATGCAGTGCCAGCTCGGCGCGGAATGCGGTAATGGCATCTTTGGTCAGGTAAATCTGATCCGTCGGAGTACCCTGAGCAGTCACGGTTTTTTCAGCTTCTACGAGGTCTGCCTCTACGTTCTCATACAACTTTGCCAACGTACCGCGAGCCAGTTTCGCTTCCGGCTCCCACTCTTTCGGATAGGGAAGACCCAACTGATCAGCGGCCTTGTCCGGATCATAGTCCTCACAGAAAAGCAGCGCGGCACGGTGCATTACATAGGCGCGGAAGAAATACATCTCGCCTTTGTAAACATCCACTTTCTTTTGCTCGTCGGGAGTAAGATATTCATAAGCTGCATCCATATGACGGATCGCATAGTTGATATGCATCATCGTCGTATAATAACTGGACCAGAACGACGTTACATCCTGATCAGTGGGATACAAACGCCAGTTGAAAGAATAGATACCCTGATTACCGCTACCGATGCAAACATTCAGAACATCCACATAAAGGTCCGGTGTCGAGTAGAAACCACCGGAAAGGAGCGCTTTCAGGTCCACATAAACGTAACCTCTCACACCCTCGCAATATTCCATGGTGTACGCATCCTCGGGCCGGATCGCCGTTTCGGGGTCCATATCCAAGTCGCACGACGTCACAGAAAAGAGGGTAACGAATGCCAAAATCGAATTTATTATCTTTTTCATAGTCTAAGCCTTGTATTTATTTTATAATGAACACTGAAAATTAGAACTTAAACTCAAGGCCGAAAGTGAACTCGCGCGTATTCGGATAAGTATCGACATCGACACCCTTCTCTGCAGCCTCAGGATCCAGGCCGTTATAGCCCGTCACAGTCCAGAGGTTACGGCCACCGACCCAAACCTTAAGGCCCTTGATGAACTTCGTCTTCTCCATAATATGGCTCGGGAGCGTATAAGCCAACTGGATATACTTCAGACGCAGGAACGAAGCCTTCTCAAGCATACGGCTGTCAAAATTGATCGCCTGGTCCAGACGGGGATATCTCGCCTGGTCGCCTTCCTGCTGCCAATAGTCCCATGCCAGGTCGCACTGGTTGAACTGGGAAGAGAGTCCCATATCGGCATTAGCAACGAAATACATCGTATTGTTGAGCGCGTAGTTGCCGTGAACCCAAGAGAAGTCTGCCGTCAGGCTGAGTCCCTTCCATGCGGCTGTCACACCGAAACCGCCGGTATAAGGCGCATAAAGCGAAGTACCCAGATTCACCAAAGCAGCCTGGTTGAAATTGGAAGTAATGCCGCCGTCTGCCGTAGTCCAGGTATCCAGACCGGTTTCAGGATCGACACCGCGCCACTCCTGCATTGTCCAAGTCGGGAACGGATCACCTACGCTGTAAGCCTGCAGACCGTTGCCCATATAAACGAATTCAAGACCCGGTTCCCAAAGATCGGTCAGCTGGTTCTTGTTGTAGTTGAAAGTCGCGTGGAAATTCACGAACCAGTCTTTCGAAGCGTAAATATCGTAGTTCAACGAAAGGTCGATACCGGAGTTGCGCATACCGCCGACGTTACCGGCACGACCGCTGTAACCACCTGACGGAGCCAACGGAATGGACATCAGCATATCGTTGGTTTGACGGCGATAGTATTCAATCGAGAGAGAGAGTTTTCTCCACAACTCAATATTGGCACCCACGGTCAATGTATTCTGGCTCTCCCACATCAGATCAGGGTTACCGATACCGGATACCATCCAAGTCGTGTAACCGCCGTAAGCCGAACCCGCAGCCATATATTGACGGTGGTTGTAGTCACCGATACCGGAGTTACCCTGTGTACCGTAAGACACTTTCAGACTCAAATCACTGATAGTCTGATTGTCGCGCAGGAACGTCTCATTCTTGATATTCCACATACCGCCGACAGCCCAGAAAAGCGCATTGCGGTTGTTCTCACCGAAACGCGAGCTTGCGTCGTTACGCAACAAACCGCTGATGAAATAACGCTCTGCGAAGTTATATTCAAGACGGCCAAATACAGAATTCGAAGCTGACTGTGCGATGCTGTAGGTCGGCAGACCGCCGGAAACTTCCGTACCCATCGCGATATTCAGGAAGCGCGAAGAGGTGATACCGATCGAAGCTACAGAGAAGCTGTTGTTATTCCGATAGAGGGTTTCCTCACCGAGCAGCGCCGTAAAGTTATGAACCTCATTCCAAGTATGCTTGTACTCGGCGGTATTGGTCCAAGTCCATTCATAGAAACGCTGGAACAGTTCACTGGCACTACCAGTACCGAACTTACCCGAAGGAGTAGGAGTTTCAGGGCTGGACGCACCGTGTGAACGCCAGTCAAAAGCATCCACAGCAAGAGAGGAGCGGATCGTCAGCCCCTTCACCGGAGTCAGTTCAATGAAAGCCATACCATTCATCGTAATACGATTCTGCCAGCGAGGCATATAGTCTGCAGTCATCAACGGGTTGATGGCTTGGGTAGCATCAAAGAAATTGAGCATCTGACCGTTATCGTCATAGAGAGGCTGGTAAGAGGCGTAATCAACGATGCCATCACCGGGTTCGATACATACAGACTGCCCTGCGATTCATTCGTATCAGCAACCGAACTGTGCTGATAACCCAAACCGAGGTTCAAGCCCAAACGCAGCCAGTTGTTAGCCCTGGTATCGATATTCGTACGGAAGTTGTAACGATCCAACTCCGAACCGGGCAGAATACCGGTCTTATTGGCATAGTTACCCGAGAAATAGTAAGAGGTCTTCGCCGAGCCGCCCGAAACCGACAGATCGACCTGATACATCGGCGCATTTCTCTCAAGAATCTCGTTCCACCACTTGTAGTCATTCATAGGATTATAGTTCTCATCCATGAACTTAGCCAGACCGAAATTACGGATAAAATATTGACGGCCGGACGCAATCTTATCAGGAGTCGTCAAGGCATCGCCCGACAAACGAACGGCAACAGCCGCACCGATATAATCCAACATCTCGTTCGCACTCATCATATTCAATTCAGGCGATACGGCACTCGACATGGAGTATTGTCCCGTAAGCGTCACATCGACACTCTCCTGGTTGCGACGACCGGTTTTGGTCTGCACATAGATAACACCGTTGGCAGCACGCGAACCGTAGATCGAAGTCGCCGAAGCGTCCTTGAGGACGTTCACCGAAGCGATATCGTTCTGGTTGATCGTCTGCAGCGTCGAAGCCTGAATCGGCGCACCGTCCAACAGAATCAGCGGCGACGTATCGGCACCCATAGAACCCAGACCATGAATACGGATCGAAGAAGTCGAAGTCAACTCACCGTTACCGGTCATAATCTGAAGACCGGCTACCTGACCCTGCAAAGCGTCCACGACGTTGGTGCTGGGACGGTTTTCGATCTTCTCGGACTTCACCTGATCTACAGAACCAATCACCGAACCGATCTTCTTACCCGTACCATAACCGATCACCACGACATCCTCGATGCCCGTAGCCTCTTCCCCGAGAGTCACGTCGATATGCGTCTTACCGGCTACGCTCACCTTCTGGGTTTCGTAACCGATAAAAGAGATCGAGAGCGTCGCATTGGCGGGAACCGTCAATGTAAACTGCCCGTCTCCTCCGGTCGTCGTACCGGCAGACGTACCCTCTGCCACAACCGTAGCACCGATGATAGGTTCTCCCTTCTCATCGGTAACCGTACCCGTCACCTGCTTGTTTTGCGCAAGAGCCAACGAACAGAAACTCAGTACAGTAATTAACGATAGTACAATTTTCTTAATCATAAGCGTTAATTTAAAAATTGAGTTTGAAATAAAAAGTTCCGAGCAAATATAGAAATTAATTGCTTCATAAGCAAATAACCGTATTCAAAATAATCAAAAAAAGCACGTATATTCGGATTTATCTCCTTTCAAATCCCATATTGACCAATTTAAGATCTGACTTGCGACAAAAACGGCGCGGAAAAGCCATTCGCCCGACAAAGCAGCGGAAAAATACCGGTTTTACACCCCGCTCTTATTCGACACCTTATAATATATAAAATTCGGCAGCAATGGATCGAAACGATTTTTTTCGTATCTTCGCGCCGAATCAAAACCTAAACAATTTATGGCTTTTACAGAAATATTACCCGGAATACACTACGTCGGCGTCAATGACCGCACCACGACCCGTTTCGAATCGCTGTGGTCGCTTCCTTACGGCGTTTCCTACAACTCATACCTGGTCATCGACGAAAAAGTCGCTCTGATCGACACGGTCGAAGTATCGTTCGGCGAACAGTTCATCGACAATATCCGCGCGATCCTGAAAGACCGGCCGATCGATTACCTGGTGGTCGATCACATGGAGCCGGACCACTCCTCTTCGATCAAAACCCTGCGCCTGCTCTACCCCGAGATGCAGATCGTGGGCAATGCCAAAACCCTTCAGATGCTCGACGGATATTACGGCATCCATACCCTCACCCGGGAAGTCAAAGAGGGCGAAAGCATTTCGCTCGGCCAAAAAAACCTCTCGTTCTATATGGCGCCGATGGTTCACTGGCCCGAAGTGATGGTCACCTATTGCCCCGAACACAAGGTACTCTTCTCGGCGGATGCGTTCGGCACGTTCGGTGCCCTGAACGGCGGTATCCTGGACAGCCAGCTTTCGCTGGACCATTTCTGGGACGAGATGCGCCGCTACTACGCCTGCATCGTGGGCAAATACGGCGCCCCCGTACAGAAAGCCCTCCAAAAACTGAGCGGCCTTCCCATCGAAACGATCTGCTCGACGCACGGCCCCGTATGGCAGCAGGAAATCGGGCGCGTAATAGGTATCTACGATCAGTTGAGTCGCTACGAAGGCGAACCGGGTGTGGTGATCGCCTATGGTTCGATGTATGGCAATACGGCCCAGATGGCCGAGAAAATCGCTCGGGAGCTGGCCGTACAGGGTGTAAAAAACATCATCGTTTACAACCTTTCGTATGCCGACATTTCGAATGTCATCCGCGACATTTTCAAATACGACACGCTGATCGTGGGTTCTCCGACCTACAACGGCGAACTCTTCCCCGAAGTCGGGTCCCTGCTGCAAAAAATCAGCGAACGTTGCATTCCCTGCCGGAAATTCGCCTATTTCGGCTCCTATACCTGGGCTGGAGCAGCGGTACGCCTGCTGGGAGAATTCGCCCAGAAAATGAAATGGGAGGCCATCTGCCAGCCGACAGAAATGAAACAGGGATACGACGATCAGGGGGCACAATGCTGCACGGCACTTGCCAAAGCCATTGCCGAAAAAATCCGGTAGAAAATCCCGATTCGTCCGCAATAAACAGGGACGGTGCCGTCATTGGCACCGTCCCTGTTTAGTTTCTATCTCTTTCTGAGTCTTGCGACCGCGGCACAAGCCCCTATTTCATCACCTTTACGACCGCCTTTTTGATCCGTCCCCGACCGATCATCGGAGCATGGGCGTCCTCGGGACCGAAAACGACGAACTGTCCGGGCCTGATCCCGACGAAAAGCTGCGGCCGGTCTGCAAAAAACCGAATGTCTTCTTCCGCATCGAAAGGCCCCCGGGGAACACGGCACTCCCGACGCTCCCGCCAACCCATCGTTTCGACTTCGCCGGCAATCAATACCTGTACGTCGATATATTTATCGTGCACCTCCAGCGAAGCCTCCTCTTCCCGTTTGAGCTCCCCTTCTGTCACTTTCATAAAAATTTCAGCTCCTTCGATCTCGTACCGCCCCGGCTCAAGAGTATTCAAATCGGCCGCAGCGAGGTATTCCAACGCCCGCTTCAACCGGGAATCGGCCCCGCAATAAAAAGCCCAGTTTCTCAATGAATCCAAAATCATAACAACAACTATCTTTTGACCGGCCTCAACCGGACCACGACCGGATAGTGATCCGACAAATCCACATCGTACAAAACCTGGTAATCGAGACACTCCAAATCTTCGGAATAGAGGACGTAATCGATCCGCAAAACATCCATGAATCCGCGAAAGGTATAGGAATACCCCTTACCGCTCGCCCGGAAAGCATCGTCGAGGTCTTGTGCCATCACCCGATAGGTATAGGACATAGGCGTATCGTTAAAGTCACCGCAAACGATCTTACAGCCCGGAGTCGCAGCGATCGCCCGAGCGATCGTGTCCGCCTGTGCCGCCCGCAACATGCTGTTGTCGCGGAACCTGCGGAAGATATTCTTGATTTTCGCTCCGCCAGCGGTATCCGTAAGAAACTGATGCTCCGAAAGATACTTATCGTCATGCACGGTAATTGCGGTCGAATGCAAGTGGTTGTTAAAGATCCGAATCGTATCGTCCCCCACCAGCAGATCCACCCATACCGACTGCCCGTCCTGCTTCATAGGACCCAATATCGAATGAGATTTTCCGAGGATCCGGTATTTGGTATAAAGCGCCAGCGGAAATACAGGATCCCGTCTGTTCCCCTCCATAACCACCGTACGATCGTAATCGGATAACAGCGAATCCAACTCTTCGGCCTTGCTCGAGGTACGGTTGAACTCCTGTAAGCAGACAATATCGGGATTCACACGGCGGATCACCTCCGTCACCCCGTCGAAACTCCACTGTCCCCGGTCGTTATAAAAACTGCGAACATTGAAAGTCAGCAGGGTGATCACCCCCCGGCCGAAGCTCGTCTCTTCGCCGTAATGACGGCGCAACTCCGGCTTCAGGAAGAGCGGCACCTTGAAAAGGCCCGCCAGCAACAGTACGACAAGCGGAAGGGCAATGCGCCACCGCCACCGAATGATCCAGTACAACGTTATCAGCAGGGTGAATACATAAACCGCCGGAGCGACCAGCCCCAACACCGGAAAAATCCAGATTCGCCCCGGGTGGACGAACGGCGCCAGCAGCGTTACGATCATGGCTGCACCCGTCGCGACCGAAAGGATCAGCATCACCCCGTTGAACACGCTGCCCGGCAAACTTTTCCGACGTTTCCGGGAAGCACCGTGTCTGTAATCGTCGTAATACTCCCTGCTCATCGATCAATAGCGGATCACCCCTTTGTGTTTCCAATAATAGAGCAGCAGGAATCCCCACAACATACCGCCGACATGGGCGAAGTGGGCGACACCGTCCATCCGGCCCGAAATGCCGAAGAAAAGTTCGATCACGCCATACACGACCACGAACCACTTGGCTTTCATCGGAATCGGCGGAATGAGCAGCATGATGACCGCATTGGGGTGCATTACGCCGAAAGCAAGCAGCAGACCGAACACGGCACCCGAAGCTCCGACCGTCGGCACCATCAGGGCCATCATACCGACATTGCCATAGCGGTATTCCAGCCAGCCGACCAACAGTTGCAACACCCCGGCACCGACGCCGCACACCATGTAGTAGGTCAGAAAGCGCTTCGACCCCAACTCGTATTCGAGCGTACGACCGAACATCCACAAGGCGAACATATTGAAAAACAAGTGGGAAAATCCACCGTGCAGAAACATATAAGTCACCAACTGGTAGGAATGGAACAACGGACTCTCGACGTTGAAAAGCGCCAGCGCCCCGACGATTCTGTTCCCGACAGGCAGCAGCTCGGTCGCAAGAAGCATCAACGCATTGATGATAATCAGGTTCAGCACTACGGGAGGCGTCGAAGAAAAATAGCGGCTATTATTCATAGACAAAGTAAGATTTAGATGCAAATGTAACGATTATATCCCTTCCGGCAACCTCTCAACCAAGTTTATTGCGGATTTCTTCCAGTGTGATTTCGGCCATGACCGCCTTGCCCGAAGGCGTGAAGCTGACATTCCCGCCTTCGCAGAGCTGCCCCAGCAGAGATTCGGCCTCCTCCGTCGAAATCGTACGGGACATGCTGCGGGCTCCGCTGCAAGCCATGACAGCGGCGATCTTCTCGCGCCGCAATGCCTGAACGTCCACAGGCACGGCGAACTCCTGCAGCAATTCGTAAATCAACCGGTCGATCGTATCGTGCGGAATGTCGGCCGGAACGCCCTTTACCTCGACGGCTCCGCCGCCGCAAAACTCCAGGTCGAAACCCAACGCCGCGAAATCGACCGCATTCTCCTCGAGCAACGCATATTCGTTTTCCGAAAACGCGAGACGCTCCGGGAAAAGGAGCTGCTGGCTGACCGACGATCCGTTGGTCAGGAGCAGCAGGTAATTGTCGTACAACACCCGTTCCCGCGCCCGGCGCAGGTCCACGACCACCCACTTGCCGCCGTACAGCGCCGAGGCATACCCGTTGCCGAGCACCGTCACACCGCTGAAACAAGCCGCAGGGCCATCCATCAGCCGTTGCTGCACCGGTTCCCCGGCAGAAGGAATGAACTCCATTTCGGTCGGAGCGAACCCGGCAGAAGGGATCATCTCGTCGTATCGATCCTCCGCCCCCACACCCTTTCCGGCAGGCATCTCCCCGTCGTAAGGAGCGTCGAAGCCCGAAAAATCCACGTCGGGCATCCGTTCCGACACATCGGAAGCGTAATCCGCACGAAAAGGGTTGTAACTCTCGTTCGACATCGCCTTGGGTTCACGGTAAACGGCCCCTTTGGTCAGCACCGGAATCTCGACGCTGTCCGTCTGATCGAAATCCATGAGCGGCACCGCTCCCGTCTTGGCGAGAGTTTCCCGCACGGCAGCGTTGATGATCTGCCACACGGCCTCTTCGTCAGCGAACTTGACTTCGGTCTTCTGGGGATGGACATTGACGTCGATCCGCGAAGGGTCGATCGTCAGGTAGAGAAAATAGGAGGGCGAACAGGCATCGGGAATCAGCTTCTCGTAAGCCTTCAGGATCGCCTTGAAAAAATAGGGGGAGCGGAAATAACGCCCGTTCACGAAAGATACTGTTCCGAACTATTGCTCTTCTTGGCGGCAGCGGGACGGCCCACGAAGCCCGTCACCCGCACGATCGACGTGTCGGCATCGACTTCCAGCAGGTTCTGTTTGATATGACGCCCCACCACATCGACGATCCGCGAAGCCAGCGAAGCAGCGGGCAACCGATAGAGCGGCTGATCGTTCATCAGCAATTCGAACCCCACCTGCGGATTGCAGAGCGCGACCCGCTGAAACTCGGACTTGATCTGCCCCGTGGAAGTCGTACTCTTTTCGAGGAACTTACGGCGGGCAGGCACGTTGTAGAACAGATTGCGCACATAAAACTGCGACCCCACGGGACAAGCCGCGAGGGTCTGCGAAACGAACTCGCCGCCATTGACCGTCGTGAGCGTACCCACTTCGTCCTCCGCCTGGCGCGTACGCAGCTCCACCTGCGACACGGCGGCGATCGACGCGAGCGCTTCGCCCCGGAAGCCGAACGTCTTGAGCGCATAAATATCGTCCAGCGAAGAAATCTTGCTGGTAGCATGCCGGTCGAAAGCCATACGGGCGTCGATGGGCGACATGCCGCAACCGTCGTCCACGATCTGAATCAGCTCCTTGCCGCCGTCCCGGAAATTGACCTTCACGCTGCGGGCTCCGGCATCGATCGCATTCTCCATCATCTCCTTCACCACCGACGACGGACGGTTCACCACCTCACCGGCGGCAATCTGGTTCGCAACGACCTCGGGCAGTAATTTGATACGGTCAGCCATTACTCCTCATAATCGTTAGGGACGACCGTAATCGGAGTGTAGGGATTGAACTCCTCGGTCTGCGGGGTTTTGGGTTTCTGCATATCGGAAATGAACGCGACCACACGCGGATAGCCGAACACCATAAGCAAAAGTACCAGCGCCACCAGTACGACCATCATCCACATACGGCCGGAGCCTCGCGACATCTCTTCGCGGCGACGGGCCGCCCGGGCCTGACTTTGCGTACGGATATACTGTCCCGGCTTATACTCTTTGCCCGCATCCTCGGCCCGTTCGCCGCGCAGCTCGGCACGACGCCGGTCGCGCTCCTCTTTCTCGGGATCGTAGTAACGCGGCAGGTAGTTGAATTTATTGGCGTGTTTCTTAAACGGCGTAAAACCGGACATAAAATTCTGTTTTTTAAGGTAAAGACAGCAGCGGTCCACACAAGGCTCCGAATCGACGAATCGCACCGGCACGCTTCATCGTCATCCGCAAAAAATACGGAGCCGGCAACACATCGTGTTTCGCCCGATCGGAATGCAGCCGTCCAAACCGGTTATTTCTTCGGTAAAGATACGAAAAACACCCGGAATAACCAGCCATGTCACTCCGGGAGATCTGACTTTTCGACCGTAGATTACCGGAAGAAACTCTTCATCCTGTCGAAAATGTTGTGTCCTTTGGACGCCTCGGCCCGCTGGAAGGAAGGCTGTGCGGCCAGTTGCTCCACCAACCGCTTCTCCTCGGCATTGAGCTTGGCGGGGACCGTAACATCCACCACGACCAGTATATCGCCGCGTCCGTAACCGTTCACGTCGGGCAAGCCCTTGCCGGCCAGCCGCAACACCTTGCCCGCAGGCGTACCCGGCGCGATCTTGATCCGCGCCCGGCCATCGACCGTCGGAACCTCGACCGAACCGCCGAGCAAAGCCGTCGGAACCGTAATATTCAAATTATGGATCAGGTCGTTGCCATCGCGTACCAGTTCCGGATTGTGCTCCTCCTCGATCACCACCTGCAAATCACCGTTCACACCGCCGTGACGAGCCGCATTTCCCTTGCCCGACACCGTCAATACCATTCCATCGCCCACACCGGCCGGAATCCGAATCTCCACCACCTCGGAGCCTTTGATCGTCCCTTCGCCCTTGCACTCGTCGCAGGGATTGGTAATCACCTTGCCCGTACCGCCGCACGTGGGACACACGCTCTGGGTCTGCATCCGACCGAAAAAGGTATTTTCGACACGATTCACATACCCCGCTCCGTTGCAGGTCGAACAAGTCGAATAGGAGTTGGCGTCCTTGGCTCCCGTACCTCCGCATTTAGGACAGGCGATCTGCTTGTTGATCTTGAGCTTCTTGACCGTTCCGGCAGCGATCTCCGCCAGGGAGAGCTTCACCCGCACACGGATATCCGTACCACGGCTTACGCGACGGCCGCCGCTCGAAGAGGTCCGATAACTTCCGCCGCTGAAATGACCCCCGAAAATATCGCCGAACTGCGAGAAGATGTCCTCCATCGAGAACCCGCCGCCGAATCCGCCGAACCCGCCGCCGGCTCCGGCCGCACCGCTCATTCCGGCATGGCCGAACTGATCGTATCTGGCTCGCTTTTCGGGATTGGAGAGCACATCGTACGCCTCGGCCGCCTCCTTGAACTTCTCCTCGGCCTCCTTATCCCCCGGATTCTTGTCCGGGTGATACTTGATAGCCGCCTTTCGGTAAGAACTTTCTTTATCTCATCCGCGTTGGCGTTCTTCGCCACGCCAAGCACTTCGTAGTAATCTCTCTTTTCTGCCATAGTATTCGAATGCCGGACTTCGATTCCGGCTCAATATTCTTTTTCAATAGTCGTATTTTCCACTCTACGCTCGGCACAATAGTGCGCGACGGAGCAACTCCGCGCCCGTTAAACGAAAACGCCCGTTACTCTCCGACGACCACTTTCGCAAAACGCAACACCTTGTCGCCCATCTTGTAACCGGGCTGTACCACATCGACGATCTTGCCCTTCTTCTCCTTCCCGGCATCGAAACGGGCCACCGCCTCGTGGTGATCGGTATCCAACTCCAGTCCGAGCGCCTCGATCTCCTTCACATTCTGTTTCTTGAGCGTTTCCCTGAACTTCTGTGCGATCAATTTCACACCCTCACGAAGCGCCTCCAGGTCATTGCTCTTCTCGATCGCTTCCAGCGCCCGCTGCAAATCGTCCATCAGAGGCAGGAAATTCTTCACGCACTCGGCGCTTCCGCTCTGCACCAGCTCCATCTTCTCCCGCAGCGTGCGCTTGCGGAAATTGTCGAACTCGGCCTGCAAACGCAGGTACTTGTCCTGCCACTCCGCAATCTCCGCCTCCCAGTCGCGCGAAGGCAACTCCTCCGAAGCCGCTTTCGGTGTATTCCTATCCCCTGCCATTGTGTCAGCATCGGCAGAGCTTTCATCTGTCACATTGGCACACGGCTCCCCGTCGCAGGAGGGATACCCATCGCCCGCCGCGAAGCCTTCGTCGCCGCCAACCGCTTCATTATAAACCTTTTCCTTGTCCATATCTGATGTATTATTTGATTTTCCACTCCTCTATTGTCCAAAATATATACCAACCGGCAGAAGCATCAGCCCAAAATGAAAATTGCAGGCCGTTTATCCATTTCCGGCAGCAGGGCCGAGCGCCACTCACGAACCGTCAGCGTGCGGATATACTCCTGCGGCGAGGTAATATCGACGGCCAGCGTAAGCCGCGTATCGGGGGCGCATACCTCGAGCAACTGCCCGAGCAGCTTCGCATTCCGGTAAGGAGCCTCGATAAAAACCTGCGACTGCCTCTCGCCGGTCGCACGCCGTTCCAGCGTCCGGATCGCCCGGGCCCGTTCGGGCGGTTTGACCGGCAGATAGCCGTTGAAGGCGAACGACTGTCCGTTCAACCCCGACGCCATCACTGCCAGGATGATCGACGAAGGACCGATCAAAGGCACCACGCGGATTCCGAGCCGGTGACACCGGGCCACCGCCAGGGCCCCGGGATCGGCCACTCCCGGCACACCCGCCTCGGAGATCACTCCGGCAGAACGCCCCGCAAGAATCGGACGCACCATCTCGTCCACAGCCCGGGCATCGGTCGTATGCTCGTTCAGCTCCCGGAACTCCAGGCTGTCGATCGGACGGCCGAAGCCCGCCTTCGACAGAAAACGCCGAGCCGAGCGGACATTCTCCACGATGAAATAATCCAGCGAGTCGATCACGGCCCGGTTCGCCGCCGGCAGCACGTCCCACACGGGCGTATCCTCGGCGATCGGACACGGAATCAGGTAAAGCGTACCCGGCTGTCCCGGTTTTCGTTCCTGCGACATATCTTCATTCCATTTATCGAAAACCCCGCCTCTGCCACCGCCCCGGCATCCGGCTCCGTCGGGATTCTCTTTTTTTACTCTTTGCTGTAAATCCGTTTCACACGGCCCGACACGGAGGTCATCACCTCGTAAGGGATCGTATCGAGTACGCGGGCCATATCTTCGGGCGTATTGCCCGGCACCGCGGAGAAGATCACCACCTCGTCCCCCTCCTCCACGCCGGGAATGTCGGTCACGTCGATCATACAACTGTCCATGCAGACGCGGCCCACGATCGGCGCGGGCCGCCCCGCGACCAGCATCGACCACCGGCCGCACCCCAGATGACGGTCCAGTCCGTCGGCATACCCCATCGGCACGGTGGCCGTCACGCTGTCACGCGTCAGCTTCCCCGCCCGGCCGTAACCGACGGCTTCGCCCGCCGACAGGTGCTTGAGCTGCACGATACGGCTTTTGAGCGTCGAAACGGGTTTCAGCTCGTCGTTATGCTCGAAGCCGAAACCGTAAAGTCCCAACCCCAGACGGCACATGTCGAACTGCGCCTCGGGGAAACGCTCGATCGCCGCCGAATTGGCCGTATGGCGAAGCACCGGATAGGGAAGCGCCGCAGCCAGACGGCCGCTCATACGGTCGAAACGGGCGATCTGCTCCCGCGTATAACGATCCTCCTGGGGCATATCGGAACAGTTCAGGTGCGAAAAGATCGTAGCGACCTTCACCGACGGAGTTTCGCCCAGCGTTTCGGTCAGCATATCCAACTCCCCTTCCATAAAACCCAACCGGTGCATGCCCGTATCGAGCTTGATATGGATCGGGTAACTCTCCTCTCCGACCCGTTCGACGGCTTTCGAAAAAAACGCCAGCGAACGGAAATTGTATATTTCGGGCTCCAGCCGGTGAGCGACCATCAGATCGAAACTGCCCTCGTCGGCATTCAGAACGACGATCGGCATTCTAATTCCCCGCTCGCGGAGCAGCACCCCTTCGTCGGCGAAAGCTACGGCCAGGTAATTGACCCCCTGATGCTGGAGCATCTGGGCCACCTCGAAATCCCCGGCGCCGTAGCTGGCCGCCTTGACCATCGCCACGAGCCGCACCCCGGGACGGAGCCGCGCACGGAAATAATTCAGGTTGTGGATCATGGCATCGAGATCGACCTCCAATACCGTCGTATGGCTCTTGCGTTCGAGCGCATGACTCACCCGCTCGAAGTGGCTGTCACGGCTGCCCTTGATGAGCACCACGCGCCCGGCCACATCGTCGCGGCGCAGGTTGCGCAGCAGCTCGTCGGTCGTGCGGTAAAAGGCGCTGTCGCAGGCGAAATTCGCCCCGGCATTTCGAATACGGTCTCCCACGCCGATCAGACGGCTCACTCCGGCGGCGGCCACCAGACGGGCCACTTCGCCGTAAAGCACTCCGTCCTCGACGCCGCTCTGCTCGATATCCGAAAGAATAAGTGTCATGGGACGGCCGGCGGCCATATTATGCAGGTAGTCGAGCGCAATGGAGAGGGAGTTGATGTCCGAATTGTAAGCGTCGTCGATCAGCAGCGAACCGTTGATTCCCTCCTTCAACTCGAGGCGCATCGCCACGGGCCGAATCCGGCCGAAATCGGGGTCGGGAAAGCCCATCACCCGACAGAACGCCCCGACCAACTGGGCATCGACACGCCCGGCCCCGCTCTCCAGAACCCCTGCGGGCAACTGCTCCGGCAGCGGATATTCCGCAGCGTCCTGCAACTGCCGGCCGCCGTATAACGTGCGGATCATCCGTTCGAGCAGGGAGGAGCCACCATGATAAATAATGGTTCGCGCTCCCTTCGCCAACACCAACTTTTCGGCACTCTTCTCCTCGAGCGAGGTGAAATTTTCCTGGTGCGCCTCGCCGATCGAAGTGAAAATCACCGTATCGGGGCGGATCATCCGCTCCAGACGCACCATCTCCCCGGGACAGGAGATCCCCGCTTCGATCAACGCCAACTCCTCGTCCCCTTCGATCATCAGCAGCGAGAGCGCCACGCCCAACTGCGAATTATAACTTTTCGGCGACCGGAAATATTTGACGCCGGCAGGAATCTGCTGGGCGATCCATTCCTTGACCACGGTCTTCCCGTTCGAACCCGTGATACCGACCACGCGCCCCTTGAACCGAGTCCGGTGATGGGCCGCAAGCTGTTGGAGGGCAGCGATGGCGCTCGGAACCACCACGCAGCCGCAACCGGCCGGAAGTTGCGTCTTCCGCTCCGCAAGAAATGCCTTCACATCCCGGCGAACCATCTCGCCAATAAAGGCGTGGGAGTCGTGATTGGTACCTTTCATGGCCACGAACAGCGGCTCCTCGCCGAACGAACAGTTGCGGCTGTCGGTAAGCACCCGTGCCACCGGCAAATCCTCCCCGATGAGTTCGCCCCCGCAAATGCGGGCGATTTCCGATAACATGTATTTCATGTCGTATCTTTCCTTTACATAACTGCCGTCAATCCATACGCAGAGTCACCACCGTAATCCCCGCTCCGCCCCGGTCGGCGTGTTCGTCCGCAGCCCGTTCGACCTCCGGCACCGTGCGCAGATAACGGCGGATCTCCTCCTTGAGCGCCCCCGTCCCCTTGCCGTGCAGGATCGTGACCGTACCGACGCCAACCATGATCGCGTCGTCGATAAAATCCCGCACCTCCTCCAATGCTTCGGCGGCACGCAGGCCCCGCACATCGATATGATCCTTGAAATTGAGCTTGCGGGCCGACACATCGACCGATACCACCGTGCGCGGCTGCACGGGCCTGGTCGCCTGCTTGAATTCGGCGCCCGAGATCACGACGAGCGAACTTCTATCCACCGTCGTAAGAATCTGTCCGAATGCCACCTGCGCCTTCCGGCCCTTGATCGAAAGCACCACGCCGGGAATGTCCTGCCCGGCGATCTTCACCTTCGAGCCGACCTCCGCCTCGCGGGGTTTCTCCGGCACGGCAGGCTGTGCGACCTCCGGAGTCTCGCCGGCCTGCTGTCTGCGCTCGGCACGACGCTGGCGGCGGCGTTCGAGTTTCTCCATTTCGCGGGCCACCCGTTCGTCGTGCGCCGCATCCGCTGCATCCGTCCTCTCCACCCTGTCCCGAAAATCGTTCAACTCCTTACGGGCCAACTGGGTAAGCTCCTTCTCGGCCTGCGCTTCGCGGATCGTCCGAATCGTATTCTCAATCTGACGGTTGGCGTCGGCGATCATCCGCTGCGCCTCCTCCTTGGCCTTTTTCAAGATTTCCGAGCGCTCCTGCCGGATGCGCGAAAGCTGGTCGGCATAGGTCTGTTCCAGCTCCTCGACCTTGCGGTCGGCGATCCGGATGCGGTCGCGCTTCTGCTCCCAGTAATGTTTGTCACGGGCGATTTCACGCAACTGTTTCTCGAGGTTGATATGATCGCTGCCGGCCTTTTCGCCCGCATCGCGGATAATATCCTCCGGCAACCCGATCTTGCGGGCGATCTCCACCGCGAACGAACTGCCCGGCTTGCCGATCTCGAGCCGAAACAGCGGCCGGATATTCTGCACGTCGAACATCATCGCTCCGTTGGCGATTCCCTCGGTGTTCGACGCATAATACTTAATGTTGGCATAGTGGGTCGTAATCACCCCGTAACAGCCTTTGCTGCGGAGCCGTTCGAGGATCGACTCCGCGATCGCCCCGCCGATGATAGGCTCCGTACCCGAACCGAACTCGTCGATAAGCACCAGCGTCCGGTTCGAAGCTCCGGCGAGCATGTTCTTCATATTGAGCAGGTGCGACGAATAGGTCGAAAGATCGTCGTCGATCGACTGCTCGTCCCCGATGTCGATCATTAGGTTGCGGAACAGGGGCAGCTCCGAATTCTCCGATGCCGGAACCAGGAATCCGCACTGGAACATATATTGGATGATGCCCGTAGTTTTCAGACACACCGACTTGCCGCCGGCATTCGGCCCCGAAATCACCAGGATATGACGCCGTTTGTCGAGTTGCAGATCGAGCGGCACCACCTGCTTGCCCTGCGCCCGGAGCGTCTGCTGCAACAAGGGATGCCGCGCATTGCGCAGCACCAGCCGGTCGTCCGTCGAAACGATCGGCTTCACCGCTCCGTTGGCAACGGCCCAGCGGGCTTTGGCACGGATCATATCCAGATCCGAAAGATAGTCGCCAATCAGCGCGATCCGATCCGCTTCGGGGCGAATCGAGTCGGTGAAGGCCGAGAGGATCCGCACGATCTCGCGCCGCTCGGCGTACTCCAGCTCCTTGAGTTCGTTATTGATTTCGACGACCTCGACCGGCTCGACGTAGAAGGTCTTGCCCGTGGCCGATTCGTCGTGGATGAAACCCTGCAACTTGCGTTTATTGGCCGCTGCGACCGGAATCACCGCCCGGCCGTCGCGGATCGAGAGCATCGCGTCGGCCTCCACGATACCGGCTTTCTTGGCATTCGACAACACCTGCTGCAGGCGTTTGGCGGCCTGCCCCTCCCGCTCGCGGATCATCCGCCGGATCTGCTGCAACTCCGGCGAAGCGTCGTCCCGGATCTTGCCGTACTGATCGACGATACCGTCGATCGCCCGAACGATCTCCGGGAAAGCCTCGATCCCCCGGCTGCGGAGCCGCAGTTCGGGATATAGCTCCTCACCGCGCCCCAGGATAAAACCGGCGATCGCCCCCGCCGAAGCCAGCGCCCGGCGCAGCAACACGACCTCCTCGACTTCGAGGAAACTGCCTTCGATCTTCAGTTTGGAAAGGATATAATCGACATCGACGAACTCGTCGTCCGGAAAGTCCCGTTCCATCTCCAGCAGACGGCGCATCTCGTCCGCCAGCGCCAGCCGCCGCTCGACATCGGCCTGCGAAGTGCTGAATTGTTCGGCGCACAACCTTTCCCGGCCGCCGCGAATCGTACACAGCGCCGCGACCTGCTCACGCAGCCGGTCGAAACCGACTTTCTGTTCAAAGTTCGCCGGATAGATCATCGCACAGAGAAAACATTCGAAACTATCGGGCCGCTTTCAGGGCCTTGAGCGAATCGCGCCGGGCATGTTTCGCCTCTTTTTTCTGCTGCTTGCGGTCGGCCTTTTCGGGATCGCGGCCGAACAGCGAGAAATGGACGTAACGAGCAGGATGGGCCTGCAAGTTGGCCAGCAGCGACGCCAAGTTCGCAGTCGCCTCGTTGAGCGATTCGTACAGACGGGGATCGCTGACGAGCTGCCCGACAGTCCCCTCCCCGGCATTGACACGGGCCAAGATCGCATTGAGGTTCATCAGAGTCGAATCGAGCGCCCCGGCCAGATTCTCACGCTGTATTTGGTCGGTAAAATTGCTTAAATTCAGGATAATACTGTCCATACGCGGAGAGTTCTCGCCGAGCATCTCCGAAAAACGGGTCAAATTCGCTACGGCGCTCTCCAGATTCGCACGCTGCGACAGCAACATACCGTTTACGCTGCCCGTAATCGAATTCAGGTGCGACATCGTACCTTCGATATTCGCGGCGTTCTGCTCCATAATCAGATTCAGGTTATCCATCGTGCGGCTCAAATCCCCCACGACCTGCGACATCTTCTGCTTGAAAAATTCGAGTTCCGAACCCGCCATATCCATCAGGCCCTTGCTACGGCTCGAACAGAGGGTGTCCCCGGATTGCAGGTAGGTCCCGGCATCGCCCAGAGCGATTTCGATCGCTTTGGCGCCCATGATGCTGTTGCTGTAGATCCGGGCTTCGGAATTGGACGGAATCCGGTATTTCCGCTGGATCGTCAGTTGAAGTACGACCTCGTTACCGATCGAAGGATCGAACGAAATATCCGTCACGGCTCCCACCTTCACGCCCCGGATCAGAATCGGCGAAGCGTTCTGCACGCCATCGACCTGGTCGTAAGCGGCATAATAGACCGCGTTGCGACTGAAGATGTCGAACCCCTTCAGAAAGCGGATACCCGCCCAGAGGGCGCCGATCATCAGCACGGCAAAAATGCCGATCTTAACTTCTCTTCTCATATACCTGTTTTTTTCGTTTTATTTACTGTACGATCCGGTCGCCCCGACAACTCACCACGAACGCATCGCGGAACTCCCTGCGCACCTCGGCCAACTTGGCTTCGGCCTGCTTGCGGGTATCGAAACGCCCCACACAATACTTATACCTGAACCGGCCGCCGGTAACGAACTCCGTGACTTTTCCCCGGTAACTTTTGAACTGCCGGTCCTTGGGCGGCACGCGCTTGGCGCTGGCGATCAACTGCACGGCATAAAACGTCTTCTCCTGTTCGGCTTTCCCGGTTTTGACACTACCCTTATCCGCTTTGTCCGAAGCGGCAGCCGAAGCCGGCTCTGCGACATCGGCATCGGCCTGTTCGTAAATGGCATCGTCATCGACAAGCAGCGCACCCCGAACGAAAGCGACGTAATCCTTCACCGCATCGCACAGCGCACGTGCGATTTGAGCCTGCCCCTTCGCCGAATTCATATAAGCATACTCCTCCGAATTGGAAAGGAAACCTATCTCGGTCAGGATACCGGGCATATCGGTAGCGTAGAGCACTTTGAGCGGCTGCCGCTTCACACCGCGATTGTGCCGCCCGGACTTGACGTAATGTTTCTGCACCAGACGGGCCATCGCTTCGCTGTATTCACCATAGGTGAACTGCAGGTTCTGGATATAAGCCCGGACGATCGCCGCCGTCTTCTCGTTCGACATATCGAGCAGCTCCTCCTGGTTGTTATAATAGAGGGCCCTCTCGTTGGCGTTCTTCTCCAGCGGACTCTCACCCATAATCAGGGTTTCGACTCCCCGTGCCGACGCCGATGCCGCAGCATTGGTATGGATCGAAATGAACAGGTCGCCGCCCGCCTTGTTGGCGATATCGGCCCGAGCCTGCAAATCCTGGGTCAGACTTTCGGAAAACTGCTTGTCCGTCTTACGCGTGTAAACCACTTTCAACTGGGGGATCTCCTTCTCGATCAAGGCCCCGAGCTTCAGAGCGATCTGAAGGTTGAGATCTTTCTCATAAACTCCTCTGTAATGAGCTCCCGGAAACTTCGGCCCCCCGTGCCCGGCATCGATTACGACGACCCGCACGCCCTGTGCAATATTCTGCGCGGCAACTCCGTTGAAAGAGAGTGTCGCAATCAAAAACAGGGCAACAAGAAAAAGCGATTTCCGCATAGCAAAAGTGGCTGAAAATTTAACGGTTCTGAATTTTTTACCTATATTTGCCGGATGTTAAAACCCCCGCACTGAGGCTTTCGGAGCCATTTTCGGGCGGTTTTGCCGACTTGTCGGCAAAGGTATGATTTTTTTTGGAATTTTGGACAGGCTAAAGGCAAAATATATCTTCTCGGGAGCACTCCTGCTGCTCTTCCTGCTTCCGGTGCTCGGCATGGCGCTGCCGGGCGGAGTGCAGCATCCCGCGACACCCGAACGCCAAACACCGCCCGACAGCACTCCGACACAAGCCGTACAAAAATCCCGCCGCGAAACCCGCCGGGAGATTCGGCGCCTTCAACGGGAAGCCGACCGCCCCCCGACCGCCGAAACACGTACGGAAGAGGAGCAGGATTCGCTTTTCGACACCAAGATCGACTCGATCTTCGGAGCGCCTCCCCTCTCGCCGATCGCCCCCGCCGACAGTACGGCTCCCACCGGCAACGACTCGCTGCTGCGCGATTCGTTGCGTCAGGACACGACCCGGCGCGATACGACCCGGAAAAAATCTTTCCTGGACGACATCATCAGCGGCAAAAACCAGGACTCGCTCTACTACGACGTACGCAACCGCACGGTCTATATCTACAACCAGGGCGATATCAACTACCAGAACATGAATCTCAAGGGAGATTTCATGCGGGTCAATATGGACGAAAAGATCATCTACGCCCACGGCAAGCGCGACACGATAGACGGCAAACCGACAGTTACCAACCCCACTTTCACCGAAGGAGCCGCCAATCCCTACACGATGGACACGATCACCTACAACATCGGCAGTAAAAAGGCGAAAATCAAAGGCGTGGCGACTCAGGAGGGCGACGGCTGGCTGATCGGCAACAACGTCAAAAAGATGGACGACAACACCATCCACATCCAGGACGGCAAATACACCACCTGCGACCAGACGGACCACCCCCACTTCTACCTGGCGATGACCAAGGCGAAGGTGATTCCCGGCAAGAAAGTGGTCACGGGTCCCGCCTACCTGGTCCTGGAAGACGTTCCCATCTACTTTCCGCTGCTGCCCGAGGGTTTCTTCCCGCTCAGTTCCGGCCCCAAGTCGGGTCTGCTGATGCCGACTTTCGGCGAGGAATCGACCAAGGGATTCTACATTCGTGACCTGGGCTACTACTTCACGCTCGGAGAGCACATGGACCTGGCCATCCGGGGCGGTATCTACACCCTCGGATCGTGGGAGGCATCCGCGATGTCGCGCTATATGAAGCGTTACAAGTACAACGGCACCCTGAATTTCAACTACTCGAACGTCCGTGTCGGCGACAAGGGCGAACCCGACTTCCTCCAGCAGAACAACTTCCAGCTCTACTGGCAGCATACGCAAGACCCCAAAGCCAATCCGGGATCGACCTTCTCCGCATCGGTCGATTTCCGTACCAGCGGCTACAACCGCTATTCGGCTACCAGCCTGAACGAAGCGCTCCAGACGCAGACAAGTTCGACGATCTCCTATTCGAAAAGCTGGCTCGGCACACCGTTCTCCCTTTCGGCCAACATGTCCGTTTCGCAGAACTCGCAGAGCGGAACGCTCTCGATCGCCCTGCCGAACGTCGTCTTCAACGTTTCGACCTTCTACCCCTTCAAACGCAAGGAGGCGATGGGCAAGCAGCGGTGGTACGAAAAGATTTCGCTCCGCTACACCGGCAAGTTCAACAACAAGGCCAACGCCAAAGAGTCCGAAATCTTCACCAAGGAAACACTCCAGAACATGCAGTACGGCTTCGAGCATAGCATTCCTATCTCGGCGACGTACAACATCTTCAACTACATCAACTTCGGACCTACGATCAACTACACCGAAAAGTGGTATTTCAAAAAACAGGAGCAGGTTTGGAACCCGGTGCTGAACCGCATCGACAAACTCGACCCGGAGTACGGATTCTACCGTCTGTACAACTACAACTTCAGCCTGCAGGCCTCGACGATCATCTATGGCCGCTACGAGGCCAAGAAGAAAACGCGCAAGGTACAGGCGATCCGCCACACGATCACCCCGACGGTGAGCTTCTCCTACGCCCCCGACTTCTCCAAGCAGAAATACGGCTACGTAAAGACCGTGCAGAGCGATACGCTGGGTAATTTCAAGACCTACTCGCCTTTCGAAGGGAGCATCTTCGGCGTGCCCAGCTCCGGTCAGTCCATGGCCATCAACGCCTCGCTCTCGCAGACGCTCGAAATGAAGGTGCTCAGCAAACGCGATACCTCGGGTATGAAGAAGATCAAACTGATCGACGAACTCCGCATCGGACAGGTATCCTATAACTTCCTGGCCGACTCCATGGGACTTTCGAACATCCCCATTTCGCTGCGCACGACCGTTTTCCAAAATTTCGGCATCAATATCAACGCTACGCTCGACCCTTACCGGGTCACCCCGCAGGGCCAGCGTATCAACAAACTCTTTTTCCCGGGCCGTGTGGTATCGGCCAGCACTTCGTTCGGCTATACGTTCCAATCCCGCCAGGACAACTCCACCCCGGCGATCAACGACATCAACAGCGCCCCGGTCGATCCGGCCTACGCCAATCCTTTCTACGACCCTTACGGGCAAATGAACCCGGCCCTGCGACGGCAATACATGACCCAGGCCTACTACGACTTCTCGCTACCCTGGAACCTGGGATTCAACTATACGGTCAGCTACTCCGCATCACCGACCAACAACGGCACGACGGGCTACCAGAAAAACATCACCCAAACGCTCGGCATCAACGGCAGCGTTACGATTCTGCCAAAAATGGGTGTAACAATCCAGGGCGGTTACGACTTCCAGGCCAAAGAGCTGACTCCGGCCTCCATCACCATTACACGCGACCTGCATTGCTGGCAAATGTCGTTCGCGTGGGTCCCCTTCGGCCACTATCAGAGCTGGAGTTTCAACATCGGCGTCAAAGCGGCTTCCCTCGCCGACCTGAAATACGACAAAAGCCAGAGCATGTTCGACAATTTATACTAAATTTCGGACGCTTTCACGCATAATCCGCATCGAAATATGAAGATTCGATGAATTTTGGATTCTTTCTTGTTCCTTAATTGAATATTGTCTATATTTGTGGTAGCCCATAACCAGGACACGATGTAAAAACTCTCAAACATAATACCTCTATGATTATGAAAAAACACTACGAATCTACGGTTAAGGGGGAGGGAACTTCGTACTCCGCTCCTTCGGTTGAGATCCTCAGCATCTCGATCGAGAAAGGTTTTGCCAACAGCACTGTCCTGGACTATGGCGGAGCCGGCGAAGCAGGCGGCAGCGTTAATGACACCGATTACGGAGAATACTAACAAACACATCCTACGACTATGAAAACTTTTTTCAAATCCATTTTGGCTGTCGCAGTGTGTGCATCTCTGTTCGCAGCCTGTTCCAAAGACGACACGGTTTCCGACCCGTCGAACGGTCGTAAAGTAACGATGACGGTCACCGCATCGTCTGAACTCGAATCGGCATCCGGTTCCCGTACGACGTATGATCCCCTGACGGGGAAAATCTCGTGGAACGAAACCGGCGACTACCTTCAGGTGTTCGAAACGGCCGCCTCCAAAACCACATACGCCAACTCGCAGGAAGGTACGGTAAGCGACGGCAGGGCGAAATTCGCCGTATCGTTCCCGGAGAATACGAACACTCCGCTCGTTTATAACGCGGTTTATCCCGCCTCGGCATGGATTACGTCCAACAATACGGATATTACCAACATGAAAGTCGTCACACGCACATCTCAACAGCCGACCGCTACGAGCTTCGATTCGAACGCGGACCTGCTGATCGCCAAATCGATCTCGCTGGAGAGTCAGCCGACCGAACTGCAAATGAGTTTCGGCCGTGCCGTTGCCATCGGTAAGATGACGGTCAAAAACCTCGCATCGGAGGAGCCTGTCCTTGGCGTCGAATTCACGGCTCCAGATAAGAAGGTCACGGGCCGTAGCTATGTCGATATGACGGCAGGCACCGTCAAGGAGTACGGTTATCCCGGTAATTTCTCGGACAACGTGACGCTGAGCTACTCTTCGGAGATGAACCTTACGGCCAACGGCGCAACGGGCATGACCGCCTATTTCACCTGCTTCCCGTTCGAGGTGGCAGCCGGTGAAACATTCACCGTTACCGTGACCACCGCATCGAAGATCTTCACCAAGACGGTAACCGTTCAGGAGAGCCGGCCCCTGGCTTTCGCAGCAGGCGACAGTTCGACTTTCGCGGTCGATATGACCGACGCTGCGGAAGAGGCGACCGAAACATTGAGCGGCGACTACGTCATCACGGCGACCCAATCCGAAATAACCTATGCAATGAGTTCTCTGGCTGACGGTTCTCGTTTGGCCCCCGTAGTAATTACACCGTCAAATCCCTACAAAACGGGTGATGAAACCCTCATTTGGACAATCACCAAATCGGGCGACAACTACACGATCAGTCAAGGCGAGAACTATCTCTCCTGGGAGAGCGGCAACAGCGCTACGACCTCTACGACTCCTTATGAACTGGTAATTACCAAGAACAAGTCCGAAGGTACTTACCAAATCGCATCGGCAGCGACCCCTTCCCGTATTTTGGCGAAAAACGATCAAGCAGCTCTCGGTTTTGGATTCTATACCGGCAGTCAGACAAAGATCTGACCCTAATCCCTGCCGAATACGTCAAGTTGCCTGAAATCACGTTGGATCAGACGACCCTGACACTGTCTTATAACGATACGGAAACTCACTATATCCCCGTTACGTTGAAGAACGCCGAAACGCAAGACGTTTCCGTCGCTATTTACGACGGCACTGAAGGAACCGAACAGCCGGACTGGATCACCACAGGTGATTACAACGGCAGCGAAAATCGCCTCGAAGTCGCAGCCACAGAAAATACGGTCGCAACACCTCGTACAGCACGCATCGTTCTTACCGCCACTACTTCACTGGGTACAGCCCAAGCGACGCTGACTGTTGAGCAGGCTGCTGCCGGCGCAAAGGCATGGGTTTCGGAAACTTTCGAGAACTATAAACCCGATGCAGGATCAGCCTACAACTCTAATGGAACTTTCAACGGCGTAACAACCGGGACTCCGGTATGGACCTATGCAAAATGTGGTAATCCGAACCAATCCAAAACCGACCGTACTACATTGTCCAACACGGCAGGGATCACAGTTTCCAGCGAAACTTACCTCACGATAGGTAAGAGCGGTTCATTGAGCGTAACAATCCCTGGCGGAATCACAGCACTCAAGTTCAACGCCTTGACAAGTTCGAAAGGCAGTGCAACCTTGACCGTAACAGTCGGAGGAAAAAGCGTAGGAACATTAAGTATAACCAAAAATTCAAAAAAAGTTTTCGAGCTCTCGGATATAGTATGCAACGGGCAGGACGCAACGATCAAGATCGAGCAAAACACGGAAAACCGTACTACTATCGGTGATTTCTCTTGGCAGCTTGAGTGAACAGGAGGCGGAGTTCCGACTCCAGACCCTACCCCGGGAATTGCTACACCGAGCGTAAGCGACATAACTTCGAGTACAGCGAAGGTTTCCAGTAGTCTGACCGACGCCGCTTACGCAACCGAGGTGCAGTTCTTCTATTCCGCAACGAACGGCAGCGACACGGGAAGTGTCGTTGCCGCTGTTGTCGGAAACGAAGCGACCGCCAACCTCTCCGATCTTCTGCCCGCAACGACGTACACGGTTTACGGCGTCGTAACGGCGACCAACGGCTCCACGCCGCAGAGTTCTTCGACAACCTTTACCACCGAAGGAGCACGGACGGATCATGCCGCCTGGTACGAGCTTCCGGCCCGCACGACAGCCGATGAGACGATCACGCAGACGGTTTATCCCGCCTCCGGATCGCAGCGCAACTACACGATGTACTACGACAAATCGACCTACACGGCTTACTGGGTAGCCTATCCGCTCGCAAAAGGACACATGGGAAACGGACGTTCCGACAAATGGCAGCGCAATCCTGGACTGGCCGAATCCGAACAGATCAACGTCTGGTCGAGCAGCTACGGGGTCAATCTCGGAGCTACCACATCGGACGGATATGACAGTTCGAAAGAGTTCTACGCCCGGGGGCACCAGATACCCAACGCCGACCGCAACGGTTCGGACGAATTGGTCGTACAGACCTATTACGCAACCAATTCCACGCCGCAGATTCAGAACAAATTCAACGGCGGTATTTGGCAGCAGCTCGAAAGCGGCGTCCGAAATATCGCTGCGACTACGGACACGGTATATGTGGTGACGGGCGCTATTCTCCAGACCGCAGGCAACCACGAAGCGATCACCTGGATCACACCGAAGTCGGACAGCAAAAGATGCCCCGTACCGAACTATTACTACAAAGCGTTGTTGAAAGTCCGGCGCGACGCGTCGAATAAAGTGACGTCGGCCATGACGATCGGTTTCTGGATGGAACACAGGGAGTACTCGAACGATAGCTACACGAACTATGCGACTTCCGTCGCCGAGATCGAACGGCTCACCGGCTTCGATTTCTTCGCCAACTTGCCTGCCGACATTCAGGCCGCAGCGGAGCAAAATTCGAACTGGAACACATTCGCATCGTTCTAAACGGGCGAAAAGATCTCCGACACGACAAAACGACACGCATCGAATAGAATGATGCGTGTCGTTTTGCATTATCCATACATCCGAACGGCTTATTCTTCCGAAAAATAATTATCTTTACGAATCGGAAAATCGCCGAATCCGAAAACCGACACTCGAAGCGGATGCAACGAAGAGGCGGGAATATTCCGCCGCCTCCAAAGGAGGCAAACCGCAAATATCCGATCGACGAGGCCCGTGATTGTCCGCGAGGTCCTGCCGAACGCAGAAAACGAAAAAAACACAAAGTCAAAGCCAGGTTCTCCGTCCATTTCCCGCGATCCGGCTCCGTTATGCTACGACTCAAGTCCGAAAACCTCCGGTCGAAACTCCGGCGCATGCCCCTGCTCCGCGCATTGCCGCCGCTCGCGGCCGGCATCCTGCTGGCCGACCACTACGTACTGCCGCTGTGGTTGTTAGTAGGCGGATTCCTCGTCTGCGGTATCCTGGCACTGCTCGCCGACGACCGGGGCGCAAACCTCGCCACCCTGGGAGCCATTCTGCTTTTCGGCATGACCGTCACCGAACTGAGACACACTCCCGCTCCGCCGACCGGCACTCCGGGCGAATACGAAATCATCGTCCGGGAACGCCTCTCCGAACGGGAAGGCAAAACGGCCTCCGGCACAACGATCCGCGCCCGGCGGAACTCCGCAACCGGAGAATGGCTCCCCGCCGCCGGAAACCTCGTGGTGCGATGCGACTCTTCGACCGCACTGAATCCCGGCGACCGAGCCGTCGTACGCGGCAAAATCTACCCTTTCACCGCCCGTCACGGCGGCTACGGACGGCTGATGACCCGCCGGGGATACGTCGGCACCCTCTACCTGAACCGCTCAAGCCTGCTGCTGCGCGACACCCTGCACCGGGAGCTTTCCCCGAAGCACCTCTCCCTGTTCCTGCACGAACGGGCCGTCGCACGGCTCGACCGTCTGGCCTGGCACCCGACGAACAGGCCCTCTGCAACGCTATGACGGCCGGGGATCGACGCTCGCTCTCCCCTGCACTCCGTGCGGCCTACTCGCGCAGCGGGACCTCGCACCTGCTCGCCGTCTCGGGATTGCACGTGGGCATCGTCTTTCTGCTCGCCAACCTGCTGCTCTGGTGGCTGCCGCTCTTCCGACACGGACACATCCTGCGCAATATCGCGGTCATCCTGCTCATCTGGCTCTATGCCGCCACGACGGGATTCCCGCCCAGCGTCGTCCGGGCCGCGCTGATGTTCTCCGTCCTGCAATTCGCCCTGGCCTCGTCGTCGGAATACGTCGGGATGAACACACTCGCCGGCGTAGCCTTCGTCATGCTGCTCTTCCATCCCGATTACCTGTTCGACATCAGCTTCCAACTCTCGTTCATCGCCGTCGCCGGCATCATCGCCTGGGGACTCCCCCTCTGCCGCCTCCTGCGAACACGCCGCAAAAGCATCGATATGCTGACCGCAACCCTCGCCATCGGATTTTCAGCGTCCGCTGCGACTGCACCTCTTATCTCCCATACCTTCGGCCAGATCTCGGTCGTCGGACTGGCACTCAACCCCGTCGTCATCCTGCTCTCCTACGTCGTGGTCGGGAGCTGCACGCTCTGGCTCGTGATCCCGGGAACGGCGCTCGCACCGCTCTTCTCGGTCGTCGCAGGATTCGCAGCCCGGGCACAGAACGAACTGATCCGAGCTGCAGCGGCACTTCCGGCAGCCGCCCTCGACATCCGGCTCACGACGACCCAATGCTGGAGTGTTTACGGACTTTTCATCTTCGCAACCCTACTCCTATGGAGCGCCGAACGGAAAAAATCGGTATCTTCGCTCCCGGAATGATGACTCCGGAACAATACCGACTGCTGCTGACTCCCGAAGTGCGGCATACCGTCGAGGAACAAATCGGCCGCGACCCTGCGGCGATCGCCCTCGACAAGCGTATTCCGCATGCGGCACTCGTCGCCACGCAGGTCAAATACCTTGCGCGGGCACGGACGAAACTCCCCTCCTACTATGAAGCCCGCTGCATCCTCCCGCCGCTGGCTTTCGAACAGGCCTCGAGCGAGGCATGCGCGGCCCGCAAAAGTTGCAGCGGAAACACGGTGCTCGACCTTACCTGCGGACTGGGCGTCGATGCCCTCTACCTCTCAAAACGCTTCCGCGAAGTCATCACCCTCGAACGGGATGCGACGCTGGCGGCCGTCGCCGAAGAGAATTTCCGGCGGCTGGGCGCAACGAACATACGGGTTATCAACTCCTCCGCCGAGGCGTTCCTCGCCTCGACCCTGGACCACTTCGACTGGATCTACGCCGACCCCGACCGTCGCAGCGCCGGAGGGCGCAAGCTGGTGCGGCTGGAGGATTGTTCGCCCGACATACCGAAGCTGCTGCCGGAACTCCGTCGCATCGCCCCGAACCTCTGCGTCAAGAACTCCCCGCTGTTCGACGTCGGCGAAACATTCCGGCTCTTCGGTCCCTGCCGCACGGAAGTGGTGTCCCTGCACGACGAATGCAAGGAAGTCGTCGTCTATGCCGACGGAACCGGCCCCCCTGCTGACGGCCGTTGCGCTCGAACTGGGAGAATTTTCCTGCACGCCGGCCGAAGCCCGTGCAACTCCCTGCGACAAGCCCTTCGATCCGGCCGCTTACCGCTGGCTGCTGATCCCCGACGTAGCGCTTCAAAAAGCCCGGCTGACGCCGACCTACCTGCAAGGCCGTGCCGACATCTGGAGCCCGAACGGTTACGGATTCGCAGCGGAAAAGTCCGAAGACACATTGGGCCGCTGGCTGGAGATCGAACGGATCGAGCCCTACAACCCCAAGCAACTGAAACGGGAGCTTTCCGGCAGCCGGCTGACGATTCTGAAACAGGATTTCCCGCTCACGGCGGCTGAAATCGCCGCACGGCTCGGCATACGCGAAGGCGGCGAGCGACGGATCGCCTTCACGAAACTCGGGCAGGATTATTGGACAATCCGTCTAAAATAGCTACCTTTGAGAAACGTCCCGAAATGAAAGTCAAGAACGTCTTCACCTACTTCACGGACACGATCCTGCGGCGCAACGCAAACTCCTACCGCAATCCCCGCGTCCGGTGGGCCGTCAGACAGTACAAGCTGCTGTTCTACACGGCACGCGGCCTGATCGCCCACGATACGATCGTGCGCAGCGCCGCCCTGACGTTCTATACGCTCATCTCGATCGTCCCGATCCTGGCGCTGGTATTCGCCGTAGTCAAGGGATTCGGGCTTTTGGACGGCCTGATCGACGATCTCTACGCCCTTTTCCCGCAAAACGTCGAAGTATTGGACTACATGGTGGAATTCGCCCGCAAAGCCCTCGCCAATACGCAGGGCGGGCTTATCGCCCTGGTCAGCGTCGTAACCCTTTTCTGGGCCGTCATCCGGGTCTTCGGGTCGGTGGAGAGCGCTTTCAACAACATCTGGGAGGTTCAGTCCTCGCGCAATATCGCCCGCCAATACCTCAACTACATCGTCATCGCGATGGTCGCCCCGATCCTCTGGCTCGTGGCCAGCACGATGGGAGGTTATCTGCTCCGGTTCTTCGACGCGGGGAATACGTTCCTCGGCATCCTTCTTTCGAAACTCTCGGCCCTGGTCATCATCTGGGGCAGCTTCACCCTGATCTATGCCGTCGTACCCAATACGAAAGTCTTGTGGCACAGCGCTTTCATGGCGGGTATCGTCGCCGGAACGGTCTTCATGCTCTTTCAGTGGGGCTACCTCTATCTGCAAGGGTGGATGACCTCCTACAACGCGATTTACGGCAGTTTCGCAGCCCTGCCGCTCTTTCTGTTATGGCTGCAAATCTCGTGGGAAATCCTGCTCTTCGGCGGCGAACTCTCGTTCGCCTACCAGAATATCGACCGTTTCGCCGAAGAGCGCGAATCGCTCGGCATCAGCTACGACCGACGCCGCCGGATCATCCTGGCCGTCATGCTCCAGGTCGTACACCGCTTTCGGAAAAACGAAGGGGCGCTCCCCATCGACGAACTCCGCCGCCGACTTTCGCTGCCCACCCGCATCGTGAACGATGTCCTGCACCAGCTCGTGCGCACGGGACTGCTGATCGAAATCCGGAATCCGAACGACGACCGCGAAGTGGCCTTCGCCCCCGGACGGGACATCCACGAAATGACGCTCTACAACATTTTCAGAACCATAGACAATTACAGTTCGACACGCCTCTACTTCGCCGCGACCGAAGAAACGCGCCGAATAGACCGCGCGCTCGACGAACTTCAGACGGCCTGCCGTACAGCGGGCGACCGGCTTCGGCTCATCGACCTGGACGACGCAGTGAACGCCGCCCGCAAACCGGCTTCCGGGCCGCAGCCCGAACCGAAACACTCGGAAAGATGAAAAATATCGTCCTCATAGGCAGCGGCAACCTGGCCGAAGCGCTCGCCCGCGCGATAAGCCGCACGGAAGGAGCAACATTGCTCCAGATCTTCGCCCGCAACGCGAAACGAGGTACAGCACTCGCCCTCGAAAACGGCACCGCGTGGAGCTCCGATCCGCGCGAGCTGGCCGCCGCAGACCTCTACCTCCTGGCCGTCAGCGATGCGGCGATCACCACGCTGGCCGAAAGCCTGCCCATACCCGCCGAAGCCGCTGTGGTACATACGGCCGGAGGCATCGGAATAGAGGCTCTTCCCGCTCGCTTCGACCGTCGGGGCGTTCTCTATCCCCTGCAAACCTTTACCCAAGGCCGCAGCGTGGATTTTGCCAAGATACCTCTTTTCGTCGAAGGAAACGACGACACTTTCACCTCGGAGCTCGAAGCGTTCGCCCGCAATCTGAGCCGCACGGTATATCGAGCCGACTCCGACCGTCGCGTACGCCTTCACCTGGCGGCGGTTTTCGCCTGCAATTTCGTCAATCACCTCTACGCATTGGGAGGCGAGATTTTGCACGGAACCGAACTGCCCTTCGACGTACTGAACCCCCTGATCGCCGAAACCGCAGCCAAAGCCGTCGATTCGGGCGATCCGCATCGGGTGCAGACCGGGCCTGCCGTACGCGGCGACCTGCCGACGTTGCGGCGGCACGAAGCCGCACTCGCTCACGATCCGCGACTGTTACGAATTTATGAATCATTAAGTCAAGATATATGGGAAACTTCAAAGAAGACATCGTAAAGACCGAAGCGTTCATTTTCGACGTGGACGGCGTAATGACCGACGGGGGAATCATGCCCCTGGTCGATGGGGATTTCATCCGAAAATACTATGCCAAGGACGGCTATGCCATCGCCTATGCGCTCCGTATGGGCTACAAAGTGTGCATCATCACGGGCGGACGGCGCAACGCTCGACCACCGGCTCAAAATGCTGGGAATCACAGATGTTTACCTGGACTGCATGGACAAAATATCGGCCATGCAGGATTTCTTCGCACGCCACGGACTCGATCCGGCGAACGTCATCTACATGGGCGACGACATCCCGGACCTGGAGTGTATGAAGGCAGTCGGAATCCCCGTCTGTCCCTCGGATGCGGCATCCGAGGTGATCGAAGCCTCGCGCTACGTTTCGGAGTTCGCGGGCGGGCACGGCTGCGTGCGCGACATCATCGAACAGGTACTCCGCGCCAGGGACGACTGGGCCCGCGATTCCCGGGGCATGCACAGCTCGAATATCGCCGCGTCGCGGTAAAACCAAAAAGCAACGAAAGGGGCTGTCTAAAACTGTTAGACAGCCCCTTTTTCATTTTTCAGAAACAGCAGGAATTAACCACAATCGAACCCTCTTCCTCCGGGAAACAGTTCCCGTGATCGGACACATTCCTCGGTTCCAAGAATTTATTTTTACTCAAGTCCAAAGAGGACAACCGGTTATTGCAACAATACAGCTTTCTCAAAATCGGATTTCCCGAAAGATCCAACGTAGTCAATTGGTTGTCATTACACCACAACGTTTCCAACACCGAATTATGCGACACATCCAACGTAGTAAGCAAATTTTCACCACACGACAGCCAATTTAACGACCGGTTGTGGGATACATCTAACGAGGAGAGCGAGTTCCTGTCGCACGAAATCCATGTCAGAGCCTTGCAACGAGATACGTCCAGTCGGCTCAATTTATTCATGGGACAATCCAATTCCTTCAAATTCGGAACAGCGCCGAGATTCAGACGCTCCAATTCATTTCTACTGCAATTCAAATATATCAAATCCCGGTTCCGACTGACATCCAAGGTTTTCAGCCAACAGCCCGAGCATTCCAACGTGTCGAGTTTGGTATTTTTACTAACATCCAGGGTTTCCAAACGGTTCTTTTTGACAAAACCATTTCCGCACATAAGTTTTTTCAGTTCCAAATTATGCGACACATCCAAACTCGACAGACTGTTTTCCGTGCACACCAACTCTTTCAACAGGGGATTACCAGTCACATCCAACGCTTTCAACGAGCGATTAAATGCACAATGCAAAACAGTCAGCTTCGGATTCCGATCCGTTTCCAATGCCACCAGCTCATTCAACATGCACCGTAACTCCATTAGCACCGAATTATGGCTTACATCCAAGGATTTAAGACAATTTCCCGAACAATCCAACTTTACCAAACGAGGATTCTGCGTCAAATCCAACGTCGATATCATATTCATACAGCAATTCAACTCCTCCAACAGCGGGAAATACTCGATTCCTGCTAAGGAAGCGATACCCCGCCTCGAACAATCTATCTTCGTCGCAGCCCGACCGGCAGGTGTACTACGACCCGGCTCCCGTTTTCGCCGATCTCTTCGATATACCCCTGTTCCAAAAGATAAGCCCGGAAATTGGGATCGGGAATCATGTATTGCAGATACGCCGGGCGAACAATCGTATCCGCCGCACGGTATATCCGACCTTTTTTCAATCTTACGGGGAATTTGCCACCGCATTGAATCCTGAACATATTCCCGCTGTCACGATCCGTCACGACCGTTAACGAATACCCTCGGCGAAACTCCACAGGCAGTACAGGCAGATAAAAAGAGGTCGATTCTTCCGTCAGCTCCACCCCCGATCCGCAATCCAATACGACGCAAGGACTGACTTTCCTCTCTTCGCACACACTGTCGGGCAGCTCCTGCCTACTGGCTACCACCTTGATCGATCCTGCCAGAATTTCACCGTCGTTTCCCTGCAAAATAACTTGTTTCACCTTAATCGGTTCGAGAGCGAAGCTGTCTTTCCTCAATCGCAACTCCACAGCGGAGAACATATTTTCGAAATCGAGTGTCATTTCAGCCAGATTTCCCCGGTACCGGCCGAGCATAGGCACGCTCCGGCACCCCTTCTCATCATACTGCGCCACACCGACCGGAAGAAAAAAACTCCCGTCCTCTTGTAACGCAAATCCATACGGTCGCCAAGCTACGACCGAAACAGGATCCTCGATCCGCTCTTTCGGCCACATCTCTTTCATCAAATCCTCCGTCGAATAGGTTATTCGACCGTCAGCAGCCTGCATAGCAAACACCGGCCTCGATGTGAAAGACGATTTAATAAAGTCCAAATAGCTATTATCCTGAATTAAGAAGCCGATTCCATCCTCTTCGTTCCATACGAACTTCTCGACCGCACCATCGATGCCGATCGTATCCAAGGCGATACATCCGGCCTGATCGTTTCCCGATGTGTTCGACACTCCATTCGTCTTCGCTCGTCGTCGAAGCTCCGGAGCATGCCTGCAGCAAAAAACAGATAAAAAAAGACACTACCAATCTTGTACGCATACAAACTTCTCTTTTCTCTATAAAATTACAATTTTTCGAGAAATTCCGCATCCATAAACAAAAAAATTACACCGAAAAGGCGTAATTTTATCAAAATAAGACATCCGACCCGGGAAAATCCGGCTCGACTACACTTCCCATCTTTTCCCGATACGCGAGAGATGCTCCTGCAGGCGGAGGCGGAAATGTTCCCGGCGCTGCTTGAGGTTTTCACGCCACCCCTGCCAACGCATATAACGCTGTTTTTTCTCGGGATAAATGTCCGGAATGGTCAGCAGAATACCCGTCTCCTCCACACCGCCGAAATCGGTGTTGATTACCGTATCGAACACCCGCATCGTAGGCGAGAGATTCATATAGGCATTGATCAGCGGAGGAATGTTCTCGTTGAACTCGCGGATGCGCTGGATCAGGATACGGTAATTCTCCTCATAGGTCTTGCCCGTGAAAAAATGCTCGTAATAGGGATCGTCCAAATCGAGCTGCACGGGATTTTTACCCGCCACCAGATGATCGGGATCGGGAAAATAACGGCGCAGGAACCAGATCAGGGCATTGCGTGCCATAGCCTTGTACGAAGCGTACATCGTCACCTTGCCGAAAAGGTATTTCACCTTGGGATTCAGCACCACAAGCGCCCCCAAACCGTCCCAGAGGTTGTCCAGCGCATAGATACTCTTCGAATTGCCGCGCGACTGATAGGAAGGCTGTACGAACGAACGCCCCAGTTCGATGGTATAGGGCAGGTATTCCTTGCGGAATTTGTCGCTGAAGGTGAAATAATGTTCAGTGGAAAGATGCCGGGGATTTTCCGACGTGCAGACGATAAAGCGATAACCGCCCACGATCTCCTGCTCCGCAGGGTCCCAGACGATCAACTGGTAATAACCGTCGCCGGCGAGATCCTCCTCGTCTATATCCACGGCGAGCCCCGTTCCGCCCCCCGCCGACCGGAAGGCGACCTCCCGCAGGCGTCCGATCTCCCGCAGCAGGGACGGGCATTCGGCGGCATCGAAAATATAGATTTCATTCGAAGCCTTGTTCGTATTTCGGACCTTGCGTTCAGGGGTCAATTCCGCGAGCAACAGACTTCGGCTTACAGGCTCTATGATGGGTTCCATGCTGTTAAATTTAGAGCAAAACTAAACAATTTATCCGTGTTTTGCTTCGGCACGCAACTTTTTTTCCAAAGAATACGCCTTTTCGCGTACGTAATCCGCCCGCTGCTGCCACGATCCGCATTCGACCAGCTCGTCCGTCGAAACAGGCTCCCCGACCAGTATCCGGAAATGTTTTCCCTTCTGCGAAAACATCTCGTCGGGCAGATAGAGCATCTCGATATTGAACCGGATACCTATCTTCCTCCGAAAATTGGAAAGGCGGTAAAAGAAATCGGATAGTTCGCCCTCGACGAAAACCGGCACGATCCGGCGCCCGGACGCCGCCGCCCGCTTGACGAAATTCGAACGCCACGGCAAATCGGACACCACCCCCTGCCGACGGCGCGAACAAAGCCCGGCCGGGAAGGTCAGAATCGGACAATCGCTTGCAAAAGCTTCGTCGAACCTGCGCAGGTATTCCCCGCATTGCGAACCGTGCTTGTTCACCGGGATCCAGAGCGGTCGCAGCGGCTCGACGTGCATCAGCAAATCGTTCACGATCACCCGCGCATCGCCGAAATATCCGACCAGCTCGTCGGCCAGCATCATACCATCCATTCCCCCGAAAGGATGGTTCGAGGCAAAGAGATACCGTCCCTTCGGGTCGAGCTTTTCGAGCCCTTCGACCGAATAGGTCACTCCCCAGAACTTAAAACAAGCCTGGATAAACTGCTGAGGAGGAAGCGCGGAATACTCATCCAGAATATAGTTGATTTCGTCCTGATGGATCGTGCGCTTGAGCCAGCGGATAACGAATCCCGGCACCCATCGGGCGATCCGGGGAGCCTTTGCCGCAAGCACGGCATCGACATCTATTTTCGGCATAACGTAACCCTTTTAATTATCGGTCGAAAGTCGTACGACGCCCGATTTGCACCTATCGCACCTACGCTCGGATTTCCAATCGAAACTCCGCATCGGTACAGGGAGATCCCGGAAGCGGGACACCCCGGCCTTCCGGAGTACGACCGTTCTCAACCGTTTTTTCTTCGGTAAAGATAACGATTTTTCCCTGCAAATTGCCTAACTTTACACCCTAAATATATATCGAAACCAAATGACCTCCGTCTATCATACGCCCGTCCTGCTCGAAGAGTCCGTCCGACTGCTCGACATCGATCCTGCAGGAACCTATGTCGATCTCACCTTCGGCGGTGGCGGACATTCGCGCCGCATCCTGTCGGCACTGGGCGACCGGGGACGTCTTTACGCCTTCGATCAGGATCGGGATACCCGGGACAACTGTCCGGAAGACAGCCGCTTCCATTACGTCGAAAGCAACTTCCGCTTCATGCGGGGCGCCCTGCGGCTGCGCGGAGTAACCCGGGTCGATGGTATCCTGGCCGACCTGGGCGTGTCGTCCCACCATTTCGATGCCGTCGAACGGGGATTCTCGTTCCGGGGTTCGGCACCGCTCGACATGCGGATGAACCAGCGCGGAGGAGGCACGGCGGCCGACCTGGTGAACACGCTCGACGCCGATGCCCTGACCCGCATCCTGGGCGATTGGGGCGAAATCGACACCCCCTGGAAAGTCGCCGCCTGCATCGTCCGCGCACGGACCGCGCAGCCGATCCTGACCACCGCAGACCTGGTTGCGGCCGTAGCGCCCTGTACCCCGAAAAAGGACGAATCGAAATTCCTGACCAAGCTGTTCCAGGCCCTGCGCATCGAAGTAAACGGAGAAATGGAAGCGCTCAAAATGGCGCTGGAACAGAGCCTCAAGGTGCTGCGCCCCGGCGGACGGCTGGTAGTGATCTCCTACCACTCGCTCGAAGACCGGCTGGTGAAGAACTTCCTGCGCAGCGGTAATTTCGAGGGGCGCATCGAAAAGGATTTCTTCGGCAAGCCCGAAACGCCGTTCGAAATCATTACGCGCAAGGCCGTCACTCCCTCCTCGGAAGAGCTCGTCCGCAACCCGCGTTCGCGCTCGGCCAAACTGCGAGCCGCTGCCAAAATCGTACGCCAATAACCGTTTCCGACCGACATGAAATACAACGACCACGAATTCGACCCCGTCACCGACGAGGAGCGTGCCGCCCGGGAGCGGGAGGAAGAGCTCGCCCGCCGCATCCGGCGCGAAGTGCTGCGCGTGCAGAGCGGCGAAGCCGACGAGGAAATTCGTGCCGACCGGGAGCGGGAGCAGGCCGAAGAGGAGGCCCGGCAGGAGGAGCAGCGCAAGGAGGAGCGCCGCCGCTCGAACATCTTCTGGCTCCTCTTTTCGGGCAATATTCTGGTTCGGAAAGGAGCCTCGGAATACTATCGTTACATGATTTGCATCGCCGCGATGTTTTTCGTCAGCATCTTCGTAATGTTCACGGCGCTGCACCTCGACATGAAATACTCGCGGCTTTACCGCGAGGTCCAGATGCTGCGCGAGCGCTCGACGCGCCTTCAGGAGCAGCGTTTCCGCCATACGACCCACTCGGCCATCCTCGAAGAGCTGCGCCGACGGGGCATCGACTTGTACGACCCGGTCGTTCCGGGTGAAATTCTCGACGACTGATGAGCAAGATGAAACCGGAAAAATCGCGCATCAAAAGCGACATCCTGCTGCGGGTGAGGTTGCTCTACATCCTCTTCATCCTGGCGGGACTGCTCATCTTCGCACGTCTGGTATGGGTGCAGCTCTTCAGCTCGGAGGTCGCCTACAATGCCGAACGGCTCGCCGGACGCATCTTCACCGAACAGATCATCCCGGCCCAGCGGGGCAACATCCTCACGCGGGACGGAGATCCGCTGGCCACCTCGATCTTCCGCTACCGCGTCGAATTCGATTTCGGCAGCCCGGGGCTCGACTCCGTGCGTACGTTCCACGAACAGAGCGACTCGCTGTCCAAACTACTTGCCGCCTATTTCGGCGACAGATCCGCAGCCGAATACCGTCGCATGTTCCGCACGCAGCATGCCAAACACTACCAGGTAAAATACCGCAAGGACACCCTCGTTCCCCGCTCCGAAGGACGCATCGCCCGCTGGATCGACCGGATTTTGGACCGGGAATTCGTGCCGAAAAAACTCTACGATACCCTGCGCGACCACACTCCCGTCCAAATCTTTCCCCGCGACATCGACTACACCGAATGGGAAACCCTGCGCAAATACCCGCTCCTGAACTGGAACATGGGCATGGTTTACAACCTGCGTGAAAGCGACGAACGCATCTATCCGCAGGGCGAACTGGGGCGCCGCACGATCGGACTGACCGGCGACCGAGGCAACTACGGCATCGAGGCCGTCTATCGCGAAGAGTTGGCCGGCCGCGACGGTCGGGCCACGCGCCAACGCATCGCCCGGGGTTTTTACGGCCGCGTCGTGGACGGCGACAACATCGACCCGATCGACGGACTGGACGTGGTCACGACGCTCGATCTCGATGTGCAGGACGTGGCGAACCGTTACCTGCGCGAACAGCTCGAAGCCCAGAACGCCATCTGGGGTACCACGATCGTGATGGAGGTCCGCACGGGCGAAATCCTCGCCCTCGTGAATCTGGGCCGCACCCCCGGCGGCGGATACGCCGAGCGGGAGAACTACGCCATCGGGCGTAACACGGAGCCGGGCTCGACCTTCAAGCTGGCTTCGATGCTGCTGTTGCTGGACGACGCGGATATGCCGCTGGACCAGACCTACGACACGGGCAACGGACGTGTGGTGAAGGTCGGCGGCATCCGGGTGCAGGATTCGCACGCCGGATTCAACGACATGGATTTCCGCACGGCGGTCGCCCAGTCGTCGAACGTCTATTTCGCCAAGGCGATCTGGGAGCGTTATGCCGACAACAAGGAGCGTTACAGCGACTTCATGAAAAAGCTGCACCTCGACCAAACCGTCGGACTGGAGGCTTTCGGCGAGAAAAAACCGCTCTTTCAGGATTGGAAGGAGGTGCCCGACCCCAACAGTATGCTCGTACGCCGCTCGTTCGGCTATCGTATCAAACTCTCCCCGATCCAGGTCATCACCCTCTACAACACCATTGCCAACGACGGCAAAATGATCTCTCCGATCCTGGTTCGGGAGCTGCGCCGGGGCGACGACGTGGTCGAACATTTCAAGGCCCGAACGCTCGTGGACAAGATATGCTCCGAACGCACGCTGCGCGAGGTCCGCAAACTTCTCGAAAGCGTCGGCACGGAAGGTACGGGTGCTGGATTTTTCCGCGACACGACCCTCTACACCGTAGCGGCCAAGACCGGTACGGCCCAATACGCCGACGACAAGATCGGCTACCGCGACGGCTACTACATCGGCAGCATGGTCGCCTACTTCCCGGCTCACAACCCCCGCTACACGGTGCTCACGACGATCCACACCAAACGGCAGGCCGGCAAATCCTATTACGGCGGCCCGCTCTCGGGTCCGGTGGTCAAGAAGGTCGTCACCTACCTCTACAACCGGGAGCACGACTGGGATCTCTCGCCGGAAAATTCAGGGGAAAAACACTATCCCCGGCGAATCAAAGGCGGCGACATCGCCCAAATCCGCCGCATCGCCGACAAATTCTCGCCCCGCACCTCGTTCGAAGACCGCAAAGGCTGGGGAACGGTACGGATCGACTCCCTCTCGAACGTCACGATCTCGACGCTCGCACAGGACGACCAAACGATGCCCAACGTCGTAGGCATGGGACTCAAAGACGCCCTGTTCCTGCTCGAAAGCCGGGGCCTCAGAGTTTCCTTCTCGGGACGAGGCTCCGTCCGATACCAAAGCATCGCTCCCGGCACGCGGATCTCGCGCGGGGGAGCCGTAACCATAACACTCAAATAAAGAGATGAAACAAATTCAAGAATTAATCAAGGCGACACAGGTGCTCCGCGTGGAAGGCAACTCCGATACACGTGTGAGCAGACTGGCGTATGACTCCCGCCGCATCGCTCCCGGGGACTGCTTCTTCGCCGTGAGCGGCACCCAAAGCGACGGGCACGCCTATATCGATGCGGCCGTCGCCGCCGGAGCGGTCGCCGTTGTCTGCCAGCGGCTGCCCGAACACCTCGCCCCGTCGGTCTGCTACGTCGTCGTAGCGGATACCAACGCCGCGATGGCCGACATGGCCGCCGCATTCTACGGCGACCCGAGCCGTCAGCTCAAACTGGTCGGCATCACGGGCACCAACGGCAAAACCACCACCGTCACCCTGCTCTACGACCTCTTCCGGGGCTTGGGCTACAAGGTCGGTCTGATCTCGACGGTCGTTTACCGCATCGACACCGAACGCATCGAATCGACCCACACCACGCCCGACGCCATCCGGCTGAACGAGATGATGGCCCGCATGGTCGAAGCCGGGTGCGAATACTGCTTCATGGAGGTTTCCTCGCACGCCATCGTGCAGGAACGCATCCGGGGACTGCATTTCACGGGCGGCATCTTCTCGAACATCACCCACGACCATCTGGACTACCACAAGACTTTCGCCGAATATATCCGGGCAAAAAAACTCTTCTTCGACAATCTCCCGAAAGAGGCTTTCGCACTGATAAACATCGACGATCGCAACGGCCGGGTCATGGTGCAGAACACGCGGGCGACCGTCAAGACCCTCTCGCTGCAATCGATGGCCGACTTCCGATGCAAGATCCTCGAAACACACCCCGACGGTATGGAACTGCGCATCGACGGACGTGAAGTATGGGTCCATTTCCTCGGCCGCTTCAATGCTTACAACCTGCTCTGCGTCTATGCTGCGGCCCTGCTGCTGGGCGCCGACCGCGAAGAGGTGCTCCAAATCATGAGCACGCTGCATCCCGTAAGCGGACGTTTCGAGTTCGTGCGAGCCGCCGACGGCACTACGGCGATCGTCGATTACGCCCATACGCCCGACGCTCTGGAAAAAGTGCTCCAGACCGTCGAGGAGATCCGCCGCCCGGGACAACAGCTCTTCGTGCTGTGCGGCTGCGGCGGCGACCGGGACAAGACCAAACGCCCCGAAATGGCGCAGATCGCCGTAAAATACGCGACCACCGCAATCCTCACTTCGGACAACCCCCGCCACGAAGATCCCGACGCGATCCTCGACGACATGGTCGCAGGACTCGCCCCGGGTGACCGCTACCTGCGGATCGCCGACCGCGCCGAAGCCATTCGCACGGCCGCGATGCTCGCCAAGCCGGGCGACATCCTCCTGCTGGCCGGCAAGGGACACGAAACGTATCAGATCGTCGGCGACGTAAAAAACCATTTCGACGACAAGGAGGAGGCTCTCCGTGCCTTCGCCCTCTACGCTAAAAATTAACCTGCGACATGCTCTATCATCTTTTCAAATATTTCGACAACGTTCACAACCTGCCCGGCGCAGGTATGTTCCAGTACATTTCGTTCCGCGCGGCGGCAGCCATCATCATCGCCCTGCTGATCGTCATCGTCTTCGGACGCAACATCATCAACTTCCTGCGCCGCAAACAGATCGGTGAGGAGATCCGCGATCTGGGGCTCGAAGGACAACTCCAGAAGAAAGGCACGCCCACGATGGGCGGCGTAATCATCCTGCTGGCCATTCTCATCCCCGTACTGCTTTTCGGACAGCTCGACAACGTCTATATCCAACTGATGCTGGTTTCGACGATCTGGCTGGGGCTGATCGGCTTTCTGGACGACTACATCAAAGTCTTCCGCCACCACAAAGAGGGGCTCAAAGGGCGTTTCAAGATCGTGGGACAGGTCGGCCTGGGCATTATCGTAGGTACGACCATGTGCTTCTCGCCCGACATCGTCGTCCGGGAAAAGACGACCGAACCGGTCGACGATCTACCTCGACGAACACGGCCGAACCATCGCCGACCACATCCAGCGGCGCATCGTCAGCTCCGAGAGCCGTCAGACGACCCAGACCACGATTCCCTTCGTCAAGGACAACGAATTCGATTACAGCTGGCTCACGGGCGGCAACCGCACCCTCACTTGGATTCTCTACGTCGTCGTGGCGATCCTGGTGGTCACGGCCGTTTCGAACGGCGCCAACCTCACGGACGGACTCGACGGCCTGGTGACGGGGGTATCGGCCCCGATCGTACTGGTGCTGGGCATCCTGGCCTATCTCTCCGGACACATCGTCTATGCCGACTACCTGAACATCATGTACATTCCGGGCAGCGGCGAACTGGTCGTCTTCGCAGCGGCGCTGGCCGGTGCGCTGGTCGGCTTCCTCTGGTACAACAGCTTCCCGGCACAGATCTTCATGGGCGATACCGGCTCGCTCTCCATCGGCGGCATCATCGCCGTCTTCGCTCTCTGCATCCGCAAGGAGCTGCTGCTGCCCCTTCTCTGCGGCATCTTCCTGGTCGAGAGCCTCTCGGTCATGCTTCAGGTGAGCTACTTCAAATACACCAAACGCAAATACGGCGAAGGACGCCGCATTCTGCTCATGTCCCCCCTGCACCATCACTACCAGAAACAGGGTTTCTTCGAAACCAAGATCGTCACCCGTTTCTGGATCGTGTCGCTGCTGCTGGCGGCCATTACCCTGGTAACGCTTAAAATCCGATAACCCCATGAAAAAAATAGTTGTCCTGGGCGGCGGCATCAGCGGCTACGGCTCCGCGATCCTCGCCAAGAAGAAAGGATTCGACGTTTTCCTCTCCGACAAGGGGCGGATCGCCGACCGCTACAAAGCCAAACTGGACCAGTGGCAGGTCCCCTACGAGGAGGGGGCACCACTCCGAAGAGCGGATCCTCGCGGCGGACGAGGTCGTCAAGTCGCCCGGCATTCCGGACAAGGCGCCGCTGATCGTCAAACTCCGCGAAGCGGGCATTCCGGTCATCTCCGAAATGGAGTTCGCGGGCCGCTACCTGGGTAAGGCCCGGACGATCTGCGTCACCGGCTCGAACGGCAAGACGACTACTACGTCGCTCATCTACAAGATCCTGCGCGACGCCGGCTACAACGTAGCTCGGCGGCAACATCGGCGAGAGTTTCGCCTACTCGGTCGCTACCGGCGATTACGACTGGTACGTACTGGAGTTGAGCTCGTTCCAGCTCGACGGCATGTTCCGGTTCCGCGCCCATATCGGCGTGCTGACGAACATCACGCCCGACCATCTCGACCGTTACGACTACTGTTTCCAGAACTACGTGGATGCCAAGATGCGTATTACGCAGAACCAGAATTCGCGCGACTTCTTCATCTATTCGGGCGACGACGAGGTGATCTGGCAGCAGTTGCCCAAATACGACCTGCGGATGAAGCAGCTCCCCTTCGCGGCCAAAAACGCCGTGGCGAGCGGCGCAGGCGATGCGTTCCTCCTGGACGGAAAATTTACCGCGACGGTCGGCCGGGAGTCGGTGGAGATCGACACGGCCAAAATGCGGATTCCCGGGCTGCACAACGCTTATAATGCTATGGCGGCGGCGCTCGCGGCGCTCGCGGCCGGAGTATCCCCGACCCGCATCCGCAGCTCCATCTACGACTTCGCGCCGGTGGAACACCGGCTCGAACCCGCCGGAGAGATCGGCGGCGTAGCCTACATCAACGACTCGAAAGCCACCAACGTCGATTCCACGTGGTACGCACTGGAGAGTATGAAACGTCCCGTAGTCTGGATCGCAGGCGGTACGGACAAAGGCAACGACTACGAGCCGCTCAAGCGGTTCGCCCGCGAAAAAGTGCATACACTCGTCTGCATGGGCATCGACAACCGCAAGCTGGTCGAAAGTTTCACGGGCATAATTCCCGAAATCATTTCGACCGATTCGCTCGACGCGGCGATGCAGGCGGCCCGCAAAGCTTCCGTCCGGGCGACGTGGTGTTGCTTTCACCGGCCTGTGCGAGCTTCGACCTCTTCAAAAATTACGAAAACCGGGGCGAACTGTTCAAACAGTGGGTCGCCGAACACGCGAAATAATAAGATGGAAGCGGAAAAACAGACGGAGAAAACGGCCGGCAATCCGAACACAGAGGGTACGACTGTGCAGACCGACGCACCCGGACAGGAGCCCGGCATGAAACTCTTCGCCGGGGACAAGGTGCTGTGGATCATTATCGCGGCACTGGCCGTCATTTCCGTACTGGTGGTCTATTCCTCGACGGCGAAGATGGCCTACGATGCGCATACGGCTCGTTCGACGGCCCACTTCCTGCGCCAACAGCTGCTGATCCTTTTCGTCTGCGTTCCGCTGATCATCATCGTACACAAGATCAACTCCCGGATATACAACCACCTGGCGCTGGTCGCCTATGCAGGCAGCGTTCTGCTGACGCTGGCCGTCTATTTCATCGGCGCCACGACCAACGGCGCCGCCCGCTGGATTCCGCTCGGTCCTTTCCAGTTCCAGCCTTCGGAAGCACTCAAGGTCGCCACCGTACTGTTTCTGGCCCGGCAGCTCGCCGGCCGGCAGAGCGTGATCGACAAATTGCGGATCATCCCCTCGCTCAACCCGCTGCGGTGGAAGCGCCCCGACCAGCGCAAAATCTGGCGCGAGGGCACGTGGCCCATCCTGGCCCCCGTCCTGCTCTCCTGTGTAGTGATCTTCCCGGCCCACACCTCGTCGGCCGTGCTGGTCTTCTTCGCCTCGTGGGTGATGATGCTTATCGGACGGGTGAGGATCGGTGAACTGATGAAACTGCTGGGCCTGGCCTTCGCCGCCGCAATGCTGGCCGGCCTGCTGAATCTGGGCCGCAGCGAAACGGCCGGCGGCCGCGTGGAAACCTGGATCGACCTCTGGACCAAGCCCCAAACCGAAAAGCCGATCGACCAGCTGACCGACACCGAGCGTTCGATGATCGCCATCCACAACGGCGGCATCCTGGGCGAAGGCGCCGGACAGAGCGCCATGCGCGTAGAGATGATCCACCCGGAAAGCGATTACGCCTACGCCTTTTTCGTCGAGGAGTACGGTATCGTCCTGGCGCTGCTGCTGCTGTTGCTCTACCTGTGGATCTTCTTCCGTGCCATCGAAATTTTCCGACGGTGCGGCACGGCATTTCCGGGTCTGCTGGTCCTGGGATTGGCCCTGTTGATTACCTGCCAGGCGCTGCTGCACATCATGGTAACGGTAAACCTGATTCCCGAAACGGGACAAACCCTGCCGCTCATCTCACGCGGCGGCTCCTCGACGATCTTCACGGCTATCGCCCTGGGCATGATCTTGAGCGTCAGCCGACAGAACGACGAACAATCGCACGACATGCCCAAATCGGAAAGCATCTATGAGAAATAGTCCGCGACACTTCCCCACCGAAACCGCCGTTCCCGAGGGATCGATGCAACTACCGACCTCCGGTTCGAAGACCGTCGGACAACCCGCAGCCGCACACTACCGGCTTCGGCTCTGTTCCGACATCCTGCCCCGAATCGTCAGCACAACGGAAAATCCGAATCTGCCGGAGCCACCGAGCCTCCCGACATCGGATTTTGCCCGTACGATATAATTGAAAAAACGAAATGGAAGCGATCAGATTAGACAAATACCTCTGGGCCGTACGCATCTTCAAGACCCGCAGCGACGCGGCCGAAGCCATCCGCCAGAACCGGGTGCTGGTGAACGACGCCTACGCCAAGCCTTCGCGCGAAGTGCGGATCGGCGACCGAATCGCCGTCAAACGGATGCCCGTGACCTATCTCTTCGAAGTCGTGGGCTACGTGTCGAGCCGCCAGCCGGCCAAGAACGTCCCCGACTACTGTCGCAACATCACTCCGCAATCGGAACTCGACAAGCTCAACATCCCCCGCGAAACGGTCTTCGTCTTCCGCGACCGGGGTACGGGACGTCCAACCAAAAAGGAGCGGCGCGAGCTGGACAGCCTTATGGAGGAGATATATTTGGAAGAAGAGGAAGAGTAACCAAAGAAATATAATACTTATCGGACAATAATTCCATTCAAACGAACTTTTTTTTCACAATAATGTTATTTTTGCAGTATGGGAAACGGCAGAAACCTTCAACTTAAATAAAAATACCATTATGAAAAAAATCTTTACGTTTTTAATCGGTTTGTCCCTGTGGACCTTGACTGCGACGGCACAAGAACCGGTCCCCGAAACGACCTCTCCCGTTGCGACGGAAACGGATTCGCTGCAGCGGGTCGTCGATGACCTCTCCCAGCAATTACGGCACCAAAAGAACGAGGAGCTCGATCGCAAAATATGGAAAAACAGGTCCAAGTACTTCAACCTCGGTTACGTAAAACAATCGCTCGTATTCAAGGATTTCGGCGACGAGAAGCTGAAAAACGATTTCGGCGTGTCGATCAGTTGGGGTAAAACCTATTTTACCTGCACAAAAAACCGTTGCTCGGAATGTTGAAATTCGGTCTGGACTGGAGCTGGGTCGATCTGAACTATTCGAAATACACGATCTCCGAATCGGAAGAGCCGGGTTCGGGTTCCGTCGGCGACATTATGGATGAAACGATCGACATCGGCAATCATCAGCTGGAATACGGCATGCAGGTCGGTCCTTCGATTACGATCAACCCGGTTCACGAACTGAAAATCAGCCTCTATTTCCGACTCACGCCCTCCTACTCGATGATGTACCTCGACGATAGTTTCAACTCCAACTTCGCCCTGTTCTACAGCTTCGGCGGATCGGTGGCCTGGAAAGTGATTTCGGTCGGCGTGGAAGGTCGCTGGGGCCAGGCCAAATACAATGGATTCTCACTCGAAGATGCAGACCTGGAGGGCATCTCATCGACCAAAACGAAACTGAAAACCAACTCCGTCCGTTTCTACGTCGGATTCCGCTTCTAAAAAGCGCCGACCGCAATAACGAAGAAACGCGCCGCTGAATATCAGCGGCGCGTTCTTTGTGTTGAGCTACCTGGATTCGAACCAAGAATAACAGGACCAGAATCTGTTGTGTTACCATTACACCATAGCTCAATGTCCTTTCGGTGATGCAAAAGTAGAACTTTATTTTTCAACTGCAAAGAAAATTCCGAAAAAAAATTTATACTTTTGTTCATAACCCCTTTCGGGAAAAACGGCCTGCAAAAGTAAAACAACACATAAATCAACCAATTATGGGAATCAAATTCCGTCTTATCGTCATGAACTTCCTGCAGTACGCGATCTGGGGTTCGTGGCTCATTTCGCTGGGCGCCTACCTCGGCGGAGGTCTTCAGTTCACAGGGTTGCAAATCGGCAGTTTCTTCGCTACGATGGGTATCGCATCGCTCTTCATGCCGGCCCTCATGGGCATCATCGCCGACCGCTGGATCCCCGCGCAGAAGCTGCTGGGCATCTGCCAGCTCATCAGCGCCGGGTTCCTCGTCGCAGCCGCCTCGCAAACCGCCTACGGCCCCCTGTACACCTGCATGTTGATGAGCGTCATGTTCTACATGCCCACCATCGCCCTCTCGAACTCGGTGGCCTACAATGCCCTCGACCTGGCGAAACTCGATGCCGTGAAGCACTTCCCGCCCATCCGGGTCTGGGGTACGGTCGGCTTCATCGCCGCCATGTGGTTCGTCGATCTGGTTCAGATAGGCGGCGTACAGATCAAACTGACCTATTGGCAACTGTACGTTTCGGCCATCCTCTCCCTGATTCTCGCGATCTACTCCTTCACGCTGCCGGGCTGTCCGGTCAGTCATGCCCGGAAAAGCCAGTCGTGGATCGACACGCTCGGACTCCGCGCATTCGCTCTCTTCAAGGAGAAACGCATGGCGATCTTCTTCATCTTCTCGATGCTGCTGGGCGCCGCTCTTCAGATTACCAATGCCTTCGGCGACAGTTATATCCAGAACTTCGGCACGATGCCCCAATACGCCGACTCGCCCATCGTGCGCCACTCGGTAATCCTGCTCTCGCTCTCGCAAATGTCCGAAACATTCTGCATCCTGCTGATTCCCTTCTTCCTGCGGCGCTTCGGCATCAAATGGGTGATGCTGATCTCGATGCTGGCCTGGGTGCTCCGCTTCGGATTCTTCGGCATCGGCAATCCGGGATCGGGTGCCGTTTTCCTGATCCTCTCGATGATCGTTTATGGGGTCGCATTCGACTTCTTCAACATTTCGGGCTCGCTTTTCGTCGAAAAGGAAACTACCCCCGACATCCGTTCCTCGGCACAGGGTGTCTTTATGATCATGACCAACGGACTCGGTGCTTTCTTCGGCTCCTACGCGGCAGGTGCGGTAGTCGATGCTTTCGGCTGGCCCGAATCATGGTATATCTTTGCGGGTTACGCGCTGGTCGTCGCCATCGTCTTCGCAATGGTCTTCCGCTACAAACACAAGCCCGAAGAGATGGGGGCCGTAAGCCACTAACAAGCAATCCCCGTCACAACAAACGGCCGGAAACTATCACGTTCCGGCCGTTTTCATTTATAATTCAAAGTTCTCAACGCATCAGCACCGAGCTGTCCCCGTAACTCAAAAAACGGAAATCGTGCGTGAGGGCGTAGTCGTAAATCCGATGCCAATCATCTCCCACGTAAGCCGACACCAACAACAACAGCGTCGATTTGGGCTGGTGGAAGTTCGTGACGATATTGCGCACGATCCGGAAACGGTATCCCAGCGGCGTAATCATGATCTGCGTGGCGGCCTTGAGTTTCTCGATCCCCTCACGAACCATATAGTCTGACAGTACCTGCAATGCTTCGCGGCCCGTAAACGCCTCAGGCAAGTCGTACAGCTCCCACTGCCCGATCACGCGGCTCGCATCGGGCGCACCCGAAGTACGGATCCGCCACGCCAGCGCCGTCAAAGACTCCAGCGTTCGGACGGAAGTGGTACCTACCGCCGTAATATTATCCCACTTCTCCAGCAGCCGCTCCACGCTGCTGCGACGGATCTCGAAATGTTCCGTATGCATCGGATGCGCCGCCGCATCGCGGTCTTTCACGGGCAGAAATGTTCCGGCCCCCACGTGCAGGGTCACCTCTTCGAACGAAAACCCCTGCGTCCGCATCCGCTCGATCAACTCCGGTGTGAAGTGCAGGCCGGCCGTCGGAGCGGCCACGGAACCTTCGAATTTCGAATAGACGGTCTGGTAACGGGTATTGTCGATCTCCTGACTCTCGCGGTTCAGGTAAGGCGGGATCGGAATCCGGCCCAGATGTTCCAGCAGTTGTCCGAACGTCAGATCAGCCGTCCATTCGAAGCGGACGATCTGCTCGCGGCCGCCCTCGCCCTCGCGCCAGGCCAGCATCCGTTCCGCGCGACCTTCATATTCGAAATCGATCACCAGCGGGCCTTCTTTCCATTTTTTGAGGTTGCCCACGATGCAGCTCCAGCGGCACGAACCTTTCACGGCGAACGCCCGCTCGTAATCCGCCGGATCGTGCGGTTCGAGGCAGAATACCTCGATCCGGGCCCCCGAAGGTTTGTGCATGATAATCCGCGCCCGAATCACCTTGGTATTGTTGAACACCAGCAGGGTCCCCTCAGGCAGTATGTCGCCGATGTCGCGGAAGCGGCGCTCCGAGATTTCCCCCCGTTCGTAAACAAGCAGCTTCGATGCCGATCGCTCCTCGAGCGGATACTTGGCGATCCGCTCGTCGGGCAGGTCGTAGTCGAAACGGTCTATGTCGATATGTCTTTCCATTTTCAGCATATAGCGGGCACAAAATTAATAAAAATCCCGGTCTTTACGGAAAAGATACCCGGTTTAGACCAGCAAATAAATTTGGCGCTGCGCTCGGCTTTCACTATCTTTGCATCAGATAGAAGGCGGTTCGGACAAGAAAAGCGCTCGAACGGGTTCGGCTCGTCGTTCCCTTTTGCTATCTTTACAAAAAAAAATTTCGCTCTGATAGGCTGCGTCCGGATATAAGTCGGCTCGATCCGGCTTCATCGCACGCCAGCACTATCTCGGCCTGTCCAATCGCTGAAAACCATGAAAACCGATTTTCTGGTCATCGGATCCGGCGCCGCCGGACTGAGTTTCGCCCTCAAAGCCGCAGAACACGGCCACGTTACACTGGTAACGAAAGGGAAAATGGACGAGTGCAACACCAACTATGCCCAGGGAGGCATCTGTTCGGTGACCTATGCGCCCGACACGTTCGAAAAACATATTCACGACACCCTGGTCTGCGGTGCCGGCAAATGCGACCCCGCAGCCGTCGAACTGGTAGTTCGCCGGGCCCCGGAGCTGATCCGCGACCTGATCGCCTGGGGCACGAAATTCGACAAGACACCCGACGGACGCTTCGAACTCAACCGCGAAGGCGGACATACCGAACATCGTATCCTCCACCACGAGGACCTCACGGGCGCTGAGATCGAACGGGCCCTGATAACCTCGGTACGCAAGCACCCCAACATCACGGTTCTCGAACACCATTTCGCCATCGACCTGCTGACACAACACCACCTGGGCGAATTCGTCACCCGCCACACGCGCGGCCTGGCCTGCTTCGGAGCTTACGTGCTGAACCTGGAGAGCAACGAGATCGAAACCGTGCTGGCCAAATTCACCGTCGTCGCTGCGGGCGGCTGCGGCAACGTCTATTCTTCGACGACCAATCCGAGCGTCGCCACAGGCGACGGCATCGCCATGTGCCACCGCGCCAAGGCCATCACCGAAAACATGGAGTTCATCCAATTCCACCCCACCTCGCTCTACCATCCGGCCGAAAAGCCCAATTTCCTCATCACGGAGGCGATGCGGGGTTACGGCGCGATCCTGCGTCTGCAAAACGGCGAAGAGTTCATGGACAAATACCACCCGATGAAATCGCTCGCACCGCGCGACGTGACGGCCCGGGCCATCTATACCGAAATGACCCGCCGGGGCGAGGACTTCGTCTATCTCGACGTGCGGCACAAAGATCCGGAGCAGACGCGCCGGCATTTCCCGAACATCTATGAAAAATGCCTCTCGCTCGGCATCGACATCACCCGCGACCTGATCCCCGTCACCCCGGCGGCGCACTACTGTTGCGGCGGGGTGAAAGTAGACCTCAACGGCGAAACCTCGATCCGGCGGCTCTATGCGCTGGGCGAAACCTCCTGCACGGGACTGCACGGCGCCAACCGGCTGGCTTCGAACTCCCTGATCGAAGCGGTCGTCTATGCCGACCAAGCCGCCAAACACGCCGCCTCGCAGCTCGCTTCGGTCGAAATCCAGGAAGGCATTCCCGACTGGGATTTCGAAGGTACCCAGCACACCGAAGAGATGCTGATGATCATCCAGTCCAAGCGCGAGATGCAGGCCATCATGTCCAACTACGTCGGCATCGTCCGCTCGAATCTCTCGCTCGAACGCGCCCTGCGCCGCCTGTCGATCATCTACGAAGAGACCGAAGAGCTGCACAACAAGATCAAGCCCAACCGCGAGCTGTGCGAACTGCGCAACATGATCGCCGTGGCCTACCTGGTCATCAAACAGGGCAGCGCATTGAAAGAATCGGTCGGCTGCCACTACAACTCCGACTACCCCAAACCGGACAATAAATAATCCGCAAGCAAACCTATCCACAACCTTTATTACCATCTATGACCTTACAGGAAGAGATCACCCGCCGGCGGACGTTCGCCGTCATCGCGCACCCGGACGCCGGTAAAACGACCCTGACCGAAAAACTACTGCTCTTCGGCGGCGCCATCCACGTCGCGGGAGCGGTCAAAAGCAATAAAATCAAGAAGGGAGCCACCTCCGACTTCATGGAGATCGAACGTCAGCGCGGTATTTCGGTCGCTACGTCCGTCATGGGCTTCGAATACCAGGGCCGCAAGATCAACATTCTCGATACCCCGGGCCACGAAGACTTCGCCGAAGATACCTACCGCACGCTGACGGCGGTGGACTCCGTAATCATCGTCATCGACGGCGCCAAAGGCGTCGAGTCCCAGACCCGCAAGCTGATGGACGTCTGCCGCATGCGGCAGACCCCGGTGATCGTCTTCGTCAACAAGCTCGACCGCCCCTGCAAGGATCCCTTCGACCTGCTGGACGAAATCGAGAAGGAACTCCGCATCCGGGTACGTCCCCTCTCATTCCCGATTTCGAGCGGCGACACCTTCAAGGGCGTTTACAACATCTACGAGAAGAACCTCACGCTCTTTACGAGCGACGAACGGCAAACGGCCGACGCCTCGACCGTAGAGATCAACGACCTCGCATCGCCTGAACTGGACGAATACATCACCGAACGCTACGCCAACCAACTGCGCGAAGACACCGAACTGGTCGAGGGCGTGTACGACGCTTTCGACCGCGAGGCTTACCTGCGGGCCGAACTGGCCCCGGTCTTCTTCGGTTCGGCGGTCAATAATTTCGGCGTGAAGGAGCTCTTGGAGTGTTTCATCCGCATCGCCCCCTCGCCGCGCCCCGCACCGACCGAAACCCGGATCGTAGAGCCTGCCGAGGCGAAAATGACAGGCTTCGTCTTCAAGATCCACGCCAACATGGACCCGAATCACCGGGACCGCATCGCCTTCCTGAAGATCTGCTCCGGCACGTTCGAACGCAACAAGAACTACCTGCACGTGCGCAGCGGCAAGCAGATGAAGTTCTCCTCGCCCACAGCTTTCATGGCCGAGAAAAAGTCGATCATCGACTTCGCCTACCCGGGCGACATCGTCGGCCTGCACGACACGGGCAACTTCAAGATCGGCGACACCTTCACCGAAGGCGAAAAGCTCAAATTCACAGGCATTCCCTCCTTCGCACCCGAACAGTTCCGTTATATCGAGAATGCCGATCCGCTGAAATTCAAGCAACTGGCCAAAGGCATCGATCAGCTCATGGACGAAGGCGTGGCGCAGCTCTTCACCTCGTCGCTCAACGGCCGCAAGATCATCGGCACGGTAGGCGCCCTGCAATTCGAAGTGATCGAATACCGCCTGGCGCACGAATACAACGCCGCCTGCCGCTGGGAGCCGATCTCCATCTACAAAGCCTGCTGGATCGAGAGCGACAACGCCGAGCAGCTGGCCGACTTCAAACGGCGCAAACATACGAACATGGCCGTCGACAAGCACGGCCGCGATGTATTTCTGGCCGACACCAGCTATGCCCTGGCCCTGGCACAGGAAAACTTCAAGGACATCAGGTTTTACTTCACCTCGGAGTTCTGATCCCGCCAGCGATCTAAAATATAAACGCCCCGTGCTACCATTGCACGGGTGGTTTTATTCATAAAAAAGCTCTGCCCTGACCGTATCTACGGCATACGGATAATTGAATCCGGATATTCCGATTCGTCGATGGAACCGAAAATATCTGCATTTCATGATCAGAACGATACCTCGTAATCGTATTCCTTTCCGGAGAAAACAGATAAAGATTATGAAAAACGTAATTGCTATAATAAAAAACGCTTGGGGTGACAGTCCGCCACCGAAAGTCAAAACCGGCTTTATTCTCAATATCATTGGATTGACAGCTTTTTTATGCTTATCCGGCGCAACAGCCCATGCACAATCGGACAAACAGATTATCAACATGGATAACCCGGACTATCACATCGATGTGGAACGTTTTTGCTCTCCATTTATTGATTTCGATAATCCCGAAGAGTACAATAGCAAAGAAGTAAACTATCGCTATGTGAAATACACACAAAACATGAACGTTTCTTTTTCTGAGAGATATCCGATTTTAATACATTATATAAGTATGGACAGTCTCGTTACCAAGAAAGCAACTTTTTGTGATACCGGCTTCGGGAAACTGAATTTGATAACCAATGCACAAGGCAAATTAATATCGATGAACTGCGAAACGAAGATGGACAAAACAGGCTTCAAGGAACTGGTAAAGGCTGTCAGACAGAAATATGGCAAACCTGCCCTGAAGAAAGCAGAAACAGGTAAAGACGAACTTAAAAAGATTCTGATAAACTCGATGGTATCAAAGGGCAAAAACATACCCGTGTATCTTTGGAAGCAGGATGACGAATATATCGGACTGTTCATGGAAAGCGAGGATGTCGTAAATTTCTTCCGGGCAAAAAAAGAATTTGAAGATTTACTCATCAAAGTAAATGGTCCTTACATTGAGGCAACAATAGAGTTGCAAAAATGGAAGAAGAAAATATTCAAGAGATAAGAAACAGGCTATAATAAGCTACTTTTAAATCACATGAAAATAAAAAAATATTTAACATAAAAATACATGCAACGCTATAAACCGATGACTTTCCTCCCAACACAGGATAAGAAGGGGAGAGGGAAAAAGCCTGTCGCCACTCCGAAAGCGGCCCTCCACTGTTGCTGCACAAGGTCAGAAGGACAGCTGCGGCAAAAGCAGAATCAAACCTCGTAGCCCACACGCCCCCAACTGCATTCGATATTCACAAGGAAAGGGAACCTTTTTTCCCGCAATCTTTTATATCCGGAGTGAAAGATCAGAAACGGATTCCGGCGAAATCCGTCTTTCAACGGATCGTCGATACGGCATCGAACTCTTCGGGAGCGTAAGTCCGCAAGGCGAGTTTTTTAACCCAAACGACGAAGATCCCCGTGAGTACCAAGTTCAGCACGAGGGTCAGCACCGAAATAACCAGTGCCGGACCGCCCAAGCTATATCCCAGCGCAATGAAGATAACGCCCGCCCCTACCTCGCCGCGGGTAAACATACCGATCGAAAGGGCCAGACGTTCGCTCAACTTCCGATCACGATAAAAAAACATCGGGAAAAGTTTGCCCAGGTTGGACAGCAACGAGACGATCACCACATGGAATGCGATCACGCCCCACGACATCATGGGCTGCGAACCGGTCACGGAAGAAGCAGCTTCCCCAGTCGCAGCAGTCATACCGATAAACAACGGCATGCTCAATCCAACCAAAAACATGAACAAGAACGAAATGCCGGAAGCGGCCATCCGCTCCCCGCGAGATTCGACATGCCTGGTTTTCATCACCATACCCAATACGAAAGCGGGAAGCAGCACCTCGATATGAATACTGCCCTCCTCGCCGAAATAATATTTGGAAAGCAGGTAAACCAGTTGGGTAACACCGAAAACCACGACCGAATAGGTCAGAATCGCCCACCAATCCTGCCTCAACTCATACGTACTGAGTTTCTTCCACCCCAGCCACAACAGCAGAAAGACGATCACCACGACGACGAAAAGCTGCCAGCGCAGACCGATCATCAGGATTTGCAGAGGTATCATCAGCAGGATGGTATCCAGATCGTCGAAAATCGCCAGCACCTGAATTTTCCGATACATCCAGCTTCGCTTGAGCCGCAGGGCCGCGAGCATCGTGAACAGGATGCCGGCCGAAGTCGGAGCGGCAAAACGGCTCAACAACAGATTCTCTTTCCAGGCGTCGCCATTGCCCCAAAACTCGGGCGGCAACAACACGAAAACATAGTACAGAGCGATGAGCAGCCAAGGTACGGCTGCCGTAGCCATAGCGATGAAATAGTCCTCGGCATAGGAGCGCCAACGTTTTTTATCGATCTCGAATTCCCGGCCGACATTGATCATGATGAACGACAGACAGACATAAAGAAAGGTCGTCGCCCCGGCCCGAAATGCAGGATAGCTCTCTCCGAGCATCCCCGGAAGAATCTGGGAAGCCACGAGGCCAAGGATGAGAAGCAGGGAAAATGAGAAAATCTTTTTCATCGGAGGTTTTCAATAGAATGTTCGCGCAGTCGGCACAAGGATTTATGTCGGCTAAATCGCGGGTACCGCCCGGAATTTTGGTACAAAGAAAATCAAAATCCCGGAATTTCCCCGCATCGTCCGCCAAAAAAGCACCGACTGCGCACCTCAACGCCACTTTTTCGTGCGGAAGAACAAATAGGTCACGAATCCGATGACGATCATCACGCCCCAGGCCAGGATATAACCGTGCTCCCACTCCAGTTCGGGCATGTTACGGAAATTCATCCCCCATACTCCGACCAGAAAAGTCAGCGGAATGAAGATGGTCGATACGACAGTCAGCCGTTTCATAATATCGTTCATCCGCAAATCGTTGTTCGAGATATACAAATCCATCAGCGACGAAAGGGTTTCACGGCAGATGTCGATATTTTGCGCCACGTTGAGCAGGTGATCGTTCACATCGTTGAAGAAGGGCCGATTGACCCGGTGCAACAAACTCGAATCGGAACGAAATAGCCGCGAATATTGTTCCTTGAGCGGCAGAACCGTCCGCTTGAGCTGCATGTAATCCCGCCGGAGCTCCTGCATCTGTACTCCGATGTCCCGGTCTCCGGTATCGGCCAGCAATGCAGATTCCAGCTCCTCCAACCCGTCGCTGATCGCCGCTGCAACCGACATATAACCGGTTATCAAGCCATTGAGCAACACCGAAAACAGGTAGTCCGACTGTCGGGTACGGATTTTCAGTACATTGTTACGGATGGCACGCATCACATCGTCGAAAAAATCGTTGTCCCGCTCCTGAAACGTCAGCACGAAATCAGCGCCCTGCACCAGACTGACCTGCATCGCTTCGCCACCCATAATCTGCTTGGCAATAATCACATTGTACTGATCGTGCTCCTCGACCTTGCTGGCATGGTCGGTATTGAGAATGTCCTGCATGACCAGAAAATCGATCCCGAAATGCGTACAAACCGTCTGCACGGCATCCGTATCTTCCAGTCCGTGAATCTGCAGCCAAGTGATGCCATCGGGCTGAAAGCGGGATTTCATCTCCTCGAAATCATCTCCCGCAGCCTCTTCGACCCGATCCACAGTATAACTGCACAGATGCAGATGAGTCCGTGTTTTCGTATCCCCGTTGTAGGCGAGCTTGTCGCTGAGCAGGTTATTTTTCATGGCTGTACGATTAAAATTCGACCGTGACGCCCAACGTCGGCACCAACGTACCGCTCGCCTGGCGGATATACTTCATCTTATAACGCTGCTCCGAAGGCGGAGCCGAAGGATTCTCGATCACGCCGGTACTCATCAGCACGTCGGGCTGACGGAGCTTGCTGAAGGTCACGTTCTGCAAATCGACATAGATACCCCAGCATGCATTTACGGAAATAAAACACCTTATCGACGCGCACGTCCAACTGGGCGAAAGCGTCGAGCCTGCCGGTATTATACTTCGAATAGTCGTAATAGGGGCGCCCCGAAGCGTTCCACGCCTCGACGAGCGACGATTTCTCGACGTCGTACGGCGTATAAGGCGTTCCGCCGATAGCGCTCAGCTTCGCACCGACGCTCCACCCGCGAGAGAAATCATACGTACCGCTGATATTCGCCACGAAACGATTGTCCCAGGCAGAAGGAATATATTTCGCATCGTGCCGGCTGCGGTATTCGCTGCTGAAAACGGTCAGGGCGCCGACCAGATTGAAACGATCGGGAAGCTGCCAACGCACCATCAGCTCCAGACCGTAGGCACGTCCCTGGGCCGAAGAAACGAGCAATTCGTCGCCCGAGGTGCCGTAGTCGTTGCCTTTGCAGGTCAGCGGCACGTCGTCCGCCACCGAAAGCGGGATATCCGTATAATATTTGTAGAAACCTTCGAGCGAAACCACCAACCGGTCACGCAGACGCCAATTGACGCCGACGGCGCTTTGCAGGACCCGCATATACTCCAAGCCCCGATTGACCAACTCGCCCGTATTGTCCTTATAGCCGAGTGCCGTATAGGGCGGCAACTGGTAGAAAAGCCCTGCGCTACCGCTCACCGACCAACTGTCGCTCAAGGCATAGGAAGCCGACACACGGGGCGAAAGCTGCTTCCAGAAACGCTCCATCTCCGTCGAATAGTCGCATCCGTCGGCCCGCACGCCCATCGAAACCGTCAGCCGCTTGTCTGCGGAGGCATAGTCGGCCCCCACGAAAAAGCCCCAGCCGACAATCCCCAAATAAGTGCGATAGTCGAGCAGCTCGGCTTCCTGCTGATAAGTCCGCTGCAAAGTCTTGTTATGATAGGTAGAATAGTTCAATTCAGCACCTTCGCGCAGCGTCCACCGGCCCAGGTAGGAGCGATTTTCGAACCGCAGGGTCGTCTTCTGCTCCACGCCCCGCAAACGCAGGGTCAGATTATCCGGAGTCGATTCGTCGTTGTTGCGGTATTTGGTATTGCGGTTATTCAGGTAGTTGTGACTCAACGCCACCGACTGCACGTGCCGGCCGGCGAAATGGCGGTACACGGCACCCACAGTAAAGGTTTCCTGTTGGATACGAGGCAGGTAACTGAGCAGATATTCGTTCTCCTCGCCCTTCTCGTCGAGATTGAGCTTCATGTTGTCGATGCCCACCAGTCCGAGGAAAGTCAGCTCGTCCCGCTCCGAGAAACGGGTCTTGACCTTCAGTTGCCCGTCGATGTAATTGGGCAGGAAAGGAAGCCCCAGCAATTTGAAGAGGAACTGGAGATAGGATTGCCGCACGGAAAAGAGGTAAGTCGTCTTTTTGCCCACGTGTCCGCTGCCGCTGAGCGACACTTCGGAGGCACCGAGCGTCGCCTTGAAGGTCTGCCGTTCGAGATCGCCGTCCCGCAGCCGGAAATCCAGCACCGAACTGAGCGCCCCGGCACGGTCGGCGGGAAACGAACCCGTATAGAAATTGATCTCGCGCACCAGATCGGAATTCACGATGCTTACGGGACCGCCCGTGGCACCCTGCGTGGCGAAATGGTTGATGTTGGGAATTTCGATCCCGTCCATGAAGAAGCGGTTTTCAGAAGGTCCGCCGCCCCGCACGATCAGGTCGTTGCGATAACCGATGGGCGAAAACGACACGCCTGGATAGGAACGAACGATACGCGACACGTCACGATTGGAGCCGGGACTCTTCTCGATCTCCCGCATCCCGATCACCTGCATACTGACCGGGCTCTCGATCGTACGGCGGAAAGGCGAGGGACGAACGACGACTTCATTCAGATGCTCCGGCTCCTCCTCCATCTCGATTTCGATGAAAGGCGTCCGGGCCGACACCTGGTATTCGGGGGTCACGACCGTTCTGTAACCGATGAACGACGCCGTCAGGCTATAAATGCCGGGCTTCACCTGCAGGATCTCGAAACGTCCGAGCGAATCGGTCATGGCGCCCTTACCGGGCTGGCCGGTGATCGTAACGGCAGCATAGGCGACCGGTTCCCGGGAAAGACGGTCGATAACCCTGCCCCGCACAGGATACCCCGCTGCGGCCCAAACAGAAGGAATGTACAATGCCAGCAAAACGATTGCTGCCAGTAAGTTCTTTCTCATAATTCACAAAATCAACCGTCCGCAAATCTAATAAATTTACCGGCGTTTCGATCTTCCGGCCGTAAAGAATCGACCGAGGCGGACCGATTCGAGGCGAATCGGACGATTTACGGCATCGACACGATACCCCGAATCGCCCGCCGGCATACCGTAATAATCGAAAGAGATGCAAAAATCATGAAATCCGCCCCGGAAGGAATCGAAATTTATCCTATTTTTGTTTCCGATCAATCTCGACAATATATGCGTACACTGATCTCGATTCTCTGGATTTCGTTCTTTCCGCTTGCCGCAGCAGCGCAGGACGACGATCTGTCGTATCGGCTGAAAAAGGTGATAAAGGATAAAAAAGCCGAAATCGGTATTGCGGTCATCCTCGACGCACAAGATACGGTAACGGTCAATAACGACGACCGCTACCCCCTGATGAGCGTATTCAAATTCCACCAGGCCCTCGCCGTCGCAGATTACCTGGACCGAAACGGACTGACGCCCGACACGGAAATATTCATTCCGGAAGAAGAGCTCGTCCCCGACACGTACAGTCCCCTTCGGGAGGAATTTCCCGAAGGCGAAATCTCGCTTTCAGTCAGCCGTCTGTTGGAGTACAGCCTGCAGTTGAGCGACAACAACGCCTGCGACATCCTCTTCGAGCACACGGGCGGTCCGGCAGCGACAGACCGCTACGTCCGGTCGCTCGGACTGCACGATTTCGCGATCGCAGCAACGGAGCAGCAGATGCACGACGATCCGCAAACGTGCTACGAAAACTGGAGTACGCCGCTCGAAGCCGCCGCCCTGCTGGAACTGCTCGTAACGGAACAGATTCTCACTCCTACACTGCGGGAAATGATCCGGCAAAACCTGATAAGCTGTAAAACAGGTGCCGACCGTCTTCCGAACCACTGTCGGGAACCGGCGCCGTCATCGGACACAAAACCGGCACGAGCGACCGCGACGAACGAGGCATCTTCGCCGGGACCAACGACCTGGGATTCGTCATCCTGCCGGACGGCACCCGCTATACCATCGCCGTCTTCATCAAAGATTCGGCGGAAAACCCGGAAACAAATGCCCGAATCATAGCGGATATCTCCGAAACTGTTTATCGATACGTTCACGACGAATACCGGGAAAACGACATCCGCCCCGGCAAAAAACACGTCGATAAAGGAGCCGGAATTGGATTCGAATCCGATTATTTTTATTAAATTTGGAAAGAAAACAGCGTAATTTGCACTGTTCTTGCACGGAATCAGAAAAACTTCAATACCCCAAGCATGAAAAAAATAGCGGCCTATCTCATTCCTGTTCTCGCCTGTTTCGCAGTAGGTATCTCGGCAAGTTTTTTCCAGGCTTCGTCCATCGCCGAATGGTATCCGACGCTGACCAAGCCGGCACTCACGCCGCCCAACATCGTATTTCCGATCGCCTGGAGCGTCCTGTACCTTTGCATGGGACTTTCGCTCGGGCGCCTCATCGTGCGTCGGCAGCACAAAGGAATCATCCGTCTGTGGATCTTGCAGCTCATCGCCAACTTCCTGTGGAGTATCCTGTTCTTCACGCTACGCAATCCGCTGGCCGGATTCATCGACATCGTACTGCTGAATATCCTCGTGGGACTCTACATCTTCGCTGCGAGCCGCAGGGACCGTGCTGCCGCCTGGCTCTTCGTACCTTACCTGCTCTGGACGCTCTTCGCCGCCTACCTCAACGGATATATCCTGCTGCACGGCACCCCGGCGGCGGCTCCGACGACAATTCAAACCGAATCTTTAACAATATCAAAACCTAAAACAGAAAGAATTATGGTTCACAAAATGCCCGAACTTCCGTATTCGACGGAAGCGCTCGCTCCGAAAATGAGCAAAGAAACTTTTGAATACCACTACGGCAAACACCTCCAGACCTACGTGGACAATCTCAACCGCCTGATTCCCGGCACGCCTTACGAGTCGATGTCCCTGCAGGAAATCGTCAAGAAAGCCGACGGTCCGATCTTCAACAATGCGGCCCAGGCCTGGAACCACACGTTCTTCTTCCTGATGCTGACCCCCGATCAGAAGCCGATGCCCCAAAAACTAGCGGATCGCATCGCCCGCGACTTCGGATCGGTCGAAGCCTTCAAGGAAGAGTTCTCCAAAGCCGCTACCAGACTTTTCGGCTCGGGCTGGACGTGGCTCGCAGCCGACAAGGACGGCAAATTGCAGATCATCTCGGAATCCAATGCCGGCAACCCCATGACCAAAGGCCTCAAGCCCGTCATGACGATCGACGTATGGGAACACGCCTACTATATCGACTACCGCAACCGCCGCGCGGATTTCATCAAATCGTACTGGGAGCTGATCGACTGGGACAAGGTGGCCGACCGCATATTCCCCCGCAAATACCACTGCACCGCCTGCGACTACGTATATGATCCGGCCAAGGGCGATCCCGAAAGCGGCATCGCACCCGGCACGGCATTCGAAGACATCCCGGACGACTGGGTATGCCCCGTTTGCGGACTCTACAAGGATTCCTTCAAGATCGTGGAAGAGAAATAGGCGATCAGGAAAATTGAAAAAAGCAGCGCATAAAGCGCTGCTTTTTTGTATCGGGAGAATCCGTCGCAGACACCCGACAGCCGTTTTTCCGCGCCCGAGGGAAGAAGCCGGGCAGCCCATTCCGTCCGACACCAGAAATAAAGAGATCGACCCGGCAACAGATCGACCTCTTTGTTTCAGTCCATACTAATCTCTACTTTATTACGACTGAAACCTTTATCGGCAAGACACTCTTCTTCTGCACAAACTCCGCACTTCGGCGTATGCCGTACAACGGTTTCGAAAAATATTTCATCAGGGAAACAGAGAGCCACCTCGCTTCAGGTTATCAATCCACCGAAAAGATGCCTCGCAGGTCTTTTCCGAAAGCTCCGTTCTCCGCAGACGCATATCATCCGAACTGTCCGTTCATCGGGCAGGCAAAGGCTGGTCTTCTGACTCGTCCCCGCCGCAACGCCTTCCCGACCCCGCAGGACCAGTGGCAAAAGAGTGTCGCGGTAATACACCCGGGCATCCGAAACGCCGCCCGCAAGCGGGCCGATCACCTCGGATCGTCGGGCAGGACTCACAGCAGCGGGAACTGTCGCAGACTTTCACTGCGTTCCCATTTAATCTGACGGGGCGTAACCCCTCGTGAACCGTTGCAGTGCAAATGTAAGAAAATATTTGCTATCTTTGCCCGGTAACCAAAAAATATTTTGACAGAAACTATGAAACACGCATACGTATTTCCGGGTCAGGCGCTCAAGCCGTCGGCATGGGCAAAGACCTCTACGATAACGTTCCCGAGGCCAAGGCTCTCTTCGAGCAGGCCAACGAAATCCTCGGTTTCCGCATCACCGACATCATGTTCGCCGGTACGGACGAAGAGCTCAAACAGACTAAAGTCACCCAGCCGGCCGTATTCCTCCACTCGGTCATCATGGCCAAGGCGCTGGGCGTGAAGCCCGACGCGGTAGCCGGACACTCGCTCGGCGAATTTTCAGCCCTGGTGGTGGCCGGCGCTCTTTCGTTCGAAGACGGTCTGCGGCTCGTTTCCAAACGTGCGATGGCCATGCAGAAAGCCTGCGAAGCCGTACCCGGTACGATGGCGGCGATCCTGGGACTCGACGACGCCAAAGTAGAGGAAGCCTGCGCCTCGATCGACGGCGTGGTCGTGGCGGCGAACTACAACTGCCCCGGCCAACTGGTTATCTCGGGCAGCGTCGAAGCGGTCGATGCCGCCTGTGCCAAACTCAAGGAAGCGGGCGCCAAACGCGCACTGCGTCTGCCCGTAGGCGGTGCATTCCACTCGCCCCTGATGGAGCCGGCCAAGGTCGAACTCGAAAAAGCGATCAACGAAGCACCCTTCCAGGCTCCTGTCTGCCCCATCTACCAGAACGTCGATGCCAAACCCCAAACCGATCCGGCGACGATCAAGGCCAACCTGATCGCACAGCTCACCGCACCGGTACGCTGGACCTACATCGTCAAGAACATGCTTGCGGACGGCGTGACCGAATTTACGGAACTCGGTCCCGGCAATGTCCTGCAGGGTCTTATCAAAAAAGTGAATCCCGAAGCGGTCGTAGAGTCGAAATCGACGTTGTAACCCGCCTCCGAAAACAAATAGAATCGATTGACAAGCAATCGATTCTATTTTGTTTATAATTTTTTTTCATATCACAAGATCAAATACGCCAAATTCGATTGAATTCTTTCTATATTTGCACAAAAATTACAGAAGACATCAAACGACATCAATAACTATGACATCGTTAACCGAATTTTTCAGCCGACAGGAAGATGACAATCTGAAAGGTATTTCGCACAAGAACAACCTCTTCAAGCGAAATATCATCGCACATATGGCGGTGAACGGGGAGTGTACGCTCTCGGAGCTTACCAAAGAGCTTGCACATCAGCATACCGACCATCACCAAGCTCGTTCAGGAACTCGTTCAGGAGAACATCGTCACCGATCTGGGCAAGGTCGAAACTCCGGGCGGACGACGTCCCAACGTCTTCGGACTGGCCAGCTCGGCCATCTATTTCGCAGGCGTCAATATCGGCCGGGACAACATGTCGTTCCTCATCACGGACCTGCACAACAATATCGTCAAAGAGGAACTCCTGACCGACTTCGAACTGCAGGATCGCCCTCAATGCCTCGAAAATCTGCTCGAACATCGCACATTTCATCGATACGTGCGGTGTGGAACGCGCGAAAATCCTCGGAGTGGGTGTCAGCGTCAGCGGACGCGTCAATCCCACGACGGGACGCAGTTACCGCTATTTCACTTCGAGCGAACAGTCCCTGCGCGATATGATCGAACAACGCATCGGTATCCGCGTACTGCTCGAAAACGACACCCGGGCCCGATGCTATGCCGAATACACCAACAGCAAATCCAAAGACGAGATGGACGTACTCTACCTCCACCTCGGACGCGGCCTGGCCATCGGTATCGTCATGAACGGCAAACTCTACTACGGCAAGAGCGGCTTTGCCGGAGAGTTCGGGCACATTCCCTTCTTCGACAACGAAATCATCTGCTCCTGCGGTAAGAAAGGTTGCCTCGAAACCGAAGTTTCGGGAATCGCGATCGAACAGAAGTTCGGTCGGCTTATCAGCCAGGGAGTCAATACCATCCTGCGCGAAAAATACAACAAGCACGAAGCCATCCACGTCGATGAGATCATCGACGCAGCCAAGCACGACGACAATCTCTCGATCGAACTGATCGAGGAGGTCGGAGAAAAGGCGGGCAAGGCAGTCGCCTTCCTGATTAACACCTTCAATCCGGAAACGGTCATCGTAGGCGGCGAGCTGGCCGAAGCGGGCGACTACCTGATGCTGCCCCTCAAGTCGGCAACCAACAAATACTCGCTCAATCTGGTCTATAAGGACACCAAATTCCGCCTGTCGAAAATGGGCAAGACAGCCAGTGCCTGGGGTGCTGCCATGTTGATTCGCAATCAGGTGCTCGGACTTTGCTAATGATGCTCCGAGGACATATTTGCAGCCTGCGGGCCGTCGAACCTGAAGATCTCGAACTGCTTTGCCGGTGGGAAAACGACCCTTCGTTGTGGACAGTCAGCGGCACGATCGAACCGTTCTCGCACTATTCGATCGAACAATTCATCCAGGAGCAGCAGGCTGGTATTTACCGATGCGGACAACTGCGGTTGATGATCGACGACACAGCGGGGAAAACGATCGGAGCCATCGACTTGTTCGATTTCGAGCCGCAGCACGAACGGGCAGGCGTCGGCATTCTGGTTTACGATCCGGCACAGCGCGGGAAAGGATACGGGGCAGAGGCATTGGCTTTGCTCGAAGAGTATGCCCGCACGGTACTCCGGCTGCGGCAACTGTGGTGCAACGTACTCGCGGATAACGTCCCCAGTCTGACTCTCTTCGAAAGAGCCGGATTCCGCCGGGTCGGGGTTAAAAAGGAGTGGATCCGCACCCCCGAAGGGTATAAGGACGAAGTATTGCTCCAAAAGCTGCTTTAGACAATTTGAAATACAAATCTGCCGGAATTTTCCTGCCCGATAAGTGATCGGCGACGGAGCATCCCGGTAGATTTTTTTTATCGTATATCGGGAGGAAACTCGCATCTCCTCCTCCCGACATCCGGCTTTTTCAAGCACCCCTCGCACCGGTTACGCACCGCTGTCGTGCCGGGGCAATCCCGCCCCTGCCGAAGCTACTCTTCGTCCGGTAAATCGGCCGCCTGCAAAGTCCGGGCAGACTGTTGTTTCTTGGTCGGAATTCCCAGTTTGCGAAGCCGCTCCCCGCAGCGGACGATGTTGTCGTTACCGGTGCAAAGCCGCTTGTAGGCATCGTTGTACTTGTCCCGGGCGGCGTCGAGCGACTGTCCCACCCCTTCGAGCGAAGCGGTGAAAGCCACCAACTGCTCGTAGAGTTTCGTACCGTAAGTAACGATGTCGGCCGTATTCTTATTCTGTGCGTTCCGCTTCCAAAGATCGTCCACCAACTTCAGTAAAGCGAAAAGATTGGTCGGCGAAGAGATGATGACTTTCTTGTCGTAGGCATCGGCCCAGATGGAGCTGTCGTTTTGCAGCGCCGCCAGAAACGCCGGTTCGTTGGGAATGAACATAATGACGAAATCGGGCGAATCGAGCAATCGCTGGTACTCCTTGCGACCCAGTTCGACGACGTGCTGCCGCACCGACGCGACGTGCGACGCAAGATACTGGCGCCGGGTCGCCTCGTCCTCGGCCCCGACGTATCCGACGAATGCCGTGAGCGACACCTTCGAGTCGATGACGATCCGTTTGCCTTCGGGCAGATAAAGCACCACGTCGGGCCGCAGGTTGTTTCCCGCTTCGTCCTTGATATTGAGCTGCGTATCGTAATGTACGCCCCGGATCAGGTTCGAATTGTCGAGGATCGTTTCGAGGATCATCTCGCCCCAGTCGCCCTGCACTTTGGAATTGCCCTTGAGCGCGTTGGTCAGGTTGGTCGTTTCGGTGGTGATGCGGCGATTGAGTTCCATCAGGCGTTCAAGCTCGTTGCGCAACGCCCCCCGCTGTTCGTTCTCGGAGGAGTAGATCTTCTCGACCCGCTCGCGGAACTCCACGATGTTATCCCGGAAAGGTTTCAACAACACGTCGAGCGCTTCGCGGTTGGTCTCCTTGAAAGTGCGCGACTGTTCGCCCAGAATGTCATTGGCGAGGTTCTTGAATTGGGTCCGGAAAGTCTCCTCCATCTTTTCGCGTTCGGCACGTGCCTCGGCCATTCGCTGTTCGGCCGCCTCCAGACGGGCCTGCGCCAGCGTACTCCGCTCGACCAGGGTGCGGATTTCGATTTCGGCGGCAGCGGATTTCTCTTCGGACACCCGGCGCGACTCCTCGGCCAGGCGGCGAGCTTCATCCGCAGCAGCCCGTTCGTCCGACAAACGGGCGTTATCCCGACGCAGGGAGAGCAAAAGCAAGCCCAGCACGACGCAAACGACGCCGAGCGACAATAAAACGACAACGATTCCGGTATTCATGACAGACGGTGAAAAAGAAAAAAATGAACGAGCTTATACGGATCTGCAAGGAAATACGGCAATACAATCTCCCGACCGCCGAAAGCCGAAACAGGAGTGTCTCCCCCACGACCGCCGAACGTATTCCATCGTGCTACAAAAATAGGAAAATAATCCCTATGAACGGCGTCCGGCGAAATTAAATTTTCAAAAGGAAACTACGACCGGCCAAAAGATACCGCCCGGAATCCGACGCATTCGGTCCCTGTTGAAAATAAAAGCCAAATTATTGCCATTAACTCCCGGATTTCGTACTTTTGGTCGCAAAAGTGCGAATCTAGTATATAGATCTGATAATCAGAACTGAATAATATCAAAGGTAATGATTTAGAGACAGAACCTTCTCTGTGCTTACATCGATATTCTCTTATCAAACAATTCTTGTTGCAAAGATAATAATAATCTATAACTAAGGCAAATATACTTTTCTCCGATATTTGTTGTATCGGCATACCCAACGATACTACCGTTCGGAAGTGATCATACCCAGTACATCGTTGGGCAACAAGATTCTATTCAAAAAGTCAGACATCGCGCGTATTCTACAAAACAATTTTACCGGTCCTTGCAAATGATGAATGACCTGCTTTTATGAATCTTTCCGGAATACAATGAGTTCCGGCAGGAAATGTTTCGCGCGATTCACTTGCCGGATACATCGATCGCGGTTCCTTGTCCGGCGATCGTCACAGAAAACATGGTAGTAGCGGTAGCGTGTAGAGCGCACGAGTGATGCGATTTGTCATTTGAAGTCGCTTTTCGTATAGTCGAGTTTCGACAGCGTGTCGTACGTCTGCTTCGCGTCGCCCTCGGCAGCAGGGCGCAGGCCGTAGTGTCGTTCCAGTGCATCGAGGATCTCCCGCGACCGTCGAGCCTCGAAGTCGTGCGCCAGCTTGCGGCCGTCGAGCCCCACGCGCAGCGACACGATATGGATATGCCGGCGTTCGATGTCCTCGTGCAGAAAGACGAAACAGGGCTGTGCGCCGTAACCCATACGCTCCATATACTCGCGTGCGATCTGCCGCAGCTCGTCGTTCGTGAGACGGTCTTCGGGAGCGGGATTCAGGGAGGCGTGAAACACGGGATTCTTCGTGCGGCGGTTGGCTTCGAGGTACGGGTCGAAACAACGCAGCGCGTCGCGGATGTCGAAATATCGCTCGTCCGTGACCTGCATCGGGGTATTGAACGCCGCCAGAAAACGTCCCTCGCCCCAGTCGATCTTATCCTTGTTGTAATAAAGAGCACCCGCCGGTGTAGCCCCGGAGGTTATCCGCGCGACCATAGCTCGTAAAGTTCGCGGCTGAGCGCGATGACCTGCTCGGAGAGGGCTTTCAGCTCGCGCGTGCGGCGCTCCAGAAGGAGCACTTGTCGCGGAATCGCCGTGTGCGAAAAATGCGTGTTGACGGCCCGTACGATCTGGTTGTAGTTGTTGCCCACGCGCTGTATCTGCTCGTAAAACTGGTTCAGACGGGTCACATATCGGCCCAGGGTCGGGTCGATACGCACCACGCGAAACTCTTCGGCGAAGATTCTTTTGACGATAAACCGGCTGCGGTTGTGTTCCAGTCCGACCTCCGCAAGCATCCGGCAGAAGCGGATATTCTCTTCATCGTTGAGCTTGAAATTGTAACGATGGGTCCTCGGATCGGCAAGGCGCGGCCTGCCGGGTTTGCTTTTTCCATTCATAGCTTCGGGATTAAAAAGGTGTCCGACTCGGGAGGACACCGCAGCCTCGCAGAGCGAGGACCTTTCGTATGCCGAAAACATTTTCGGCATACAAAGGTACACCTCGCTACCGTCCGGCGACGGTAAATGCGTCGAGACGACGCAGGGTACGACCGACGGTGCTTCCCGGGCTGCAATATTACAACGCTTTTCGCCTGATAACAAGTCGTTTGATCGGCCTGGAACGGCCTCCATGCGACATACGTCGAAAGCCTCCGAAGGGATACTATCTTCGCTCCGCGAGATGAATGACAGCACCTCCTGCTATCATGCGATGACAGCTGTCTGTCACGGATGTACTGCTATCGATGAAATATTGCAATCATGGATATACATCCATCATAGACGTACTGCTATCGATGAAGTACTGCTATCATAGACGTACATCCGTCATAGATGTACTGCAATCATGGATATACCGGAAACAAATGTTCAAACCCTGTTTTGCCTATGGATAAACAACCCGTATTCTTCTGCGTCTGCTCACAAAAGGGCGGTGTGGGAAAATCGACCTTCACGATTCTGCTCGCAAACTGGTTGCATTACGCTCTGGGGCGCGATGTGCTGGTCGTGGACTGCGACGCTCCGCAATGGAGCATCGTCGCGCAGCGCGAACGTGAGCTCGATGTACTCGAACGCAACGACCGCTACAAACTCATGATGGTGAGACTGTTCAAACGTACGGGCCGCAAGATCTGGCCTGTGGTGCGCTCCACACCCTACGAGGGGCTGCAAGCCGCCCATGCGTACCTTGCCGCCGGCGACCGCGAAGCCGACTTCGTGCTGCTCGATCTGCCGGGCACGGTCGCCGCACCCGGTATCTTCCGCCTGCTCGCCCGGCTGGATCATCTGTTCATTCCCTTGAAAGCCGACAAGCTGGTCTTGGAGAGTGCCCTTTCCTTTGCGCGGGCCGTCGATGAGCGGCTCGTACATAACGACGCACACCGGCTGACAGGGCTGCACCTGTTCTGGACGATGGTGGACTGGAGGGAACATAGATTGTGTGAGGGTAATAATTTTCGTTTCTTTATTTTGTACTTCCCAGCTACCTAACAAGCAACAAACCGAACCTTCATTTTCAGTAAATTGTGATTTTAGTTATAGCCATTAGATTAAATTAATAAATATTATGGCAACAGTAAAAATAAAATTACGCCCGTCATCAGTCGAGGGTAAGGCAGGTGTTATCTTCTATCAAATCACCCACAATCGTAAAACGCAACACATAACAACCCGCCTTCGTGTCCAACCATTTGATTGGAATGCTGATAAGGAAAAGTTGGAGCCGTCCGCACCCAATCGCTCAATGATTCAGAATTGTATAGACTGCGATGTAGCATTGTTACGGAGTTTGATTTCCAACCTTGACACTTGCAGAATGAATTACTCGGTCAATGATATTATAAGTCGTTACAAATCGCCTCAAAATCATATTCTAGTGCTGGATTATATGCGCATGCAGATTGAGCAACTTCGCACGGCCAATCGTCTCGGGACGGCCAAGAATTACGAAAAGACGATGTGTAGCTTCGGAGAGTTTTTTAGGCGATATAAAACTACCACTTCCTGCCATGACCGAGCAGGTGATTGCAGCCTATAACGTCTTCCTAATTCGGCGAGGTCTGGTGCGTAATTCTGTATCATTTTATATGCGTGTGTTGCGAGCAGTTTACAACAAAGCCGTACGTCAGAAACTTATCGAACAAACCCATCCATTCACAGAAGTTTACACTGGTATCGACCGCACTCGAAAACGTGCCGTAGCAGAGTCGGTTATGACATCTTTATACCGCCTCGAACTACCCGAAGGCTCGCCACTTGCACTAACTCGAGACCTATTCATTTTCAGTTACTGCACACGAGGAATGGCATTCGTGGATATTGCCTTCCTACGAAAGTCAAACTTAAAAAACGGAGTAATTTGCTATGCCCGCCGCAAAACGGGACAACTCTTATCCGTGAAAATTGAACCGAGCATACAGCAAATAATCAATCGGCACAATGTTTCGGATTCACCGTATGTATTCCCAATCCTAACCTCGACCGATGCCATAGAAGCCTACGAGCAATACCGAATCGCATTGAATACCCACAACCGCTTACTCGGCAAATTATCAGAGATGCTGGACTGCAAATGCAAGCTCACCTCGTACACTTCGCGGCATAGTTGGGCTACTGCCGCGAGAAACCTCCCCATCTCGGTGATCAGTCAAGGTATGGGACATACCTCGGAACAGACTACGCAGATCTATCTAACCACATTAGAAAATTCGGTAATAGACAATGCGAATAAGGGAATAATTATGTCTTTACTGGAGTAGTTCCGTAAAAGAACCCGCACATTGATACCAATATTTTGATTTACAATGATATAATAGGTATTATTGGAAGATTAATTTATAACTATGCAGCCATCAATCGGGTGGTTATGCCACGCTCTAAAGAATGTGCGTGTGCGTTTTATAATATATAAATGGTGGTAATAGAATATTTAGATTTGTAATTCTCTAATATTCAGCAAATTCCTGGGGGGGGGATTTTTCTCTTTTTACCAGTGAAAATAATCCCCTGAAATGGGCTTCTAATTATAAATAATTTACTCCCTTTACATCCGATTTCTTACGGGTTCTTTTACGGAACCCGTAAGATACAGATGGGAATAAGAGCAGACAAGCCTATTATTTCTCATAAAGGTAACACCGAGATCACATGGTGCCAAACATTGTGGAGCGGCAATATAATTTGTTGCAAACTTTTGATATTCCATTTTATAACTTCGTGATAATGCACAAAATACAGAATCATGTAGGAATAGAGGGTATACAGGTAACCGAGTCATAGAGCGAATGAGCGAGAATTCGATTGACATAGAAAAGCATTGGTATGCGATGCGCGATTTGAAAAGGAGTAACGCCCTTCTACCTGCCTATAAACAGTTATCGCAGGCCGGCATGGAAGTATTTACGCCCATGGTTTCTCGGGTCTTTTCCAGAAATGGTAAACGAATCAGAAAAGAGGTTCCCTTCATGCAGGATTTGCTTTTTGTAAACGATGTTCGCCAAAATCTCGACCTCATCGTTGCCAAAACTCCTACACTTCAATATAGATTCAAGAAGGGCGGAAATACTGCGAACCGATTGTGATCCCCCAAGATGCCATGACGCGATTTATCGGTGCGACACAGGCATCGGCCAATCCAAAATATTACGCTATGGACGAAATTTCCGACCTGATGTGCGGCCGCAACATCCGCATGATCGGTGGGGTATTAGACGGGTACGAGGGCAAACTGCAAACCATAAGAGGTTCTAAAACGAAACATCTGATTATCATTCTGCCATCCCTTCTGGCGGTCAGCGTAGAGATAAACGACGAGTATATCGAGTTGTTGTAAACCGTCCTACTTACTCATTGTTCGTTTTAGTCCTATTTCTAAAATTACTTTCATGAGCCAGACTTCCCAGACTTTGAACACCTTGAATCATGTGCAGGCATTACTCGCCAAGGACTCCAAAACCATTATGAAGCGAGAAAACATCAATGGAAACAGAGTTCATTTATACGATGTCGGTCAATACTGGGCAGCATTCGATAAGTCTGCATTTCTGCTCGGGAAAATGACAAACGAAGATTGTGACATTGTCATACTTCACCTGAAAGGCCATCCCTTTCCTATCCTGATGTATTGTGTACATTATGAGAAAGTGAAAGATCTATGTCGCAAGCATATAATGGCTAAAAAGGGCGTAGAATACCTCCAGTTCATCACTCATCCCGCTGACGAGAAATCATACCATGAGTGGTATCGCAGACACGTAATTGACGAAGATTGAATCCGGCATCTGACAAAATATAAAAAATTCATTGAGTTATGAATAAGGATTTGATAACCCTGAATGAAGTGCTCAACAGCGGAAGTAGCATCGACCTCTATCAGGAAGAGAACACCGGTCTATGGGCGACGTACGGTTATTCGGCTTACCTCTTATTCCATCAGAACGGGATTCAGTGTCTGGCGAATTTTTCAATACATATGCAGATGCCTTGTGTATGTATAACCGAAGCCGACCTCAAAAGGTTGGTCGCCGAAAATCCGCAGACTATCGAAGCCAACGACGGGTATTACCACCTATCCACCGAGTCCAGGATCGATGCCGACTCCTATCGAATTTGGGTGAACAGCCTGAAATAAAAAGTACCGGCAATGAACGAACTATTGCAAATCTTTATGCCCGCTCTGATCGCCTTGTTCTGTACTTGCTGGATATATCCCTATATCCTGAAAGTAGCCAAAATAAAGAATATCGTCGATAATCCCGACGCACGCAAGCTCCAACGCATTCCATACCCGTTCTGGGTGGTTTCACGGTGGTGTTCGGTATCCTGACGGGAATCATGAGTGCGAATCTATTCGGCAATTTCAACGGCATATTCCCCATATTCTCGGCAATCATCTTCATTCTGATCGTTGGGCTTATAGACGACATAATATCATTATCTCCAAAAGTAAGGTTTGTCATCGAAATCATACTGGTCCTGTATCTGATATACACCACGAAATGTCAATTAAACGACTTTCTCGGATTATGGGGGCTGGATACGATTCCCAACTACATTTCCATTCCCCTGACCACCTTCGCCTGCGTGGGTATTATCAACGCCATCAATCTCATCGATGGTGTCGATGGGTATTCTTCGGGATACAGCATCGTCAGTTGTATCCTGTTCGGTGCAATGTTCTATACGCTGGGCAATATCAGAATGGCGACACTGGCCGCAATTGTAGGTTTTTCGCTCTTTCCATTCTTCCTGCATAACGTATTCGGCAAACACTCGAAAATGTTCATCGGGGATGCCGGAACATTGTCGTTAGGTATTATCTTCTCTGCATTCGTAACCAATATGTTGTCGTCGAACAACGAGATTGCGGTCGGTGAAAACCTCGGTCTGATTCCCTTTACGGTAGCTACACTGTGCATCCCGGTATTCGATACTTTGAGGGTGATGAGTACGAGAATCATCCAAGGGAACTCGCCCTTCAAACCGGATAAAACTCACCTGCATCATCTGTTCATCAAACTAGGCTATTCCCATATCGGCACTACGCTGTCGATCATCTTCATGAATCTGTTGGTCGTACTATGCTGGTACTGTGCCTACAAATTCGGACTGTCCATCAATATGCAGTTGTACATCGTCATCGCATTGGGAGTGCTCTTCACCTTTATTTTGTACCCGATCGTCGATAGTCAAACAGGAAAAAATACGGCGATATCACGCTTTTTACGACGCATCGGCTCTCTTAGCCATAAGAGCCGCAGTAAATTCTGGATTTCGATGCAGAAAATCGTGGATATATCTGTCGTAAAACAAATTCAAGAGCCGCAAGATTAAACACAATAACAGTCCATACAATACGAAATCTATGAAGGGAATTGTCCTCGCCGGTGGAAGCGGTACGCGCTTGTACCCCATCACAAAAGGCATCTCGAAACAGCTAATGCCGATTTACGACAAACCGATGGTCTATTACCCCATCTCGGCTTTGATGTTGGCCGGCATCCGGGATATTCTGATTATCTCGACGCCTTATGATTTACCCGGATTCCAACGACTTCTCGGAGATGGTTCTGATTATGGCGTTCGCTTCGAGTATGCCGAGCAGCCGAGTCCCGACGGCCTGGCACAGGCATTTACGATCGGTGCAGACTTTATCGGCGACGACAGCGCTTGTCTGGTGTTAGGCGACAATATCTTCCACGGCGCTGGTTTCACGGACATGCTCAAGGAGGCTGTTCGCACTGCGGAGCAGGAACGGAAGGCGACGGTATTCGGCTATTGGGTAAACGATCCAGAACGCTACGGGGTGGCCGAATTCGACCGGGAGGGCAATTGCCTCTCGATCGAAGAAAAACCCGCCCGGCCGAAGTCCAACTATGCTGTTGTCGGTTTGTATTTCTATCCTAATAAGGTAGTGGATATTGCAAAAAACATAAAACCGTCGGCCCGTGGCGAATATGAGATTACTACGGTCAACCAACGATTTTTGGCCGATGGCGAACTGAAGGTTCAGACCTTGGGTCGTGGCTTCGCATGGCTCGACACTGGTACTCACGACTCACTCTCCGAAGCCTCTACTTATATCGAGGTTTTGGAGAAACGCCAGGGGTTAAAAGTGGCCTGTTTGGAGGGAATAGCTTACCGTCAGGGCTGGATTACGGAAGAGCGTATGCGCGAGCTCGCGCAGCCGATGCTCAAGAATCAGTATGGGCAATACCTGCTGAAAGTCATCGACGAGATCAAGGAAACCCATAAACCGAATCTTGATTAACCATGGAGGTAATTCAGACGGCGATCGAGGGCTTGGTCATTATCGAGCCGAAAATATTCAAGGATGCGAGAGGTTACTTTTTCGAGAGTTTTTCGCAGCGAGAGTTCGACGAGAAGGTACGCAAGATAAACTTCGTCCAGGACAACGAGAGTATGTCCGGCTACGGTGTTATGCGCGGGTTGCATTTTCAGCGCCCCCCGTTTACACAGAGTAAGTTGGTGCGCTGCGTAAAAGGGCGGGTATTGGACGTTGCGGTCGATATCCGCAAGGAGTCGCCTACTTACGGCCGTCATGTAGCGGTCGAGCTATCCGAAGAGAATCATCGGCAGTTTTTCGTGCCCCGCGGCTTCGCACACGGTTTTGCGGTACTGAGCAAGACGGCCGTATTTCAATACAAGTGCGACAACTTCTACACCCCCGAGGCCGACAGCGGCATCAGCCTCCAAGATGAGAGTCTCGGTATCGACTGGCGGATTCCAATATCGCATGCAATACTTTCAGAGAAGGACACGAAGCACCTGTGCTTAAAAGATTTCGACTCTCCATTCGACTATCGCGTAAATCTTTATCCGGAGTTTACATAACATGAAAACAATCCTTGTAACGGGAGCCAACGGTCAGCTCGGCAACGAAATACGCATCGTCGCTCAAAGCAGTTCGGACAGCTACATCTTCACCGACATCAACCACATAGACGGCGTAGAGACGACCTATCTCGATATTACCGATTTGAAAGCCGTACGCAAGATCGTAACCGAACACCAAGTAAACGCCATCGTGAATTGCGCGGCATATACAAATGTCGATAAAGCCGAGGAGGATGTAGCTCTCTGCACACTCCTCAATCGTCAGGCACCTGAAAACCTGGCAATCGCAATGAAAGAGGTCGATGGGCTATTGGTACATATATCGACCGACTACGTGTTCGGCGGAGACTCGTACAACACCCCTTATAAAGAGGAGCAACAAGGCACTCCGACAGGAGTATACGGTTACACTAAATTTCTCGGAGAGCAGGCAATCCAAGCTGTCGGCTGCAACCACGTGATTATCCGCACCGCCTGGCTTTACTCGGAATTTGGCAAGAACTTCTGCAAGACAATGATGAACCTGACGGCGACAAAACCGCAACTCAAAGTGGTTTTCGACCAGGTTGGCACCCCAACCTACGCACTCGACCTTGCACGGGCAATCGCTATGGTGTTAGAGCGATTCGATGGCAGCCAAACGGGGATATATCATTACTCCAATGAAGGTGTATGCTCGTGGTTTGATTTTACAAAAATGATTGCCGAGTATAGCGGAAAAACAGAATGTGACGTACAGCCTTGCCACAGCGATGAGTTTCCAAGCCCCGTAAAGCGACCTTCATACTCGGTTCTCGATAAAACTAAAATCAAAAAGGTGTTCGGTGTGAAAATTCCATATTGGACAGATTCACTGAAGCAATGTATCTCAAATCTTAAAAATCAGTAATCAATTATGGCCAAACGTAATATAATAATCACGGGCGGAGCAGGATTTATCGGTTCCCATGTCGTACGCCTGTTCGTAAACAAATATCCCGACTACAATATCATCAACCTCGATAAGCTCACTTATGCCGGAAATCTTGCCAACCTGAAGGATGTGGAAGATAAGCCAAACTACAAGTTCGTGAAGATGGACATCTGCGACTTCGAGGCGATTTACCGGTTGATGCAGGATGAAAAGATCGACGGCATCATCCACCTCGCGGCAGAGAGCCACGTCGACCGTTCGATCAAAGATCCGTTTACCTTCGCCCGGACGAATGTCATGGGTACATTATCACTCCTGCAGGCTGCCAAACTCTACTGGGAGAGTCTGCCTGAGGGGTATGCAGGCAAACGCTTCTACCATATCTCTACCGACGAGGTTTACGGAGCGCTCGAAATGAACCACCCGGAAGGCATCGAACCTCCATTCTCGACGACGGCATCGTCTACGGAGCACCACTTGGCTTACGGCGATGATTTCTTTTATGAGACGACCAAGTACAATCCTCACTCTCCCTATTCGGCCGCCAAGGCATCGTCCGATCATTTCGTGCGGGCTTACCACGACACCTACGGTCTGCCGACCATTGTCACAAACTGCTCGAACAACTACGGGCCCTATCAGTTCCGAGAAATTGATTCCTCTGTTCATCAATAATATCCGCCACCGCAAGCCGCTTCCTGTTTATGGCAAGGGCGAAAATGTCCGCGATTGGCTCTATGTCGAAGATCACGCCCGTGCCATTGATCTTATTTTCCATCAAGGTAAGGTAGCTGAAACCTATAATATCGGAGGCTTCAATGAGTGGAAAAACATTGATCTTATCAAGGTAATGATTAAAACCGTCGATCGTATTCTCGGGAATCCGAAAGGGCACTCGCTCGGATTGATCACCTATGTCGCCGACCGCCTCGGCCACGACACCCGTTACGCCATCGACTCGACAAAGTTGCAAAAAGAGCTCGGCTGGGAACCATCCCTGCAATTTGAAGAGGGTATCGAAAGACGGTCAGATGGTATCTGGAAAATCAGGAGTGGATGGATCATGTGACCTCTGGCGACTACCAAAGGTATTACGAAAATATGTACAAAGCCCAGTAAGGGTACTTTATCCAAGTCCTTCCGACCACACACTAGACAGAGGTCGCGAGGTCGATACCGCCTGTCGAAACAAATAAGCACGCCCAAATATGATCAAGTCTGTTGTAAAAAAGATTCCGTTCGCTTTTACCCTTTCGCAAAAAATACACGACCTTCTTCGAAAGGACTTGTTACACAAACAGTTAAAAATCAAACGATTCGGGGGGGTATTGCAAACTCTCCAAGTATGTAAAGGGCCGCGAAAACCGCATGGAAATCGGGCATAATTGCTATTTGAACGGAGTGAAAATCCGTATCGTAGGCAACTACAACACGATTATATTCAAAAATAATTGCGCCGTCGGGCAAAACTGCAGCTTCTGGATGGAGGGAAATCATATCACAATTGAAATCGGCGCATCAACGACCTTCACGCATACGGTACATTTCTGTGCTCAGGAGGACAATTCGTCCATAAGGATAGGGGAAGACTGTATGTTTTCAAATAATATCGTTGTCCGCACCAGCGATTCACATCCCATATACGATTTGAATACACGGCAAAGAATCAATCCCGCTAAAAATGTTTCGATAGGCAGGCATGTCTGGATAGCCCCGAATACGAAGATAATGAAGGGAGCCAAGATCGGAAACAATGCCATAATCGGATCTAACACCATTATCACCAACGAAATCCCCTGCAATTGTTTAGCAGTCGGAGCACCAGGCAAGATTGTAAAAACAGACGTCGACTGGACAAGAGAAAAATTATTTTAGGTATGACAGATTTAATAACCGTAACATCGCCTTTGCTTCCGGATTTGGAAGAGTTCAACACCATGTTGAAAGAGATCTGGCGTAGTAAATGGGTTACGAATAACGGTCAATTCCACAAGCAGTTAGAAAAAGAATTGGCCGCATATCTGGACATACCCTATGTCAGCCTTTTTACCAATGGAACCCTTCCTCTGCTGACAGCGTTACAAGCATTGCACATCACGGGCGAGGTGATTACCACCCCCTATAGCTTTGTCGCAACCACGCACTGCATTTGGTGGAGCGGCTGCAAACCTGTCTTCGTAGATATAGATCCTGCGACGGGCAACATTGATCCGGAGAAAATCGAGGCTGCGATCACACCTCAAACGACCGCCATCATGCCAGTGCACGTATATGGGCAACCCTGCGATACAAAGCGTATTCAAGAGATAGCGGATAAGTATGGGCTTAAGGTGATCTATGATGCAGCACACGCATTCGGGGTTAAGATCGACGGAGAATCTATCCTGCGTGCCGGCGATCTCTCCACCTTGAGTTTTCACGCCACCAAAGTCTATAACACGCTCGAGGGCGGAGCAATGATCATGCACGACGAAGCGACCAAAAAGCGCATAGACTACTTGAAAAACTTCGGTTTTGCCGGAGAAACAGAGGTCATCGCCCCCGGTATCAACTCCAAGGTCGATGAGGTGCGCGCAGCGTACGGTATCCTAAATCTGCGTCAAGTCGATGCAGCGATCGAAGCTCGCCAACGGGTAGCTGTTCGATACCGCGAAGCGTTAAGCGCAGTCGATGGAATTACATGCATGGACGAGATACCTGATGTTCGGTACAACTACTCCTATTTTCCCATCTTTATCCAGGCGGATCAATATGGAATGACTCGTGACGAGTTATACTTCAAGATGAAAGAACAGAATGTACTGGGACGCAGATATTTCTACCCGCTCATCAGCGAGTTCTCGACTTACAGAGGGTTACCCTCAGCAGCTCAGGAGAATCTGCCCAATGCCCACAAAATGGCCAATAGTGTCATCTGTCTTCCGATGCACCATGCATTGCGTGAAAACGATATTTGCAGAGTTCTCGACTGCATTTTGAAATAACGTCCATACATGAAGAAAATCCTATTATTAGGGGGTTCGGCACAGCAGACGGTCGCCATACGAGCCGCCAAGAAGTTGGGGTATTTCACGATCGTGTGCGACTATCTTCCGGATAACCCCGGACAGTATATTGCAGACCGGTTCTACGGGGCCAGTACGACAGATGTCGAAGCAATATATGAGATCGCCCGGAAGGAGGGAGTCGATGGTATTCTCGCCTACGCCTCCGACCCTGCGGCGCTCCCAGCAGCCATCGTGGCTGAACGGTTGGGTCTTCCGACCAATCCCGCCAAAAGTGTCGAAATCCTCGGATTAAAACACCCTTGGCGACAATTCTTGCAGAAGAACGGCTTTGCATGCCCGAAAGTGTATACATTTCATCCAAATACCCCCATCAGCGAAATCCAAGATCATTCCGACCATTTTTCCTTCCCGTTGGTAGTTAAACCTACCGACTCGTCTGGCAGCAAGGGAGTGACAATGCTTAACAACTGGTCGGGGCTCGAAGATGCCGTTAGACGAGCTGATTCATTCTCACGCAACAAAATACTGCTCATCGAAGAGTATATCCAGCGGGGATTCCCGTCGATCATCGGCGGCGACATCTTCGTATGGAATGGGGCGATCGTGCTGTACGGCGAGATGGAGTGCCTCCGGGATACGCTCCGAAGCCCACTCATCCCCATCGGGAAGAAAATGCCGGTATCGCTCACCGAACTGCAAAGAGGCCGCATACACAACGAATTGCAACGAATCGTAACGGCACTCGGCGTCCGGTTCGGGGAGATGAACATCGAGATTCTTCTCGACAAGGAGGACAAGGTCCATTTTCTGGAATTAGGTCCTCGTGCGGGCGGCAATATGATCCCGATACAATTAAGCGATATTTGGGGCATAGACTTAGTGAGAGCCAATGTGCAAGCCGCCATGGGCGAAACACCTGAATTTATTGGAACGCGCCTTAAAGCGCTCCCTGGATGTCATATGCACTATGTATTGCACAGTTATGAGGCAGGTCGTTTCCAAAATATTGACATAGACGACTCGATCCGCCGTTTTGTTTACCGAGAAGTCATCTATAAAAAAGAGGGGGATACAGTAGAAGTTTGATGGTGCAGGCAAGGCTTTGGGCATCCTGTTCCTTCATTTCGATACCCCAGAAGAGATGGAGCATTTCTGCAAGAACCACAATTCGCTCATAAACATCGTACTTCAAAAATGACCAACAAACCGATAGGAGGCTATTTTGAGTTGGAGTTGCCCCTTCATTCAGAACTGCATGCAGATGCAATTGCTCTGAACGGTGGTCGTTTTTGCCTGGAATATCTCTTGAGATGCAGAAAATACTCCAAAATTTATATCCCCTATTTTACTTGCAACTCGGCAATTGAACCCATCATCAAACTCGGCATTCCCTACGAGTTTTACCATATTGATAAAAGATACCGCATTGTTGATGATATCGTTCTGTTAGAGGGAGAGGCATTGATGTATACCAACTATTGGGGGTTGCAGAGTGATTATTGTTTGGAGTTATCGGTTGAATATGACACACAATTAATCCTAGATTATACACAGGCCTTTTACTCAAAACCGATCAACGGCATAGATACGTTTTATAGTTGCCGCAAATTCTTCGGGGTGCCCGACGGCGGGTACTTATACACCGATGCCAAGGCGGAATTCGATCTCGAACAAGACGTTTCGTACACGCGAATGGATTCGCTGCTGAAACGTATCGACCTATCGCCCGAGGAGGGATATGATGATTTCAGGAAATGCAGCGAGATGTTCCGCACCCTACCGATTCGTTATATGTCAAAATTTACTAAACGAATGATGGCGAGCATAGATTATCAAGATGCAACACAAAAGCGAAGGAGAAATTACGAATTTTTGCATCGATCATTAGGTGGACAAAAGCTGTCGCCCGGAGACGTCCCGATGATCTTCCCGTATATAACAAAAGCGGGGGGGGGGGGGAATTCTTCGCAAACGACTGATTCAAAATAAAGTATTTGTGGCCAAATACTGGCCGAATGTAGATTTATGGGCTGGTGAAAACGCGACTGAAACATGGATGGCAAACAATATTCTCCCATTGCCTATCGACCAAAGGTACGGGTTAGATGATATGGCTAAAATCAATGAACTAATCTGCCATGAATAAACTACTGATTTTAGGAGCGACCTATCACGAGATAGATATTGTCGAGCGTGCTCACAATAAAGGCATATATGTCATTGTCACAGATAATAATCTCGACTGGTCAAAAAGCCCGGCTAAATATGTTGCAGATGAAGCCTGGAATATTAGCTGGAGCGATATAGATGCACTTGTTTTGGAATGTCGCGAATCAAAAGTCAATGGCATCATAGCGGGGTTCAGCGAATTTCGTGTGGAAAACATGATAAAATTATGCGATAAACTTGGGCTGCCTTGCACTTTATCCATGAAACAGTTGAATCTAACAAGAGATAAAATTCAATTCAAGAATTTATGTGCGAAATATGGTATTCGAGGTGTCCCCGAATATAAGTACGGAGACAGTATTAATTTTCCTGTCATTGTAAAGCCTGTCGACAGAGCCGGGTCAATCGGAATTAATGTCGCGTATAATCAAGAGGAGTTTGAACGATTTTACAAAATAGCCTATGATTTATCGCCTTCTAAAAATGTTATCATAGAAGATTTTATAGACGACGGAACAAAGGTAGATTTATACTACTATGTAAAGGGAGGTAACATTGCGTTATTAGGGACAAGCGACACAATCATGTGCAACGGAAAATCGGGCGCTCCGATTCTTCAAAAAGCATGGACGTTTCCGTCCCGATATGAAAGCCAATATGTATCGGAAGAAGATGGTAAAATACGAAAAATGCTGCACGGCATTGGATTGAAAAACGGATATGTCACAATGTCTGCATTTTATCGTAACGACAGATTCTATTTCTTTGAAGCAGGATTCAGATTAAGCGGAGAATTATCATATAACTATTATGATTATATATCGGGTATCAATTACATCGACACACTCTTGGATTATTCGCTTGGCCTCCCTAATTCTGATATATACGAGGATTGCTACCAACTAAATAAATGCACGAAATCGATAATTCTCAATTATTTTGGTATTGACGGAATTGTTAAAAAGATACAGACTCCAAGTAATTCCAGCAACGAATCTCAAAAAGTTATTGGAAATATCTACATCAAAGAAGGAGATTCCATACATAACGAAACTAATGTATTCAAGAAGATTGCAATGTATACTATACTCTCAAATGATAATATGTTAGAGGATATTATCAGATATATAAATTCAAATTTACATATCATAGACAATAAAGGCCAGGAATTAATTTATGAAAGAGTTGACGAGAAAAGTTTAAATTTTCTTCAAATGCCGAAATAATTAAAGACCGAGAGGTTATAAGACATTGTAGCAGGGAATGGAAGAAAATTCATTAAGAAACAAAACAATAAAAGGAGTTGGCTGGAGTGCTGCGGATGCATTATTAGGACAAGGCGTAACATTTGTTACAGGTCTTGTTCTTGCACGTTTGTTATCCCCTGAAGAGTATGGATTAGTAGGTATTTGCTTAATTTTTACAACCATTCTTAACGGGATTGTCGATAGTGGTTTTAGTAATGCACTGATCCGCAAGAAAGACACCACCAATGAAGATTACAATACGATGTTTATTACTAATCTGGGAATCAGTATCGTATTGTATGTTTTATTATTTTTTGCATCTTCCAACATTTCCACATTTTTTGAACGGAAAGAGTTGACACCTCTCATTAAGGTAATGGGTTCTGTTCTTATAATTAACGCTTTGTCAATAACCCAAATAACAGTTCTTACAAAAAAATTAGATTTTAAGACCAAGACCAAAACATCGTTGCTATCGGCCATAATAAGCGGTATCGTGGGAATTGGAATGGCATATACGGGATTTGGTGTGTGGGCCCTTGTCGCGCAGGTTTTGTCCAAACAAACCATATATACGATCGGTCTATGGTTTTTCAATCGTTGGTGGCCTGACTTCAGCTTCAACAAAGAGAACTTTAAATATATGTGGGGATTCGGATCGAAATTGATGTTAAGCGGGCTATTGAGCAATATCTGGAACCAATTATATCAAGTCGTTGTCGGAAAATTTTATAGCCCAGCAACTTTAGGACAATATTCTCGCAGTAAAGAGTATGCAAATATATTCTCAGCAAACATAACCTCCATTGTTCAGCGAGTGTCATACCCTGTTTTATCGGAGATACAGGACGATAAAAACCGAATGGTCGCCGCATATAGAAAAGTGATTAAAGTTACAATGTTTGTAACATGCGTATGTATGATATCTTTAGGTGCAGTCGCAGAACCATTGATATATTGTTTGATTGGTCCCAAGTGGCATGAAGCGGCAACCTATCTACCATTAATATGTATTAGTATGTCCCTATATCCCCTGCATGCTATCAATCTGAATATGCTGCAAATTCAAGGACGTAGTGACATTTTTCTATATCTAGATTTGATAAAAAAGGTTATTGGCTTATTTCCTCTGGCTATCGGCATATTCGTGAGTATCTATGGGATGCTTATTGGCAGCATTGTTACAGGGCTCATCTCTTTCTTTTTAAATTCTTATTACACGGGTAAGAGGCTCGGCTACACTTCGAGGATGCAGCTGCGAGATGTTTCCTCAAGCTATGGAGTTGCATTTATAGTGGCTGTTGCAGTGTATTTCCTGAAATACCTGCCGTTGTCTTATTGGGCGATTCTACCGTTACAAATAGGTGTAGGTATAAGTGTACTCCTTTGCATTTCAGAATATTTCAGAATTCCCGAATTTATAGAAATAAAAACGATTATAAAAAACCTCAACAAAAAATGAATAATCCGGAAGTACTGGTTCTGCTATCTTCTTACAACGGAGAAAAGTACATTAAGGAGCAAATCGACAGTATTCTGACCCAGAAAAATATCACCGTTAAGCTGTTCATCCGAGACGACGGGTCCACAGATGCAACGCGGAACATTCTAAAAGAATATGAAAAATACTCAAACTGTGTCGTAGTATTCGGAGATAATATCGGCGCCGCAAATTCTTTTTTGTGGCTAATTCAAAATGCCCATTCGAGCGGCTATTACGCTTTTAGCGACCAAGACGATATCTGGGACCGAGATAAATTGAGTTCTGCGATATCGATCATCAAGAGCACCGGCTCGACCCTATATCATGGATTCGCCGGCAAGGTGGATAAAAATCTGAATAAAATTAAAGACGATTCCCATACACCCGCCGATTCATTCGGAGGTTCTTTACTCGAGTCTGCCACGGGTTGCACGATGGTGTTTACAAAGGCATTGATGGATAAATTGAAGAGCTATCATCCCCGCTATATCTCCATGCACGATGCATGGGTATATCGCGTGTGCTACGCATTGGGATATAGCGTGTATTATGATTGCAACTCGCACATGAAATACAGACAACATGAAAGCAACGTATCGGGCGGGCAAATGTCATACATGCAAAAAATAGCAAAAATCAAAAAAAACAGAGGAGCAAAGTACAATGTTGCGCAAAGTATTAAAACATGTTGCTGGCATGATATGCCGGAACAGAACAGAATCATATTACAAGCATTTCTCGGCTACAAGTGTTCTTTCTACGGAAAATTACGGGTCATGATGAATCCTCAATTCTCCCTAAATAAGACCCGAACCAACATTCAAAATAAAATTCTTCTGATATTCAATTTAATATAGCATCTCTGATGGAGTCGCTACTTCTCTATTTATCCTCTTTTTTGTACTCTGTACTATGGGCGCGCCATTATCAGCGAAGAGATCGCATCAGACCTCGTTCGCAGTCTACTTTTTCCCAAGTTTCGTGGGCATTCATCATTATGCTGTTTCCGATAATATTGAGTTGTTATCGGTATGGGATAGGTGTTGATTATGAAAATTATGTTTCTTTATTCGAAAATTTTCATTCGTCAACATGGACTTCTTTTTCAGAGGAAAACTTATCCTTTGAATACGCTAATAAAGCTCTTTCGGACTTAGGCTTTTATCTCACTGGAGATACGTTCGGTGTTTTTGGGGTTTACGCCGTACTGACACTGGTTTTGCTCGAATTGGCGCTAATTAATTACAAGGATTATATTTCGCTCCCGATAGCGACCTTCATCATGCTTCTGCTGATGTATTCAATGTCATTGAACATCGTGCGGCAGGCCCTTGCGATCGCAGTGGTTTTCTATTCGCTGAAATTTATACAACAGAAAAAACCGCTATACTATTTCATAGGTTGTCTTTTCGCAACTGGCATACATTCCACGGCTTTTATTACACTTTCATTCTACTTCCTGAAAGATGCGGACAATACAAAGTACAAATTCCTGTTCAACAATGTCGTAAAAGTTATTATCGTCCTCTTCCCACTACTGTTTACATTGCTGATAGGACAGCTTCAGTCTTATGTGTTGCTCGAGAAATATTTTGACAATTACGACCAGGAAGGAGCCAGTATTATCGAATCTTACATCCTTAAACTCCCTGTGTTAATTCCGCTGCTGCTCAATTATAAAACATTGAGTAAAAATAAACACGCCAAATTTCTGTATTATCTTTTTGCGATAGAGCTGATTCTGTTGTCCATCGCATCGATATATAAATGGGCGTTCCGTCTGTCGTATTACTCTTTTATCGGGCAGATTTTACTGGTAGGCATGCTCGTCAATCAGAAAACTCATAGTTCTGCACTATATAAGCCCTTTTTCTGCATATATTATCTCTTATACTTCTACCTCTTATTTTTCGTTTGGGGCCGAGACGGCATCTTCCCATATTCACATATAAATTAAATCGGAATGGAGAAAATAGGTATATGTACTTTCTATAATAACAATAATTACGGTTCATATTTGCAAACATTCGCTCTCGAAGCCGTCATAGGCAGTATGGGCTATAACGCCTACTTAATAGATTTTAACGATTATACCAAACCTTGGAACAGGCAGTTGCGAAATAAGACGATTTTCTCGAGGATAAAATGTATCTTATTTCACCCTCAACTATTGGTAGAAGCTCTAAAAGCGAAAATCGTCAGCAAACAATCGACGAAATGCTCCACTGCTTTAATCCGTAAATTCAAGGACTTCCTGGCGGAGAATCTGAACCGTTACGAGGGTAATTACGTTAAAGACAATTTCAAGGCATTCGTTGTCGGCAGCGATCAAGTGTGGAAGGTCTCATTACCAGGACTGCATTCAGTGTTTTTTCTTCGTTTCTGTCCCCCTGCAAAGCGTATTTCATACGCAGCGAGTTTAGGGGGAGACTCGATTCCTCCTTATAACGCCAAATTATGCTATCGATACCTCAAGGAATTCAAGGCCATATCTGTACGGGAGGATTCTGCCGTCACACTACTCGAAGGCCTGGGCCCTGATATTCACCCCACGCATGTCTTGGATCCTGTATTGCTTGTCGGAAAAGATTTTTGGAAGAGATATATAACGCCGCATACTGACCCACAATATCTCCTAATGTACTTTCTGGATTCAGTATCGGAGCACGAGGATATAATTTTAGCGGCCATAGCGAAGTACCCAACCCATAAAATTCGGATGATTACCACTGGTGTCCAAATCAATTCCATCGAAAATATAGAATATATAGAACCTTCACCGCTTGAATTTGTATCCCTAATACATAATGCCGAGTTTGTGTTGACAGATTCCTTTCACGGCTCCGCATTTTCAATTTTATTCGACAAGGAATTTATCGTCTTACCCCGGAATTACAAGGTTTTCTCGGGACAAAGTGCGCGCATTTTTTCACTGTTAGCCATGTTTGAATGTAGGGACCGATATGTTACAGCCGCAGCACAAGTCTCAGAGATACGTTCTATCAATGGACAAAAAACGGAAGCGATACTGCATAAGATGCAACGAACCTCAACGAGTTTCCTGGCAAAGGCGATCAACGAGTAGATCATGAGTAATGTTTATGCATATCGTAGCTTAGTGGATTTTCACCGAACCTCGACCAGCGGCGGAGCCTTTACCCAACTTGCCATGAACTTTTTTGCGCAAGGCGGAGATGTCGTTTACGGGGTTGTGCTCGATGAAAACCTTGCTGTAAGGCATCAAAGGGCCTGCACCTTGAGCGACTGTGAGAAATTCAAGAAATCAAAGTATGTCCAAAGCGACCTGCGAGGTATTTTTCAATCGGTTACAACAGATATTTCGAAAAATCTGAAAGTTCTATTCACCGGAACACCTTGCCAAATCAATGCGCTTTATACTTATTTAGATAAATTGCATCTGCCCCACGGACAGGTTTACACAATCGACGTTATTTGCAACGGCGCCCCAAGCGCCAAAGTGTGGACAGATTATACGTCATGGTTGGAAAAAAAAGGTAGGTAAAAAATTAATCGGCTTCGGTTTCCGAGAAAAAGGCGATCCGTATAACCCATACCAGACAAAAGCTGTCTTTGCAGACGGGTCGGTTCTCGTCGATACTCCCGAAACGGCATGCTACAATCGACTATTTCTAAAAAGCTCATAATCCCCAAAAAGTGTTTCGGTTGTCTATTTAAGAGAGAAGAACGTGTGTCGGATATCACATTAGGCGATTTCTGGGGTTGTGAAGATATTTTCTCAGATACCCGGTTACATAGCGGGGTATCGCTGGTGCTTATCAACTCAGAAAAAGGGGCCAGATTATTCGCCGATAAGAAAAGCGATAAGAATGCGATCGTAGAACGATGCATCGATAAAAGCTACTTAAAATACCAAGGCAATCTGCGACAGGTTACACCCCCTCCGACAGGGTACGACGATTTTTGGACATGCTACAAGAACAAAGGGTTTGGATACGTGGCTAACAAATATGCGGACTCTGATTTTCCGAGGTCGTTAAAATACAGAATGCGCCATTATTATAGATTATTAAAGCATCGGCTGAAATAAAATGAACGATATAAAAGTCAGCGTATGTTGTTTCACATACAACCACGCTCCATACCTCTCCAAAGCCTTGGATTCCGTCCTCTCCCAAAAGACAAACTTCAGATATGAAATTATCATCGGAGACGATTGCTCGACCGATGGATCGCAGGACATAATCAATGCATACGCAATAAAGTTTCCCGACCTGATAAAGACCATCTACCAGCCCGTTAATTCAAGAGGCAAAAAAAACTTTTCAGACGTATACAAATCGGCAGAAGGCCAGTATGTCATCGCCTTGGAAACGGATGATTATTGGACTGATCCGAACAAATTACAAATTCAAGTCGATTATTTAGACCGCCATCCGGCTTGTATTGCCGTCGCCCACAACTGTGTCGTAGTGGATGAGCACGATCGACAACTGGCGCGAAAATATCCGGCGATCGACCAGGGGGTATATCGATACAAACATTTTAGAAAAGGGCTGATGCCCGGTCAAACGACGACTGTCTTGTATCGGAATCCAAAGTTTGTAGAGAATCTGGACATGAGCCTGTATAACAATCCCATCTCCGGCCCCGGTGACAGCAGACGGTTATTTTGTCTTATGACGGCAGGGGACGTCATTACACTGCCTTACACGATGTCGGCCTATCGTTATGTTACTTCAGGCGGGTATAGCTTCTCAGCCAACCATAAAAGGGACGACAAATCTGCGCTTCTGTTTTTCAGGGAATTTCAAATCTATGCCGACAAATTTACAAACAAACCGATGAGATTGGCCGCAGACGTGCGATTGATGCAAGTAGCTTTGGGGGCCTTAAAACACAGACAAATCGATCTAAAAGAGTGGATACAATACTATCGTTCCTGCCAATTTCCGTTCAAGGCGTTAATTTGTGCCGCGGCCAAAATCATACAGCACAAGTTAAATCGAAATAACTAACAATCAGAGCCTATCAAGATATATGAGTAAAGTGTCTGTGGTTATACCCATGTATAATAGCGAAAAGACAATCGAACAGGTATTGGGTTCCGTCATATCGCAAACAGCTATATCTGAAATCGCCGAGATCATAGTGGTTGACGACGGATCCACAGACTCGTCCGCTCTCTTGGTTGAAGAATTTATCCGGACCCACCCAACGTCCTCTATACTCCTGATCAGACAGCCAAATGGAGGTGTGTCTAGTGCAAGAAATCATGGCATCCGAATAGCAAAGGGCGAATATATCGCCTTATTGGATTCAGACGACCTATGGATGCCCCAGAAAATAGAGAGGCAACTGCAAATTCTCAATAACAATCCTGAAATAGTGTTCCTGGGTTCGGCGTATTATCTCGGTTTGAAAAAACAAGCAGTCAAATTAACATTGCCGTGGAGGAAAACCGATCGGTTGTTTAATGCAACCCTGACAGACATTTATTTCAAGCACTTTCCCACGACGCCATCGGTGATCTTCAAACGCTCTGCCGTCGATACGGTAGGCTATTTCGATGAGAACCAAAAATATGGAGAAGACATAAACTATTTTCAGAGATTCTGCATCTATTTTAACTATTACTATTTACCCGAGTGTCTCGTTCATATTGCCTACAATAAAGCCTACACAGGCTCCGAAGGCTTGTCTTCCAATTATAAAAAGATGCATCAGGGGACGCTGATCAACCTTCGACAGCTACATGCTGACGGTCATTTCGGCTCTATAAAGTATCTATGTTTTAGAATACTATTCGAGCTGAAATATTGGAGACGAATACTTATTCGGTTCATCGACAAATTCCAATACAACAGACACTGTAATTAACTGTAATAAATCCATGAATAGTCCTATTAAAAACGAATATTCCATTCGGGAGAAATTTCAATTAGGATGGTGGTTGCTGAAAACCAAACTACTTAACCCCAAAGCCCGTCTTATCCGTTTCCCGTTCACAATCCGAGGGGGGGGGTACATCGACTTAGGCAAAGGCCTGACCACAGGTGTAGGTTGTCGTTTGGAGGCCTTCAGAATGAACGATGACCGCCACAAAAGAATTATTTTCGGCAACAATATCCAGATGAACGATTATGTGCATATCAGTGCGATAGAAAAAGTCGAGATCGGAAGTAACGTATTAATGGCAAGTCATATATACATATCCGACAATTCTCATGGTTTTTACGAGGGCACTGCAAAAGATTCTTCGCCATGGATTCCTCCTCAAGAGCGCGCCTACTTAGTCTCGCCTGTGAAGATCGGGGACAACGTATGGATTGGAGAGGGAGCGATCATCATGCCTGGCGTCGAGATCGGCAACGGCTGTGTAATCGGTGCACATAGCATCGTAAATAAAAGTATTTCATCCGGGTGCATAGTAGTGGGTGCACCAGCTAAAGTCGTGAAGAAATGGTCCCCCGATACTCAACGCTGGGAGAAATGTAGCCCCAGGAATTAAACAGGCTACTTGACTGTATTCGGTGCAATACCCCATTACGTCTATTGAAAATGCTGACCGCTTCGATCGTCATCTATAAAACGCAAAAGGAGGAGTTTCGGAAGATCGTGGAGTGCTCCTTAAAGAGTTCGATTCACACGATTTTTATCGTCGACAACTCTCCTTCCAATAAACTGCAAGAAGTTGTTGCAAGCTATCGCTCTTCAAGATTAATATACATATGGGGACAAGGTAATATTGGATATGGCGCCGGCCACAATATCGCTATAAATAAGTCTTTTGAATCGGATGCAAATTATCACATAATTCTAAATCCCGACGTAATTTTTCAGCCAGAAGTAATAGAATCGTTATTTCTGTTTATGGAAAAACATTCAGAAGTAGGTGCCGTAATGCCTAATATTATATATCCGAATGGAACACCCCAAAGACTATGCAAACTACTTCCAACCCCTTTCGATATTTTCGCAAGAAGACTCTTACCTAAATCGTGGACAATCAAGCGTAATAGAAGGTATGAAATGCATTTTATGGGATATGATAAGATTTGGAATTGTCCGAATCTTTCTGGCTGTTTTATGTTTTTACGAAACAGTGTATTAAAACAAGTTGGCAGTTTCGATGACAAATTTTTTATGTATTTTGAGGATACCGATCTTATCAGAAGAATCCATCGGGTTAGTAAAACCGTATTTTATCCCAATGCAACTATCATTCACGCACATAAAGCCGAACATCGAACAAGCAAGCTTTTGTTAAAAATTTCTGTCAAAAGTGCAATTCAGTATTTCAATAAATACGGATGGATATTCGACAAAGAAAGAAGAATTTACAATAGACAAGCGCAAAGAACGGAATCCTGCATTTCAAAGTAATCCATGAAGAAAAGTTCGATAAATACATTTTTAAAGCTGATTCAAATAAGTCTCGGAGGAGAATTTCATGATTTTCCATCATTAGATACGGCAGAATGGCAAGAGCTATTTATTTTAGCTCATAAACAGGCAATTGTGGGCATTCTCTCAAACATTGTCGAAACTCTTCCCGCCGATAAGCGTCCTCCTCGTGAAATATTGCTTAAATGGATAGTGACTGCGGAGAGGATCAAACACCTAAACCAGCATCTGAATAATACAGTCCCAAAGGTTGAGACGTTATTCAAGGACAATGGTTTTCAAGGGTGCATATTAAAAGGCCAAGGTATCGCGCAACTATACCCTCATCCCGAACTACGCACACCGGGAGATATTGATATTTGGGTTTGTGGTCGCAGAAAAGAGATAATCTCATTTGTCAAAAATAAATGCAATTCATCACACGCAGTATATCATCATATAGACGGACTTAAAATGGATAGTGTGAATATCGAAACACATTTCACCCCATCTTATATGTCCAATCCTTTTGCAAACCGAAAATTGCAGGCGTGGATTGCAGATATCTCCTCCCAGCAATTTGAGCATCGTATAAAAATTGGAGAAAACAGCATCCATGCTCCTACTTTGGCTTTTAATAGAGTTTTTATTCTGCACCACATATATAGGCACTTCTTATACGAGGGTATTGGCTTGCGCCAAATGATGGACTTCTATTATGTACTCAAACAAGGATTTACCGAGATAGAGAGAGACGAAACTATCAATGTGTATAACAATCTAAACCTATTGGGGTTTGCAGGTGCTGCCATATATGTATTGCAAGAAATATTTGGATTGGAAGAAAAATATCATATTGTATTACCAAATGACAAATACGGGAAAGTATTACTCTCCGAAATTTTAATAGGCGGTAATTTTGGACAGGCTATCACCCGAACAAAGCATACTGATTCTAAGTTCCAAAGGGGATGGCGAATACTAACACGAAATTGGAGATTTATTCAATATGCGCCCTCCGAAGTACTGTGGATGCCGTATTTTAAGATAATGAACAATCTGACTTATGTAAAATCCTATAATAAACTTCGCCATAAAAATTAACTTATTGTCATTCATGCTCCTACCGTCTATAAAAGATAGGCAACAAATTGTCAGAGCGTAGTTTAATTTCAATACAACTACATGAATATCGCTGGATTTATAGCCATTCTTGCTTGATAGCAAAAAAGGTTTAGCCCCCCTCTATTATCCGAATATAAAATTAATAACTGGGAAATATAAATGCGGATATACTGTTAACTCCTCCTGACAAATGATTGTTACAATTTTACAATAGCCACTGATAGAGCAAATAACATTGTACGTCTATCCATCATAGTAGACTTGTACACCCACAGGATAGACAATGTGTCTATTATAGCTGACAATATTTTTAGCTATCTTTTTCCCATTTCGTCGTTTACCAATGGGATGTTACACAATGTTCATCTTCTCTTGTTCTTCGGTCTAAATGAATTTGTTCGTCTTTGTCATAGATAAGCTGCTGCAATGTTCCAGAATAAATAAATCATTATTTGGAAATCTTCTATACATATCTACGGTGGAAGACTTCTGCAATGGTTTCGTTATGCTGCGAATTTACCGTCCAGCCGGGATTCGACACGATCGATCGCATTCTCGATCATTATCGGCGTGGTTTGCGCATAGATCTGTGTCGTGGTGATCTGTTTATGTCCCAGTATCTTGGAAACTGTTGACAAAGGAATACCCTGTGAAAGGCAGAGTGTCGTGGCGAACGTATGACGTGCTGCATGAAAGGTTATGTGCCGTGAGATACCGCACTGTTTGGTAATACGACGCAAGGAGCAATTGATACTGCTAAGTCTCGGCATATCGAATGCAAGTGACGAGGAGCTGTTCCGCGATACTTTTCCAGAAGACGCAAAGCTGCGGGGAGAAATTTGATCGTATACTCTCCACCCGTTTTGCAGCGGTTACCGTGTATCCGCAGGTGCCCCTTGGTATCCGGTATGATTTGTTCACAGGTCAGATAGCGCATGTCTTTGTAGCAGATTCCCGTAAAACAGGAAAAGAGAAACAGGTCGCGGTGGTATTCGTGTTTGGCACTCTTCAATCGTGTCGTCTGAAAAATCCGCAGTTCCTTCTCGCTGAGAAAGGTTCTCGGTTCCGTCGGAGCGGAATAGCGGTAAAGTGCGAACGAATTCCGCGGCATAAGACCGTTGTTGAACGAAATTCTCACCACGTTATTATTCCAACGATCTATGTAGCGACATACGCTTCCCGCCTTCGAACGGCAGACAGTTTTCAAATAGACGTGGTATTGCTCGATGAACGACTGTTCCAATTCGAGCAGCGTAATATGGTGGAGGTTGTACTCGTGTTTCAGAAAGGCCCGGAGATGACCCAGCACCGCCCGATAGCACCACCAGGTACTTTCCGAGCGATCTACGCCGATACGTTTGAAAAGATCATTCGTGTAATGTTCGAAAACCTCCACAAGAGTCTGGTATCGTTCGCCCATACCCAGCCAGGCATTCTTGACCTTTTCAGCCGTGACGTAGGCATCGTGATCGCAAATCGACTGATAGTGTTTGCCGATCTGGATGCGGATATTGTCCGGATGACGGTTGATGCGTTCCGACTCGACGCATTAGCCTTCGACCCATCCCTCCTTTAACGAACCTTCCCCAGTTGTTCCGGAACGTTGATTTCGGCACTGAACTGAGAAATCGTGCCGTTGATCGTGCTGCGGCCCATAACCGGATAGACTGCTCGCGGGGTGCTCTTTGTTCGTTTGAGGTAGAACAAGACCTTGAAAGTACTGCGCATAAACTCTGCTTTTTTAAGGTGGACAAAAATAATTTCGGCAGAGTCGTCCGGCAAGATGAATATAAACGTAATAGACTGTAAATTAACCGTCGTATGTAACCGCAGGCATCCCAAAACGAGGTAATGATTTGGAAACGGAACTCTCGGTTATTTATGCAGAATGATTCACATTCTCTCGATATTTCAATACCGATATGATGAATAACAATCTGAATATCAGTTATTATACTTTGATTTGCTTTTTATAGATAGCCGTTGTACTTTTGTGTCAAAATAAATCGAAACCATGCAACGAATCATATCCCCCTCGATGCTGTCGGCCGATTTCGGCCACCTGGAGCGCGATACGCAGATGATCGACCGAAGCGCCGCCGAATGGGTGCATATCGACGTCATGGACGGCGTATTCGTCCCCAACATCTCGTTCGGATTCCCGGTGATGAAGGCCATCCGCAAGGCCACGTCTAAACTGCTGGACGTGCATCTGATGATCGTCGAACCCGAAAAATACGTCACCCGCTTCGCCGAGGCAGGCGCCGGAATCGTCACCTTCCACTACGAGGCCACGCTCGACCCCAAAGGGTGCATCGACCTGATCCACCGCGCAGGCGCCAAAGCGGGCATTTCGATCAAGCCCGCCACGTCTGTCGAGGTGCTGCGCGACATCGTACCCCTGATCGACCTGGTGCTCGTCATGAGCGTCGAGCCGGGTTTCGGCGGACAGTCTTTCATGCCCGACTCGCTGGAGAAAATCCGGGAGCTGCGTGCCATGATCGACGAAACGGAATCCACCGCTGTGATCGAAGTCGATGGCGGCATCTCTGCCCATAACTCGCGCCTGCTCTTCGACGCCGGAGCCGACGCCCTGGTCGCCGGCAGCGCCGTCTTCGGCGCCCCGGACCCGCAGGCGGAGATCGAGAGAATGTTGCAGAGCTAACCTCCGACTCCTTTCACCCAAGCACCTACTTCCGGTAAGCCGGGCGTTCCGCACGCACGGAAAATCGCAGAAAACGAAACCATGATCTCTTTAGACAATCTCACCGTCAGCTACGGCGGCTGGACGCTTTTCGACAACATATCCCTGCTCATCAACCCCAAGGACCGCATCGGCCTGGTCGGTAAGAACGGCGCCGGCAAAACGACTCTGCTGCGTCTGATCGTGGGCGAACAGCAGCCCACCTCGGGTTCGATCTCCTACAACGGCGAATGCACGATCGGCTACCTTCCGCAGCAGATGCGTGTAGCGGACACTACGACACTCGTCGAAGAGACGGCCAAAGCCTTCGACGAAGTGCTGAAACTCGAAGCCGAAATCGCCCGCCTCACCCGCGAAATCGCCGAGCGCACCGACTACGAATCGTCCGACTACGAATCGCTGCTCCACCGGCTGAACGAAGCGACCGACCATTATCACATTCTGGGCGGCGATACCCGCGAAGCGGACATCGAGAAGACGCTGCTCGGTCTGGGATTCAAGCGCAGCGACTTCCAGCGTGCCACGAGCGAATTTTCAGGCGGCTGGCGCATGCGCATCGAGCTGGCGAAACTGCTGCTGCGCCGGCCTTCGATTTTCCTGCTGGACGAGCCGACCAATCACCTGGACATCGAGTCGATCCAGTGGCTCGAGGATTACCTGAAAAACTACAACGGCGCGGTGCTGCTCATCTCGCACGACCGCGCCTTTCTGGATAACGTGACCACCCGCACGGTGGAGATCTCGCTGGGCAAAGCCTACGACTACAAAGTACCCTACTCCCGATACGTCGTGCTGCGTGCCGAACGGCGGACGCAGCAGATGGCCGCTTACGAAAACCAGCAGCGGATGATCGAAAAGACCGAGGAGTTCATCGAGAAATTCCGCTACAAGCCGACCAAATCGAACCAGGTGCAGTCGCGCATCAAGCAACTCGACCGTCTGGAGCGTATCGAGGTCGAGGAGGAGGATCTTGCCACGCTCAACATCAAGTTCCCGCCCGCCCCGCGTTCGGGACAGATCGTCGCAGAGATCAAGGAGGCCGGGATGTCGTTCGGCTCCAAACATGTCTTCAGCGGAGCGAACTTCACCATCGAACGGGGCGACAAGATCGCCCTGGTAGGCCGCAACGGAGAAGGCAAGACCACGCTGGCCCGGATGATCGTGGGACAACTCACGCCCACCGAAGGTTCGATCCGCGTGGGAGCCAACGTAAACATCGGCTATTACGCACAGAATCAGGAAGACCTGATGAACGGCGATTTCACGGTTTACGACACGCTCGACCGCGTAGCCGTCGGCGACGTGCGCACACGTCTGCGGGACATTCTCGGCGCCTTCCTGTTCCGGGGCGAGGACATCGACAAGAAGGTCAAGGTACTCTCCGGCGGCGAACGCGCACGACTGGCGATGGCCCGTCTGATGCTGGAGCCTTACAACCTGCTGATCCTCGACGAGCCGACCAACCACATGGATATGCGTTCGAAAGATATTCTCAAGAACGCCATCATGAAATACGACGGTACGGTGATCGTCGTCTCCCACGACCGCGAGTTTCTCGACGGCATGGTTTCCAAGGTTTACGAATTCCGGAACGGCGGCGTACGCGAATACCTCGGCGGCATCTACTACTTCCTCGAAAAACGCAAACTGGAATCCTTGCAGGAGGTGGAGCGTAAGGACGCTCCCGCGAAAGAGGCGGCGCCGAAAGCCAGCTCTTCGGGCAAGCTGACCTACGAACAGAAGAAAGAGCAGGAAAAACTCCTGCGCAAGCTCCGCAAGGCGGTCGAAACGATCGAAGCGTCGCTGGCCGATCTGGAGAAGAAGATCGCGGATTACGACCGCAAATTCGCCGAAGCGACCCAATACAACGAAGCCGACTACAAGGCTTACAACGAGTTGAAAGCCGAATACGACCACCAGATGCACGAATGGGAGAAGGCGTCGTACGAACTGGAAATCACCGAAGGAGAGTAACGATCGGAGCCGGAAGAAAGCCAACAGCACCATGAAAGCACTTATCCTCAACGGATCGCCCCGTCCGCAGGGAGTTGTCGTCCAGGCGCTCCGCACCGCCGCCGACACCTTGCGGCAGGCCGGAGCCGACATCGAATGGATCGACGCTTACCGGATGGAATTCCGTCCCTGCACGGGCTGTATGCAGTGCCGCACGACGAACATCTGTCCGCTGCCCCGCGATGCGGCCCATGCCGTCGGCGAACAGATCCGGCAGGCCGATCTGCTCGTGGTGGGGACTCCGACCTACTGGGGCGGTATGTCGGCCCGGCTGAAGATGCTCTTCGAACGGCTCGTTCCGATTTTCATGGGCGAATCGGCTCTCGGCTTTCCGCAGCCCCGGCAAAAAGGCAAACGTGCACTCGTCATCGCTGCCTGTACGACGCCCTGGCCTTTCAACATCCTCGCACGGCAGAGCCGGGGTGCCGTCCGTTCGGTCCGTGAAATATTGGGTACGGGAGGGATGAAAGTCCGGACCTGCGAAATCCCCGGCACCCGGAAAATGAACGGCAAACTTTCCGAAAAGGAGGCCCGGCGAATCACCGCACGCACCCGCAGAATCGTTCGAAAAATAGAATAAAACTTTTGGCGACATCCGATTCGACTGTCCGGATAAAGAACACCGAAAAGCATGATTCCGGGCCCGATCCGAAAAGCCGCACGACAAAAAGACAAAAAAAATCAACTAACGAACCAACCAATACCATGACGGAAAACCTTGTATTCGGCATCCGCCCCGTAGTCGAAGCGATCGAAGCGGGCAAACAGATCGAAAAACTCTACATTCGCAAAGGCGCCGAAGGGCAGTTGATGACCGAACTGCGCGACCTCTGCCTGCGGCATCGCATCCGCACACAGGAGGTTCCCGTCGAGAAGCTCAACCGCCTCACGCGCGGCAACCACCAAGGCGTCGTCGCCCAGATCTCCCCCATCGGCTACGTCGAACTGAACGACATTCTGGAACGGGTGCCCGAAGACGAGACGCCGCTGATCGTCCTCTTCGACGGCGTGACGGACGTGCGTAACTTCGGAGCCATCGCCCGCTCGGCCGAATGTGCCGGAGCGCACGGACTGATCGTACCGCTGAAGAATGCCGCTCCCGTCAATTCGGAGGCGATTCGTTCGTCGGCGGGTGCACTGACCGCCATTCCCGTCTGCCGCGTCGGTTCGATCCGCAACACGCTCAAAGCGCTCCAGGCAGAAGGCTACCAGGTGGTAGGTGCTACGGAAAAAAGCCGCAAAAGCTGCTCTACGACGCGGATTTCCGCAAGCCTACGGCACTCGTTATGGGCGCCGAGGATACGGGCATTTCGAAAGAGGTGCTGAAGTGCTCTGCGACGAACAGCTGGCGATCCCGATGATCGGCAAGATCGAGTCGCTCAACGTCTCGGCGGCAGCGGCAGTACTGCTGTTCGAAATCGTACGTCAGCGAATCGGTTAATCCTGCCCTCCAACCTCTCGACACGATGTCCCTGCTGCGCGACTTATTCGACCTGTTCCGCTCCGAGCCGGATCATCCGGCAACCCGGAATCCAAAATCGAAGCCCGCGACCAGAAAACCCGCCCGCAGGCAAAAGACGATCGTCCATCCGATAGTCGGAGAGGTGACCCTCTCGCAAAGCCGCCGGGCACGGCGGATCTCACTCTGCGTAAGGCCTTCCGGCCCCGTCCGGCTCTCCTACCCTTACGGCGTCTCGACCGCCCGGGCTTTGGAATTTCTGGAAAGCCGCATCGAATGGATTCAGACAGCCAGGGATCGAATAGCCGAACGGCTCGCCCAGCAACCTCCACGCCCCACCCTTTCGCCCGAAGAAGAACTCCGCCGGCGGGAACAGTTGCGGCGCGAAGCGATGGTTGTACTACCGTCCCGCGTAGCGGAACTCGCAGTGCGAACCGGTCTGCAATACCGTTCGGTAACGATCCGGGCCACCCGCTCCAAATGGGGCTCCTGCAACGGGCGCAACGACCTGTCGCTGAGCCTGTACCTGATGACGCTGCCCGAACATCTGCGCGACTTCGTCATCCTCCACGAACTCTGCCACACCGTCCACCACGACCATTCCCCCCGCTTCCATGCGCTGCTCGACCGGCTGGTCGGGGGTAAAGAAAAACTCCTCAACAAGGAGCTGAGGAGTTACAGGGCCTATTGAGTAAAAATTCACGATCGAATCTTCAACCGCTCTTTTTCTCTTCTCATCCGAAGCAGAAATTCGATATAAAGCCACTCGCACACAAATACAAAAGAAATAAGAGGAACCGCAGGCAGCTCCTCATAATGACGGGTAAAAAGCTGACAGATCATCCAACCGACAAGGTAATCTCCGAAAAGAAACAGTCCTATCCAAAATATCAGATCAAAAATCGAAGGGCTATTCTCCCGAATATACTCCCGTTTCAGCCGCAGACACTTCGCGTAATCGATCTTCAGTATTTTTACTTTCAATATCTCGCCGAAGTGCAGATAGTCGAGTTCTCTCAATTCATAATATTTTCCGGCCTTTGCCCGGCTAAATTTATATGGATGACCCGATAGGCAAACGAAAGCCCTTTCCCACAGAATTTTACAAAAACCTCGATACAGCCGATCTCTTCGTCCGCGATCCGCTTTCGGACAAAAAGCAACGGATAAGATACGGTAAAACCCGCCTCATCGAACGTGAACGTGTACGAATACGAAGAAATGCGAAGATAATAGCGGCCCAGAGAACGACAGGCATTAAACCAAAACACCAGTCTGCCCCCGAAAGCAGATCCTCACCTTGCGCGAGATCCGAATAACAAAGAGCGAATATAACGATCAGGCTCCAAAGCAGAGTGATATAGGCCATAAAAATATAAGACCCGATCGTTATTCTACGCAACCGGGTACGCATTCCCTTCTATAATTCAGAATAACTTCTTTTTCGACCGGGTGACGACGAAATCCTTCAGGTAGAAAGGCTCGAAGTACGCGATATCCTCCGTGCGGCCCGCATCGAGCGCCTCCTGTGCCAGCCGCGCAAGCCCTCGGGCAGAAGGCGCCACCTGGATCAGCGTCGCATCGGGCAGCAATCCGGCACATTTGGCCGCACCGTTTCCGAAAATCACGAAAGGACGTCCGTCTCCGCGCCATGCCGCGAAACTCTCCGCCGTAACGACCTCGGCGGATACGTCCGAAAGAGGAGTTCCCGCAGCATCGAATACCCGGGTATAAACCTCCATGCGGCGGGCGTCCACCATCGGGCAGAGGCACGCCTCCTCCCAGCGATCGACCGAGAGAATCCCCGCTTCGTAATCCTCTTTCGCAACTTCGGTCAGGGCATCCAGGGAACCGATCGCCACCAGCGGGATCCGCAACCCGTAGCACAGTCCCTTAGCGAACGAAACGCCGATACGCAGCCCCGTATAGGAGCCGGGCCCCTTGCCGACAGCGACGGCATCCAGCTCTTCGGGAGCGATCCCGGTCTGCGACAGCAATTCATCGACGAAAACTCCGACCTGGCGGGCGTGGTCGCGCCCCTGATCGCTCTCCCGGAGCGAGATCAACTCCCCGTCCCGGGCCAAACCGACCGAACAGATGTCCGTGCCGGTTTCGATACATAGAATAAGTGACATATCTTTTTTCTTTCGTTTTTCAATCCAAACACCTCCGGCAGACCTTCGCACCGACATTGTCGCCCCCTCCCTGAAGCGAACGGGAAGCGGAATGATCGCCGAAGTCCGCCCCTCGGGATGCGAACCGTTTCTCCGATCCGAAAGCCGCCGCAGGGAAACCGCTCCCTGCAAAGCGTTTCGAATAGCCGTACGATCCGATTCCACCCGACAGCAGGCAGCGGCAGGACGATCGGCCCCGGGATGCTCTCCGAGGTTACGCCCGATATTTCTTCATCGCCTTGTCCATCTCGCGCTTGGCGTCGTTCTCCTTGAGGTACTCGCGCTTATCGTAGGCCTTGCGCCCCCGGGCCAGACCTACGACGACCTTGGCCAGCCCCCCGCTCGTTGAGAAAGAGCCGCAAGCCCACCACGGTCAATCCCCTGTCCTGCAATGCCCGCTGAATCTTGTTCAACTCCTTGCGGTTGAGCAGCAGTTTGCGGTCGCGGCGGGGAACATGATTGTTGCAGGTCCCCCAACCGTACTCGGCGATATTCACGCCCCGAATCCAGAGTTCGCCCTTGTCGAAATAACAGTAGCTGTCCGTGATCGACGCCTTGCCCAGCCGTACGGACTTGATCTCCGTACCCACAAGCACGATGCCCGCGATCCACTCCTCGATAATTTCGTAATCGAAGGTCGCGCGTTTGTTCCGTATGTTAATATTCTTATAATCGGCCATATCCAATTTCTCTGTTTTTCCGCCGGAACCTCTGTTCGGGAACCGACGATCCGGCACCATATTTGATTAATCAACCGCAGAGGGTGTCCGGGAAAGATAACTAATTCTTTTATCTTTGTAGAAGATAGGATGCGGCTCGGCAATCTTTGCGTGCAAACGCGCATGACTGCTCTCGCCTTTGACTATCTTTGATATGTTTTACACATCTTTCTGTTTATTTTCTGTTTGCACACGGTATGCATAGTGATACGTGTACGCCCGGACCCCTCTTTTTACAGAATCAACCGATGCAATTTCCGGGCAATCGAAACCTTTCCCCTGTTCAGGTTCGACAGCCGCTGCATAATGTCCTGCATCTCGTCGTCCGTAAGATTCTCGTCCTGAAGTTTTTCACGAAGCTCCCGCGACATCCGCTCGATCACCTTCGACTTGTAGAGCGTCACGGCCTTCGGCACTCCGACAGCCAGCATCTCGGCATCGCTCTCGACATGGACCTCCTTGCGCCGCCACAATTCGCTCGGAACGTAATGATCCTCCGAAGTAAGGATATCCACCGACACGTTGCACACCTCCGGATCGGAGTGATTGATAAAGTGGTGGATCGGCACCTCGACCCCCAATCCCAAAGCGCACCACTGTTCGCGGTAAACCCGCAGAATCTCATTGAAGACCCGGTTCTGGAACTCCAAACCGTCGGCGTCCAACTCCCCGAAAATTACCTCGGCGACATTATATTGAACGACATTCCGGCCCTCCTTGAAATCGAACGAACAATGACCGTACTTGAGCAGATAACGCGTCAGCTCCCGTTCGAGCGCTTCGGCACTGCTGCCCCCGGTCACCTGTCCCGCAAAAACCGTTTCAGGGCGCTGCGCAGTCTGCTCGGCACGAAAACGGGCGCTCTGACGCCGCACGAACTCCTCGGCTTCGCGGTCGCCCGTGGAAGCCATACGCTTGCGCCCCACTTCGGCAATCAGCAGGTTCTCGTCGATGTCCATGATCCGTGCGCACTCCTTGATATAGACCGAGCGCTGGATCGGGTCGGGAATCTGCACAATGGATTGCACCATGTCGTTAATCAACGCCGCCTTCTTGATCGGGTCGCCGGCAGCATCCTTCAACAGTAGCTTGGCCTTGAACGTCAGGAAATCCTCCTCGTTGGCCCGGATATACTCCTGCACCTCCGCAGCCGTATGGGTTCGGGCGAACGAATCGGGATCGTCTTCCGGCGGAAGCAGCACCACACGGACATTCATCCCCTCGCGCAGAATCATGTCGATTCCCCGCAGCGAAGCGTGAATACCCGCCGAATCACCGTCGTAGATCACCGTGATATTCTTGGTAAAACGTCCGAGCAGACGAATCTGTTCGGTCGTAAGGGATGTACCGGACGAAGCCACCACATTCTCTACCCCCGCCTGGTGCATCGAAATCACGTCGGTATATCCCTCGACCATGATTGCGAAATCGTACTGCTGGATCGCTTTCTTGGCGAAAAACAGGCCGTACAGCTCGCGTTTCTTGCTGTAAATCTCGCTTTCGGGCGAATTTTGGTACTTCGCAACCGACTTGTCTGTACGCAGCGTGCGACCTCCGAAAGCCACCACGCGGCCGGAAATGTTATGTACGGGGAACATCACCCGCTCCCGAAAACGGTCGAAAAGCGTACCGTCGTCCCGCTTGATCGAAAGTCCGGTCGAAACCAGAAACTCCTCCTTATAACCGGCAGCCAAAGCCGCCCGGCTCATTCGATCGCCCCTGGCGGGACAGAATCCGAGCCCGAACTTCTTGATCGTCGCATCGGAAAATCCCCTCTTCTGCCGGAAATAGGTCATGCCGACACTCATCCCTTCGGTTTCATGGAGCAGGTAATTCGAAAAATACTCCGCCGCCCAACTGTTCACGACGAACATACTCTCGCGGTTATCGTTGCGGGCGACCTCCTCGGGCGTCATCTCCTTCTCCCGCACTTCGATACCGTAACGCTTGGCCACGGCTTTCAACGCCTCGGGATAAGTCATATTCTCGTGCTCCATCAGGAACGTGACGGCATTGCCGCCCTTGCCGCAGCCGAAACACTTGTAAACCCCCTTCGAGGGCGATACGACGAACGACGGGGTCTTCTCGTTGTGGAACGGACAGCACGCCTGATAATTGACACCCTTTCGTTTGAGCGTCACGTATTCGCCGATAATATCCACGATATTCGCAGCGGCGTAAATCCTATCTATTGTTTCCCGGTCGATCATCTTTGCAAAGGTACGAATAATTCAATTATTACGGATTACATCAAGTACTTATTCGCCTCTTCGAGGCGATACTCAGGAGAACATTCGAATAGATAGTTCAGTAAATTCAGATGCCCCGCTCCGAAAATAACGAGGATCCTGTCGGACGGCCCCGTTTCGATCCGTTGAATATTCCGGAATATCCGCAAATTCCGGTTAAACCACCTTCCCGTTTCAAAATCTACACCGATATAATCGTTCGAGAAGAATTCATATTTGAAATGACCGATCAAGTAATTACCCAGACTACGCCGAATATGCTCCGGGTCGTTCAGTTCGATAAGTTCGGCAATAATTCCCTGCTCCTTGAAAACAGCTTCGGGCACAAACCTTTTAATAGAATCCGGATAGTCGTAAAAACTGGTTTCGAAACGGATATACTCCTTGCTGTTTTCATCGCGTAATAACTCATCGATTTCGTCATAGTGCTTTCCCCATTCATCTACGCAGTAAATCCGGTCTATCCCCAGCCGTTTTGCCAGCCGGAATCCGATCTGCTCGTCTTCTCCTCGCTGCAAATCATAACAGTCCGCCAAATATCGACGGAACAGAGAGTCCGTCTCGAACTGCATTTTAACCGGCCGTTCGATAACGATAATCGTTGGGGCAAACTTCTCCAACAAACCGACCAATGTTTCGATCTCATTCTGGTAAACCGGGTTCAGGACATCTATTTGCTCGCTTTCGGCATACTGCACCTGATCCAGATTGGGAAAATCGAAATGAAAGGTACCTAAAGTGAGTACCGGAACAGGCTCTTGTGCAGCGGCAAAACAAGCCGACAAAACACAAACGATCAAAATAATTATTTTTTTCATGTCGTATATTTTTTCCGCCGCAGGAAAGATTGTTCGCAAAACTGAATTTATACAAAAATACATGTTTTACATAAAACATATTCTATTACACTCCTGAAAAAACAGAGGCAAAATATATTCTGTTTTTGAACGTTAATTTTCAATTATCGTTATCTTTGCCTTATGGACTTCAAATTGGTATCCGACTATGCCCCGACGGGCGATCAGCCCGAAAGCGATCGCACAGCTATTGGCCTCGATCCGGCACGGCTCGAAGCACAATACGCTGCTGGGCGTGACCGGTTCGGGCAAAAAACTTTCACGGTGGCCAACGTCATCAGCCAGCTCAACCGGCCGACCCTCGTATTGAGTCACAACAAGACCCTCGCGGCACAGCTCTACGGGGAGTTCAAGAACTTTTTCCCGGAAAATGCGGTCGAATACTTCGTTTCCTACTACGACTATTATCAGCCCGAAGCCTACCTACCTTCGACGGATACCTATATCGAAAAGGACCTTTCGATCAACGACGAAATCGAAAAGATGCGTTTGAGTACGACCGCCACCCTGCTCTCGGGGCGGCGGGACGTCATCGTCGTTTCCAGCGTATCGTGTCTGTACGGCTGCGGCAATCCGAGCGATTTCCACTCGATGGCCATTCATATCGAAGTCGGCGAAATCCTCAACTACAAGCAGTTCCTCTACAAACTGGTCGAAGCGTTCTATACCCGGACCGAACGGGAACTGACCCCCGCGACATTCCGCGTGACGGGCGACACGATCGACATCATGGCGGCTTTCGGCGAATTCGGCAACCAGTGTTTCCGCGTCACCTTTTTCGACAACGAAGTCGAGAGCATCCAGAGCATCGACCCCGTAACCGGCCAGCGGATCCAAACGCTCGACGCACTCACCCTTTACCCAGTGAGCCTGTTTGTCACGACCAAGGAGCGCATACACACGGCCGTGCAGCAGATCTACCTCGACCTGGGCAAGCAAATCGCCTTCTTCGAGCAAGCGGGACGTCCGGCCGAAGCGCAGCGGATCAAGCAGCGGGTGGAGTACGACCTGGAGATGATCAAGGAGTTGGGTTACTGTCCCGGCATCGAGAACTACTCCCGCTATTTCGACGGACGTGCAGAAGGGACGCGACCCTTCTGCCTGCTGGACTATTTTCCGCAGGATTACCTGATGGTGATCGACGAGAGCCACGTCACGCTCCCCCAGGTGCACGCCATGTTCGGCGGCGACCGCGCCCGCAAGGAGAACCTCGTGGAGTACGGGTTCCGTCTTCCCGCAGCCAAAGACAACCGGCCGCTCCGCTTCGAGGAGTTCGAACAACTGGTCGGCACCACGATCTACGTGAGCGCCACACCGGCCGACTACGAACTGATGAAGAGCGAAGGAGTGATCGTCGAACAGTTGATCCGGCCGACAGGACTGGTTGATCCTCCACTCGAAGTGCGGATCACGGACAACCAGATCGATGACCTGCTGGAGGAGATCGACAAGCGGGTACGCAACGACGACAAGATACTCGTCACGACCATCACCAAACGCATGGCCGAGGAGCTCTCCAAATATTTCGACCGAGTGGGGGTCCGCAACCGCTACATCCATTCGGACATCGACACGCTGGAACGGGTGCAGATCCTCGAAGACCTGCGGGCCGGCATGTTCGACGTGCTGATCGGCGTCAATCTGCTGCGCGAAGGACTCGACCTGCCGGAAGTGGCCCTCGTGGCGATCCTCGATGCCGACAAGGAGGGATTCCTGCGCAACGTGCGTTCGATCACCCAGATCGCGGGCCGTGCGGCGCGGCATTCGAACGGCAACGTCATCCTCTATGCCGACCACTGCACCGACTCGATGCGCTACGCCATCGAACAGAGCAACCGCCGCCGCGAAAAACAGATGCGCTACAACATGGAGCACGAAATGCTCCCCCGACAGGCGCAGAAAAGCGGCTCGGGACAGAGCACCCTGCTGGCAAATACGGTTCAGACACCCGTCACGGATGGAATTCTCTACCCTCTGCCCGACAACCGGCAGACGCTGGCCGCAGACGTTACGTCGGCCTACTCGACCGAGAGCATCGACACGCAGATCGCCCGGGCCCGGGAAGAGATGGAGCGTGCGGCCAAGTCGTTGGACTTTCTGGCCGCTACCAAATTCCGCGACCGCATGTACGAACTGCAAAAGCTGAAAGAGTCCGGGTACAAACGGTAGCGCGAAAATGCGGCATAAAATATGAAGCTTGAAACAATGCTTTCAACCCGACAAAAAGAGCCTTGCGGCACTTCGTCGGGAAAACAAACAGAATAAACGAGAAACGTATGAACAACTTCACTTTCCAAAATCCGGTCAAGTTGATCTTCGGCAAAGGCTCCATCGCCAAGCTGGCGAAAGAGATTCCGGCCGACAAGAAGATCATGGTTACTTTCGGCGGCGGCTCCGTCAAGAAAAACGGCGTGTACGACCAGGTGGTCGCAGCGCTCAAAGGCCGCGACTTCGTAGAGTTCTGGGGCATCGAGCCTAATCCCAAAATCGAAACCCTGCGCAAAGCCATTGCCCAGGGCAAAGCCGAAAAGGTCGATTTTCTGCTCTCGGTGGGCGGCGGCTCGGTACTCGACGGTACCAAGCTCATCGCTGCGGGCATTCCCTACGACGGCGATGCCTGGGAGCTGGTGCTCGATGAAGACAAAATCGGCGAAGTCGTTCCGTTCGGCGACGTGATGACCCTGCCGGCCACCGGCTCCGAAATGAACGCCGGGGCGGTGATCTCCAACCTCGCCACGCAGGAGAAGTTCGCGTTCCACCACTCGTTCCCGCAATTCTCGATCCTCGATCCCGAAGCCACCTTCTCGCTGCCGCCGTTCCAGGTAGCCTGCGGTATCGCAGACACTTTCGTACACGTCATGGAGCAATACCTGACCGTCACGGGCGTTTCGCCGCTGATGGACCGCTGGGCGGAAGGTATTCTGCAAACGCTGATCGAAATCGCCCCCAAAATCCGAGCGAATCAGCACGATTACGACCAGATGGCCAACTTCATGCTCTGCGCGACGATGGGACTGAACGGCTTCATCGCCATGGGCGTGCCGCAGGACTGGGCGACCCACATGATCGGACACGAACTGACGGCCCTGCACGGCGTTACGCACGGACAGACCCTCGTGGTCGTACTCCCGGCCCTGATGAGCGTAATGCGAGAACAGAAGAAGGGAAAAATCCTGCAATACGGCGAGCGGGTGTTCGGTATCCGTGAAGGCTCGGAGGACGAGCGCATCGACCGGACGATCCGCGCCACCGAAGAGTTCTTCCGCTCGCTGGGACTGGCTACTCGCCTGCACGAATTGCAGATCGGGCAAGATACGATCGACGAGATCGTCCGTCGCTTCAACGAGCGCGGCTCCCGGCTGGGCGAAGCGGGCAACATCACGGGCGACGTGACCCGCCGTATCCTCGAACTCTGCAAATAAGGGTAGGAACCGAAACAGGCGAAGCGGGTTTTCAAACCCGCTTCGCCTGTTTACTTCGTAATCATCCCCAATCCATGCCATCTGCACCGAATTATGCTCACACCTGATTCACGAACAGCACAAAAGTATTTCCGGAAAAATCCGGACTGCAAACACCCGAAAACTGCGAGCAACGACAACTCCGAGCCAAATGTCGAAGAGCAAGGCCTATAAATCGAGTACAGATCCCTTCTATTTTACCGAAGAAATTCCCTTGAACGTATAATAACGGGCCGCCAGGTAGCTGTAAAGAGCTACGGCGAGCGATGTGATACACTTGGAAGGAGTCGGCCACAGACCGCACACCTCGACCAAAAATTTCATACAGGCGTAATTGAGCAAAATAGATCCTACGACTGTCAATAGATAGCGCCCCAACTGTTTGCCCGCCGCAACAGGCAGCGTGCGGAACGCGACATAGCGGTTCAGCCAGAAGCCGGTGAAGAACGTAATGGGAAAAACCAGTACCAAAGAGGCGATATGCGGCGACATAACCACGAATCCCAGGTCGAAATAACGGCCTGCAACCAGAAAATGATAGATCAGGGCATAGCTGACCGCATCCACGGACAGCGTGATCGCACCGCAGGCCCCGTAACGGAAAACCGTTTCGGATATCACACAAGAAAAAGGGCGCCGATAAAACCAGTCGATCGCACGCCGCAGGATCAGTGCAAAAGTCATCGTTTTTTCGTATAGGGCCACACTTCCTTCAGACCGGCCCCCGCATTTCTCATAAAGTCACGGCACTCCGCAGCAGAATCGCTTTCGAAAACGGAAACCATCCACTTCTTCCCGAAAAAGTAAATCCGGAAGTTTGTGTCCGACAGGCGGGCCCGGGCTTCGGCGACGGCTCGCCGGGCATTCTCCTCGGTGCTGTAAACGCCCCAAACCACATACGTTCTGCCGGGAATCATCCTGGCGACCTCGGGAACCGGCGCTTCGTAGTCGGCGTCAAGATCGGCGCGGCCCGCACCCGTCGCGCCCTCGGAAAGGGTTTCGACGCCAGCCGCCTCATCATCCTGCGACGTTTCGACGGGACGGCTCTCAGCAACCGGCTCGGAGTCTATCGCACCGGATTCGGCATCACCTCCGGTGGCTTCGGGAGTTTCGCTCCCGGTTCTTGCCGGGACGGATGAAACGACCTCGGCAACGGGAAGGACCTCCTGCTTTTCAGAATCGCCCACGAACGGCAGCCGCATCCACTCTCCGTACTGCCAGATTCCGTAACCGACAGCCGCCGTACAAAACAAGGCGATCCCCAGATAAAGGGGTAGCCGGGAATATCGGCGTTTCAGCGGCAGCGGATCGTGTCCGAGAGGATTGAGAACGGCATCGAGCTGCGAATCGAGCCGAAAGTAGCGGTGATTGAGCTCCCCGACTCCCGGAATGGAGATTCCGTCCTCCACCCGGGCTTTGTCGAGCCACCGGGAATAGATATCTTCGGCCGCAGCAACATCGCAAGCCCCGCCCGAGCAATCAGGTCTATCACGGAAACGCCCCGCTGCTCGGAGAGGAGAAAGGCAATGCGCCGGGAAGGACGTTCCAACTGCCGAGCCGATGCACGCCAGGCACTCCGAAATTCGGGAACGAGCGAGCCGACTCCCGGAAACCAAATTTCCCGTCCGTCGGCCAGCGCATTGAAAACAATCTTATTTACCTCGTCCTGCATCATTTCATACGACGATGTTTACGTGGCTTGGAACTGCCGCCCTGCTGCCGGACAGTCTGCTGTCGAACCACCCGCACCGTATCGGGATCTACCGGAGAGCGGTGCATGCCCCGGTAAATCATATAAATCCCCAGCAGAATGAACGGAATACTCAACAACTGTCCCATATTCAACAACATACCCTGCTCGAAAGCCTCCTGATCCAACTTGATGAACTCGATGAAAAAACGAGTCAGGAAAATCCCGATCAGCCCCACGCCGAACATCACGCCCGGACGACGCCGTCCCAGGTCGCGCCCGTAATAGAGCCAGCAAAGGATTCCGAAAATCACCAGGTAGCAGAACGCTTCGTAGCTGGGTCGGATGTTGCACGGGGATGGAGTCGATAGGAACATTCGGATAAAGCCGGACGAACTTGAACCCCCAGGAAACATCGGTCACCGCCCCCACGATCTCCGAATTGAACAGATTACCCAGACGGACGATGGCGCCGCCGATAGCGACCGGTACCATAATCCGATCGAGCGACCAGATATAAGGAAGTTTATTCTTGCGCGAAAAAAGCCAAAGACCGATCAGCAGGCCGACGGCAGCGCCGTGACTGGCCATGCCGCCGTTGCGGAAATCCGTAATGATAGCCCAGGGATGGGCAAGAAAATACCCCGGTTCATAAAAAAAACAGTGTCCCAGACGGGCACCGAGGATCGTGGCCAATGTGCCATAGACGAAAATCGACTCCGAAACCTTCTGGGGCAGCCCTTCGCGTTTACAGACCTGGTCGAAGAAAAGCATGCCGCCGAGAATCGCCAGCACCCACATCAGTCCGTAATAACGGATATCGAACGATCCGATCGAAAAAAAGACGGGATTGAAATCCCAGACAACGGTTATTGGAAGGATCATACGTTATGCAAAATTAGTGGGAATGTCCTGTTTGAGCCTTTTTGAGCGTAAACGAGAAGGTCGTTCCTACTCCCAACTCGCTGCGGACGTTGATTCGCTCGCCGTGAGCTTCGATAATATGCTTGACGATCGCCAGTCCGAGCCCCGTACCGCCCTGCTCGCGTGAACGGCCCTTGTCCGTACGGTAAAACCGCTCGAAAATACGGGGCACGTCCTCCTTGGCGATACCGACGCCGTTGTCCTCGACTTCGACGAGGATCTTATCCAGCATATCTCGGAATTTGATTCGCGTTACACCCCCCTCCTTGCCGTAACGGATCGAGTTGATAATCAGATTGACCAACACCTGTCCGACGAAATGCTTGTCGGCACAGACCCAGAAAGGCGAAGGCAGGCTGTCGGCCCCCCTTACCTGAATCTTAATTCCCTTCTTATCGGCTTCGATTTCGGCCTGTTCAGCAATCTCGCGCGTCATGGCAGCAATGTCGAAAGACTCCATTTTCAGGCGCGTCATATTGCTCTCGAGCTTGGAAATGGTATCCAAATCATTGACGATGTCGATCAAACGGTCGATGCTCTTCTCGGCCCGTTCGAGGTATTTACGGTTGATCAGGTCGTCCTCCAGACCACCGTCGAGCAATGTCGAAATATACCCCTGAATATTGAAAATCGGGGTTTTCAACTCATGGGCCACATTACCCAGATACTGCTTGCGGAACGATTCCGTTTCCTTGAGCCGCGCGATCTCCTTGTCGTTGGTATCCGCCCAGGCGGTCAGCTCCTCGGAAATGTTTTCGACGTGCTTGTCCTTGAGCTCATCCAGAATCTCCTGCGTATGCACGTTACGCGAAAGTACGATCGAGTAGATCGGCTTCAGCTTATAAGCCACGTACTTGCGAATAATAAACAACGTCAGTAACGTCATACCGACAAACACGGCGCAAGCCACGCAGAGGGTCTGCCACCACACCGCTTCGAGCAGCCACATGGCCGCCGCGACGACGATCGCAGCCACCGCCGCAACCAGCAGCGAAGCGAACTCCTTGGTTTTGATAGGCATCATTTCAGGTAATTTTTCATGAGCCGGGCAATGTACTTGCCGATAATGTCGAACTCCAGATTGACCAACGTACCGGGTTTGATCCGGTTGAAGTTGGTGTGTTCATAGGTGTAGGGAATGATCGCCACCTGGAACTGTCCCTCCTGCGAATTGCAGACCGTCAGGCTGACACCGTTGACCGTAATCGACCCTTTCTCCACCGTACAATTATCCCCCGCAGGTTCGTATTTGAACGTAAAATACCAGCTGCCTTCGGCATCATCGACGGCCGTACAAACGGCCGTCTGATCCACATGGCCCTGGACGATATGGCCGTCGAGCAGCGCATCGGGCCGCATCGAACGCTCCACATTGACGATATCGCCGACCTGCAACTGGCCCAGATTGCTGCGCAGCAGCGTCTCTTTCATTGCCGTTACGGAGTAGGTATCCTCCGTAATATCCACCACGGTCAGGCATACGCCGTTGTGGGCAATGCTCTGATCGATCTTCAACTCCCCGCAAAAATCCGCACGAAAAGTGAAGGTCTTATTTTGTTGTTCGATACGGATATCGGTGAGCGTCACCGTTCTTTCCACGATTCCTGAAAACATAATTCGATTTTAGATTTTAATTTCCAACTTGCCCACGACCTGATATACCTGCTCGATATCGGAAGCCTTGACGAAAATATCGTCGAAATTTTCCCGGTCCGCAGCAACCAACCGCCATTCGGAATCCCGCTCCGAAGTGCGAACTATCCGCAAAGTTATGATTTTTTGACAGACAATCACGTATTCGAGTCCGGGAATAATCTCCTCGGGCGTCATTTTTTTCAGGAACACGATCGATCCGGACGGAATAGAACACCCCATAGCCTTTCCATTATACAGCATAGCCAGGTCGCAGCCGGTCAGTTGGGGAATCACCATCTCCCGATCGGGGGCCAACTCGTCAAGACGGGTGATATGGGATTCGACATCCACCTGATAAAACGGAATTTGCACCCCGCATAATTTCTCGTCCACAAACATCTGCCCCTCGCCGGTAAGCAGCCACGCCAGGCTGACTTCCGGGAATTTGGTCACGATCTTGTCGGCCAGGTTCCGGGAAATACCATTATTTCCCTTTTTTATCTGATAGAGGTTTTCACCCCGCGGCAATCCAATATAGAGTGCAAAGTAGTTGATAGTCATATTCGCCCAGCGAATAACGCTGTCGATTCTTTGCCAATTATCCATTTTTTGTCGCATAATTCAATTTTTTTTATACCTTTGTGCCACCGGTCCCGTAGTTCAATGGATAGAATTTAAGATTCCGGTTCTTACGATATGGGTTCGAATCCCGTCGGGATCACTTCCAAGGCGCCTTCTTCAAGGCGCCTTTTTTATTGCATACCCCCATTACGACATACTAATATAATAATTTTGGACAAATATAATGATAAATTACGGTTATATAATAATCTAATTCATCTAAAATCGTTCCCACCTATATTATTAGAAAAGCATTATCGGCCCGCGACCGGTAATTCTATCTGCTCGACACACCCTTGCAATTATCGGAATTGATCCATCCTTAAAAAGAACAGGATACGGTTGTCCAAACGACGCTCGCAGCGAAAACAACGTACTTTTACGTACCATGGCTCCGCAGGGAGGGGAAAAAGGAACTCAAACAAATTCGGCCCTGTCCTCTCCTCGCATCATCTTTGCAGAAGACAGGACGCTCCCGGAAATTTTTGAAAGCAAACATTCATAATTACGTCCGCCTTTTCGTATCTTTGACTTCTTCTTAGATACTTCGCCTCGGCAAAACGCAAATAAATTTGCTTTTGCACGCGGCTTATTCGTATCTTTGCAGAGGATAGGAGGCGGTTCGGCAATCTTTGCGTGCAAGCCCGCACGATTGCCTATACACCTTTCACTATAGCAGCGGTAATGGGGAACAAATTCCACCCGCTGCATTATCTTTGCCCGAAACAGAATGGACTATGAGCACCGAAAAAAACATCCGGAACATCGAAAGCGACCTGGAGTTCGAAAATCAGATCCGCCCCCGCGAACTGGACAACTTCGCCGGGCAGGAGAAGATCGTGGATAACCTCCGGATTTTCATCCAGGCGGCTCTGATGCGAGGCGATTCGCTCGACCACGTGCTGCTGCACGGTCCTCCGGGACTGGGTAAAACCACGTTGGCGAACATCATCGCCAATGAAATGCATGCACAATTGAAAGTCACATCCGGGCCGGTGCTCGACAAACCGGGCGACCTGGCGGGACTTCTGACCAACCTCAACCCCGGCGACGTACTTTTCATCGACGAAATACACCGTTTAAGTCCTCTCGTCGAGGAGTACCTTTACTCCGCGATGGAAGACTACAAGATCGACATCGTACTGGACAAGGGTCCTTCCGCACGTTCGATACAGATCGAACTGGCTCCCTTTACTTTGATCGGCGCGACGACGCGCAGCGGCCTGCTGACATCGCCGCTGCGGGCCCGGTTCGGCATCCAATGCCACTTGGAATACTACGATTCTTCGGTTCTGAAAGGTATCGTAAACCGCTCGGCCCGCATTCTCGACGTTTCGATCGACAGCGATGCGGCGTTGGAAATAGCCCTCCGTTCACGCGGAACGCCGCGCATCGCCAATGCCCTGCTGCGCCGTGTGCGTGACTTCGCCATGGTCAAAGGCGAAGGTCATATCGACCTCGACATCACGCGGTTCGCCCTGACAGCCCTGAATATCGACTCCCGGGGACTCGACCAGATGGATAACAAAATACTCTCGACGATTATTGAAAAATTCGGCGGCGGCCCCGTCGGACTGAACACCATCGCTACGGCAGTCAGCGAAGATGCCGGGACTATCGAAGAGGTTTACGAACCGTTCCTGATCAAAGAAGGGTTCCTCAAACGAACGCCACGCGGCCGGGAAGCGACCGAAATGGCCTATGCACATCTCGGATTCTCCCGGACGGACCATGGCGAACAGTCCCTGTTCTGACGCCAAAGACACTATAATCGAATATGTTAAATGAGGTCATAAACAACGAGTGAAGATGAGAAATTTAGTAATATGCTTTTGCACACTGATAATAGCGATATGTACGTGTGCTTGTGAAAGCAATAACGATGTGATCGAACACCAAACTGGTGTTTGGGTTAGCGACAAGGCAGAGTTGTTGCTGACCGATAAGATTATGATGTATTTTGAAAAGCAGTCGGATGATGCCGTTTTGGTGATGCTTAAAGTAGATAGCATTACAGAAGATTGCACGCTTTTCAGTAAAGATACAATCATCAGACAATCTATTCCCGAAGACTTTGCAATGAAGCACATTTCTTCCAACGAAATAATAGTCAATGGACAGAAAATGGTCAAAGCTGAAACTATCGAAATGTGCGAACCCTACGACATGACAGCAGCCAATGATTCAAATGCACTTGCCGACAGATTAACAGAGTGGCGATTGGGTGCTTGGGTTAAAGTTGATAAAACAACAAATGACATCGATGCAGCAGTGAACACCCCGAGGAATATGTTCGTATATAATATTGAAAACGGCATGTATTATTTGCGTGCTGCGAGAATTGAGAATGTGAACGAAGGTACTTTATTCTATCAGAATATCCGTTTGATGAAGAATCCAAATACGAAAGAACGGACGGTTTATTTTTCTCCGAACAACCAAAATGAAGTATTGGGAGCACTTGAAATTAACTTGGATGGATTCAAGCCAGGAACCTGTTATTTCGACCCGAACGGGGGCATATATTGGTCTTATATGTCACATACTCCGGACCAAATTATTTTGAACGGATGTGGAGGAGATACTTATTACATCAATAGAAAACTGGCCGGGGATAAAAATATGTTCGAATGGATAAAATATACAAATAAGTAACCTAACAAACACACAATACGCAGACAAAATAGATGAACGTACAAATCAATATCGACACCGCCAGCTGCATCCGATGCGGAAAATGCGTCAAGGTTTGCCCTGCCTGGATCATGACGCAGGCCAAACCCGGCGACCCGATCGGTCTGCGCAATATCGACTCCTGCATCGTCTGCGGACATTGCGCGGCCGTTTGCCCGACCGGCTCGGTCCGCCACAGCTCATTCCCTCCCGATAAAATTCATCCGATCGACCGCAACGGGCTGCCCTCGCCCGAACAGGTGTTGCTCCTCTGCAAGGCACGCCGTTCGAACCGGGCGCTCTCCGACCGTCCCGTCCCGCAGGAGGCGATCGACCGAATCCTCGAAGCCGCCCACCGGGCACCGACGGCCAGCAACCGCCAGGAAGTGAGCTTCACCGTCATCACCGATCCCGCAATTCTGGACAAGATCATCCGCTTCACGCTGGATACTTTCGCGGGAATCGCCCGCAAATTGGAAAACCCGCTCGTCAAACCCATACTCAAACGTCTGCGGCCTGAATTTTATAACTACCTGCCTGCTTTCAAACGGCTGATTGCCGAATACGACAAAGGCAACGACCTCATCCTGCGCGAAGCCAAAACCCTGCTTCTCATTCACACTCCATACGCGAACCGTTTCGGAGCCGCAGATGCCAACCTTGCCTACCAGAACGGTTCACTGATGGCCGAAAGCCTCGGCGTCAGCCAGATCTACACGGGCTTCGTCCTTTCGGCACTGGCACAGGACAAAAAATGCAAATTTTTGAAATCCATCGGCATACAGGGAAAAGTACATGCAGGTATGGCACTCGGAATGCCGCTGTTCCTCTATCCCAATTACATCGACAAAAAACCGATCGCAGTAAACAGGCTCTGACCCCGGCGGATCTTTTCCGGTTTTTCTCACCGGAATACCGGCTCGGGCGCGATCCTTGCGAAAAAAATAAGTTCATCAAACCCATAAAACACAATGCAAAATAAAAATATGAGAGAAGAAGCCCTTCGTTACCATGCAGAAGGGCAATCCGGCAAAATAGCGGTAGTACCCACCAAACCCCTCGCTTCGCAGCACGACTTTTCGCTGGCCTACTCGCCCGGCGTGGCGGAGCCGTGCCTCGAAATCGTGAAAAATCCGCTCGACGCCTATAAATATACGGGCAAAGGCAATCTGGTCGCCGTCATCACCAACGGCACGGCAGTCCTGGGACTGGGCAACATCGGGGCTTTGGCCGGCAAGCCGGTCATGGAGGGTAAAAGCATGCTTTTCAAGGTATTCGCAGACATCGATGCCTTCGATATCGAAGTGGATGCGACCGACACGGACCGTTTCGTGGAAACCGTCAAGGCCATCGCTCCGACCTTCGGCGGTATCAACCTCGAGGACATCAAGGCTCCCGAATGTTTCGAAATCGAAGCCCGGCTTCGTGAAGCGCTCGACATTCCCGTTATGCACGACGACCAGCACGGCACGGCCATCATCTCGGGTGCGGCCCTGCTGAACGGCCTCGAAATCGCGGGCAAGTCCATCGCCGACGCCCGTGTGGTCATCAACGGCGCAGGCGCTGCGGCGGTTTCTATCGCCCGCCTTTTCCTGAAGCTCGGCCTGAATTGCGAAAATCTCGTTCTCTGCGACAGCAAAGGCGTGGTTTCGACCCGCCGCGAAGACCTGAATCCTGTCAAGGAACAACTCGCCACGGACCGGGAAGACGTCGATACGCTGGCCGACGCCCTCCAAGGTGCCGACGTCTTCCTCGGCGTTTCAGCCCCAGGTATCCTGACGCCCGAAATGGTCCGCACGATGGCCCACGACCCGCTGGTGCTGGCCCTGGCCAACCCCACGCCGGAGATCACCTACGAAGAGGCGATGGCATCCCGTCCGGACATCATCTTCGCAACGGGCCGTTCGGACTATCCCAATCAGGTAAACAACGTGCTCGCTTTCCCGTACCTTTTCCGGGGTGCGCTCGATGTATATGCCAGTACGATCAATGACGAAATGAAGCTGGCCGTCACCCACGCACTGGCACGCCTGGCCAAGGAACCGGTGCCGCAGGAGGTCCTGAAAACATACGGTCTGAAGTCGCTCTCGTTCGGACGCGAATACCTGATTCCGAAACCGAGCGACCCGCGTCTGCTCGCGGTCGTCGCCACGGCCGTGGCGCGTGCAGCCATCGAATCGGGCGTAGCACGGCGCGAGATCGAGGATTGGGATGCCTACGCCGCATCGCTCACCCGACGTGTAAAAAACACAAAGTAAACCCGAATCCCTGCCATCAGGACCGGCATCAAAAAAGCGCCCCGAGATTTATTCGGGGCGCTTTTTCGATGGCAGCATATTCCGACGAACAATACGAGGAGGTCATGAGGAGGTATGCGGAGCGACAATTTATCGAGAAACGATAAGGATGCAAAAAATTATATCCAAACCGTCATTTTATTTCATAAATATTTGGATATATATATTTGAGCCATAACCGACGTCGTTTATGTCAAACTTTCTTAAATTACACCCAGAACCATGAAAAGATTAGCTCTGTTATTGCTCGCATTTACAGGCCTGATGTCTGCCTGTTCAAAAGACGATCCCGTTCCGCAGGATGGACCGCTTACCCCCGACAGCCCGGAAGGGCGCGAAGCCGTAACGATCCCCGACGAATTTCTCTGCTCTTACCTGCTCAAGTATTTCGATTTAGACCGTAACGGAGAACTCTCCCGCTACGAAGCATCGTTAGTGGTACGAATCGACTGCCCCGGAAATATAGTATTTGGAGGAAAAGACTATATGTGCGATGCGACCGGTATAGAAGCCTGCACGAACCTACACTACCTGAATTTGTCGGGAAACGATCTGACCAAACTCGATGTAAGCAACAACAAACTGCTCGATACGCTCGATTGCTCGATGAATTATAACCTGAAAAGTCTGGACATATCGCAAAACAAGAATCTCTTGCAACTACATTGTTATGCCTGTTCTCTTGAAATTGAGAGATGGGACTTATCTGCGAATCCGGAATTGAAAGATTTGAGAATCGGAGGAGACGGATTTTATTCTTTTTCCACAATATCCGTTCTCGATTGCAGCAACAACCATAAGTTGGAAAGCCTAATGGCAGGCCAAAGTCAAATGTCAGAACTCTATCTCGATTGTCCGGAATTGAACTTAGTTGATTTAGAACTCAACAATCTTTCTTCGCTCGATTTTAGTAACTGTACAAAGCTCACAACACTTAATATCGCTCAAAATAAGATCACCCACTTGGATTTACAGTGCCCGGACTTGGATCTTTTGCGTTGTGAAAGCAATAATCTCACCGCCCTCGACGTAAGCAACTGTCCGAAGTTGAATGTGCTTTATTGCAACGACAACCAACTGCAGGAGTTGGATTTGACGAATAACAAGGAGATCGAATATTTACACGTATCGAATAATAAAATCCAAAATTTAGATTTAACTAATCTCACTATATTACATGAGTTAGATTGCTCTAACATCGAAATAACAAATTTGCATCTAAACAGTCCAGAATTAACACAATTAATATGCACAAACTGCAATCTTCAAAAATTGGAATTTTTGAACGTCCCTAATTTATCTGCAATAGAATGTCAGAATAACAATCTCCAAAGTTTGGATTTGTCGAATCTTCCCGCCCTGTATCTTCTCAAGTGTTATGAGAACCAGCTCGAAACGATAGACGTAAGTAACAATCCGGAACTTCGGGGCTTTTTCTGCAACCCCATGGAATCGCTCAAAACCATTTATCTGAACGAAGGACAGGACCAGCTTTTGCGAGCTTTCGAAAAGCCCGAAGCGGCGGAAGTCGTGTATAAATAAATCGCAACGTCAGACACAACAAACCCGAACGCAGATGCGTTCGGGTTCGCTGTGTCTGACACGCTCCGACCGGCTGTCGCTCGGACCGAAAGGCGGGAAACCGCATTTCGAGTTCCGGAACGAACGTACGAAACAGACCTGCCACGCCTCCCGCATCGAAACAGGATGGAATCGATATGCCCGCCCCTGCAAACAGAAGCGACCGGGAGACATAATCCGCAGCATGACACCCCGATACATCCACTCCTTTTGCAGAAAATCGAGAGGAATTCTATAAAAAACGAACACGGCCATCACACTCTGTTCTCATTTTCATTACCTTTGTAACCTAAAATTCCCTTTATGCAAAAACTTCGCAATATAGCCATTATCGCCCACGTCGATCACGGCAAAACCACACTGGTCGATAAGATGATCATGCAGAGCCACGTGCTGCGCGACAATGCCAAAAATTCCGGAGAACTCATCCTCGACAACAACGATCTGGAACGCGAACGCGGCATCACGATCCTCTCGAAGAATGTATCCGTCATCTACAAAGACTGTAAAATCAACATTATAGACACCCCGGGCCACGCCGACTTCGGCGGCGAGGTGGAGCGTGTGCTCAACATGTGCGACGGCGTGCTGCTGCTCGTCGATGCTTTCGAAGGAACGATGCCCCAGACCCGTTTCGTCCTCCAGAAAGCCCTCTCGCTCGGCAAGAAACCCATCGTGGTAATCAATAAGGTCGATAAGCCCAACTGCCGTCCCGAAGTGGTCAACGAACAGGTTTTCGACCTGATGTTTTCGCTCGGAGCAACGGACGAGCAGCTCGACTACAAAACCATCTACGGCTCGGCCAAACAGGGCTGGATGTCCCATGTCTGGAATCAGCCGACGGACTCGATCTCTCCGCTGCTGGACACCATCCTCGACGAAATTCCGGAACCCGCCGTCGTGGAGGGCACGCCCCAAATGCTTATCACCTCGCTCGAATACTCCTCCTACATCGGCCGTATCGCCGTGGGTAAAGTGACGCGCGGAGAGCTGAAGACCGGACAGAACGTCACCCTGGCCAAACGCGACGGAGTGACGATGCAAAAGAGCCGCATCAAGGAGTTGATGGTTTTCGAAGGTTTGGGCAAGAAAAAGGTCGATGCAGTGCCCTGCGGTGAAATCTGCGCCCTGATCGGCATCGACGGATTCGAAATCGGCGATACGATCTGCGACTACGAGAATCCGGAACCGCTGCCCCCGATCGCCATCGACGAACCTACGATGTCGATGCTTTTCACGATCAACAATTCGCCGTTCTTCGGCAAGGACGGCAAATACGTCACCTCCCGCCATATCAAGGAGCGCCTCGACCGCGAGTTGGAGAAAAACCTCGCCCTGCGCGTCGAACCGGGAGCCAACGCCGACAGCTTCATCGTCTTCGGGCGGGGCGTGCTGCACCTCTCGGTGCTGATCGAAACCATGCGCCGCGAAGGTTACGAACTCCAGGTAGGACAGCCCAAGGTCATCGTCAAGGAGATCGACGGCAAGAAGTGCGAACCGATCGAAGAGATGACCGTCGATTGTCCCCAGGAGTACTCGGGGACAGTGATCGAACTGGCCACCAAACGCAAGGGAACCCTGACCAACATGGAAACCAACGGCGACCGCACGCGGCTCGAATTCACGATTCCCTCGCGCGGTATCATCGGTCTGAGATCCAATATGCTCACGGCAACGGCCGGCGAAGCGATCATGACACATCGCCTGAAAGGATTCGAACCCTGGACGGGCGAAATCGAAATGCGTGTCAACGGCTCGATCATCTCGGGCGAAACGGGTACGGCCTATGCCTACTCGATCGACAAGTTGCAGGACCGCGGACGTTTCTTCATCTCTCCGATGGAACAGGTGTACGAAGGCCAGGTGATCGGCGAACACACCCGCCAGAACGACATCACGGTAAACGTCACCAAAGCCAAGCAGCTTACGAACATGCGAGCCTCGGGATCGGACGAAAAAACCTCGATCGCCCCGCCCAAGGTATTCTCGCTCGAAGAGGCCCTCGAATACATCAAGGAGGACGAATACGTGGAAGTCACTCCGCACGCCATGCGCCTGCGCAAGATCCTGCTGAACGAAACAGACCGCAAACGCGCATCGAAATAGTCCATGGATCACTTCACGCTGGCTCTTACGACGGGTGCCGTGGCAGGCGCTCTGGACATCATCCCGATGATCGCCCAAAAACTCTCGTTCCGCTCCTGCCTGTCGGCCTTCCTGCAATATTTCTTTGCCGGGGCGATCGTCTTTTACAGCAACCTGCCTTACCTGCCCTGGTGGGCGGACGGTATGGCCGTGACTCTCATGATGGCTCTGCCGGTCGTGCTGATCCTCACGGGCAAAGACCGTAAGGCGGCTCCGGTCATCCTGCTCAATGCCCTGCTGCTGGGATTCCTCATCAGCGTTGCAGAACGATATCTGGCATAAAATGAAGAATTTCAAGGGTATCGTCTATGCGGCATTGTCGTCCTCGACCTTCGGACTGGCCCCGCTGTTCTCGATTCTCCTGCTCTCGGACGGGTTCTCATCGTTCGAAGTGCTCTCCTACCGTTGGGGAGTAGCTTCCCTGACATTGGGAATCGTCGGACTCGCCGGCGGCTGCCGGTTCCGCATCTCCCGGCAGGAGTTATGCACGGTATTCTTCTTGAGCCTGTTTCGGGCCGCGACATCATTGAGTCTGGTGATCGCCTATCAAAATATCTCGAGCGGGGTCGCCTCGATCATCCATTTCATGTACCCGCTGGCCGTCGCCCTGGCCATGGCACTCTTTTTCCGCGAACGTATTTCGTGGCGAACGGCAGCGGCCATCGGCGTTTCGCTGGCCGGTGTCGCCCTCCTCTCCGCCGGAGGAATCGGCAGCCGGGGCGGAGATACCACGTCGGGGACCGTTGCGGCCGCCGTTTCGGTATTCGCCTATGCCGGCTATATCATCGGCGTACGCAAGAGCCGCGCGGCGCAGGTCGAATCGACCACCCTGACCTTTTACGTCATGGCCTTCGGAGCTCTGCTGTTTCTCTGCGGAGGGATGTTCACGGGCGGTGTCCGGCTCGTGACCGACGGAAAAGAGTGGCTCGCTATTCTCGGACTGGCGCTCCCGGCCACGGCGATCTCCAACATCACGCTGGTCAGGGCGATCAAATTCATCGGGCCGACGCTCACGTCGATTTTCGGGGCGCTGGAACCACTGACGGCAGTAGCCATCGGCGCAACGGTTTTCGGAGAGCGGTTCGGCTGGACAAGCGCCCTGGGCGTGGGACTGGTCGTTGCGGCCGTCAGCATCGTCGTACTCGACACGCAACGCAAAACGGGAAAGACTACTCCTTCTTCTTCAACGTAGCGAACGAAAGGATGTGCCAACTGGTTCCGACTGCGAGCAGAAACAGCCCGAGCTGCGCCCACCACCACGCATCGACGACCCGAAAGATGCAATACCCCATCGTCAGCCAGATCAACGACACGGAAACAATCTTCGCCTGCAAAGGTATGGCGCGATTTTCGCGGAAGTTACGGATATAAGAGCCCAAATGCCTCTGGTTCAAAAGCCACGCATAGAGGCGGGGCGAAGAACGAACGTAAAGGGCGGCGGCGAGGAGCAGGAAGGGCGTCGTCGGCAACAACGGCACGAAGATACCGACGATACCCAGCCCCAGGAAGAGGCTCCCGAATATGACACCCAAAATTTTCACGGTGTGAAAATAATGATTTTTACCGGAACATTCCGGCCAAAGAAGGTTTTTTCGTACATTTGTAGAATGTAGGAAGACGCTGTACCCTCATACCGCCCGAAGGCGCGGTCCGGAGGCTTCCAATTTCCGAAAAAAACGACGACGGCAGCATATTGCCATAGAAAGGAATCAACTAAAAACAAATACGTTATGGAAAAAGAAAATCGGTATCGCCAGCGACCACGCGGGCTATGAAATGAAAGAATTTCTGGTAGGTTATCTGGCTGCGAAGGGTTGGGATGTCCTCGACTTCGGCCCCGAATCCGAGGAGAGCGTCGATTACCCCGATTTCGCACACCCGCTGGCCAATGCCATCGAAAGCGGGGAGCTGGAGCGCGGCATAGGACTCTGCGGCTCGGGCGAAGGCATGGCCATTACCCTCAACAAGCACCAGGGCATCCGTGCGGGACTCGTATGGGACAAGCAGATCGCCCACCTGATCCGCCAGCACAACAACGCGAACGTGATCGTGCTGCCCGCCCGTTTCATCACCAACGACCAGGCAGTGGAATTCGTCGAAGAGTTCCTCGCCACCGATTTCGAAGGCGGCCGTCACCAGCGACGCATCGAGAAGATTCCCGTCAAGGCGTGCAGCCGTCAATAAACCTGTAGCGGAACGGCAACGTTTTATTTATTGTAAGGGAAAGACAAAAGGCGTGAGGCTTCGGCTCCGCGCCTTCTTCATCGTCGAAAAGCCCGAAAACGGCCGATCCGGAACCCGACATGGCGGCATAAACGGCTCCGGCATCCAAAAGCGAGGCTTTGGCTGCGGCAATCTCCGGATGGGCGGCAAAAATATGGGGTTCGAAATCGTTTTTCAGACATGTCTGCCATTCGGTCACGGGCCGGGCGATTCGCTCCGCAAGCGGGACGGCAGGAACGCCAGGTCGAATCCCGGCGTAAGCCTCGCGCGTGGAAACACCGCAATCCGGCTTTACCACAGCGATCCATAACCCCCGCAGATCGAGTTCCACGGGACTCATCACCTCGCCGCGTCCCGTACAAAATTGGGGCGTATTGCGCACGAAAAAGGCCGTATCGCTTCCCAATGCTGCGGCACAATCGATCAGCTCCCGCTCCGGAAGTTCCAAACCGAATAATTCATCGAGCGCCAAGATTACGGCGGTCGCGTCGGACGATCCGCCCCCCAGCCCGGCACCGAAAGGTATCCGCTTGTCGAGCGCCACCGAAACATCGCCCGCACCGTAACGTGCCTGCATCAGCCGTACGGCCTTCATACAGAGATTATCGGCATCCGAACAATCGACTGTAAGGCCGCTCGACCGGAAGGAAGTTTGCGCTGCATGTTCCACTTCGACGACATCGTACAGTCCATACACAGGAATCATTACGGTCGCCAATTCATGATACCCGTCCTCACGACGGCACAGCACGTCCAGCCCGATGTTGATCTTACAATTTGCCTTGCGAATCATATGACAAAGATAGTGAAAGCCGGGAGAAAACGGGAACTTGTTCGCAGTTTTCTCTCGGCGCATCCCATCTAAAACTATGTCAAAGACAGGGAAAGGCGAGAGCGATCGAAAATTTATTTTCTGTTTCCCGCCCGAAAAAACTCCTTGTCGGGAATTTCCGTTTTACGCCGTTTCCGTCTATCTTTACGGCATGAAATTCCGCACTGAAATCCGAATTGCGCCGCTATCCGTCCGGATCGGCTATGAAAACCGCCTGCTGGCGTTGGGATCCTGTTTCGCCGAACACATCTCAGGCCGGCTGTCCGGAGCCCGGTTTCGGATCACGAGCAATCCCTCCGGCATCCTGTTCAACCCCCTTTCGCTCGCTGCAACCCTCGAATCCTACGCCGCGCAGCAAGAGGTCGTCCCCGAAGAACTCGGCTGCCGCAACGGGCTCTGGTTCCACTACGGTTTTCACGGAGCTTTCTCGGACGGCTCGCAGAAAATGGCTCTCTCGAAAATGAATCTGGCCCGCAGGGCAGGAGCCAGCGCCCTGCGCGAAGCCGACCGCGTGATTCTTACCTTCGGGACGGCGTGGGTTTACGAGCTCCGTTCGACCGGAGAGATCGTGGCCAACTGCCACAGGCAACCCGCAGCACTCTTTCGGCGCCGGCGTCTGACCGTCGAAGAGATCGTCGCCCGCTACGACGATCTGCAGGCAGGCCCGCTCGCCGGAAAGCAAGTGATCCTCACGGTCAGTCCCGTCCGGCACCTCGGGGACGGTCTTCCGGACAACTTTCTGAGTAAAGCGACCCTCCGCCTGGCCATCGACGAAATCTACCGCCGACATGCAGACTCGGCCTACTTCCCCGCCTACGAAATCCTCACGGACGACCTGCGCGACTACCGTTTTTATGCCGACGATCTGGTACACCCCTCGCAACAGGCACAGCAATACATCTGGGAACTCTTCACCGCAGCGACCCTCACCGAGGAGGCCCTCAGAAAACTCCCGCAAGTAGAAGCCGTGACGACCGCCGGCCACCGGCCGCTACACCCCGAAAGCGACGAATACCGTCGATTCTGCCGCAAACAACTGGAAATCATCGAATCGCTTCCAGAAATAGACCTCAGCCGGGAAAAAGAATTTTTCAACCAGTTTCTATAAAAACGATATGAAGTACAAAATCGACACGACGACCTGGAAAAGACGCGAACATTATGAATTTTTCAACGGAATGGACGATCCCTTCTGGGGAACGGTCGTTCCGGTCGATTTTACGGAGTGCTACCTCGAAGCCAAGAAGAGGCGTACTTCGTTCTTCCTCTGTTCCCTGCACCGTATTCTAACGGCCGTAAACCGGATCGAGGCATTCCGATACCGGATCGAAAACGGGGAAGTGGTCTGTTACGACCGAATCCACGCGAGCCCGACTATCGGACGCGAGGACGGCAGCTTCGGCTACGGGTTCTTCGAGTACTTTTCCGACCTGCACGAATTCATCCGGGCGGCCGAGCGGGAAACGGAACGCGTAAAGGCAGCGGACGGTCTTTGTCTGGGAGCGGGAGCCGGGCGCACGGATCTGATCTATTTTTCGGCTGTTCCCTGGTTCGCCTTTACGGAAATGAAACATGCCCGGTCGGCCAATCGGGGCGACTCCATACCCCGCATCTCCACCGGGAAACTGACTCGGTCCGGCGATCGGCTTACGATGCCCGTATCGCTCGACGTACACCACGGATTCATCGACGGACGGCAGGCCGGCGAATTTTTCGCACTGCTGGAAAACCGAGAATGAAATCCGGCTCCGGCATCCGATTTCTTTTTTTGAAGGACGGCACAAAACAAATGAAGAAAATACTAAATAAATTCATAAATTTGCCGTTCGATAGTCACACGCGAAAAAATGAAGAAAATCCTGCTCGTCCTGCTCCTGCTGCCGGGTGTTCTGCCGATCCTCGCAAACACTCCGCCCCGTCTGGTCATCAATTTAGTCGTAAGCTCCATGCGTCCGGACGACATCGACCGTTACCGGAGCCAGTTCGGCACGGGCGGATTTCTGCGTCTGACAGAGGGCGGCGCCCGCTTCACGGAAGGCTCCTACGACTATCAGCAAACTTCGACCCCCGTATCGCTGGCCACGCTCACCACGGGAGCGATGCCCTCGACGCATGGCGTGATTTCGACCCGTTGGCGGGACTACATCGTCAATAAAACGGTCGGACTCATCGACGACCCCAGCGTCCGCGATCCCGAATACTACCACGGCAACGGCGCCTACTCGCCGCAACCTGATCGCCCCGACCGTCGGGGAGGCCCTGCTCCGGCAATCTCCCGACAGTCGGTCGGTAACCGTAGCTCTCGACCCGATTTCGGCCGTGGTGATGGGCGGACGCGAAGGCATGACCTTCTGGATGGACAGCGTTTCCTGCAACTGGACCACCTCCACCTACTACCTGCCCGTTTTACCGGCCTGGGTCAAAAGATTCAATGCGGACAAACTCTACCTTTCTTACATCGGCGAACCGTGGCACTCCCTGCTGAACGACGACAAATACCGCAACAAACGCTGTTCGGACATCGTCTTGATGAGTTCCATGGCCAAGAAAAAGCGTTCGGCCGACACCTCGGCCGACGCCGTCAAACGGATCTCGTCGAAAGCCCCTTCCGAAAGCCGCTACGACAACATCCTGTATTCGCCGGCAGGCAACTGCCTGACGCTTCAATTCGCCAAAACGGCCCTGACACAACTCGACCTCGGCAAACGGGACCGGACCGACCTGCTGAACATCTGCCTCGACGCCCCGCGTGCGATCCGCGAGGCCTACGGCCCCGAATCGATCGAAGCCGAAGACATGTACTACCGGCTCGATCAGGATCTGGAAGAGTTCCTGACATACGTTTATACGCTGTTCAAGCCTCATGAAGTACTCGTCATACTCACGTCGGATCACGGCAGCAGCCCCTCCTACGATTTCGGCCGCGAAGCGTGCGACAGGTTCAATACGCGCCAGTTCGAAGTGATCGTAAACGGATTTCTCAGCGCCCGCTACGGACCGGGCAACTGGGTGTTGGAGTACGAAGACAAATGCCTGTACCTGAATCACAACCTCGTGTATGAGAAAGACCTCAGCCTGGCAGATATTCAGAACGAAGTGGCCACGTTCGCCATGCAGTTCCGGGGCGTTTCGCACGCTCTCTCGGCTACGGCCATGCGGACCAGCTACTTCGGCAGCGGCTATGCCCGCAAGATGCAGAACAGCTTCTATCCCCGCCGCTCGGGCGACGTCATCATCAACCTGATGCCGGGATGGATCGAAGAGCACGACCACAAACGCTCCTCGTCGGGTTCGATGTACGGCTACGACACCCGCGTTCCCCTGATCTTCTACGGCGCAGGCATCCTTCCCCGGCAGATAGACCGCCCCGTCGATATGACGGCGGTCGCCCCGACGCTCTGCCGTCTGCTCGGTATCGAGGCTCCGGCGGCTTCGGAGGGAACGGTACTCGAAGAAGTTATTTCAAGCAATATTTAACCATGGCAAACGACAAACGACAAGACGAGATCATCGAAGAATTTTCGGTATTCGATGAATGGCTCGACAAATACGAATACCTGATCGGATTGAGCGACACGCTCCCGGCCATCGCACCCGAGCACCGCACGGATCAGTACCTGATCCAGGGCTGCCAGTCGCGGGTTTGGATCGACGCCCGTTACGAAGACGGCAAAGTCTGGTTCACGGCCGACAGCGACGCGATCATCACCAAAGGAATCATCGCACTGCTTATCCGGGTGCTGGGCGGTCGGACGCCGCAGGAGATACTCGACACGGACCTCTATTTCATCGACGCCATCGGCCTGAGCGCCAACCTCTCCCCTACGCGGAGCAACGGTTTGCTGGCCATGATCAAGCAGATGCGGCTCTATGCGCTCGCTTTTTCAAAAAAATAACTCTTACGCAACATGACACCAGAAGAGATTTTACAGGTAGAAAAAGATATCGTCGCCACGCTCAAGAATATCTACGACCCCGAAATCCCGGTCAATATCTACGACCTGGGGCTGATCTACGAAATAGACTACGAACCGGACGGTGTGGCGAATATCCGCATGACCCTCACCGCCCCCAACTGTCCGATGGCGGACATGCTGGTCGAAGACGTCAATCAACAGGTCGCCAAAGTCAAGGGCGTGAAGAGCGTCAATGTCATCCTCACGTTCGATCCCGTATGGGACAAGAGCATGATGTCCGAAGAGGCGCTGCTCGAACTCAACATGTTGTAACCGGTGGAACCCCGTGCGGACCAAACGGCAGAGATCCTGGAACGGCTCCGAACCGGAGCCGCCGGCCATGCCTGCGCCGGATTCCTCACGACGCTCGATCCGCTGCACCTCGCAGACCTGCTGACCGGGCTGGTGTACGACCGGCTCCGGCGCAAATACGATGCAGCCGCAGAAATCTACCGTATTTCGGGGCAGAACTGGAACCAGACCTTCTACACGCTGCTGTTCCGCTACATCGGCGACCTCTCCAATCAGGACACCTATACGGAGCTCGCCCGGCGTGCTACTTATACGATGGTGCTTCGGGAAAGACGTTCGCTGCCTCGGATCGAAGCCCTGCTGTTCGGCACCTCGGGACTGCTCGACACCTTTCGCCCGGACGACTACATCCGTCGCCTGCGCGATGACTTCGCCTACTTCCGTGCACGATACGACATCGAACCGATAGACCCTTCGGCATGGAAAACGGCCAATATCCGACCGGGCAACCTTCCGCGGCTGCGCATCGCGCAACTGGCCTCGTTTCTCTCGCAGCATGATTTCGTTTTCGAGCAACTGCTGGCCTGCCGTACCCGCCAGGAGGTGAACCGCCTGTTCCGTACCGAAGCGTCGCCCTACTGGTCCGGAGCCAGACATACCCCGGAAGGACCGGAGGAGAACCCCAAGCGGGTCGGACAGCACAAAACGGATGTCTTCGGTATCAACGTGGTCAGCATCCTGCAATACGTTTACGGCTCCTACATCCAGAACGAAGAACTCCGCGACCGGGCTATCGCCCTGCTGGAATGTATTCCCGCCGAAGAGAACAAATACACGAGGCCGTGGATCGCAGCCGGAGTCAATCCCCGCAACGCATTCGACACGCAGGGGTTGATCCAGCTGTCGAGGGAATATTGCGCCGCACAACGTTGCGAATGTTGTCCCGTCGCGCGGCGGATCATCGATAAAATCACCCGATCGCAATAATCGGGAGGATACGCTTCCCACCGGCAGCCATTTGTTCCGCTTTTGCCGGCAGTCCTGATTTTTCAAAGGAAATCATTTGGGAAAAAGCCCGGCCTGCGGATAACGACGGTCGGATTTCAAAATCCGAAAAGCTGACGGCGGGGATAAAAAAACAACTGTCAAAAAAATCCGATTCGCAACGGTCCCGGGACCGGCGAATTACCGTAAAAATCATGCAGACGATCAACTGGAAAGGACACGGCGCCATGTTCGGCGCCAACGCTATTTGGGGGCTGATGTCCCCCGTCGCCAAATTCGTAATGCTCGGCGGTATCGTTACACCGCTGGCTGTCACCGACCTGCGGATCGTGGGCGCCATGATCCTGTTCTGGATCCTTTCATTCTTCCGAAAGTCCGAACACGTACCGCCGAAAGACCTGGCCAAACTCTTCGGTGCATCGCTGCTGGGCGTGGTCCTCAACCAGGGCAGCTTCATCCTGGGCGTGGGCATGACTTCGCCCGTAAACGCCTCGATCATCACCACGAGCATGCCGTTGTGGGCGATGATTCTCGCCGCAATTTTCCTCAAGGAACCGATCACCGCGAAAAAGGTACTCGGCATCGCCGCCGGAGCCTCGGGAGCCTTGCTGTTGGTCCTCGGCAGCGGAAATACGGACAGTGCCGGAGGGCACTCCGTCGCGGGCGACCTGCTGGTCCTGTTCGCGCAGTTGAGTTACGCACTCTACTTCGTGTTGTACAAGAATTTCGTCACCCGTTACTCGCTCACGACCATCATGAAATGGATGTTCACCTTCGCCACGCTCTGCATCCTGCCCTTCACCGGCCGCGACCTGCTTTCGACCGATTGGCAGGCCCTTTCCGCAGCAGCGATCGGCTCCCTGGCATTCATCGTCGTCGGCAGCACGTTTCTGAGTTACATGCTGATCATCGTCGGACAAAAAAACCTGCGTCCGACCGTCGCCGGCATGTACAACTACATCCAGCCGCTGGTCGCTACATTAGCGGCCGTATGTTGGGGTATGGAAACATTCGATCCGACCAAAATCTGCTCCGTATTGCTGATTTTCAGCGGTGTCTATCTGGTGACAACAAGCCGCAGCCGGGCCGATGCGGAGAAGTCCCGCTTACAGCCGGAAAGCCCCCGGAAACGACAGTAGAATCCCGCACGCCGCATACGCAGCGCCCCGGAAACGGCGAAGATCCCCGGAAATATCGGGCCTTCCGTCCGGAATATGCCGAGGCGACCCTCCCGGACGCCGATAGCGAATGAAAAATCCGCCTTATTCGAGGCAAATTCGTATTGTATTTTCCGAAATAATGAATATCTTTGACAGATTTAATTTCCACACGAAATAACAACATCGAAAATATGGACATAGCCGCCAGTTTAATCAAGCTTTTTTTCGGATCCAAAGCCGACAAAGATCGCAAAGAAGTAGAACCTTATCTCGTAAAAATCAAAGCCGTTTATCCGACGATCGAGGCGCTTTCGAACGACGAACTGCGTGCCCGCAGCAGTAACCTGAAAAAACAGATCGCCGACTTCATCGCTGCGGACGAAGCCCGTATCGTCGAGCTGAAAGCCCGTCTCGAGCTGCCCGACACGTCGCTTTCCGACAAGGAGAAAATCTCCAAGGAGATCGACGAAACGGTAAAACGCATCGACGAGAAGATCGAACAGAAACTCGACGAACTCCTGCCCGAAGCTTTCGCCATCATGAAGGATACGGCCCGCCGCTTCGCCCAGAACGAAACGGTCGAAGTCACGGCCAACGATTTCGACCGGGAGCTGGCCGCCACCAAGGACTTCGTCAAAATCGAGGGCGACAAGGCGATCTATGCGACGCACTGGCTCGCCGGCGGCAACGACGTCCGCTGGGATATGATCCATTACGATGTGCAGCTCTTCGGCGGCGTGGTGCTCCACAAAGGCAAGATCGCCGAGATGGCGACGGGCGAAGGCAAAACCCTGGTGGCTACCCTCCCCGTGTTCCTGAACGCACTCGCCGGCAAAGGCGTCCACATGGTGACCGTGAACGACTATCTGGCACGCCGCGACTCCGAATGGATGGGGCCGATGTACCAGTTCCACGGTCTGACGGTCGATTGCATCGACCGCCATCAGCCCAACTCGGACGCCCGACGCAAGGCTTACATGGCCGACATCACCTTCGGCACCAACAACGAATACGGCTTCGACTACCTGCGCGACAACATGGCTTCGTCGCCCAAGGACCTGGTGCAGCGCAAGCACCACTACGCCATCGTCGATGAGGTCGATTCCGTGCTAATCGACGACGCCCGCACCCCGCTGATCATTTCGGGTCCCGTCCCCAAAGGCGACGACCAGCTCTTCGAACAGTATCGCCCGGCCATCGAGCACCTCTACAACCTCCAGAAAAACCTGGTGACCAACCTGCTCGCGGAATCCCGCCAGCTGCTCGGCGAAGGCAAGAACGAAGAGGGCGGCATCAAGCTCTACCGCAGCCACAAAGGTCTTCCCAAGTACAAACCGCTGATCAAGTTCCTCTCCGAACAGGGTATCAAGGCCCAGATGCAAAAGACCGAAAATATCTACATGCAGGACAACAACCGCCGCATGCCGGAGATTACCGACGACCTCTACTTCGTCATCGACGAGAAGATGAACTCGGTGGAACTCACCGACAAAGGCCACGAAGCCCTGTCGAAATATTTCAACGAGGAGGGCTTCTTCGTCCTGCCCGACATCGGGGCCCGCATCGCCGAGATCGAGAAGGAGGAGATTACTCCGGAGGAAAAGGCCCAGAAGCGCGATGCCGTAATCAACGACTACGCCGTCAAAGCCGAGCGCGTGCATACGGTCATCCAGTTGCTGAAAGCATACGCGATGTTCGAGAAAGATGTCGAATACGTGGTGATGGACAACAAGGTGAAGATCGTCGATGAGCAGACGGGCCGTATTCTGGACGGCCGGCGCTATTCGGACGGGCTGCATCAGGCCATCGAAGCCAAGGAGCGCGTCAAGGTCGAAGCCGCGACGCAGACCTTCGCTACCATCACGCTGCAGAACTACTTCCGCATGTACCACAAGCTGGCCGGTATGACCGGTACGGCCGAAACCGAGGCATCGGAGTTCTGGAGTATCTACAAGTTGGATGTCGTGGTCATCCCGACCAACCGCAAGGTCATCCGCGACGACCGTCAGGACCTGGTTTACAAGACCAAGCGCGAGAAATACAACGCCGTGATCGAGGAGATCGTCAAACTCGTCGAACAGGGCCGTCCGGTGCTCGTGGGTACCACCTCGGTCGAAATATCGGAACTTTTGAGCCGCATGCTCAAGCTGCGCGGCATCAAACATAACGTACTGAACGCCAAACAGCACCAGTTGGAAGCGCAGATCGTCGCCGAAGCCGGACGTTCGGGCCAGGTGACCATCGCCACCAACATGGCCGGCCGCGGTACCGACATCAAGCTGACACCCGAAGTGAAACAGGCGGGCGGTCTTGCCATCATCGGCACCGAGCGGCACGAAAGCCGCCGTGTGGACCGTCAGTTGCGCGGACGTGCCGGGCGTCAGGGCGACCCCGGATCGTCGCAATTCTTCGTATCGCTCGAAGACGACCTGATGCGTCTGTTCGGCTCGGGCCGCATCGCCTCGATGATGGACCGCATGGGCCTCAAGGAGGGCGAAGTGATCCAGGCAGGCCTGATGACCAAAGCCATCGAACGCGCACAGAAGAAGGTCGAGGAGAACAACTTCGGCATCCGCAAACGCCTGCTGGAATACGACGACGTGATGAACTCGCAGCGCGAGGTGATCTACACGCGCCGCCGCCATGCCCTCTACGGCGAACGGATCGAGATCGACCTGAACAACATCATGTACGACTTCGCCACGACGTTCGTGGAGAATCACGAAGGCGTCGAATTCGACGATTTCCGTATCGAAATGATCCGCGAAGCGGCCATCCAGCCTTCGTTCGACGAGGCGGCGTACGAAAAAGCCAAGCCCCGCGAGCTGATCGAACTGATCGTTGCCGACCTGCAGGCCGCCTATACCCGCCGGATGAAGGCGATCGCCGATATGGTACGCCCCGTTATGGAGCGTGTTTATGAAGACCGCAAAGGCCAGCTGGACACCAATATCTACTTCCCCATCACGGACGGACACCTGGGCTACAACGTCCCGGTGAACCTGCAGCGCTGCAAGGATTCGGACGGGGAGGAGATCTTCAAGGTATTCTCCAAGGTGGTGATGTTCACCACGATCGACGACGCATGGCGCGAGCACCTGCGCGAAATGGACGACCTGCGCCAGAGCGTGCAGAACGCCACCTATGAACAGAAAGACCCGCTGCTGATCTACAAACTCGAGTCGTTCCAGCTCTTCTCGAAAATGCTCAACAAAGTCAATGCCGACGTATTGAGCACCCTCAACAAGGCCTACATCCCGGTACGGGAGAATACGGCCGAGAACGTACAGCGCGAACGCCAGGAGCGAGCCAAAGTCGATGTCAACAAGTTGCAGGCTTCGCGCATGCAGGCTGCGGCACAGGCGGGACAGGCCGAAAAACAGAAGCCGATGCCCGTGCATGTCGAGAAAAAAGCCGGCCGCAACGATCCCTGTCCCTGCGGCAGCGGCAAAAAATACAAGAACTGTCACGGCAAAGGTTTATAACCGCAAAAACGGACCGACGATGGGTTACAAGGAAGAGAAACAACACCAGCTCGACATGCGCTACCTGCGCATGGCACGCATCTGGGCGGAAAACTCCTACTGCGTGCGCCGCAAGGTCGGGGCGCTGATCGTCAAAGACAAGATGATCATCTCGGACGGCTACAACGGCACGCCGGCCGGCTTCGAGAATATCTGCGAGGACGAAACGGGTAAGACCAAATCCTATGTCCTGCACGCCGAAGCCAACGCCATTACCAAGGTGGCCAAAAGCGCCAACAACTGCGACGGCTCGACGCTCTACATCACCGCCGCCCCTTGTATCGAATGTTCGAAACTGATTATTCAGGCCGGTATCCGACGGGTGGTTTACAGCGACGATTACCGCTCCGAAGAGGGACTCGACCTGCTGCGCCGGGTCGGTATCGAATGCGTACAGATTCCAGGAGAAGAGTAGCCGCCCGGAATTCCGCTGACACGAATCTTCTATCCGCAAACAAATCGAGGGGAGCGTATTCTACGCTCCCCTCGATCTTTTATAAAATTCCGTCAACAACTTACCTCATCCGAGCGAACGACGAGAGTCGCTGAAAAACCACCGGATGCGGTTCCGACTTCATACCGCGATTGCTCCGGAACGAAGCCGTCCGCGCAACAGTTGCACCCTTTCGAGCGACATCCGCCTTGCGCGTCAATACAATATCCGAGCTACCCTGGTAGTCGATACCGTATTCCCCGTAACCGTCGTAAATCACACTTGGATAGTAAATCGCACCATCCGCCTCATAACCTTTAACCGTAAGGGTCTGAAGATCCTCCGAGATTTCGACCTCGAATCTCTTGCCGAACAGGTAATAATTTCCTTCGCCCGACATACCGATCAGATAGTTCTTGTAGTTCTTCAAGTAATGGAACAACGTTTCATCGTCTGCCGGAACACTCACCGTTCCGTCGGATGCAATTTCGAGGAACCACTTGGGTCCATAGTCCTGACGCGCTGCAACCTCATTCCCCTCCCAAGGATTGTACGACTCCGTACCCGGAACTTTTCCGGCCATAAGATCCTCCGGAGTAAAATACGGCAAAGCTCCGTCATAATCGAACCCGAGACATACCAAACGGTTCTGCGCCCGATAGTCCGCCGCTGTCTGCTCATCGGCTCCGGCGGCAATCGTCACGGGGAAGGAAACCTCGATGCCTCCGCCCATTCCGCCGACACATCCGGTCATGGTCGCCGTCCACTCGCCCTGCAAGGTCGTGAAAAGTTCCGACTCCACCGGCGGCAGCATGGGAGCCGTCGCCGTCCGAGCCAGCTCTTTGGCCAACGCAACGCTACCCTCGGTATTCGCCACTGATACGATCACCACATACTCCGTGTCCGGGTGCAGTTTCCGATGGGAATTCACCGCTCCCTCGGGTTCGAGCATGAGCACAATACTCTCCGAATCGATCGGATTGCCGTAATTCTTAGGCAGCGTTTCATCCGTATAACCGTATTCGAGATTCGCCTCGTAGTTGCTCTTGGTGTCGAAATAGTAGTAACCCGAAGAGGCATTGGCCGCTTTCATGGTCACGATCAGACTCTTGTGAGGATCATATCCATCCGTTCCGTCACCCGGAACGATCGTAACCTCGATCGTCGGCAATGCCATCTGAGGCTCACCCGAACGACATACAGTTTCGACGATCTCGGTAGGCACATCCCCGACCATACCGTAAACGACCACGCAATAATCGGTATTCGGAGCGATTCCGACGTCCCACACTTTCGTCTGCACGCCCTGAAGCGGTTCGCTGTAACGCAGCAGCATCTTCATCAGTTCCGGACGAGCCATATCCTTGTAATTCAACTCATAATCATCCTTCTCGAAAGGAACGGCATAATATGAATCAACCGCCTCATCAGGCGTTATCTTCACGGCCAGCGCCAGCGAAGTGGTCTTATCCAAATCCTGCTCGACGACGATCTGCGCCTTGGAGTATTCTACCTCTTTCGTAGTCACGGACACCGAGGTTATCTCGCCCTTAATGACACCCTTCTCGTCGCAGACAGCAGCAAGAATCACATAGTCGGCCTTTCCGAGAATGAATATCGTGGTACCGTCGGGGTAAGCGTCGCCGTTCTTTACCGTATAACTCTGGGTGCCCGTACCCCGTTTACCGTCTTTCTGCAACAAGTCGGCCGGCTGGTAAAATACTCCGACCACTCCATCGTAAAAACTCTTATCGTAAACCACGTGCAGGTATTCATTGCCGTCCTTTCCGGCCGTAACGGTATAGGCCAGCGAATTGAAATCGGTATCTCCGGCCTTCAATTCAAGCTTATCGGGTATCTCCTCAGAACCAGGCGGAACGGGAGGAACATCTTCGGTCTTGTCCTTCGAGCAAGCCAACAACCCGCTCAGACAAAGCATCAGCAATAAAAATCTTTTCATAGAACTTCAAGAATAAAATGATACAATAAAATAATATGTCAATAGTAAAGATAATATTTTTTCTTTATAATTTATCATAAACGGTCTATTATTTTTCAAAAACGAGCTTTTTTTTTGACCCCGGCATGAAAAAAATCGAACGACACTCAATCACTCGAATCGTATTACCTTTGCCGATCGTACAAATCACTCGCTACTTATGAATCGAATCGTCATCCTCGGGGCCACTTCCGGCATCGGACTGGAGATCGCCAAACTGTATATCGCCGCCGGCTGGCAGGTCGGGGCCGCAGGTCGCCGCACGGAAAACCTCGAAGCACTTCGGGCAGCGGCGCCGGACCGGGTAAAAATACGTTCGATCGACATCACGGCCCCGGAAGCGGAAGAGCGGCTGCTGCGGTTGATTGCCGATCTGGGCGGCTGCGACCTGCTGCTGCATTGCGCGGGCATCGGCTACAACAACCCGCAGCTCGACGCCGCACGGGAAATCGCAACGGCGGAAACCAATACCGTAGGGTTCACGCGCATCATGGACACGGCTTTCGACTATTTCCGCAGGCAGGGCGGAGGACATCTGGCAGCGATCAGTTCGATCGCCGGGACCAAAGGCCTCGGCGCAGCGGCGGCTTACTCCGCCAGCAAACGCTACCAGAACACCTATCTCGACGCATTGGCACAACTCTCACGGATGCAACGGCTCGACATCCGCATCACCGACATCCGGCCCGGATTCGTGGACACACCCCTGCTGCGCGAAGGGAAATACCCGATGCTGATGCGCCCCGAAAAAGTCGCCGCACGAATCGTCCGGGCGCTGGAACAACGGAAACGGCGCATCGTCATCGACCGCCGTTACGCCGTGCTGGTATTTTTCTGGAGGCTGATTCCCGAATGGCTCTGGGAGCGGCTGCCGATCCGCACGAAATAAGGCCCGTCAGCAAGATTTCTCCCGACACCCCATGCTCCCGCCACAGCTATCCACCTCTAAAATTTCCCCAATGACATCCCAACAAATCGCTGCCATCGCCGCCCGCAACACAGAGAAAGCCCGACGGATCATCCGAGATACCGGCATCATCGACATCTGGGAATCCGCCGGAGCCGAAATAAACCTGGTCGGCTCGCTCAGCACCGGTCTTTTCATGAAGCACCGGGACATCGACTTCCATATCTATTCGGCTGTCCTCCGGCCAGAAGATGATTTTACCGCTTTAGCGAAGCTTGCCGCCAATCCTGCCGTCAAACGAATCGAATACGGCAACTTGCTGGCGACGGAAGAGCGGTGCCTCGAATGGCACGCTTGGTACGAAGACCAGGAAGGCGAACTCTGGCAGTTGGATATGATCCATATCGAGAAAGGCTCCCGCTACGACGGCTACTTCGAAGAGGTGGCCCGACGCATTTCGGCGGCCCTGACCGATGAAACGCGCGAGGCGATCCTGCGGCTCAAGTGGGAAACGCCCGATACGGAAAAAATCGCAGGCATCGAATACTACATGGCCGTCCTGCGGGACGGCATCCGCAGCTACCCCGATTTCGTTCGCTGGCGCGAAGCACATCCCCTGACGGGTGTAGCGGAGTGGATGCCCTGAACCGGATCGCCCCCTATCTCCATCCGGCAGCGCTGCGATACCGTCGGCGCCCGAAATACAGACCTATAAGGCCGGGGGGAGGGCAAATCCGGTCGTCATCATTCTCAGCCTCGGGAAATATTCACCGACCTGCCCCGCTTCCAACAATCCCCTTCCCCCAAATATTGTCGGATAACCGCCGGACACGCACCCGACTCCCGAAAGGTAAAATCCCGCCCTCATATCGGGCCGAAAAAAAATCCGCCGGACAGGTAAAACCGGCCCGGCGGATATTCAATTGTAATAGTATGGAAAATCAGAACGGGAGATCGTCCGGATCGTCCGCAGCAGGCGTAACGGGAGTCTGGGCCGCAGGCTGCTGGTACGAAGGCTGCGCCGGCTGCTGATAGGACGGCTGTCCCTGCGGCTGGGCATACCCGCCTGCCGGAGCTCCCGCCGACTGGTTATCCCCACGGCGTCCCAACAACTTCATATCGTCGGCCAGAATTTCGGTCGTATAACGCTTGTTGTTATCCTTGTCCGTCCACTCGCGGGTACGCAGGCGCCCCTCGATGTAAATCTGCGATCCTTTATTGACGTAGCGATCCACTACGTCGGCCAAACCGCGCCACAAAGTGATCGTATGCCACTCGGTATGTTCCTTGGTTTCGTTGGCCTGGCGGTCGAACAGCCGTTCGGTCGTCGCCAGACGAACCCGGGCAACTTTCGCTCCGCTTTCGAGCGTGCGGACCTCGGGATCCACACCTACGTTGCCGATCAAAATCACTTTATTTACCATATCGCCTCGTTATAAGTTTTTTATCATCTCCATAAAGAGCTCGGCCATCTTCACGCCGGCTTTGGCCCCCTGACGCTGCACATCCTCGTGGTCGCCGACCTCATCGCTCAACCCGCAGTTCGTAATGACCGATACCCCGAAAACGGGAATCGACATGTGCCGGGCCACGATTACCTCAGGCACGGTGGACATACCGGCGGCATCGCCGCCGATCGCCTTGAAATAACGGTATTCGGCCTGCGTTTCGAACGTCGGACCCGTACCGCCCACATAAACGCCGTACTGCAACTTGATTCCCTTCTCCTCGGCAATACGGGTCGCACGGATAATCAAGTGCTGATCGTAACAGTTGTGCATATCTGGGAAACGGGGGCCGAACTCGGCCATGTTGGGGCCGATCAGCGGATTGGGCATCAGGTTGATGTGGTCGGTGATGACCATCAGATCGCCTACCCGAAACGAAGGATTCACGCCGCCGCTGGCGTTCGATACGAACAGGTAGCGGATCCCGAGCAGCTTGAGCACCCGCACGGGGAACGTCACCTGCTGCATGGTGTAACCTTCGTAATAGTGGAACCGCCCCTGCATGGCCACTACGCGGCGCCCTTCGAGCAAACCGAAAATCAATTTTCCCTTATGTCCCTCGACCGTCGAAACGGGAAAATTGGGAATCTCCTTATAGTCGATCGAATATTTCTCATCGATACGGTCGGCGAAATCGCCCAATCCGGTACCGAGAATAATGCCTACTTCCGGTTGGAAGTTTTCGATGCGTGCCTGAATGAAGGCCGCAGTCTCTTTAATTCTCTCTAACATCGCACTCTAATTTTGGAGAAAATCCGTTTCCGAATCATCTATGAATGAAATATTGATGGGCAGGAAATACATTCTCTTGCGTACTTCCGCCGGTATCTTTTCGGGATGGCTCATCTTGACCGCGTCCTTTTCGGTCATGATGATCGCCGCCTTCGGGTGTTTTGCCAGCAAATTCGCTACCAATTTCATATCTTTTACCCGGTAAACATGGTGGTCGTCGAAACGAACGTCCTCGATCACCTTGTAATTGTTCCTCAATCCCTCCACGAAAGGTCCCGGATTGCCGATACCCGACATGGCGATCACCTGCTGGCCGTAATTCAGTTCCTCATCCACGAACTCAGGGAAGAGCGGCCGAGGCCGGAAACTTTCGAAACGGGTAAAGTAAACACGCTGATAGGCGACCTGAACCAGAACCTTGCGCAGGATGCGTCGGTCTATCGGAGCCATTCTCAGGGCATTTGGTCACGATGAAATAATGCGCCCGGTGCAACTGTTCGGGCAAATCCCGCAGATTGCCCGCAGGCAACATCCGATCATGCTGCACGGGCCGTGTCGCATCGATCATGACGATATTGACTTTAGGCTCTACGTAACGGTGCTGGAAGCCGTCGTCCATCACGACGAGATCGACCTCCGGATGCTCCTGCCGAAGACGGCGGATCCCCTCTGCCCGTTTCTCGCACACGACCACGACCGTATCGGGAAATTTGCGCTTGATCTGCAACGGCTCGTCCCCCACTTCGCGGTAGTGCGATTCGGGAGTGACCTCAATATATCCTTTCGTTCGCCGCCCGTATCCTCTGGAAATCAACGCTACGTGATGCCTTTGAGCCATGTAGGCGATCACCATCTCGGCCATCGGGGTTTTGCCCGTACCGCCTACGGTGATATTGCCGATGCAGACGACCGGAATATCGAACTTCTCCTGTTTCAGAATCCCCCAATCGAAAAGCCGGTGGCGCAACAAGACCCCCAACTTATAAAGGAAAGAAACAGGCATCAAAAAAAAATTCGACATTCTCAATACTGGTTTATAGCAATCAAAGATAGCAACAATTCAATGAATTACAAAAGAAACACCCCAAAACTTGGATAATCCGACCGCAGAGCAGCGGAAATTTTGTTTTTTTTCTTATCTTTACCGAAAGAAAACTTCCGTTAAAAATCAGGATACATCCCGACCGGACTCCAAAAAATTTGACCCGGTTCGCAGTTTTATACCTTAATTATTAACATGATCAAACAACTGAAACCAGCTGTCGCATTGTTAGCAGGCCTGCTCTTTTTTGCAGGATGCGGCCGCACGGCAACGGATGCCGAAGAAAATTCCGATGAAATCATAGAACCCAACCTTTTATACGGCATTCCCGCCGACAACTACCGGCTCGAACAGCAGATCATCGACCGTGGCGAAACCCTCGGTCAGATTCTGAACCGATACGGTGTTTCCGCCGCCCAGATCGATCAGCTCGACAAAGCGTCCAAAGACGTATTCCCGCTCCGCAACATCCGGGCCGGGCGCAGCTACACGGCTTTCATCCACGAAGATTCGCTCAACGCGCCCCATCTGGACTATCTGGTGTACGAACAGAGCATTTCCCAGTATGTCGTTTTCGGACTGGCCGACGACTCGATCAGTGTCACCAAAGGCGAAAAAGAGTATGAAATACGTCGCCAGAAAAAGACTGCCACGATCGATTCCTCGCTCTGGGAGGCGATCGTAGGCGCCGGCATGCCAGCCTCTCTCGCCGCCGAAATGGAGGACATCTATCAATCGACGATCAGTTTCTTCAGCATCCAGAAAGGAGATAACTTCACGGTCATCTACGACGAGCGTTACATCGACACCCTACCGGCCGGCATCGGGCGTATATGGGGTGCCAAATTCAACTACGGCGGCAAGACCTATTACGCCATTCCGTTCCGCCAGGGCAATAAAATCGCCTACTGGGACCAGGACGGCAACAGCCTGCGCAAGTTGATGCTTATCACGCCGCTCAAATATACGCGCATCAGCTCCCGGTTCACCTATTCGCGGCTCCACCCCATCTACAAAACCTACCGAGCCCATACGGGCGTCGATTTCGCAGCTCCGAAAGGTACTCCGGTACACGCCGTAGCGGATGGCACGGTCATCTTCAAAGGCTGGGGAGGCGGAGGCGGCAATACCCTCAAGATCAAACACAACAACGGTTTTATGACCGGTTATCTGCACTTGAGCGGCTATGCCAAAGGGATTCGCCAGGGCAGCCGCGTATCGCAGGGGCAGTTGATCGGCTATGTCGGCAGCACCGGAGCATCGACGGGTCCGCATCTGGACTATCGCGTCTGGCGCAACGGCAAACCGATCGACCCGCTGAAAATTCCGCAGGAACCGGGCGAACCGATTCACAAAGCCAACCGTGCCGCTTACGAATATGTCCGCGACCGAATTATGGCCGAACTGGACGGCGAGGTAAAGGAAGAAGACAAGATCAAACAACTCGACTCGATCGTACTCACCCCGTCGAAAACGGCAGACAGCCTGGTTTTCAGCAGTAAATTATGATCGACCCGCGCATTGTCCGCTTTATCGGCCGACACCACGTCCTGACACTGGCGACCGTCGCCGGAGAACAGCCCTATTGCTCGCACGCGTTTTACGCCTACGACCCAGAGCGCAATCTGCTCGTATTCGCGGCCGATAAGACGACGCGCCATGCGGAGGAGATGCAGGCGAACCGGCAGGTAGCGCTGGGCATCGCGCTCGAAAGCAAGGCAGTGGGCAAACTTCAGGGGCTCCAGCTTTGCGGAACGGTGCGGGAAGCGGACGAAGAGGCACGAAAAACATATATCCGCCGCTTCCCGTTCGCAGCACTCGCCGAGCTTGACGTTGTGGGTTGTAGAGATTTCCTACATGAAATTCACGGACAATACCCTCGGATTCGGAAAAACTGATATGGAACAGCAAGGAACAGGAGTAATCATCGTCGCCGGCGGGAGCGGCAGCCGCCTGGGAGGTCCGCTTCCCAAACAATTCCGCATGCTGGGATCGCTGCCGGTATTGGGCCATGCGATAAACGCCTTTGCAAGAACGCTGCACAGCACGCAGATCGTCGTCGTCCTTCCCGAAGGACAGATCGATTTCTGGAAGAATCTGGCAGCCCGTTTCGACATAGCCAAGCACACCTGCACGGCGGGCGGGCCGCAACGGTTCCACTCGGTACGCAACGGCCTGTCCGCTCTGCCCCGAACCGTCGCACTGATCGCGGTCCACGACGGCGTACGTCCGCTGGTATCGTCCGACTTGATTTTGAAAGCCGTGGAGTGTGCGGCGGCCCACGGGACGGCCATTCCGGTCGTCGAAGCCGTCGATTCCCTGCGGCAGCTCACACCCGACGGATCGCACCCGATCGACCGCAATACGCTGCGAATCGTACAAACGCCCCAGGTCTTCGACGCGGAATTGCTCCGTCGTGCCTATGAACTCGACTACTCCCCCGACTTCACCGACGACGCCTCGGTCGTCGAACGGGCGGGACATGCGGTCACGCTCTGCCACGGAGAGCGCGGCAACCTGAAAATCACGACAGCGGACGATCTTCCGATCGCTGAAGCAATTCTTTTATCCAGAGCATCCCGTGAAGAAAATCTATAAATACAGCTTCAGCCGCCACACGCTTTCGCTCACGACGATCTACCTCACGATCTTCCTCGCACTGGGGATCGGGCTCTACTTTCTATATGAAGGAGGCTATCTTTCGGCCTGGTTCTTTTCGTTCATCGTGGCGCTCGTCGCCCTGATGTCACTCTCCATTCCGCGTCGCATCCTCGTGGACGACGAAGGACTGCATATCCTCTGTCTGCTCGACATCACGGAGCTTCATCCCGAAGAGATCGCCTCCGTACGGCAAGTCGAGAAGCAGGAACTCCGAGGCTACGTGCCCTATTTCGGCGGTTACGGATTTTTCGGGTTCTACGGACACTATTTCGACCTGAAAAATCTCGAAAGGGTCAAAATCTACGCTTCCGAATGGCGGAATTTCGTCGAAATCACCGATATATATGAAAATCGGATCTATGTCTCCTGTACCCAGGGAGAAGAACTCGTAAACGACCTACGGGAACTCATCTCGCACGCCCGAGAACGACGAGCACAGGAGCTACAGTCCCAGGAAACGACGGAAACACGATAGTTTCCACCTTCCGACGTCAAAACAAAAGACACCGGCCTCTACACTTCTCCCCCCCCTCTCCCAAATTCTCTTCCCGAAGGGGATCTCGATTCATTACCTTCCCCAAAAGGATGCTATATAATCGCAGGTTGTGTATATCAGTATCTGCATGTTAAGGGATGATAAACACACGAATTCCGAATTCGAAATACGATACACGACAATCCGGCCTACATTAACGCATCTTACGATTTTCCATTCGCCGCAGAAAAACAATCAGGGGAAACTGTGTACCAGTTTCCCCTGATTTCAATGTATCGTTCAATCTTAATTCAGATTCGGCAGGAAGGAGTAATCCCGGCTGTATTCGAGCATCTGCTTCACGTAGTCGTTCGGATAAGAAACCTTCACATCCACGACCTTGCCGTTCTTCTCCACCAGCTCGTACTGCGGATTCACAAAACCGCTGTAAGGCTCGATATCGAGGGCTTTGTAACGGGTCAGCACTTCGGCGTGCAGCTTCGGATCGACCGTCACGGCATATTTCTCGACCAGTGTTTTGCCGGCCTCGAAATCGCCTTCGGACTTGATACGCTGCACCTCGCGGAGCATACGGCCCAACAGCTCGCGCAGCTTCGTATAATCATTCACCACGACATACGTTTTACCATCCTGCTCGATCCACTCGATCACGTTGTCGGCCTTCCCCTGCTCGTAGCACCATTCGGCGATCAGCTGCGGTTGCGCATGTGCGCCTCCTCGACATTCTTGCCCGGCTCGATACGTGCGAGCTGCGTCATCATACCATTCATGATATACCGGGCATATTCCGCATATGCCACATCCAGCGACGGAATCAACCCCAATTCGACCATTTTCGGATCGCCCAGGTAGTAGAGCCCGAAAAGATCGGCACGGGCCTCCTCGAGCGTCGAGGTATAGTTCTTCAACTCACCGCCCTTCACACCCGGAGCCAACTGCCCGGAACCGTGTCCCAAACATTCATGCAGGTCGGTATGCAGATCGTCGGCCAACTTGCCGTACTTGTCGATACGTTCGCGGTCTTCGGGACGCAGCATGAACTCCTCGAGGAATCCGTCGCCATGCGCCGCCTGGGCATAAGCGTAGGTAATGTTGTCGATGGTCACCGACTTCGAACCGTGCTCCTTGCGGATCCAATCCGCATTGGGCAGATTGATACCGATCGGTGTCGCAGGATAACAGTCGCCGCCCAGCATCGCTGCCGTAATCACTTTGGCCGAAACCCCTTTGACCACCTTTTTCCGGTAGGCGGAATCTACAGGCGAATGATCCTCGAACCACTGCGCATTCTCGGAGATAACCTCCGTACGATGACAGGCCTCCTTGTCCATGAAATTGACCAGCGACTCCCACGACGCCTTGCGTCCCAGCGGGTCGCCGTAATCTTCGATAAACCCGTTCACGAAATCGACGTTGGATACGGTATCCCGCACCCACAGGATGTTATAACGGTCGAAATCGTGCAGGTCGCCGGTTTTGTAATAGTCGATGAGGGCTGCGATGGTCGCCTTCTGCGGCTCCTGGGCAACGCCTTGCGCCTTCTCCAGCCAGTAAACGATCTTCTCGATCGCCGGCGAATACATACCGCCTACTTTCCACACCCGCTCGCGGATCGTTCCGTCCTCATCCTTCACGAGCTTCGAATTCAATCCGTAGGAGACCGGTTCGGGATCGGCAGGATCGGCCATGCTACGGTAGAACTCTTCCACTTCGGCCTGCGTCACGCCTTCGTAATAGTTGTTGGCGGAAGTCGTCACCAAATCCTGACCTTCGGCCTGATTGAGTTGGGTCTTATAGAGTTCGGGATTGAAAATCGCCTCGCAGACCACAGCCCGCAGCGCATTGAGCTCATCGCCGAACTTCTCGACGGGGATCGACTCGGCAACCGCGAGGAAATACTCCTTCGGAAATTCGGGTACGAACTTGTCGTTGGAATAGTGGTGATGAATTCCGTTGGCGAACCACACTTTTTTGAGGTACTTCTCCAGCGCTTTCCATTCGGGCGTCGTCCGGTCACCGTCGTAATTCTCATAAATCACCTCCAACGTGCGGCGCACGGGAAGGTTGTATTTGAAATTCTGGTCGAACATGATGTCGCGGCCGCATTTGGCGGCTTCGGCCAGGTAGTAGATCAACTCTTTCTCCCGAAGAGGCAGCTCGGCAAAGCCCGGCACCTCGTAGCGGAGAATTTTAATATCGTCGAAGCGGTCCAGGATCCAGGGAGCATCCTCCGTCTTCTTTTCATGGCAGGAAATCATCGTCGTTGCGGTTAAAGTCAAACAAATTGCACTCAATCGGGTCTTCATAGGCACCAGGTCGTCGGTTTAACGGGATTTTACAAAACAGCACGAACGAAACACACGGCCTCGATTCGCGCATCTTTGCAAAGATACGAATAAGCCGGGTACAAAAGCAAATTTATTTGCATTTTGCCGCAATGAAATATCCAATTATCCGATCCAAATCGAAGACAGAGAAAAATGAGAACAATCGTACAGGCTTATACACAAAAATCGCCCAACCGCTTCCTATCTGTGACAAGGATAAACAAATATTCACCCCCGGCAAACACGGAACATCGGTCCCCCAACAGTCCGACCAGCTCCGATAAAACCGACCGCAACTGGTTCAATCCGACACACAACCCTTTCGGGTTATTTCGTTTTTCAGACAAAATACGTTTCACACCACACATCGTCCACAACCGAACAAAAAAGTCCCGGTCGGAAAATACCGACCGGGACTCCAATTAGCGTTCCGCATATCCGGACATCGATGCCCGACACGGCTTCAATTATCTAACGACCGATGCGGACGGCGTTTCATCATTACTATGCCAAGTACCGGTCCACTTGTAATTTGTCTCGAAATACTTCCGGAATGCTTCGATCTGCGCCGAAGTAGCCCAAATATCGACCAGATTAGCCGCAGGAATGAAATTAGCAGGATCTGTCAACTTTGTATTGGTATAGATATTGATCGAAGGATAGATCCATTTACCACTATTAGGTTCACTCTCCCACTTCTCCAAATAAGAGCCGGAAAGATTCAGAGAAGTCAATTCCGTACAACCAGTTACGGTCACAGCAACAATCGCCCGACAATCCTTTACCGTCACGGATTCGATCTTCGGACATTTATCCAGTTCAACACGCTTCGGCCCAACCTCCGTACCGGCCGCACCTGTCACCACCAACGAGAAAGTCGTCAGGCTCTGAAGACCGTTGCAATCGATTGCCGTCAAACCTTTCACCAACGAAATATCAACCGAAGTCAGATTGATATTACCAACAGCCAAATTCGTATCATCCAAAGACTCCAACCCAGACACCTTCAGCGTCTTCAAATTCCGGAAATATTCGATACCAGCCAAAGACTTCACTTCCGCCGCATTGTCGGCATTAAGCTCCAAATCCGTAACCCGATCGGCTTCCTCCTGCGTAATACCCCCATCGGAACATTATCGACCGTTACAGCTCCTTGCGCAACCGCCGCAGAGTGACAGCGTGTGCAATCAAATCGACACCGGCCAGCAGCAGGGACAATCCCACCCAGAACACGACTACACCGACACCGATAATCGGATTGAACAGAACGAGAAACGCGGAAATAATCACGAGAATACCCAGCGTCATCGTCCAGCCGGCGCCCTTGATACCCACACCCATCATCTCGCTGGCGACGCCGACGGCCATGAATCCCCGGAAGAGGAGCCAAAAGCCGAGCACGAACGGCAGGATCGTGAAGAGCATCGACGGGGTGCACAGCAGCAGGATACCCAGCAGGATTTCGACTACACCGCCTGCGATGTACCATCCCTTGCCCGACCCGGTGGGAGCCTTCGTACCCAGATACAGTTCGAAAGCGCCCGAGAGAATCACGACGATCCCGAACAGCACGGAAAGCGCGAGATAAGTGCCGCCCGGCTCGAAAAAGACGACGATGCCCACGATGAAGAAAATAATACCGAGCAACATGGAGAGCTGCCAATTGTCGATGGAGTGTCGGAATCGACCGACATCATAAATTTTATCTGCCATAATAATACGAATTTAAGTTTCTACCTGGTATCCGCAAGAAACCTGCCAAACCCGGAATAGCCTTTCGACCGCATGGATTCGGAGAGATGGAGCGCCCTTCCCATTTTTTGAATTTTTCTCTTCCGATTCTTAATTGTTATTTCTACCTTTGCCACCGTCAATACGACTAACTTTTCAAACCAAGAAAATGGAAACAATCACAAACAGCGAGGAACTGCGCCGGGCACTCGGCAGCCGGGACCGGTCCGGCATCGGATTCGTCCCGACCATGGGTGCGCTCCACGCAGGACACCGTTCGCTGGTTGAACGCGCACGCCGGGAGTGTGCGACCGTCGTGGTGAGCGTATTCGTCAATCCGACACAATTCAACGACAAAACCGACCTGAAAAATTACCCCCGGACCCCGGAAGCCGACCTGCGCCTGCTCGAAGAGGTCGGTGCGGACTATGTTTTCATGCCTTCGGTCGAGGAGGTATATCCCGAACCCGACACCCGCACGTTCGACTTCGGCATGATCGACAAAGTGATGGAGGGTGCGACCCGACCCGGCCACTTCAACGGCGTGGCACAGGTCGTGAGTCGGCTTTTCGATCTGGTGAAACCTGCCAAAGCCTATTTCGGCGAGAAGGACTTCCAGCAGATCGCGGTAATCCGCGAAATGGGTACGCCAACTGCGCATTCCGGTCGAGATCATCCCCTGCCCGATCGTGCGCGGAGAGGACGGGCTGGCGCTTTCGTCGCGCAACACTCTGCTCGATACGGATCACCGGACGGCGGCCCCTTATATATATAAGGTATTGAAGGCTGCGGTCGAAAAAAAATCCATCAGACGACACCCGACCAGCTCGCAGCCTGGGTTACGGCACAGGTAGAGAGCAATCCGCTGCTGAAAGTAATCTACTTTCAGGTCGTAGATGCGGCGACCATGCAACAGGTCCGCACCTGGGAAGAGAGTCCGGTTATACAGGGCTGCATCGCCGTACAGGCCGGAGATATTCGTTTAATCGATAACATCAAATTGCGATGAAATTCCAGATCGAAGTTCTCAAATCCAAAATACACCGCGTTTCGGTCACACAGGCCGACCTGAACTACGTGGGCAGCATCACCATCGACAAAGAGTTGATGGATGCGGCCAACATGATCGAAGGCGAAAAAGTACAGGTACTGGACGTCGATAACGGCGAACGCCTCGAAACCTATATTATCAAAGGAGAACGGGGCAGCGGTGCGATCTGTCTGAACGGCCCTGCCGCACGCAAGGTGCAGGTGGGCGACGTCGTAATCATCGCCTCCTACGCCCTGCTGGATTTCGAAGAAGCCAAAGCCTTCAAGCCCTGGGTGATATTCCCGGATACGAAAACCAACAAGCTGATCCGGTAGAAAACTCCGGCAAACGATCGAAAATCCTGCCCCGCAACGGCAGGATTTTTTCATACGCGGTACGAACCGTCAAAAATGCCCCTAAATATTTGGTGACGCAGTCGATAACCCATATATTTGCATAAAAGTTCCCGAAAAGCGAGGACATACGCCAAACAAGTTCGGCACAGCCTGACGGAGAACCGAAAAAACGACGCAACCTATTTTGCCGGCCGCATTTTTATGGACATAGCGCTTTCGATCGCAGCATTCCTGTTTTCGATCACAGGCATCGTCGGATGTATCGTTCCGATCATCCCGGGCGTAGCGTTGAGCTACGCGGGATTACTCTGCGCCTCCTTTTGCAGCTATTCCGAAATATCGTCCGCGACACTTTGGATCTGGCTGGCCGTGACAGTGGCCGTTTCGGTCATCGACTACTTCCTGCCCGGCTATTTCGCACGTCTGGTGGGCGGTACGCGGGCAGGGTCGATCGGGGCGACCGTCGGCATGATCGCCGGATTTTTCGCCGGATTTTTCGCCGGCGGATTGGTCGGCGTCATCCTCGGCCCTTTCTTCGGCGCGGTCATCGGCGAGTTGATCCACGACCGCAGCGACTCGGCCAAGGCGTTCCGTTCGGGCTTCGGCTCCTTCCTCGCCTTCATCGCAGGTACGGGACTGAAACTCGTAGCCGCCATCTGGATGATCTGCCTCGTCTGGTCGGACACCTACCCTGTCGTAAAAAACTGGATCGTAACAACATTCTAAAATATAAACCGTATGAAAAAATTTCTGTTATTAATCGCGGCAACGGCCTTCGCGCTGCTTACCACGGCCTGTACCGATTCATCCGGGTACACGTACGAAACGGTCAAGAACGACCCGCTCAAGACCCGTATCTACACGCTGGATAACGGACTGAAAGTCTATATGAGCGTCAATAAGGCAGAACCGCGCATCGAAACCTACATCGCCGTGAAAGTCGGCGGCAAGAACGACCCGAGCGAAACGACCGGTCTGGCCCACTATTTCGAACATCTGATGTTCAAGGGCACCCAACAGTTCGGCACGAGCAACTACGAAGCCGAGAAGCCCCTGCTCGACCAGATCGAACAGCTCTTCGAGGTTTACCGCAAGACGACCGACGATGCGGAGCGTGCGGCAATCTACCGTCAGATCGACAGCATCAGCTACGAAGCTTCGAAATACGCCATCCCCAACGAGTACGACAAACTGATGTCGGCGATCGGTGCTCTGGAAACCAACGCCAACACCTCGATGGACCGGACGGTCTATATCGAAAACATTCCTTCGAACCAGATCGAGAACTGGGCCAGGATCCAGGCCGACCGCTTCAAGAACGTCGTGATCCGCGGATTCCACACCGAGCTCGAAACGATCTACGAGGAGAAAAACATGTCCCTGACGGACGACAACCGTAAGGTTTACACCACGATCGGCGAAGTGCTCTATCCGAACCACCCCTACGGCAAACAATCCGTACTCGGCACGCAGGAACACCTGAAAAACCCGTCGATTACCAACGTAAAGAACTATCACACGCAGTATTACGTGCCCAATAACATGGCCATCCTGCTTTCGGGCGACTTCGATCCCGACCAGATGATCGCCACGATCGACAAATATTTCGGCGATATGCAGCCGAACGAGAATATCCCGCAGCTCGCCTTCGAACCCGAAGCCCCGATCACCAAACCCATCGTCAAGGAGGTTTACGGTCCCGACGCCGCGAACGTAACGCTGGCATGGCGCACGGACAACGCCGCATCGGACGATGCGGAATACCTGCTGTTGGCCAGCCGGATCCTCTACAACGGACAGGCCGGCATGATCGACCTCGACCTGATGCAGCAACAGAAAGTACTCGACGCCTTCTCGTACCCGGATCAGCGGGCCGACTACGGAGCCCTCGTGCTGCAAGGTCTTCCGAAAGCGGGTCAGACCCTCGACGAGGTCCGGGATCTGTTGCTCGCAGAGGTAGCGAAACTCCGCAACGGCGAATTCAGCGAAGAGCTGATCAAGGCGGTCGTAAACAACCTGAAAGTATCGACCATGCGCGAGGAAGAGACGAACGTGGGACGTGTCGAAATGTACCTTTCGTCCTTCTACAACGACATTCCCTGGAGCGACGAAGTGACCAAGCTCGACCGCATCGGCTCCATCACCAAGGAACAACTGGTGGCCTGGGCCAATGAAAAACTCGGCACCGAGAATTACGGCATTATCTACAAACGCCAGGGAGAGGACCCCAGCGTGCAGAAGATCGCCAAACCGGCCCTCACCCCGATCCAGATGAACCGCGACACCCAGAGTGCATTCCTGACCGAAATTCAAAATTCGACGGTAACTCCGATCGAACCCGTATTCGTGGATTTCAACCGCGATATGGAGATTTTCAAAACCGATTCCAGCCTCGAAGTCCTCTATAAGAAAAATGACATCAACGACCTTTTCTCGCTGACCTACCTCTTCGATACCGGCGTGCTGAACGATCCGGCGCTCAACAATGCCTTCGCTTATATCGACTACCTCGGCACCCAGGCCAAGACAGCTGCGGAGATCGCATCCGAACTCTACGACATCGCCTGCTACTACGACCTGTCGGCCAGTCAGAACCGCTGTGCGATAACCTTCAAGGGATTGAGCGAAAACATGGGACAGGTCATGGATATCTTCGAAGACCTGGTAGCCAATGCACAGGGCGACGAAGAGATTCTCGCCAACTACAAGGCCGACCTGCTGAAAAAACGTGCAGACAACAAACTGAACCAGGAAGCGAATTTCGCAGCCTTGCAGCGTTTCGCCTTCTTCGGCGGAGAAGCTATCCAGCGCACGACCCTCAACAACGAGCAGCTCGAAGCGCTCACGTCGGACGTACTGATCGGCAAGGTCCGCGACCTGCTGAAAAAGCAGCACACCATCCTCTATTACGGTCCTAAGGACAAAGCCGGGCTGCTCGCCGACCTGAAAGCACACCACCAAACGCCGGAAGTGCTCGAACCGCTGACTCGGGGGAAATATCGCGTTCCAGCCTACGGAACAGAACAAGGTCTGCCTGGCCAACTACAACGCGCCGCAGCTCTACTTCCTCCAGTACTCGAACCTGGGCAAAAAAAATTCGACGTAGCGGTCGATCCCGCTCTGAAACTGTACAACGAATACAACAGCGGCAGCATGGGAGCCATCGTCTTCCAGGAGATGCGCGAATCCCGCAGCCTGGCTTACATGGCCTTCACGGAGTGGATCAATCCGAGCTACCTGGACGACAATTATCTTTTCGCAGCGATCATCGCCACGCAAAACGACAAAATGGCCCAGGCCATCGACGCATTCGATGAGATCATCAACAACATGCCCGAATCGGAAGCAGCCTTCAAACTGGCCAAAGAAGCCGTACTGACCAATTTGCGAACCTCGCGTACGATCAAGGACGAAGTGCTCTGGAAATACATCGCCAACAAAGATCTGGGCGTAACGGAAGACCGCAACAAAGCCATCTTCGAAAAGGTCCAGGACATGACCTTCGCCGACCTCAAAGCCGCCCAGGAACAGTGGATCAAGGACCGCAAATACACCTATTGCATCCTCGGCGACCTGAAAGACCTCGACCAGGATTACCTGCGCAAGCTGGGCCCGGTACAGATCGTGAGCCAAAAGGAGATGTTCGGCTATTAATTCCACCGACCCGATCATTCAAAACGTCTTCGGAAAAATCCGAAGACGTTTTTTATCCTCCTTTCCCCGGAGGCAAAGCAAGCGGTACGTCCTGTTTCGGATGCACCTTACTCGACCAATCGCCCGCAGCCCGAAAACAATAAACCCGGCGTCAGACAAACTGACACCAGGTTTATTTTCGGGAACCGAACGGAACCCGATCTATTTTAATACCGATAATGCTCGGCCTTGTAAGGACCCTCGACCGGTACGCCGATATAGTCGGCCTGTTTTTTCGTAAGCTGCGTAAGCTCCACACCGAGGTTATCCAGATGCAGCCGGGCAACCTCCTCGTCCAGATGTTTGGGCAGACGATACACGCCCACCTCCAGTTTCTTCTGCCACAACTCGATCTGCGCCAGACACTGGTTGGTGAACGAATTGCTCATCACGAACGAAGGATGTCCCGTAGCGCAACCCAAGTTCACCAGGCGGCCTTCGGCCAGGATAAAGATCGAATGGCCGTCGGGGAAGGTGAACTTATCCACCTGCGGTTTGATGTTGGTACGCACGGCATCCGAAGCCTCAAGACGGGCCATCTGGATTTCGTTGTCGAAATGGCCGATGTTGCAGACGATCGCCTGGTCCCGCATCCGCTGCATGTGCTCGAGCGTGATGATGTCGCAGTTTCCCGTGCAAGTCACATAAATATTACCCTCGGCCAGAGCACTCTCGACGGTCTTCACCTCGAAACCCTCCATCGCGGCCTGCAAAGCGCAGATCGGGTCGATCTCCGTAACGATGACCCGGGCTCCGTACGAACGCATCGAACGGGCACAGCCCTTGCCGACATCGCCGTAACCGCAAACGACCACCACCTTGCCGGCAATCATCACGTCGGTCGCCCGCTTGATACCGTCCGCCAGCGACTCGCGGCAACCGTACAGGTTGTCGAATTTCGACTTGGTGCAGGAGTCGTTCACGTTGATCGCAGGAACGAGCAGTTCGCCCGCCTCCTGCATCTGATAAAGGCGATGCACGCCGGTCGTCGTTTCTTCGCTCACACCCCGCCACTCGGCTACCGTTCGGTGCCATTTGCCGTTATCTTCGGCCAGAATCTTCTTCAGCGTATCGAGAATGACCTCCTCCTCGTAAGACGACGGTTCGTAATCCAGCGTCGAAGCGTCGTTTTCGGCCTTATACCCTTTGTGGATCAACAACGTGGCATCGCCGCCGTCATCGACGATCAACTGAGGGCCCTTCCCGCCGGGGAACGACATGGCCATCGCCGTACACCACCAGTACTCGGGCAGCGTTTCGCCCTTCCACGCAAATACGGGAACCCCCCGCTTCGGCGATGGCCGCCGCCGCATGGTCCTGCGTCGAATATTGCACGAGCACCAGCGCACGTCGGCGCCCAACTCGACCAGCGTTTCGATCAACACGGCAGTCTGAATCGTCATATGCAGCGACCCCATGATACGCACGCCCTTCAACGGTTTCTGCGGGCCGTACTTGCGGCGTATGGCCATCAGTCCGGGCATCTCGTGCTCCGAAATCTCAATCTCTTTCCGGCCCCATTCGGCCAATGACATATCGGCCACTTTGTAAGGCAGGGATAAATCCAAAAACATACTTTTTATCATTTAATCAATTATACATAATCTCTTGCCGAATCGTTGGCTCTCGTCGGCCGCATTGCGACACCGACTCCCGCCGAAGGGAATCGAAGCCACGAAGCGGTAAACACGGCCTCCGGCCGAAAAACGGTATAAACCGCCGCACGGTCATCGCCGCCGATTCTCCGAACTCAAAATACAGCTGCGATCCCGTTCGATCTGGCGCTGCAACTCCTCCAGCGAATCGAACTTGCGCTCATCGCGGATCTTACGCCGCAGCTCGACCCGGAGTCTCCGACCGTAGAGATCGCCCGAAAAGTCGAAAATATGGGTTTCGAGATGTCGGGGACCTCCGCCCACCGAGGGGTTGCTCCCCAGATTCGACATGGCCTTATACTCCACGCCGTCGATCTCCACACAAGACTCATACACTCCGCTTTCGATCGTATCCGCATCCGCAACCTCCATATTGGCGGTCGGAAATCCCAACTCACGGCCCAGTTGCCGTCCGTGCATCACCTCTCCTTCGATCCAGACAGACATAGCCTCAAATCTTTTCGGTCAGCTTGCGCACCAGGGAAATCTGGGAGAAAAACTCCTTGGCGAAAACCCGCAGCACGGTATAAAGCGGTATGGCCAGCAGCATGCCGATCACCCCGGCCAACGACCCGGCGATCAGGATCACGAGAAATATCTCGAGCGGCTGCGCCTTGACCCGCTCGGAGTAGAGCGTCGGTTGCAGCACGAAATCATCCAGCCCCTTCAAAATCAACAGCGATCCTGCGATGACCAGCATCGTATGGCCGATCGACATCCCTTCGATCGGGGTGATGATACCCATGCAGACCGAAACCGCGCCGCCGATGGTCGGACCGGCGTATGGCACGACGTTCATAACCCCCATGATAAGACCGATGAAAAAGGCATCCTGCGCCCTCATGCCGAAAGCCATCATCACCAGCGATACGGCCAGCATCAACAGGAAGCTCTCGGCCAAAATTCCCCGGAAGTAGCGAGACAGAAGCACTGTAATCGAATTGAGGGCATGCGTCACGTTCTGTTGGTATCGATCCGGGAAAAGTGCCGTTACCATCGCATAGAAAAGTCCGTCGTCCCGCAGGAAAAAGAACGTGATGAACGAAATCGAAAAAAGGCGATTACGCTCGAAACGGCCAGACTCACCACCGATGAAAACGCCGTATTGATCGTGTCGAAATTAATCAGCGACTGCAGGAAAGAAATCAGCGTGTCCTTAAACGACACCTGGGTTTCGGGCAACGAGAAGAAGTGAGTGAGATAATCCTGAATACGCTGCAGCGGCTCCTCGACAGAAGTCAGCACCGTCGAAAAATCGAGGTGCGCCAACTGGTAGAGCTTGTTGGTCACCAGCGGCACGAAAAGCCCGCACATCACCGCGAAAACGATCCAGATCACCAACAGCGTAACGAGCGCTCCGCACCAGCGCGGCACATGCCATCGCCCGATCCGGCCTCGGGATATCCGGGCTACCAGCGGGCGCCCCATGATGGCCAGCACCGCCGAAACCAGAATGTAGATCACGATGGAGCTGAAGTACCACATCAAAAAGAGGACGACGGCCGTAATGACCGCCCCCACCGTAAAACGAAGCAATGTTTGAGGTGTAATACTCATACGTACCGCAACGCGAAAACCGCCGCCAATAAGTTACTTCAACCGGGCGATGGGAGTTTGCGATCCCACGACAGGATCCCCGATCTCCACGAGCAATTCGGTATCCTTCGGCAGAAGGATGTCGATGCGGGAGCCGAACTTGATGAACCCGCAAACCGAATTTTGCTCCACCTTCGAGCCGACTTTCATATAGGAAACGATACGACGGGCGATCAGACCCGCAATCTGACGGAAGAGCACCTCCTTGCCGTCGGGGGTTCGCACGACGGTTGTCGTCCGCTCGTTCTCGGTCGAGGACTTGGGATGCCACGCCACCAGGAAACGCCCCGGATGATACTTGAAATACTCCACGGTACCTCCGACCGGCACCCAGTTCATGTGAACGTTGGTAATCGACATGAAGATCGAAATCTGCAGCATCTCCCGATCGAGGTATTCGCTCTCGTGTACCATTTCGGTCACTACGACCCGGCCGTCGCACGGAGCGAAGACCAACTCCGCATCATGGATCTTCACACGCCGCGGCTCCCGGAAAAATGCCACGATAAAGAACCAAAACAGCACAAGCAGAATGGATCCGAACCAGAGCAGTCCCGCTTCGGCATGGCGCGACATCAGATAGTACATCAGCGCCCAAAGCAGGAAACAAACGACTCCTGTCAGCCCGATAATCTTGTAGCCTTCCTTGTTTATTTTCATATTCGGATAGTAAGTTTTCTTATGAAATATGCAGCAATACCAGATAAGCGACCACGAACGGCAACGAGAAAATGAGCGCATCGAAACGGTCGAGCCAACCGCCGTGCCCCGGCAGAATATTGCCCGAATCCTTCACGCCGGCCGCACGCTTGAACATCGACTCGATCAAATCGCCCAACACACCGCTCACGGCAGCGATCGCAGCTAAACAGCACCACAGCCAATAGCTACCGTCGAGCCACCATGCGGCAAGGCAGCCCATGGCGATCGCACCGACGATGCCGCCGAAGAACCCCTCCCACGACTTGTTGGGCGAAATCCGCTCGTAAAGATGATGTCGGCCGACGCTGACCCCCACCAGGTAGGCGAATACGTCGTTGGCCCAAATAATGAAGATGTAGGCCAAAATCACCCAGGGATTCCAGCCACCCTCCCCCGTCAGCAGAGGCAGATAGGCCATCATCGACAAAGGCACGGCCACATAAAAGACGCCTCCGAGCGTCGCCCCCACATCGGCGGCGGGGCGGGCACGCTTGAGGAACAGTTCACAGACGAACATCAGTGGTATGAGCAAAATAAAAACCGGCAACAACCACAAGAGGACGGAAAGCGCTCTCGGCAACAACGCCACCTGCTCCGCAGAAACCGCCAGCAGGAAACTCGCCACGAAAAGAGCCGTACCCGTAACCAGTCCGAGCCATTTGAGAGGGTAAATATCCTCCCGGCGGGCCATCCGGTAAAACTCCCACATACCGCCGACGAGAATCGCCAGCAACAGCACTCCGAAACTCCACTGCGACCAAAGCACCGCTCCGACTACCACGACAGTCAGGACGGCACCGCTCAAGGTTCGCACCAGAAGATTCCTCATTTTATCAGACATAATTCAACCTTTTTCGGGTAAACCTCGTTAAACTTCAGGCGTTTCCGCCGACGATTTTCCGTCCGACACAGCGGAAGCGGCGGTTCCGGAAATCTTTCTTCGTCCTTTCGGGACTCGGCCGGCGCAACCTCTTTTTTCCCGGCTGCCTCTTCCGCATCGCCAGATGCAGCTTTCCGCTCCGCCAAAGCCTTCTGCTCGGCCTCTTTCCGTTCCCGCAGAATATCCTTTTTCCGTTTACCGAAGATACGCTCCACATCCTCCGTAAAGACCACTTCGCGCTCCAACAGCAGTTCGGCCAGCTCCTTCAAACCGTCGGCATGGCTGCGGAGTACCTCCGCCGCCATCGCATAGGCTTCGGCAATGGTATTTTTAGCCTCGGCGTCGATCTGCTGGGCCGTCAGTTCGGAATAGGGCTTGGTCAGCGCCATGTCGCTCTGGCCCGTAGAGTCGTAATAGCTGATCGTCCCGACCTTCTCGCTCATACCGTAATAAGCCACCATGGCATACGCCATCTTGGTCGCCCGCTCCAGATCGTTGAGCGCTCCGGTCGAAACCTCGCCGAAATTGATCTGCTCGGACACCCGGCCGCCGAGCATCGCAGCCAGCTCGTCCATCATCTGCTCGCGCGTGGTGATCTGCCGTTCTTCGGGCAGGTACCAGGCCGCGCCCAACGACTTGCCACGCGGAATGATAGTCACCTTGATCAGCGGACTGGCATTCTCCAAAATCCAGCTTACCGTAGCGTGTCCGGCCTCGTGATAGGCAATCACCCGCTTCTCTTCGTCGGAAATGATCTTGTTCTTACGCTCCAGACCGCCGATAATGCGGTCGATCGCCGCCAGGAAATCCTCGCGCGACACATATTTCTTATTGTGACGGGCCGCGATCAACGCCGCCTCGTTGCAGACATTGGCGATGTCGGCACCCGAAAAGCCGGGCGTCTGCTTGGCCAGGAAAGTACGGTCCAGCTCCGGATCGAGCTTCAACGGACGCAGATGCACGTCGAAAATCTCCTCGCGCTCCTTCACGTCGGGCAATCCCACCTCGATCTGCCGGTCGAAACGTCCGGCACGCATCAGCGCCTTGTCCAGAATATCGACCCGGTTGGTCGCCGCCAGGACGATCACGCCCGTATTGGTCTGGAAACCGTCCATCTCGGTCAGCAACTGGTTGAGTGTATTCTCCCGCTCGTCATTGCCCGAGAACCCGGCGTTCTTGCCGCGGGCCCGGCCGATGGCGTCGATTTCGTCGATGAAAAGAATACAAGGAGCTTTTTGCTTGGCCTGCTCGAAAAGGTCGCGCACGCGCGAAGCGCCCACGCCCACGAACATCTCCACGAAATCCGAGCCGGAAATCGACAGGAACGGCACATTGGCCTCTCCCGCCACCGCCTTCGCCAACAGGGTTTTACCCGTTCCCGGAGGGCCTACCAGCAACGCGCCCTTGGGAATTTTCGCACCGATGGATTTGTATTTGTCGGGTTTCTTGAGGAAATCGACGATCTCCATGATCTCGACCTTTGCCTCCTCCAGTCCGGCAACGTCCTTGAAAGTCACCTTTTTCGAGTTCTCCTTGTCGAACACCTGCGCCCGGGCCTTCCCCACGTTCATAATACCGCCAGCACCGCCTCCGGCACCCCGCGACATGCGGCTCATCAGGAAGAACCAGCCGCCGATAATAATGATCCAGGGAAGCATCTGAAGCAGAATCGATGTCCAGGAATTCTCCCGGTTCTCGTACACCAGCACCACCTTGTTACCCGACTCGGCCGTCACCTTATCCAAATCCTGACGGAACGTATCCACCGACCCGATATTGAAAGTAAGCTGAGCCCCCGTTTCGGGCATATTACGGAAACGCGGGTCCGCAGCATCCTTACGGTACCGGTCCGCAGCATCCTTCTTAAGGTAGATTTCCGCCAGGTCACGATTGACGACCTGGATTTTTTCGACGTCGCCCTGCTCGATCATCTGCGCCACGGTATTCCAGTCGCTCTTGACCGGGACTCCGTTGCCGGGTCCGAACATCCAGTAGCCGACAATAAAAATAATGATGACGCCGTATATCCACATCCACGAAGGACGCGGCATATTCATTTTGTTGTTTATTTTCTGTTGTGCCATAAAATATTATTCGTCATACTCATAACGGGTCGCCGGGGCATCGGCCCACAGCTCCTCCAATTTGTAAAATTCACGCAATTCTGTCTGAAAAATATGCACCACCACATCCACGTAGTCCATAGCGATCCACAGCGCATTTTGCTGTCCTTCCACGCGCCAGACCTTCTCGCCGAGGGTTTCCAATACCTGCTCCTCGATACCCGCCGCGATCGCAGCGACCTGCGTGGTGGAGTCGGCGTTGCAAACGATGAAGCAGGAGCAGATCGCCCCGTCGATTTTCGAAAGATCCAACGATACGATATTTTTACCCTTCTTATCCTGGATTGCACGAATTATCGTGCCTGTCAATTTTTCCATAGTTTGAATTTACCGGTCAATACAACTTTGCAAAGGTAGCGAAAATGAGGGCAGAACAAAACAAACCCGTTTGTTTTTTTATGCCGAACGCATCCCCCTTCCCGCAAAGATACAAGAGAATATCCGAAAATTTGCTCTGCAAATATCCGTCCCGAATCCCTATTGGCGGGAAACTTTCGACAAAATAGTATCGATCAAGGCTTTGATGATCGAACTTTTGACATAGGTCCGGCGCACGGCCACGGCGATCTTGCGCGAAGTAGCCCCCTTGGCCAGCGTTTTGACCTGACAACGATGCTCCGCAGGAATGTATTCCACGGCCATTTCGGGGATAATCGTCACGCAATGCGTGCAATCGACGATCCGCATCAACGTATCGAGCGAACCGGATTCGAACGTATAGTGCGAGGGGACCTCCCGTTTGGCCTGGCACAGCTCGATGATCTGGTCACGCATACAATGCCCCGGACTTAACAGCACCAGCTCCTTGAGGTCGATATCCTCGATACGGACGTTCGTGCGTTCAAAAAGCGGATTCTCCCGGGACACGTAAAGATGGAACCGGTCGTCGAACAACTCGTGTTCCTGAATCCCCTCGCCGCAGGTTCCGCCGGCGACCAATGCCGCATCGATCCGGTCGCGGCGCAGCGCATCGACGATGTCGGCGGTCACCATCTCCGCAATCTCCAGTTCGACTTTGGGATAGTCCCGCACGAAATCGGGAATAAACTTATGCAACAGGTAAGGTGCGATGGTCGGAATGACGCCGAGCCGCAACCGACCGGAAGTTTCGCCTTTGAGTTCCGCGACCGCTTCGCGGATATGATCGTAAGCCCGGAGGGTTTCCCGGATTTCGGCAAGCACCACCTCGCCCGCCTCGGTCGGAATGACCGGTTTCTTGCTGCGATCGAGCAGCACCACGCCCAATTCTTCCTCCAAAGACTTGATCTGCATGCTCAACGACGGCTGGGTCACGAAACAGTGTTCCGCTGCCAGAGAGAAACTGCCGCAATTGGCTACCGCCAGCAGGTATTCGAGTTGGATGATAGTCATAGTTTATCTTATTTGCACGCACGAAAATATAAAAAAAACCGATACTTCGCAATTATTATTCGACCATCGGTTTAGTTTTTCGTACATTTGCAGACTATTTATTATTAGAAACTTTTTAACTGATGGGAAAAATCATACTCACCGGAGATCGTCCGACCGGCAAACTCCACCTGGGACATTACGTAGGTTCGCTGCGCCGCCGCGTGGAGTTGCAGAATTCGGGCGAATTCGAGAAAATATTCATCATGATCGCCGACGCCCAGGCGCTGACCGATAATGCGGACAACCCGGAAAAAGTGCGGCAGAACATCCTCGAGGTCGCCCTCGACTATCTCTCTTGCGGACTGGATCCCGCGCAATCGACGCTCTTCATCCAGTCGCAGGTGCCGGAACTCTGCGAGCTGGCTTTCTACTACATGAACCTGGTGACCGTAGCCCGTCTGCAGCGCAATCCGACGGTGAAGGCCGAAATCCAGTTGCGCGGCTTCGCCGAAGGCAACGAAGAAGAGGGATCGCAGCGCCAGGGTATTCCGGTAGGATTCTTCACCTACCCGATCAGCCAGGCCTCGGATATCACCGCTTTCAAGGCCACGACCGTACCGGTCGGCGAGGATCAGGAACCGATGATCGAACAGACGCGCGAAATCGTCCATAAATTCAACTCCGTATATGGAGAAACACTCGTCATGCCGGGAATTCTGCTGCCCGACAACGCGGCCTGCCTGCGTCTGCCCGGTACGGACGGCAAGGCCAAGATGTCGAAATCGCTGGGCAACTGCATCTACCTCTCCGACTCGGCCGATGAAGTGAAGAAGAAGGTGATGGGTATGTATACCGATCCCGACCACCTGCGGGTGAAGGACCCGGGCAAGGTCGAGGGCAACACCGTCTTCACCTACCTGGACGCCTTCAGCCGCCCGGAACATTTTCAGCGATACCTGCCCGATTACGCCTCGCTCGACGAGTTGAAGGCGCACTACCGCCGGGGCGGGCTGGGCGACGTGAAGGTCAAGAAGTTCCTGATCGCCGTGCTGAACGAAACGCTGGAGCCGATCCGCGAGCGCCGCAAGCAGTACGAAGGCCGCATCGAAGAGGTCTATGAAATTCTGCGCAAAGGTTCGGAGCATGCCCGGGCAACAGCCGCGCAAACGCTCGGCGAAGTGCGCCACGCCATGCGGATCGACTACTTCGACGACAAGGAGCTGATCGCCGAGCAGGCTCGCCAATACCAGCAACAGCGATAACGCGCATAACCAGCAGACAAGGTACCCGAAATGTTCAAACGCATAACACCGCAGACGATCGCGGATTGGGGCGAACGTATCTACATCCGTTTCCTGGAGCTTACCAAACGGTTCACCAGTACGCAGATCATGGCGCTGCTGGCCATCATCGTAGGGGTTCTGGCCGGATTGGGTACCTGCCTGTTCGAACTGCTGCTCTACGGAATCAAAGCAGGGCTGACCCATTGGTTCCCCGTCGAACAGTCGCATTTTCTCTTCCTGTTCTATCCGGTCATCGGTATCATTCTGGCCTCGCTTTTCGTCAAATACGTCGTCAAAGACAACATTTCGGAAGGCGTTACACGCGTGTTATATGCCATGTCGCGTAAAAACTCGTACATTGCCTCCCACAACTGCTGGACTTCGGTCGTAGGCGGTGCGACGACGATCGGATTCGGCGGTTCGGTCGGTCCCGAGGCCCCGATCGTCCTGACGGGCGCAGCCATCGGTTCGAACATCAGCCGCCTGGCCCACCTGAACTACAAAAACACCACCCTGCTGCTCTGCTGCGGAGCCGGGGCGGCCCTTGCAGCCATCTTCAAAGCCCCGATCACGGGCGTGGTCTTCGTGCTCGAAATCCTGATGCTCGATCTCACCTCGCGCACGGTCGTACCGCTGCTCATCTCTTCGATCACGGCCGCCGCTGTCGCCCTCACGATCCGGGGATTCGATCCGATCATCGCCATCTCGCTGACTCCCGACGATGCGTTCCGGCTCAACCAAATTCCGCTTTTCGTCCTGCTGGGTATCTTCTGCGGGCTGATGTCCTACTACTTCACCACGGTCAATGCCCGGGTGGGCGCCTTCTTCAAAAAGATCGACAGTCCCTACAAGAAGTGGCTGATCGGCGGAGCCGTACTCGGCATCCTGATCTACATTTTCCCGCCCCTCTACGGCGAAGGCTACGAAGGTTTCATGTCGCTCATGCACGGCAACACGACCGAGTTGTTCAACAACTCGCTCTTCTACCGCTTCAGTCAGATCGACTGGGTGGTCATTCTCTTCATCGTAGGCACGATGTTCTTCAAAGTGATCGCTATGGCCTCGACCAACGCTGCGGGCGGCGTCGGCGGTACGTTCGCCCCTTCGCTGTTCGTCGGCGCATTCATGGGCGCTATCACGGCGCTGGTCTGCAACACCCTGTTCGGATGGAACCTGTCGCTGGTTTCTTTCACCCTGGTAGGTATGGCGGGCGTAATGTCGGGCGTGATGAAGGCCCCCCTGACCTCGATCTTCCTGATCGCCGAACTATCGAGCGGTTACGGCCTTTTCATCCCGCTGATGATCACCGCCTGCATCGCCTTCGCCATCGACTACTACCTCGATCCCGACTCGATCTATACCAAGCAACTGCGTCAGAACGGGGAGTTGATCACCCACAACAAGGACGAATCGGTCTTCGTCTTTCTGAGGCTCGACGACCTGATTCAGGACGACGGGGTTTACATCCACCCGTCCCAGACTTTGGGCGACATCGTGCAGATCATGTCCCGGGAGCGTCACGACGACTATTTCCCGGTTCTCGACAACGAAAAACACCTGCTGGGCATCGTCCGCCTGAACGACGTGCGGGAAGACCTGTTCAATCCGCAAAAGTACGGCAACCCGATTACACGCTACATGCTCCTGTCCCCCGACACGATCCTGCAACATGAACAGATCCAGAGCGTGCTGCGCCGTTTCGACGAAAACCACGTCTGGGTGTTACCCGTCGTGGACAAGGAGAAACACTACCTGGGCTACATCTCCAAATCGCGAATCATGACCGCCTACCGCGAACAACTGGTCAAGATTTCGCAATAAAATACAGTCCCGACCTCGCTTTCTACAACCGAAGAAACTATAAAAACAGAATAGTACTATGAATTTTAATTGGGCTGACGACACGAACTGCGCCGTAACGGTATGCGACACCGAAGGCGTGGTAATTTACCAGAACAAGCAATCTATCTCCGTCAATGGAGAGTATCGCGGCAAAAGCATGCTCCCCTGCCACAACGAGCGCTCGAAGGGGATCATCGCCCGCATCCTCGAAAAAGGCGACACGAATGCCTACACCATCGAGAAAAAAGGGATCCGCAAAATGATCTACCAAACAGCCTGGCGCCGCGAGGACGGCACCGTAGGCGGTATCATCGAACTGTCGATGCCGATTCCCGCCGAAATGCCGCACTACGTACGGGGATAATAGAGCACCCCGGACCAGAAGCATCCGAACCACTCAACGACACCAGGAACTTCAACCGGAAAGCCGCAAAAAAATACACGAAACAACCCCTATCCGATACAGGAGAAGAGTCAAACGACCGCCTTTCTTCCAAAACGTTACGAAGAGGCGGATCAAAACGGTTTACAACACTTTCCACAGCCGTTTTCCGAAAACAGGAGCGCCCGCGATTAGTCGCGGGCGCTCCTGTTTATTTGCTTACTACCGAAATTTCTCGAATCCGGGAAGATACTTGGTCGGTTCGAACTCGACGATCGTATAATCTGCGATCTCATGCCGGAAGAACGGATCTTCCCGCGTAAAGGCTTCGGCTTCCGCACGATTCGCGGCTTTCGAAACGATCACACCGCCCGTACGGGGATTCTGCGGCCCGGTGCAAAGCAATTTGCCCTGAGCGAAATAACGGTCGAGAAAAGCCCAATGCTCCGCCAGGTAGCGCTCCACCTCTTCGAGCGGCTTCTTGTAATCGACGATAATCAGAAACATAGTTTTTCAAAGTTTTATGTCGTAAATCTGGATTACACCGACAAGTTTGCCTTGGTCGTCGGTCACCAGCAGCGAATTGATCTTATGCTGGGTCATTTTCTTCTCCGCAGCGATCAGTTTCTCATCGGGCCCGATGGTCTTGGGATTGGGCGTGGCGATGTCCATGGCCCGGATCGAGAAAAACTCCGATTCGCGGCGTTCCATCGCCCGGCGGATATCCCCGTCGGTGACGATCCCCAGCACTTTGTCCCCCTCGCAAATGACGATCAGCCCCAGACCGCCTTTGCTGACGGCGTGGATCATATCCTTGGCCGAACAGTCCGGAGCTACCACGGGCAACCCCTCCTTGTGCATCACATTGCCGACAGTCATCAGCAGACGGCGGCCCAGGCTGCCGCCCGGATGCAGCCGCGCGAAGTCGATGCTCGTGAAATTGCGCAGCTTCATCAGCGCTACGGCCATCGCGTCGCCCATGGCAATCTGTGCCGTAGTCGAAGTGGTAGGCGCCAGGTGCAGGATGCAGGCCTCGTGGCGCACGGCCACGTCGAGGTGCACGTCCGAATTGCGGGCCAACGTCGATTCGGGATTGCCCGTCATCGAAATCAGCTTGTTGCCGTTGGTATGGATAAACGGCACGATCTTGAGGATTTCATCCGTCTCGCCCGAATAAGAGAGCGCCAGCACGGTATCTTCCGGAGAGATCATTCCCAGATCGCCATGAAAAGCCTCGCCCGGATGCAGGAAGAAACTCGGCGTACCGGTGCTCGCCAGCGTCGCGGCGATCTTGCGGCCGATCAGCCCCGATTTTCCCATTCCGGTCACCACGAGCTTGCCCCGGCTGTGCAGGATAAGTTCGACAGCGCACACGAAATCATCGCCCAGCGTCTGTTCGAGATGCTTGAGCGCCAGCGCTTCGGTATGGATCGTCTTTCGGGCCAGCGAGAGGATATCGGCCCGCTTGTCTGCGGTCATATTATAGCAAAGATTTTATTACGTTTTCCAAATCATTCAGATAAAGCATGTTCGGACCGTCACTCAAAGCATGATCGGGATCGGGATGCACCTCGAAGAAGAAACCGTTGGCACCGAACGCCCGGGCTGCCCGGGCCATGGCAGGCACGAACTCGCGGTTACCGCCCGTCTTGCCGCCGGCGGCACCGGGGCGCTGTACGGAATGCGTGCAGTCCATGACGACCGTCGAAGCGATACCGAGCATATCGGGAATGTTGCGGAAATCGACCACCAGGTTGTTGTAGCCGTACATATTGCCACGTTCGGTAAGCCAAACCTCACCGGCACCGGCCTTCATCGCCTTTTCATAAGGGTATCGCATATCTTCACCCGAAAGGAACTGCGCTTTCTTGATATTGACCGTACGTCCCGTACGGGCCGCAGCGACCAACAGATCGGTCTGGCGGCAAAGAAACGCCGGAATCTGGATCACATCGACGACTTCACCGACCGGAGCGGCCTGACAGGATTCGTGAATGTCGGTCAGCAGCCGCAGCCCCCACTTCGACCGAACGTCGGCGAGCATCCGAAGGCCCTTTTCCAGCCCCGGCCCCCGGAACGACGAAATCGACGTGCGGTTGGCCTTGTCGAACGAAGCCTTGAAAATGATTTCGACGCCCAGCCGGCGATTGATGTCCGCCAGCGTCGCAGCGACCGTATCGAGCAATTCCGCCGATTCGATCACGCAGGGACCGGCTATAAAGAGAGGTTTTTTATCCATGATTCTATCGCTTCATTCGTTTCAAAAATTCCTCGGCGGCCGCCAAATCTTCGGGCGTGTCGATGCCGATGGTTTCCACGTCGGAAATACCCACGCCGATCCTGTAGCCGTTCTCCAGCCAGCGCAACTGTTCAAGCGACTCGGCCTTCTCCAGCGAAGATTGCGGCAAGGCCGTCACCTCGGCGAGCACCTTCGTACGAAAGGCATACATACCGATATGTTTATAGAAAGTATGTTTCGCCAGCCACTCCGACCGCTCCACCCCCCGCAGGTAGGGAATCACCGAACGCGAAAAGTAGATCGCCCGCGACTCGCCGTCGAGCACTACTTTCGGCGAATTGGGATTTTCGAGCGCCGCCAGTCCGTCCGACTCGGCAAAGGGCCGCACCAGGGTAGCGATGTCCGTACCCGGCACGTCGAAGCAGCGCATGATCGCCCGAAGCTGTTCCGGACGGATGAAAGGCTCGTCGCCCTGCACGTTGATCACGGCGTCGTACTCCCGGCCGAGCTTTCCATAAGCCTCCCAGCAACGGTCGGTGCCGCTGCGGTGCTCGGCCGAAGTCATCACGGCACGACCGCCGAACTCCTCGACGGCACGCAGGATCCGCTCGTCGTCGGTCGCCACGACCGCATCGGGCAGCACGCCGGTCACCTGTTCATACACCCGGCGGATGACGGGCTTTCCCCCGAGCATCGCCAGCGGCTTGCCCGGGAAGCGGGTCGATGCATAGCGGGCGGGAATGATCGCAACAAACTCCATAACTCGTGACTCTATCTGTTTCAAGTCGCTAAAATACGAAAAAAGCGGGACATTGCGTCCCGCTTTTCAAATTAACACGGATTATTTCTTCTCCTCGAGAGCCAAACGCAACACATCCTCGTTCGTCCGCACGTAGTGGAACGTCAGACCGTCGATGTACTCCGCCTTGATCTCCGAGATGTCCTTGCGGTTGTCTTCCGAAAGGATCAGCTCCTTGATACCGGCACGCTTGGCCGCCAGGATCTTCTCCTTGATACCGCCTACCGGCATTACACGTCCCCGCAGGGTCGTCTCTCCGGTCATGGCGATACGCTCGCGCACCTTGCGCCCCGTATAGGTCGAAACGATCGAGGTGACCATCGTGATACCCGCCGAAGGACCGTCCTTGGGAATGGCTCCCTCCGGTACGTGGATGTTGATGTCGTTCTTCTCGAACATTTCGGGATCGATACCCAACTCCTTGTGGTGCGCCATCACCCACTCGTGGGCGATCGTCGCCGACTCCTTCATCACCTCGCCCAGGTTACCCGTCAGGCTCACTTTGCCCTTGCCGGGGGTCAGCACCGACTCGATGTAGAGGATATCGCCGCCGACCTCGGTCCAAGCCAGGCCGGTGACTACGCCGACCATGTCCCCGACCTCGTACTCTTCGCGCAGGAATTTCGGGATGCCGAGAATCTTCTCGACATCGGCCTGCGTAAGCTCCGGCGTATAAGCCTCCTCGAAAGCGATCTGCTTGGCCCGGTAGCGGGCGATCTTCGCCAGGTGCTTGTCCAGCGAACGGACACCCGACTCGCGGGTATAGCCCGCGATAACCTGCTCGACGACCTCGGGCGTCAGCACCAACTGCCCCTCGGGAATGCCGTGCGCCGTCATCTGCTTGGGCAGCAAGTGGTCAAAGGCCGATCCGCACCTTCTCTTCGAGAATGTAGCCCGGAATGTTGATCATCTCCATACGGTCGCGCAGCGCCGGGTTGATGTTGCCGATGTTGTTGGCCGTGGCGATGAAAAGCACTTTCGAAAGGTCGTACTCCGTATCGAGGTAGTTGTCGTGGAACGTCGTATTCTGTTCAGGATCGAGCACTTCGAGCAGCGCACTCGACGGGTCGCCGTGATTGCTTACGGTCACCTTGTCCACCTCGTCGAGGATGATGACCGGATTGGACGACCCGCAGCGTTTGATGGTCTGGATGATCCGGCCCGGCATCGCCCCGATGTAGGTGCGGCGGTGACCGCGTATCTCGGCCTCGTCGTGCAGACCGCCCAGCGAAATACGGCCGAACTTACGTCCCAGCGCCGCCGCCACGGACTTGCCCAGCGAGGTCTTGCCTACGCCCGGAGGGCCGTACAGACAGAGGATCGGGGATTTCAAGTCGCCTTTCAGGCGATGACGGCCAAATGCTCCAACAGACGCTCTTTCACTTCGTCCAGCCCGAAATGGTCGTTCGGTCGAGCTGCTCGCGTGCGCATTTCAGATCGAGATTATCCTGCGTCACATCGTTCCAGGGCAGCTCGAGCATCAGTTGCAGATAGGTAACTTGCACCGAATATTCGGCCACGGCGGGATTGAGCCGTTCGAGCCTTTGGTGATCTCCTTCTCGAAAAGTTCGGCCACCTCCTTGGGCCAGTTCTTCTTGGACGGACCTTCTCGCGCAATCCCTCCAGGCTCGCTGTCGGCACCTTCGCCCAGCTCGTCCTGAATCGTGCGCATCTGCTGCTGCAGGTAGTAATCGCGCTGCTGCTTGTCGATCTCCTGCTTGACACGGCTCTGGATCTCGTTCTTCAGCTCGACGAGCTGCTGCTCGCGCACCAGAATCTCCAACAACTTGCGGGCACGGGCCAGCAGACCGGGAGACTCCAGCAGCGACTGGCGGTCTTCGTCCGAAAGCTCGAGGTTCGAACAGATGAAGTTGATGATTCCCCGCTTGGAGTCGATATTCTTGATGGCGAACGCCGCCTCCTTGGGCATGTCCGGCGAAATAGCGATGATACCCAGCGCAATGTCGCGGATCGAATCCACGAGAGCCTCGAACTCCAGGCTCTTTACATCGGGAGAAGAGTCGCGCAACGGCGTCACGCTGGCCTGGAAATAAGGTTCCGTGGAGACATACTCCTTCACCTCGATTTTCTCCAGTCGTTCAGAATCACCGTCAGGTTACCGTTGGGCATCTCCAGAATCTTGATAATACGGGCCGCAGTGCCGACCTTATACATATCGTCCGGCGCCGGGTCTTCGACTTCGCTTTCGCGTTGCAGCACGGCCCCCAGCAATCCGTTGCGCTCGTTCACTTCGCGCACCAGCCGGATGCTCTTCTCTCGGCCGACCGTAATCGGCGTGATCGCTCCGGGAAACAGCACCGAACTGCGCAAGGTCAATATCGGCAATATTTCGGGCACGTTGACCTCTTCCAACACCTCGTCCCCGCCCGTTACGATGGGAATGACGTGATGGCGTCCGTCCAGGACATCGGGCAGTGCCTTCAGATCGTCCATGTCGATGTTTTTTATTTTATCCTTCTTACTCATATTTTTCTCTTTTACCGAAAACAGGTGCAGCCCCGTACGTCGAACGGATTTCCTTTCGGAAAATTCCGTTTCTCCCGCCTCCCTACAGTTTCTCCTTTCCTCAATCGGGGAAGTTTTTAAGTACAGCGGGCACCTATTTCTTAAAAAATTTACAGATTTTGCAAAGATAACGATTTTCCTCCTAATTTATTTCATATTAACAGAATGTTCATAACTTTGCAAATCCTGTACAAATTATAAATATCCCACATAATATGATGCAAATCGCCGACAAATACGCCCCGCAGCAGATCGAATCCAAATGGTACGACTACTGGATGGAGCACCGCCTTTTCCATTCCGAACCCGATGAACGGGAACCCTATACGATCGTCATCCCGCCACCCAACGTCACGGGTATGCTCCACATGGGACATATGCTCAACAACACGTTGCAGGACGTACTGGTGCGCCGCGCCCGCATGCAGGGCAAGAACGCCTGCTGGGTTCCGGGCACCGACCACGCCTCGATCGCCACGGAAGCCAAGGTGGTGGCCAAGCTCAAGGCCGAGGGGATCGAGAAATCGTCGCTCTCGCGCGAAGAGTTCCTGCGTCATGCCTGGGACTGGAAAGAGAAATACGGCGGCGTGATCCTGCAACAACTGCGCAAGCTGGGCGCCTCGTGCGACTGGGAACGCACCTGCTTCACGATGGACGAAGCTCGTACCGAAAGCGTCCTGCGGGTCTTCTGCGACCTCTACGAAAAGGGGTTGATTTACCGGGGCGTACGCATGGTCAATTGGGACCCGTCGGCCCAGACCGCCCTTTCGGACGAAGAGGTGGTGTTCAAAGAGTCGCACGGCAAGCTCTACTACCTGCGCTACCGGGTCGAAGGCACCGACCGCACGATCATCGTCGCCACGACCCGGCCCGAAACGATCCTCGGCGACACGGCCCTCTGCGTCAATCCCGACGACGAACGCTACGCCTGGCTGCCCGAAGACGCCCGGGTCATCGTCCCGCTGGTGGGCCGGTCGGTGCCCGTGATCCGCGATACGTACGTGGACATCGCTTTCGGCACGGGTGCCCTGAAGGTTACTCCGGCGCACGACGTGAACGACTATATGCTCGGTGAAAAATACGGGCTCGAATCGATCGACATCTTCAACGACGACGGCACGATCAACGACAAGGTAGGGCTGTACGCCGGTATGGAACGCTTCGCCCTGCGCAAACAGATCGAAAAGGATCTCGACGCAGCCGGCCTGCTGGAGAAAACCGAAGACTACACCAATAACGTAGGTTATTCCGAACGTACCGGCGTAGCGATCGAGCCCAAGCTCTCGATGCAGTGGTTTCTCTCGATGGAGAAACTCGCCGGTCCGGCGACGCAGGCCGTCTTGGAAAATGAAATCAAGCTCGTTCCCGAAAAATACAAGAACACCTACCGTCACTGGATGGAAAATATCAAGGACTGGTGCATCTCGCGCCAGCTCTGGTGGGGCCAGCGCATTCCGGCCTGGTATCTGCCCCAAGGCGGTTACGTAGTGGCCCTCAACGCAGACGAGGCACTGGAGAAAGCCCGGGCCAAGAGCGGCGACGCCTCGCTGACGCTCGCCGATCTGCGGCAGGATGAGGACGTGCTCGACACCTGGTTCTCGTCGTGGCTGTGGCCCATCTCGGTATTCGACGGCATCCGCCACCCGAACAACAAAGACATCGAATACTACTACCCGACCAACGATCTGGTGACCGGTCCCGACATCATCTTCTTCTGGGTGGCCCGTATGATCATGGCCGGTTACGAATACCGGGGTGAGAAGCCCTTCGGTCACGTCTACTTCACGGGGATCGTGCGCGATAAAATCGGCCGCAAGATGTCCAAACAACTCGGCAACTCGCCCGATCCGCTCGACCTGATCGCCCAGTTCGGCGCCGACGGCATGCGCGTAGCGATGCTGTTGAGCTCCTCGGCGGGCAACGACGTAATGTTCGACGAGGCTCTCTGCGAACAGGGACGCAATTTCGGCAACAAAATCTGGAATGCCTACCGACTGGTCAACGGCTGGACGATCGACGACGCCCTGGCGCAAAGCGAAAACAACCGCCTGGCAATCGAATGGTTCCGTCAAGCGCTCGCCAAGACGCTGCGTCAGGTCGAATCGGACTTCGCCTCCTACCGTATCTCGGAAGCCTTCATGAATCTGTACAAACTCTTCTGGGACGACTTCAGCGGCTGGTACCTCGAAATGATCAAACCGGCCTACCAATGCCCGATCGACCGGCCGACGCTGGAAGCCACGTGCGGTTTCTTCGACGACCTGCTGCGTCTGCTGCACCCCTTCATGCCGTTCGTCACCGAAGAGATCTGGCAGGACCTGGCACCCCGCAAGGCAGGCGAGTCGATCATGGTCCAGCGTATGCCCGAAGCACGGGAGATCGACGAGGCGCTGCTGGGCCGGTTCGAACTGACGAAAGAGGTCGTAACGGCCGTCCGCAACGTCCGCAAGCAGAAAAACATTCCGCAGAAAGACCCCCTGACGCTCCGGGTGATCGCCGATGAAAACTACCCGGCGGAATACGCTCCCGTCCTGCAGAAAATGGGCAACCTCTCGCAGATCGAAACCACCCGGGAGAAAGATCCTTCGGCCGTCGGATTCCTCGTAAAGACCACGCAATACTTCGTACCGATGGAGGGCATGATCGACATCGAGGCCGAACGCAAAAAACTCGCAGGCGAACTGGAATACCTCGAAGGATTCCTCGCCAGCGTACAAAAGAAGCTCTCGAACGAAAGGTTCGTTTCGTCGGCTCCCGAGAAAGTCGTGGCCAACGAACGGACCAAACAGGCCGACACCGAAGCCAAGATCGCCGCGCTTCGGGAACAACTGGCCGCCTTGAAATAACTCATCACGAAACATTCAACTCCTCTCTCCGGCTTACAACAGCAGAGAGAGGAGTTTATACCCGACTATGCCGGAAATCACCATCTATACCGACGGCTCGGCCCTGGGCAATCCCGGTCCGGGTGGTTACGGAGCGGTCCTGATATCGGGACGGTTCCGCAAGGAGGTGTCGCAGGGTTACCGCCTGACGACCAACAACCGCATGGAGCTGCTGGCCGTCTGCGTAGCCCTCGAAATGCTGAAATTCGAAGGCAGCGACGTGACGATCTACTCCGATTCGAAATACGTGGTCGATGCCGTGGAGAAACGCTGGGTATTCGGCTGGGAGAAGAAAGGGTTCGCCGGCAAGAAGAACCCCGATCTATGGTCCCGCTTCCTGCACTCCTACCGCCGTCACAACGTCCGTTTCGTCTGGGTCAAGGGTCATGCCGATACGGTCGAAAACAACCGCTGCGACCAACTGGCCGTAGCCGCAGCCAACGACAGGGCGCACCTGCTGGAAGATACCGGGTATGTTCCGGGCAATGGAGAGTAAGCCATATAATAGCATAAAAAACCCCGAAACACGACGAAATATCCCGGGACTTTCTTAAAAACTATCCGGTCACACGGCCGTCCGAACTCGGAACGGCATTCCTCCACTCACCTCCTGCCCCTATCTCTTTAACTTACTTCCGCACATAAGCTCGCTCGATCTCCGCGATATAGACCTCGTGATAATCGTGCTGGGGATACCATTTCGTATCGCACCTGCGATCGACGAACTCTTCGGGCCGGATCTTTCCGACATAGAGCTTGCGGCATTGCAGGATCAGGCGTGCTTCGGCCGGCGCAGGCACTCCGTCGTCCGTACAGGCGACCGTCAGTCCGGCATTGCGGATCTTATCCTCCGTACGGCCGGTACGACTGCCGCAATATTCGAGAGCCGCATGGTACTCAGGTGAGAAAAACGAGAGGGTCACCCGCTCCTCGCGATCGACGAATTCCCGCGTATAACGCTGCGGACGTATCACGAACTGTGCCACAGGACGTCCCCAGATGAAGCCGATCATACCCCAACTGGCGGTCATCGCATTGCAACTTTCTCCGTTCCCGGCCGTGATGAGCATCCACTCCCGGCCGATGGCCCGGATAAAATTATCGGTAATTTCAGCGGGATCGATCTGTTTGAAATTTTCCATAATCTATTTGTTCCTTTTTGTGATTCCAACCTGTTACAAAAATAACATTCTTTTCCTAAAATCGGATCGCCGGATTGCACATCCTGATTAATTTGCTATATTTGCCCCTACTTTACCCCGAAACAATAACCGATCCGGAATCTATGTTCAAAACATACATGCGCCTGCTGGGATTCGTCAGCCCGATCTCGAAATACGCCGTTCCCTACTTCTTTTACGCGCTGCTGTACGCCCTGTTCAACACGCTCACCTACGCCATGATCCTCCCGATCATGGACACGTTGTTCGACGACAAGAACTCCTATGTCTTCCAACCCGTTTACGACTTTCCCGTGCACGGGCTCTCGTTCTCGGATATCGACGCCTCGCAGATGTTGAGCTACGTCTATACGCAACTGTTCGGGACGGATTTCACGATGTCGAAAATGCTTCTCCTGCTCGCCTGCGGTACGATCGTAATGAACCTGTTGAGCAATTTCTTCCGCTACATGAGCGCCTGGACGGTCGAAAACATGCGCGTCAGATCGCTGCAACGCATGCGCAACGATCTGTTCAACAAAATAATGGGGATGAACGCCGGATATTTCAGCGATCAGCGCAAGGGCGATCTCATGTCGCGCATCACGCAGGATGTCATGGTGGTTCAATACTGCATCACCAACACGCTGCAAGTCGCCTTCCGCGATCCGCTGCTTATTATCGGTTACGTGATCTACATGCTCCTCGTATCGTGGCAGTTGTCCCTGTTCGCCATCCTGTTCCTGCCCGTAGTGGCGCTCATTATCGGACGGATCGTCAAAAACTGCGCCACCCGGCCCTCAAAGGGCAGGAACGCATGGGCGACATGGTAAGCGTGCTCGACGAATCGCTTTCAGGCATCAAGGTCATCAAAAGTTACAACGCCACCGACTATATCCGCCGCAAATTCTCCGAGTTCAACGCCGAATTTTCGCGCCTGATGCTCTCGATGGCCCGCCGTCAGCAACTGGCTTCGCCGATGAGCGAATTTCTCGGCCTGACGGCCGTCGCGGTACTGATCGTTTTCGGCGGTTCGCTCGTCATGAACGGATCGCTTTCGGCCGGCGGATTCGTCGGCTTCATCGCCGTATTCTCGCAAATCACCCGCCCCGTGCGCTCGTTCATCGACCAGTTCGCCAATATCAACCAGGGTATCGCTGCGGGTGAACGCATCTTCGACGTGCTCGATTCCGAACCGGAAATCCAGGACAAACCCGACGCCAAGACGTTGGACGGCCTGCACGAGAAGATCGAATTCCGCAATGTACACTTCTCCTACGACGGCAGCCGGGAGGTGATCGACGGCATCTCGTTCGACATCCGTCGGGGAGAAACCGTGGCTCTGGTCGGTCCTTCGGGCGGCGGCAAATCCACCCTCAGCGAACTGATCCCCCGCTTCTACGACACTACGGGCGGCGACATCCTGATCGACGGGGTTTCGATCCGTGACTACACGCAGGAGAGCCTGCGTGCCCACATGAGCATCGTTGCGCAAGATACCGTGCTGTTCAACGACACCATCGAAAACAACATCGCCATGGGACGCCGGGGAGCGACGCACGAAGAGATCGTCGCTGCGGCCAAAATCGCCAACGCCCACGACTTCATCATGGAGTGTCCGTCGGGCTACGACACCAACATCGGCGACCGGGGCGCCAAACTATCGGGCGGTCAGCGCCAGCGCCTGAGCATCGCCCGAGCCGTACTCAAGAACCCCGAAATCCTGATTCTGGACGAAGCGACTTCGGCCCTCGACACCGAAAGCGAAAAGCTCGTCCAGGACGCACTTAACTCCCTGTTGCAAGGCCGCACTTCGATCGTAATCGCCCACCGCCTTTCGACCATCCACAACGCCGACAAAATCATCGTCATCGAACGGGGTCGGATCGCCGAGCAAGGCACTCACCCGGAGTTGATGGCTAAAAACGGCATCTACGCCAAGCTGATCGAGATGCAGAGCTTCGATTAAAAGCCGATTCCCATGACCGAAAAGGAGAAAATGCTGGCCGGAGAGTGGTTTCATCCCAACGACGCGGAACTCGAACAGGACCGCACCAGGGCCCGCCACCTCACCCATCGGCTCAACGTCACACTCAAAGACAAGGACGCGACCTATCTGGCGACGCTCCGGGAACTCTGTCCGGGGGTCGAAGCCATGATCCGCGCCCCTTTCTACTGCGATTACGGTTACAACATCTCCATCGGCAAAGGGTCCTACGTCAATTTCAACTGCGTCTTTCTCGACCTCGGGCCGATTCGCCTGGGACAACGCTGTCTGATAGGTCCCGGCGTACAGCTTCTGACGGCCGTGCATCCGATGGACGCCACGGAACGGGCTACGGGCAAAGAAAAAGGAGCGGGCATCGAGATCGGCGACGACTGCTGGCTGGGCGGCGGCGTGATCGTCTGTCCCGGCGTCAAGATAGGCTGCCGCTGCGTCATCGGCGCCGGCAGCGTGGTCACGCACGACATTCCCGACAATTCGGTCGCTGCAGGCAATCCGGCCCGCGTTATCCGCACCGCAACCGACGAATAAATCCGCCGCTTCGGAAAATCGCTCTCGGAATCCTGCAACAGCTTCCGCCACAACCCGTTGTCTGCATACAAAAAACTGCTATCCGAGATCTATTTATTCGCATTTTTTCATAACTTTGCATGTTGGTAAAATCCGCCGCCGGCTTCCCGCACGAAACAGGCGGCACACAGCGAATTCCGGCGCTGCCGAATACGACAAAGACAGGTAACAGCTCCGCATTCGGGGCTGTCCGGCGGAATCGGGCCGGATCGGATTCTGCCAGCCCATGAAAACGACGATTGAAAACAACAGGATATGAAGTTCAAAGAATATAAAGGCCTCGATCTGCCGGGGTTGGCCGCCGACGTACTGAAAGAGTGGGACGCACAGGACACGTTCCACAAAAGCATCTCCACCCGCGAGGGTCATCCCACCTTCGTCTTTTACGAAGGACCTCCCTCAGCCAACGGCACGCCGGGCATCCATCACGTCATGGCCCGCACGATCAAGGATATCTTCTGCCGTTACAAGACGCAGCAAGGTTACCTCGTTCACCGCAAGGCCGGATGGGACACGCACGGACTGCCTGTAGAGTTAGGCGTCGAAAAGAAACTCGGCATCACCAAGGAGGACATCGGGCGCACAATCTCCATAGAGGAGTACAACCGCGCCTGCCGCGAGGCGGTGATGGAGTACACGGGCCTGTGGGAAGAACTCACGCGCAAAATGGGTTATTGGGTCAATATGGACGACCCCTACATCACTTACGACAACAAATACATCGAAACCCTCTGGTGGCTTCTGAAACAGCTCTTCGACAAGGGGCTACTCTACAAAGGTTACACCATCCAGCCCTACTCGCCGGCCGCCGGCACGGGACTTTCGACCCACGAGCTGAACCAGCCGGGCTGCTACCGCGACGTGAAGGATACCACCTGCACGGCGCAGTTCAAAATCATCCGCGACGAGCGGAGCGAAAAACTCTTCGACGGAGCCGAAGGCGATCTCTACTTCCTGGCTTGGACCACCACGCCCTGGACACTGCCGTCGAATACCGCGCTGGCCGTAGGCCCCGAAATCGAATACGTGCGCGTCAAATGCCGCAATCCCTATACGGATGCCCCCCAGACTGTCATCCTGGCCAAAGAACTGCTGGGGTCGTATTTTACCCCCAAGATGGAGGGCAAGTTCGAAATCTCTCCGGTCACCTACAAGGGTCCGGACTTCGAAGGCATCCGCTACGAACAGCTCATCCCCTGGGTGAAGCCTGCGGGCGATGCGTTCCGCGTCATCCTGGGCGACTACGTGACCACCTCCGACGGTACGGGTATCGTGCATATCGCCCCGACGTTCGGTGCGGACGACGACCGCGTGGCCCGCGCCGCAGGCATCGCCCCGCTGTTTATGGTCGATAAGGCGGGCAAGAATCAGCCGATGGTCGATCGCAAGGGACGGTTCTTCCTGCTCGAAGAGCTCGACCCGACCTTCATACGCGACAACGTCGATACAGCGGCCTATTCCCAATGGGCGGGCCGTTACGTGAAAAACGCCTACGACGATTCGCTCGCCGCCGACGCGCCGACGCTCGACGTCGATCTCTCAGTGATGCTCAAGGCCGAGAACAAGGTTTTCAAGATCGAAAAGCACACCCACTCCTACCCCCACTGCTGGCGTACGGACAAACCGGTGCTCTACTACCCGCTCGACTCCTGGTTCATCCGAACTACGGCGCTGCGCGACCGGATGATCGAACTCAACAAGACGATCCGCTGGAAGCCGGAATCGACCGGAACGGGACGCTTCGGCAAGTGGCTCGAAGGTCTGGTGGACTGGAACCTCTCGCGCTCGCGCTTCTGGGGCACGCCGCTGCCGATCTGGGCTACGGAGGATTACTCGGAAATGAAGTGCATCGGCTCGGTCGAAGAGCTCGTCGCCGAAATCGAAAAATCCGTCGCGGCAAGTCTGATGAAGGAGAATCCCTACAAGAACTTCAAGCCGGGCGACCTCTCCAAAGAGAACTACTCGACCGACCGGATCGACCTGCACCGTCCTTACGTGGACAATATCGTGCTGGTTTCGTCCAAAGGCGAACCGATGCGGCGCGAACCGGATCTGATCGACGTGTGGTTCGACTCGGGCGCCATGCCTTATGCCCAGCTACACTACCCCTTCGAGCACGGCGGCGACTACTTCAAGAGCGTCTATCCGGCCGATTTCATCGCCGAAGGCGTCGATCAGACGCGCGGATGGTTCTTCACGCTGCATGCCATCGCCACGATGCTCTTCGACTCGGTAGCTTTCAAGAACATCATTTCGAACGGCCTGGTGCTTGACAAGAACGGCAACAAGATGTCCAAACGTCTGGGTAATGCCGTGGATCCCTTCGAAATACTTTCGACCTACGGCGCCGACGCGACGCGTTGGTATATGATCTCCAACTCGCAGCCCTGGGACAACCTCAAGTTCGACCGGGACGGGGTGGACGAAGTGCGCCGCAAGTTCTTCGGCACGCTCTACAACACCTACTCGTTCTTCGCCCTCTACGCCAATGTGGACGGTTTTACGGGACAGGAGCCGGAAGTTCCGATGAGCGAACGCCCGGAGATCGACCGCTGGATCATCTCCCTGCTCAATACGCTGGTCCGGAACGTCACCGAATCGCTCGAAAATTACGATCCGACGCCGGCGGCCCGTATGATCCAGGAATTCGTATGCGAAAACCTGTCGAACTGGTACGTGCGCCTCAACCGCAAGCGGTTCTGGGGCGGCGGGCTGACACGCGACAAACTGGCCGCTTACCAGACACTCTACACCTGTCTGGAAACCGTTTCGATGCTCTCCGCACCGTTCGCGCCGTTCATCTCCGACCGTATCTTCCGCGATCTAAACGCCGTAAGCGGTCGCCACACGGACGAGTCGGTACATCTTTCGACCTTCCCCGTCTGCGACTCCTCGCTCATCGACGGTGAATTGGAGCAGATGATGTCTATGGCCCAACAGGTTTCGTCGATGGTACTGGCCCTGCGCCGCAAGGTGAACATCAAAGTCCGCCAGCCACTCACGAAGATACTCATTCCGGTCCTCGACGCCGACACCGCACGCCGCATCGAAGCCGTCAAGGGGCTCATTATGAGCGAAGTGAATGTCAAGGAAATAGAACTGATCGAAAATACGACGGGACTCATCACCAAGCGCATCAAGCCCAACTTCAAGACCCTCGGTCCCAAATACGGCAAACAGATGAAGCAGATCGCAGCTCTCGTAGCCGGGTTCTCACAGGATCAGATAGCCGCGATCGAAGCATCGGCGGAAACCCTGCTGGACATGGACGGCGAAAAAATCACCGTCACCCCTGCCGATTTCGAAATCACCTCGGAAGATATGCCGGGCTGGCTCGTAGCTACGGAGGGCAAGCTGACCGTAGCCCTCGATATCACGATCACCGACGACCTGCGTGCCGAAGGTATCGCCCGCGAGCTGATCAACCGTATCCAGAACATCCGCAAGGATTCGGGCTTCGAGGTGACGGACAAAATCCGCGTGGAGATCGAACAGCAAGAGTTCGTCCTTCCCGCGCTCAAATCTTTCGCCGACTACATCGCCTCGCAGACGCTGGCTGTCGAAATCGAAGGAGTGCCTTCTCCCAGCGGCGAATTTGTCGTGGAGTCGGAGGTAGATGAGCAACCGGTCCGTATCGCGGTAACCAAAATCTGACCGAAAAAAGGAGAACCTGCACGTTTCCGGCAAAAAATTTGGAAGTAACGGGAATATTGTTTAATTTAGTATAACATTATTACAAATAAAATATTGAAACTATGGCAGAAGCAGAAAAAACCCGATACAGTGACGCCGAATTGGAAGAGTTCAAACAGCTCATTCTCAAAAAACTGGAAACAGCACGTGCGGATTACGAACTCCTGCGCGCCACGATAACCCACACCGCATCGAACGATACGGAGGATACCTCGCCGACGTTCAAGGTGCTGGAGGAGGGAGCCACTACGCTCTCCAAAGAGGAGAGCGGCCGCCTGGCGGCCCATCAAATGAAATTCATCCGCAACCTCGAAATGGCACTCGTACGCATCGAGAACAAGACATACGGCATCTGCAAAACCACCGGCAAGCTGATCCCCAAGGAGCGGCTGATGAAAGTGCCTCACGCAACCGAGTGCATCGAGGCCAAAGAAGGACGGATTCACTAAAGGATTCACCCTCCGAACGAATGTTCTTTTCGTATGGTATGAAAAGAATCCGTTCGCCACGACCGGAGATAAAAATAGGAGCGTCCCAGATAGGACGCTCCTATTTATAAAAAACATCCCGCAACTAAGTGCGGCTGCAGGATGCTTCCCTGACGGAACAATAACACTTATGAATTGGAACTTCTCTATATTCATTCGCCGGCCACGCCGCTCCGATTTTTTTTCGTCGTGATCTCGATCACCCCTTTCGCTCCCTTCTCGCCATAATGTTCGACCGCCTGCTCTCCTTTCAATACCGTCATCGCGTCGATTCGGGAGGGATCCAGTTGCGAAAGGCGATCGGCAGAAATTTCCTCGCCATCCAATACTATTAAACCGACCTGCTTCAGAGAGCCATTCTCAATCGAAACCGAATCCACTCCAGCCGTATAAGTCGCCACCGTAACTTCCTCCAAAGGCTGCGCCGACGTAGCAATAGACTTAGACACGGAAGAGTGCCCCGAGGAGGCGCCGGAAGGCTCCCTGACGACTGTCATCTTATTGCGTTTGCCCGATGCATCCGACGAATAAACAGCCAAAGTCGTACGTTCTCCGGATTCATTCGTCCCAAACTCGATCACACCGTCCCACGCCCGCTCGCCATAACGGTCCAACAATTCAAAACCGGGTTGCAGAATCCGAACCCACAGAACCTTCCCCGCATCGATCGACTTCAAATAATCATCATCGACCTGCCGGCCGTTGATCAACACAAGCGGTCGGGCTCCATTGAGCGGACGGATCGCAAATCCGTTTCCCGTATCCTTGATCCGATAAAAACCAGGACCTTCCTGGAAAGAGTTTCCATGCTCAAAACTACACTCCAAACGGCCGAACTGCCGGGCACCTTCGGTCGTCGTCACATAAACCACGCCATCCGCCGCCGCCTCGCCGTAACGTTCGACAGCCCATTCATCCTTCAAGACCGACATCGATTCGATCTCCGCTTCATTCAAAGCCTTTACCTCGGCAACTGCGACTCTTCTGCCATCGAGCAGGAAGAGCATCGAACTCAAATCGTGACCGGAAACCACGAGCGAATCGTTCGGCACAGCAACTTCGGAAATCCGCACCTTGACCTGCCCGTCCACCGGAGTATTACCGGTCTGAACCGTACCGAACGACGGTCCCTCCGGTACGGATGCGACGACAGATTCACCTGCACCGGACTTCCGGGCCTCTTTTTCGGCCAGTTTCGCAGCATCACGAGTCGTCACAAGAATCGCTCCGACACGGGCGGCATCCCCGTAACGCTTGACTAATGCCGGGTTGTGAAATACATCCTCACTGGAGAAAATCTGTATGGTTTCGATCTTGCGGGCAGGAATCTTCTCCAGATCGGTGATGGACCCCACACGCCCGTCCACAGCTACCAACGGCAACATTCCGGGACGTACTCCCTGCACGTTCCGCAATTTCAATCCGCTCACCTTATAGGTATTTTTACCATCCACCGATCGGAAACTACCCTTCAGATAACGCATCGGATTGTTGTATTTATCATAAACGGTCACCTCGAAATCATCCTCACGCGAAGCCGTTTTGGAAACGACCTCGATCACCCCGTTCCGGGCCGATACGCCGTATCTGGCGACCGTCGCTTCGTCCGGCTCGGTTACGATCCGAACGGTTTCTATCTCGTGAACGATACCGGGAGTAGTAAAAAGGTAGATATTCGACACCTTGCCATTCCACAGTACCAATGGCCGGAATTCGAACGGCATCGAATGGCTTAACTCGATCCGCTGCACCCGGTAAGTATCGGGCACACCCGTCGGTTCGAAATCGCCCGTAATATAGTGATACAAATCGGAAGGCTTCTGTTTCTCTTCGATTGTCACACGTTCCGACTCCGGACGACTCGTATAGACGATCGCACCGTAACGACCCCGATCGCCGTAGCGTCTGCGTGCCTCGCCGGAGGTCATTTGGGTAGCCGTGGCGATACTCGACGGGGATATCGCGCCCAACTGTCTGTAATCGATCTCCTCACCGTCAAGCAGATACAAGCCCTCGTCCGACAGATCAATCCAAAAAAAGGAATGAGGGCAGCCCCATCGCTCACCTCGACAGTCACCCACTCTTCCGCACCATCGACCGATTTATACCCGAGTCGTTCGAGTTTCCCGGCATCAGCAGTCAGCAACTTGGCAAACTCCTCTTTCATGTACGCATCGCGGCGGGCGACAAACTGTTCTGGCAACTCATCCCCTTCCCACACCAGGTAAAGCTCCAAATCCTCCGGATCCCACAGCGATGGATCGGCCGAACTCCAAGACTGCGTATAAGGATAAATCTGAACCCCGATCGACAACACTCCGTTCGCCGCCCGCGTACCGTATCCCTTCAGTGCCTCCGGCCCTTTGACCATCCAGGCACCAATCATCTTCTGTTCCGGCAGCCCCAAATAAGTATCCAGCGTTTCAGCCGACAACTCCTCGCCCCCGTCCATTATCAGAGGCGGATGTTTCGGATCGAAACGGAAATCTGCCGGATCGCCATAAACCGCATACACTACCGGCTCATCGGATACGGGCAGATGGGTCAGAGCAACCGACTCTTTCAAATGAAATTCCAAGGCAATGTCCGTTTCCATCGGAATTCCGAAGCGGCTACCGACTGATTTTACTTTCCGATCCGTCTCCCCTCCGACAAGGTAACACACGATCGGCTTCTCCGAAACGATCGTAAAGCGGCCCTCCGCGTCGGTCACAACCCGCCGGCCGCCGCTGCAAATAAACTCATAACCGGCCCAAGGCTTATCGTCCCGGCCAAATACGCGTCCGGTAAAGGTGTGCGCCCCCGATTCTGCCGTTTGCTTTTCAAGAGCGGTACGCTCGAGATTAGCCAGCAATTCGGCCATGGAGCCTTCGACCGGTGGCATTCCCCCTTCCGGTGTACCGACCATACGGTCGTCCGCACCAGCAGGAAGAGGCATTTCACCGTTTCCGGAATTTTTCGTAGTTTTGTCCTCCGGAAGGACATAGGAGGTCTGTGCGAAAGTGCCGAGCGCCAGGCACGCAAGCGGCAGGACATAGAGCGCCTTGGCCCTGGCCCACCTCGATGATCGTTTACGCAACATCATGGTAATTCGGTTTTTAAGGTTACTATGATTAAGGCTGTTGGCAATTGAGTACCACCTCCCGCCAACGGCCTTTTTTATCAACAGCATCTGATAATCTTTCGCATCGACCCCGCAGCGGAGCACCTGCTCGTCGGCCTCGTACTCGTGCACGGCACGCAGTTCCACACGCAACAGCCACATCGCGGGGTTGAACCACTGCAAACACCCCAGCAAATCGACCAGCAGCAGGTCCCACGAATGGCCCAACCGTTGATGCGCCTGTTCATGCACGAGGATCGTTCCTCCGCCGCAGGCATAATCCTCCTCGGACATCACCACATATTTCATCCAACTGAACGGAGCTCGAATCCGGTTCGACAACACCAATACGCTCCCGTTTCCGAGCGGTATGCGCCGGCCGCGGCGCGTCATTCGCACAACCCATACGATGTTGCATACGGTCCATCCCAACGTCGCAAATATCCCTGCAAAATAGATGATTCCGAGCAAAACGCCCCAGTCGAACGGTTCGGGAGCAGGCTCCGGCTCCTCTATTATCATCAGGTCCCGGGTATCGTCGGGGATTCGGTTTTCGAATACCATGTCCCGCCGGAAATAACTTTCCGGAATCACGTCGATCCCAGCGGTGGATACCCCGGGCAACTCCTTCTCGACGGTAATTACGCACAAAGGCAGCAAAAACGACAGCAGCAACACTCCGCACAACAACACCCTGTTCATCCGATGCAGCGTATCGCGGCTCAACAACAACTTGTAAAACAGGTAAAAAACCGCCAGGCATCCCGCAGCCTTCAGACTGTAAAGCAGAAAGGTCGGCATAGGACTATCGTTTTTCGGTTTGACTTTCGATTTGCCGGATCAGCTCGCGCAGATCGTCCACGGAGATTTTCTCCTCCCGTACGAGCGACGAAACCACCCCGAGGTAGGAATTGTCGAAATACTTGCTCACCACGCCCTTCAGCGTCTTGCGGCTGAACTCCTCCTCGCTGACGAGCGGATAATACTGGTAGGTGCCGCCATAGGCCTTGTGTCCGACGTACCCTTTCGCCTCGAGGCCACGCACCATCGTCGATAACGTATTGAAATGAGGTTTCGGTTCGGGCCAGAGCGCAACCAGCTCGCGCACGAACAACGGGCCCCGCGTCCAGAAACAACGCATCAGCTCCTCTTCTCTGGGTGTCAGCTTTTCCATAGTCGATGTCGGTTAAAGTCGAACGAAACAGGACCTGCACAAACGGCAGCACAGCTCCGCATTGCCGGCTCCTGCACAAAATCTTCTGAAACAAAGATAACTAAAAATCAATTCGACAACCGGGTATTCACACAATTATCGACCCCGAACAGATATTTTTCCATTTAACGGGCGCAAGCTGCCCGAACAGCGTCGAACAAACTCGAAACCCCGGACGAACAACGGGTACGAATACAGCGAAAGGCGCCCTGCATCGGCACCTTTCGCCTTCCCGCATCGAATCAAATGGATATTGGCACTTATCGGCAATATGCAGCATCCAACGTGCATTTGCAACAACGGCAGCCTGGCCGCCCGAGATCTTATTGATTAACTAATGATAAAAATTCGGCATCATTGCACCGATTCGGCCGCTATTTCCCGCCGCCGATTTTTTTAGCGATCAAACGGTCCACCGAATAATTTCCGGGACCCGCAATATACATCAAGACGAAAATCGCCAGATAAACCAGTGCCAGCTCTTTCACCGCAAACGGATCTGCGCCGTGAATAACGAAAAATGCAATGCACATGGTAAAGATCATCGGGATCAATGCCAGCCGGTAAAACGCACCGACGATAAATCCCAGAGAACAGATCACTTCGCCGAAGATTGCCAGCGACAGCGAAGCACTGCTGCCGATCCCGAGCGGATCGGGGAACATCGTGGACATCGTATCGAAATTACTCCACTTGGCAATGCCATGCGAAAACAACAGTCCGCCGAAAATCATGCGGGATGCCAACAAAATGCCCGATGCCTTCGCAGAACAACTTTTCGCAGGAAATAAAAATCTCAATACAGTTCTCACAATCAGTCTTTTTTATAATTGAATAGATTATTACAAAGACAATGCCAAAAAATAATTCGGAATCCGCATTGTATCCGAAGATTCCCTTCGAAAAGAAAATTCAGAGAAGGTCATGACTATAATCGCCACGGCAAGCGACAGACAATCGCCTCTCCCGACAACGTTTCGACACACGAAACAGATCCGGGATAAAACCGCACCTCATACAAAGTTGCCAAGATAAAAAAGGAATCCCCGAAAACGAGGACTCCTTGTTATGGTGAATTGATTTCCTTTCCAGCTGAACGGCTATTCGAATACTCCCGTATAGCTTTGCGGAGTGATTGCCCGCAACTCCTGCTTCACACTCTCGGCCACGTCGAGCGATTCGATGAACTCGGCGATCGATTCCCGCGTAATGTGTGCGTTGGTGCGTGTAAGCGCCTTGAGCGCTTCGTAAGGCGAAGGATAACCCGCCCGGCGCAGCACGGTCTGGATACCTTCGGCCACGACCGCCCAGTTGTTTTCCAAATCGCAGTCGAGCGCCTCGCGGTTCAGGAGCAGCTTATTGAGCCCCTTGAGCAGCGACCGCAGGCCGATGAGCGAATGGGCCATCGGCACGCCGACGTTGCGCAACACGGTCGAATCGGTCAGATCGCGCTGCAAACGCGACAAGGGCAGCTTCGAGGCAAGATGTTCGTAAATCGCATTGGCGATACCGAAGTTCCCCCTCGGCATTCTCGAAGTCGATCGGATTCACTTTATGAGGCATCGCGCTCGAACCCACCTCGCCGGCCTTGATCCGCTGCTTGAAATACTCCATCGAAATATACATCCACATATCGCGGCAGAGGTCGATCAGCACGGTGTCGATGCGTTTGAGGTTATCGAAAATCGCCGCCAGGTTGTCGTAATGCTCGATCTGGGTCGTATATTGCGAACGCTCCAGCCCCAGGCGGTCGTTCACAAATCCATTGGCAAAAGCCACCCAATCCACCGCAGGATAAGCTACGTGATGCGCGTTGAAATTGCCCGTCGCACCGCCGAACTTGGCAGGCACGGGCAGCGTGCGCAGTTGCGCCAACTGCTTCTCAAGCCGCTCGACGAAGACCAGCATCTCCTTACCCAAACGGGTGGGCGACGCAGGCTGGCCGTGCGTACGGGCCAACATCGGTACGTCGTGCCATTCGCGGGCCATCTCCCGAAGCCGGTCAAGCACCTCGGCCGCTGCGGGGAAGTAAACCTCCGCGAGCGCATCCTTGATAGTCAGCGGAATGGAGGTGTTGTTGATGTCCTGCGAAGTGAGGCCGAAATGCACGAACTCCTTGTAGGCCGAAAGGCCGAGCGCATCCATCTTCTCCTTCAGAATATATTCGATCGCCTTGACGTCGTGGTTGGTCGTGGCTTCAATCTCCTTGACACGCAGCGCATCCGCCTCCGAGAAATCGAGGTAGAGCGCCCGCAGCGCTTCGAATTTCGACTTTTCGCCCCCGGCCAGTTCCGGTAGCGGCAACTCGCACAGGGCGATGAAATATTCGACCTCGACCCGAATGCGGTAGCGAATCAGGGCATACTCCGAAAAATAATCGGCCAGTTTCTCCGTTTGATTTCGGTAGCGACCGTCCACGGGAGAAATGGCAGTAAGTTTGTTCAACAACATAATATTCCGATGCAGATTTGATTTTAGGCTTCAAAATTAGCACTTTTAATCGAGAAATCACACCGATTCTCCGGGAATGACCGATTTTTTCTACCTTTATAGAAGGCGGATATCGGTGTTTTCACTACCTTTCGGGAAGACCGGAAGCCACTCGACATAAAAAATAAACCCGTTTATTTTATTCTGTCCTCGTTTTCACTACCTTTGCAACACCTTATATCAATGACACTGAATCAATGAATCTACTGATAGCAATCATCGACGGAATCGTCGGCTTCATCCGGCGCAATCCGCTTTTCTGTCTGCTGATCTTCCTGCTGGCGCTCTTTGCCCCTTCGGTATTGGGCGGTATCGCCATGTTCGTTCTCTATGCACTCCTGGGCCTGGTCGTGCTGGCCATTATCCTCCTTCTCTCCTTCCGCTGGAGAATTTACCGCATGCGGAAAGACCTGGAAGATCAATTCGGCGGTCAGAGCTTCGGTCCCGGAGGATCCGGCGGTCCTGCCGGCAATGCCCGCGAAGGCGAAATCCATATCCGCAAAACGAAAGGTGCCGGTGAAAAACGCGTCCGCAAGGACGTGGGCGACTACATCGAATTCGAAGAAGTCCCCGCAACAGAAACCGACAAAAACAACCCGGACAAGCAGTAAAAAACGTTATGCTGAAAATCTTCGAACTGATCGGCCGTTACTTTATCCTGATGGGCAAGGTCTTCTCCCGGCCGGAGAAGCGGGCGATCTACCGCCGTCGCATCATCTATGAAATGGAGTCGCTGGGACTGAACTCGATCGGCCTGACGGCGATCATCTCCGTTTTCATCGGTGCGGTCATCACGCTCCAGATGTCGATCAACCTCGAATCGCCGTTCATCCCCAAATACATTATCGGCTACGCCACGCGGGAGACGATGATCCTCGAGTTCTCCTCGACGGTCGTAGCCCTGATCCTGGCCGGCAAGGTAGGGTCGAGCATCGCCTCCGAAATCGGCACGATGCGCATTACCGAACAGATCGACGCCCTGGAAATCATGGGTGTCAATTCGGCGTCGTACCTGATCCTGCCGAAGATCGTCGCAACCGTGCTTTTCTTCCCCTTCCTGGCGATCCTGAGTATCCTGATCGGTATTGCGGGCGGCTACCTGATTTCAGCGCTGACGGGCATCATGATTCCCGACGACTACGTGCAGGGCCTGCTGTACGACTTCCGACCCTACTCGATCACCTACACACTTATCAAAATGGCCGTTTTCGCCTTCATCATCACCTCGATTTCAGCCTTCTACGGCTACTACGCCAAAGGCAACTCGCTCGAAGTGGGGGCCGCCTCGACCAAGGCGGTCGTGGCCAGCTCGATCGTCATCATGATCTTCAACCTGATTCTCACCCAAATCCTGCTTATATGATCAAGGCAGACCATATCTCGAAATCCTTCGACGGACGCGTCGTTCTCGACGACGTCAGCGTCGAGTTCGACACCGGCACGACCAACCTGGTGATCGGCAAGAGCGGCTCGGGCAAGACGGTGCTGCTCAAATGTCTGGTGGGCCTGCACGAAGTCGATTCCGGCAGTATCTGGTACGACGACATCGACTTCACGGCCCTCGGATTCAAGGAGCGAAAGGCGATCCGCCGCGATATCGGCATGCTCTTCCAGGGCGGTGCGCTGCTCGACTCCTCGACCGTCGAGGAGAACGTCAAGCTTCCGCTCGACCTCTTCACCGAGCAAAGCGAAAAGGAGAAGATGGAACGGGTCGATTTCTGCCTCCAGCGCGTGCGGCTCAACGGAGCCAATCACCTCTACCCCGCAGAACTGTCGGGCGGTATGATCAAGCGTGCGGCCATCGCCCGGGCCATCGTACTGAATCCCAAATACCTCTTCTGCGACGAACCCAACTCGGGCCTCGACCCCCAGACTTCGATCGTGATCGACAACCTGATCCACGAGATCACCCAGGAATACGGCATCACCACGATCATCAACACCCACGATATGAATTCGGTCATGGAGATCGGCGAGAAGATCGTCTATATCCACGAAGGACGCAAGTGGTGGGAAGGAACCAAAGAGGAAATTCTGCACGCCCGCAACAGAGAGCTGAACGATTTCGTCTTCGCTTCGGCCATGGCCAAACGAGCCAAACAGATGACTCCCGACGGAGAATAACGAACTGATACGCCTGATGATCGGAAGGCCGGAAAGTTTTCCGGCCTTCCGCCGTATTCTGGCGAAATATTTGCGAGTATATTTGTTTATAAAGGATAAAGTGTATAATTTTGTTCTTCCGAAAGGGAAATCGACAACGAATATTTACCTAAAATAAAATACGTCATGTCAAAGATCAAAGTTGGTATCAACGGTTTCGGTCGCATCGGCCGGTTGGTATTCCGGGCTGCCTGCACCCACGCAGACACTATCGAAGTAGTAGGCATCAACGACCTCATTCCGGTCGATTATATGGCCTACATGCTCAAATACGACTCGGTACACGGTCGTTTCGACGGTACGGTCGAGGTAAAGGGCGACAAGCTGGTGGTTAACGGACACGAGATCCGCGTAACCGCAGAGAAAGATCCCGCGAACCTCAAGTGGAACGAAGTAGGCGCAGAATACATCGTTGAATCGACCGGTCTGTTCCTGACCCGCGAAAAGTCGGAGGCCCACCTGAAGGCCGGCGCCAAATACGTCGTTATGTCGGCCCCCTCGAAAGACGATACCCCGATGTTCGTATGCGGCGTGAACGCCGATACCTACGCAGGCCAGGATATCGTATCGAACGCATCGTGCACGACCAACTGCCTGGCTCCGCTGGCCAAGGTCATCAACGATAAGTTCGGCATCATCGAAGGTCTGATGACGACCGTACACGCGACTACTGCCACGCAGAAGACCGTGGATGGTCCTTCGATGAAGGACTGGCGCGGCGGCCGTGCGTCGATCGGCAACATCATCCCCTCTTCGACGGGTGCAGCCAAGGCCGTAGGCAAGGTAATCCCCGCGCTGGCAGGCAAACTGACCGGTATGTCGTTCCGCGTTCCGACGCTCGACGTTTCGGTAGTCGATCTGACCGTGCGTTTGGAAAAGGCAGCGACTTACGACGAGGTGAAAGCCGCCGTTAAACACGCTTCGGAGAACGAACTCAAGGGTATCCTGGGTTACACCGAGGACGACGTGGTTTCGACCGATTTCACGAGCGACCCCCGTACGTCGATCTTCGATGCCAAGGCCGGTATCGCCCTGAACGATCGCTTTATGAAACTCGTTTCGTGGTACGACAACGAATGGGGCTATTCGAACAAGATCATTATGCTGATCGGTAAGATGGCCGCATACAACAACAAATAATCCCTCGTTACACGGATAAAAAGAGGTTCTCCAAAATTTTGGAGAACCTCTTTTATTACGATCGCAACAGGTTCAGAACGGAGATCGGAAAATTGGGGCCATAGACGCATCGGCCTACGGCCGCAGGCCCGCATCACGGCTGCGACACCTTGAGCTCGATCGACGCCCCTCCCCACTGGTTGATGGAATACTCCTTATCGAGCACAGTCCGGTCGCCATAGCGAATCCGTACCTGCAACGGGAACGGAGGATGTCCCCCGATTTCGTTGTCGCGGGGCAGCGTATGAGGGATCACATAAATATAGAGCACGATACGCTCGCACGGAACGGTTTCGAGCGTAAGACTGCGATGCAGGTCCAACCCCTCCGGCGGTGCCTCCAGATTGCTCCCCATCTCAGCCACCCGGCTCTCGGCCGAGGCAAAGCCGATCCGGTTACCCGAGGCATCGAACGCCCCGCACATCAGCGCGGCATTGTAACGCCACCACTGGTCGAAGCCACTCCGGATTTCGACCGTAAATTTTTCAACGGATTTCATCACAGGACAAATATAACTTTTTTATCGCTATGTTCCACACATCCGGGCAACAATCTCTCCTGGATACACCGCCGGCAGACGGCACTCGGAATCATTCCGGCACACATCCCTGCGGGAGAGTCGCTAAAACCGGCGAAACCTTTGGTACTTTTCCGTTTTTTTCATAACTTTGCAGACTGGAAGTATCGAAATGAACGCCGCACGAAAATATTCCATCGCCTGGAAAGGCCTCTCGGAGGGAGAACATACGTTCGACTTCGAAGCGGGCGACGACTTGTTCCGGCTTTTCGAAAACACCGAAATCAAAGGCGGGCACTGCGACGTGAAGGTGAATCTTTTACGGGCGGCACGTCAGCTTCGCCTCGAGATTTCGATCCGGGGCAGCGTAGTGGTGGAGTGCGATCGCTGTCTGGGCGATTGTTCCGTTCCGATCGATTACGAAGGAGAATTGCTGGTGAAATTCTCCGACGAAGTCCGCGAATACGACGGAGATACCTTGTGGCTCTCACCCTCGGAAGATTTCGTGGATCTGACGCAATATATTTACGAAAGCATCGTCCTTTCTCTGCCCTATCAGCGGGTGCACCCCGACGGGGAGTGCGATCCGGATATGTTGGGACGCTTCCGCATCGTTTCCGAGCAGGAGTTCGAAACGATCGAGAACGAAACGCAACAGCGGGAAAGAGAGGCCTCGGGCTCCGGACAATGGACCGAACAACTGTCCGCCATCAAACAACAGATGGAGCAGGAAGAAAAAGACAAGAAACATTAAACTAATAATTGATAATACAAAATGGCACATCCTAAACACAAAATCTCGTCAACCCGCCGCGACAAGCGTAGAACTCACTACAAAGCAGTCGTTCCCACGGTCGTAACCTGCTCGAACTGCGGCGCATCGGTACTCTACCACCGGGTATGCCCCGAATGCGGCTTCTATCGCGGCAAGCTGGCTATCGAGAAGAAAGCGGCGGAATAATCTCCGCCGCCGGGTCCCTTTCGGATTTTCAGCCGAGAGCGTAATCTATTTTACTAACCAAATCTCAGATTATGTTAAAGATTGGTGTAGATGCCATGGGAGGCGATTTCGCCCCGGAGGCAGCAGTCAAAGGCGCCGTAATGGCCGTCGATGCAATCGGCGACGAATGCCGGATCGTACTCTTCGGCGACGAGGATCGGATTCGGGCAGTCCTGAAAGCGGAAAACTGTGCGGCGGACCGGTTCGATATCGTACATACGACCGAGGTGATCGAAATGGGCGACCATCCGGCCAAAGCCTTCCAGCAAAAGACCAATTCAAGCATCGTCGTCGGGTTCGGTTATCTGGCCAAAGGACTCATCAACGGCTTCGCCAGCGCCGGCAGCACCGGAGCGATGATGGTGGGTTCGATGCAGGCCGTCAAGCCGATCGAAGGCGTGATACGTCCCACGATCTCCACGGTCGCTCCGACCGTCACGGGCGGGAAAGTCCTGCTGCTCGACGTAGGTCTGAACGTCGATTGCAAGCCCGAAGTATTGGCTCAATACGGCATTATCGGTTCGATTTACGCCCAGGCTATGCTCGGGATCCGGAATCCCCGGGTCGCGGTACTGAATATCGGAGAGGAGGAAACCAAAGGCAACGCCCAAAGCAAGGCGGCCTATGAACTGATGAAAGAATCCGAAGAGTTCAACTTCGTCGGCAACGTCGAAGGTTCTCACCTCTTCTCGGGGCAGGTGGCCGACGTGATCGTCTGCGACGGTTTTGTCGGCAATACGCTGCTGAAAACCGTAGAGGGGCTTTTCCGGATTAACAAAGCGCTTAAAATCCCCGAAACTCCGTTCTGGAGGGATATGAACTACGAATACGTGGGCGGCACGCCGGTACTCGGTGTCAATGCCCCGGTAGTCATCGGACACGGATGTTCTTCGGCGCTGGCAATCAAAAATATGATTCTTACGACCGAACGTTGCGCCCAAACCGGCGTGACCGCGAAGTTGCAGAATGCTTTCAAAAACTAAACCGCTCCCCGAATGAAGAAAATTACAGCGGCAATTACAGGTGTAGGGGCCTACCTGCCTGATTATCTGCTTACCAACGACGAATTAAGCCGAATGGTGGACACTTCCGACGAGTGGATCATGACACGTATCGGCATCAAAACCCGCCATATCCTCAAGGGAGAGGGGTTGGGTACATCTTATATGGGCGCACGCGCCATCAAAGACCTGCTGGAAAAAACCGGGGTTAATCCGCTGGAGATCGACATCGTGATCTGCGCCACGGTTACCCCGGATATGTTTTTCCCCTCGACGGGCAATCTGATCGCCGACCAGGCCGGTTGTAAAAACGCTTTCGCCTACGACATTTCCGCTGCATGCAGCGGCTTCCTGTTCGCCCTGACGACAGGGTCCCAGTTCATCGAAACGGGCTATGCCAAAAAAGTAATCGTCGTCGGCGCCGACAAGATGTCCTCGATCGTCGATTACAAGGACCGCAACACTTGTCCGATTTTCGGCGACGGCGCAGCGGCCGTATTGCTGGAACCCAACAAAGAGGGTTACGGCGTCATCGATGCGATCCTCCATTCGGACGGTTCGGGCGAACAACACCTCTATATGAAAGCAGGCGGCTCGCGCTATCCCGCTTCCGAAGAAACCGTGCGCAACAACTGGCACACGATCACCCAGGACGGGCCAGCCGTTTTCAAGGCAGCCGTATCGAACATGGCCAACGTATCGGAGGAGATGATGCAACGCCACCATCTGACCGCCCAGGACATCCGCTATCTGGTACCCCATCAGGCCAACTTGCGTATCATCGACGCGACGGCCAAACGTATGGGATTGGGACGCGAGAAATGTATGATCAATATCGACCGCAACGGTAACACGACCGCAGCGACGATTCCGCTTTGCCTGTATGAATACGAAGCGGCTCTCTGCAAAGGGGACAACCTGATTCTGGCGTCGTTCGGCGGCGGATATACGTGGGGTTCCATCTATGTAAAATGGGCTTACGACGGCGAAAACTGCTAATTTTTCAAACAAAATACTTTCAAACGATGCCCGACTTTAGTCGGGCATCGTTTATTGTTTTCCCCTATGTCGAGATCAAATAATCGTATAAAAAATCTGCACGAAATAGACGTTATTTGCTTATCTTTGCATAAAGTAAAAGCCTCCGGGCAATGGCCGGTTCCGCCTCGTTTTAGACTTGCACTATTTTTGCAGGGTAAAGCGATTGACGAAGCAACGACAAAACCGGAGTTCCGGGACTCTCCGACCGAAAAAGAGAAATGTTTCGCTCGACATTTTCGACGAACGACAGCTGCGGAAGAGTTCGCGGAAAATAACGGAAAAACAGGAAATTTAACAATTTAACAAAATAGTTATGATCAGCAAGAAATTACAAGACGCACTCAATGCGCAAATCAATGCCGAAATGTGGTCGGCATATCTCTATCTGTCTATGTCGGTCGAGGCGGAATCGAAAGGCCTCAAAGGTTTCGGCAACTGGTTCTTTATCCAATTCCGCGAGGAACAGGATCACGCCCGCATTCTGATGAACTATCTGCTCGCACGCGGCGGACAGGTTCTGCTGGCTCCGATCGCCGAAGTGAGAACATCGTGGGGAAGCCAGCTCGAGGCTTTCGAAGATACGCTGGCTCATGAAAAGAAGGTTACGGCAATGATCAACAACCTGTACGACATGGCTGTTACAGAGAAAGACCATGCAACGGCAAGTATGCTCAAATGGTTCATCGACGAACAGGTCGAGGAAGAAGAGAGCGCCACGACAATCATCGACTCGCTCAAACTCGTTTCAGGAGATAAGATGGGTGTATTCATGCTCGACAAGGAGCTGGCGACTCGCACTTATACGCAGGCAGCGCCCCTGGCCGGCAAGGAGTAATCGCATTCATCCCCAAGAAAAGAGGATTGCTGAAAATTCAGCGATCCTCTTTTTTATGAAACCGCCGGCCTGCATCAAAAACGAAATTTATAATTAGGCCTCAATTTTGCAAGGATAAACAATACAACTTTAATTGTAAAAAATATGAAAAAAATCGTAGTATTGTTCGTAAGTATGTTGGTACTGGCTACGACAGCCTCGGCCGGCAACGACAAACCGATTCAGGTTTCGCAACTGCCCCAGACAGCACAGCAGTTCATCAAGAAATATTTCGGGGATCGAAAAGTGGCTTTTGCCAAAGAAGAATCCGATTTTCGGAAAAGCTATGAAATCGCGTTCAAAAACGGCGACAAGATCGAGTTCGACCGCAAGGGCGAGTGGACCGACATCGATTGCAAGTACAGCGCCGTTCCGACCGGAATCATCCCTGCACCGATCGCCAAGTACGTCGCCGACAACTATCCCGACAACAAGATCGTACAGATCGAAAGAGATACACGCAGCACCGAGGTAAAACTCGACAACAGAATGGAGATCAAGTTCGACAAACAGCATCGCGTGATCGAAATGGATTTTTAACCTCCCACAGGGAAAATGCCATTTCCTAAATTTAATCCGGCACTGCTGACAGTGTCGGATTTTTTATGCAAGTGCACATAACATCACCCTCCTGCCTTAAAATCGATCCCGGCTTTCCGAGCCTGCATATGCTGAAACTGCCGCCGAATCCGGTACAGACGTCCGTCCTTGAGCAAACGCGCCCCGGTCTGGTGAAAGCAAAAGGAAACATCGTGTTCCGCACACTGATCCCGCAGGGAGAGCACCCAAGCATAATCACAAACACGCGCTTCGGGACCCGACTCGCCGCCGACAGATACCTGTTCGATTTCCGGTCCGAGATACGGGGCCAAATCTATGGGACCTATCAGCGGGGCGCAAACGATAATCTTGTGACGAATCGGCAACTTCTGGAAAATCGGCAGCCGATAATCGGCCATCCGCTGATTCTCCACCGTGCAACCGATCGTCACATGCTCGTATCCTGCACCCCAGTCCCCGGGCAGACACTCGGACAACCGGTCGATACGCTTGGTGAAAAACATAAAATGCAGGTCCCGCCGCAAACGGATCATCTCCCATGCCTCACGGCGCCAGACATCGGCCTCGGCAAGCAGAAAGTCCGATGTAAAACAGGTAAACACCATCTCCCCGGCCGGAATTTTCCACCGGCCGTCCCGACTTCGGCGCACGGGGAGGCCGAAGGCCGCCGTTTTCGCAACGTGCCCGCCGTCCTTTTGCCAGGCAGCATCCTGACGATAAACATAACACTCCCGGCAACCTTCGCTCACACGCTGACACCCGTGCCAGGGATTCCACGATACGGACATATGAATCACACCTCGGTTTCAAGTAAAACACGCATACCCGGCCAAATCCTCATACGGACAACCTCCGTTTGCAACTCCCCCGCTCCAAATCGGCCGGCCGCAGCCAACGACCGCTCCCGCAACAACAATAATCCGAAAAACAGAGGCTTCGTCACACGATTATTCCCTCCCCGTCCTTTAACAAGAATCGCAGCAAACCGAGTATCCTGTCATTCCCCGAAAAAGATCGGGCCGACAACCTCGGTCCCGCCTTCGCCGTAACGGGCAAACAATACGCAGGCATTTACCCCGTCCGTAGTTCCAACCGGCAATTCGGATTCGCAAACGACTGCAACCCGCGAAACAGCCTGCGCCGGGAGCGATGCCGCTGCGATTTCTGCACATACAGCGATAGAACTGCCGGAAATTCATTCCCTGCCGGATTCCGACGAACGTTCCGCAGGCGAGGCAAGTACTTCGTTCATCGGAGCTTCATCGAGATAGCGCCGTTTGAAAAGATCCGCACAGAAAATAAAGATGGAGAGAAGCACCGGACCGAAGATTACCCCCATGAAACCGAAAAGCGACAAGCCGATAATCACGCCGAAAATCGTCACCAGAGGATGCGTGTCGGCCATCCGTTTCTGCAGGACGAAGCGGGCCAGGTTATCGACCTGCGTAATGACCACCACCCCCCATACGCCAAAAGCCCGACGGCTGCGCCCCAATGCCCGATCAGCCCCAGGTAAGCCGCCAAAGGCAGCCATACGAGCGCCGTTCCGAGCAGCGGAACGATCGTAGCGACACAAGTTACTACGCCCCAAAACAGCGCCCACGGCACACCGCACAACCAATAGCCGACCAGAGCGACCGCCCCCTGTATGACCGCGAGCAAGGGAATGCCGATTGCATTCGAACGGACGATCATCACCACTTCGCGCGTAAACTCCTGAGTAACCGTCCGGTTAAAAGGGATGAACTTGCGTAGATAGCTCTCCATCTCCCGACCGCCGATCAACATAAAATAGAGAACGAACAGCAGCACCACCACATTGACCGCAAAGCTGCCGATGCTCTGCAATACCCACTGCCCGGCCCGAGGCAGCAGCTCCACCAGTTTGGCGATATTATCCCCGTCCAGCAAGTTATAGCCGATCCGCTCTCGAATCAGCTCCGCCAGGTTCCGAATGGGCTGAATAACAGTCGAGGGATCGAGGGTCACATCCTGCAATTTAGCGACAAGCAACCACACGAGCAGAGACAGCGGAATCAGAAAACAGACGATGGCTTCACCGATCAGCAGCGAAGCGGCCAGGCTACGCCGCAATTTATGGCGGATCGTCAGCGCCCGCATCTGCCCGCGCAGCAGTACATAAATCGTAAGGGCTCCCAACAGGCCGCCCAGAAAGGGAATCAGTTCTACAAAAATAACCGTACCCAGCCCCAGAAGAATGACATAGAGCGAATAGCGCCAATATTTCTCCCGGATATTTTGTTTTTGGATTCTTTGATTCATAACCAAGTCTATCTATTCTCGACGCAACAAGATATATGCCGTTCGCCGTGCCGCACGCAAGTTCCGGCAGCCGACAGCCTCAAAACCACGAAAGCACTCCCTGCAAAGCAGCCACAATCGCCACGTAACGGAGCAATTTGCCGACGAACATCGCAACGGCCGTAATCCAGACATTGCTGCGCATCAGGCCGAGTACGATGGCGACGGCTTCGCCGACATAGGGCAGAAAGGTGAAAAAGCGAACAAGGCCCCTTTCCCTTCGAGAAAACGGGAAACCCGGTCGATTTTCGCCGGCTCGACCCGCAGGTAACGGGTAATCCAGTCCCGCTTGCCCAAATGCCCGATCCAATAGCAGGTCATACCGCCGAGCGTATTCCCCGAAGCGGCAGCGAACAGACAGAGCAAAGGGTCGAGCCCCATCCGCACCAGAATCACCAGCACGACCTCGGAACTGAACGGCAGGATACTCCCGGCGACGAAAGCCGAGAGAAAAAGACCGACATAACCCCAGTCGGTAAAAAATTGCGTCAGCGAAGCGATAAATTCTTCCATGCCTTCGGATTCCACCCGTTACCGAACCGATTTCGGATCGAAAAATAAAAATGTTTCGCCCGCCCCTATCGTTTTTCTTTCCGCACACGATTCCAAAATTTTTCGCTTGGTATGTTTTATGCACATACGAAAGATGGTTAATAACGAGTTAAAAAATAAAAAGTGGTATTATTTCCCGTCGCGCAGGCTCGCAGTCGCTTTGTCGTTACAAGGCTGGCGAAAGCAGGTGCGACGGTTTTTTTCACCGCAGGCTTCACGCTTCTCGCCCATGTTCCCGATCCAGGCGAATCAGCATTTTCTTATGCGGAATGCCCGCTTCCAGGTATTCGTCCGATACGACCTCGAATCCGAATGATTCGTAAAAGGGTATCAAATAGCTTTGGGCCGAAATGCGGATCGCTTCCGCCCGCCACTCCCGAACCATGTAGCCGATAGCTCGGCTCACCATCTCCCGGCATATTCCCCGACGGCGGTACGTTCGGGCAACGCAAACGCGTCCGATCGACGGTTCGGCATAAGCAATCCCACGCGGAATCATCCGCAGAAATCCGACCGTCTGCCCCTCACACTCGGCCCACAGGAAGAGAGAAAAGGGATCCTTCTCATCGGCATCGAGCGTCGTGACATGCTGCTCGAGGTAGAAGACCCGTTCGCGCAGCGAAGCTGCCGCATGCAGCTCCCCCACCGAAAGTTCCGCAAAAGGTTTTATGTGATAAACAATCTCCATATCGTGTAAAAACAGCCGCTATCGAAGACAAAAATACAAATAAGCCGAATGCAAAAGCAAATTTATTTGCATTTTGCCGAGGCGAAGTATCTAAGACGAAGTCAAAATACGAAAAAGCCGGGGCAAACACAACCGGAATCCGATTTTATCCAGGCGAAGTCAAAGATAGTGAAAGGCGAGAGAAAACGGGAACTTGTTCCCTGTTTTCCGAGGCGCATCCTATCTAAGACTATGTCAAAGATAGGAAAAGAAGAGAGGAATCGTGCGGGCTTGCACGCACAGATTGCCGAACCGCATCCTATCTTCTGCAAAGATACGGATAAGCGAGGGCAAAGCGCCCCCATTCGTATCTTACCGAACGAAAGTATCTTAGGCTTCGTCCAAGATGCGAACGAACCGAACGCAAAAGCAAATAAATTTGTGTTTTGCCGGAACAAAATATCCACAACAAAATTAAAGATACGAAGCGGCAAGCCCCTATGGAAATAAACGACGACGTCCCGCCACATAGTGACGGGACGCTGTTCCAAGAAGTCGGACCAAAGCACCTGTTCAAGTCTTGCGTGAATCCGGAGGTGCGATCTGTCCACGACAGAAAGACTTCCGCGACAAAGCGCGACGCAGAAAAATCCGCTACAGCCGGCTTCCTTCGATTTTCAGCCTCGCGGCTATCTCTTCACCGCAGCGAGCGCCTTGTCATAATCGGGCTCCTGCGTGATCTCGGGCACCAATTCGGTATAGACGACTTTGCCGTCCCCGTCGATGACCACCACCGAACGAGCCAGCAACCCTTTCAACGGGCCGTCGGTCATCAGCACGCCGTAGCTCTCATCGAACGAGGTTTTCCGGAAATCCGACACGGGAACGACATTCTCGATTCCCTCGACCGTGCAAAAACGCGCATGAGCGAAAGGCAGGTCTTTCGAAACGGCCAGCACGACCGTTCCCGGCAGCTCCGCCGCGAGTTTGTTGAACTTACGCACCGACGCGGCGCAAACGCCCGTATCGAGGCTCGGAAAAATATTCAGGATCACCTGCTTTCCACGCAAATCCTTCAGAGAAAGGGTGGAAAGATCGGTCTTGACCAATTCGAAATCGGGAGCCGCAGCTCCTGCCTTGACAAATTCACCGGCAATCTGCACCGGCTGTCCTTTGAACTTCGTTATCGACATATCGTTGTTTCTTTTTAATTATTAAACCAAACCCGGCGAAATCTTCATCCGCCCGGGGATTTAGGAGAGATGCAAAAACCGGTCCGCATTTCCCTGCAATCGAAACGAAGATACAAATTTTTCCCGAAAAAGGCAAAATTCTTTGCGAAAAACCACGAAACGAAGCGGAATAACGACCTGCCCGGATAATTTCAGCCGTTTCACGACCGATTCCCGAAACACCCCGAGCAGCGACCGGGACACCGTCTGCACGCAAAAATCACCCCGACGTCGCTCCTCCCCCGACAACCTGGACAGCCGGGAGGAAGCCCGCCAACAGTCAAAAGGAAAGAGGAAGGGAAGGCAAAACGACCCAATCCCCAATCGCCGAAACGACCTGCCCGGAAACTTCTGCCCGGATCAGCTACAAAATGCGATAGGCTCCAAACGTCCCCGAACAAAGGTATCCCGGCAAGAGTTCGTCGAACCTTCCGGAGCGCCCCACAGCCCCTGCCATGAACAGATAGCCCAATATCCGGCAGACCTTGTCTTCTAAAAATAACACTAACAGAAATCGTCCTGCCTGCCTTCTTCAGCAGGCACAAAAAAACGGAAAGGAGTCTTCTCGACTGCTTTCCGCCTTCGGAGGTTACCCTCCTAAACTACTAACCCAAACTTAAATAAATGAAGAAACCTCGCCGGAATCGGGCTATTGCTCCGACCCGGCTCCTTCAGAAAAACAAAACACGTGCCAAAAAACCGTACCGGTACGAACGGATTCCCGCACGCGTTCAAATGTTTTAAACGAAATTTCCTCGCATTAAACGACTTAATACTTTTGATGTATAAATAAAATACTAAAATCCTCGTTTAGAACAAACCGAAGCATCGAAAAAATCCTACTTTTTCACATCCTACGTAAAACCAATGCCATCACATTCATTCCTCCGCAGATCCTCTTCTCAAAGAACACCTTCTCGTAAAACCAGCAATAAAAAAGCCACTCAAAAAATTGAGTGGCTTTCATCCGATTTTCGATTTTGTGGGAGCTGAGGGATTCGAACCCCCGACCCTCTGCTTGTAAGGCAGACGCTCTGAACCAGCTGAGCTAAGCTCCCGAAAGGCAAGAAGCCTTCTTAAGCGCCTGAACAAGGACTTGAACCTAGGACCCCATGATTAACAGTCATGTGCTCTAACCAACTGAGCTATTCAGGCTTTTTCGAAAACCCGGGTTTACCCCTGTTTTCGGAGTGCAAATATATAGCATTTTTTTATTCCTGCAAAATTTGTCCCGTTTTTTTTGCAAAAACCTCGTATCTTTACGGAGAATTAATCGTATTACGAGATGTTTCGAAAAACCTGTCAGCTGACTTTTGTGCTGATTTTGAACGCTTTGTCGTGTCTGGCCCAATCCGGGCTGGTATTCGACCGGCCCGCGTGGGATTTCGGCACCATCCGCGAAACCGACGGCCCGGTTACGCATCGTTTCGTCTGCCGCAACGAAGGGGAACACCCCGAAGTGATCCTCCAGGTCACTACGACCTGCGGTTGCACCACACCCCGATATACGCGTAAACCGATTCTCCCGGGCGAGGAGGCCGAAATCACGGTAACTTACGATCCTGCCAACCGCCCCGGCAACTTTTCGCGGGAATTGGCCGTCTTTACGGCCGACCGCCGCATCGCCGCCAAACTGCGCATTACGGGTTCCGTCATCGGTCGTCCGAAGACCCCCGAAGAGCTCTATCCCATCGACTGCGGCGACGGACTGCGACTCGAAGACAATTTTCACGCTTTCACCTATATTTATAACGGCCGAACTTCGGTCGCTACCATCGGATATGCCAACCTTTCGGACAAACCCCTGACTTTGGAGCTGCGTCCCGAAGAGGCGAGCGGACTTCTTCAGGCGGACTATCCCCGCCGGATCGCTCCGAACGAACGAGGAGTCCTTACCTTCAGCTACGACCTGCCGGCGGACAATCCCCGTTACGGCACGTTGAAAGAGTTGCTCACGGTTTGTATCGACGGTCGTCCTACACGGACCGACATCTTTCTGCACGGCTTTGCTGTGGACGATCCCCGCCGGGTGGAACAAGAAAACGCCCCAAAGTGGCAAGTGAACAAAAATATTATTAATTTTGGCCCCGTGAAACGGACAGGAGCTCCGGCAGAGCGATCTCTGACACTTGGTAATTACGGCAAATCGGCCCTGATAATCCGGGCCGTAGAAACTCCGAAAGGTGTCGGATGTTCGCTTCGCGGCGGAGAGCGGATCGAACCCGGCCAGGCGTGCGAAATCGTGGTGACATTCGATGCGTCGCGGCGGGATTACGGTCTTTGGTCGGAGCGATTGATACTTATCGCCAACGACCCCGCGCGTCCGATGCAGAGCATCCGCCTGACGGCCGCTGTCGAAGAGTAAGGTACGAAGAGACCCGGCCGAAACAGGAGGCCGGACGGAAAAAGGCGGGAACTCCGACATTTTCCGGCAGACAGGCGCGGTACCGACCTGTACGGACGGAGCCGAGCGGAGAGAACGGAAACAAATAGAACCTTTTATAAAAAAGTAATGTACACAATCCTTGAAAAAAGAGTGCTCGCGGAGAACATCTATTTGATGCGCATTCATGCGCCCCGCGTAGCACGAGCGGCAAAACCCGGACAGTTTATCATCGTCCGCATCGACGAATTCGGCGAACGAGTACCCCTGACCATCTCCGATTACGACGCCGAGCAAGGCTCGGTAACGATCGTCACGCAGGCTATCGGAGCCTCGACCCGCAAGCTCTGCGCCTTGGAGCAGGGCGATGCGCTGGCCGATTTCGTCGGTCCGCTGGGGCACCCCTCGGAGTTCATTCACGAAGATCTCGACACCCTGCGCAAGAAACGCTTCCTGTTCGTAGCGGGCGGCGTGGGTACGGCTCCGGTCTATCCGCAGGTAAAATGGCTGCACGAACACGGGGTGAAAGCCGATGTCATCATCGGTGCCAAGACCAAGTCGATGCTGATCTATACCGAGGAGATGGCCCGCGTAGCGGACAATCTCTACATCGCTACCGACGACGGCAGCGAAGGCTTCAAAGGTATGGTAACGGCCCTGATCAAAGACCTGATCGACAACCGGGGCAAGCAGTACGACGTCTGCGTGGCCATCGGTCCGATGATTATGATGAAGTTCGTGACGCTCACGACCAAGGAGTACTCCCTGCCGACGGTCGTATCGCTCAATACGCTGATGGTCGATGGTACGGGCATGTGCGGCGCCTGCCGCGTCACGGTGGGCGGCAAGACCGTCTTCACCTGTGTCGATGGCCCCGAATTCGACGGGTTCCAGGTCGATTTCGACGAAGCGATGCGCCGTCAGGGTATGTACCGCACGCAGGAAGAGCGTGCCCGCGCCATCGAGCAGGAGCGCGAGAACGGTCACAAATGCCGTGTCGGGCTCGACAAATAACTACCGATCCACACACAACCGGACGTTTCCGGCAGACGAGTATGGAGCGATGCTCTGCGTCCGAATGCCGAAGGCGTCCACAGAACAATGAAAGCAAACAACTATGGCAAATAAAATTCCGCGCGTTCCCGTGCGCGAACAAGATCCGAAAGTCCGGGCCACCAACTTCGAGGAGGTGTGCTACGGTTATAATGTCGAGGAAGCCACGCTCGAAGCGTCCCGCTGCCTGAATTGCAAGAATCCCCGCTGCGTGGCGGCGTGTCCGGTGAATATCCGTATTCCGGATTTCATCCATCAGGTCGTGGAGGGTAATTTCGCTGCGGCTGCCGCCGTTATCTCCGAGGACAGCTCGCTGCCGAGCGTTTGCGGCCGCGTCTGCCCGCAGGAGAGCCAGTGCGAAGGCTCCTGCGTTTTGGGAGTCAAGGGCGAGCCGGTGGCTATCGGCAAGCTGGAGCGCTTCGTCGGCGACTGGAAAATCGAGAATGCCGACAAGATGCCCGCTCCCGACATCAAGCGCAACGGACACAAGGTAGCGGTCATCGGCAGCGGTCCTTCGGGACTGGCCTGCGCGAGCGACCTGGCCCGCATGGGGTATGAAGTGAAGATTTTCGAAGCGCTGCACAAGGTCGGCGGCGTATTGGTGTACGGTATTCCCGAATTCCGTCTTCCCAAGGAGAAGATCGTAGCCAGGGAGGTCGAGGCCGTGAAGAAGCTGGGTGTAGAGATCGAAACCGACGTGATCGTCGGCCGCACCGTGACCATCGACGAACTGATGAACGAAGAGGGTTACGAGGCCGTCTTCATCGGTTCGGGTGCCGGCCTGCCCCGTTTCATGGGCATCCCGGGCGAAAACCTGAACGGCGTGGTTTCGGCCAACGAGTTCCTCACGCGTACCAACCTGATGAAGGCTTACGATACGCATTACGATACACCGATCTATGTCGGTCAGCGCGTAGTGGTGGTCGGCGGCGGTAACGTGGCGATGGATGCCGTACGTACGGCTAAGCGCCTGGGGGCCGAAGCGACCATCGTATATCGCCGCAGCGAGAAGGAGCTGCCCGCCCGCGTGGAGGAGGTCCACCACGCCAAGGAGGAGGGGATCGAATTCCGCATGCTGACCAATCCGACTTCGATCATCGGCGACGAGAAGGGCTGGGTCGTAGGTATCAGTTGCGTCGAGATGGAGTTGGGCGAGCCCGACGAAAGCGGACGCCGCTCTCCGATCGAAAAGGCCGGTTCGGATTTCGAAATTCCGTGCGACGTGGTGATTATGGCGCTCGGCACTTCGCCGAACCCGCTGCTCAAGATGACCACCGAAGGGTTGGAAACCAACCGCAAGGGGTGTCTGGTGGCCGATGAAAAGGGTGCGACTACCCGTGAAGGGATCTTCGCCGGCGGCGATGCCGTAACCGGAGCCGCGACGGTCATCCTGGCCATGGGCGCCGGCCGTAAAGCCGCCAAGTCCATCGACGAATACATCCGTCAAAAAAAGCATTAAACGCTTGCAAGATATGAGGAAATTTTGTTTCGCCGCATTCGCTGCTGTGCTCATCGGGACGACGGCTTGTACACCCAAAGCTCCGGAGCAATTCACGGGTAAGATCGTCGATGGAACGATGAATACCGTCACGGTAGAGTCCCCGGCCGACGGAAGAAGGGTGACTTTCACCACGGAGGATGCCGATATGCAGGAGGCTTACGGCCTGCTGCTGGGCAATACGGCGACCGTTACCTACCGGGGGAAGCTCGGCGAGACGACTCCGGCTTTGAAGGTGGTGACCGATCCCGCCTATGTTACGGCCATCGGCCGCTGGGTGGAGCCCAATCCGATCGATCCCGAGCAGGAACAAGGCATTGAAATTCGGATAAACGGCGTCGCCGCTTCGATCAATATGCTGACTCTGCGCTACGAAGCTTGGGAATTGGCGCCCGAAGGAGATCGAATTATCCTGAGCGGCGTATCGGAAGGAAGCGGCGGGCCGTATCCTTTCGAGCAGACGGCCGAAATTATCGAGATGGACGGCAAGCCGGCCCTCAAAATCGATGCGGTCGTTCTGACCAAAAAAGATCTGATCTAAATTGGATGCCGTTTCATATACGGCTTGGTTCGATAAAAAAACTCACGCTTGAAAAGCGTGAGTTTTTTTATCGGGCGCCGGAAATCGGGATTCGGAAACAAAAGACGGAACTTCGTCGGGAAGGAGTGACGGAAACAGGCAAAAATGGTCGCAAAGGGAATCGACGAAACGATAAGCCGAAATTATTCCGTTTTACCGACCAACCGCTCGACCCGGTCGAGGATCATCTGTGGTTCTATGCTCCAGATACAGCGGTAATCGCCGTATTTACAGGGTTTCTTTCCATATACGGAGCAAGGCCGGCAGGCGAAATCGGTCTGCAAGACGCCTTCCTGTCCGAACCCGTAACCCAGAAAGCCGAGCCCGGGATGGGTCGCTCCCCATACCGACACGGTGGGCGTAGCCATGAGCGAAGCCAGATGCATCACCAGCGAATCCATCGACACCACGCAATCCAGGTTGGAAATGAGGTTCATCTCGTCCCCCAGCTTTATCTTGCCGTACAATGCCGTCACGTTCGGATAGAGTGCTTCCATCCGGCGGGCGAATTCGGCTTCCTCACCGCCGCCGCTGTGGACGAAAACCCGGTCGAAACGCCCGCTCAACAGACGGACGGCTTCGGCACTCAACTTTTCAGGATAGGTCTTGCCCGGCTGGGCGGAGAACGGCGCGAATCCGATCCATACATACACCCCGTTTCTCTCCCATGGGATTGGGTCGGGGGCGTTTCTCGGCCGGCCGGGGATCGGGAAAGTCGAATCCCAGGCGACGGAAGACGTCACAATAGCGGATAACGGTGTGTTTCAAAGGTTTCACACCTTCCGAACCGCGTCCCAGCCGCATGTATTTCTCGATCCGCCCCTTGTGAATTACCGAAACGGGGATTCCCCGCAGGTGGAGTGCCGCACGGACCATCTTCGAACGCAGTACGTTGTGCATGTCGGCCACCGCGTCGATCTTCAGCTCGGCCGCTTCGCGGGCGAACCGAATGGCACCCCGGATACCCCGGTGCGTGCGGCGGGTTTCGATATCCAAAAAACCGACATCCAGCCCTTCGAAAAAGGGATGGAACAGCGATTTGGTCGCAACGGTCACCTTCACCTCGGGATACGCCTCCTTCAGGGCGCGGAGCGCATGGGGCAACATCGCCACATCGCCCATCGCCGAAGTACGGATCACGAGCAGGTGCCGGGGCAGCTTTTTATTTTTTCGCGGCATAAAGCACGGGATTGAGCGCCGGATCGTTATACATCTTCATCTGTTTATAGGTCTTCATGTATTTACGTCCGGCTTCAATATCCTCGATCAACTCCTCGATCGCAGTCGAAAGATCGATCTGCTGCGACAGCAGCACATCGAGTTTTTGCTGGCAGGCAGCGCGGTGCGCCTCGTCCACATCCTTGCGGAGCACTTCCTGACGCATGTGGTAGATCTTCAGGGCCAGGATCGAGAGGCGGTCGATGGCCCAGGCCGGGGTTTCGGTATTGATACGCGCTCCCGGCTGCACGTCGATATTCTTGTATTTATCGAGCAGGTAGGAGTCGATGTACTCCACCATGTCGGTACGGACCTGGTTCGACTTGTCGATGCGGCGTTTGATCTTCAGCGCCTCGACCGGATCGATCCGGGGATCACGGATAATGTCTTCCAGGTGCCACTGCACCGTATCCACCCAGTTCTTCATATAGAGCAGGTGGTCGATCGTTCCCTCTGCATAGGGATTCGAAAGCTGATGATCCACGTCGTCGTAACGATGGTAATCGTCGATCGCCTGGGCGAATATTTTATTCGCATTTTGAGTAAACATAGTCTATCCTTTTTATTTTGTAATTATCCGAGGAAACGATTATCTTTGCAGAAGATAGGATATATCCAAGCCGGTTCGAACAAGTTCGGCTTGCCGATCGGCTTTCACTGTCTTTGCATACAAAGATCAAACAAAGGTAATGAATTTTTATCACAAAGCAATATCCCTGGCGGGTTTTGTATTACTGACCGTCCTCCCTGCGCAGGCTCAAGTGCGGCAAACGCGGGAAGAATACATAAACAAGTACAAAAAAATAGCCGTCGCCCACATGGAACGCTACGGGATTCCCGCCAGCATTACCATGGCCCAGGGCATCCTGGAATCCGATTGCGGCAACAGTTGGCTGTCACAGGCTTCGAACAACCATTTCGGAATCAAGTGCAAGCGTAACTGGACGGGCGACGTGGTCTATTACGACGACGATGAAAAGGGCGAATGTTTCCGCAGCTATCCTTCGGTCGAGGCATCCTATCAGGATCATGCCGAATTTCTCGACAGCCAGCCGCGCTACGACTCGCTCTTTTCTTATGCTCCCAACGATTATAAAAGTTGGGCCAGGGGACTGAAAGCCGCCGGTTACGCTACGGCTCTGGACTATGCGCAGCGACTCATCCGCATCATCGAAGAGAGTAAACTCTACCTGCTCGACCGCGAGGACGGACTTACCATTTACGGAGCGCAAACCGGACACCTCACCGACGACTGGTTCTCGGGCCAAAGCAACGTCGATCAAGCCGCAGCGATTGCTTCGGGGGCGGTCGATCCCGACGACTACCGCGTGACGGTCAATGCCCATAAGGGTTACAACGTCTATCGTACCAACGGCGTGAACTACATCCTGGCTCACGACGGAGATACCTTCGAGAAAATTTCCCGCGACTTCCGCATTTCGGCCCGCAACCTGCGTAAATTCAACGATGTAGGCAAAAATGCCCAGCCTGTTGCCAACGAAGTGATCTACATCGGCCGCAAGAAGAAGCGTTGGGACGGCAACGTTCTGCTGCACACCGTGCGCGAGGGCGAAACCCTCTGGTCGCTCGGACAGTCCTACGGCATCCGCACCAAATCGCTGGCACGTCTGAACAAACTCAAGGAAGGCGATGCGCTGACCCCCGGTACAACGATCAAGATACGATAATCAATCCTTCGATATAGCATGGAAAGCATACCCCTGCGAAAGAAAATCCTCGAAACCATCGTGAGCAAATCGACGCTCAAACAGAAGGTTTTCGACAACACGTTCGCCACATTCAACGACCTGAAAGAAACCCTGCTGGAGATGGCTTCCGAAATGGACGACCAGTTGGACGGACTCCTCGACCGGCGCGTGCGGCTCGAATACCGCGACCGGGGCAAGTTCGAAGCCCAGATACAGGTGGCCAACGACCTGCTGATCTTCCAGATGCACACCGACGTCTTCGAGTTCGAGCCGAACCACGTCATCTGGCAGAATCCCTACGTGCAGACGGACCGGGACAACTCCTACTGCGGCGTAATCAACATCTATAACTTCCTTTCGGACTCGTTCAAGTTCAACCGCAATGCCGACGAAGGCTACCTCATCGGCCGCATTTTCATCAACCGTGAAAAGTGCTACTTCGTCGAGGGGAAACAACAGACCTCGATGCGCCCCATGCAGTTCGGCAAAGCGGAGATCGATTCCGAGGCGCTGGTCCGCATTCTCGAATCGGCGATCTATTATGCCCTCCATTTCGACCTGCTGCTGCCCTCCTACGACGACAACAAGCGCGTGACGGTCGATCAGTTCAATACCAAACTCGATAATTCGAAATTCGTAACCGGCAAACGCCTGGGATACGATTTCGATGTGGACGACATTTAGAATCAGAAACAGATATAGAGAACCATGCTGAAAAAATTACTCCTGCTGACCCTTCTCGGCACTGCTTTCGCCGCACAAGCGGAAGCCGCCGCTCCCTCCACTTACCGCGACATCGCCCGGCTCCGTGCGATGAACCAGCGGACGCAGGGCATCCGTCCCGCAGCCGACGGAAAATCCTATACGACTCTTCGCGGCAACGCCATCGAGCGTCACAGCTACACGAAGGACGCTCCCGGCGAGCTGCTGTTCGAATGGAAGAACGACAAAGAAAACCGCGATATCGCCGACTATCAGTTTTCACCTGACGGAAAACTGCTGCTGCTCTCGATCGGCTCCGAACCGATCTACCGGCACTCCTATACCACCGATTACTACCTGAAAGACGCCGACGGCCTGCGCCCCATTCTGACCGATCTGCCCGGTACGCGCGACGCTTCGTTCTCGCCCGACGGACGGACGATCGCCTTCTCGAGCGGCAACAACCTCTACCTCTACGACATCGTCGGGGATTCCGTGCGTCCGATCACGACGGACGGTGTCTGGAACCGGATTATCAACGGTACGACCGACTGGGTATATGAAGAGGAGTGCGCCTTCACGAAGGCTTACGCTTTTTCGCCCGACGGACAGAAGATCGCCTACCTGCGTTTCGACGAATCCCGCGTACCCGTTTTCGAGATGATGCGTTACGACGGCAAGCTCTATAACGAAGCCTATTCGTTCAAATACCCTAAGGCGGGCGATGCCAATTCGGTGGTCGATCTCTACGTTTACGACCTTAAAACGGGCGAAACGGAGCGTGTCGATGTCGGTCCCGACCGGGGACAGTACATTCTTCAACCGGAATGGACGCCCGACGGACGGCTCTGTTTCCAGCGGATGAACCGTCGTCAGAACCATTTCGAAGCGGTACTGTGCAATCCGGATGGCACGCAGCAGGTGATCTATGACGAACGCTCGCCCAAATACGTCGATCACCTCAACAAGACTTTTTATTTCCTGGAGGACGGACGCTGTTTCATCGTTCGGGAGGAGACCTCGACGGGTTATATGCACCTCTACCTGTACGGTATCGGACAAGGTGTGCTTCACCCCATTACGCAGGGTGAGTGGGAAGTTACCGATTTCGTCGGATTGCGCGGCGATAAGGTTTATTACATCTCGACCGAAAGTTCGCCCCTGAAACGCGACCTCTACCGAGTTGGACTCGACGGCAAGCACAAGGAGCGCCTCACTTCCCGGCGACGGTTACTATTCGATCTATCCCAGCGCCGACCTGTCCTACTACATCTGCGAAGGCGGCGACAGCTCCGCCCCGGCCGTACCGACGTTTTCAACGCCGCCGGCAAACGGGTGCGCACGCTCTATGACAACGCACCGTTGAAGGAAGCGCTCGCGGAGGCGGGGCTTCCCGTCCGGGAGTTCTTCACCTTCACCACCGAGCGGGGCGACGAGCTGAACGGTTACATGCTCAAGCCGCTCGACTTCGACCCGGCAAAACGCTACCCCGTGCTGCTGACCCAGTATTCCGGTCCGGGATCGCAGCAGGTTGCCGAAGGGTGGGGGCCCGACTGGGAGGACGCGCTCGTCACGCATGGTTATATCGTCGTGTGCGTCGATCCCCGGGGCACCGGATATCGGGGCGAAGAGTTTAAGAAGCTCACTTACGGCAACCTCGGCCGACTGGAGGTCGAAGACCAGATTTCGACTGCCCGCTACATGGCCCGTCAGAGCTACGTCGATCCCGCGCGAATCGGCATTTACGGCTGGTCGTACGGAGGTTTCATGGCCTTGGGATGCGCTTTCAGGGGCGAAGGTCTTTTCAAAATGGCGATCGCCGTAGCTCCCGTCACTTCGTGGCGCTACTACGATTCGATCTATACGGAAAATTTCAATGGTCTTCCCGACGACTATCCGAAGGGATACGACGACAATTCGCCCGTCAATCTCGCGCACCTGTTCCGCGACGACAGCACGCGTCTGCTGATCGTTCACGGTACGGCGGACGATAACGTCCATTTCCAGAACACGATGGAGATGGCCCGTGCATTGAACAAGCTCGGGAAGCAGTACGACATGATGGTCTATCCCGACCAGAACCATTCGATGATGCCCGACGATATGATACACGTCCGCGAGAAGATGCTCCGCTATACGTTGGAAAATTTGTAACCGGCAAAAAACCGTGAAAAATCTGCTGCTGCATCCCACGCCGATCGGAACGGTCGGAATCGTCGAGAACGGTCGGGCCATCACCGACATTCTCTTCGAAGAACAACTCCCCGGGCATGCCGTCCGGCATACGACCCTCTTGCTCGAGCGGGCGGCGAAACAGTTGGATGAATATTTCGCCGGAAAACGCACCTCTTTCGATCTGCCGCTTGAACCGGAGGGAACCCCTTATCGGAAGAAAATTTGGCAGGTCCTCACGGAAATTCCTTACGGACAAACCATGACTTACGGCGAAATCGCCCGTCGGACAGGTAATCCGCAGGCTTCGCGGGCCGTAGGCGGTGCCAACCATCACAATCCGATTCCGATCGTCATTCCCTGTCATCGGGTCATCGGTGCGGGCGGCAAGCTGACCGGTTACGCCGGCGGTCTGCCGCGCAAAGAGTTCCTGCTCGCCCTCGAAAGGAACAGGCTGCCGAAATAAAAAACGAAGGCCGGAGTGAAAACTCCGGCCTTTTTCACAAGCTCTGCTCCGCATCACGCAGGCTCGAACATATCTTTGCCTACGCCGCAAAGCGGGCAGCTCCAATCGTCGGGCAGATCTTCGAAAGCGGTGCCGGGGGCGATGCCGCTGTCCGGATCACCGACTGCAGGGTCATAGATGTAGTCACAAACTGTGCAACGATACTTTTTCATAGTCCGAAAATATTTAGATTAAGTGAAACAGTATTTTTACAAATATAATACCTCTTCCGAGATTCCTCGTGTTTTTCCCCGAAAATTTACGATAATTCTGTACATGCCGGATAAAATCGCTCCGTAGGCATCGAAGCCGGGTACTACGCCGCAGCTGTCGGGCCGGACAATCCTCCGCAGGAAGCAAAGACAGCTCCGAAAGGAAGACGACAAAAAACGCCGCCGCAATCTATGTGCGACGGCGTAATATTCGCTCTTTCCACCCGGGCAGAAGAAGCCCGGTTCGAACGGATGTCTTTATTTGATGCGCTCGTAATATTCGCGGGTACGCGTATCGACGCGGATCTTGTCGCCGGTATTGATGAACAGGGGAACCTTGATCGTCGCACCCGTATTCACCGTTGCGGGTTTGAGCGAGTTGGTCGAGGCGGTATCGCCTTTGATGCCCGGTTCGGTATAGGTCACTTCCATATCGACGATCGGGGGCAGCTCGGCGGAAAGAACGCTCTCCTTCTCGGTGTGGAACATCACCTCGACGATCTGACCGTCGGCCATCAGGTCGTAATTGTCGATCAGGTTCTTGTCGATGTTGATCTCCTCGAAAGTTTCCGTATGCATGAAGTGCGCACCCAGATCGTCTTCGTAGGTGAACTGATAGGGACGGCGCTCCACACGCACCGGCTCGATCTTCGCACCGGCGGAGAAGGTATTCTCCAGCACGCGGCCGTTTTCCAGGTTTTTGAGTTTGGTACGCACGAAAGCGGGACCTTTGCCCGGTTTCACGTGCTGAAAATCTACGATCTGGAAGGTCTTGCCGTCCAATTCGATGCACATGCCGATCTTGATGTCTGCTGTAGTTGCCATAGGAATATTTTTATTTACGATTTTTCGCGGAGGCAAAGTTACGAAAAATCTGCGTAAATCGGGCAACGTCGGCTTATTTTTCCGAATCCGAATCGTTTCGTCCCGCCGATCGTCCCTCGCCGGTCCATCGGTAGCGCGGTCCGGAAATACCTAAAAGAGCCGTGACCCGCTCGGCCACCGACCGGCACAACTCCTCTATGGACGAGGGGCGGGCGTAAAATCCGGGGAAGCGGGCAACACGACGGCGCCGGCTTCGGTAAGAGCGCGGTCATATTGCGCAGGTGAATCAGCGAGAGGGGCGTTTCCCGCACGACCAGCACCAGGCGGCGGCGCTCGCTTGAGCATCACGTCCGCAGCCCGTTCGATCAAGCTTTGCGAAATGCCGCAGGCGATGCGTCCCAGGGTTCCGACCGAACAGGGAACGACCGCCATCGCGTCGTAATCGGCCGAACCGCTGGCCGGAGGAGCGAACAAATCGTCGTTGTCGAAAATGCGGATGCGAGGATCTTCGGGCAGGGTCACTCCTTCGAAATCAGCCACTTCACGGGCATGAGCGCTGTAAACGAGCGCGATTTCGGAAACCTCTTCGGCCCGGAGCAGTTGCTCGAGGCAAAGGCGGGCATACAGAGCGCCGCTGGCGGCTGTGACGGCGACGACGATTTTCATAGAGTTACAATTCGATGGTTTTGCATTTGAGCCCCAACTTCCGGATCTTGTCCAACGTGCGGGGCAAGGCATAACGCATGTTCCGGAACGATTTTTCGCTGTCGTGGAAAACCACGATAGCTCCCGGTTCGAGGTGTTTGGTTACGTTCTTCAGGCATTTGCGGGGCGAGAGCGACCGGCTGTAATCGCGCGAAAGCACGTCCCACATCACCAGCTTGTAGCGCTGCGACAACGCCCGGGTCTGCGCCGGCGTGATCCGGGCGTAGGGTGGTCGGAACAGTTCGCTGTGAATCAAATCGTTGGCGAAATCGACATCCTCGATGTAGCGTTCCAGGCTCATCCCCCAGCCTTTCTGGTGGGAGTAGGTATGGTTACCGACCTTGTGGCCCGCGTCCACGATGCGGCGGAAAAGATCGGGATAAGCCTCCACGTTTTTGCCCAGAACGAAAAACGTCGCCTTGGCGTCGTACTTCTCCAGCATCGCCAGAATCCACTCCGTGATGCCCGGCGTGGGGCCGTCGTCGAAGGTCAGGAAAACCCCCTCCGGGTCGTCGATCTCCCAGATCAGCGACGGGAACAGATGACGGATTATTTTGGGCGGCTTGAGTTTCATAGCGAGAAAAAATACTCCGGCGGAGTACGGCATCGACAAAGATAGTACAAAATCGCCGATTTTCAACAGACGATCTTCCGGTGCGTTCGTTTTATAGGCAAAATGAAAAATATGAATTCCTCCTTTGCGGAATATGCCGCTGATTCTCGAAACAGCCGACGAATTGCGTTGGGCGGAGGAGATCGCGGAATTAAAACGGTTTTCGGAAGAACAGTCGAACGGTTGCGATTCGCTTCCCGTCGAAACGGCTGTTTCGGCGGGAACTTTTGTGTGAAAATATTTGTAATCTTCGATTGTGTTTTTTATATTTGAAATAGATAAGCCACCGCAGGCTGTCTGTAAAATTTTATGCCTATGAAAAATTTGATATGGATATTGGCGGCGATTATGCTTGCAGGCTGTGGTGACAACGAAGAGGGTCAGGATATGGGGCTGCATGGCGATCCTCCCGGATATAGCCTTTTTATTTGGTCGAATGAGAGTGATCACCGGATAACGATGACGGTAACCGATCGATTCGAGAAGAAAGAGATCCTTCCCGGAGAAAGCCTGTTGCAGGAGGAGGTCGGTTTTATTATTCCTCTCAGCCTTGAGGAATACACAGGAAACGGAGTGACGGTCGTGTTCGACGATGGCTCGTACGGGGGTGTATTTTTCAGGACAGATAAGGTTGAGGCGTTCAATCCTTGTTTTGAATGTAATTATACGGTGGAACGGTCGAATATTGACGGTTATATCCCCTATGTTCGTTGGACCTACACCTTCACCAACGCCGACTACGATGCGGCCGTAGCTCGCGGGCCGATGAAGGAACAGTATAACCATACGGGAGCGACTTGTTTGCAGGCACGAAACCCGGCCGGGGAATATTTCCCGGCCGGGTTTTTGCAGGAAACTCTGCCGAAGCCGTTTGCATTCTCGAAAAATATCCCTACATTTGTAGTAAACAGATTAACCGGACCGGACTATGAAAAAATTATCGTATCTGCTGACATTGCTGCTGCTCGTTACCCTCATGACGGGCTGTAAAGCGTTCCATACTCTGATGGATTCGAAACTCAAAACCGCTCAGGGGGCACCGTACGAATTGATTGTCGTGTGCAACCAACAGTTGTGGGAGAGCGAGTTGGGGGATACGCTGCGTTCGGTGCTGTTGGCTCCGATTCCCTATCTGAACGAACGGGAACCTCTGTTCAACGTGATGCAGTTCCCGGAATCGGGATTCAAAGGTACGGTCGTCGATTACCGCAATATCCTCAAAGTGCTCGTCGATCCCTCCCTTGCGGCGGCTTCGGCCGGTGTGCAATACGATGTCACGGCTTCTCCGCAGGTCGTGGTGACGCTTCAGGGACCGACCCGGGAGGCACTTACGCAATATGTCGCGGAGCATCGTGCGGAGTTGGTGCAAACCTTCGAAGGGGCCGAGCGCGACCGCTCGATCGCTTTCGCCAACAAGTTCAATCAGACGGAATCCGGCAAGCTCGTTCGAGAAAAGTTCGGCGTGGAGATGAAGATTCCCAAAGGCTACATCCTGGCCCAACAAAGCGATGATTTCCTCTGGTTCCGGTACGAATTCCCGGCTGCGAGCCAGGGCTTCATGCTCTATTCCTATCCTTACGAAGGGAAGCAGTCCCTTTCGGAGGAGGCGTTGCTGGCTGCCCGCAACCGTTTCGCCGCCCGCATTCCGGGGCCGAGCGACGGCTCCTATATGACCACATCGAAAGTCTTTACGCCCCGGTATCGGTTTTTCCGGCTCGAAGGCAGAGCCTGGGTCGAAATGCGCGGATTCTGGGATGTCGAAGGGGATTTCATGGGAGGTCCGTTCGTAAGCTATACGACCGTCGATACGGCGACCGACCGGGTTTTCACGCTGGATTGTTATGTTTATTCTCCGAAACTTCCCAAACGCAATTATATGCGCGAAGTGGAACACTTGCTTCATCTGGTGAAATTCCCCGCAGCGACCGGTTCCGCATCTGCGACTGTCACCGCTGGCAGGCGGGAGGCGGCAAAATCAGATGCTCCGGCATCCCGGGACGCAAATCCGAAACCCGAAGCAATCTCGTCGGAATCCTGATAATCCGCCGCCCCGGTGTTGCAATTCCTGACATATCTGTTCATCGCCATCTATACGGCGACGGTTATCGGCATCATCCTGGTTGTCATTTTGGGCAACCGCAACCCGCTCAAGACGATCCCGTGGGTCGTCGTGCTGATTTTCGCTCCGGTCGTGGGATTGGTTTTCTATTTCTTCTTCGGGCAGGATCTGCGGCGCAAGCGGATTATTTCGCGCCGTACCTACAAGCGGCTCATGGTCTATGCTCTTCCGGCCCATGTGCGTCGAAGCGATGCCCCCGTTCCGGCCGCATGTCAATCCCTGTCCACTCTGCTTACCAATACTTCGCAGGCGGTTTCCTTTTACGGCAGCCGCCTGACCCATTACGGCGACGGGGCTTCCAAGATGACCGCCCTGCTCGAAGAGATCGAAAAGGCCCGCGACCATATTCACATTCTCTATTATATTTTTGTGACGATGAAACGGGTGCCCGTCTTCAGCAGGCGCTGATCCGCAAGGCAAAGGAGGGTGTCAAAGTCCGCGTACTCTATGACGACGTAGGCTGCAACGGGGTCAAGAAAGAATTTTTCCAGCAGATGCGCGATGCGGGTGCGGAGGTTCATGCCCTGCTGCATGTACGCTTTCCGATGCTGACCGACCGGGTCAATTACCGCAACCACCGCAAGATCGTGGTCATCGACGGCCGGGTAGGTTTTTTCGGCGGTATGAATATCGCCGACCGCTATGTGAAAGGACCGGGTTGGGGGGTATGGCGGGACAGCCACTTCAAGGTAGAAGGAAAGGGGGTGTATGGCCTGCAATCCGCATTTCTGGTGGATTGGTCGACCGTCGAACGCGTACATCTGGATACCTCGAAGTTCTTTCCCGAAGCCGACAACTATACCTCATCGACCATGCAATTCGCTACTAGCGGTCCGTTGGGGCCTTGGCGAACGTTGTTGCAGGGTATTATGACGGCTATCGCCGGTGCGCGACGGAGTATCTGCATCCAGACGCCCTATTTCCTGCCGACCGAGGGGCTGAACTCCTTGTTGCAAACGGCGGCATTGGGCGGTATTGACGTACAATTGATGCTGCCCGAGCGTTCCGATTCCCGGATTATCGATAAAGCCGTGCATTCGTTCATCGACGATATGCTCCGAGCCGGGGTGAAGGTTTACTTTTATACCAAAGGCTTCCTGCATGCCAAAATGCTTATCGTCGATGATCTGCTGACGGTTGTGGGTTCTGCGAACATGGATTTCCGCAGTTTCGAGCACAACTTCGAAATCAACGCGTTCGTTTACGGACAGGATTTCAATACGGCAATGCGTCGTGTTTTCGACGAAGACCTGCGCTCGTGCCGGCGGCTTATTCCTTCGGAATGGTTGCGGCGACCTCTTCCGCAGCGATTGAGCGAGTCGTTCATGCGGCTCTTTTCCCCGCTGTTGTAAGGCCGGAGGAGGCGATGACGGCGATCGGGGTTTCCGTTGTCGTCCGATTCGCAAAAAACATAGCCACACCACGGAAAGCCCGGAGCCTGTAAAAAATATTTGGAGAATCCGATTTAACTTTCTATCTTTGTAAAACAAACGTATCAGGGTTCTGACCTTCACGGGTCGGGATTCTTATTTTTTTGATAAAACCATGGCAAAAGAGATTATTTATCTGACGGCAGAGGGTTACAAGAAGCTCAAGGACGAACTCGACCATATGCGCTCGGTGGAGCGTCCGGCTATATCGGCGGCCATTGCCGAAGCACGCGACAAGGGAGACCTGTCGGAAAACGCCGAATACGACGCGGCCCGGGAAGCACAGGGACTGCTCGAAATGCGTATCGCCAAAATGGAAGATACCATTGCCAATGCGCGTATTATCGACGAATCGAAAGTCGATAAGAGCAAGGTGCAGATCTTGAGTCGGGTAACTCTTCTGAACCACAATACCGGCAAGGAGGTGATCTATACTATCGTCGCCGAGCACGAAGCCAACCTGCGCGAAGGCAAGCTGGCCATCGGCACTCCCATTGCCAAAGCCCTGCTGGGACATAAGAAAGGGGACCGGGTGGACGTGACCGTGCCTGCCGGGACGATCCATTTCGAAATTCTGGATATCAACATCTGAAATAGGGAGATCGGGGTGAGGCAATCTTTTTAGGATGTAGAAACTGTTGTTGATTATTTTTTGGTAAGGAATGCTTTCGGGCGTTCCTTTTTTGTTCGTATTTGTATGATTCCGGTGCTTTGTCAGTCGATACCGGCGATTGCTGCTATGTACGGCGGATTGCATGCAAGGGGAGTTCGGTGCCATGATCGCGCAATAAACGGAACGTCCGACCTTAAGGTCGGACGTTCTCTGTTTTCTCGTTTTGGAGGAGCTATTTTAACGATGTGCGAATTTTGCCTGTCGCATATCCATAAGATTGATATTTGACAGGCCACCACCGATGAGTTCTCCGGCGGGGCTTGCACCCTCTTTGGTCAGATTTACCATTTGGCGGATAACGGGTCCATAGTTGCCTTCTGCATCCGCTGCTACGCCACAGATGGTGTTTTCATCCCAATAGACTGCCAGCAACTGATCTACCGCATCCTTAAATTCAGGTATTCCGTAAGTAACCAGATTGTTGATTATGCTACGGTCCGAATATTCGTCCGGATTACTCAAATCGCCCATGAAACATCCTGTCCACCAATGAGCTGCCTTGTCGTTGTGGGATACTTTCAACAACAGAGCGGCATATTCTTCGAAGCCTGCGAAGTTGATGGGGTCCAATTGGGCGAGTTCTGCGCCATCGTACCATGCGTAGCTGTCGATGCTTACTTCGGCAAGCGCAGCGGTATTCTCTTCTACCGTATATGTTTCACTGATGATGAAGGGAGCGACAGGGACTCCTTTTTGATCGATGGCAACGGCCCACATTCGCAATTGATCGCCTGTCTGAAGATTCCGTTCAAATTCTACAGGACCTGTGGCCGCGAGCATGGAAACCGCCTCGGCATGCAGGCCGGTGGTGCCCATATAGTCTTTGATTTTGGATTCAAGCACTTTTTTCATACCCTCCTCGATATTTTCGCCGAAGGCCTGATAATCCTCTTCCGAGATAAGATCGAATATGTAAACGACATCGTCTGCTGACGGAACGGTGGAGAACTTGGAGGCGACAACCGAACTTAAAGTGCATTCGAATTGAACGTCGAACGTTTGGGGATCCCCTCCTTCAAGAGTCTTGAATGTTTCGGTTTTGATCGGTGTGGTCGGGAATCCCTGTTCGCATCCGAAAACCGCAATTTGATATTCCCAGCCCGGGTTGAGTTCTTTTGCTTCATACGTGAAAGGTCCCTCGTGGAGATACATGTCGAGCATACCCCAGCCGAAATAACGATCGATCAGATTTTTGATAATCCGTACCCGTCGGCACCTGGGACTGGATGTCAGCCGACAAAACATCCAGGAAGTAAACATCGCTGTTCGACGGTGTAACGGTAATCGATGCTCCTGTCTGTGTGATTGCTGTAGTTGCGATTTCGAATGTATTGGTGGATTCGGGTGCAGTCTGCGCTGTAAAAGCTTCTGCGGTAGGCTTCGTCGTCGTGTGTCCGTCGGCATCGATACCTACTGCGACGGCCCAATACTTGGCTCCCGGTTCGAGTCCTCTGGCCGTATATGCATCGTTGCCGTAAGAAGTAATGGCTTTGACCGCCTCCTCGCGGGTCATCTCCTGCTGCTCCATCATCACTACCTCGATGAAATATTGCAGGTAATCGTCAAAACCGTGTTTTTGGGATTCCAGCCAATCGGCGTCGGTGACGATATCACTGAAATAACTTTTTGTTTCGTTGCTCGGAGAAACCGTGATTTCAGCTGTCGTCGGAGTAATGTTACTTACTGATACCTTGAATGTCAGTTGATTAGGATCAGTTTGGGGGGGGGTACGTCGGTTTTGTCGTCACTGCATGCTCCGGCGAACACCGCCAAAATAAGAAAAGGAATTAAAATTTTTTTCATAATCTTATTATTTTTTAATGATTAATTCACTACTAAAATAAATAAAAGTAGTGAGAAAACAAAAAAACGGATGATTTTTTAGGATGTTAAATTTAAGTTGAAATTGGATCGATGTCTTATGAAGAGGTAACTTTGTATTCGTATTCTCGGAACTGCCGGAAGTAAAGAAACCGGTCATAGTAACTTGGGGTATGATGCTGTTGTCATATTATATTGACCATTCGAATAAATTCGGAGCCTGTGTCCGTTTATACCCGAGGAAAAGGGTATGTTTGGGATTCGAGATATTGATATTTGATTCCCTGCAGAAGCATCCCAATATATAGGTGTTTGGGAGAGTGCACCTTGCCGGGTAACCTTTTTTCATTATTTTTGCACCTGAAATGAGCGGACAAAAACTCATACGGGTATTCAATGCGGGGGCGCTGCTGCTGATCCTGCTCGCGGCCTATGCGGGCAAAAGCCTGCATACCCATCCCGATGAGTACTATCGTTACCTCACGGAGAACGATGCAAATACCACGTCGCCGGCTCTTGTGGACGACTGTGCGATTTGCCATTTCCATTTCTTCTCGTATATCCATTCTACCGACTGGGTCCTCGACAGTGAGTTCCGTTTGCTGGAAACCTTTTTCCGGCCGGAGTGTTACGATCCGGCAATCGTTGCGATATCGGGCTCGCAGCTCCGTGCGCCGCCTGCAATCGGGTAGATAAATTCGTTCCGGAACCATTCGTTTCCGGGACTATTCGACCGCACGTGCCGATCGGCGCGGCAAAACATCGTTTTCACAGGGTATTCTCTCTCATCGGCCGTATTACGGGCCGTTGCCCCTACCTGGCGAAAACAGACCCATTTTACATCTTAAAACATAGGATTATATTGTGTATCCATTTGGGAGCATAGCGCCCCGAGTCCATTCCGAGGAGGAGATTTAGGTGGACTCCATTACAGACGCAGCCACCGGCCGCGAATAAACGCCCTCGAACTCGATTCCGCGACCGTCGGATAATGGGACATTGAAGATATAATCGCCTAATTATTATAATATGAAAAAATTGATCCTCTTGGCCGTAATGTGCCTGGTTTATCATACACTTTTTGCAGACGAAACGACCCCGACTCCTAAAAGCGACGCTCATCTCTACGGCCATGTCATCGACAGCAAAACAGGCGAACACCTGCCCTATGCCACCGTCACCATTCCCGGCACGACCATCGGCACCATGACCGATGCGAGCGGGCACTATTTCCTGAAGAATCTGCCGACGGGCACTATCACCGTCGAGGCCCGCATGATGAGTTACGATCCCGTGCGCCACGAAGTAACGCTAAAAAAAGGACAGTCCCTCGAACTCAACTTCGAAATCACGGAAAACGGAATTACCATGGACGACGTAGTCGTCTCGGCCAGCCGCAGCGAAACCACGCGTCGCAAAGCCCCGGCCTTGGTGAACGTCCTCGACCGCAAAATTTTCGACAACACCAACTCGGCTTGTCTGGCTCAGGGGCTTAGTTTCCAGCCCGGCGTACGCGTCGAGGACGACTGCCAGAACTGCGGTTTCATGCAGGTGCGCATCAACGGGCTCGACGGACACTATTCACAGATCCTCGTCGATTCGCATCCCGTCTTCTCGGCACTCTCGGGCGTTTATGGACTGGAGCAGATTCCGGCCAGCATGATCGACCGCGTCGAGGTGATGCGCGGAGGCGGTTCGGCGCTCTTCGGCTCCTCGGCCATCGGCGGCACGATCAACATCATCACCAAGGATCCTGACCGTAACAGCGCCGAAGTCGGCCACACGATCACGGCGATCGGCAACAGCAGCAGCTACGACAACGTCACCTCGGCCAATGCCTCGCTCATCACCGACAGCCGTAAGGCGGGACTTTATGTTTATGGTCAGAACCGCCACCGCTCGGGGTACGACCACGACGGGGACGGCTTCACCGAGATTCCGCAACTGCAATCCCAGGCCCTCGGCCTGCGTTCGTTCTTCAAGACCAGCGCTTATTCGCGTATCACGCTCCAATATAATACCGTCATGGAGTACCGTCGGGGCGGCGACCGGCTCGACCTGCCGCCGCACGAAGCGATGATCGCCGAGCAGACCGACCACAACATCAACGGCGGCAGCCTCTCGTTCGACCTCTCGTCCGCCGACTACTCCAACCGTGTGAATGTCTATGCTTCGTTCCAGCACATCGCCCGCAAGAGCTACTACGGTTCCAAGCAGGATCCCGATGCCTACGGCCGCACGCACGACCTTACCGTGGCGACCGGCGCCCAGTACATCCATTCGTTCGACCGGTTGTGGTTCCTTCCCGCCGACCTGACCCTGGGCGTGGAATACAACTACAACGATCTGGACGACGAATCGATCGGCTACGATTATCGAACGAAGCAAAAGGTGCACATCATCGGTGCCTACCTGCAAAACGAGTGGAAAAACGAGCATTGGTCGCTGCTTATCGGCGGCCGTCTGGATAAGCACAGCCTCGTCGATCACGTAATTTTCAGCCCGCGTGCCAACCTGCGCTACAATCCCGGAGAGGGGGCGAGCCTGCGCCTGAGCTATTCGAGCGGCTTCCGTGCTCCGCAGGCCTTCGACGAGGATATGCACATCGCCATCGTGGGCGGCGAGCGGGTACGCATTCGCCTGGCGGACGATCTGCGCGAGGAGCGATCGCACAGCCTCAGCCTCTCGGCAGACCTTTACCACCGTTTCGGAAAAGTCCAGACCAACTTGCTCGTCGAAGGTTTTTACACGACGCTCGACCACGTTTTCGCCCTGCGTCCGCTGCCCGATCCGGATACGGACGGAAGTACGATCAAGGAGCGTTACAACGGCTCGGGCGCCCGCGTCATGGGCATCAATATCGAGGGTAAGGCCGCCTTCACCCGTTGGTTCGACCTGCAGGCCGGAATCACCCTCCAGCAGAGCCGCTACAAGGAACCGGAACAGTGGAGCGAAGATCCGGAGGTCGCACCGACCCGCAAGATGTTCCGCACGCCGAACACCTACGGCTACCTTACGGCCCAACTGACTCCCGTGCGTAATTTGCAGGCGGCCATTACCGGAACTTACACGGGCAAGATGCTCGTGCAGCACATGGCGGGTTCGGGTACGCCCGTCGATCGGGCCGTCACGACACCCCGTTTCTTCGACCTGAACCTCAAAGTGTCGTACGACATCATTCTCTATAAGGAGATCGCCCTGCAACTCCATGCCGGCATCCAAAATATCTTCAACGCCTACCAGAAAGATTTCGATCGGGGGGCCGACCGCGATTCAGGCTACATCTACGGCCCGTCGCTGCCCCGCAGCTGGTTCGTCGGCGCGAAGATCAGCTTCTGACGGTCTGCCGGAAGCTCTGGCGGCTCCTTGCTTCGCCGGACAGGGAATATCGTTGTCGCTCATCCGGATCGACGGCATATGGAATTTTTTTGAAAATATCGCTTTCGGAAAGTCATGATATTTTCCGGATATAAACCGAACGGAGCTGCCTGGCGGCTCCGTTCGCTCATGGCGGCCGAACGCTTTAGCAACCATTATTGCACCGATTTGCACGAGCCGCAAAACAATTTTACGGTTTTTCTCGTTTTTAATATATCGATCCATCCGTCAAAATTCGTATTTGCTGCGATTTTTGTTCTGTTCTCGAAACAGGGGTGGCTTGAATAACCGACATACGATCCCTATAACCAGATTTAACCCCGAATCGTTATGTTTAACTCCCGATCTTCCATCTCCATCTCGACGTTTCTTTCTTCACTGATTGGATCTATCATGCGCGGGCGACGCTCCGTCCGCTGCGGCCAAACGTGCGAGTACCGCAAGGCCAGACTCATCCTGACCCACGACCCGGGCGAAGAGCTGTTTCTGGGGGCCCTTCATCCGGCTGCGGCTCTTTTCCGGGAACATATCGATATCCCCGAACTCATCGCCGAACATGCTACTTATCGCAAAGTGCTCGAGGAGGCCGGAGCGAGGGTACTCACGGTACGTCAGATCCTGCTCGACGGAACCGGCGCGGACGGGAAACCCGCCGACCGGACGAAGCTGGAGAACCTGCGCCGCTTCGCGGCCGGTTTTCTCACCTTCGACACCCAGAACCTCTCTCCGGAAACAGCCGGGCAGCAGAAGGAGTACCGACAATCCATTCTCGCCAAGACATCGCCTCGGGACTTGGTTCGTATCATTCTGCGACAACCGATCATCCGGCTGTCGGAAACGCAGATCAACACGGGTCTCAAGGCCGAATATTCCGAAAACCCCGTGATGAACCTCTTCTATACGCGGGACCAATTGATAACTACTGCCAAAGGCGTCGTAATCGGACGCATGAACTCCCCGCAGCGGGAGAAAGGATGCGACATTCTGCAATTCTGCCTCGAAAAAATCGGCATGAAACCGTTGCACCGCATCGAAGGGGAGGGAGCTCATCTCGAAGGCGGGGATTTCTATCCGTTCGGCGATACGGCTTTCATCGGCTGCGGGATGCGCACCACGCAACCGGCCATCGATCAGCTCATGGAGCACGATCTGCTGGGCTGCAACCGTCTGGTCGTGGTCAAGGACCGGTTGTTCAGCCAGGCGGAAATGCACTTGGACACCTATTTCAACATTATAGACCGCAATCTGGTGACGCTCACAGCTCGGCGTATGACCACCGATCCGGATTCTCCGGATCTGTTGCTGGCCGATATTTATCTCCGAGGTGCAAACGGCGTCTATACCAAAACCGAAGAAGATGTCGGATTCGTCGAATTGTTGAGGAGCCGTATCGGTGCCGCCATCATCCCCATTTCCGAAGAGGATGCCGACCGGCTGGCGGGTAATTTCCTGACGGTCGGGTCGCGCCGTATCATCGGGGTAGCGGGCCAGTCCGAAGCCCTGCGGACCGAACTGAAACACCGAGGGGTGAAGGTCACCTGGGTCGGGCTTGACAACCTTTGCAAAGGCTACGGTGCCGCACACTGCATGACGCAGGTGCTTCGCAGACGGTGAAGACTGTCCTCCGACGTATGTAAAAAAGACACTCCGGGGAAGTGAAAAGTTTTTCCGGGAGCGACCGTTGTCGCAATGTTCCGAAAGAATATGGCCGCTGTTGCCCGGCAAGGAGCGAAATCGGCTGTTATGTTCCGTTCATACGGGTCAGACGGGAAACTTTCCGCTTCCGGATGCGGGTAAGTTTCTTATAGAATACGACTTACTTCCGACGAAATGTGCGGCGGAAGGCTCTTTCACGAAAAATCCCCGGTCGAAAGACCGGGGATCTGCTATCGTTGTCGGCAAACGCTTACAACGCCTTGATCTCGTGAAGCACCTGGTTGGTCTTGCGGACCGCAGCAGCCGATGCCTCGAATTTGGCAGCCTCCTCCTTGGTGAGGTCGAGTTTGACGATCTTCTCGATACCCTTGCGGCCGATCACGGCGGGAACACCGATACAGATGTCGTTCTGGCCGTATTCGCCTTCGAGGTAGCAGCAGCAGGGGACGATCTTCTTCTGATCATGCAGGATCGATTCGACCATCATCGAAGCAGCGGCGCCCGGAGCATACCAGGCCGAAGTGCCGATGAGTTTGGTCAGCGTGGCACCGCCGACCATCGTGCTGGCGACAGCCTCTTCGAGTTTCTTCTTCGAGGCGAATTGCGTCACGGGCACGCCATTGACCGAAGCCTTCGAAAGCAGCGGAATCATCGTCGTATCGCCATGACCGCCGATCACCATGCCGTCCACGTTGTTGATGTTGGCGCCGGTGGCTTTCGCCAGGTAACATTTGAAACGGGCCGAATCCAAGGCGCCACCCATGCCGATAATCCGGTTTTTGGGAAGTCCCGAAGCCTTGAGCGCCAGATAAGTCAGCGTATCCATCGGGTTGGCGACCACGATGATGATCGCGCGGGGCGAATATTTCACCACGTTCTCGATCACACCTTTCATAATGTTGGCGTTGGTGCCGATCAGCTCCTCGCGGGTCATGCCCGGCTTGCGGGGAATACCCGAGGTGATCACCACCACGTCCGAGTTGGCAGTCTGCTTGTAATCGTTGGTCACGCCGACGAGCTTCGTATCGAAATCCATCAGCGTAGAACACTGGTACATATCCAGCATCTTACCCTCCGACAGGCCCTCTTTGATGTCGATGAGGACCACTTCGCTCGCCACTTCGCGGCAAGCCATCACATTGGCGCAAGTAGCGCCTACGGCGCCCGCGCCCACAACTGTTACCTTTGACATAATGTTATAGTTTTAAGGCGAGTCCGACGTATTGATTTCGGATGTAAAACAAAAATACTGTCACAACAGAACACGTCGGACTCACGTTACGGTATCTTTTGATGCCGGATTCCATCCTGACACTCCCTGCCGACACCCGTCGAAAACGGGAGGCTGCGGGGTTCTATTTACATCGAACGAATATTAGCCGATCAACTCTTTGTACTGCGCGTCGGTAAGCAGCGACTCGCACTCCTTGGGATCGGTCAGTTTCACTTTGACGAGCCAACCCTCTCCGTAGGGATCGCGGTTCACGATGGAGGGATCGACATCCACTGCAGGGTTGAACTCCAACACTTCGGCGCCGACGGGAATGAAAGCGTCGCTCACGGTCTTCACGGCCTCGATCGAGCCGAAGACGTCACCGGCGGACAAGGTTTCGCCGACGGTCGGAACATCGACGAATACGATGTCGCCCAACTGGCTCTGTGCGAAATCGGTAATGCCGATAAAAGCCTCACCGCCCTCTACGCGGCACCATTCGTGGTCATTGGAATACTTCAGATTTGCAGGTACGTTCATAATTTTCGGTATTTGAATTGGTTAAAATGAAATTTATTCGCGGTCTAAAATATCATTGCAAATATAAGGTTATTTTTCGTTCGGCCAACGTTATCCTGTTATTTTTTTAACACGCAGCCCGTCCCGTCCGTTCGAGCCGTCTGCTTCCCCTCGATAACGAACTCTATCTCCCGGAACAGGTACCCTTCGGTACGGCCGTCGGGCAGCTCCACCAGCAGCTCCCCCGAAGGGCGCACGCCCCGCAGCACGGCCTCCACCGTCCGGCCGTCGGGATAACGGTACCGATGCCGCTCTCCGAGCCGGTACATCCGCCGCCGGTAGTCGGCCTGCAGCGCCTCCCGATCCCCTTTCTCGAGTTGTTCGTACCGGGCGGCCAGACAGTCGCCCAAGCGGTGCAGCACCTCCTGCCGATCGTATTCGCAGCCAGTTTCGAGGCGCATCGACGACGGGTTCGGCAACGACGGATCGAACCGGGTCTGATTGACGTTCACCCCGATTCCGACGATCGTACGCGACAGACGGTCGCCCGTCAGGTTGTGTTCGATCAGGATGCCGACCAGCTTGCGGTCGCCCGCATAGATGTCGTTCGTCCATTTGATCCGGGCGTCGATGCCGTAACCGCCGAAAAGGTCCGTCAAAGCCAAAGCCACCGCTTCCGAAAGCAGAAACTGTTCCGAAACGGGCAGGAAACGGGGTTCCCATACCAGCGAGAACATCAGGTTGCGTCCCTCCTCGCTGCTCCAGGTATGCCCCCGCTGGCCGCGTCCGGCGGTCTGCCGCTCGGCGCAGATCGCATCGCCGTGTTCGTAGCGAGGATTCCGGGCCTCGTCGTTGGTCGAGGTCGTCTCTTCGAGAAAGTGATAACGGGTCTTGTGCATCCGAAAGGTACTATACCGAAACTCCGAAATCCCGGAGCGCCGCGGTGAGTGAAGTTTTCTTGTCGGTGGACTCCTTGCGGCGTCCGATAATCAGCGCACAGGGAACGCCGTACTCCCCGGCCGGGAAACGCTTGGGGTAGCTGCCCGGAATGACCACCGATCCGGCGGGGACGTATCCCTTGTACTGTTTGGGTTCCGCCTCCGTTACGTCGATAATATGCGTCGATCCGGTAATCACCACGCCGGCGCCCAGCACCGATTCGCGGCAGATGTGCGCCCCTTCGACCACGATGGCCCGGGAGCCGATGAAACAGTCGTCCTCGATGATGACGGGGGCCGCCTGCACGGGTTCCAGCACACCGCCCACGCCCACGCCGCCGCTCAGGTGGACGCGCTCGCCGACCTGGGCGCAGGAGCCGACCGTCGCCCACGTATCGACCATTGTGCCGGCACCGACCCAGGCTCCGATATTGACGTAGGAGGGCATCAGGATCGCCCCCGGCGAAATGTAAGCTCCGTAGCGGGCCACGGCGTGCGGCACGACCCGTACGCCCAGCTCTTCGTAGCCGTGCTTGAGGTCCATTTTGTCGTGCCATTCGAGCTCTCCGGCCCGCATGGTGCGCATCTCCTGCATCGGAAAGTAGAGCAGAATCGCCTTCTTGACCCACTCGTTGACCTGCCACTGGCTCCGAGACGGATCGATGGGTTCGGCCGTTCGCAGGCGTCCCTTGTCCAGTTCTTCGATAACGGCGCGGACCGCCTCCCGCACACGGGACTCCGCAAGCAATGCCCGGTCGTTCCAGGCCTCTTCGATAATTTGTCGCAACTGATTGTCCATTCCTGTTTTTCGCTTTCGTTATTCCGGTTTCAAAGTTACAAAATTCTCCTGCGGATCGCCGGATGCCGGCAACTTTTTCGTATATTCTGCGAATATATGGAATGTTCGGACAATCTTTGCGAACAAACCTGCACGATTGCGCCGGACTTTTTGTATATTTGTCTTTCGAAACCCTTCAAATACTAAAATATGTTAAAACACGTTAAAATTACTTTGGCGGTTTTCTGTGCCGCTGCTGCACTTACCGCCTGTAAGTCATCTATGAAAATCAAACACCTGCCTTATCCCGAGGCCGAGCGTACGGAAGTCGTGGATAACTACTTCGGCACCGAAGTCGCCGACCCCTACCGCTGGCTCGAAGACGACCGTTCGGAACAGACGGCCGCCTGGGTCGCTGCCGAAAATGCCGTGACGCAGAATTACCTGGATCAAATTCCGTTCCGCGAGGCGATGCGTGCCCGCCTGACCGAGCTGTGGGCTTATCCCTGGGAGGGAGCTCCGGCTAAATTCGGGGATTATTACTATTTTTACCGCAACGACGGACGACAGAACCAGGCCGTGCTGTACCGCCAGGCTTCGCTCGACGCCGAGCCGGAGGTATTCCTCGATCCCAACACGCTCTCCGAGGACGGAACGGTTGCGCTGTCGGGCATCTCTTTCTCGGAAGATGGCCGCTACCTGGCTTATGCGGCTTCGGCTTCAGGTTCGGACTGGAGCGACATTCATGTCATCCGTACGGCGGACAAGCAACCCACGGGCGATATCGTAAAATGGGTGAAGCTCTCCAACGCAGTGTGGACACCCGACGAAAAGGGATTTTATTACAGTACGTTCGACGTTCCGGAAGCGGGCGTCTATTCTTCCCAGAACCAATATCAGAAGGTGTATTATCACACGCTCGGTAAGCCCCAGTCTTCCGATCGTCTGATTCATATGGACACACAACATCCGTTGCGCTATTTCGCTTCCAGTGTCAGCAAGGACGGCAAGTGGCTTTTCATCACGGCATCGGAAGGTACGTCGGGCAGCGAGATCCTCTACCGAAAAAGCAGCGATAAGAAGTTCAAGGTGCTGCTTCCCGGCTTTGCCAACGACCACGAGATTATTCGCGCCGAGAACGATAAACTTTACGTGCGTACCAACCTCGATGCTCCCAACTACCGCGTGATCCGCATCGACCTGAATAATCCTTCGGTGATCGAGGAGATTATCCCCGAAAATCCGAAGAATATGCTTGAGATCGTCAGCAAACCGGGCGACTATCTGATGGCTTCCTACCTGGAGGATGCCCAAAGCCAGGTTTACCAGTACGACTGGAACGGCAAGCTCATTCGGAAAGTCGAGCTGCCCGCCATCGGATCGGCAGGCGGATTCTCCGGTAAAAAAGGCGAAACGGAGGCCTTCTATTCGCTGACCAACTTCACGACACCTTCGACCGTTTACCGTTACGACCTCGCAACGGGCGAATCGACCCTGTATAAGCGTCCCGAAGTGAAATTCAACCCCGAAGACTACACTACGGAACAGGTGTTCTACACCAGCAAGGACGGCACGAAAGTCCCGATGTTCATCGTCTATCGCAACGGACTGAAGCTCGACGGCAACAACCCCTGTTACCTCTACGCTTACGGTGGGTTCCAAATCAGCCTCGCGCCCTGGTTCAACCCGGCTGCCATTATGTTCATGGAACAGGGAGGCGTTTATTGCGTAGCCAACCTGCGCGGCGGCCTGGAATACGGAGAAGAGTGGCACAGGGGCGGCATGCTGGACAAAAAACAGAACGTTTTCGATGATTTCATCGCAGCGGCCGAATACCTCATTGCCAACAAATATACCTCGTCGAAGAAACTCGCCATCGCGGGCGGTTCGAACGGCGGCCTGCTGGTGGGTGCCTGCGAAGTGCAGCGTCCCGACCTGTTCGGCGTCTGCCTGCCGGCGGTCGGCGTGATGGATATGCTCCGCTACCACAAGTTCACCATCGGCTGGGGCTGGGTCGTAGAGTACGGCTCGAGCGACGACGAGGAGCAGTTCGACTACCTCTACAAATACTCCCCGCTGCATAACATCAAGAAGGGCACGAAGTATCCTGCGACGCTGATAACGACTGCCGACCACGATGACCGTGTCGTGCCGGCCCATTCGTTCAAGTTCGCCGCCGAGATGCAGTACGCCCAGGGCGGCGACGCTCCGATCCTGATCCGCATCGACACCAAGGCGGGCCACGGCGCCGGCAAACCCGTCTCGAAGCGCATCGAAGAGGCTACCGACGTGTTCTCGTTCCTGTTCGAGAATACGGACACGCCTTACAAGACGGTCGAAACGAAATAATGCTATTCCGGTCGCATGTCCGAAGCTTCGCTGAAAACGGAGTTTCGGAAGCAGCCGGGCCGATCCCGATGCGGATCCGGAACCCGGCACGACGAAGTACCGGCCGATAACCATACTGTTTTATTGAGCGATGAAAGTTTACAAGTTCGGCGGCGCATCGGTCCGCAACGCGGACGGTGTGCAAAACCTGCTGAAGATCATCGGTGACGAACGGGATCTGTTCATCATCGTATCGGCAATGGGTAAGACCACGAATGCCTTGGAGAAGGTTTTCGAAGGGTTGCAGAAGGGCGACAAAGCCTTCTCGATGGAGCACATCACCGCGCTGAGGCAATACCACGCCGAAATCGTAAACGAACTGTACGGCGCTCCGACCCGGCTCGAGAAGATCGAACGGCTTTTCGGGGAGCTCGAACAGGTGGCGACCGAAACGGTCTATCGTCCGGAAGACGCCGAGCTGTGGTACGACACCGTCGTCGCTTTCGGCGAGCTGATCTCGACGACGATCATTTCGGGAGTACCTCTCCGAACGGGGTATCGACAATTGCTGGCTCGATATGCGACGCTGCTTCCGCACCGAACAGCGACACAAGGACGCCTCGGTCGATATCGCCGCATCGCGGACTCTGCTGCGCAACGCCATGAAACAGTCGAAGGCCCGTATTTTCATCGGGCAGGGCTTTATCGGAGGTGCTCCGGACGGCACGACCACGACCCTGGGACGCGAAGGTTCGGATTACTCGGCAGCGGTGGCGGCCAATATCCTCGACGCGGAATCCATGTCGGTATGGAAAGACGTGGACGGCATCCTGAATGCCGACCCGAAGGTTTTCCCCGATGCGGTGCAGATCGCGGAACTGAACTACCTGGACACCATCGAGCTGGCTTACAGCGGGGCACAGATCATCCATCCCAAGACGATCAAACCGCTGCAAAACAAGAACATCCCGCTCTACGTGCGGCCTTTCGGGGACAAGCGAAAACCGGGCACGGTGATTCGCCGTATGTCGGCGCCGATCGAGGTTCCGATTCTGATCCTGAAGAAGGATCAGGTATTGCTGACGATCCGTTCGCGGGACTTTTCCTTCGTGCTCGAAGAGAAATTCGCGGCGATCTTCTCCCTGCTGGAGCGACACCGTATCAAGGTCAATCTGGTGCATAACTCGGCGGTGAACCTCAGCCTCTGCGTGGATAACTCCTGGCATATCGACGAGGCGATTCAAGCCCTCCGAAACGAGGAGTTCGACGTAATGAAGGTCGAGAACATGGAGCTGCTCACCATCCGGGGCTATAACGGCGATTTGATGGAGCGATATGCTTCGGGGCCGGAGGTTTTTCTGTTGCAGAGAACTCAATCGACGGCCCGTATTGTCCGGAAAAACCGGTAGTCCAACTTCGAAAAAAGACGCTAAAATAAAAGAAGAGAAGTGGGGTCGATGTTGGACGAATACAAGAAAAACATTAGAAAACCGAATCCGGAGGAGCTACGACTCATTAAGTTTTTGGTACAAAAGGCATCTTTGAATATGTCCGAGGGCTGGGAAAGATCTTTGACTGTTTCTTGTTTGAATGATGGAGGAATGGGCAGTATGAAATTATATATGTCTTTACCGCCGAAAGAAATAATATCAACGATTTTTGTCAGTGAGTGCTCTTTTAAGGATTCTGATGGAATAGATGTGTTAGCCTCATTATATCTCGATCAAGATCATGAGATTTGTGAAGTGGATATTTGGAAAGCTGATTTTTCTCCTTTGATAAGGATCTCTTCGGATATTAGCTTATAAAACGGAGGAACATGGGAGATTTGGGATATTCGAAGCATGCATTTCGTGTAAATGGTGAAACTTATTATCCTGGAAAATTATGAAAAAATTAATAATTTTATTGATCAGTCTTTTCTTCATTGCCTCCTGTGCCGTTGTAAAATCCAGCAGAATAGTTGGAAAATGTTACTTGGGTTATCCTTATCGCCAGATTATGGTATTCATTTGTATGCTGAGTTTTATGCCGATAGTACGTTTTTATATAGGTCAGCTGGCTGTTATGATATAATCGGCCATTGGTACATAAGCGGTGATACAGTGATTTTATCTTCGCCAAATTTCAATGTCGAAACTCGTCCTATTGATCTTTATATTTTTGCAGAAGAAGAGATTACAGATTGGCGTTTTCCTGATGAGTATTATAAATTTACGGATATGGAGGGTAATAGAGATGCATATATTATTAAAGGAGATACTTTATATCCTGTACTGAAAAACGGGAAGTCTCTAATAGAATATTTGTACGCAATACCGAAACCGGGCCCTGAATTAGGTCTATATAATAGAGGAATTTATTTTGGGCCGAAAAAAGATAAGTAATCTTTGATTGTTACTGCCGGACTTAATGTCCGGCAGTTTTCTTTTGTAGATTGGTGAATTTTATCTATCTTTCTACAAAGAAAAAATGTAATTATGAAACGACTAATAATTTTGTTAATCGGACTTTTCTTTATTGTTTCCTGTTGTAGTGTCAGGCCCGGCAAACTGACCGGTAAATGGTTTCGAAGTACAACTTGTGTAGATGATGCAAGAACTCCTGGATTATATGTTTACTTTTATCCTGATGGCGGCTTTTTGTACCAAATGGCCTATGCTGACGGAGCTACAGGTGCTTGGCGAATCGAAGGCGATACTGTTATTTTATGGTCTCCGGATTTCAGTATCGTGTTGGATAGTGTTTTGCTGCCGTACGGCCCACGCTGTTGGCCTAATTTGAATAAATATACAGATGCTACAGATGATAATAGAGATCGCTACCTTGTTCGGGGGAATAAACTATATCCCATCATGAAAGATGGGATTAATGAACTTCCTCTTGTAAAAATTTCAAAAAAACAAGCAAAAATAGAACTACAAGATTATCCATTTTATTACAATGTGAAAGATTAATTAAAGATTGTCTAACAAATCCGTGAAATTGAAAGCCCCCCCCCTGTCAGAGTGCATTCTGACAGAGGTGAAAATGTTAGAATCGGACTTGTTAGGCAGCCCGTTTTAATTTTTGGCATTTTGGTAGTGCCCGAACGCACGTTTACCGTCGCCGAAAGCCGCGGACGATCGAAAAAATCGTTTCGGAGGCAGGAACCTCGCCCTGCTGTTTCATCCGCCAGATCGTACGTACCATATACCGCTCGATGTCCCGGTAGAGCCGTTTGAAAAGAGGGCAGTCCTGATAATTCTCGTTGTCGAGCAGCACGTCCCGGATCGATCGCTGGGTATTGGTGTAATTGCTCATTTCGTTTTTCAGCGCCACGCCCTCCTTTTTCGAGGCAGTGATTCGCGCCGCAGTCATCTGACGCAGTTTTTCGCATACGGTTTCCAGTAGCACCATCACCACGTTGTCCATCAACGTGTGCCCGTGCATATAGAGATAGGTCGTTTCGGGCGTTACCCCGAGCCGACCGAGTTGTGCGGCGAAATCGTCCAACTCCGCCGCCTGTTTGGGATGCTTGCTGGCGAGCGTTTGCTCGCGGCGGGCGACATTGCGCTGTAACCAGGCGATCGTCCGGGCCCCGTTATCCTCCAAATCGAGGTAGTTGAGCCTTACCGAAGACTTGAAATCGACAAGAGTGAACACATGCTCGTCCGACAGCTTCGCCGAATAGGCATACCAGAGAAAAAGACGGTAAATCGTGCGGGAATAGTCGGCCATGAAGCGTTCGAAATCGAAGATTCGGGTATCGTTCTTGGTCGCCTTGACGCAGACGTTGTGCAGCGAGGGAGCATAGCAGAGGTAATTCTCCGTGGCATAGGTGTAAGTATGGAACATATACCGTGAGTCGCGGATCAGGCGCGATTGCTCTGTCGCTCCGTTGAACAGGAAATCGAAATCCGAATCCACGCAAAGCAACATTCTCTCCGACGATTCGGGAATCATCGACATCAGCACCTTCTTGCCTTTGGGCAGGTCTTTGCGGGTCGGCACCGATATTTCGAAATAGAGGTAAGGATTGGAGAAACAGTCGAAGACGCCCCGCCAGAAAGCCACGTCCTCATAACCTTCGACGAAGACCTTCACGACTCGCAGCGACGGGTCGCCCGGTAGCGGCCGGGGCAGCGGACCGTCGTTTTTCCTGGCAAACGGATTGATCCGCCGCAGTTTATCGGTGATTTTTCTCATGTCGTTTTACAAAGGTAGTAAAAATGAGGGCAGAATAAACAAACTTGTTTGTTTTATTCTGCCGAAGTCAATTATATTTTTCAATGCCCCTTTATCCGATGGTCGCAGCATCGAATCCGCAGGATGCTTATTCGCGGCCCGGGCCGTGTCTGTAATACCGACGTTCCCCTGAATTCCCTCCTTGGGAGGGGACTTAGGAAGCTCGGTTCTCAAAGAGGTTCCTAAAGTACATAATCACGTTCGAAAAATATGTTTTGATTTCATGCTATCTATTACATAAAGTCGGGAGGAAGTAATAGTCATAGCATCAGGTCTTTCTTTTGCAATTTCACGGATTTTATAAATCAAGTTGCTAATTTAGCTCCGGGAGAATACTTATACGAAAAAGGAGAATTTCATAAAATATAAGGAATAAGAAAGTCGAAAGAGTCGGATTGGATTTCCCCGTTCAATAATTATATTTTGATGTTCTGTTTTATTACTATTATTGTTCTATTTCTTGCATTATGGGCAAGAACCGGGTTTATCAGTCTTTAACTTAGCTCGTAACTATGAGCATGCCCGGAAACCTTCTGATTCCCGAGGCTTATCTATTTGGACCGTTGAAGTAAAAATTATTTGTCGGAACAAGCATTGTGCGCATGTCCGATCGATTTTGTCGGGTTGGATGAACGAGATCTTAAAAGAAAAGAACGATTGAAAGGAGTAATAGTAATCGTAGAAAGAGTTGAAATAGGAGATGATCTGGTTGTATTTTAGTAGGTTCGTTAAAAATAACGGTTGTTGTGCGTTGTTTCGGAGAAAATCCTTATATTTGCATCGCGTTGAATCCCGAATGGGAAACGGACGCGATGCGCGAAGGTTGCGAAAGGTAGTTTGAGAGAGTGGTGCGGAAATTTTCTTCTTGTGAATTTTTTGAAAAATTTGGAGGAAAGAAAATAATGGTTACCTTTGCAGTCCCGAGCCATTTTTAACGGGAGCTTAGCTCAGCTGGTTCAGAGCGTCTGCCTTACAAGCAGAGGGTCGGGGGTTCGAATCCCTCAGCTCCCACAACTGAAAATCAACGACTTACAGCAATGTAGGTCGTTTTTCTTTTGTGTGCCTCCGCGGTCGGTTTACACGTTTTTTGCCCGTTTGTGTAAACCAGTGTGTAAACCGAGATTTACACGATGAAAGCTACCGTAGAGGTTGTTTGTTACAAGTCCAAGCCGCTCAAAGACGGCACATTCCCTTTAATGCTCCGAGTTACGAAAGACCGCAAACGCAAATACGTTTCGCTCGGCCTTTCCCTGCACGAAAAGTTTTGGGATTTCGAGAAAGGCAAGCCCAAACGAAATTGTCCCAACAAGGAGCAAATCGAACGGCTGATAGCCGCAAAAACGGCGGAATACAACGATTTGATTGTCGAAATGACCGCCCAGCAACGTGAATACACAGTGGAAACGCTCGTGTCCCATTTTCATAACCAAGTCCGTTGCGCTACGGTGGTCGAATTGTACGATAAACTGATTGACGACATGAAACGCGGCGGTAAACTCGGCAATGCAGGCGTTTACAAATACTCCCGTACATCGTTGCTGAAATTCACGGGACAGCGGTTGCAAATTCCGTTCAGCGACATTGACGCCGTGTGGTTGCGTCGTTACGAGAATTGGTTACGGACGAGCGGTTGCGGTGATACGACCATTAGCCAACTCTTTCGAACGTTGCGTAGCGTGTTCAACAAGGCGGTGGAATTGCAGTTGGTGAAACGGGACTATTACCCGTTCGATGCCTATAAAGTCAGCAAATTCGATACGCGGACGAAGAAACGGGCCATCACGAAAGAGGACGTGCGCAAGGTTATTGCACTCGACTTGTCGCAAGGCTATCCCTCCGAACGATTGGCACGGGATATTTTCGTGTTCAGCTATTTCGGAGCGGGGATTAACTTTGCAGACATCGCCCTGCTGAAATACGGAAATGTACGGGACGGACGGGTGCAATATGTTCGCAAGAAAACGGGCAAGCCTATCAATTTTCTGCTGACGGAAGAAATGCGGAATATCATTGTCAAATACCAGCGACAAGGACAGACGGATGAAGATTATATTTTTCCGATACTCGACCGCCGTGTGCATAGGACGGAGCAGCAGAGATATGACCGAACGCATAAGGTGCTGACGAACACGAATCGCTGGTTGCGTAAAATCGGGCAGCGGGTTGGCATCGAACATCTGACTACCTATGTCGCTCGGCACACGTTTGCCACGGTTTTGAAGCGTTCGGGAGTGAATATTGCCATCATTTCCGAATCGCTGGGCCACTCGGATTTATCGACCACCCAAATCTATTTGGATTCTTTCGAGAACAGCCAAATCGACGCGGCTATGCAAAACTTGCTATGACAAAAACTCGGACCGACTTTTCCGAGGGGTCTTAAAATAACCCCTCGGTCAAAGTTGGTCCTACTCTTTAAGGGATTATCCGCTTGCATCGGGTAGTCCCTTTTCTTTTTTCTGCGGTCGTCGGTTGCGACAGAAAGCGGAATTTTGTAAATTCGTTGAAACAATTACCGCTTATGAACGAACTTACAGGCTCGAAAGGCTGTTTGGCTACCGATACCCGCTCCTTACGGGAAATCGCCCCGTTGCTGGAAAACTATTTCGGCATTACGCTGGGTTACTTTACCAATGAAATAGAATCGAGTACGGGCATCTCCGCCGCCAAAGCGATCCAAGAGGAGCACGAAATACGGTTGCCGACCAACCGTTTCGATTATGACGCTTATATGGAACTGTTCGGAGAAACGCCTCTGTTGACCGACCGACTGCGTGAAGCCCTCCTATTCGTGGCTTACATCATCACCGACCGCAAATTCAGCGAGGAGGAGTTATACGAACGCGGATATTGGGAAGATTGGAACACCTATAAGGGCGAGTGGGCGAAACTGATGCTTTTTATGGAAGAAACCGAACAACGGCATCGGAACCTGTACGAACGTGTCGGAGAACAGGAAATGCCCGTGACCCTGCGCACCAACAGCCGCAAGCAGGAGCCGCAGACAATTCCCAATACGAATAACTGGCTGTTCCGCCTGATCCGAAAGGAACTCGCCGATTATTTCCCCGACATTCAGACCGCCGAAGATGCACGGCAGGAATTGGAACGCCGCAAACCGTCGGCAGGAGCCAAGCCGATGAATACGCGCTACCCGATTGTCGCATACGGGATTTATCGGATGCTCCATGAAGAAAATGCAATGTCCGAGAATCCCGACACGCCGAACGAACTTTGCAGGTTGATCTATGAGTACACCCGCTTCGTTGGGTGCTATCCCTCCTATAAAGGCTATGACGGTTCTTTCAACCCCAAAAACATACGCGCCGACATCGGCTATATAAAGAAGACCGTACAGAAATACGGCGGGGAAAAGATACCGAAATTCCCGTCTGTCGCGTTCGGGCGAATACACATCGTAACGGACAATATCGTTCATAAGGATTTATTCTGAATAACCGACATATTTCAGATAGAGAATGGGTGCAGAAATGCACCCTTTTTCTTTACCTGTTCCGCCGAAACCCAAGAGCGTTTTTTGCGTTATCGTAACGGAGTAGAAGAACCCGATATGAAACTGACGAGCAGGTAAATAATAGGCATGAAAACAGCCGACATTGTTTACCTCGAAAGGCTCGGAAAACGCGAAAAAATGGCTGATATTTGCCAGCGTAATCAATAACGACAAGACAATGTACCGAACGAAAAAACGACTGAAAACGGCTCTTTGCAACGGATTGAAAAACTGGGATAAAGAACAGGCCGAAAACAAGCCGATATTCTCTACCCCAAACCGATTAGCGAAAGGGCGTGTTTAAGTGTTTTATATCCTGCAAGCGGAAGAAATCGGAGCGTACGGCCGATGAATCCGCAGGGAGAAACCGAAAGCCCGAAAGTGGAGGTTGAACTAAAAAAACGACCGATGAACCGCAAAATGTAACCAATTAAAAGACAGAGGTAAAGAACAGGTCTGAATATAGCCTGCAACCTCTACCTCGAAAGGCTCGGAGAAGCAAAAAAAATCGACCACTTTTGCAGTCGTGAACGAGGTCGGAGCGTACGGCCGACCAAGATTAGAATTTATAATATTTTTTATTATGATTTTAGATATTTATAAAAAAAAGGCGAATATCGCCTATTTTGAAGAAGCCGTCGAAAACGGCTATCGCATGAGCATTGCGCTCGAATATGACGGCAACTATTATTACCGAGTGCGGGTGCACGAAGCAGATGCAACGGTCATGTTCCTGATGTACCTGAACGCCGAGGTTTATGCGACGGTACAGCGGAAGCTGGGTTGCCAGACGATTCTGTCCGTTGCAACTGGGCGATTCAATCTTTCGCACGCCAATAGTCTGGTCGCATTTCGCGGGATGTCCCCGCTAAAAATGCGGATGTTCCATGTACTGAATCTCTTTTACAAGAATGTTTCACCTGCCTATGCACGATAACAAGATGACAACGGAAATTCTCACCATTGACAAGGGCCAATGCCTGACCGATGTTCTGCCTGCGATTCCCGCAAACACGATTTTCGACAAAACCATCACGGGATGCGGTGCGACCCACAGCGAAATCGTAAATGCGGCACGCCATTCCATCATCATCGAGCCGAACATCCCCGTAATTCTCGGCAAGAAAGCGGAGCACCCGTTTCTGTTCGCCGTGTACGAGGGCATTACGAAAGAGGATGTGAAAGCCTATCTTGCGGGCGAGCATGACGGCTATCGCAAAATCATCACGACGCCCGAAGGCTTTGACAAAAAGGTGCTCCCCGCCATGCACGAGTTGGAAATCCCCGTCTATAAGGACTATTTCCTGTTGTTCGACGAGTGCGAAAAGGCCATACAGGATGTAGGCTACCGCGGGGACATCTACCTGCCTGTCGAGGATTTTCAAATTTGAGAACAAGGCGATGGTTTCGGCAACGCCTATCGTTCCGTCCGACCCGCGTTTCGAGGAAAACGGGTTTAAGATACTGAAACTCGTTCCGATCTATGACAGTCGGATCGAACTGACGCTTTGCACGACCAACAACACGGTCGCAGTAATGCGGAAACTGTTGAAGCGTCTGGAAAACGAAACGGTCTGCGTGTTTCTGAACTCCACGGAAACGATTTTGAGCCTTATCTATGCACTCGGATTGCAAGGCCGAAGCATGGTCTTTTGCAGTGAAAAGAGCGTGCGGAAACTCAAACAGATGAACTTCACCGACGCCAGCGAAACGCTCGATGAATTGGCTCCCGTCAATTTTCTGACCAGCCGTTTCTATGCGGCCGTGGACATCAAATTAGACTACAAGCCCCACGTAATCCTGCTGACGGATGTTATGCGTGCTCCCTTTTCGGCCGTAGACCCGCAGACAGAGGTCGTGCAGGCTATCGGGCGGTTCCGTAACGGCGTAGCGAGAGCATACCATATCGCCAATACAAGCGACAACCTGCAATGTCAGACCCGCGAAGCCCTCGAACGCCGACTGACGGGCGAAGAAAACATCTACAATCAAATCCGCCAGATACAGCCCGACGGCGAGGATGAAGCGCAGGCCCGCTTCCAAGCCCTGAACGGCATGGCCTACAAACGGTTCGTAACCCGTGACGGAAACCGCAACCATTTCATGTGGGACAATGCGTGGACGGATGAACAAATTAAAGCATACTATCGCTATCCCTCTACGCTGACCACGGCCTATAAATCGGCTCCGTTTCGACTGACTGTCTGCACGGCCCATTACCCGATAACGGATGCGGACCGTCTGCGTCGTGAGAAAGCGAAAATGAATACCCGCGAATTGTGGCGTGAGGTGGTCGGACAGCTTGCCAAACTCCAAACGGCCCATTCCGACATGGAACCTGCATTTCTGCAAGAAGAACTGGGGAATGAATTTGCAGCAATCGTACAGGCGTTCACGATTCTCGGCGCAAAACGGATGGAAGAATTGGGGTACAGCCGCAGTAAGATCGAAGCGGCCATGACCCGCACCGAAGAAAACGTACTGCTGACAGCCCCCAAGATGCAGGAGGCCGTTTACGCGCAATACCAAACGGGCGATCTGGTGGCCTGCTCGGAAATCAACAATTTCCTGCATCGGCTGATCGTGAACAACGGCATTCCGTTCGAGGGGCGGCGGGTGGATCGTAAGGTCGTGAAACTCTTTTTCGAGATCGAGGACGACACAAAACGCCTCGGCGGTCAAAAGGCATTTCTGCTCGGAAAAAAGATGTTCGAGTTTTAAGGGCATCGGACCGACTTGGCAAAGGGGACTTATATAAACCCCTTTGCGCAAGTTGGTCCTAAATAAAAACAACAATAATCATTTAATAATCAAAATATAATCTGCCATGACGGGCTTTATTGCATTTCTGTTTGTAGTCTTTCTGATGTTGTCGGGTAAATACATTGTTATCGGACTTTTTATGCTTATTTTTCGCATTCTGCTGACCATTTACAGCATCATAGCTGAAATCCTTGCGGCAATATTCATTCCCTCCAAACCATTCTGACTTTATTTGGAAAGGGGCGAAGCCCCTGACCTGCAAACTGAATTAAACCAATTAAAGATCAAATAAATATGAAACTTTTATCCGCATTGGCTTTGCTGTTTATCGGACCGATCGTTTTGGCCGCAGGAATCAATTTCATCGGATGGTTAGGCGGAAAAATCTGGAAAGAATAAGCTAAATACCATTCCGCAGAATTCGGACCAATTTTGTCAAGGGGTCTTAATATAGACCTTTTGAAAAAATCGGTCCGTTTTTTATGACCGAGCGGACAATCCCTATTTTTCGCCCCTCCCCCTTTTCGGATGGGAAACGAATTTTTTACTTACCATTTAATAGGATTCCACATAAAACAGACCACCCCCTATTTATGCCCGAAACCATATAATAGCATAGAATTATTGATATTACATGAAGTTGAATTACTACTGATAAGCGATAAACAAAACTTAATCGCTATGAAGACATTAGACAAACGGGCGTCAGAGATTCTGCGAGCCTTGTTAGCCCTGCAAACATCCAAAATTGACAACACGGACGAAGTCTATATGCCCGTTTATATCGAGATCATCGACCGCTCGGAAACCTACAACCACATTTCGCTGGCACATTACGGGAAGCAGAACGGGGATATGATGCGCGACCCCGAAATGTTGTTTGCCCTGCATAAAGAAACACGGCAATTCATTCCGTACTACTACCGTAACGATTATATGGGAGTGGAACAGTACAGCGTAAAGTGGACAGACGAGGGCATTTTGCTGAACCGCCGTTTGCAGGCCGACCATACCACATTTGCGAACCAATGGCTCCGTAACATAGCCGCTCAACAGGGGATTCGATGAATGCGCAACGAGTAGTACAGAATTGTGTTTTGAAGAATCAAAGCACGGTTATCGAGGAAATGATACGGGCAAACCTTATTTCCGAAGAATATCTTTATCCGTTCGCGGATGATGTTATGGAATGGTGGCTGATTGATTCTTGGCTGGCCGAACGACTGAAAGCGCAAGGCGAGGTTATCATCGAGGAATACGGTTGCTACTGGTGGGGCAGGCAATCCAGCGGACAGGCTATTTACATGGATTATGTAATTCAGAGAATTTGCGGGGGAATCGACTGATTCCCCTTGCAAATCTGAATCCGATTATTTACTTTTGCAGAAACAACAAAATAAAGGCAAGAAAACCATGTAGCACGAATAGATTATTACGCTTCAAAACGGGTTCCCCATCCTGTCCCGACTATATCATAAATCAAAACATTCAAAAAATGGGGACAGTCAAGAATGTAGAGTTGTCGATGCAATCCGTTCGGCGGCTATTGGAGCGTAATCATCTTGCCTACACGATTGAAAAGGATTCGATTCTTTTCAACCGACGATTCAACCGCAGGACGGGACAAAAATCCTATTATTACATCGGCTTTACAGAGGGCGAGAAGAAAATCGGTCGTCAAAGCATCGTGTTCGGATGTGTAGACTACAATGTTTACGACGAAGATTTTGCAATGGGTACATGCTTTCGCCAGACGATGTGTACCGACATGGCGTTTTTCGCATTCCATTTCCACGACCTCTTTCCCGATTTCTATCCGACCGACGAATACAACGATTGGAGTGAATGACACGAACGACAGACTTTGCAGACGGACTGACAACCGACTGCAAGGTCTGTTTTTATGTAATGACTAAATAAATAAGGCTATGCCAGCACCATAGAATCAAAAATAAGGGCAACAACCCCGAAAAGGAGTTAGGGCTATGCGTTTTTCCGAAAATGTTTCCTAAATTTGTGGAACATACGAACTACGGAAGCGTAAGTTTATTCTCGATGTTGAATCTGGTAAATGTTATTTTACTTGTATTTATTTTGTTGTACACCAATAAAATAGCAGTCATAGCACCTTGCAAAAGAAACAGAATAGAAACAAAATCGGTATTTTAGGATATTCTTCGGTTTTTACTTTTCACTTGATTTTATTCCTTGCATTTGGTTGCACACAAAGTGTTTCTCAAAGTTACTCTCCCCACGACTTACCCCTTCCTCAAGAATATCGTTTGGCTAGCTATAGAGAATTTTGCAGCCAAAAGAGAAAATAGGCAAATGTACATCTTAAGGGTATACGCTCATTGTTTTTTGCACCACGCAAAAGTAAGTACTTCTATCAAATCATAGGCATATATGAAAAGGCAAATATGCCTACCTATATTTAGTTTACTTTGATTTAGCATATATATAGGCTAATAGACTAAACTAAACTGAATTTTCAATGGATTTCCACATTCTATCCTACACATATGCACAGCCAAAAGAGAAGAAATTTTCACCATGTGTTTTTCTCTTTTCGATGCAATAATATCATAATTTATCGGATAGAAATGAATACAGGTTTGTTTGCCCCATTTTATTCCTTATAAAGTTACTTCTACTGCTTTGTGGAAGGTAATCTAATTAATTCGCAATTAACCGTATCTATTGTTTTTTCTTGGTCAAATTTTACTGCTTTAACCAAATTAGCCCAGTCTCGAAACTTCATTTCAGGACTATCTCCATAATGCGCTTGCACAACTTTTATTGCTTCCAAGGTATGGGGTGTATCTATAGCTAAAAGGGGTCTTAGCTTCTCTAGTAACTTGACATCTGAAATAGTTGTAATCTTACCATTCTCGATAGATGGAGTATGAGTTATCACTTGTGCCTTAGGAGATGAATTTTCGAAAAATGAATCTATATTCTCAAAAAACATCAATAAGTCCTTACGCTTAAAAAAGACTGGTTCATCATCATTTTTCAATCGCTTACGCAATAATTCGCCTGGAGAAACTTCTTCTTGAAAAAATGTTCGTGAATAAAACGACACGCTCTTTCTTTCATTTAATCGTTTTTTAGCAATATGAAAATTCCAACATACTAAAACGTCATTTATTCTATCATAGCCCAAGAAAATGAAAGGATAGGCAGATTCCTTTATTTCTGAGAATTCATCTTTTATTGGTAGTTGAGCTCGTGTCGTATCAGGTCTATCTTTAAAATATGCAGAAGAAAGATTTTTTACATACACATAATATTTCCTCCCTTTTAACGACATTAAAAAGGGTTGTATTCCGCTTATATATTGAAAACTGTCTGCTTTTGCAAGTACATTCAACATTAGCTGAAGCAATGTTTCTGGTAGAACTTTCTCATTCATCATACGCTATAAACTTGAAAATAATCCCTATGTTTACAATCAGGGTAAGCCGCGATGATAGCGGATAAATGAAAAAGCTATCGAGATTTTGGTTAGATTAAAGCTTCGCAAAACCTTTACTAACTAAAACGACGATAGCCATGAGAGAGCAAAGAAACAAAATTAGTTTCAGAGGACAAAAGATTTATGTAGGAATCGACGTCCATTTGAAGAGTTGGTCGGTTACGGTCTTGTCCGAAACCTCCGTATTGAAGAAGTTTAGCCAGCATCCGAGCCCAGAAGCGTTGTACGGATTTTTAACTCGGAGTTATCCGGGCGCCGAGTATCACTCGGTGTACGAAGCGGGCTTCTGCGGATTTTGGATACACGAGCGTCTGACGGCCTTAGGGATCCACAACATCGTGGTCAATCCGGCCGACGTGCCGACCAAGAGCAGCGAAAAAGCTGCGTAAGACCGACACCGTGGACAGCGGTAAAGGCGGCGCGGAGTTTAAGAGCCAACGAGCTGAAAGGCATTTATACGCCGGACAGCGTATCGTTGGAGATGCGTTCCTTGATAAGATTGAAGAACTCGATAACCAAAGACACGACCCGTCAGAAGAATCGGCTCAAGTCTCAACTTCGGTATTTAGGCATCGAGATTCCGCAGGAGTTTCTCACCCGTTTTCCAACTGGTCGAAGCGCTTTTTCGCCTGGTTGAAGGAGATAGAGACGCTCACCCCGAGCGGCCGTCAGGCCCCTCGACATTCATATCCGGCATCTGGAAGAGTTACGCCGTCAGAAACTGGAGCTGACACGGGCTTTACGGACATTGGCCAAGACGGATCGATTCCGCGAACCGCTGCGGTTGATTATGAGCGTTCCGGGGTTCGGGCAGGCTACGGAATGGCGTTCCTCTCCGAGATATGCGACATAACCCGCTTCCGCAATGCCGAACAACTGGCTGCCTATATCGGAATGATCCCGATGTGCCACTCCAGCGGAGAGAAAGATGGGACGGGGGATATTACCATACGAAAACACGCCGTTATGCGCTGTAACCTGATAGAAGCGGCATGGGTGGCGGTACGTCAAGACCCTGCGATGAACCTGTTCTATACGGAACAATGCAAACGGATGCCCAAGAGCAAAGCTATCGTAAAGGTCGCCCGCAAACTGGTAAACCGTCTATTCTTTGTGCTGAAACATCAGACCGAATATGTCAATAGTATCGTGTCATAGAGAAACCCTTCCGGTAAACGGATTTTCCCAGAGAGAATACTACATAGTTGTTGCGGCGTTAACGTCCGCTTAAAATAATCTGCTCCTCTGGCCTTTGTAAACTAATAAGGGGATATGCGGCAGAGAGCGACCGCTAAGGAAAATCTGTTTATCGAAGGATTTTTTCGGGTTCTGAAATCTCGGCTTTCGAGAGAGCCAAAGGTGTTAAGCACGATGTGCCTCCGCACCGGCTCGATCAAAGGCCGGCGGAGGCTCTCGTGCCTTGACCTTTGGCCGAGAAGTTCACCAAGAAATGCAATACGCTGTAAATAAGATAAAAACAAATTTAACCGAAAACTTTGATCCAATTTTATTTGGATTGTAACAGGAAAGTTTACTATGTGGGTATATTGCAGCAATATTATCCGGAACATCAATTTGTGATAAATCACAATCGAAATGGATATTAGTAATTTCATTCGGAATACTTTCACTATTCAATGACGGTATATATATAGCAGGAATCAGTTTATAGGAATCTACTGCCTGTTGATAATCAAAATAAACATCATATACCTTTTCAAATTCAGAACCTAATGTTCGAAATATAATTTCATTTAACTTATACCGCAATTCCAATGAACAAATTTGAGTCTCTATGTCCTCTTTTAAATCAAAGATATTTTTTCCTATTCCAGATTGAATAACAAAGATCGAAGATATAATCAAATTGGTGTTTTCAGTGGGAGATAATTGATCATACGAAAATTTATGTATTCTATGAGATTTAGATGTGCTTTTTACCTCTATTTTATCTATTCCATCATTAAAATCATATACATCATTTAATGAAGAATGCCATGCTTTTAATAAATATTCCGGATTACTGGCTATAGATATAACAAACAACTCCGCCCATAAGCCTTGAATTGTTTTTTGTGGAGGTAAATTAAAGCATCGAAATAAATCAACCAATTTTTGTATTTCATCATGCAGTTGTTTTTGAGTAGGATAATTGCCTAATTTACTTAATACAATTTCTACTACATCTATGAAATAATTGATATAATCGACATTCTCTGTTTGCAATGCAACTATTGTATAGTAATTCTCTATCGGTTTATCCGTATTTGACAATTTCAATCTACATAATTGATTGAATTGAATAGAGATTAAATCCAATTTTATGTTCGAAAGCGAACTAATATTCGAACTAGCAATAAAAAAGATTGGAAACCCCTCATAAGATATGCCTATTTTATGCGTATCAGAAAAAGGAATATTATCAGCAGCATAACAATTATGCTCCGTCAAAATTTTTGTTTGTAGTTTACTAAATATGGAATGAAGTGATACTTTCATATTATTCTTCTGTTTCTACATAATTGATTGCGAATTCTTCCGGATAATATATCGCCAAAGTATAAGCCGTTCGTCCCGCCCATTGAGTAGAATTGCATTTTAGTTTTACATGATGAATCTGAATACAAATTGAGTCTTCAAATTTTATATTCGCATCACCAGGATATACGGTACTACCGGACATCGAACGTCCAGAATGCAAATTATTTATTCTAAATGTATCAATATCAAAAGCACGTTCGCGGGGTATTCCTCTATATGCCATTTGTATGATATATGCGTACTCTAATGCTCCTTGTTTTTTGGTACTTAAGTATTTTATATATCTTAAAGTTGCCTCTTTTCTTGCAGCATCAGGCATATTCTGAAATTTAAACTCTGTTAAAAATTCAATGATTCTCTGAATTGGAAGCTTGACATATCCATGATTTCGATCGTCCGTACCATAATTCTCAAACAATTTCAATTCTACATCTGCAAGGAAGCGGTTTACAAATGTGGTATTTTCATCAATTGCTTGGAACGCATTCATTTTACGCCATCCATTCAATTTTGTTGTTACAGTATGTTTAGATAAGATATTTTTTCGCGTGGCATTTAATCTATTAGAGATTAATAGTAGTCGCTCAACATCTTCAAGGTTTTTATTATCGAGAAGCCATTTTCTCATTTCTTCTTCATGCTCTACATATTCTTTGTATTCAATTATTACCTCAAAAGGTAAAAACACACGGCATGACCAAAGATAATTTTGCTTATATCCAAAAAAACGACATCGCTGTTGAATTGTATCTGCGGTAGATTTTCCGACACTACATCTCGGCATATATGTTACTGCAAGATGCTCTACAGTAAAACCCCGATTAAGCATATCTGCTCCAACCAATATGTGAGAACAACTGCTAGCCCAATCAATCTCTTTATTTTCACCTTGTCTCTTATTCCTGCTTATAACTAATTCAACATTGGTGTCAAGAATGATATCATCTATACAGCACCAGATATCCTCAAAGGATGGGGCTGACTCATTGTGAGCTTCATACATCCGTATAGATTCTGGATAACATTTTGCAAAGCTATCTTTCAATTCTTGGTATCCCAGGTCTTGTTCTCCATTAGCTAAAATATTCGACCATGCATCAATGATATTTTTTATCCATCTATAAAATTTCTCGCTCGCATCTTGATCTCTATCCGCATGTATCATCATAGATAAAAAAGATTCTTTCTGTAAAAGTTTTACTATGATAGCAACACCCATTAAATGTAACTGTAAGGCGTTTACAAGTGAATCCGGACAATCAGCAAGGTTATTGTGCTTTGAATGAAAAACTTCTCCTTCAGGAATTGTTATGATTAAACCTGGCTCATCACAAAAAAAAGTTTTGCCACCAGTATAAGTTTTGCCAGGAGTCAAAACAGTATGATGCTTAGGTGATAGTAAGTCCATTATACTTATTAACAATGGTCCTTGCGGAGTTGCCGTATATTGTATGTAGGAATGGTTTGCCAAAGCCCCCTTTAATTTCATGATACTACTATATGTAGTTGTATATTCATCATCTTCCCATTCTTCTGATTTACTATTTTTGTAAGCATAGCCATTCAGACTTGCTTGATCAGCTTCATCATCAATAATTAAAACTCCTGCTTTTCCTAATGTCTGTTTAAGTTGCATGGAATTAAACATTGCAGCCAAGTCTGAGATATACTTATGATGTTTAAGCACTGTTATCAAAATAGTTGGTTTAGAACTAATATTCAAAGCATTGCGTATCCTTTGCGCATATTCTAAAGTCGGATTTTCAAAAAGTTTATAGTATGCGCTATTTGCACTTCCATTAATTAAATCCTTTCTTAATCGTTTAGTGGTCTGAGAAAGAAGATTGTTTTTAGTTCCGGCAAAGTATATAATTATACGAAACCCATTGTCGTGAGCAAGTGCAGAAAGCGTTGTGAAAGACATGGTTTTACCACTTTGTACATAACCTACCACTAGATTGGTTACAGACTGCACTTCATTTTTGTAGGGGTTTGTACAATGCGATAAGATTTCAATTGTTTCAGAACTCAATGTATCGATGCCATCTTCATCTAATTTTTGCCCAAAACGAGACAATAATTCCATTGTTCGTTCCCCTATGACTGGAGAAAAATCATTTATGAGTATTGAGTATTTCTATTTCCATAACTACTGCAAAATATTTTGATTAAATAATATACGCAAATTTGATGCGAATTTAGTGCCTTTATCTGGTGCCATAATTTCAGCTAACGTCAATGCCTTAAAAATAGCAACTATCGGTGCATAGTCCTGTCCTTTTTTAAAATGCTCAAATCTCGTAAAGAACGGATGTGCTAAATTAATTTTGCATGATATTGATTTGGTATCAAGAAATAGATTTTCTTCTGTGTCAGTAGTAATTACAGAGTACAAAGAATCAGTTTCTGTTTCAGTTACCAAATCCATTGTGAGGATATAATTTTTCCCATTGTATTGAAAAGATTCACTATAGCTATCAAGTGGTTTTGCATTTATAATTACATCTTCGTTTTTCTGCAAATATTGTTGGTTGCTAATTTTGGCTTCCACTTCACTAACTTGACGAGATAGTTGTTTGGGTTTTGCCTTCTTTTCCAAGTCCTTTTTTATAGCTTTGGAGATTTTTGTGTATTGATCTTTACCGCGTTGTCTATAATTATCCGTTTGCCCAAGAATATTCAGATTGTCCGCTTTTAATTCATCCTTTAAGGCGTCCATAAAAAGATATAAATCTTCTTCTTCTCTGAAACCATTTTTATTAAATGATACTTCAAAACCCTCTAATTCAATTTCTCCGAATAAACGTCTGTATCTAAAACTACCAGACTGTCCAAATATAACAGTTGGGAAATACCTCTCATCTCCTCCTCCAACAATTACTCGACCTCGACGCATTAACACTAAACCATTTGCTCCATTTTGGATTTTATCAAGTATTGCTATGAATCCTTTTGCTTTATATTCCCCCATTTCAAAATCTATTTCTTTTCTCCAAAGAATATTTTCACCATCAGGAGTTTTATAGAAAGGGGCATAAAGTATTCCATAATCTGGTGCTTCAAGACTTTGACCATTTACAATGATCTCAACATTCCCAGTTCTAAGGAACTGTCTGTAAATACTTGATAAGTGTCTGCGTATCTTTTCCATTTGCCCTGGTTTTGGCGCATTTGTGGATAATTGAGATAATATTATTCTTGTATAATGCTCATTAGCTGGAGCATTTTTCTCAATCACAACAAGTTCTTCCTTTTCCTCTGTTGTTACTTTTTGTAAATCAAATTCAGTAAAACGTTCAACATCTTCTCCTAAAGCTTTTGTATATACACACCATTTATTTGCGAGCCAAACAGATGCTGTTTTCATACCCATTCCAAATTCATTTAAGCCGGTGTCATCCAATGGAATATGCGCAGGCTCAAAAGCCCTTTGATAGTTTACAGCATCAATACCTGCGGCATTGTCAGATATTAAAATTGTTCTATTCTCCCAATCAACAGAAATCTCAATGCGAAGTTTGTAATTAGATTCTAAATCAAATAATTCTGTTTTATGATTCAAGAAACTTTGCACTGCATTATCTACATACTCTCCCAATGTATTTGAGACGGTATTGTTTAAATTTCGAAATGTACTATATACATTGGGTTTTAATGCAATTGACACCTTATTTATTTGTTTCATTTCCATCAAATAACAAATTTATTGCAATACGTTTTACAACTTCTACATTAACCGCATTTCCAAAAGCTTTAAATGCGCTGGCAATCGTATCAGGATATTCCGCCAATTCTTCCATACATTGAAGTTTGGCTCCTTCTTTTCTTGTCATGTACCGACCTTTTCTCCATTGGGAGTTATCAACCACGGAATTATAGGAATTTGAGTTGTTGTTAACACCAATGCAGGCGAATAGGTCGGCAATTTCACACGCATTCCAGATGGACGGAACTGAATAATTTTATTATATATTGTAGGGTGTTCTTCATAACCACAATTCCATTCAAATTTTTGATGGCTATTTTCGAATCCTTCTTGCTTAATTTCATCAATCCATGCATCAATCCATGATTTATTATCTTGATAGAATTGTCGGTTCTGTCTGATGAATTGTTTTTTCCAATCCGGGAATTGTCGTCCTGTTTTAGGTTTTCCTTGAGAATATATGGGAAGAAGTTGCAAAAAATCATCTTTTGAGTTTCCAACTATATCTTCTCCAAATTTACCTTTTTTCCCAGACAATTGTTGCCGTTTCTGAAAGTAAGGTGCTACCCCCTCGTAATCATAAGTGGCACCAAATTCCATTGCCCAAATAGGGAATGTTGGTAGTGTACTCTTATTTTGAGAAAGTAAATCCAAGAATTTTTGCCATGCTGCCATGTGCTTTCTCGTGACTGGACGTAAAGACATATAGTCTGTATCTTCAGGAATTAGTATTTGAGAAATATCACAGTCAGGCCTTTCCTCATGTTTTGGAAATGCAAAAGTTTGCAACCCACCTCTACTTTTTAAACGACCAACAATATACATTCTTGTTCGATGCTGGGGAATACCAAAATAATGGGGAGATATAATATCTTCTTTTACCTCATAAAGCATTGATAGCTTTTCATGAATTACACGATACGTATTTCCTTTATCATGAGATTTCAAGTTAGGAACATTCTCAAGAAATACAAATTCAGGCTTGTGAAATTCGAGAACTTCCATTATTTTATTAAACAAGTTGCCCCTTTCTTTCTCATCCTGAAACCCTTGTTGTTTTCCTGCTTGTGAAAATGGTTGACATGGAAAACCACCACATAAAATATCATGTGATGGAATGTCCTTTTCGATATTAATAAGATTAATATCCCCAGCACACTTCATACCAAAATTACTCTCATACAAAGTGCGTAAATCTTGCTGGAGTTCACTAGCAAATACACATTTGCAGCCCAATTGCTCTAAGGCCAAATGGAATCCTCCTAATCCTGCAAATAAATCTATAAACTTATATGTTGGCATAATTGGATCGTTTTTAAATTTGGTGTCATAATTAATTTTTCAGACATCCAATAGGTACAACATAGACTCCATCTGTTCGCTTATAGGCAAAATCACCAACGCCTGTCAGCACCATACAAAAAGCAGGAGCTTTCATTCGAGATGTATCTATGATATTTGAGAGTGCCATTAATGTTTTTGCACCATCCTCAATCAATTTCTCTCCACCCAATTTTATTTCAATGAGACCATACGAACCATTACGCAAATGTACTACAGCATCACATTCCAAACCATTCTTATCTCTATAATGATAGACAGAACCATCTAAGGCATCAGCATAAACCCTAAGATCTCGAATACACATTGTTTCAAAAAATAACCCAAAAGTATTTAGGTCGTTAATTAAATCATTGGGACCTAAACCAAGGGCTGCCACGCCAACCGAAGGGTCAACATAATACCTTGTATCAGATGTACGAACCGCTGTTTTACTTCTCAAGTTAGGATTCCATGCCGGCATATCCTCAATTACAAATATTTTCCGCAAAGCGGTAAGGTACGCATCTATCGTTTCATCGCTGACATCCTCTGGTTCATTTGTTGATATGTCGGCAAGGATTGTGGCGATACTTGCTTGAGAGCCTTGATGCCTGGCATATGAACGCATAATTCTTTTTGCCCGTTCTGCATCTCGTTTTACATTGTCTACTCGTGATATATCGCTATTTGTTATCGCTTTATAATATTCTGTTGCCTGTAATAGTGCCGCCTTTTCTGTTTTCTTTTGCAAAGCTTTAGGCCACCCCCCACGGCAAACAACAAACGCAAGCACTGGCAATGTAAGTTTATTCAAGGCTCCTATTTTATCCGGGGCAAGGAACAGTTCCGACAGACTTATCTCACCTGTAGAATCCCCTGATTCCCACAAACTCATAGGACGCATGGTGAGCCATCCATATCTTCCAGTACCTGTGTGGTGAATTTCCTTAGCTTCGACAGGTACAGCAGAACCTGTAAGCATAAACTGCCCGTCTTCATCTCGGTGATCTACTTCAAACCGAATAGCATCCCAAAATTGAGGAACTTCCTGCCATTCGTCAATCAAACGAGGAGTTTCCCCTTCGAGCAAAAAACTAATATTGGTTTGAGCCATTTGCCTATATTGCTGTTGCTTAGTAGGGTCATCCATATAGATAACACTTTTGGCCTGTTGTTCAGCCGTGGTCGTTTTACCACAAGCTTTAGGTCCCTCTATCAATACAGCACCCATCGCCTCTAATTTATCACGCAGAAGTTGATCCGCTATTCGATTCTTATATTCCATACACCGTATTTTTCTGCAAAGATAGCTTATTTCTTTGTATTCCAAATCAATTTCAAAAATATATTTGGAAATTTGACGCAAAATCATTTGGAAATTTGGCTTTGTTTCGATTGGAAATTTGGCGTATAATTATTTTATACTATTGCGGTGATATTATTTACGGCATTTTCTTTGGAATATTCTCTATCTCTGACCTCATAATTAGGTATTAAGCATTTGCCACAGCCGTTTTCGTTTGGGCTTGCCCGTGTGCCACGAAATATCTTTCGGGGGAGCCTAATACCCCAACCGCCTTACGGCGTCGGGTAGGCTGCCATACAATCTGCAAGCAGAGGCGGTGGGATTATCCGATATATGACGGATTATAGAATGGCAGTCAAATGGATAAACAGCCTTTCCCGGTCGGAAGATTTTAGACCTCAATTCGCGAATAGGTTTTAACCGACAAAAGGGAGCTGAAAAAATTGTTACCAATAATTGTTTCTCGCGGGTTAAGAACGGATTTGCTTCTCCGACATAATCCGTTCATTTCTCAGCGGTCGAATTACGACCTTTTCCTTGTCGATAATGCTACCGGCATTCGAGTGTAAGAATCCTGTTTTAGAGTACGATTTCGGTCATCAAAGTTCAACCGCATTTCTTTTCAGTTGTTTGCATGAAACGGTTTACTTTAGTTTTCTTGCCCTATATATAGAGAAATACTAAACTAAACAGAATTATATATACCCGCGCGGGAATAAACTACACCTGCAAAAAAAACATCGGGAAACCAGAAAATTCGGCAGTTGCTTTAGTCGAATAATCCGTTTACTAAATTGACCGCATCGTCCTTTTTCTGATTGATGATTTTGGCGTAGACTTGCGTCATTTTCACATCAGCATGGCCGAGTAATTTCGAAGTGGTGTAGAGGTCTGCTCCGAGCGTCAGCATCATTGTCGCGAACGTGTGGCGGCTCGTGTGAAATGAAAACCGCTTATCTATTCCAGCCGCTTTCGCCCAAGGTTTGAGAAGCGTGTTTATCATCGTTGGGCTCGGCAAATCGAATACATGATCTTCCGATGTCTTCTCTCCACGTTCCGGCATCCACTTCAAGGCTTCGGGCGGAAAGCGGCAGATAAATCGGCTCTTTGGTCTTTTGCATAGATACAGCCAAACGATATTGTCCCCTATCAACAAAGACATCTTTCCACTTTAAACTGATGATATCGCTTATCCGCAGTCCGCAGAAGCAGGAGAACAAATAAGCCTGTTTTACGGCTTCGTTTTTCATCGGAGCAGCAATCAATGCCCGCACCTCTTCAATGGTCATATACGACCGCTTGCTCTCCGGCAGACGGATTTTATCCGAATTGTTGATCTTCGTAAAAGGATTGACTTTTATAATTTCCGCTCGCACGGCTGCATTCAAAGCTCCGTTCAGAATGCGGTAATAGGTGTGTAGCGTAAAATTAGATACTTGTTTGCCCTTCGGTCGATATTCAGTCAATAGATAGTCGATATACTCTTGACAAAACGCCTTGTCGATTTGATCCATCGTTACCCGTTCTCCGGCATAATTTTTCAAGATGCGGATAGTAACTTGGATTTGGTTTCCATCTTTCTTTCCTCGCTTCGCCTGATTCTCTTTGTAGGTTTCCATCCAGTCCAGAAGAAAAACCTTTTCACGGGTTTCGATACCCGCTTCGCCGTTGGTAAGTTGAATGATTCGTTTCGATTTGATGGCATTGGCTGCGGCCATAGTCGTTTGATTCCGCACACGGGCATTGTTATCCGTTTCGGGGATAAGATACATCTTCAGATACTCATACGTCCGTTTGCCGTCCCGATAGATATCCAAATACAGACTTTTGTTTCCATTGGCCAACTCTTTCATCCGAAGACGGATAGGTTCTTTGACTTTTGCGGGCTTCTTTACTCGTGGCATAGTTCCTCCTTGCTTTACTCGTTATTCCTGCCACAAAGGTAGAAAGAATAATCCGAATTAAGGAACAAATAAAAAACAAAAATGTACCGAAAAAGAACCAAACAACAATAATCAAGTAAAACAAGAGAAGATGTAGATACAGCGTAATTACTTATTATACAGATTGTTTATTTTCACTTGATTAGTTTTTGTTTTCTCCTTCAATCTATACTATATAAATCTGGTAAATTTAATTGCGATGAGAATAAGCAGACCTAATCTCCCGCCATATCCTATTGGATACGAGCGTGGGGTTGTTGCTTATTTTATCGCAGGGCTTACCAGAGCCTAACATCATAAATAAGCGTACAACCCTGCGCTTTCTTTTTACTACTAACTGCTGTTTATGGGTTGGAAGCGGCTGAAAAGACTTTAAATAATTATGAGATTTATTTTATTGGCGATTTGCTTTTTGTTTGTTGCTTGTGGTACTACTGATTTATCAGGAACTTACATTTGCAATGATGTTATCTTTTCAAGTCAAACAATGACACCGACAGAAATTGCGGAAAATCAAAAAGCGGCAAAAGAAGATTTGGTTGGTTCTTCGGTAACAGTTGTACAATACGACGAAACCATATGGATTGGATTTTCAGATACGGATGGAGATCATTTTAGAAAAGCATCTAATAATGAATATGTTTTTATGCCAGATGAAGGCAATGGCGACAAGGTTGTTGCCAAATTTGTTAAAGATGGCTTGGTGCTCAAAGAATTCGATAACCGATATACAATTGAAATAGTTTGTAACAAACAATAAGTTATATTATGAGGAATTTAATTCTTTTATGTTGCTGTCTTTTGCTGTGTAACAATATTTCAGCACAATCCAATACGGGAAAATATATCGTCAATGGTAATACATATACCGCAGATGATGTAATTCAGCAACTATACACTTTTGGGAATCAACTCCCTGATTCTGAACGCCGATTTTTGTCATGCATCCAAGAAGCATTAAGACAGGGACAAACACTTGAATATAATACTTGGTCCTATACCCTTAAAGGATATGTTAATTGGAATAGTCAATTAACAACCTCACAACAAAAGAAATATGCCCAAAATGGCACGCTGCCTAAAGACTGTAAACAAATGCTATACCATTTGGCTCAATTTCAGCCTTATAATAGTACACCTGCATCTTCTCCGAATAAAAATATAAGTTTGGATATGAGTACCCCACGGTACCTTACTTATTTGCGAAACCCAGATGGGACATATCGTTATACGGTTGATCTTGATAATATAGGAGTAATAGATAGGCTGCAAACACTCAAACAACTCAAAAGAGTCGGTTCCACAACTTATTTAAACGGGCAGGCTGTTGTTAGCTTCAAAGGATATAATAGTAAAACGTTAGAAATCTATATGCGCTGGCTTGAAAGCTATAAAGATTTGGATGGACTGATAAATCGTGTTAAATCAGCCACTATAACATCTGACGATGAGCCTGTGCTAAATGGTGTAGGAATTTTCGTTTTGATTAAATAAAGACATAAAATAACTATACATAGTAAGATGAAAATTCTTGGAATCATTGCTCTTATCATTATTGGCCCTTATGTACTTGCCACAATCGGCGGAATAATTTGGGGCATTATAGAAGAATTTACCAAAAAAGAATAACTGATGAAAAAGATTCTATTTTTACTCGTTTTAATGTTTCTATATTCTTGCGCTTGGGCACAAAGTGCCGATTGGAAAACTTGTACCCTCAAAGCAAGTAAGGTCGTCACTTATCAAAACGGGAGCAAAACGAATGAAACAAAATCAAACATATCTATCACCATTGATAAGCCCAATTATACAATCCGTGTCGGCAATCAGATGTTCTATGTAGAGGGGAAAGAGGTTTTAAGTTCAAAAGAAATTTTATTTCAATGCCACACATCCCAAAGTTCGGAAAAATATGTCATAGCTTATAACGCTAAAACATTCTTTATTCTCGTCGGAAAACAGAAAGATGAAAGTGCGCCAATGTACAAATATTATTATTCGACCGACAAAAAGGATATAATTCTAACATATTGATAGCTATCTAATTTAGGACCGACTTATTCAAGGGGCCTTTATATAGACCCTTTGAAAAAGTTGGTCCGCCATTCCATTATATGAAAAAATACATACTACCCATACTCGCCTTGCTGATTGTAGGATGTAGCATATATCTTTGGGCCAATTCTATATCGAAAAGGGAGCGGTTAGAATTGCTCAATGGAGAATACGAATTAGTCGATTGGCAGATTCGCCCGAAATCTGCTATTCATGCGGATTCTCTTACGGTGCATGATGTTCCCCAGCGTGGCGAACGCTTAACCCTACAAACGAACGATAACGGAGATTTCCGCTTAACGGCTAAATCATCATTACCAGTCCTGCAACAGTTAGCTGATTTGGAATGGCAACTACTCTATGTTCGACGCACGTGGTTTGCATGGCGGCATCGTGTCATGGGGCTATATCATGTGGGCGAACATTCGGCAGATGTTTACTGGCATCGGGCACTTATCAATCAAAAGGATGTAGGCATTGCTTTACAACTACCTGACCCGACAAATGAAAAGATTAGCTGGTTTCTGATTTTACAGAAAAAATAATTTAGGACCGACTTTGTCAGAGGGTCTTAATATAGACCTTTTGGAAAAAAAGTTGGTCCGATTTTCCACTCGATAATAATATGAAAAACTACCTAATACCCTTACTTGCTCTACTGATTATGTCGTGTGGAGATTCCCGACCAAAACCGACCTATGATGAAACGCTGAATGATGTCGTTCTGAATTTTAACATTGGAACAGTAGGCGGCGATAGTGTGCTGAAAAACTTTGTAAAGAAAGCGCAGGCAGATTCAGTCGCTCGGCAATATTCCAATCCTACAATGAAAGAGGAAATGATGTTCACTCTAATCTCTGATTATATAGATGCAGGACAAGTAGACAATGCACAGCACCTATACGATAATATGCTGAAATATGCAGAACAGGAATATGGAAAGGTCTGCCAAATGACAGCAATAACCTATAAGGAAAAAGCGCATTTATACGAACGTGTAGGAGATTTGGACAATGCTATTCAGATGATGCAAAAGTCCGCAGAGGTGTTTAAGAAATTGCCCAAGAATGACATCAATTATTATAAGGATGCAGAGGAGTTTATAAGGAGATGGGAAGAACAGAAGCAGATTAGGTGACATAATTTTTTACAGGCTATATAATAGCGATTTTTGCAAAATGCGTCATATAAGACGAAAACCTATTCACAACAAACCGTGACAAGGTTTATAACAGGGTCTATAAATATAGACTTTTCAGAAAAGTTTGTCACCGAGATAAAGTGGAATTATTAAGATGAAAACCTACTTACTCTCCATATTTGCCTTACTGATTGTAGGGTGTGGAATTCAACGCCAGCAACAGGCTATTTTTGCGGATAAATTGGATTCAGTCAAACGAGCATATATAACAGCATTGGATTCTATGCGATTGGAATATGCCAATACGACCGATTCATTGATTCACATTCGTTACACGAATCTGATAGACGGATATATAGTTAACGTCATGTGGCAACCTGAATATTGTCTTTATGGCAAAATAGTAGGTAAAGCTATAATTAATTTCAGAGGGCAAAAGCGGCATTTTTCAATGGTACATAGTCATTATTTCTTAAATAATGAAAACAGGGATGTTCCCGATAGCATAGCAATACAATCTTTTGATAAATCCCATATTTACGAAATCGAATATCCAGCACAGAGTAGGCGTGAAGATGTTCCATTTTTCTTTGAAGATAACGGAGCCACATTAGTACTCACTATGTGGGGTGCTGGGCGAAAGAATTGTAACACATATCGTTATCATAATGTAATTCATTCCCAAGACGATTTATACCAAGGCGTTTTTCAAGACCCACCCTATACGAAAATAGATGATTTTACCCGTTTTGATGAAGGTAAAATAATATTATTAACTGTTTTTCGTCAAAAAGAGGAAATATACGAAAAGAACGATTCCACAGAAAGCTATGAATTAACCTATATTAAAGAACGCCCAACCTTTTTTAGTGATTCTGTTTTTACTTATAAAGTCGAAAAACGATTAGTTAAGAAAGAATATTGTGAAAATAAATATTATTCTTTACAGTAGGTAAGGAAACATTCTACCGTTGCGTCATAGAAGATGAAAACCTACACACTCCTCATATTCACCCTGCTGATTGTAGGGTGCGGAAATCAATCGCAATCACGGTGCGATTCTGCGATAGTAGTCCCCATTGATTCATTTAGTAGGGAGATTGCTAATCGTTCCTTATGGCGGGAACTGTCACATGATGATAATGAATATTTCCCATACATAGATTCGGCCCGTTTGAATTGGTCGCAAGTGGTCAATCATTATCTCTCGACAAAACATTCTAATTCAAAACAGTTGATTTTGACATGGGGTAAGAATCAACGGTTCGATATAACTCAAACACCTCGATTAAACGATATTCACTACATTGATACGCTCTTGTCATTGTGTTACTATTGTACGACTGGGCAATTATCATCGGCATTTGAGCGAGAGTTGGAAAAATATTTATCATTACCTATAACATTCGACCAAACACTACCTTTACTTGAACACAATCCAAAGAATAGTGAAATAGATAGTTTGCTCAAAGAAGCAACAGACGGGATCAGAATCTTCCATACACCAGATAAAAAATACAGAATTTACTGTTGTGAAGATCGTTTTGGCTCCTCTGGCCGATTTTACAGCGTTTACCTGCAATACGTTAAAAATGGGGAAATCAAGTGGAATCAAATAGCTGATTGGGGTGGCCAAGGGAAATATTCCAATCAACAAATTGATAAAATATACACGTTCTTGCACAATGGACAAACATATTATGTGCTTATAAGTTACTGTTATAATATGGCATATTTTGAGATTGTTACAATCGAAAATGGAAACTTTATAACCCATTCAGAGTTTTACCCTAAACAATTCCAAAATAATATAAAGGACGGTTTCATAGAATTTTATGGCGGGTCAGATTCTTATTTTGACCTCGAATTTGATTCACAAACCTTAACTATCAATTATACTTTTTATTCTTACATGGGAGAGGTTGAAGAACATGGACAAAAATTCCCTCAATATAAAAAGACAGAGCAAAAAACTGTAAAGTTGGATATTGAATGATTATGAAACTCTACTTACTCCCCATATTTGCCTTACTGATTGTTGGGTGCGGAAATCGGGCGCAACCAAGTAGTGATGTAATATTGGATGATATTACACGGAATTTCAACGGCGAAACAGAAAATTTAGATTCGATTCGTGTTTTAGTCAGATGTAAAGAAAAAGCAAAACTCTTTTTTGATAAAGAAGAATATACACATCGAGCCTTAGATACGAGTTCCATTCATCAATGCTATGAAAATAAATATGCTGCGGCTTTTGTGGATTCTCTTGAAAAAATATTTCAACCATATAAAGAACGGTTGATAACATCAGTAGATGGATTTCCCTATATTGATCGCATTTGTCCCGAATTGGCATTAGAATTTGCTCAAGATACGTGTTGGTTGCATACATACTGGAACTATCCAAAATACATAGGATTCTATAACCGATATATGGATGCGGTTACTGCAAAATATCAATATGTAAGGTTGCGGAGAATGGCAGATAAATACTATCGTTATTTATTAATATGTGATGAGAGTGCTGATTGTTTAATGCTTCCTAAATTACACAAACAATGGGTAAAATCTTTAGAATTTGATATGCAATATTGTAGTCCTGAACAATTCGATCTCTTATATGAAATGATAGAACAGCGTATCGAGTTTTATTATAACGAATGCCAATATCGAATTCCATTAAACAAAAAGCTAAAAAAGTTGTAAGCTAATGAAAACCTACTTACTTATCATATTTGCCTTGCTGATTGTAGGGTGTGGAAATCAACCTAATACAGAAGAATGGCCTATAAAGCCCACGAATGAAATTGCCGCTCGTTTGATTGAGTTGGATAGCATAAGTCGAGCAATACTTGGTGACACATCCAAGACGCAGGATGAAGTCGCTCAATTATTGGAAGGCGATGATTTCGATGCAAAGGCTATGCAACAGATGCGAGATTCTGCGGATTTAGTATGGCATACGTTTATTCGATTATGTAATGATAAAAAATTTGAAGATGCCTTTAACCTTTATCAACACGCAAATAATTTTGCTAACATTACGGTAGCTTTACAACACTCCACCGCTCGCTATTTATTACATTATGAGATCATTGCGCCAATGGCTTATAATTTTTTACCAGAAAAAGAGGCTTACGAATTGATTATTCGAGATTTTGAATGTGATATGTTAATGGTAGAAGCAGGTGGACTAATGACGGATGAAAAATACATTCCATCACATTATACTGATTTAGCAAAGAATTTAGCTGATATTTATTGTGCAGCAAAAATGTGGGATAAGGCATTTGATTTAGCCGATAAATTTCCTGAAATTTTATCGACCGTAACAGCAGATAATATGGCTTATGCTGGCAGCATGATGTATAAGGCTGGAATCTATAAAACCAAAGGAGATATTTTAGAATCACTCAAAACCTTACGACAACTGAAAGCATACTTGGTAAAGGAGATAAAAACCAGCGACAATAAAGAGGAATTACAAGACGCATTGCAAGCTGTTGATAATAAAATCAAGGAAATGGATGCTATAAAGTGACATAATTTTAAGGGCTATATAAACAGCACATTTCAAAATCGCGTCACACGGTCAACCAGAATATTTAGGACTGTGGGAGCCAAGAGGACCGACTTTGACAAGGGGGCTTATAATAGACCCTTTGAAAAAGTTGATTCAATTTTATCAAACGATGAATGAGATAGAAATAAAACAAATGCAGGCGAAAATCAATGCAGGGATTCTACTGCCCGAAAGCGTCTGATTGAGAAAACCAAGAAAGAGGACGGGAGTATGGAACAGACGCGCGTATTAGAGGCAATGAATATTACTCCACAAAAAATGGAGTTATATATACTATATATCTTAAAAGGTTAAGGGCAGGCCGAAAAAAATGCGGTTTTCCTTTGACCTCAAAATTAGGACCGACTTTGCAGGATGGTCTATTTTAAGACCCCCTGCACAAGTTGGTCCGATTTTATTCAAATATAAGATTGTCAATTAATTCACTATTGTTTAACCAGCATTGGCTTTATGCAAATGTGTAAACCAGCGTGTAAACCGAACGAACAGCCAGCGAAAAAAGATTTCCCAAAATGAAGCGAGGACTTGCAGGAATGATTTATTTATCATACATTTGCACTCGCAATTCAGCAAAAGGGGAGCTTAGCTCAGCTGGTTCAGAGCGTCTGCCTTACAAGCAGAGGGTCGGGGGTTCGAATCCCTCAGCTCCCACCAAGTTCTGCAAACGGAGCTACCTGAAAAATTGAAAACCGTGTATCAGCAAGATACACGGTTTTTTCATTTTATCCGTGCACCGGCGGCAATAAGTGCAAACTCCTTAACAGTCGCCGAAATATGATTGAAAGAGTTTTTTTCTGCGCCCACCCAATCACCCCGACATTCCGGACGATCGATACGGCGACACCTAAAACAAACGGCGCCCGTCCTGACTCAAATAAATTTGGCGCAGCCCCCGGCTTACACTATATTTGCAAAAATATTTCGTTGCAAAAGTGCCAGCTTTTCCGGCAAAAAGAACAACGACCGCATATTTCACACATGACGAACGACTGGAAAGCGAGATTGGGAATGGTCTATTCGACCGACCCGAATTTCAAATACGACACCGAGGAGGCTCCGCAGACCGAAACCCTCGCCCCCGAACGACAGGACCTGCGCGTCTGGCTCGACCGCAAGCAGCGGGGCGGCAAGACCGTCACGCTCGTCAAAGGTTTCGTCGGCTCGGATGCCGACCTGGGGGAACTGGCCCGCCTGCTCAAGACCCGCTGCGGCGTGGGCGGGGCAGCCAAGGACGGCGAAATCATCATCCAGGGCGACCACCGCGACCGGGTGGTCGAAATCCTCGCCAAAGCGGGTTACAAATGCAAAAAGGCCGGCGGATGACCCGGCCTGCTCCCATGCGCCGTTTCGCAGCGATTCTGTTCCTGCTGGGATTCCTCTTCATCGGAGGAAAATCCGTTCGCGCCCAATACTATTCGTGGGGTGCGGATGCGGCTGCGCTGCGCTGGAAACACCTGCGCACCGAGGACGTACGGGTTGTCTTTCCCGACACGGCATCGGCGCTGGCGCACCGAACCCTGCATTATATCCAGGCGGTACGCCCCACGATTACACACGGTTTCAGCCACCCGCCGCTGAAAATCCCTTTCGTGCTGCATACCGAAAATTTCCAGTCCAACGGTCTGGTGATGTGGATGCCCAAACGCATCGAATTTCTCACCACGCCCTCCGTCGATAGCTACTCGATGCCCTGGGTCAAGCAGCTCGTAGCCCACGAATACGCCACGCCGTTCAGTACAACAACCTCAACCGGGGGTTGATCCGCATCCTGAGTTACCTGATCGGGCAGCAGGGATCGACCGTCGGACTGCTTTTCATGCCCCTCTGGGCGCTCGAAGGCGATGCGGTGATGAACGAAACCGAGATGTCCTCCTACGGCCGAGGCCGCCAGCCGCGCTTCACCATCGAATATCGCGCCCTGGGTTACGAGGTGCTCCGCAGGCGCAACTGCGACAAGTGGTTCTGCGGCTCCTACCGCGATTTCGTTCCCGACCACTACCAAATGGGCTATCAGATGGTCGCCTACGGCTACGACCGCTATGGGGGTGAAATCTGGGACAAGACCCTGCGCTACGGCGTCCGCAACGCCTACATGCTGACCTTCAGCACCAGCGTCGCCCTGCGCAAATTCTACGGCACGGGCGAGGGCATCCTCTTCCGGGACGCCTTCGCCGACCTGAATCGTTTCTGGGATTCGCTGCCAAAGGTCGCGGATTCGGGGCGCACCCTCACGCCGCTGCCGGAGAAAAACTACACCACCTATACTCATCCCGTGTCCCTGAACAATACGACGCTCGTAGCGCTGAAAACGGACTTCGACCGCCCTTCACGGCTCGTTACGGTCGATTCCCGAACGGGACGCGAGAGGCGGCGCACCTGGACAGGACTCGTCTCGAGCCGCCCCGCAACCGACGGACAACGGGTCTGGTGGACCGAATACCGCCGTTCGCTGCTCTTCCCCGAGCGGGTCAATTCCAGGCTCGTCGTCCTCGACCCCGGAAAAAAACGCCCCCGCACCGCACCGAAACTGCGCAATGCCCTCTACCCGACCCCGATCGGGCGAAGCGGCGTCCTGGCCTGGGTGGAATATACGCCCGACGGACACTACACGATCGTCGCTGAAGATTCGCTGCGGCAGCGCGCACCGCCTGGCCCATGCCGGGCTTCTCCGAAGTGCACGGACTGGCCTGGGACAATGCGACCGAACGGCTCTACACGCTCGTCACCGACGATTCGGGCATGTGGATCGGCCGAATCGAACCCGGCGAAGGCTTGCAGGCTGTCACCCGAGGCGCCTACATCACGCTGAGCGACCTGCGGGCCGCCGACGGCAAGCTCTCTACTACGGCTCGATCGCCTCGGGCCGCGATGAAGCCCACTGCTTCGACCTCGGCGAAGGGCGCGAATACCGTCTTTCGACTTCGACCTACGGCAGCTTCGCCCCGGCTCCCGCCGACAGCGGAGCCGTCTGGACGACCACCTACGACCGAAAGGGCTACCGCATCACCCGTCAGGAAAACATCGAACCGATTCCGGTCGCCCCGTCGCAACTGCCCGTCGATCTGGTCAATCCGCCCCGCCGCCGCTGGAACGTGGTCAATCTCGACACGGTACGCTATACCCCCGCCGACTCGGCCTCCCTGCACCGCAAATATCCGGCACGCCGCTACCGCAAGGGATTGCACCTGCTCCGGGCCCACAGTTGGGCCCCCGTATCGTTCGACCCGTTCAAGACCATCGAAGAGTTCAACCCCCGGCTCATGTGGGGCGCCACCGTTCTCTCCAAAATCTGCTGTCGAGCACCGAAGCCTTCGCATCGTGGGGCTGGAGCCGGTCCGACGGCCATGTGCTGAAAGGTACGATCCGGTATAGCGGCCTCGGCGTACGACTGGAAGCCCGGGCCACCTACGGCGGCGACCGCATGACCTACGGCATCGCCCAGCGGGGCGCCGACGGCAAGGCCGAGCGCCAGCCGGCCCCGGCTCATGCCAAATATTGGTCGGCGGCGGCCGGGGCCACACTGCCCCTCTATTTCGACCGGGGACATCATATCCGACAGCTCTCGATCTCGGCGGGCTGGGAGTATTCGAACGGAATGGTGGCCGACGTGGATGCGATCCGTTACGACGCAGAGGGACGCATCGCCAACCTGCAAACGCTCGGCTACCGCGAAGGACTCCACAAACTCTCGCTGGGAATCGGCTTCTCGGACGTGGTGCGCGCCGCCTACCGCGACGTCGGGACCCCTTGGGGTTATACGCTCTGGGCCGGGTACGACCTCAACCCCGAAAACCGCAACTTCAGCGACCTCGTATCGGCCTACGCCCGGATCTACACGCCCGGATTCTTCCGCCACAACTCCCTCTCCGTAGCAGCGGCCTACCAAACCTCCGTCGGCGGCTACCGCTTCCCGTCGGGGCTGCGATTCCTCGGCTACAAATCGACCCGGCTGTTGCCCAGGGGCTTCTCCTCGTCCGACATTTCGAGCAATAATTACCTGGCCGGCTCCGTTGATTATCAGTTCCCGCTCTGTTATCCCGAAGGTGGAATTTCGGGCGTGATCTACTTCAAACGCATCCGGCTGAACGTCGGGGCCGACTACGCACGGTTCCAGGAGTTCGGCAGCCGGGGCAAAACATGGCGCGACATTTACTCGTACGGCGGCGACCTGCTTCTGGACCTCAACATCCTGCGTATGTCGGCAGCCGCCACAGCGACCGTAAAGCTCTCGCTCTACAAGCCCAGCGAGGGGAGCTGCTGGTTCGGCTTCGGCCTGGAGCTGCCGTTCTGATCCGTCCGGGCGGCAGAACCGATAAAATCAGCAAGCGACCCGCAGAAAACCGGAACGTATAATCCGAGATTTTTCATACCTTTGCGAAAGCGAATGCTTTCATTCAGACAGGCTTCGCCGAGGCATAACCGAATAAATTTGTCCTTGCCCTCGGCTTGCGCCATCTTTCCGGAAGATGGGAAGCGCCTCGGAAAACTGGGAACAAGCTCCCGTTTTCTCTCGGCTTTCACTATCTTTGCAGAAGATAGGAGGCGGTTCGGCAATTTTCGAGAACAAGTTCTCACAATTGCCCTCACCTTTCACTATCTTTGCGGCATATTGAATTGAACCGATGAAAAAACAGACCCCACATAAACCGCTGCCCAAATCCGTCAAATGGCTCTGGGGCATCGTATTCGCCCCTTTCGCACTCTTGCTGCTCCTGCTGCTGCTCACGGCCGCCGGCCTGTTCGGGCGGCTGCCGTCGTTCGAGGAGCTGGAGAACCCCAAGAGCAACCTGGCCACCGAGATTCTCTCTTCGGACGGCAAGGTGCTGGGCACGTTCTTCGTGCAGAACCGCTCCTACGTACAGTACGACGAACTCTTCCCGCTCGACTCCGCCCAGCTGCTCCGGCTCGACGGATACGACGTGCCGCCGATCATCGCGGCCCTGATTTCGACGGAGGATGTCCGTTACCGGGGACACTCGGGCATCGACCTGATGTCGCTGGTACGCGTAGGCGTCAAGACCGTCCTGATGCAGAACACCTCGCAGGGCGGCGGCAGTACGATCACCCAGCAATTAGCCAAAAACCTCTTTCCCCGCGACATCAACGAGAACCGGGGCAAGATCGCCCGCACGACCAAGTTGGTCGTATCCAAACTCAAGGAGTGGATCACGGCCCTGAAACTCGAATACAACTACACCAAGGAGGAGATCGCCGCCATGTACCTGAATACCGTGGAGTTCGGTTCGAACGCCTACGGCATCAAATCGGCGGCCCACACCTTCTTCAACAAGGAACCCCACGAACTCAACATCCAGGAAGCCGCCCTGCTGGCGGGACTGGTCAAGGGCCCCACGATGTATTCCCCCCGCCGTAACCCGGAAAATGCCCTCGCACGCCGTAACCTGGTGCTCGACCGCATGGCATCGGCAGGCGCCATCACACGCTACCAGCGGGATTCGATCGCAGCCCTGCCGATCCTGCTCAACTACAAGCCGGTCTCGCACAACGAAGGCCCGGCGACCTATTTCCGGGAGATGCTCCGCCTGACGATGAACGCCGAACGGCCCAAGCGCCGCCAGTTCCAGAACGACTGGGACTACGAACAGGCGGTCAAGGAGTACGACGAAAATCCGATCTACGGCTGGTGCCTGAAGAACACCAAAGCCGACGGCACGCCCTACGACATCTACCGCGACGGTCTGAAGATCTACACCACGATCGACTCCCGGATGCAGGAATACGCCGAGCAGGCCATTCAAAAGCAGATGGAGTCGGTGATCCAGCCCCAGATGGACGCACAGTTCAAACGCACCAAAACGCTCTTCATCGACGCAGACAGACAGGAGCGTGAGCGCATCATGCGCAACGCGATCCGTTACTCGGACCGCTACTACCAGATGCAAAAGGCAGGCGTGGACGAAAAGACCATCCTGGCGAGCTTCGACAAGCCCTGTCCGATGAAGATCTTCACCTACAAGGGAGAACGCGACACGGTACTCACGCCCCGGGACTCGATCCTCCACCACAAGCGGATCATGCGGGCCTCGTTCGTAGCGATGGATCCCCGCTCGGGATACGTGAAGGCCTACGTGGGCGGCCCCAATTTCCGCTACTTCAAATACGACATGGCCAAGCAGGGCAAGCGGCAGATCGGATCGACGATCAAACCCTTCGTCTATACCTTCGCCATCGACCACCTGGGACTGAGTCCCTGCACGCCCGTACCGAACCTGCCGGTAACGATCGAAACCGCCAACGGGGTACCTTGGTCGCCCAAGGAGGCCGGCAAGGTCGAACAGAACGGCGAGATGCACCCCCTGAGCTGGGGCCTGGCCCGCAGCCGCAACAACTATTCGGCGTGGATCATGAAACAGGCCAAGCAGCCGCAGGCCGTGGCCAACTTCATTCACAACATGGGCATCCACAGCTACATCGATCCTGTGCCTGCGCTCTGCCTGGGAACCTCGGAATCCAACGTCTATGAAATGGTGAGCGCCTTCTCGACCTTCGCCAACGAAGGCGTCTATACCACTCCGATCTTCGTCACCCGCATCGAAGACCGTCAGGGCAATCTGATCGCCAGCTTCGCCCCCCGGACGCAGGATGCGATCAGCGAACACACGGCCTACACGATGCTCACGATGCTCGAAGGAGTGATCCATTCGGGTACGGGCGGACGCCTGGGATGGGCCTACAACATGCAGAATGTCGAAGTCGGCGGCAAGACGGGGACCTCGCAGAAGAACCGCGACGCATGGTTCATGTGCGTCCTTCCCAAACTGGTAGCCGGCTGCTGGGTCGGCGGCGAGGATCAGGCAGTGCGCCTGGTATCGCGCGGCGAAGGCAGCGTAATCGCCCTACCGATCGTGGGCGAATTCCTCAACCGGATTTACGCCGACCCTTCGACGGGTATCAGCAAGCAGGATCTCTTCACGCGTCCGGCCGTCATGCCGGTTTACGATTGCGACGAAACCGAGAAAACGGACGACAGTGCAACCCGGTACGAAGAAGACGAATTTTTTGAGTAATACAACCTATAACACCTTTGAGAAAGCCATGAAATTAGCCATTGTCGGGGCCAGCGGAGCCGTTGGCCAGGAATTTATGAACATTCTGGAAGAGAGCCGTCTGCCCATCGACGAATTGCTGCTTTTCGGTTCGGAGCGGAGCGCCGGACGCAAATACCCCTTCCGGGGCAAGGAACTCACCGTACGGCTGCTCGCCCACAACGACGACTTCTGCGGCGTGGACATCGCGCTGGTATCGGCGGGCGGCTCCACCTCGAAGGAGTTCGCCGAAACGATCACCAAGCACGGCACGCTGATGATCGACAATTCGAGCGCTTTCCGCATGGACGAAGACGTTCCCCTGGTGGTTCCCGAAGTAAACCCCGAAGACGCCCTGAACGCCCCCCGGCGTATTATCGCCAACCCCAACTGCACGACGATTCAAATGGTCGTGGCACTCAACGCGCTCGAAAAACTCTCGCACATCCGCCGCGTGCACGTAGCCACCTACCAGTCGGCCAGCGGCGCCGGCGCACAGGGGATGGCCGAACTGGAAGAGCAGCACGCGGCTCTGGCAAAAGGCGGCGAACCCCGTGTGGAAAAAAAAATTTGCGTATCAACTGGCTTACAACCTGATACCTCATATCGACGTCTTCACCGACAACGACTACACCAAGGAGGAGATGAAAATGTACCACGAAACCCGCAAGATCATGCACTCGGACATCGCGGTTTCCGCGACCTGCGTGCGCGTACCCGTGATGCGGGCCCACTCGGAAAGCATCTGGGTGGAAACGGAGCGCCCGATTTCGCCCGAAGAGGCACGCGACGCCTTCGCGTCGGCCCCGGGCGTCGTGCTGCAGGACGCTCCGGGCGACAAGGTCTATCCGATGCCGCTGTTCGCTGCCGGTCGGAACCCGGTGTACGTGGGCCGCATCCGACGCGACCTCACCTCGCCCAACGGCCTCACGTTCTGGTGCGTCGGCGATCAGATCCGCAAGGGTGCCGCACTGAACGCGGTGCAGATCGCCGAATGGCTCATCGCACACCGCGCCTGACGGAACAACCGGAAAATCACGGCGGGACCCCGATTCGTCCCGCCGTTGTTTTTCCGCAAAAAACCGTCGGCATAGCATCGATTCCGCAGCGCCCGCACTAAAAAATTTGGGATTTCGTTAAATAAAGAGTAACTTTGTGCGATTATCGCCGGATAATTGCGGAAAAACCTGATCCCGATGAGAAAAGAAAGGCTATATGTCTTGTGCACAGTGTGCTTTGCAATCCTCGCTGCGGGCTGCAATAGCGTACAGCAGGTTCTGAAAAGCGGTCGGCCCGACCACATGTACCAAACCGCTCTGAAACATTACCAGAACCAGAAGTGGTCGAAAGCCGCAATGCTGTTCGAAGCGGCCGCACCGTACTACTCCGGAACGATGCAGGAGGACAGTATCGCCTTCATGACCGCTTTCTGCAAGTTCAAGACCCGCGACTACGAGGTGGCCACGTCGATGCTCGACGATTTCCGCCGCAAATTCGGACGCAGCGTCTTCCTCGAAGATGCCGAAGGAATTCTCGCCTTGAGTTACTTCTACCTGGCACCGGGCCCCACCCGCGACCAAACGATGACCACGCAGGCTATCGTGGCGGTCAATGAATACCTGGCCCACTACCCCAACAGCTCCCGCAGCGACGAATTCCGCGAGATGGACAAGATCCTGACCCAGCGGCTGCACGACAAAACTTACCTGAACGCTTACACATACTATAAAATCGGACGTTACAAATCGGCGATCGTAGCTCTCAAGAACGCGCTGAAGCTCTATCCCACCAGCTCCCACCGCGAAGAGATCATGTACCTGATCGTCAAATCCGGCAGCAAGCTGGCCGACAACTCCGTGCAGGACAAGCAGGCAGACCGCTACCTCTCGACGCTCGACTCCTATTACTCGTTCGTGGCCGAATTTCCCGAATCGCACTACCTCAAGGAGCTCGACCGGCTGGCCCAGAACGCCAAAGACTTTTTAGACCGAAACAACAAAGAAAAACAATAATTCCATGGAGATCAAGAAAAGCACTCCCACCAACACCGTAACCCGTAAACTGGTCGATCTGGATAAGGAAACCGGCAACATTTACGAAACGGTCAATATCATCGCACGCCGCGCCAACCAGATTTCGACCGAACTGAAAGCCGAACTCACGCGCAAGCTGGCGGATTTTTCGTCGCCGACGGACACGATGGAGGAAACTTTCGAAAACCGCGAGCAGATCGAGATCTCGCGTTACTACGAACGTCTGCCCAAACCGGTGCTGATCGCCACCGAGGAGTTCCTCGACGGCGAACTCTTCTACAAGGAGAACAAACCGCAAGCCTAAACATCGCGGTATGAGTCTCGAAGGACGACATATCCTGCTCGGCATCACAGGCAGCATCGCCGCCTACAAAGCGGCCATACTCTGCCGCCTGCTCAAAGGCGCAGGCGCCGAGGTGAAAGTCGTAATGACTCCGCTGGCCAAGCAGTTCATCACTCCGCTGACCATGGCGACGCTCTCGAAGCATCCCATCCTGGTCGAATTCTTCAATCCGGAAAACGGGGAGTGGAACTCCCACGTCTCGCTCGGCGAGTGGGCGGACTGCCTGCTCATCGCCCCCGCGACGGCCAATACGCTGGGCAAGATGGCGCACGGCATCGCCGACAACCTGCTGCTGACGACCTACCTTTCGGCCCGCTGCCCGGTAGCGGTCGCCCCGGCGATGGACCTGGACATGTTCGCGCATTCGGCCACACAGGAGAATCTGCGGATTCTGCGCAGCCGAGGCGTACGGATCGTCGAACCGGCCGAAGGGGAGCTGGCAAGCGGACTTTCGGGCAAGGGACGCATGGCCGAACCGGCCGACATCGTCGCATTCGTCGAAGACCTTCTTTCCGAAAAAAAAAAGAGCCTGCGAGGTAAACGGCTGATCGTTACCGCAGGCGCAACCATCGAAGCCATCGATCCGGTGCGGTTCATCTCGAACCACTCGACGGGCAAGATGGGGTATGCCATCGCCGAAGCGCTCGCCCGGCGGGGCGCCGAAGTCGTACTCATCAGCGGCCGCACGTCGCTGCCCACCCCGACCGGAGTTCGACGTATCGATGTCCTCTCGGCACAGGAGATGTACGAGGCTTCGGTGAGGGAGTTCGCCGCAGCCGACGGAGCCATCATGTGCGCCGCCGTCGCGGACTATACCCCCGAAGAGGTCGCCCCGACCAAACTCAAGAAAGGGGACGGCGAGCTGACGATCCGCCTCAAACGCACGCACGACATCGCAGCCGAGCTGGGAGCGCACAAAGCGGGTCGGATCCTGGTCGGCTTCGCCCTCGAAACCGATCACGAAGAGGCCAATGCCGAAGGGAAACTCCAACGCAAAAACTTCGATTTCATCGTTCTGAACTCACTGCGCGACGCCGGGGCCGGATTCGGCGTCGATACCAACAAGGTGACGCTCATCGACCGCGCAGGACGCGAGGAGCTTCCTCTGCTCTCGAAAGCCGAAACGGCCGAGAAGATCGCCGACAAAATCGAATCCATTCTGAAATAGCCATGCTACGTCGTCTGAAAGTCGAAAACTACGCCCTGATCGACCGGCTCGAACTGGAGCTGGACGACCGGCTGAACATCATCACGGGCGAAACCGGCGCCGGAAAGTCGATCCTGCTCGGCGCGCTGGGCCTCCTGCTGGGGAACAAGAACGACAACGCCACCCTGAAAGACGACAAACGTAATTGCCTGATCGAAGGCGTTTTCGATCTCGGAACAAGGGACCTGCAGGCATTCTTCGACCGAAACGACCTGGATTACAGCCGCGAAACGACACTCACGCGCCAGATCACCCCGGCCGGCAAGAGCCGCTCGTTCATCAACGACACTCCCGTTCCCCTTGCGTTGCTGCGCGAACTGGGATCGCAACTGATCGACATCCACTCCCAACACCAGAATCTGATCCTGGGATCAGAGGCTTTCCGCACGCAGGCCGTCGATACGGTCGCCGAAAACCACGACCTGCGGATGCAATATACGACCCTCTACGAACGGCTCTGCCACCTGCGCCGTGAACTCGCACGGCTGCGCGAAGAGGCCGAAGCCGGACGCAAGGACGAAGAGTGGCTCCGCTACCAGGTCGAAGAACTCGCAGCGGCCCACCTGAAGGAAGGAGAACAAACCGAACTGGAACAGGAGCTGGAGGTTCTTTCGAACGCCGACCGCATCAGCGAAACCCTCACGGCGCTGCGCAATGCCCTGGACGACGAACAAATCGGGGTGTTGGTACAACTCAAGGCCAGCGAAACGGCCTGCCGCCACCTCGAAGCCGGCTATCCTTTCGCAGCGGAAGCCGCCGGACGGCTCCGCTCCGTGCTCGAAGAGCTGAAGGATCTCGGCGCCTCGGCCGCCGCACAGAGCGAACGGCTCGACGCCGATCCCGAACGGCTGCAAAAAATCGGCGACCGACTCAACACCATCTACTCGCTCTGCCAGAAACACCGTGCTGCGGATCTCGGCGAACTCCTCGCCAAACAGACCGATTACGAAGCACGCCTGCAAGCGATCACGCACGGCGACGAAGCCATCGCCGCCGTTGCGACCGAACTGACCGCCACCGAAGAGAAGGCCGAAGAGCTGGCCCGGAACATCCACGCCACCCGCGAAAAGGCCGCACCGACGTTCAACGATGCGATTCAGACGACCCTCGCACGGCTCGGCATGCCCGAAGCCCGTTTCGTCGTACAGCTCACCCCCGCACCGGCCTTGACCCCCACGGGTGACGACGAAATAGATTTTCTGTTCACAGCCAACGGAAATTTCGCTCCTCAAAAAGTGGAACGCATCGCCTCAGGCGGTGAAATTTCACGCGTAATGCTGGCTCTCAAAGCGTTGCTCGCTCACCGCATGGAGCTGCCGACGATCATCTTCGACGAGATAGACACGGGCGTTTCAGGCCGCATCGCCGACGCCATGGGCGAGATCATCGCCGACCTCTCGCAGACCATGCAGGTCGTGGACATCACCCACCTGCCGCAGGTCGCTTCGAAAGGCGACACTCACTTCGTGGTTTACAAAGACGCCGAAGGATCCCATATCCGCCGCCTCGACCCGGAGGAGCGGATTACCGAAATCGCCAAAATGCTATCGGGCAGCCAAATCACGGAAGCCGCACTCGCACAGGCTCGTATCCTGCTGGACAAATAACAGATACGTCGGCACACGATCATTTTCACGAATCGAACGATCCGACGCCACTATTCCCGGTCTGTCAATACCTTTACAAAGCTGATTATTCTCTCACGCAAGAGAGTACGAACTTTACCGACCTGCAGAGCCGGGCAATGGATTTCCCGTCGAAACCTACAGTGCAGGCATTTCGCCATCGGAAATCCTTCCGTAACGGGTTGCCATATCCTTTATGGAAATTCCCGTTCCGCAAAATCCGCAGCAAACCCTTCCATCCGACGCCGGCAAACAAAAATATATCGGCATACGCCGTTTTTTACGCTTCGGTTAAATCTTTTTCGCAGCGGGTACGTCTTATGAATAGACGCGTCGTTAAAACAGACAGAATATGCAAGAAACGAAACTGAAACTCCTCGAGCGGATCGTCGATCGGCGACAGGATTCCCTTTACCGCTTCGCCTATATCCGCACGGGATCGCAGGCCGATGCGGAAGACATCGTGCAGGACGTCCTGCTGCGGCTCTTCCACTCGGATTGCAACCTCGACCGCATCGACGACGTGGAGCGCTACCTCTGGCGGGCGATCGCCAACCGCTGCTGCGACTACCACCGCCACCGGCGCAATGCGACGCTGCCGACCGAACGGGCCGCCGCACTTGCGGACGACTCCGGCGATCAGGAACTCCGCGAAGAATACGAACGAATCGCCGGGCTGCTCGCAACCCTCCCGGAAGAACAGGCCGAAGTGATCCGCCTGAAAACCTCCGACTCCCTGACTTTCGCCCGGATCGCCGAGATCACCGGCACCACCGAGGCGACCGTCAAATCCCGTTTCCGTTACGGGATCGGCAAGCTCCGCAAACTCATCAACCACTAAAAATCATCCGCCATGAAATGCACCGATTTTGAAAACCGAATCGAACTGCTGTTCGATGACAATACCCCCGCAGAGGTTCGCCGCGAAATGTTGGAACACCTCGAAACATGTCCCGCCTGCGCCGAATTCTACCGCCAAACGAAAGCAGCCTTCAACGCCGTCGCTCCCCGCGTCGAAGTGCAGGCTCCGGCCGGTCTGAAAGCCCGCATTCTGAAAACCGCCGCACAAGCCGAAAATACGCCGGCAACCGCACGAACGACCGCTCCGGCACGGCCTCGGCGATTGTGGCTCCGGCCGCTGTCCGCGACGTTGAGCGCCGCAGCCCTCATCGCCCTCGTACTGCTCGTCTTCGATCCCGTCGGCCGCTATCGGGCCCACGCCGCAGGACGTATCTTCCGCGATGCTGCCGCTCAACTCGACAAAAGCCGTTCGTTCCGCCTCGAAATGAATGTCCGCACTCTTCCCCAGGAAAATTTCAGCTACATCGATGCCGAAGTCCCCTTTGTCCCCCACCGTATGTGGGTGGAACCGGGTTCAGGCCGCTGGCGGCTGGAAAAAGCAGGACGGATCGCCCTGAGCGACGGGGAACGGATCCTGATGTGGAGTCCTGAGATAAACTCGGGCTTCATCATGCGTCCCGGTAGCGGCGCAATCGAAGATTTCGCCACCCTGCTCGACCCCTACACCCTGCTGCTGCGGGAAGAGCTCAACTTCGCCGAGCGCCGGAACGCAAGTTACAGCAAGCAAGTCGGACCGGAAACGATCACGCTGACCGTCGAAGCGCCGGCCGAAGGGGATTTCAGCAACGACTACCTGTCGGGAACCTCGATCGACGAATCCGACACCCGACGCGAATACCGCTTCGATCGGACGACCGGACGGCTTATCGGGCTGAAAATCGAGCAGACCGACGGCAAAACACCCGTAACCATCGCCGAATTGCAACGCATCGTTTACGACATACCGCTGTCCGACACCCTCTTTCGGGCTTACGACGGCATCGAATGGATCGACCTCACCAAACCGGTCGGCGGCGTACACTTCGCAGCCATTGCACCGGAAGAGGCGGCCCGCAAGCTCTTCGCCGCCATGCAGACGTGGGATACGGAAATACTCGCCGAAGGACTCGTTTACTATCCGCTCGACCTTATGAAGGAACGATATGCAGGCTGCCGCCTCCTCGAAACACAGCCAGCCTTCCGTTCGGGACAGTACGCGGGAGTATTCGTTCCCTGCCGAGTGAAAATGTCCGATGGCCGCATCGAAATAGTGCTCGCTCTGCGCAATGACAACCCCACCGGTTCGTGGGTGGCCGACGGCGGCCTCTGACGCTCCCGGAAATAAAAAGTTCCACATTCCCTCCGTTTTCCGGCAGACAAGCTACGGATCACGACCGCATCAGTCGTGTATGAAAAGCCATCGGAATTTCCCCGAGCCCTTTCCGTATGTCTTTCCAACAGCAGGCAGCGTCGTATTCGTATGAACCGCAGAACGCCCGCCGCCCTGAAAACGGCTCTCCGGACTTCATACACGACAGCCCGGAATAAAAAAGTTCCCGGAATCGCAAATGCGATTCCGGGAACTTTTCATAAGAGAAGCGATGGACTACATCATACCGCCCATGCCGCCGCCCGGCATCGCAGGCATTGCGGGAGCGTCCGACTTCTTCTCGGCCAATACACACTCCGTGGTAAGGAACATCGAAGCGATCGAAGCCGCATTCTCCAACGCCACACGCGAAACCTTGGTCGGGTCGATGATACCCGCTTTGAGCAGGTCCTCATAACGGTCGTCGCGGGCGTTGTAACCGAAGGCGCCTTTGCCCTCCTTCACCTTATTGACAACCACCGAACCCTCGCCGCCGGCATTCGTCACGATCTGACGCAGCGGCTCTTCGATAGCGCGTTTTACGATCTGGATACCGGTCGTCTGGTCTTCGTTGTCGCCCTTGAGCGTCTCCAAAGCCTCCACCGCACGGATGTAAGCGACACCGCCGCCCGGCACTATACCTTCCTCGACGGCAGCACGGGTCGCAGCCAACGCATCGTCCACACGGTCTTTCTTCTCTTTCATCTCGACCTCGGTCGCAGCGCCGACGTACAGCACAGCCACACCGCCGGCCAGTTTAGCCAAACGTTCCTGGAGTTTCTCCTTGTCGTAATCCGACGTAGCGGCTTCGATACCGGCGCGGATCTGCGCCACACGGGCAGCGATAGCGTCCTTCGAACCGGCGCCATCGACAATCGTCGTATTCTCCTTGTTGAGCGTAACCTTCTCCGCCGTACCCAGCACCGAGAGGTTCGCGTCCTCGATCTTCATACCCTTGTCGGTCGAAATGACCGTGGCACCCGTCAGCACGGCGATATCTTCGAGCATCTCCTTGCGGCGGTCGCCGAAGCCCGGAGCCTTGCAAGCGGCGATCTTCAACGTACCGCGCAACTTATTGACAACCAGTGCGGAAAGTGCCTCGCCATCCACATCTTCGGCGATAATCAGCAGCGAGCGTCCGCTCTGAGCCACCGGCTCGAGCACACCCATCAGCTCCTTCATCGTCGAGATCTTCTTATCGGTAATCAGGATATAGGGTTTGTCCAACTGCGCCTCCATCTTCTCGGTATCGGTGATGAAGTAGGCCGAGATATAGCCACGGTCGAACTGCATACCCTCGACCACATCCACATGGGTTTCGGTACCCTTGGCCTCCTCGACAGTGATGACACCCTCCTTATTGACCTTGCCCATCGCCTCGGCGATCAGCTTGCCGATGGTACCGTCGTTATTGGCGGAAATCGTAGCGACCTGCTCGATCTTTGCGAAATCGGTGCCTACGGTCTGGCTCTGCTTCTTGAGTGAATCCACGACCACACCGACAGCCTTGTCGATACCGCGTTTGAGGTCCATCGGATTGGCTCCGGCGGTCACGTTCTTCAGTCCCACGCCGATCATCGCCTGCGCCAGCACGGTTGCGGTCGTCGTGCCATCGCCGGCATCGTCGTTGGTCTTCGAAGCGACCTCCTTGACCATCTGGGCGCCCATGTTGGGAATCGCATCCTCCAGTTCCACCTCCTTGGCGACGGTCACACCGTCCTTGGTCACCTGGGGAGCACCGAACTTCTTGTCGATGATTACGTTGCGTCCTTTGGGACCGAGCGTTACCTTCACAGCGTTCGACAAAGCGTCCACACCCTCCTTGAGAAGCTCACGGGCTTCCACGTTGTATTTTATCTCTTTTGCCATAATCGTAATTTTTTTAATCCAACCGAACTAATTAAATGATAGCCAGAATATCCTGCTGCTTCATAATCAGGTAATCCGTGCCATCGACATTGATCTCCTGACCGGCATACTTGCCGTAAAGCACCTGATCGCCGACTTTGACTTCCATCTTGATTTCCGAAGTACCGGGACCAACGGCGATTACTTTGCCTGCCAGCGGTTTCTCCTTCGCCGTATCGGGAATGATCAAACCTCCGGCCGTTTTCTCTTCCGCCGGGTTGGGCAGGATCAACACGCGGTCTGATAATGGTTTTACGTTCATAGTGGTATGATTTTAATTGTTATAAGTTATATTTAACAGTTTTTCAACTTCGCGTTTGCGACGATAACTCCAACAAGAGATATGCCAAACGATTTTTGACAGAAAAGTCTGACAAATCGGGCGGCAAGACTGTCATTTTGACAAAACGGCAGATACATCATCCTGACACCGTACGTTTCCGCTCCATCGATACCGTCAGAGAGGACCGTACGCACAGAATCCGAAAAGAATTTCGCCGTTTTTTTGCACGGACGGAAAAAACCTATTATCTTTGCACTCCGGTTGATCTTCGGTATCGACCGATATGGTGGATGTAGCTCAGTCGGTTAGAGCGTCGGATTGTGGTTCCGAAAGTCGTGGGTTCGAGCCCCATCTTCCACCCGAAAAGGCCTTCTTCGGAAGGCCTTTTTTTATAATACACAAATTACCACGCACTTATCATTCAGAGTACATCCATCCCGAAAAGGGAAATATACCGAAGTTCTGCCAAGACATCGAGACTCGAAACAGGGATCTACAATCCCCGAATAAACCCCATACCTTCGCGATAACCGTCTTTGAAAATAAAGAATACGACAAATATCACCCGCTTTGAAAACTTGCCCCGATAAAAAGCCGGAATCGTCGTTTTATTGAATTTTGGCAGACTTCTCGATTGGCTTTTCGCGTCCCCAGCGCCCCCTACTTCCGCTCGGAGCACATAAACGAAAAAGGCTCGGCAATCATCAGATTACCAAGCCTTTTCATCAGTCGGGGTGACAAGATTCGAACTTGCGACCACACGCCCCCCAGACGCGTACTCTAAACCGGGCTGAGCTACACCCCGAACTCTTTCGGAGTGCAAATATACGAACTTTTGCCTTACAAAAAAATGAAATGCAAATATTTTTTCACTCTTCGGCAAAAAACCGGCTTAAAATCTCCCGTTATTCCATTCTTACAATGTCAAAGTACGCTCCTTTCGGCCTAAAAAAGTTCTCAACATCAATCTTACCTTGCGTGATTATCCCTCTTTGGAAGCGCAGGCCCCCAAGCCCCTTACGAGGGAAAGGGATTATAAACGTGGAAACAGGTCGCAAGTAAACACCTTCGGATTAGATACTGCGATCGTCGGATAATGGTGTCGTATAGTCGTATATTATCTTACCTTATTATATAATAATTCATAGACGGCCGGCATATTCCTGTTTTTTTCATATCGCATATCGAAAAAAAGCAGATATTCCCACATTTTTTTTGCATAGAAAACTTTTTTGTTTACCTTTGCACCGCTAAAGGTTTCCCGATCGAGGGAAAACGGATAGCACAGGAGGCCCATTCGTCTATCGGTTAGGACGCAAGATTTTCATTCTTGAAAGAGCAGTTCGACTCTGCTATGGGCTACACGACAGCGTTTTAAGCGCATAACGACGGCCGGTAAGGCCGTATGTTATGTTTTCAGGGCGCTGACGGGGAAACCACAACGAAGGAAGCGGGTTTCGGCCTATTCCGCAGGCGGCCAAGGCCGTCACGAACAAGGCGTCATTTCAACATATGTCGCCGTAAAACTAAAGAACGAAAAAAATTAAAAATAAAAATTAACGATTATGGCAAACCATAAGTCATCCGAGAAGAGAATTCGTCAGACTGTAGCCAAGCGCGCACACAACCGTCTTTTCCACAAGACGGCACGAAACGCCGTGAAAGCACTCCGCAACACGACGGACAAGAGTGCAGCCGAGGCACTTCTCCCGAAGGTTACTTCGATGCTGGACAAGCTGGCCAAGCACAATATCGTGCACAAGAACAAAGCCGGCAACCTGAAAAGTTCGTTGCAGATGCATGTAAACGCCTTGTAAGGGACTGTTATCCAATGCTTAAATTTAAGAGCCGTCAAAATTTGACGGCTCTTCGTTATTTGTATCGCTTTACGGAAATCCTACTTTTTGAATAGCTTTACTGCATTTTGGGCCTTGCTCCGGCGATGCTTTACCCCGAACTTTGACGTATGTTTCAAAATCCGAAAATCGTCCTGTCGCCGACATACGCATACTTGCAGCAAGAGATCCGAAAAATCCCTGCGGGCGACTATCGCATCCTGGGAAACTTACTGCGACCGGCGTAATACGGTCCGCAAAATCGAGCTGACAGGAGGTCGGATTTTCGTTCTGAAACAGTATAAACGCCCGACCCGCCTCAACCAATTCGCCTACACTCTTTTCCGCAAAAGCAAAGCCCGTCGAGCCTACGAATACGCCTTGCGGTTACAACAGTTGGGATTCGAAACCGCCGCCCCGGTCGCTTACCTGGAAATCTCACGTCACGGTCTGTTCCACACGGGGTATTTTCTTTCGGAATTCATCGCCCACCCGTTGCTGAGTACCCTGCAGGAAGGAGATGAAGAATCCCGCAAAATTCTGGAGGATTTCGCGGCTTTCATCGTCGAAATGCACGAAAAGGGAGTGTTCAACCTCGACATGAACCCGGGCAACGTATTCTTTTACAAATCCGGCGAAAAATACCGATTCGCACTGATCGACATCAACCGCATCCGGTTTTGCCGCCACCTGACACGCAACGACTGTGTAGAGGTTTTCAAACATCTGGACAACCTTCCGCCTCCGGCCCTCTCGGTCGTACTGGTCCGCTATGCCGAACTGCGCCAGTGGAATCCCCAGATTCTCTGCGGAGCCGTTATGCTGCGACAAGGGTTCAACCTGCCCCGTCGCATCAAAACGGGTTTCCGATCCCTGTTATCGCATCTGGGCCTGCGAAAATAACCCTACTCCTTATCCCGAAATCCCTGGGCTTTGAGCCGGATCTCGCCGCCATCGGGCGTTACGAGGTAGGCACCCGTATTTTCCGCCGTAATATGTCCGATCACATCGACCCCGCCCATGCGCATCACCCGCTCTTGCAGGGCCAGCGGCACGGTGAACAACAACTCGTAATCCTCGCCGCCGTTGAGCGCCGCCACGACGGGATCGGTATGAATCTCCTCGGCGAAAGCCGTCGTCTGACGGGCGATAGGGGGATCCGGTCGAGGTAAATGCGGGCTCCGCATTTCGAGGCTTTTTACAAATTTGAAGCAGGTCGCTCGCCAAACCGTCCGAAAGGTCGATCATCGACGTAGGGACGATCTTCTCCTCGGCCAACAGCTCGACGATATCCTTGCGGGCGACAGGCTTGAGGTAGCGTTGCAACAGATATTCGTTTCCTTTGAACTCGGGTTCGGGATCTTTCACCCCCCGCAACACCCGCTTCTCGCGTTCGAGCAGTTGCAGTCCCATGTAGGCTGCCCCCAGGTTACCCGTAATACAGATCAGGTCGTGAAGCTTGGCGCCGCCGCGATAAACCACCTCCTCCTTGCGAGCCCGTCCGAGCGCCGTCACGTGAATAGCCAGCCCGGTCACCGAAGCCTTCGTATCGCCGCCGACCAGATCGACCTCCATCTCCTCGCAAGCGAATCGAATCCCCGCATACAGGTCATCCAACGCCTCCACCGAAATCTTGGACGACACCCCGAGCGACACAAGCAACTGCTCGGGACGCCCGTTCATCGCCAGCAAGTCACTGACAGCCACGACAACAGCCTTGTACCCCAAGTGCTTAAGAGGGAAATAGGTCAGATCGAAATCGACCCCTTCGAGCAGCAGATCGGTGGTGCAGAGCGTCACCTCGTCCGCCCCCGCCGCAATCACGGCGGCATCGTCGCCTACCCCCCGAAGCGTCGAGGCATTGCGCACGGAAAAAGAATCCGTCAAGTGGTCGATCAGCCCGAATTCGCCGAGCGAGGCGATCTCGGTAGGTTTTTTATCAGCCATAGGAATATTGTTTACAATCGTATGTACCTCCCGCATACGGATTCTCTTCCCGTGCGGGTTATCGTCGCAGCGAAATTCGAAAAATCTGCGCTATATCTTACAAAAATACCGAAACTTTGTCGTTTTGACAAAAAAAGATTATATTTGTTAGCGTTAAAAAATTCTTAACCGATGCTGAACATTGTTTTATTCGGGGCCCCGGGATGCGGCAAGGGAACGCAGGCGGCGCGGCTCAAAGAGAAATACGGAATCGATCACGTATCGACCGGCAACGTAATTCGGGAAGAAATCGCCCGGGGGACGAAACTCGGCAAAGAGATGGAGTCCTATATTACCACGGGCAGACTCGCCCCCGACCAGGTGGTGATCGACATGATCGCCGACTACATCGCGGCGCACAAACACGCGAAAGGCAACATTTTCGACGGCTTTCCCCGCACGACGCACCAGGCCGAGGAGTTCGACCGGATGCTGTCCGAACAGGGGTTGAAGGTCGATGTCATGATCTACATGGACGTTCCCGAAGAGGAGCTGGTAAAACGCATCCTGCTCCGGGGCAAAGAGTCCGGGCGAGCGGACGACGCTTCGGAGGAGGTGATCCGCGACCGTATCAAAGTATATCACGAACAGACGGCCGTCGTCGCGGACTTTTACGCCAAACAGGGAAAATTCGCCGACATCAACGGTTTGGGCACCATGGATGAAGTCTTCGACCGCATCTGTCAGGTCATCGATTCCATTCGGAAGTAACTCCGACCTCATACACATCTATTTCACGGGATTCCTGTCGAAGGAATCCCGTTGTTTTGTCCCCTTCCGGAAGAAAAATTTTTCCCGGAGTCCTCGCAAAACTCGGCTCACACCGGACACACCAGACAAACGGCACGCTCCGCCCTCCTTCCGACCGAACGCCCCGGCCCCGACAGTCCCAGTCGGCAAACAGCCAGGCGGCAGCGGCACCGAAAATATACCAATATATATAAATAAATCCTGCCGGCAATAAATAAAAAAGAGGCCTCGCAAGACGATTTTTACATTATTTTTTATACCTTTGCATCCGCTAAATGCATATTAATCTAATTAACAAACGATTATGAACAATTACGAAACCGTTTTCATTGTCACGCCGGTCCTTTCCGATGCACAGGTCAAGGAGGTCGCTGACAAATTCCAGGGTGTAATTACCGAAAACGGCGGTCAGATTTTTAGTGAACAGCGAGGCCTGGGGCTTGAAGAAGCTCGCCTACCCGATTCAGAAGAAGACCACCGGATTCTACTTCCTGATTGAGTTCACCGGTGAAGGCTCGATCGTCAACACCCTCGAAACGCAGTACCGCCGCGACGAGCGGATCATCCGTTTCTTAACTTTCAAGCAGGACAAATTCGCCGTAGAGTACTCGGAGAAACGTCGTGCGAAACTTTCTAACAAGCAGGAGGAGTAAACCATGGCACAGGAAAACAACAACCAGTCTGAAATCAGATACCTCAACCCCGTTTCGGTTGACGTCAAGAAAAAGAAGTACTGCCGTTTCAAGAAACTCGGCATCAAGTACGTGGATTACAAGGACGGCGAGTTCCTCAAGAAGTTCCTCAACGAGCAGGGCAAGATTCTGCCCCGCCGCCTGACGGGTACTTCGCAGAAGTTCCAGAAGAAGGTAGCGCAGGCCGTGAAACGTGCCCGCCACCTCGCGATCCTGCCCTTCGTAACCGATTGTATGAAATAATAAAGAGGAGGAGAGAACATGGAAGTAATTCTTATCAAGGATATCGAGAATCTGGGTTACGCCAACGACATCGTGAACGTAAAACCCGGTTACGCAAACAACTACCTGATCCCCCAGGGTTACGCGAAGGCAGCTACCGCAGCTGCGAAGAAGATCCTCGCAGAGAACCTCAAGCAGCGTGCCCACAAGGATGCCAAGATCCTGGCCGACGCACAGGCTCTGGCCGAGAAGATCGCCAACCTGCCGCTGGTAATCGCTGCCAAGGCAGAGGAGGGACGCATCTTCGGTGCGATCACCGCTGCCGACCTCGCCGAGGCTTTGGCTGCCAAAGGAATCGAAATCGACCGCAAGACCATTGCCGTGGAGAACATCAAGACCCTCGGCGAATACGAGGCCGTCGCCAAGATTCACCGCGACGTCAAAGCGACAATCAAATTTACGGTAACCGCAGAGGAGTAATCCCCAGCCTCCGTTTCAATCGAAAAGGCCGATCGTACAGATCGGCCTTTTTCGTCGGATCGCCCGAAAGAAAGACCGCCCCCGCATGTCCCCCTCCTTCGCGGAATCCGGAAATATCGATCGGCAAAAACAAAAAAATCGCTACCTTTGCAAATGGCTGCGGCCCCGGACGACGAAGGCGGCCATGCCAAACTGACGCAAGGAGAATCCGATCACGGAGAAATTCACGCTTCGGAGCAATGCACGGTCGGGAACATAGCGTACCAACTCCGCAGAAAGACCCTGCACGACTCGCCTCGCATATGAGGTATTGTCCGGACCGAAACCCAAATGTACGAACACCGCACGCATAAACACGAAATCGTCCCCGCTCATACCGGCATCGACGAAAAAACGCACTCATGTACCTGAAAAAACTGTCGCTCATCAATTTCAAGAACATCCGGGAAGAGAATCTCGAATTCCGGCCCGGCATCAACTGCTTCGTGGGCGACAACGGAGCGGGCAAAACCAACGTGATCGACGCGGTCTATTTCCTTTCGATGTGCAAGTCGTCGCTGGCGATGACCGACGGGCAGAGCATGCGCCACGGCAGCGATTTCTTTCTGCTCGACGGCCAGTACCTCACCGACGGAGGCCGCAGCGAGAGCGTCGTGTGCGCCTTCGCCCGCAAAGGAGGCAAAACCCTCAAGCGCAACGGCAAGGAGTACGAACGACTCTCGGACCACGTGGGATTGATCCCGGTGGTGATCGTCTCCCCGGCCGACACGATGCTCATCAGCGACGCCGCCGACGAACGCCGCCGTTACCTGAACGGTTTTATCTCCCAGTTGGACCGTGCTTATCTGCAGGCTCTGGTACGCTACAACGCCGTATTGGGCGAACGCAACCGCCTGCTCAAAATCTCGCGGGACGAACAGATGCTCTGCATATACGACCGTCAGCTGGTCGAACAGGGAGGCATCATCCACCGCAAACGCAGCGAAATCGCAGCTCTGCTCGAACCCGAAGTCGCCCGATACTACCGCCACCTCTCCAGCGACCGCGAACAGGTGACGCTCGAATACCGCTCGGAGCTGAACGACACCCCCTTCGAAGAGTTGCTGCTCAAGTCCCGGGAAAAGGATTTCGTCAACGGATTCACCACTGCGGGCATCCACCGCGACGATCTGGTACTCCGCATCGGCGGCTATCCCCTGCGCAAATACGGTTCGCAGGGGCAGCAAAAAATCGTTTCTGATCGCTCTCAAACTCGCCCAATATGCCCTGGTCGCCCAAGCCAAAGGGGAAAAACCGATCCTGCTGCTGGACGACCTCTTCGACAAACTCGACGCCGGGCGGGTCGAACAGCTCATCCGGCTGGTCGGGGACGATGGTTTCGGACAGATCTTCATCACCGACTGCAACCCGACGCGTCTGCGCACCATTCTGGACAAAACAGGCGACGACTACTCGCTCTTCACGGTCGAAAACGGAGGAATCGTGCGATGAAACGAAGCAAGACGGTCACCGTCGGCGAACTGCTCGACGAATTTTTCCAGCGTCCTTACGTCGCCGCCAAAGTCGCCGAAGGACGGCTGCGCGACACCTGGCGCGAGATCGTCGGTCCGGCAGCCGACGCCGAAACCACCGAGCTGCGGCTCGAAAATCACATTCTGCACGTCCGCATCCGCTCGAGCATTCTGCGCAACGAACTTTTCTACCAGCGCGAAGCCTTGGGCGCCGAAATCAACCGCCGCTCGAAAATCCGACTGGTCAATGCGGTCATCATCCGGTGAAATTCATCTTTTTTCTTCGCGGCGGCTCTACAATTCTCGGCAGATATTGGCATTATTCAAAGAAAAAATGTATTTTTGCACGTTAGAAGCGAAAATTCAAACTAAAACTGCATATTTCTATGACAAAGCAAAACGAGCAGGAAGCACTCGGCACAGCGATGAATAAAACCGAGATGTTTTTCGAGAAAAACAGCAAATCGATGATCATCGCGCTGCTGGCCCTCTTCGTACTCGCCGCAGCCATCTTCGGCTATCGACAGTTGATCTCACAGCCCCGCGAGCGTAAGGCGGCCGAGATGATCGCTCAGGCCCAGTACCGGTTCGAATCGACCACGCCCGAATACCAGCTGGCTCTCGAAGGCGATGCCAACGGCCCCGGCTTCCTCGATGTCATCGACCAGTACGGTTCCACGCGTGCGGGCAACCTGGCCAAGCACTATGCCGGCATCTGCTACCTGCGTTTAGGCGACTTGGACAACGCGGCCACCTACCTGGCAAAATACAAACCGGCCAAAGGCATTCCCGCAGAGATCGTCAATGCCCAGAACATAGGTCTGCAGGGCGATATCGCCGTCGAGAAGGGCGATTATGCCGCAGCGATCAAACTGTTCGAGAAGGCAGCCAAGGTTTCGGACAACAACCTGACGGCCCCGATGTACCTGCGTAAAGCGGCTCTGGCAGCCAATGCCATGGGCAACAAAGAGCAGGCGCTCGGATTCGCCCAGCGGATTCAAAACGAATTCCCTGCATCGGCCGAAGCACAGAATGCAGAAAAACTGATGGGCACGATCCAGCAATAACGCGAAACACCCGAATCCAAGCATGTCAACCAAGCATCACAACCTTTCGCAGTTGGACGCCCCGCTGCCGTCGGCAGCCGATATGAAGTTCGGCATCGTCGTAGCGGAGTGGAACCGGGAAATCACGGAAGCCCTGCTCGAGGGAGCGGTCCAAACCCTCCGCAGCGCCGGATGCAGCGACCTGAATATTCAGATCAAATATGTCCCCGGCACTTTCGAGCTGACTCTCGGTACCCAGTTTTTCGCCGAATATACGGACGTGGATGCGGTGATCGCTCTGGGCTGCGTCGTTCAGGGTGAAACCCGCCATTTCGATTTCATCTGCCAGGGCGTGACACAGGGTATCACCCAGTTGCAGATACAGTGGAATATGCCTGTAGCATTCGGTATCCTGACGGTGAACGACCAGCAACAGGCATTCGACCGGGCGGGCGGAAAATACGGAAACAAGGGCAATGAAGCGGCAGCGGCGGCCATTCAGATGGTCAAGCTGCAAACCGACATGGAAGCTGCATCGCCCAATACGGTTCCCGACCGTAAAAACATCAATTAAGCGAATTTTTCTTGTATAAAAGTATTTTTCCGATTCAGCCGGACTTGTAAAGAAGTCCGGCTGAATTTTTATATGCGCATTCACTTACCGATAAGACAAAGGCAGATATTTCGCTCCGGGCCCTTCTCGGAAAAGAAGAGGCAGAGGAAAAAATCCGCACCCATTGGCTCTGCCTCCCCGTCCACAAGATAGAATCGGATATACAGCTCCGATTGCAAACCGCAACAATAAATTCCGAAAAGGAAAATTCGACAAAACAAATACACTCAAACAAATTCGTTCCAATAAAAAACCGGGAAGGTAATGCCGAAACAACGACCGGAAAAACGGGATGCCTGGACAAATACAATACCGCTTATCCGGTGACAAACAGTAAGTATTTATACCACTTTTCACGAAAAGAATCCGGGAGGTTTGAACATCCCGACAATTATTTTTACTTTTGTGGACTACTGAAACGCATAATCTTAAAATCAAATAACGAACACGTATGGTAGATATTTTTGAACGCCTCGAAAAGAATGCCGGAGGCCCTATCGGTATGTACATGGGTTATGCCCACGGGTATTTCGCATTCCCCAAACTCGAAGGAGAAATCGGTCCCCACATGACCTTTCGGGGACAGAAGATGCTGAACTGGAGCCTGAACAACTACCTGGGCCTGGCCAATCACCCCGAAGTGCGCGAAGCCGACGCCAAAGGTGCCGCCGAATTCGGCATGGCTGCCCCGATGGGCGCCCGCATGATGAGCGGTCAGACCAAATACCATGAACAGTTGGAGCGCGAACTGGCAGAGTTCGTCGGCAAACCCGACGCCTTCCTGCTGAACTTCGGCTATCAGGGCATGATCTCGATCATCGACTGCCTCCTCACCCCGCGCGACGTGGTGGTCTATGATGCCGAGGCACACGCCTGCATCATCGACGGCCTGCGCATGCACAAGGGCAAGCGTTTCGTATATGGCCATAACGACATGGCTTCGCTGCGCCTGCAACTCAAGCACGCTACGGAACTGGCGGAGCAGCAGAACGGCGGCGTACTCGTCATCACCGAAGGCGTATTCGGCATGAAGGGCGACCTGGGCAAACTGGACGAGATCGTGGCGATGAAGAAAGATTTCAACTTCCGCCTGCTGGTCGATGACGCCCACGGCTTCGGCACGATGGGTCCCCACGGACGGGGCACGGCCGCTCACTTCGACGTCGTGGACGGTGTGGATGTGCTGTTCAACACCTTCGCCAAGTCGATGGCCGGCATCGGAGCCTTCGTCTGCGGTCCCCGCTGGCTTATCAACCTGCTGCGCTACAACATGCGTTCGCAGCTCTACGCCAAGTCACTCCCGATGCCGATGGTGATCGGCGCGCTGAAGCGTCTGGATCTGATCCGCAAGCACCCCGAATACCAGGAGAGCTCTGGGAAATCACCCGTGCCCTGCAAGGCGGACTGAAGGAGAACGGATTCGAAATCGGTGTAACCCAGTCGCCCGTAACCCCCGTCTATATGAAAGGCGGCATCCCCGAAGCGACCAACCTGATCGTCGATCTGCGCGAGAAACACAACCTCTTCTGCTCGGTAGTGGTCTATCCGGTGATCCCGAAGGGCGAAATCATCCTGCGCCTGATCCCGACGGCAGCCCACACGCTCGACGACGTGAAGTTCACGATCGAGGCGTTCAAAGCCATCCGCAACAAGCTCGAAAGCGGCTTCTACCGCGACAAACCGATGCCGATGAAAGCCGACGAAGGATTTTCGGTGCGTTAAACCGACTTGTCCCATAAAAAAATCCCCGCTGTAAAAACAGCGGGGATTTTTCACGAATACGAATATCTACCTGACAAAAGCGCTTCGCCTTTAGTTCTTGAGGTCAGGCCATCGGCGTCGGCATCGATGACGATCGGATGCTCGCGATTGACATCGCCCGCCAAAATCCGCTTCGACAGATCGTTCACCACGTAACGCTGAATCGTACGCTTGACGGGACGTGCGCCGTACAACGGATCGTAACCTATGCGGGCGATCCACTCTTTCGCCTTCTTCGTATAGTCGAGCTCGATGTTGTTTTCTTTCAACAGTTTGCGGACTATATTCATCTGAATATCGACGATCCGCCCGATGTCTTCGTGCGTCAGCGGCTCGAACATCACGATCTCGTCGATACGGTTCAGGAACTCGGGCTTGAGCTGCATCTTCAACTGCTCGATCACCTCCAGACGCGTCTTTTCAACCACTTCCGGCGAAATTTTATTGCCGTCGAAAGCCGGAGCGAAATTCTCCTGGATAACCTGTGCCCCCATGTTGGAGGTCATGATGATAATCGTATTGCGGAAATCGACCGTACGCCCCTTGTTATCGGTAAGCCGTCCGTCGTCGAGCACCTGCAACAGGATGTTGAACACGTCGGGATGCGCCTTCTCGATCTCATCGAGCAGCACGACCGAATAAGGCTTGCGCCGCACGGCCTCGGTCAGTTGTCCGCCCTCGTCGTAACCGACATATCCCGGAGGCGCACCGACCAGACGCGCGACACGCTGTGACGCTCCTGGTACTCGCTCATGTCGATACGGGTCAGCATGTTGTCGTCGTTGAAGAGGAACTCGGCCAGCGCCTTCGCCAGCTCGGTCTTACCTACACCCGTCGTACCCAGGAAGATGAACGAGCCGATCGGCTTGCGGGGATCGTTCAGTCCGGCCCGCGAACGGCGCACGGCATCCGACACGGCGGCAATGGCCAAATCCTGACCGACTACGCGGCGATGCAACTCCTCCTCCATGTGGAGCAGCTTCTCACGCTCGGAAGCCAGCATACGCGAAACGGGAATCCCCGTCCAGCGGGATACCACCTCGGCCACATCCTCAGCATCGACCTCCTCCTTGATCATCGCCCCGCTAGCTGAAGCCGCACGGAATTCGTCCTGAAGAGCCGCGATCTGCTTCTCGGCCTCCTGAATCTTGCCGTAACGAATCTCGGCCACACGGCCGTAATCGCCCTGCCGTTCAGCCTGCTGAGCCTCGATCTTCAGGTGCTCGATCCGGTCCTTGTTCTCCTGGATCTTCTTCAGCACGTCCCGTTCGCCTTCCCACTTGGCACGAAGCTCGGCGCGTTTGGCCCCCAGCTCCTCGATCTCATGGGTCAGTTGCTCGACACGCTCCTTGTCGTTCTCGCGGCGGATCGCCTCGCGCTCGATCTCGAGCTGACGTACCCGGCGATCCAGCACATCGATCTCCTCCGGCACGGAGTTCATCTCCAGGCGGAGTTTCGAAGCCGCCTCGTCGATCAGGTCGATCGCCTTATCGGGCAGGAAACGGGAGGTGATGTAGCGCTGCGAAAGCTCGACGGCCGCAACGATCGCCTCGTCCTTGATCCGCACCTGATGGTGGTTCTCGTAACGATCCTTCAGTCCGCGCAGGATCGAAATCGCATCCTCGGCCGTCGGTTCATCGACCATGACTTTCTGAAAACGACGCTCGAGCGCCTTGTCCTGCTCGAAATATTTCTGGAACTCGTCGAGCGTCGTAGCACCGATCGTACGCAGCTCACCGCGCGCCAGGGCCGGTTTGAGAATATTGGCGGCATCCATCGCACCCGACGACTTGCCGGCTCCGACCAGCGTATGAATTTCGTCGATGAAGAGCAATATCTCGCCCTCGCTGGCGGTCACCTCCTGCACGACGGCCTTCAGACGCTCCTCGAACTCACCCTGGTACTTGGCCCCGGCGATCAGGGCGCCCATGTCGAGCGAATAGATCACCTTCGAGCGCAGGTTCTCCGGCACATCCCCGTTCACGATCCGGTGAGCGATACCCTCTGCAATGGCCGTCTTACCCACACCGGGTTCTCCGACCAGCATCGGATTGTTTTTGGTACGGCGCGAAAGAATCTGCAATACACGGCGAATCTCCTCGTCGCGGCCGATGACCGGATCGAGCTTGCCGCTGCGGGCCATCTCGTTCAGATTGATCGCATACTTGCCCAGGGCATCGAACTCCTGCGACGCCGTCTGCGAATCGACGGTCGCCCCCTTGCGGAACACCCGAATCGCCTCGAGCAACTCCTTTTCAGTCGCCCCGGCGCCTTTCAGCAAATCGGCGGCAGTACCCCGCTCGGCGATCAGTCCCAGCAGCAGATGCTCAACCGAAGCGTACTTGTCCCCGAAATTCTTGGTAAAATCGACGGCACGCTGGATTACTTTGGTCGTATCCTGCGAAAAGAACTGTTCGCCGCCTCCCGAAACATGGGGCAGCCCCCGCACGGCCCGCTCCACTTCGCCGCGCAGTCCCCGCACGTTTACGCCGACACGCCCCAGCAGAAATACCGACAGCGAATCGTCCTCGCGCACGAGCACATTGAGCAGATGCAGCGGTTCGACGGCCTGATTGCCCTGCTCCCTGGCAAGAGACACCGCAGCCTGCAGCGCCTCTTGCGCCTTAATAGTTAAAGAATTAATGTTCATAGTGCATTATATTATTTTTAATTCATTTCTTTGCCTTTACCTATCGCAAAATATCTGCCAAGTCTGCAACTTCTGCCGTCCTGTCCGATTTTGTCATATCCCGGACGATATCGTAATGACAAAATGGCTACCTTTGCAGGACAAAACCAAATTATCTAATCAGACAGAATGAAAAAACTTATCCTCGCCATTACGGCATCGCTCTGCATCGCGACTCTGATCTCTTCATGCAACAACCTGGGCATCAGCGCTCCGAAAATGGATTCCGATGAAGCAACGCAACTCATCGTAGAAACTCTCGAAAAGAATATCAACTTCGACGAGTGGAAAATATATGAAATCCGCTGGATGGAGGCGGACGAGCTGGAGAATAACCTGACAGTTTTATTCGTCGAAATGGTAAACAAGGCCGGCGACTGTTTCTCGCAGACCTTCACGCTCTCCGGTCCCGGCAAAGGCAACATCTCCGACCTGAATGAAGCAGGCGGGCTGCGAGGGAAACTCGATTTCGAAAAAGTCAAAGGCCTGACTCCGGCCTCGATCAACGTCGAAGCCATCCGCAAACAGTACGAAGAGGCCAAAGCCATGATCCCCGAAAACTATACGTTCAAGAGCATCGGCGACTACCTGATTCAGGAAACGGTTCCTTCGGGCAACGAATTCCTCGACCGAAATAAAACGTTCGGCGAAGTGAAAGCAGAGTTCAGTATGAACATAACCGAAAACGGCAAGGAGATCGTCGAAAGCGCCGGCAAGAAATCGGTCCAGTATTACGAAGTCACCTTCAATGTGCTGCCCGACGGATCGGTTCAGATGGAAGAGTAAGGCGACCTGCGGCGACACACTGCGAAAGACGGGAGTTTCGGCTTCCGTCTTTCTTTATTCTTGAGGCATACTCGCACCGAAGCGAGTCACCTGCGAAAATTACCGAACAGATCGCCGGTACGGGGAACGGATTTTCGAAAACGATACACCGCGCTTCATTCCGCATATTCCACCCGACAAAGTGCAAATAAATTTGGCGCAGCACCCGGCTTTCACTATCTTTGCAGAAGATAGGAAGCGCCTCGGAAATCTTCGAAAATAAATTTTCCCGATTTCGCCCGGCTTTCACTATCTTTGTTCCGCCATGAGTGATTTTATCGTCAGCGCACGCAAATACCGCCCCGCCACTTTCTCTTCGGTCGTGGGGCAGAAGCACATTACCTCGACCCTGAAGAACGCGATCGAACGCGGCCAACTGGCCCACGCCTACCTCTTCTGCGGGCCGCGCGGCGTGGGCAAGACGACCTGCGCCCGTATCTTCGCCAAGGCGATCAACTGTCTGCATCCCGAAGGGGCCGAAGCCTGCAACACGTGCGAATCGTGCCGCAGAGCTTCAACGACGGGCGCTCGCTCAACATCCACGAGCTAGACGCCGCGTCGAACAACTCGGTCGAGGACATCCGCTCGCTCATCGAACAGGTGCGCATCATCCCGCAGGTGGGACGCTACTCGGTCTTCATCATCGACGAGGTGCACATGCTCTCGGCGGCCGCCTTCAACGCCTTCCTCAAGACGCTCGAAGAGCCGCCCGCACACGCCATCTTCATTCTGGCGACCACCGAGAAACACAAGATCATCCCCACGATCCTCTCGCGCTGCCAGATCTACGATTTCAACCGCATCCGCGTCGAGGACTCCGTGGAATACCTCAAATACATCGCCTCGCAGGAGGGAATCACCGCCGACGACGAGTCGCTCAACCTGATCGCACAGAAAGCCGACGGCGGCATGCGCGACGCCCTGTCGATGTTCGACAAGGCCGTTTCGTTCTGCGGGCAGGAACTCCGCTATCAGGAGGTGGCCCAGACGCTCAACGTATTGGACTACGACACCTACTTCAGCATGACCGAAACGCTCCTGTCGGGCAACTATGTCGAGGCGCTGCTCTCTTTCGACAACGTGCTCGCGCGGGGATTCTCCGGCCAGACTTTCATGGCGGGACTCAATCGCCACCTGCGCGACCTGCTGGTGGCCCGCAACGAGCCTTCGCTCCGGCTGCTGGAATTTACCGGTACGCTGATGGAACGATACCGGACGCAGGCGGCCGCCTGCCCTCCCGAATTTCTTTTCGGCGCCATATCGCTGCTCACGGACCTCGACGGCAAAATCAGGCAATCGTCCAACCAACGGCTGCTCGTCGAACTGGGACTGATGAAGATCGCCGGTCTCGGTCAAAAAAAAAATAGCCCCGTCGATCCCGTAAATCTTCCGTTGCCGGAACTGGTTCGGACCGCCCCCGCGCAATCCGCACCGGCCCGTTCGCAATCGACACAACAGACGGCTCCCGCGCCCGCTCCTCAACCGGCTACGGTCCAACGGCCGACGGCTGCGGCGGCAGAATCTTCGCCCGGAATCGCGGCATCCGCTCCGGCTGCAACGCCTGCGGCAAAAGCCGCAGCCGATCCCGCACCTCCGGCGACATCGGCCGCTGCCCGTACATCCGCAATGCCGACGCCGTCCATTCAGCCGGCCCCGGAACGAACGCAGGCCGCAGCAACGCCGGTTTCGACACAACCGCAAACGGCGCGTCCCCGTCCCGTACAGTCCAGACTCGCATCGGGAATTTCCATTTCGGCGCTGATAAACGACGCAGCCCCGGAACCGGATACGGAAACCGCCGTGCATGCCGCAGCACCCCAGCCGGTCATCGACCCGCTCAGTGCCGAAAAACTCGAAACGACCCGTGAAAAAATCCTCACGCTCGTCCGCGAGATGCGTCCGCGCTTCGTCGCGGCGTTCGAACGGATGCAATTTCAGGGACACGTGATCCGTATCGCAGTTCCGTCGGAAGCCCTGCGCGAAGAGATCCTGCGCAACAAAACCGAACTGCTGCTCCGCATCGCCGAAACGTCCGGCGTGCAGGGTATGCTGGAGCTCGACGTTACGGTCAATGAAGAGATCCGGGCCGCCCGCCCGATCAAACTCGAAGACCGGGTCAAGTATATGACCGAAAAAAATCCTCTGCTGGCCGAGTTGCGCCGGGCGCTCGACCTGGAGGTAGAATAAAGCATAAAATAAAGTAAAACCAAATACACAAATGGCAATTAAGAACTTTGTCGAAGAATTGGAATGGCGCGGTATGATTCACTCGATCATGCCGGGCACACAGGAACAACTTCAGAAAGAGATGTCCACAGCTTACGTGGGCATCGACCCAACGGCGGATTCGCTGCACATCGGACACCTGGTGAGTGTAATGATCCTCAAGCACTTCCAGATGTGCGGACACCGTCCGATCGCCCTGGTGGGCGGCGCGACGGGCATGATCGGCGACCCCAGCGGCAAATCGCAGGAGCGCAACCTGCTCGATGAAAAGACCCTCCGCCACAACCAGGAGGCGATCAAGAAACAGCTCGCCAAGCTGCTCGATTTCGAATCGGACGCTCCCAACGCGGCGATGCTGGTGAACAACTACGACTGGATGAAGGGAATCACCTTCCTGGATTTCATCCGCGACATCGGCAAGCTGATTACCGTGAACTACATGATGGCCAAAGATTCGGTAAAGAAACGCTTCAACGGCGAAGGCGAAGGGATGTCGTTCACCGAATTCACCTACCAGCTCGTGCAGGCCTACGACTTCCTGCACCTGTACGAAACCGTAGGTTGTAAACTGCAGCTCGGCGGCGCCGACCAGTGGGGCAACATCACCACCGGCACGGAGCTGATCCGCCGCAAGGCCGGCGGCGAGGCTTTCGCCCTCACCTGCCCGCTGATTACCAAAGCCGACGGCACCAAGTTCGGCAAGACCGAGAGCGGCAACGTATGGCTCGACCCGCGTTATACGTCGCCTTACAAGTTCTACCAGTTCTGGCTCAACACCAGCGACGAGGACGCCAAGCGCTACATCAAGATCTTCACGCTGCTCGATAAACAGACCATCGACGACCTGATCGCCGAACACGACGCAGCCCCTCACCTGCGAATCCTGCAAAAACGGCTGGCGCAGGAGGTTACCGTGATGATCCACTCTCAGGAGGAGTACGAAAAAGCGGTCGAGGCATCGAACATTCTCTTCGGCGGGGCTACCTCCGAAGCGCTTCGCAAACTCGACGAACAGACCCTGCTGCAGGTTTTCGAAGGAGTCCCGCAATACAAAATCGCCCGTGCGGAACTGATCGGGCTGCCCTTCATCGAGCTGTGCGCCGAGCGGAGCGATATCTTCCCCTCGAAGGGCGAATGCCGCAAGATGGTACAGGCCGGCGGCGTGAGCCTCAACAAGGAGAAGGTGGCCGACCCCATGCGTGCAATCGCCGAAAGCGACCTGATCGACGGGAAATACCTGCTCGTACAGAAAGGCAAGAAAAAACTACTACCTGGTAATCGCCGAATAAAAGGATGGAATACCGTATCGTTTTGAACCGGATGGAGTTCCGGGCTTTCCACGGCTGTTACGACCTGGAACAGCAAGTGGGCAACCGCTTCACGGTCGATCTGGAGATCACGGCCGAGCTGGGGGAAGTGGCGAGCGAGGACTGCGTGGAAAAAGCGGTCAATTACCTGTTGGTTTACGAAACCGTACGCGAACAGATGCGCGTCACCCAGCGCACGATCGAACGCGTGTCGATGAACATCATGGATGCCCTCTATGCCCGGTTTCCGCAAATCCGCCATATCCGCTGTACGGTTTCGAAGCTGGCGCCCCCGCTGGGCGGGAAGCTCGAAAAAGTGAGCGTCGTGCTGGAGAAATAAACCACACTGCGACAACGAATAAAGCGAGAGGAATCGATTCCTCTCGCTTTATTTTTCTTCCCGACGGAATAATCACAACCGCTCGAAAACGATCCGTCCGTAATACTTTACCGAGCCTGCTTCTGTTGCGAGAACCTTCCACACCATTCGCCGCTCGCAAATTTCCGACACCGTAAGCCGTGCCGGAATAAATCCGTAATCCACAGTTATCCGTCTTCCTGTCAGACTCCAGGCAAAATGCTCCCCGTTATCGGCCACACCCCGTCCATCGTGTTCGAAAGTCATAATCCCCAAATACATGGGCACATCACAGGCTCCATCGTCGTCCGAATCATCCCAATCGTAATCCGGCTCCTCGACCGCACGCCACCTACCCAAGATATTTTCGGCATCGATCGCTTCCTCCCGGATGCCCTTGTCACATGCGAAAAGTGCCAACGAGAGCAAAGCAAACAATGTAACAAGACACAGATAAAATCTTCGCCCCCTCTATATAATACAGACAATAAATAACGTCCGATCGACAAATTCTCCGAAGGGGCCTGAAATTCCCCCGTCGCTCTTCTTTGCGTTACGCCACCGAGCAGGGGATTCCCAGCGCCTCGACCCGGGCAGCGATCGCCTGCAAATCTTCGCGGGGGACTTTCTGCAAGGTTTTGCACGGAGTGTCGCGGTCGAGCGAATAGACCATCACCTGACGGGGCCGGATCTCTTCGACCAGCTTCAACCAGGCCGCGACCTCCCGCTCGGTCGTGTTGTCCACCGTACGGCCCTCGCACTCGCCCCGCAGGAACATCGTCTGCAGGATCATCTGCCCGTCGAACAGTTTCATGTTCTTCACCACCTCGGCCACCGAATAGGTCCCGCACGGGTTATTGATGAGCCGAACCGTATCGTCGAAAGCGGAATCGAGTTTCAGGATGTTGTTATCGACCCGGCGCAAGGCCCGGCGCACGCTCTCGCGGCCGATCTGCGTCGCATTGCTCAACACCGAAATCCGCGCCGAAGGGCAAATTTCGTCCCGCAAGACGATCGTATCGTCGATGATCGCCTCGAAATCGGGGTGCATCGTCGGCTCGCCGTTACCGGCGAAAGTAATCACGTCGGGAGGCGTACCTTCGGAAACCATCTGACGCAAGGTCGCTCCGAGCATGGTACGCACGTCCTCGCGCGAATTGAACCGGCGGGCGCCCGGATGTTCGGCATTCCAGCCGCATTCGCAATAAATGCAATCGAAGCTACACAACTTCGATTGAGTGGGTAACAGATTGACACCCAATGACAGACCCAATCTGCGGGAATGGATCGGGCCGAAAATAATATCGCTATACAGTGCAGTCATATTGACAAAATTAGAAAATATTCTCTTCTTTGCACAAATATTGCTCCCTTTTTATACGTTAATAGAAAAACGGCATGCAACGGGACCTCCGAAAAACGAATTCGGTCCGAATCGGGAACACGATCGGCCCAAGGCCCCGACGCATGAATCGTCCAACCGAAAACCAATGAAACGACACCTTATGAAGCATAAATTCGGCTTACTTCCCAAAGTGCTCCTGGCTATCGCGCTGGGCATCGTATTCGGCCTCTTCGTTCCCGAGTGGTTCACCCGAATCGCATTGACCTTCAACAACATTTTCGGCAATTTTCTGAACTTCGTCATCCCGCTGCTGATCCTGGGCCTCGTGGCTCCGGGCATCGCCGACCTGGGCAGCAAGGCAGGACGGCTGCTGGTAATCACCGCAGCCCTGGCCTATGCCTTTACCCTGTTTTCGGGATTCGGAACTTTCTTCACAAGTTTCGGGATATTACCCCGGCTATTGGGCGGTACGGAGATGAGCGCCCCGGGAGAAACCGCCGCAACACCCATGCAACCGTTCTTCACGGTCGAAATGCCCCCGTTGATGGGCGTGATGACCGCCCTCATTCTCGCCTTCGTGCTGGGACTGGGCATGGCTTATATCCACAGCGACAAGCTCAAGGGCATGATGGATGATTTCAAACTCATCATCGAGCGTGTCATCTCGAAGGTCATCATCCCGCTGCTGCCCTTCTACATCTTCGGCATCTTCCTCTCGATGACTCAGTCGGGGCAGGTATCGGGTATTCTGGGCATTTTCCTCAAGTTGATCGTGATTATCTTCGTGATGACGGTCGTCCTGCTGCTGATCCAGTTCTCGATCGCGGGCCTCGTGGCAAGGCAGAATCCGTTGAAGATGCTCCGCACGATGATGACCGCCTACATGACGGCCCTCGGTACGCAATCGTCGGCAGCCACGATCCCCGTGACGCTGGCACAGACGGTCAAAATCGGCGTCCGCCCCGAAGTGGCGGGATTCGTCGTCCCGCTCTGCGCCACGATCCACCTCTCGGGTTCGATGATGAAGATCGTCGCCTGCTCGCTCGCGGTGATGATGCTCTCCGGACTGGACGTTTCGATGGGCACCTACTCGGGTTTCATCCTGCTGCTGGGCATTACGATGATCGCCGCACCGGGCGTACCGGGCGGAGCCATCATGGCTGCGATCGGATTGCTGGAGTCGATGCTCGGGTTCGACGAAAATATGATCGGACTGATGATCGCCACCTACATTGCCATGGACAGTTTCGGTACGGCGACCAACGTAACGGGCGACGGTGCGATCGCGGTGATCGTAAACGCCATCGACAGCCGAATGATTCGCCGGGAAAAACGATAAACCTACTGTTAATATTTTCACATTCGAAAAAAATCTTTAACTTTGCGAGCATCGTTCATAAACGAACAACCGCTGTCAAGTGAAATAAGAGGATTAATTTAAATCAATAATTATGGCTAAAATCAATTTGAAACAGTACGGCATCACGGGTACTACGGAAGTAATCTACAACCCGTCGTACGACGAACTCTACCGCGAGGAGACCCGCAAGGGCCTGCGCGGTTATGAAAAGGGTCAGGTAACCGAAATGGGTGCCGTGAACGTGATGACCGGCGTTTACACGGGTCGTTCCCCGAAAGACAAGTTCTTCGTCATGGACGAAACCACCAAAGATACCATCTGGTGGACCTCGCCCGAATACAAGAACGACAACAAACCGGTGACGAAGAAGACCTGGAAGGAGCTGAAAAAGATCGCTGTCGAAGAGTTGTCGAACAAGAAGCTCTTCGTCGTGGACACGTTCTGCGGAGCCAACGAGAACACCCGTCTGAAGATCCGCTTCATCATGGAGGTCGCCTGGCAGGCGCATTTCGTGAAAAACATGTTCATCCGCCCGACGGACGAGGAGCTGGAGAAGTACGGCGAACCCGATTTCGTGGTGCTGAACGCCTCGAAAGCCAAAGTCAAGAACTACAAGGAACTCGGACTCAACTCGGAAACGGCGGTCGTGTTCAACCTCACCGAAAAATGCAGGTAATCATCAACACCTGGTACGGCGGCGAAATGAAGAAGGGTATGTTCTCCTACATGAACTACCTGCTGCCGCTGAAGGGCATCGCGTCGATGCACTGCTCGGCCAACACCGACAAGGAGGGCAAGAACACCGCCATCTTCTTCGGTCTGTCGGGAACGGGCAAAACCACCCTTTCGACCGACCCGAAGCGCGAGCTGATCGGCGACGACGAGCACGGTTGGGACGACGACGGCGTCTTCAACTTCGAGGGCGGATGCTATGCCAAAGTCATCAACCTCTCGAAAGAGAACGAGCCCGATATCTGGAACGCGATCCGCCCCAACGCCCTGCTGGAGAACGTTACGGTGGACAAGAAAGGTAAGATCGACTTCGCGGACAAGTCCGTGACGGAGAACACCCGCGTATCGTACCCGATCTTCCACATCGACAATATCGTGAAGCCCGTATCGAAGGCCCCGGCTGCCAAGAAGGTGATCTTCCTTTCGGCCGACGCCTTCGGCGTGCTGCCCCCGGTTTCGATCCTGACGCCGGAACAGACCAAATACTACTTCCTCTCGGGCTTCACCGCCAAGTTGGCCGGTACCGAGCGCGGTATCACCGAGCCGACGCCGACCTTCTCGGCTTGCTTCGGTGCGGCGTTCCTCTCGCTGCATCCGACCAAGTACGGTGAGGAATTGGTAAAACGCATGAAGCAATCGGGCGCTACGGCTTACCTCGTCAATACGGGCTGGAACGGTACGGGCAAACGAATCTCGATCAAAGATACGCGCGGCATCATCGACGCCATCCTGGACGGTTCGATCGACAAGGCCCCGACCAAGACGCTGCCGGTATTCGATTTCAAGATCCCGACTGCACTTCCGGGCGTGGATCCCAAGATTCTCGATCCGCGCGACACGTACAAGAACGCGAAGGAGTGGGACGAGAAGGCGGCAGATCTGGCCGGTCGTTTCATCAAGAACTTCGAGAAGTTCACCGGCAACGCCGAAGGCAAGAAACTCGTAGCTGCAGGTCCGCACCTCAAATAAGACGACGAGCCGACAAGCTATTTTCACAAAGAGAACGGTCCGGGGCTAACGCCCGGACCGTTCTCTTTGTCGCTCGACCGCACGATCACTCCTTCGGCAACCTATATTCGGACAGCCCTGCCCTACAAGCGGTATCGTGGAACACTATTTGCAACACCTTCTTATAATCAATCCATTATATTATGAAAAAAGTAATCCACAGAGCCGGCACACGAGGTCATTCCGACCACGGTTGGCTCGACAGCTACCATACGTTCAGTTTTGCTGACTACCACGATCCCGAGCGCATCCATTTCGGCGCATTGCGCGTACTCAACGACGATACCGTAGCCGGAGGAGAGGGTTTCGGCGCACATCCCCACGACAACATGGAGATCGTTTCCATCCCGCTCGAGGGCGAACTACGACATCAGGACAGCATGGGGCATACTTCGGTGCTGCGCACCGGGGAAATCCAAGTGATGACGGCCGGAACGGGAATCATTCACAGCGAATTCAACAACAGCCCCAACCGTCCTGTCAAATTCCTCCAGATATGGATCTTCCCGGATCGACACGGGCTGCCGACCCGCTACGAGGAGATCACGCTCGCTCCGGCACGCACCAATGAGCTGCGCACGCTCGTGGCTCCCGAAGGCAATGGTTCCGAGCATACGGCCTGGATTCATCAGTCGGCCTGGTTCCACACCCTCGACCTAGAGAGAAATACCTATGAATACGCTATGCGCCGGCAAGGAAACGGTCTTTACGTCTTCGTCCTCGAAGGCGACGTAACGGTCGAGAACGAAAAGCTGGCCCCCCCGGGACGGCATGGGTATTTGGGAGCAGAACGACATCACCCTCCATACGGACGGGAAAGCCAGCCTGCTTCTGATCGAGGTGCCGATGCGGTAATTTCCCCAACCTTTCCCAAGAAAAAGAGCGGCACTTAACGTGCCGCTCTTTTTTAATCCATCGCCCATTCGGATCAGAAAAACTTGACTTCCCGACCTTCGATAGCCGTAAGCAGATTGTTGGCCGCCGACGAAGCTCCGATACGAAACAATTCGGGCGTAAGCCACTCCTTGCCCAAAATCTCCTCGACGATCGTATAATACAAAGCGGCATCTTCGGCACTCCGGACACCGCCGGCCGGCTTGAAGCCCACCTTACGTCCCGTTTTCCGATAGTAATCCCGGATCGCCTGGCACATCACCACCGCCGCTTCGGGCGTGGCGGACACATCGATCTTGCCGGTCGAAGTCTTGACGAAATCGGCCCCGGCGAACATCGAAAGCAACGATGCCTTGCGGATCAGATCGGGAGTTTTCAAAGCTCCGGACTCGATAATGACCTTTAACACGACCTCGGGACTCGTCTCGGTACGAATCACCTCGACCTCGTTAGCGACCTCGTCGTAATGCCCCTCCAACATCTTACCCACGTTCAAGACGATATCGATCTCGTCGGCTCCGTTCTCGACAGCCATGGCTACTTCGAGAACCTTCACCTCGAGAAACGTCTGCGAAGAAGGAAATCCGCCCGCAACGCTCGTGATACGCATATCCGTACCATCGACCACCACACCGACCGTTTCGACGAACGGCGGATAGATGCAGATCGACGCCACGTTGGGAAGATGGGGAAACTGTTGGTAAAACTTGACGGCTTTGCCGGCAAATTCCGTAACCGACTCCACGGAGTCCGTACACGACAGCGTGGTTAAATCCACCGCCGAATAACAGAGCTTGTAAACTTCCGGAGTATGGTTTCGTACCGCAGCTTTACGGATACGATCCACTTCCTCGGCCACCTGAGCCTCGCTCATTGCCGGCGCATATTCTTTCAAATGATTCGCGTATTCCATAACTTTCCTATTATTTACACAGACGGTTCGCCTTCAAAGCGCAAAACAAAAAGTCAATATCGAACCGTCCCCACATACATAAAATCCATAACAAGCCTCGTGCAAAACGCAACCTTCCATCGGTAAAAACACGACCGTTACCCGTTGTAAAATATCATTTCAACCCAGAAAGGCCCGTTTTCCAAACGATCAAAAGTGCTGCAAAGACAAACAAATAGAGCCGACACCGATTCGCTTTCGACAAAAATATAAAAAATTTAGATCTTTTTCATATTTCTTCCAATATACCGCAAATTTCGTGCGCATCCGATCCTACCCGGACGATCCGCGTCTGAAAATGGCCATCCCATCTTCAGGAACTCCCCGTTTCGGACTCCGAAATCAGACGACCATCGCTTTAAGTCGCAAGCCGTGTTTACGAACCGCCCCTTCCGAGAATCCTGTTCGAGAGGAGGCAATCGAACTTTCCCAAACCGGAAAAGACGACCATCGCTCATGCAAGATCGAGCGATCTATCATCGCAAAATCCGATTATGTATCACAATTACCGATCCGATGCCGACCGACCTTCCTCAAAACCACCCAAAGGGAAAGGCGCAAGGTAGGGGCAAGCATTGAATAACGGCCCGCAAAGCTGTAAGCCGCCGCCGAAACCGACAAAAAAACGATCTTGATACACGAAAGTATAAACTCCAAAAAAATGCAATTATATACTTTTTGGGAGCGTAGTTTTCCAAATCCCCTTCCCGGTAAAAGGATTCAGGGATGGTCAGCATTACAGACGCAGCCACGGACTGCGAACAAGCGTCCCCGGGTTCGATGCTTCAACCGTCGGACAAGGGGTACATGGAAAGACAAAAAATATCCGCACCGTTTCCGGTGCGGATATTTTTCATCGAATCCGAACGGATTAGAACTTCAGACCCTCTTCGAAGAGTTTCTTGAAGTGGATATCCTTCATGGCTTTCTTCGCCATCTTCTCATCCTTCTTCACGGCGCTCTTCAACTGTGCCTCTGCCGTTCTCATATCGCCCTCTTCCGAAGCGATCACGGCACGCAGGTAATCGGCCTCTGCGCTCATATCCTTAGCGATAGCACGCTTTGCAGCCGCATAGTCCTTGTTCATCGTGTTAGCGATAGCGGCATTCATACCGTCGAGCTGCTTGGCAGCGTCGTTGTAGTTGCCCTGTGCTGCATTGACCAGGCTCTTCGCCTTTGCATCAGCGCCCTTGGCATATTTCTGAGCCTCTGCCATATTGCCGTTCGCCAGGTTGGCAAGAGCCAGGTTGGTGTTCAGCGCCTCGGAAGCCTCGCCCAACTGAGCGGCCTTCTGGAAGCATTTCAAAGCATCAGCCGTGCGGCCTTCCTCCGTAAGAACGATACCCAGGTTGTTGTAAGCGCGGGCGTCGTTATACTTCTCGGCAGCATAAGCCAATACGATGTTCTTGGTAGCGTTGTCCTGTGCGATCGACTCCGCAACGAAGAGCAGCTCGTTCAGGTTGAGCTGATCCAGCTTGCCAGCCTCGACAAGCGCCATCATCTCGGCGTCGGTCTTGCCCTCCAGATCGATGGTGTTCACGATCACCGAACGACGGAGCTGCGGCAGAATGTCTTTCTTCAGCTCGTTGAATACGGAAGACATGTTCTTGATCTCATCCTCGCGCTGCGTCGAAGAGGAGTACATGCTCAAAACCTGGAGAATCAGATCCTTGTCTTTGATGTTCGACTTCGAAACCAGCTCCTTGAAACCTTCCCAGTCCTCACCGTAAGCGGCAACGTCGATATCCAGACCCGAATTTTTCAGCAGTTTCGCAAGAACTTTGTCGCCCGATTCGCTACGCTCCTTCGACAGCGTGTCGTTGAACTTCACGGGACCGTCGGGAGAAGCATAACCCTTCACGGCAACATGCTGGGTAGCACGGTCGTTTTTCAGGTTCTCATCCACATTCGCCTGGAATGCCTCCAGATCGGCGTCTTTCAGCGCTTTCTTGGTTACGTTAGCCTTGTTGATCGCATAGAGGATCTCGGTCTTGTCCACGCTGGTAGTCACGCGTTTGTAGTCGCTCGGCAGAGCTGCCATCGCATCGGCGTAAGCCAGATCCTGCTGCAGGGTATTCACACCCTCGGCAACGACCAGACCGCACTCGCGTACGATTGCGGGGTTAGCCTCGAGCTCCTTGGCCTTCACGACCTTGCCCGTATTGGCATTAACCAGCGTAAACTCGTCGCTACCCGGACATTTAGCCTCGACACGCAACTGGAGTTCGGAAATCTGCATACGCTCATCGTAAGGGAACTCGACATGCATGGTGAACACACCGCCCGTCTTCTTATCAACGACCGTATAGTTCTCTTTCACTTTCGAACCCTGGAAGAATTTCGGAGTACCGGCAACTTCTCCGCCCTCGAATACCATCACCGGAGTAACCTTCACGATAGCTTTGGGGTTGAAGTACTTCACGGGGAACTGTGCCGTAATGTCGGCGGCAACCACACCGTTATTCAGTACCAGCACTTCAGGTGCACACGTCAGCGATACATCATCGCTGTTCTTTGCCATCTTCTTGAAGCAATTACAGCTCGAAAACGTCAAAGCAACGACCACGAGCAGCAAGCTCAATTTCATCAGCTTTTTCATAAACTAATCTTTTAAAAATTAAATGTTAAATCCTTTCTTTTTCTATTTATGCCTGTTTTATCTGCCCCACAAAAGCTACGGAGTAATGCAAATATAAAAATTATCTACAAATATTGTACAATATTCCGGCCAAAATTTCCGAACAAAACCGAAATTATCTCCGTAGCAGCGATCCGGACCCGCAGAGTTCTACTCCTTGTGCTCAGGACGGCGGCGCGGGCGATCGCCGCGCTCGCGGGGACGGCGCTTCCGGCTCCGTCCAGCCTTCGGGCTGCGGAATCAGCACGCGGTGCGACAGCTTGAGCTTGTTGGTCTTGGGATCGATGCCGATGACTTTCACCTCGATCATATCCCCCTCTTTCAGGCCGGTCTCCTCCATCGTTTCGAAACGCTTGTAGTCGATCTCCGAGATGTGCAGCAGGGCGTCCTTGCCCGGCATGATCTCGACGAACGCACCGAACGGCATGATCGAACGAACCTTGCCGTTATATACATCGCCGACCTCGGGCTGCGCCACGATGCTCTTGATGCGGGACAGGGCTGCATCCATCGCCTCCTTGTCCAGACCGAAGATATCCACGACGCCCTTGTTGTCGGTTTCGGTGATGGTAATGGTCGTACCCGTCGTCTTCTGAATATCCTGGATCACCTTGCCGCCGGGACCGATCACGGCACCGATCATATCCTGCGGGATGGTGATCTGTACGATACGCGGCACGAACGGACGGTAATCCGCACGCGGCTCAGCGATACACTCCGTCAGCTTACCCAGAATGTGCATACGGCCCACGCGAGCCTGTTCCAGCGCCTTGGCCAGCACCTCGTACGAAAGGCCATCGACCTTGATATCCATCTGGGTAGCCGTGATACCGTCCTTGGTACCCGTCACCTTGAAGTCCATGTCGCCCAGGTGGTCCTCATCGCCCAGGATGTCGGAAAGCACCGCCCAACGACCGGTAGCGGAATCCGAAATCAGACCCATGGCGATACCCGAAACGGGTTTCTTGAGTTTCACGCCGGCATCCATCAGCGCCAGCGTACCGGCACAAACCGTCGCCATCGACGACGAGCCGTTCGACTCGAGAATATCCGACACCACACGCACGGCATAAGGATTTTCCTCTCCGACGGGAACCATCGGCTTCAGTGCGCGCCATGCCAGATGGCCATGACCGATCTCGCGGCGGCTCAGGCCGCGGGCGGCTTTGGCCTCGCCCGTCGAGAAAGGCGGGAAATTATAGTGCAGCACGAATTGCTCGTACCCTGTACCAGCACTTCGTCCTTGACCTTCTCATCCATCTTCGTACCGAGGGTCACCGTAGTCAGCGACTGCGTTTCACCGCGCGTGAAGATCGCCGAACCGTGAGCGGCGGGCAGGTAGCCCACCTCGCACCAGATGGGGCGGATTTCGTCCGTGCGGCGGCCGTCCAAGCGCTTGCCCTCGTCGAGGATCATGTTGCGCATGGCCTTCTTCTGTACGTCGTCGTGGAAATATTTGTGAATCAGCGGTGCCTTCTCGACCAGCTCCTCTTCCGAAAAACGGGTGGCGAACTCGGCCTCCAGCGCATTGAAGGCATCTTCGCGCTCATGCTTCATCGTACCGCTGGTGGCGATGGCGTAAGCCTTGTCGTAAAGCTCCCGAATGATGGTCTGACGCAGCTCTTCATCATTCACCTCGTGGCAATAGGTCCGTTTCACGTCCTTGCCCAGCTCCTTCGAAAGTTCGATCTGTACGGCACAGTGTTTCTTAATCTCTTCGTGCGCGAACTTGATAGCTCCGAGCATCACCTCCTCGGACACCTCCTTCATCTCGCCCTCGACCATCAGAATATTGTCGATGGTACCGCCGACCATGATGTCCAGATCGGCGTCCTGCATCTGCGAGAAGGCCGGGTTGATGACGTACTGACCGCCGATACGGGCCACACGCACCTCCGAAATCGGACCGCCGAACGGGATGTCCGAAACAGCCAGTGCAGCCGATGCGGCCAGTCCGGCCAGAGCATCGGGCTGAATATCTTTGTCCGCCGAAATCAGGTTTACGGTCACATATACCTCGGCGTGATAGTCCGACGGAAACAGGGGACGCAGCGCACGGTCGATCAGACGGGCTACGAGGATCTCGCTGTCGTTAGCCTTGCCCTCACGCTTCATGAAGCCGCCGGGATAGCGACCGCAAGCGGCATATTTCTCCTTATACTCCACCTGGAGCGGCATAAAATCAGTGTCGGGTTTCGCGTCCTTGGCGGCTACCACCGTTCCCAGGAGCATCGTATCTCCCATCTTCACCACGACGGAGCCGTCGGCCTGCTTGGCCAGTTTGCCCGTTTCGATCATGATTTCGCGGCCGTCTGCCAGCGTGATCGTCTTCCGGACTGCATTGTACAACTTCTTTTCTTCCATAGATATTTTTACGTCAAAATGTATGTTCCAAATTACAAATGGGGCTGCCAAAAGAAACTTTGGCCAACCCCATTTTTCTGCCTCCGGGACTATTTACGGAGATTGAGCGTCTTGATGATTGCTCGGTAGCGCTCGATATCGACCTCTTTCAAATACTCCAGCAACTGGCGGCGCTTGCCGACCAGACGCAGCAACGCACGCTGTGTACCGAAGTCGTGTTTGTTGCTACGAAGGTGTTCCGTAAGGTGGTTGATACGGAACGAGAACAGCGCGATCTGGCTCTCGGGAGAACCCGTGTCGGTGTTGGACTTTCCGTACTTACCGAAAAGCTCCTGCTTTTTTTCAGCTGATAAATAACCCATTTTCAAAAGTTTATTTAGTTCCACTCTACGACGCATTCCCCTTACCGTGAATAACGCCAGAGCGTGGCGCAAAGGTACGAACTTAATTCACAATAACCAACTTAAACGAATACAATTTTTTAGCTGAAGAGCCCTCTTTTTTTGCAAACCGGAGCGAAAAACACTATTTTTGCCAAAAAAGAAGACACATAGAACATGAAAAAGATCGCCCTGCTGCTCTACACCGTTATCGTTCTGGTCCTTGCAGCGAGCTGCGACCGCCGCGCAGAGTACCTTACGGCAAGCGGCGCGATGCTGGGTACGACTTTCCAGGCAACGGGCGACATCACGGACTGCACCGCACAGGAACTCTACCGGGCCATTATGCAAATCGACGCCGAAGCCAAGGCTTCGATGTCGATTTTCGACTCCACCTCCCTGCTGAGCCGCATCAACCGGGGAGAGACCGACTCGCTCGACGAACATATCATCTACAACCTCCGTCTGGCCGAACGGTTCAGCCGCTTGAGCGAAGGTCACTACGACGTGACGGTCAAGCCGCTGGTCGATGCCTGGGGATTCGCCGGGCACGAGGCGGAACGCACCCCGAACCTCGATTCGCTCCTGCAATTCGTAGGTTACCGGCGCGTCCATATCCGGGACGGCAGGCTCGTGAAGGACGATCCCCGCGTACAGCTCGATTTCAACTCGATCGCCAAGGGCTATACGGTCGATCTGGTCGCGGCCCTCATGGAGCGCTGCGGCGCGAAGAACTATCTGGTGGAGATCGGCGGCGAATGCCGCTGCCAGGGTGTCAGCAGCAAAGGCATTCCCTGGCGGATCGGCATAGAAACTCCCTTCGACGGCAATATGTCCGACGGCGCCTATCTCACCGGACGTATCCGCATGAGCGAAGGAGGCCTGGCCACTTCGGGCAACTACCGCCGCTTCTACCGCGACGCCGCAGGCAATAAGATATCCCACACGATCGACCCGACAACGGGCCGCAGCGTCACGTCACGATTGCTTTCCGCCACCGTGGTCGCGGACAACTGCGCCGAAGCCGACGCCATGGCGACCATGTATTTGAGCCTGGGCGCGAACAAGGCCATCGCCCTCTCCCGGAAAATTCCCGACGCGAAGGTCTATTTTATCCTCGACGACGGGAAAGACGGCTACGAAATTTACTGCTCGCCGGCGATGCAAGAAATGATGATTCCAGAATAATCCCATTGCGTACGAATGAAACAAGTTCTATTTCTCTATAACCCCCAGTCGGGAAAAGGAAAAATCGAAAAAGATTCCCAAGCCATCGGCGAAATGTTCCGGCAGGCCGGCTACTCGATCGTAGACGGCCCGATCGATTTCAGCCGCAACCCTTTCAATGGACACGAAACGGTCGATCTGGTGGTCGTGGCGGGCGGCGACGGCACGGTCAATTACGTGGTCAATCGGATGAAGGAGAAGCACCTCGACCTGCTGCTGGGCATCATCCCGGCAGGTACGGCCAACGACTTCGCCGGAGCGCTCGGCATGGAGAAAAACCCGGTCAAGGCGGCGGCGCAGCTCCTCGGCGGCACGGAAGAGCGGGTCGATTGCGGACGCGTGAACGACCACTATTTCGTTAATATCTTCAGTTTCGGCATCTTCACCACCACGTCCCAGCGCACGCCGGACAAACGCAAGCACCAGATCGGCAAGCTGGCCTACCTGATCGAGGGCGTGAAGGAGTTCCGCTCGGTACACGGCATTCCGCTGCAAATTCTCGCCGACGGCAAAGCCTTCGACCTCGAATCGCTCATGGCCTTGATATTCAACGGAGAAACGGCCGGAGGATTCCACCTTGCCCCCCGCTCGAGCATTAAGGACGGTATGTTCGACTGTCTGTTGCTGCAAAGGCGCAACATGTTCTTCTCGGTCGTATCGATGCTCCGTCACCTGCTGGGCGGTCGGCCCTCGCAGGTAAAACATTTCCGAGCCCGCACGCTCGACATCACCTCGCCGATCAACGAACCTACCGACGTGGACGGACAGAAGGGGGCCGATTTCCCGCTGCACATCGAATGTCTGCACAACGAGCTCCGCGTCGTCTGCCCGCTGTCGGAGGCACCCCGCCGGGGCCGGTTCGCCTATTTCAAGAATCTGATCAGCAAACTGGCATGGTGGCGGACGAGATAACCCTGCAAAAAGTTTCGATCTCCCGCATCAAGCAGGAGATGCGGGACGTTTATTACCTGTCGGACGACCTGGTGATCGCTTCGTTCGACATCCACCGCGATACGCTGGGTAACTACCCCGCCCTGATTGACGGCTTCTCGGCGATCATCATGGCCAGCGGTTCGGCCGTCGTAGCGATCGATACGGAAGAGTACGAAGTCGTGCCCGACACGATCGTCTTCTTCAGCCCCGACCGCGTGATCCGCACGGTAGCCAGCACCAGCGATGCGGCGGCCTATTTCGTCGCCTGTTCCAAATCGTTCATCAACGAGATCCAGATAGACCTTTCGGCCTCGCTGCCCGTCTATATGCGTTTCGGCAAACAGCCCTGCCTGCGGGTGACACCCCAGGACACGCACGAGATCCGACAGGTGTTCCAACTCATCAAGACGATTCTTGCCAGCGACAAGGAACATTACAGACAGGAGATCATCCGCTGCCTGTTCACCGCAGTCTTCTACATCATCACCGAGCTGAACATGCGCGAGCAGAAAAACACGGTCAAGCTGGGGCGCGGCGAGGTGATCTTCGAAGAGTTCATGGAATTAGTCCGGCAATACAGCAAACAGGAGAGGAACGTCCGGTTCTATGCCCGCCGCCTCAACATCACCCCCAAATACCTTTCGACCGTTTCCAAGGACGTGAGCGGCAAAACCGCCGCCCGGTGGATCGACGAAGCGGTGATCCTCGAGGCAAAAAGCCTGCTGCGCTATTCGGGCATGAGCATCCAGGAGATCGCCTATCACCTCAACTTCTCGACCCAGTCGTTCTTCGGCAAATATTTCAAACAGCACACGGGCTACAGCCCGTCGCGGTTCAAGCGCAAGGGCAGCTGACGGACCGAGGCATCCCGGAATAAAAAAGGGACGTGTCAAATCGAGAAATTCGGCGCATCCCTTTTCAGGTATGTAAAAACAGGTAAAATACAAGGCATCGAGGTTCACGGCGAAGAGTGTGTACCGACGCACATGATCGAGCCATGACACCGATAATAACGAAGCAGTTTGCCTGTTATGACGCACCGCCTTTTTCGACCGAAAGGTTATCGCACCCCGGCTTTCTCCCGATCGGAACCCTTTTTCCTCGGCGACGGTTTGGTCTTGCGGACCGGCGGCTTCCGGTCGAACGCCTTCTCCACTTCGATCTCGAAATCCGAAAGCACGTTCATATAGTTGATAAAGGCATCGTAGGACGATTCGTAAGGATTGAAATAGGCATGTACGTCCCCGTCCGACAACCACTTGGTCGCCATATAATAGAAATGATCCGAAGCCTGCATGAAGTTCCACACGTGGTCGAAATCGGGATCCTTCAGCCGGGCGATCTTATCCCGCAGGGCATACAGTTTTCCGAAAGCTTCGTTCTGCAATTCGTTGCCCAGCCACGCCGTGATGTCACGTTCCTCGTCCGCCCAAGACATCACGTGCGGACAATGGAGTACGGCGACGGGCTGGTATTTCGCAGCGGCTTCGCTCACCGTAGCGAACTCCAACCCCTCCCGCTTCAGAACAGCCGGAACGAGCGCCTTCATAAAGTCGAAAATACCCGTATCGGCACGCTGGTGCTCGCCGAAGGTTTCGTAATCCATGAAGAGATTGACCACATCCCCCTCCAGCTCGTCCGAAGCGAGCCACCCCGTGTATTTTTCCGCCGTGAGAGGCCATTGGTCCCACCCTCGGTTGGAGAAACGGAACGCGATGTCGTCCGAGAGCTTGTAATTGCGCAGCAACAGCCTCAAGCGCTGGTCGAGCGCATTGGCATAAACATAGCCGGGCGACTTCCATCCCAGTACGTGTCGGGCTCCCTCGGCCAACATGGTCTTGAAACCCATCTCGGCCACATCGGAGCCGATCCGGTCGGAATAGATCAGTTCGGTATTGCGAAAGGCGGTCGGCGCAACGCCGAACTCCTTTTTCATCAGTTCGGTATGGAGCGCAACCTGCTGCATGAAATCCTCCTTCGACGAAAGCGAAGCCAGCGAATGGGAGTAAGTTTCGGCCAGGAACTCCACGCAGCCCGTCCGGGCCAGGCGGCGGAACGAATCGAGCACCTCGGGCGCATACGCCCGCATCTGTTCGACGGCCAGCCCCGTCAGCGAAAAGGTACAGCGGAAACGCCCCTCGCTCTGCCGGATCAGATTGAACAGCAAGGCATTCATCGGCAGATAGCACTCACGCGCGACCTTCTGCATGATCGAGCGATTGGTCAGGTCGTCCAGGTAGTTGTGGTCACGGCCCATATCGAAGAAACGGTAACGCTTCAGCCGCCAGGGCTGGTGTACCTGAAAATAGAAACAAATCGTTTTCATACTCCGCAAATATTTTAATTGTTCGCCTCCGCGACGACAGTTTCGTAAACCGTCTTGATCTTCGCTGCGGCATTGGTCCATTTGAGTCCGGTCACCTCTTCCAGCCCTTTCGAAGCGAACATCCTGCCCAGAGCCGGATAAGTAAGAAGCCCGTAAATGGCATCGGCCAGAGCATCCACGTCCCAGTAATTCACTTTAATGGCGTAATCCAGCACCTCCGCCACACCGCTTTGCCGCGAGATAATCACGGGAACGCCCGAACGCATGGCCTCGAGCGGCGAAATACCGAACGGCTCCGACACCGAAGGCATGACATAGACATCCGACAGACGGAACATCCGCTGCACCTCCCCGCCCTTGAGGAACCCCGTGAAATGGAAGCGGTCGGCGATCCCCAACTGGGCCACGCGCCGCACCACATGGTTCATCAGATCGCCCGAGCCGGCCATGACGAAACGCACGTCCGGAACCCGCTGCAGCACCTTGGCCGCAGCCTCGACGAAATAATCGGGACCTTTCTGGTAGGTGATGCGTCCCAGAAAGGTGACGACCTTATCCTTGACGGCCCGCTCCGGCACAGCATCCTCCGACTCGCCGAAACGCACGGCGTTATGCACTGTCACGACCTTCTCGGCCGGAATGCCGTACTTGCCGATGACGATGCGGCGCGTCAAGCTCCGACACCGCGATCACCCGGTCGGCAGCCTGCATACCCGCCTTTCGATGGCATAGACCCGACGGTTGATATTCTCGCCGCTGCGGTCGAACTCCGTGGCGTGCATGTGCACCACCAGCGGCTTGCCCGAAACCCGCTTGGCCGCAATTCCGGCGAAATAGGTCAGCCAGTCGTGGGCATGGATCACGTCGAACTGCCCTTCGAGGTCTTTGGCCACCTGCGCCGCCACCATTGCATACCGGGCGACCTCCTCCATCAGGTTGGCGCCGTATTTTCCGGAGAAGGTGTAGCGCTGTTTCCATACGTCGGTCCACTCGTGTGTCCGGCCGCTGCGAACGAACTCGTCGTGGTAGGCGGCATACTCCTCCGGAGAGATGTAGGGCAACATGTTCGAATCGATGTGGATGAACGAAACCTTCTCGAGCAGCTCTTCGGAAAACTCATGATCGCGCGTACCGATCGTTTCCACGTCGCTCGCATTCACCACGCGGACGAAGCGCTGGTCCTCGTCGCCATAGGCACGCGGCATGACGAAAACGACCTCCACACCGTTGCGTGCAAGACCGCGCGTCATACCGTAGCAGGCCGTACCCAGCCCGCCGGCGATATGGGGAGGAAACTCCCAACCGAACATCAACACTCTCATTTGTATTCTATTTTTTTATTCTAACAATTATATCTTTCCATGTACCCTTATCCGACGGTCGCAGCATCGAATCCAAGGAGTGCTTATTCGCGGCCCGAAACCGTGTCCGCCATGCACCCTTCCCCTAAATCCGCTTCTCGGAGGGAATTTGGGACACTGCGCCCCCGAAAAGGTACACTCAAAGTATATAATCACGTTTCATTTCGTAACTTATTCGACTTCGCGAAACACCGGTCGCCCCTCCCGGCAACCTCCACCCCGGCCTGCCCGGGCCGACAGAAAAAATTTCGGACACCTTACGCGGCGGCAAGTTCTTTTCCTTCGCATCCTTTAGCGCTTTTTCCGAAGACCCGGCAACAACCCGTGTCCCCGGCGACGACGCCAGCGTTCGGTCGTTTCACGGATCATCAACACCGCCCCGACACTCCACGCCTGCGACACGGCGCCCCAAGGCGCATGCGGAGGATCGCCGTCGAATAGCTCGTTGATCGATCCGATACCGTAACTCTGAATCTCCTCGCCGAAACGGGCGAGCAGCTCCTCCGCCCGAGGCAGAAACTCACGGCCACCGAGGTCGAACGAAGCCTTGACATAAAACCAAAGCGGCCAAACCCATACGGAGCCGTTCATCGAAGCCTCCGCACGAACGGCTTCATCGCCCTCGCAGCGGTTCTTATAGCGAGGATTGCGGGGCGAAAGCGAACGCAGCCCTTTGGGTGTCAGCAAATGCTGCCCCACGATCCGAAGCACCGAAGCCTGCTGCTCCTCATCGAGCATCTTGTAATCCAAACCGCACGCCACCACCATATTCGGACGAATCCACCGATTCGGCCCTTCAGGACCTACGAAATCGGCCAGATACCCGTCGTCGCCGCTCCAGAACATCTCCCGAAAAGCGTTCCGAATCCGCTCGGGCCACGCTTTCCACTCGCCGACGAACTCCTCCTCGCCGAAACGGGAAGCCAGCTCAAGGGCATAACACACGGCGTTGTACCAAAGTGCGTTGATTTCGACCGGATACCCGTCCCGCGACACGACGGGGACACCACCCGCCAGCGCATTCATCCAGGTGAGGGCTTTGTCGGGCGCCGAGGCCCACACCAAACCGTTATCGTGCACGGCCACGCCGCCGACGCCCCGGCGATAAGCCGCCAGCAGCTCTTTCATCACGATACCGTAGCGCTTCCATATCTCCTCCTCACCCAGCGTCCGCTGCAACTGCTGAAGCACCCAGAAAAACCAAAGCGGAGCATCCGCAGCCTCGGCAGCCGAGAAAGAACCCGTAAACATACCGTCCCGGCGTCCGCGCACGACCGTATCGAGCACATCCAGGCAATCCTCCGTGCGTCCCTGCTCCAGCGCGATGCCGGGCAGCGCTACGAGCGTCTGACGTCCGATCTGCCCATACCAGGGATACCCGGCCAGCACCTCGGCCCGCCCGTCCCGGCGGCGGACGACGAACTGCCGGGCAGAGTGGCGCAGGCAGCTCAGAAAATCGACCTTGCGGCTGCGGGCGCTCAGAGCCTCCGCACATTCCGCCGATGGCCGCAGGATCGGGAATGGCTTCGACGGACGCAGAGAAAATCACGCTTTGCCGCCGACCGAGACTGAGTTCGAAATAACCCGTCGTAAGCAGATCCTCATCTCCCTCGTATCCTCGCTCGATCTCTCTGGCGTATTCGAAATTATAGTACCAGTCGGGAGCCGGCACGAACTCCGCATCCCGACAATCGGTTTGCAGGTACAGCCAGGGAAAATCGGAATACAACCGACACTTCACCCCGCCCGGAATCGGCCGGGAACGTCCGTCGGCCTCCATATTGGCATGCGTGAGCGCATGTTTGTCCCGGAAGGCGAAGAAAGGCCGGAGCCTAAGCCGGACATCGGACGGCGCCTCCAGCAGCGTATAGCGGATCATCAACTGCGTGCGGTTGTGTATCCAGAGCAGCTCTTTCCGCAACACGATGCTTCCCACGCGGTAGGTGATCGTCGGTGTCGGCGTATATTCGAAATCGGTGATGTACTTATGCCCCCGAGGTTCATAGGTTCCCGGGAAACGGTGCAGCGCCAGGTTGAAGGATTGCCCGTCGTGCACGACGGTTTCATCCACCGACGAGAGCAGCACGTAAGCGCGGTCGCTGTCGTCGATGGGTGCCACCATCAGGCCATGATACTTGCGCGTGTTGCAGCAAACGATGGTCGTGCTCATATAGCCGCCTCTGCGATCCGTAGCCAGCATTTCGCGCTGCAACGAATACTCCAGATTTCCCAGTTCCTTCTTATCAAATGTAAGTACCGACATAACTGTTTGTTCTTTATGTTCATTTCCGACAGAGCGGAACGGCAAAATCAGCCCGTACTCCTGCCGGACCCGTCGAATCGTCTGTTTCTTTTTCCGGTCGGCCGGATCGTAAAAAGTCCGGTCCTTTCGAACGATCTTGGCGTAAGAGAGCGGAAGGCTCGGCAATGCCTCTCCGTAAGCCCGCACGATTGTTTCCGCCTGCCGCTATCTTTTCTGAAAGATACCGTTTTTTTCGCAGACCGTCAAGTCCAAGCTCGGCGAAAATCCGGAATTTATCAAAAAATAACCTTTTTGCAACAACTATTTCACGCCCACTTGACCAGTGCGAAATCCATACGATGCGGCAACATCGGATTCTGCGGGAAAATGCGCAGCGCCATATCGAACATCCCGGCCTGTTCGGGAACATAGTCCAAGGCGAAAGTCACCTGGCTGCCCGAAACCTGCACCTGGCTGAGCGGCACGGTACGGATGACCTCCACGACTCGGTCCGGCTCCACGGGACGGGCCACGACCAGTTCGGCCCCCACGTCCTCCGGAGCGAGTCCGGCCAGGTCGAGCGTAAGCTCGAAATGGTAACTGCGTCCTATGAAGATCGGCTTGTCGCCGACCCGGGCACGCTGCACGTCCACGATCTTCACGGCAGGCCACGCAGCCAGCACCTTGTGCTTCCAGGCGACGATCTCGCGCGCAACCGCGAAGTCGTTCTCCGACAGTTCCCGCTTGCGGGCCGCCAGCCGGTTGTAGAAACGCACCTCGTAGTCGCGCAGCATCCGGTTGGTCGTGAAGTTCGAAGCGATTTCGGCAATACATTTTTTCACCGAAGCCATCCACGCACGGGGAATACCGTCGGCATCCCGGTCGTAGTATTTCGGCACGATCTCCTCTTCGATCGTATTGTAAATCATCTCGGCGTCGAGTTCGTTCTGATACTGCGGATCGGAAAAGACCGTTTCCATCGGCAGTGCCCAACCGGCACCCTCTTTATACCCCTCGACCCACCAGCCGTCGAGCACCGAAAACTGCAGCACGCCGTTCATCACGCACTTTTCACCCGACGTACCCGACGCCTCGAGCGGACGAGTCGGGGTATTGAGCCACACGTCCACCCCCTGCACCAGACGACGCGCCAGCTCCATATCGTAATTCTGCAGGAAGATGATCTTGCCGGAGAACTGCGGCATGGCTGCGACTTCGATGATTCGCTTGATCAGATCCTGCCCCGGCTTGTCATTGGGATGCGCCTTGCCCGCGAAGATAAACTGCACGGGACGCTCCTTGTTATTGACAATTGCCGCCAGGCGATCCAAATCGGTGAAGAGCAGCAACGCTCGTTTGTAAGTGGCGAACCGGCGTGCGAAACCGATCTTCAGCACGTCGGGCTTGATCCCTTCGAGTACCTGCATGACCTGATGGGGCGAATCCATGCGCACATGGCCGGGATCGCAATAGCGACGGCGGATCATGCGGACGAGTTTCTCCTTGAGCACCAGACGTTCCCGCCACAGGTCTTCGTCCGGGATGTCGTACACCTTCTTCCACTCGGAAATACGATATTCGTGCCCCTCGAACCCTTCGGGAAAATAGCGGGCATACAGACGACGCAGGCGCGTCGCCGTCCAGGTCGGGAAGTGCACACCGTTGGTCACGTAACCGATATGCAGCTCGTTTTTGAAGTAGCCCGGCCATAAATTCCCCAAAATCTCTTTGGAAACCTCGCCGTGCAGCCACGACACCCCATTGACCTCCTGCGAAAGGTTGCAGGCGAGCACCGACATCGAGAATTTCTCGTTCGGATCCTCCGGATCGACACGTCCCAGACCGATGAACTGCGCCCAGTCGATCCCCAGTTCCCCGGGATAGTGCGACAGGTACTGCCGAACCATCGCTTCGGGAAACGCATCGTGTCCCGCCGGAACGGGCGTATGAGTCGTAAACAGCGAGGAGGAGCGGACCACTTCCAGCGCTTCGGCGAAAGTCAGGCGGCGGCGCAGCACCAGGTTGCGGATGCGCTCCAGCCCGAGAAATGCCGCATGACCCTCGTTGCAATGGGAAACGTCTTGCGCGATATGCAGCGACTGGAGCGCCCGCACACCGCCGATACCCAGCAGAATCTCTTGTTTGAGCCGGTTCTCCCAATCGCCGCCGTACAGGTAATGCGTCACCCGGCGATCCTCCTCGAGATTGGCCTCGTAATCGGCGTCGAGCAGGTACAAGTCGGTACGTCCCACCCGGCAAAGCCAGATGCGGGCCGTGAGCGTACGCCCCGGCAGGGGAATCGACACGGTCGCCCAGTTGCCCACCGCATCGCGCACGGGCTGGATCGGCAGCTTCGAGAAGTTCTGTGCTTCGTAAGTCGCCTGCTGAGCCCCCTGAGCGGAGAGTTTTTGAGTAAAATAACCGTACCGGTACAGCAATCCGACCGCGACCATCGGCACGTTCTTGTCGGACGCCTCCTTCAGATAGTCGCCGGCCAGGATGCCCAAACCGCCCGAATAGATCTTCAGCGAAGCATGCAGGCCGTATTCCATCGAGAAATAGGCGATCTTCGGTGTCGCCGGATCGGGTTTTTCGGACATGTAGCTCTTGAACTGCGCATATACCGCATCGAGCGAAGCCAGGAACGACTCGTCCCGCTCCAACTCTTTCAGCCGGTTTATGGTCAGCAGATCGAGAAAAGCAATCGGATTACGTTCGCTTCGGTTCCAAAGGTCGGGATCGATCTCCTCGAACAGATCCCGGGCGCCGGGATTCCAGCACCACCAAAGGTTGTGGGCCAGCTCCTCGAGCGGACGGAGCCGTTCGGGAAGGTTCTTCTCCACCATCATCCGGTTCCACTCCGGACGCTCCGGACGAAGCGCCTGATGCACGAGCTTGACCTGCTGCTCGGGCAGCGGCGTCGCATTCGAAGCCACATGGTTCATCCGCACGTCGGCATTGTCGAGCGCCAGCGCGTAAGCCTCTTCGTACGCCTCGAAAAGCCGGCTCCAGAGCGCCTCTTTCGACAGCACGCCCGCAGCACGACGCATCTCCTCCACACGAGCGGCATCCAACTGCGAAAACCGCAGCACGGCATCGGCCTGCGCAGAGGCCACTTCGTCGTCGTTGCCATCCTCGCGGCAAAGCACCGCTACACCGGGATGCTCCTCCCGCCGGTCGATCCAAAGACCGAATCCGGCGAGGGTCGTGGTGACGGTCGGCACGGAAAAGGCGATCGACTCGAGCGGAGTGTAGCCCCACGGCTCGTAATAGGAGGGAAACAGCGTCAAATCCATGCCCACGAGCAACTCGTAATAGCTCTTGTCGAAAATACCGTCCCGGTCATCCAAATACGAAGGCACGAAAATCACATGCACTTTGGATGCAGGATCGGCCAGCGGACTGCCGTCGATCGCCCGCACGATCGGATCCCACTGCATATTCTCCAGATAATGGGTCGCCCAAGGCCATTGCGAGCCGTCGATCGGCTGCGAGGGATCCTGCAGGTGCTTCTGCAAGTCGGCACGGGCTCCCCGGTTGGCGGCAGGCACCATGACATACAACACGACCTCCCGATCCAGGCGTTCCAGCCCGGCCAGCCGCTTCATACCCTCCAGCAGCACATCCAGCCCCTTGTTGCGGAATTCGTATCGGCCGCTCGTGCCGACGATCAGCGGATTGTCCTGCAACTTGCGGCCCAGGCAAGCCTCCGCCACGGCGATCAGAGCCGCACGAGCCTCTTCACGTTTGATCCGATAGTCGTCGTCCTGCCAAACGAAATCGTCCTCGAAACCGTTGGGCGTCACGACATCTACCTCGTGCCCCAGCAAATAGCGACATTCGGTAGCCGTAATTCCGCTCACAGTCAGGAAAGCGTCGCTGTTGGCCGCCGCCTTCTTCTCGATCGAATGCTTGGCCGTCACGCCGAAACGACGGGCCAGGTCGTCCGCATTGTACGTAGTCAGATCCCTATAAAGCGGCATTCCGTTTCCGGCGATGCTGCGTCCCAGCACGGTAGCGTGCGTAGTGAACAACGTGGCCACGTAAGGCGACTCCCGACGCAGATAAAGTCCTCCGGCGGCGGTCATCCACTCGTGGAAATGAGCCGCGACCCGGTTTGCGGACTTACAGAAAGTTTCGACGTAGGAAGCTACGACCAGTCCGGCGGCATAGCCGAACAACACCGGCTCGATGTAATCCCACTGGCCCGAAATCGAATCCACACGGTAGCTCTCCCAAAGGAACTTCAAGATGTCGTCCTTGCGGGGAATCAGCGAGGAGAAATCGACCAGAATCACCTGCGGCCGCCCGACGATGCGCCAATGTCCTACACGGACACGGATCCCCTTCTCATACAGGGTCTGCCGCCACCCCTTGAGCAGCGTCGGATCCTCCTCGAACTCCCGGTCAGCCCCCTGCCCCAGATCGGGACCGATCGTAAAATAGCGGTCGCCGTACTTTCCGCACACGGTCCGGGCCTTGGTCGCTATCACGGTATTGATACCGCCCACCTTATTGCACACTTCCCAACTGATCTCGAAGAGAAAGTCGGGTTTCAGTTTCATATCGTTCATATTTCAATGATTTGATTATTCAACAATCAGTCGTCCGCTTCGAACAACGCGCCGATCACGGCATCCGACACCAGGAACTTCTCCGCCGGAATCGCCAGTCGGCCGGCCGCGAAACACAGCTCTCCGATCCCCATGAAAGGCTCTGCCTGCCGCAGCAGCCGCTCCGCCCGCTCTTTTCCGAAACGAGTTTCGACCGCAGCCAGCTCAAGTCCCTCGGCCGTGCGCAGGCGGGTCATCAGATACTCGTTGTAGCGATCCCGCTCCGTAAGCCGCTCCTGTTCGTAAATCGCCTCCGTTCCGGCACCGGCCAGGTAACCGTCGATCGACGCAGCGGCCCAGCGGCGCGACTTCCCATTGAAGGAGTGGGCCGCAGGCCCGATGCCCAAATACTCGTCGCCCGACCAGTAGGCGGCATTGTGACGGGCCCGGCAACCGGGCAGCGCATAATTCGACACTTCGTAATGCTCGAACCCGGCCTCGGTCAGCGTTCGGTGCACCTCCAGGTATTCGCGTTCGCTCACCTGCTCGTCCACCTCGGAGAACTGCCCGCGCTCCAGGCGACGCCCGAAGGCCGTATTTTTCTCTATCGTCAAATGGTATGCCGAAATATGCTGTACACCGAGCGCCAAAGCCCGGTCGAGGTTACGGCGCAGTACTTCGCCGCCGAAACCCGGCACGCCAAAGATCAGGTCGATCGTCAGATTCGCAAAACCCGCAGCCTGCGCCCGGCGGACAGCTTCGACGGCCTGCATCCCCGTATGACGCCGGTTCATCAGCCGCAACTCGTCATCGTCGAAAGACTGCACGCCCACGCTCAACCGGTTCGCACCCGTACGGGCCAGCGCCTCCAGCCACTCTCCGGTCATATCGTCGGGATTGGCCTCGACGGTAAACTCCTCCACACCGCTGCAATCCAGCAACGCCGCCGCCCGGTCCGCCAATCCCTGCAACCGGGCGGGATCGCAGAGCGACGGGGTTCCGCCGCCGAAATAGACAGTACGGATCCGACGGTCGGAGAGCCAATCGACGGCTCCGTCCAATTCGCGCTCCATCGCCTCCAGTACGGAATCGACACGTCCCACCTCGGCGCTTTTGAAAAAGTCGCAATAGGCGCAAATCCTGCGGCAAAAAGGGATATGGAAATAAAGTCCGGCCATGTGGCAACGAGTGAAAAGCGAACGCCGGGCCGAATCCACCTCAACGCCGCCCGAACGCATCCTATATTGTTACAAATATAGAAAAATATAACGCGCATTATCTGCTTGTAACAGAAAATTCACAACACGGAAAAATCCGAAACGAACCGATCCGGTCTGCAGAGCTGCGAACAAAAAAGGAAATGCAACTTCCATAAATGCAGACGGAGGAGCCCCGAAAGGTTCCTCCGTCGCAAAATCCGCATAATCCGGCTATCTGGCCTGCAAAACAGCCCGCAGTTCGCCGTCGGTAAGAAGCATCAGCATATCGCCGTCCACTTCGTAGTGGGTCGCTCCGGACAAAACGTCGCTGAAAGCCTGCTCCTGGTCCAAACCGGGACAAAACATCCGGGTCGAAGCCATCTGGCCGACGGTCAGTCCGCCCGTTTCCGTGGTTTCATACGAACCCATAAGCCGGTTGCAGGCTCCAAGCCCCGAAAGGCGTCCGTCCTCACCGAAAACGACGGTAAAAAGGTCGCCTTCGACCGGTACGGCACGGCCGTTGAGCTGCACCAGCTGCCATTCGGTGCCGACAAAAGGTTTGCTGTCGCCTTTCCGGTGTTTACGGCAGGGACAGCAGGAGGCTACGAGCATCACGAGGGCGGCGAATGCCGCCAGTTTCATAAAACGTGTCATAAGCTATCGGTTTTGAATCTTTATCCAGCAAAATATGTGCAAACATAACCAAAATAATCGTAACTTTGTACTCCGTCACGGTTCCCGAAGACAAAAACGGCCCGGTCGCAGGAAAATAGAACTCAAAATCGAACATTCATGCGAAACGGAGCGAAAACGGGGCTGCCGACATACCCGGCAACCGAAAAAGCACGCACCCTATTTTACGATCAAACGGGAACCGAATGCAACGAAAAAGAAAATTCAACCATAAATTTTAACGAATCAAAATAATACGACACTATGAAAACCATTATCGCATCTCCCAAAGCCCCCAAAGCGGTGGGCCCCTATTCGCAGGCCGTAAAGTGCGGCGACACGCTCTACATTTCGGGGCAGCTCCCGATCGACGGCGCCACCGGCGCGATGCCCGAAAGCATCGAAGATCAGACGCGCCAGTCGCTCACCAACCTGGGACATATTCTCGAAGAGGCGGGTTACTCGCATGCCGACATCGTGAAAACGACGGTTCTGCTCACCGATATCGCCGACTTCGCGGCGATGAACGCCGTCTATGCCACATTCTTTACGAAAGATATGCCCGCACGCATCTGCTATCAGGTATCCAAGCTGCCGATGGGTGCGAAGGTCGAGATCGACGCTGTCGCCGTCAAGTAAAACGCATCCGGCGGAAAGCATGGACGGAAGGACCTGACTTCGCCGCCCATAAAAAAACGATTATATACCGGAACGACGCGAGATTCCGCGTTGTTTTTCGGGCTTGTTCGCAACCGTCTGCGATCGGCGTGCGTATGCGCGAATCCGATCCGCCCTCTTCTCTCCGGTCGGAGGAAAACCGAACTCCAGAGCGGGAAAGGATTTCCGGCAGGGAGTATCGAGCACAGGCGCAATAAAGCTATATAATCGTGTTACATAGGCAGTAAGCCCAACGTTTCACTATACAGGCACACGACGGGCGAACCGACTTGGCGGACAAAAAAAACGAAGACAGACGACTCCGCCATATCCCAAAATGCGTCCCGGATCACTGGGACGCACGTTTTATCCATTGTTGATAACTTTGGAATAATTTGTCGCGGGAAGATTCGAAAATCCCGAAGAAAAGCAGGAAATTTGTATAGTTGGGACCGAACGGAACAAGCCTGCATCGGTCCCGATTCCTGTAAAGACATAAAGAAATAAAACTCAAGATATCATGTCAAGCAACAAACAACCGGGCCTCCCGACCGAAGTGTCCTACAACGAAGCGGTCGAAGCGTCGAAAAAATATTTCGACGGAGACGACCTGGCCGCTACGGTTTGGGTAAGCAAATATGCCCTGAAAGATTCGTACGGCCATATTTACGAAAAAACTCCGCGCGATATGCACGAGCGCATCGCCGCCGAGATCGAACGGATCGAAAAGAAGTACCCCAATCCTATGAACCGGCAGGAGGTGTTCGAACTGCTCGACCACTTCCGCTACATCATCCCGCAAGGCGGTCCCATGACCGGTATCGGCAACAACTTCCAAGCGGCTTCGCTTTCGAACTGCTTCGTCATCGGCCACAAGAATCCGGCAGACTCCTACGGCGGCATCTTCCGCATGGACGAGGAGCAGGTGCAACTGATGAAGCGGCGCGGCGGCGTGGGGCACGACCTTTCGCACATCCGCCCCACAGGTAGTCCGGTGCTCAACTCGGCGCTCACCTCGACCGGTATCGTCCCCTTCATGGAGCGTTACTCGAACTCGACGCGCGAAGTGGCCCAGGACGGTCGCCGGGGAGCTCTGATGCTCACCCTTTCGATCAAACATCCCGACGCAGAGCGTTTCATCGATGCCAAAGTCGATACGAGCAAGGTGACCGGCGCCAATGTTTCGGTCAAAATCGACGACGAATTCATGCGTGCGGCACTCGCCGGGAAGAAATACCACCAACAGTTCCCGATTCACTCGGACAAACCGCTCTACCAGCAGGATATCGACGCCAAGAAACTTTGGGACAAGATCATCCACAACGCCTGGAAATCGGCCGAACCGGGCGTAATGTTCTGGGACACGATCATCCGCGAGAGTATTCCCGACTGCTATGCCGACGAAGGATTTACGACCGTGGCGACCAACCCCTGCGGCGAAATTCCGCTCTGCCCCTACGACTCGTGCCGCCTGCTGGCGATCAACCTGTTGAGTTACGTGGACAAACCTTTCACCAAAGAAGCGTCGTTCAACTTCGAGAAATTCAAGCAACACGTCGAGAAGGCGATGCGTATGATGGACGACATCATCGACCTGGAATTGGAAAAAATCGAGTTGATCATCAATAAGATCGCCGCCGATCCCGAAGACGAAGACATTCGCCGCGTGGAACTCGAACTCTGGAAAAAGATCCGCACGATGGCCCGCAAAGGACGTCGTACGGGACTGGGCATCACGGCCGAAGGCGACATGCTCGCAGCATTGGGGCTCCGTTACGGTACGCCCGAAGCGACGGCTTTCGCCGTGAAGGTACAGAAGACCCTCGCACTGGAAGCCTACCGCGCCTCGGTAAAGATGGCCGCAGAGCGCGGAGCGTTCGAAATTTTCGATGCACGCAAGGAGGAGAAGAACCCGATGATCGGCCGCATCCGGGAGGCCGATCCGGAGCTCTACGCCGAAATGGTAAAACACGGACGACGCAATATCGCCATGCTGACCATCGCCCCTACGGGAACCACCTCGCTCATGTCGCAGACCACGTCGGGCATCGAACCGGTTTTCCGTCCCGTCTATAAGCGTCGCCGCAAGATCAACCCTTCGGACCAGGATGCCAAAGTGGCTTTCGTGGACGATATGGGCGAAAAGTTCGAAGAGTACAACGTCTATCACCACAACTTCGTCAAATGGCTCGAAGCCAACGGATACGACACCTCGAAACTGCAAGACATATCGGACGATGAGCTCAACCGGTGGGTAGCCGCATCGCCCTATCACGGCGCGACGGCCAACGACATCGACTGGGTGGCCAAAGTCAAGATGCAGGGCGAAATTCAGAAGTGGGTCGATCACTCGATTTCGGTGACGGTCAATCTGCCGAACGACGTTTCCGAAGCACTCGTAGCGGACGTATATCGCACGGCCTGGGAGTGCGGCTGCAAAGGGGTAACGGTTTACCGCGACGGCTGCCGCGAAGGCGTACTGATCGATAAGAAGAAAAAAGCGGCAAAAGAGGAGAACGGGCAGACCATTCTCAAACGCCCCAAATCGATCCCGGCGGACATCGTGCGTTTCAAAAACGGCAACGAGAACTGGATCGCCTTCGTCGGCCTGCAGGACGGACGCCCTTACGAAATCTTCACGGGTAAAATCGAAGAGGATGCCATGTATATTCCGCCCAAAATCAACAAGGGCTTTATTATAAAGGTACGCGAGGAGAACGGTTCGAAACGGTACGACTTCCAGTATATCGACCGATACGGCTACACCAACACCATCGGCGGCATTTCGCGCCTGTTCAACGAAGAGTTCTGGAACTACGCCAAGCTGATTTCGGGCGTCCTGCGCCACGGCATGCCGATCACCAACGTCGTATCGCTCATCGAATCGCTCCACCTGAACAGCGAAACCATCAATACCTGGAAGCTGGGTGTGGAACGAGCACTGAAGCAATATATCTCGGACGGCACCAAAACCAAGGACAAGTGCCCGAGCTGCGGCCAGGAGACGATGGCCTATCAGAACGGGTGTCTTACGTGCATGTCCTGCGGGTACTCGAAATGCGGTTGATTCTCTGCCGACAGACAATAAAATATACAAAACGTCAAACGAGGTCCGGGCTTTTGGCCCGGACTTTGCTTTTAGCTTCTACAAAAGGATATATAGAGATGAATCAAGCTCCCGTGTAAGGGTTTACATACACGAAAACAAAAAATTATTACACATTAAATTCGAACTACATGAAAAAATTATTCATTACGATGGCACTCGTTCTTTGTGCCGCAGCCGCTTCAGCCCAGGTTGTCGCTGTCGCAGAAGAAATCGTCGTAGAAGAGCAACAGCCCAAGAGACGAGGCTGGGCCGGTTACGAAACCAACCGTTTCTTCGACAACTGGGAAATCACCGTCGCCGGAGGCGCCCAAATTATGGTCTTCAACGGCACGCTGGGAAAAGACGATTTCGGATCGTCGCGCTTCAACCACATCAACTGGCAGGCCGACTTCTCGCTGACCAAATGGTTCCACCCCGTAATGGGTGCCCGCCTGCAAATTCAGGGCGGCCAGTACCAGAACGACACGGCATTCGGCAACCAATACATGAAAGACCCGTACATCTTCACGCACATGGACTTCATGGTGAATCTGTCGAACTGGATCGGCGGCGAGCGTGACGACCGCGTCTATTACGCAGTGCCCTTCGCCGGCTTCGGTTACCACGTATCGGGTTTCACCGACAAATTCCAGCGCGACTGGGGCTACGGGACGGACCATTCGTTCGCTTTCACAGCCGGTTTGCTCAACAAGTTCCGCGTATGCCCGGCCCTGGACATCGAACTGGAACTCAAGGCTTGGATGCTGCCCAGCAGCAACATGCCCTCAATCCTGAATTCGGGAACACAGAAAGTGGCCGCAGCTTACAGTGCCACGATCGGTCTTACGTACCGTTTCAACCGCCGTGGCTTCAAACAGGCTTCGCCCTACACCGCAGCGGATGTGATGGCTTACCAGGCTGCCGTGGCTGACCGTGATCTGGCTTTGGCCGCAGTACAGGCCGACAATGCCGAATTAGCCAATGACCTGGCTGCAGCAAACAAAGCTGCGAAAAAAGCCGCTGCCGAGGCTGCTGCCGCAAAGAAAGCTGCCGAAATGGCGAAGTGGGGTCCCAATCCTATTCCGGCCGACCAGCTCGACGGCAATGCCTACACCGATGACATCTATCTGACCAGCAAAGGCATCACCTTCTTCAACATCGGCCAGACCGAGCTGAGTCCGAAAGAGAAACTCCGCCTGGACATCATCGCTACCCAAATCAAGAATGCGCCGAAAAACAAGATTTACGTGATCGAAGGCCATGCCGATCCCCAAACCGGTTCGAAAGCCGTGAATACCCGCCTGGCCGAGCAGCGTGCGAAGAAGGTTTACGACTACCTGATCTCGAAAGGCGTAAAAGCCGAGAACCTGCAGTACAAGGGTTACAGCGACACCAAATCTCCGTTCAAGACCGAACAGGAGAACCGCGTAACGGTAATCCGCTAAATGCCAAATACAAAAAAATCCCGCTGTATTTTACAGCGGGATTTTTTTGTACAAGGATCAGAAAAAGGCGAACAATTCAATCGTACGGACTCGCACATAAAGATCGCCGAACCGCCTCCTGTCCGGTACAAAAATAATCGAGCCGACGCAGCGCCGAATCTGCTCGGACTCCGCTTCGGCGGAGTTTATTTTATACGGCAATCGCTGAAAAACGCACCGGATTTCGCGGATGATGAAGATACGATACGCCGCCCACGCAGGAGCGCCGCCTAATCAAAAAGCAGGGAGAGAATCTTTTTCAGCCCCTCTTCATCCTCCCGGTCGAACGCATCCAACCGGTCGCTGTCCACATCCAGACAGGCGAACACACGCCCTTCCCGGTCCCGAATCGGCAGGACGATCTCGCTGCGGGATTTCGAATTACAGGCGATATGTCCCGGAAACCGCTCCACATCGGGCACGATTACGGTTTCTCCCGTGCTGACCGCCGCCCAGCAAACTCCCGTATGATGCCGCAAGCTTCTGACAGGCAACGGGCCCCTGGTACGAGCGGACAATCAGTTCGTCGTCGATAAGGGCATACACCTGTCCAGAAAAAAGTCTGCATCTTATGATGCAGCACGGCCTCCATCGTGGCCAGCCGTGCCCAAATGTCGTCGGTCGTCTGTACATAGCCCTTGATCTGTTCGTACAACCGGTCGTACTTCGCCAGTTTCGCACTCATCGTCGCAATCGTTAAAAGAGAATGCTAAGTAATCAATTTTTTTTCAAAAATCCGCCGGATTCATCCGCTTTTAGCGATTCGCACCACGAAAAAGCGGATCTATGGAAAACCATAGACCCGCCCGAATCATCGACCGGCTCCGTCAGGCCAACAGCAACACGAGCACCACGCCCCAGATGATGAGCAGCGTATTGCCGATGGCATAAGTGATGGTATATCCCAGCGAGGGGACATTGCTGCCGATCGTATCCTCGACAGCACCGAGAGCCGCCGTAGTCGTTCGCGCTCCGGCGACGCATCCGAGCGTCAGGGCATCGTTGAAACGGAACAGGTAACGGCCGATCAACACGCCCAGCACCAGAGGAAGAGTCGTGGCACCGGCCCCCACCAGGAAAAGGCTCCAGCCCACCTGCTGAAAACCGGCGACGAACGACGGTCCGGTCGAAATGCCGACGATCGCAATGAAAGTATTCAGTCCCATATTGTTCATGAACCACACGGTCTGTTCGGGAATGCCTCCCAAAGTCGGGCGCCGCGAACGGGCCCAGCCGCAGAAAAGACCTGCGAGCAGCACGCCGCCGCTCACGGTCAGACTCAGGGGAATCGCCCCTATCTTGGCCACCAGCATCCATCCGAAGATCAGACCGCCCAGACAGATACCCAGCCCCAGCAACGGAACGCTGCTCTCGGTCTTCACCGGATCGCTGAAACCCAACTGTGCGGCGGCACGTCGCACGTCCTGCGGCAGCCCGACCAATTCGATCCGGTCGCCGGCATCCAGTTTCGCACCGCTCCGCACGGGGATCTTCACACCCGCCCGCACGATGGACCGGATATTGACCCCGTGCATGAATTTAGCAGACAAGACCTTTCCGATCCTCTCCCCGGCAGCCCCCTTGCGATTGACCACGACAGGAAGGACCTGAACGGCAAAATTCGTCAGTGTCGTATCGGACACTTCGGCACCGATCCACTTCTCTTCGCTGATGACGTATTCGCGGCGGCCGCTGACGACCAGTTGATCGCCCGGGCGGATCACCGTCCGGGGTGTCACCTCATCGACAATCTTCCCCTGCTGACAGAGCCGTTCGACGAAAATACGCTTTCCGTCGCGCTGCATGACGGTTTCGAATTCGTGGACGGTACGCCCGCCCTCGAACCATTCGTTATCGGCGCTGAAAACCCGGAAAACGATCTCCCGGGCCGCCGGGTCGAAGCCGGCCTTCAGGCTGAGGTCTTCGCCCATCTTCTGCTCCAGATCACGCGCCGACTGCTTCACCTTCGCCACGCCGCCCAGCAACCGGGGTCCGATCGAACTCAGCACCCAGGCGGAACCCGCCGTACCGAAGATGTAAGTCACCGCATAGCAAACAGGCATCGAGCTGAGATCGGTTTCCGCTCCGCCCGGCAGCTCGCGAATCGTATCGGTCGCCACGCCCAGCACGGCCGACATCGTCTGCGACCCGGCCAGCAGCCCCGCAGCCTGCGAAAGCGTATAGCCCATCAGCCAGGAGAAGAGCCATACCGACCCCAAACACAGCAAACAGACCACCACGGCGAAGGCCACCTGAGGCAATCCGTCCTTCTTCAACCCCCGGAAGAACTGCGGGCCGACCGCATACCCCACGGCGAAAAGAAACATCAGGAAGAAAAGGGTTTTGGCCGGTTCGGGAATCTCGATACGAAGCTGCCCGACGACTACGCCCACCAGCAGCACGCTGGTTACCGTTCCGAGCGAAAAGCTGCGGATGCGCAGCTTACCCAGCAAAAACCCCAGCGCAACGGTCAGAAAGACGGCCAGCGCCGGGTTCGCCTGGATGAAGTGCGTGAACTGTACACCTGTAAACATAATTTATCCGGATTTACTTCTTCGTATAGGTTTTACTCTGATTCAAACGGCAAACCGTGTGCCGCAAACGCACAAACGAAGAATCAGCGGGATAAATAACGCTCCGTAAGACGGGAAACGGCGTAATCGCCGAGGATTTCACGCGGAATAACGAGCATTTCGCGCAAGGAGGGCGTCCAGCGCTCCACGACGATCCGGTAGAAAACAGCGTGGATCGCCCGGTGCGAAAGCTGATGCACGGGCATCGTGACGGTCCCGGCAAGGCATACCGCCCCGGCATCTTTGAAGAGAGCGCAAAACTCCGGCATCGCGGCCAACACCGTATATTCCACAGGTTCGGGAGTTTCGATGAGCGGAAATTCGTACAACCCCTGCCAAATGTCGCCGGCACCCCGTCGGCGCAATACCAATTCATCGCCGCATTCGACGTGCAGGTAGTTGAAATAGCGGGGTTCGACAGCCGTACGCCCCTGTTTGACGGGACGGACATCGACCGTACGGGCGGCAAAAGCCAGACAACGGTCGCGCAAAGGGCACTCCGTACAGCAAGGCTGTGCCGGAAGACAGCAAGAGCCCCGAAATCCATAATGGCCTGGTTGTAAAGTCCCGGCCGCTGCCGGTCGATCAGCGAATCGGCCAACGCAGCGAACGTCCGCCTTCCGAAAGTCGTATCGATGGGCGTATCGAGGTCGTAAAGGCGGGAAAGCACCCGAAAGACATTGCCGTCGAGTGCGGCACAGGGTTCGTCGTAGGCGATCGAACAGATCGCCGCAGCCGTATAGTCGCCCACGCCGGGCAATGCCCGCACGTCGGCATAGTCCGTCGGGAAAACACCGCCGTGCGTTTCCACGATCCGCCGGGCTGCGGCCAGCAGATTCCGGGCGCGGGAGTAGTAGCCGAGTCCCTGCCAGCACTTGAGAACCAGATCTTCGGGAGCCGAAGCGAGAGCCGCGACGTCAAGGAACAGTTCGAGGAAACGATGATAATAGGACATACCCTGCGCCACGCGGGTCTGTTGCAGGATCACTTCCGAAATCCAGATCCGGTAAGGGTCCCGTGTGCGACGCCAGGGAAGGTCGCGCCCCTCGCGGCCGTACCACTCCAGGAGCCGCGAAGCGACCTCGGGATCGGGGACGTATGTCTGCTGATCGTTTTTCAAAATCCTCCGGGAAAAGACGATTCCCCCGGACAAAAATAGGGATTCAAGGCGATAAAAGCAAACCCGTCAGGTGCCCGTTCCTTCGCTCTTAAACGAAGCCGCCTTGCGGCGCGGGCGCAACAGCCACAGGAAGGGCAGTGCCGAGGCCAACGAAACGAATGTGACGAAAAGGAAATCATCGGAGATACCGGCCACGTAGCTTTCCGCCGAAGAGAGTCCGCCCTGCGCCGAATGGAACGCCGTACGGCCGGTCAGAATAACGGTAAGCAGGGCGATGCTGACGCTGCCCGAGAGTTGTTTGATGCTGTTGGAGATGCCGGCCGCCGAAGCCATATCGCGCTGGCTCAAATTCATGAGCGAGAAATCGTTCAGCGGGGCAAAGGTCAGTCCCATGCCGAAACCGCGCAGATAGAGTACCAACATGATTTGTGCATGCGTAGTATGAAGAGTAAACCGGCTGGCGAAATAGAAACTCAACGTCATGACCAGGATGCCGGTCACGGCGATAAAGAGCGGCTTGATATAGCGGGTCAGGAATCCCGAGCAGGTCGAAAGCACGCCCTGGATCAGGCCGACGGGCAGGAAAACGCTGCCGGCCATGATCGCCGTATAGCCCAGCCCCTTCTGCATGTAAAGCGGCAGCAGGTAGGTACCGCCCAGCATGCCGATACCGAAGATCGCCAGCACGGCCATCGAAACGCCGAAATTACGTTCGCCGAGCAGTTTCAGATTCAACAGCGGATTTTCGCACCGCAGCTCCCGGACGATAAAGACAATGAGTGCCGCAGCCGCAACCGCAAAACATCCGATCACCTCCGGCGAACTCCACCCCTCGGGATTCGAAGGCGAATTGCCTCGGGCCAGTGCGAAGATCAAAAGGGGCATGAAACAGACCACGCACAGGAAACCCGGCCAATCGAAACTGCCCGCACGGGCACCGCGCCACTCCTTCTGGATAAAAATTGCAAACAGAATGGCCGCCAGTCCCACAGGAACATTGACATCGAAGATCAGGTGCCAACTGTAATCGTCCACCAGATAACCGCCGATCAGAGGACCGAACGAGATCGAAGCGGCGGCCGCCACCGACCACAACCCCAGGGCCAGCCCCCGCTGTTGCGGAGGAAACTCCCGGGTAACGATCGCCAGGCCGAGCGATTGGATGATGCCGCTGCCGAAGCCTTGCAGGGCACGGGCCGAAATCAGGAACATATCGCTCCCGGCGCGGCCGCAGAGCCACGATCCGAAGGTGAAGAGCACCAACCCCAGAATATACATCCGTTTGTTGCCGATGCGGTCGGCAATCCAACCCGCCGAAGGCAGCATGAGCGTCATGGTAATCATTATAGGCCGTAATGACCCATTCGGCGGTCGAAATGGGGATGTGAAATACCGACATAATGGTCGGCAGGCCGACGTTCACGACCGTCACGTCCATCACGGCCATGAAAGTCCCGAGCATCACGAGGCTCAAAATCCACCATTTATACCCCCTACTGTTGCGTATGCGTTCTCTCGGATTCCTCATTGCATGTTTATTCAGGAAACAAACGGGACAAAAAAAGTGCCATGAGACAGAGTGCTTCGAAATCCGAACCGAACGAAGGACGTATTGCTTTCGATACGGTTTGTGCGGCAAATCTCCCGCTCTTGGCACAATCCGTGAACGGAACGGATAATACCGCCTCGACAAAAACGTTATAATTAAATGAAATATACGCCATGAAAACCATTTTTTTCGGGACACAGCCCTACGACCGCGAATCGTTCGACCGGATCAACGCCGACTACGGGATACGGATCAAATACCACCGCAGCCACCTGAACATCGACAACGTACCCCTGGCACAAGGCGCCGATGCGGTCTGCATCTTCGTCAATGACTCGGCGGATGCCCCAACCGTCGGGGAACTGGCCCGCATGGGCGTACGGTTGATCGCCCTGCGCTGCGCGGGTTTCAACAATGTCGATCTGAAAGCCGCCGCCGAGCACGGCATCACGGTAGTCCGGGTACCGGCCTATTCGCCCTATGCCGTGGCCGAACACGCCGTGGCACTGATGCTCTCGCTCAACCGCAAGGTACACCGCGCCTACTGGCGTACCCGGGACGGAAATTTCGCCCTGCACGGCCTCCTCGGATTCGACATGCACGGCAAAACGGCCGGCATCGTCGGCACGGGAAAAATCGCCCGTGCCCTCATCCGCATCCTGCGGGGTTTCGGGATGGAGGTCCTCGGCTACGACCCCTGCCCCGACGAGGCGTTCGCCCGGGAATCGGGTATGACCTACGTTCCGCTGACCGAACTCTACCGCCGCTCGGACATCATCTCGCTGCACTGTCCCCTCACGGACCAAACCCGCCACATGATCGACGCCGAAGCCATCGGTCAAATGAAAGACGGGGTCATCATCATCAACACGGGACGCGGGCAGCTGATCCGCACGAGCGACCTGATCGAAGGACTCAAGGAGAAAAAGATCGGAGCGGCGGGGTTGGATGTCTATGAGGAAGAGGCGGATTACTTCTATCAGGACACCTCCGACCGGATCATGGACGACGACATGCTGGCACGCCTGCTCTCCTTCAACAACGTGATCCTCACCTCCCACCAGGGATTCTTCACCCGCGAGGCGCTGGACAACATCGCCCGCACGACCCTCGAAAACATCCAGGCATTCTCACGCGGAGAGTGTCTCAACGAAGTGAAATACAAATAAAAACAGATCATACCATGAAAAAAATCGTACTGCTGCGGCACGGCGAAAGCGCGTGGAACCGCGAAAACCGCTTCACGGGATGGACGGACGTCGATCTCACGGACAAAGGCGTCGAAGAGGCCCTCAAAGCCGGAGAATTGCTCAAAGCCGAAAGATTCCGTTTCGGCAAAGCCTACACCTCCTACCTGAAAAGGGCCGTCCGGACCCTGAACTGTGTTCTCGACCGGCTCGACCAGGAATGGATCCCCGTCGAGAAAAACTGGCGCCTCAACGAAAAACATTACGGCGTACTGCAAGGGCTCAACAAGAGCGAAACGGCGGCCCGCTTCGGCGAAGAGCAGGTGCACATCTGGCGGCGCAGCTACGACGTCGCACCCGATCCGCTGGCCGAAGACGATCCCCGCAATCCGCGCTTCGATCCCCGCTACGCCGGGATCCCGGACGAGGAGCTGCCCCGCACCGAATCGCTCAAGCAAACCATCGAACGGGCGCTGCCCTACTGGCAATGCGTGATTTTCCCCGAACTGTCCGTTCACGACGCAATCCTGGTGGTAGCGCACGGCAACAGCCTGCGGGGTATCATCAAACACCTGAAAGGCATCTCCGACGCGGCGATCTCGGAACTCAACCTCCCGACGGCCGTGCCATACGTCTTCGAATTCGACGACAAGTTACGTCTGGTGAAAGATTACTTTCTGGGCGATCCCGAACAGATCCGCAAGCTGATGGAAGCCGTAGCCAATCAGGGCAAAAAATAGCGCCGGGAATACCGGAGAAAGATAAAAAAAGAGAGCGAAGATTAGCCTTCGCTCTCTTTCAATTTTCGGGAGCTGTCCACCACCTGCCCGGCAGCGTGTCGGACCGATCCAAACGTACCGGCTCGCCGATTCGCGGCAGCACGATCCCCGCCTCGGGATTCTCCGCCGCGAGTGCAGCCGCATTGTTCAGCGGCTCGTCCCAGGGATGCCGCGCCAGAGCGTATTTGGAATTGTGCACCGGAAAAACCCGCCGGGCGCCGAGGTCCTCTACGGCCCGCTTCAGATCGGCCGGAAGCATGTGGATATAGCGCCAATCCTCGCTGTACTGGCCGTCTTCGAGCACGGCGACATCCAGATTCGGAAACTCGCGTGCGACGTCGGCGAAATGGGTATCGTACCCGCCGTCGCCGCCGAGGAAAATCCGCTGCGACGGAGTTTCGACGACGAACGAAGCCCACAGCGTCCGGTTCGCCCGAAACGTACGTCCGGAAAAGTGCCTCGCGGGACGGCAATATACCGTAAAACCGCCGCCGAGCGCAACCTGTTCGCCCCAGTCAAGCTCCGTGATCCGCTGCGGATCGAAACTCCAATATTCGAAATACTCGCCCACACCCAGCGGGCAGACGACGCGGCCCGTGCGGTCGCGCAGCTTCGTTACCGTGCCGTAGTCGAGATGGTCCCAATGGTCGTGTGTGATGACCAGCAGGTCGATCCCAGGCATATCCTCGGGTTTATAGAGATCGGTCCCCTCGAAAGGTCTGTTGAAAAACGGCAAGGGCGAAGCCGTTTCGAAAACGGGATCGACCAGAATACGCAGCCCGTCTGCCTGAATCAGGTAGGAGGAGTGGCCGAACCAGACCAGCAGGTTCTCTTTCGGATCGAGCGCTTTCAGGTCGGTCTTCACTGCAGGCAGCGCATGATCGGGACGGTTGCGCTCCTGACGCTCGAAAAGGAAGTCGTACATCGTAGCCCACCAGCCCTTTCCCGATGTGAGCTGCGGCGTCGCATGCCGGTTGCGGAAAGCGCCGTCGCGGTAATTGGGCGAACGCCGGATCCGTTCCAGCCGCTCCCCGCGCGGAGCACGCCCGAATTCGGGCCGATTCATAAAAAGGGCGATCGCCGCGACCAGCAGGGCCGCAACTGCAAGGAAAACGATCATACTGCGAATTATTTTACGTTTCATATCGAACAACAAACGTGCATTGCGGAAGTTTCATAGCCCGAACCGTTTCAAAGATAATCCGAAAAACCGGAAATCCGCCGCATCGCAACGGAATAAACCGACATCATGCCGCCGAAAAACCGCAGGATGTCCCTCCGATTTGTATTCCGGGACGGCATCCGTTATCTTTGCAGGCATCCATCGGCCCCCTCCCCGCTTTTCCCGGAAAAGCGGAAACCGGCATCCCGCCCCGAAGTCCTGCGCTTCGCCGACCCAATCCGAAACGGCCTACCTTCTCCCGCACCCTCGGCCGGAGCTTATCCACCCCGTCCGAATCCGGTCGTCGCCCCGATTCCAACCTCTTCCACACTTTTTTATTATGGCAAAACTCGAAAGACTCGTCATCCACTGCACGGCCACGCCGCCCGGCCGCGAAGTGAGTGCCGCCGATATCCGCAGGTGGCACACCGCCCCCGTTTCCCAGGGCGGCCGAGGCTGGCGCCAGGTGGGTTATACCGACCTCATCCACCTGGACGGCAGCGTCGAACGGCTCGTCCCCAACAACGAAGACCGCACGGTCGATCCCTGGGAGATCACCAACGGCGCCCGTGGTTACAACGCCACCAGCCGTCACATCGCATACGCCGGAGGAGTCGCCGCCGACGGCACGACCCCCTGCGACACCCGCACTCCGCAGCAGAAAAGCGCCCTCGAACACTACGTCCGGGATTTCGTCGCCCGGTTTCCCGGCGCAGCCGTCGTAGGGCATAACGAACTGGCAGCCAAAGCCTGCCCGTCGTTCGACGTGCAGGCATGGCTCCGGGAAACCGGCATTCTCTAACCCCATTCGACACGAACTACCGAAATGAACCCGACACTTATCACCGACCTGCTGACCTATGCCCTGCCGAGCGGCTTCCTGGCCGGAGCCGTCACCTGGCTGGTCAGCCGCCGCAAGCGCCGCAACGACATGCTGGCCGACATGCAGCGCTCGATCGACCTGTTGTGCGAAAAGTACAACGACGTACTGCAGGAGAACGTCACCCTGCGCCGGGAAAAGGCCGACTGGCTGGTCGCCCAACAGGAACTGCTCCGCAAAATCGACAAACTCACCCGCGAAGTCGAAGGGCTCCGCAAAAACTTCAACCGCAAAACCCCCAAAAAAACCGATGAAACCTCCCCGACGAAAAAACCGGCCCGTGCTGCTGCCGCTGCTGCTCCTGACGGCAGCCGGATGTGCGACGACCCGCACCACGACGCAGACCTCGGACATACAGACCCGAATACATTCGGAACGAAGCGTCGAAAAATCGCAACGCGACAGCCTCGCACGACAACTACGGCAACGGCAACAGGAGTCCGACTCGACATCACGAACCCTGCTGATTGCGACCGAATCCCTGCCGACGGACCGGACCCGGCTGGCGATCCCGCTTAAAGACCTCGACCATCTTCCCCCGGGTGCGGCCTACACCGCCCGCAGCGGACGGGCCGCGATCCGAGCCGAAAAACAGGACGATTCGCTCGTCGTCACCGGTATAAGCGACCGAGCGGAACGGCGTACATGGCTGCTGACAAACCAGACTTTCCGGCGGCAGCGGCAATCGGACAGCCTCGCAAGCCATACCGGTCTGCGAAACCTTTCCTCCTTCGCCTGCGATACCACCCTACTGCGTGAAACACACGCCTCGACGACCCGGAAAAAATCTTCCGGCAATCTGTTTCGCACGCTCTTTACCGGCATCGCACTCGGAATACTCCTGACCGTAGTGTTCCGCAAAACAGGAGTATGGGCGGCCATCCGTCGCTTTCTGAAAAACCTCCTCCCGTAACATCTCCTTCCGACGACCGGAGGCAGCCCTTCTGTATGGGCTGCCTCCGGTCGTTCCGCTTGCACTCCATCCGTCGAACGAAGTGAAAACCGAAAATCCTTTGACACGGATGATTATCGAAAAAACACTCTTTCCGGCTCGAAACACGGCTACAACTCCGTTCAAGGGCGATGAATCGAACTATTCATTCCATTTGTCCACTATCCTATTTGTAGAATTATCGAACGGATTCCTCCTGAATATTTGTACTTTATATCCCTTTTCCCTATTTTTTCGGCCAAATTATAAAAAAACCGTAACCATGACAATTCCAGTAAAATTTTCTACTGTTCCTCCGCTCGCTTCCGACAAGGAAGAAGATTATACTTTCTCGCAAACGGATAAGTGCAGCCTTTTCCTCTGCCAGGGCGGTGAACTCGACATCATTCTGGAAGATAAAACATACCATATCCGTCAAGGCGACATATATATCTCTCCGCTTCTCATGTCCATTCAGATAAAACATCGAAGCAAGGATTTGAAAGGAGTCGTGCTTACGGTCGATATAGATTACATCCTGACCAATACGAAAAAGACATTCGATCCGACCTGGAGTTTTTTCATCTATGAAAACCCCTGCCTGTCGTTGTCGAAAGAGCAATACATGTATATCGACCAACTGATCGACGCACTGCGGAGGCGAATTGCGACAATGAGCTCTGCAGCCACCAATACACAACAAAAGATCATCAACCGCGAATTGGTGACCGCGATGGGCGAGGTACTCTGCTACGAGATACTGAGTATCTATTTTGCACGCCATCCCCAGCAACCGCAGCACAAAGATCGGAAAAACCATGTACTTCAGAATTTCATGGTTTCACTCTACCAGAATCACCGCACGGAACGGGAGGTAACCTACTACGCCCAGGAACAATATCTGACACCCCGCTATTTTTCGGCGATCATCAAAGAGAAATCGGGCATCTCGGCCCTGCAATGGATCATTCGCATGGTCATTGCCGACGCCAAACAGATGCTCCGTTCCTCAGACTTAAGTATCAAGGAGATAGCTTCCGAACTGAATTTCTCGACCCAATCCTTCTTCGGCAAATATTTCAAGCAGTATGTCGGGATTTCTCCGACCGAATACCGAAACGGGAAATTGGTCGGCCAAAGCCAACAGTCGGTTTTAGAGCGATAATTCCCGAAAAAGAATGAAACAGACGCCGTTATCTGCCGGAAAATAAAAGGCTTTTGGCTCCGGTCCCTCAAAATATTTCCCCGGATCCGATTATACAAAGAAAAACTCCTGCTTGCCACTGACAGGCAGGAGTTTTTCTTTTATTACCAAAAATCTTTCCATTGCCTTGTCAAACAGGAACAACGGACTCTCCATTTCCTCAAAAATTCTCTGAACTTATCCGCATCCCGCCTGATAATATATTTGGAATCACGCAGGAGCACAACTCTTCTCCCGAATAATAAACCATCTTTTTATGAAGAAGGAAATAGAATTCGAACCAGCGCTTCGACAGGTAATTTCGCAAACTTTTATTGATACTCCCGCCCCTCGAAAGACGAGATACAGGATCATTCGTCCGGACCTCAATACAGTGAAAAACGCAGAGGACAACCTTTCGATTGTCCTCTGCGTTTCAGAGCGGAAAACGAGACTCGAACTCGCGACCCCAACCTTGGCAAGGTTGTGCTCTACCAACTGAGCTATTTCCGCAAATTGCAAATAATCAGTTATTTACAAGCGTTAAAATAGCTGTTTTATACCTTAAAAATCGGTCTGTAACACACTCTGTATCACATTTTCTTGCTTGCAAATTGTTTGTAATTTGCAGATTCTTAATTTGTTAGGTAAAATTTCATTCCTTGTGCTACATAAAGCATTTAACACGTGTCATTCATAAGCAATTATGTTATTAGTTGATAGAGAATTAAGCGTATTCATTTATTGGATTTCTCTGCAACCGACCCCAACCTCGGTTCAGAAAAAAAGAGGAAATTTCTTTCCTCTCTCCTTTTAAGAATGTTGTGTTGCTTTTGTTTTATCTGCAATTTGTAATAGTTTTTCTGAAATATATTCAGGAGTAACCATTAAAAGCAATGAGGTCGCTATATCTGATTTTCGAATATCAATATCGTTTTTAGCAAGGTCGTTTTGGAATAACTTTTTGATAATATCTGTTGTTTTATTGATAAATACAGTGTTAATATTCAAGATTTGGCCTTTTTCAAAAGGAGGAGTATTATATGCAATATTAGACATACAAAGTCCGTGGACAAATTCAGACATATAGCCAGATATGAATTGAGATACACTATTTTTAATTCCTGCTTGTTGATATAATTCCAGCCATGAAAATCTATTTCCCTTTATCGTATTATTTAACTTTTTGTATTTCCAATTACGCCTTTGGATGATATTTTCCATATCAACATTACATAATGGATTATTTCTAATCTTTTTCAATAATTGATCTTTTGCCTTTAGATCACTCTGCATAGTTGTTTCAATTTGTTGGGCCAGTTGATCTATTTCAGTTTGTTCAATATAATTGAGATCAAAAGTCAAGGATGGAAATTTGCGTAGTTCCTTTATTCTATTTTCAACCCCATCTAAAACATACAAGTAATGTCTTAATTCTCTTTCTTCTATCGTTTTAGAGTTAATATGGATGAAATGTAATATAGTATAGTTATCGACAATCATTCGACTAAGTGTAACCAAAGATGAAACATCTATCCTATCTTCACATAGTAGATGAATTGACTGCCAAGAATCCAACATTTTCCTAATAGCGAATAATATGTAGCTATTCAGATCACTTATATACGGAGACTTATATATCTTTTGCAATTCATTAGAGATATAATCTAATTCGCAATAGGCAAGTTCAAATAAACCCTCATCATCTATCCCCATTTTACCCATGAGGTCTTTATATACTAATCCCATATTTCTTAATTATATCTATATAAACTGCTCTAAATATTTCTCGTTAAAACCCGTGAGTGGAAATTTGAATACGTTCTGTTTGCCCTCCTTTGTCGTATAGTCGAATATGACCGTATCGCTCTTTATATGGGCTTCAAAAAGATTGAGCATACAATTGGACTTGGGAATATCTACCATGTTGGGCAATACAATGGCGAGACAACCCTCCTCTACGGCTTTTGGATTTAGCAGATAGGAGAATCCTGCCATATAACGACCTCGTTTTTGAAAACAGATGGTCATATCTTTTGCAGGGTCGATGTCGAGTTCAAAGATATAGTGAAACTCTCGCGGTGTAGGGTCATCAGTTCTACGTCCTACGAACAGACAGACGCCGTAAATATTATCATAAGATACCCCTTTGGAGACATACGATATTTGAACATCGTCGATAGTCTCTGTGCCCGTTTTTCAATTAATACTTGGTGTTTTTCTTTTCATTTTAGCTAAAATTTATGTTGTGATTAAATCTTTGATAATGATGTAAATATACAAAAAATTTATGAAATATGCAAGTAATATAAAAAGGACAAACTTGGGCAGAGGGTCTATATATTAACCCTTTTGCACAAGTCTGTCCTAAATACCAATCAATGGTTTTGAACTATATTGTCAAGAATTGCAATTATCTTTTGCTCTAAAACTTTATCATCATTGTCATACGAAACCATACCTGTTTTAGAATCATATACTCCCAATTCTGTTAATTCTTCAATGATTTCTCTAATTTTTTGAGTTGAAATACGGTTGGCATCAAAGACCATCTTAAATGACTGAATCATATCAAATTGAATAATACACCTTTGCAATACCGAAGTATCGCAGACTAATGTTTAACATTTATTCATCTAATCCTGTAGTGCTTGCAAACCGCTTCCATTCTGTTGCGGCTTTATAGGCATCGGCACAACCCGAAGGCACTTTCAGTACCGAATAAGGATTTATGCCGCTAAAGCATAGTTTTCACAAGTCGGTGGTATTTCTGTGCCGATCTTGAATAATCGCAGTTCGAAATCCCCATAAAAGGCGCATTCACCGATCGTCTCAATCTGCGTGCAGGCAGACATATCGACGGTCATTAGATTCTTTAATTGGCAGAAAGCGCCATAATAATAAGAAGAAGAATAAGAATAATAACCACCACCGATAGTTTTCAGTTGAGAGCCTTTCTCAAAAGTTACTGTTGCCAATGAAGAACAGCCTTTGAATGCTGTCGCTTCGATCGTCTCTACACTTGCAGGGATTTCAATAGATTTCAATGCAGTACAATCCGAGAAAACACCATAATAATAATGATAATAATAACCTCCACCGATAGTTTTCAGCTGCGAACCTTTCTCAAAAGTTACTGTTGCCAATGAAGAACACCCCTTGAATGCCGTTGCTTCGATCGTCTCTACACTTGCAGGGATTTCAATCGAGGTTAATGCCGTGCAGTCCAAGAAAGCACCATAATAATAAGAATAAGAAGAAGAATAATAACCTCCACCGATAGTTTTCAGCTTTGCGAACCTTTCTCAAAAGTTACTGTTGCCAATGAAGAACACCCCTTGAATGCCGTTGCTTCGATCGTCTCTACACTTGCAGGGATTTCAATCGAGGTTAATGCCGTGCAGTCCAAGAAAGCACCATAATAATAAGAATAAGAAGAAGAATAATAACCTCCACCGATAGTTTTCAGTTGAGAGCCTTTCTCAAAAGTTACTGTTGCCAAAGAGGAACAACAATAGTATTTACAACCGATTGTTACTCAATATCTTGTATGTAATAAATCAGAAATATGGCCTTAATCTTTAATGGTACATTCTGAAGGGCGAATATTTAACGCTTTTATTAATTCTTAACTCTCTTGGAACTTCAATATAGGCTGTTCTTTCACATTCCAGTGCTATCTGCGCTCTATGTTCCACATTAATTGGGGCTCATTATACAAGCCTTCGCAAATATAGTATATTTATAGAATTTAGTGTGGTTTTCTGAAGTAATCTTACCAAAATACTAATGAGCAATCTTGAAATAAGCAGACACCAAACCTACATCGCAAAGTGTTTATATTTTGTGCATACATACACTTTTTTTGAATTATACAAGAAAATCCACGAAAAGGCATTACCTTTGTGACTGAAAAAGCAACTGCGCTAATGACCTGAAGAATAAGAATAAATAACATACGAAACTCCTTCGCTGTCTTATAGGCTTTGGTCTGCCTCGCAGGGATAGTGATGGAGTTTTACTTTTATATACGACCATGGCAAAAAAGGCAAAAACAAAAGATGTAGCAAAGAAGACCATCGAGCAAACTTTGTGGGATTCAGCAAACGAATTACGCGGCAACCTTGATGCTGCCGAATACAAAAGTGTAGTGCTCGGACTTGTATTCTTAAAATACATCAACGACTGCTTCAAAGTTAAGCACGATGAACTTGTAGCAGAGGGTGCCGGCTTTGAGGAAGACCCTGATGAATATATCGGTGACAACATCTTTTTTGTTCCTACAGATGCCCGTTGGGATAAAATCGTCAAGGCTTCGCTTACTGCTGAAATAGGAGTTGTCATTGATACAGCAATGGAAGCGTTGGAGCAGGAGAACAGGCAGCTTAAAAGCATTCTCCCGAAAAACTATGCCCGTCCAGAACTCGACAAACGCCGCTTGGGCAATGTAATTGATATTTTTGAAAACAACCTGCATTTCACAGGAACAGAAGCCCGTGATGTGCTCGGGCGTGTATATGAATACTTCCTTGGAGAGTTCGCTCGTGAAGAAGGTAAGAAAGGCGGTGAGTTCTACACTCCATCATGTGTTGTCCGCACCATTGTTGAGGTTATCCAACCCTACAAAGGAAAAATCTTTGACCCGGCTTGTGGTTCGGGAGGTATGTTTGTACAGAGTAGTAAGTTTATCGAACGTCACCGAGGTAATATCAACCAAATTTCTGTTTACGGGCAGGAACTCAACAGCAACACATGGAAATTGGCACAAATGAATCTTGCCATTTGTGGCATTGAGGCTAACTTTGGCGACAGCTTCGGCGATTCATTCCACGATGACAAACATCCGTTCCTCAAAGCGGATTTCGTCATGGCTAATCCACCGTTCAACATTTCCAAATGGGGCGGCGACCAACTGCGTGACGACCCTCGCTGGCAATATGGCATACCGCCGGAGGGCAACGCCAACTTTGCTTGGATGCAGCATATGCTTTATCACTTGGCGGACAACGGACGCATCGGATTAGTGCTTGCCAACGGCTCGCTTTCCTCACAGCAAGGCACAGAGGGCGAAATCCGCAAAAACATTGTCAATGCAGATTTGGTAGAGGGCATTGTAGCTATGCCGTCGCAGTTGTTTTATAATGTGCAGATACCTTGCTGCCTTTGGTTCTTGACGAAGAAAAAGGCTCAACCGGGCAAGACGCTTTTCATTGACGCTCGCAACATGGGCTATATGAAAGACCGTACACACCGTGAACTGTCGTGTGGTGAAGAAACCGAAGACCACGGTAATGACATCGGACGGATTGCAGAAACCTTTGAACAGTTCCGTGCCGGAACGCTGGAAACTGAAAAAGGCTTCTCTGCAATTGCAACCATTGAGGATATAGAAAAGCAAGACTTTATCCTTACTCCCGGTCGTTACGTTGGCATTGCGGAAGTGGAGGATGACGGTGAACCGTTCCAAGAGAAGATGGAGAGGCTTACTTCCGAACTGTCGGATTTGTTCGCCCAATCGCATACACTTGAAAATGAAATCCGCAAGCAGTTGGCAAGAATTGGTTTTACCGTTAAGTAAAAAACTTCTACTCTTCGTTATGTTCACCCAAAAATAACGAAGATATGAAAGAGAAATTAATCCAAGAAATCAGCACCGCAATGGCAGAAGTGTTAAGTTTTGAACAAGTAGCTCACCTTAATAGCGTATTGCTTCAGGTTGTAAGCCAGTACACTATTACCGAGGACGGCGAGACATTGCATGAAAATGCAGTGTCGAATGACCGTCTGCTTGACATCTTCTTGTCTGCAAAACAAGTGGAGGGCTGCACCACTCCGACTATCAAATACTATGGCTCTACCATTCGGCAGTTGTTCAAAAAGATGCCTAAAAAGATAACAGATTACACCACCGAGGACATCAGGGCCTATCTTGCCGTGTTCCAGCGGAAGAACAAGTCAAGCCGTGTAACTATCGACAACATCCGCCGGATATTTTCTTCATTCTTTGCTTGGCTTGAAGAAGAAGATTACATCATCAAAAGCCCCGTCCGCAGAATACACAAGGTTAAGACCGGAACACAAGTAAAAGAGGTATTGAGCGATGAGAATATCGAACAGCTCCGTGACAGTTGCACCGAAATCCGCGACCTTGCCATCATTGACATATTGGCTTCCACTGGTATGCGTGTGGGCGAGTTGGTGAAACTTAACCGTGAGGACATCAACTTCAACGAGCGTGAATGTATTGTTTTCGGCAAAGGGAACAAGGAACGTATCGTTTACTTTAATGCCCGGGCAAAGATACATCTGCAACAATACTTGGCTTCTCGCAAAGACCGAAATAAGGCACTCTTTGTTTCATTGGCTAAGCCGCACAAGCGTTTGGGTATTTCGGGCGTGGAAACACGTCTGCGCAAACTTGGCCGCTCGGCTAAGATTGTACGTGTTCATCCTCATAAGTTCCGGCGCACATTGGCTACAATGGCTATCGACAAAGGTATGCCTGTCGAACAAGTGCAACGGTTGCTTGGTCATGTCAAGATTGACACGACCATGCACTATGCTATGGTTAATCAAAGCAACGTAAAACTCTCACACCGTAAATTCATAAATTAGCATGTGGTGTTGTTCGACATACGGCAGAAGAACATCATTTCCCAAAAATAAGCGTGGAAATGATAATTTAGAGCAGCAGGCGCAAGCATTGTTCAAGGCTTGGTTCGTGGATAATGCTGTTATCGATGATGCCTCTGTATCTGATTATTTTATTCCGTTGCGTGGAAAGAATCTTCTTACATCTGACGCAAAAGGTGGTGAAGTACCAGTAGTAGCAGGAGGTCTTACGCCCTCGGCATATCATAATGTTGCGAATACAAAGCTCCTGTAATTACAATATCAGCTTCCGGAGCAAATGCAGGATATGTTAAATTGTGGGGTGTTCCTGTTTGGTCTGCTGATTCATCTTATATAGATAGCTCCGTTACTCCACATATATATTTTTGGTACAACTTGCTAAAATTCAGCCAAAAGAATATCTTTGATTCTCAAACGGGTTCAGCACAACCGCATATATATCCTAAACATATCGGTGATATTCATATTCCTAATTTAGACTTGGATAAAGTCGCAGATTACAATAAAATTGTAACACCTATATATGAGCAAATCACCAACACGCAAAAATTGAATATGCAACTTACAGTAACCCGTGATACACTTTTACCAAAGCTAATGTCGGGTGAAATAAAAATATAATCCCTATGTTTACAATCAGGGTAAGCCGCGATGATAGCGGATAAATGAAAAAGCTATCGAGATTTTGGTTAGATTAAAGCTGCAAAACCTTTACTAACTAAAACGACGATAGCCATGAGAGAGCAAAGAAACAAAATTAGTTTCAGAGGACAAAAGATTTATGTAGGAATCGACGTCCATTTGAAGAGTTGGTCGGTTACGGTCTTGTCCGAAACCTCCGTATTGAAGAAGTTTAGCCAGCATCCGAGCCCAGAAGCGTTGTACGGATTTTTTAACTCGGAGTTATCCGGGCGCCGAGTATCACTCGGTGTACGAAGCGGGCTTCTGCGGATTTTGGATACACGAGCGTCTGACGGCCTTAGGGATCGACAACATCGTGGTCAATCCGGCCGACGTGCCGACCAAGAGCAGCGAAAAGCGCGTAAGACCGACACCGTGGACAGCGGTAAAACGGCGCGGAGTTTAAGAGCCAACGAGCCTGAAAGGCATTTATACGCCGGACAGCGTATCGTTGGAGATGCGTTCCTTGATAAGATTGAAGAACTCGATAACCAAAGACACGACCCGTCAGAAGAATCGGCTCAAGTCTCAACTTCGGTATTTAGGCATCGAGATTCCGCAGGAGTTTCTCACTCCGTTTTCCAACTGGTCGAAGCGCTTTTTCGCCTGGTTGAAGGAGATAGAGACGCTCACCCCGAGCGGCCGTCAGGCCCCTCGACACTCATATCCGGCATCTGGAAGAGTTACGCCGTCAGAAACTGGAGATGACACGGGCTTTACGGACATTGGCCAAGACGGATCGATTCCGCGAACCGCTGCGGTTGATTATGAGCGTTCCGGGGTTCGGGCAGGCTACGGAATGGCGTTCCTCTCCGAGATATGCGACATAACCCGCTTCCGCAATGCCGAACAACTGGCTGCCTATATCGGAATGATCCCGATGTGCCACTCCAGCGGAGAGAAAGATGGGACGGGGGATATTACCATACGAAAACACGCCGTTATGCGCTGTAACCTGATAGAAGCGGCATGGGTGGCGGTACGTCAAGACCCTGCGATGAACCTGTTCTATACGGAACAATGCAAACGGATGCCCAAGAGCAAAGCTATCGTAAAGGTCGCCCGCAAACTGGTAAACCGTCTATTCTTTGTGCTGAAACATCAGACCGAATATGTCAATAGTATCGTGTCATAGAGAAACCCTTCCGGTAAACGGATTTTCCCAGAGAGAATACTACATAGTTGTTGCGGCGTTAACGTCCGCTTAAAATAATCTGCTCCTCTGGCCTTTGTAAACTAATAAGGGATATGCGGCAGAGAGCTGACCGCTAAGGCGAAAATCTGTTTATCGAAGGATTTTTTCGGGTTCTGAAATCTCGGCTTTCGAGAGAGCCAAAGGTGTTAAGCACGATGTGCCTCCGCACCGGCTCGATCAAAGGCCGGCGGAGGCTCTCGTGCCTTGACCTTTGGCCGAGAAGTTCACCAAGAAATGCAATACGCTGTAAATAAGATAAAAACAAATTTAACCGAAAACTTTGATCCAATTTTATTTGGATTGTAACAGGAAAACAAACTATGGATATAGAATATGTAACAAAAGGATATTGCAGATTTAGATTGGAAGATTCTTTAAAGCTGCAGACTCAAAATATACCAAGTGGATATGGTGTATATATTTTCCACAGGAATGTAGAAGATGGAGATATACTTTATATTGGTAAGAGTGGTACTGTTTTGCAGAATGGGTGTTATAAAACGCAAGGATTGAGAGATAGACTTAATAATAAACAGGATGGCATGAAACGAGAAGAGTTTTTGCGTATGAAAATGAATGAAGATAATACCATTCAAAAAATATTTATTGAATGGTATATTATAGATGAGCGGAAATATCTTCCAGGATTAATCGAAGCTCTATTGTTGCAAGATTATTTTACGCAGCACTCTTGTTTGCCGATATGGAATAATGAGTTTTAAACTGCTAAATTCTCATTTATGGAACAGTGGAAAGAATACAAATTGTCAGATATACTAAGCATTGTCAGTGGCTTTGCCTATAAAGGGGAGTATCTTGGAAAAGGAGAGTCATTATTGCTTGGCATGGGCTGTGTGTCTTATTCTGAATTATTCCTTGAAAAAGGAATGCGCCCTTACGCAGGAGAATTTCCCGAAAGGTATTCGGTTGAAGCTGGTGATATAGTTTTAGCTACACGGCAACAATCCGACAATCTTCCAATTTTAGGTATGCCAGCTATCGTACCTCAAAAATTCAAGGGGAAGAAAATGGTTTTTGGCGCAAATCTCTATAAAGTTGTTCCCAAATCTCCTGAGTTTCCAATCGACTATATATATTGGCTTCTTAAAACCCCTGCCTACATTCGTCACATACGGTCGTGCCAAACAGGAACTACTGTTAGGATGATAACGAAAGCAAATATAGAAGACTATGCTTTCATGTGCCCTTGTAAGGAGCAACGTAATCAAATAAGCAAATTGCTCTGGGATATTGAAATGAAAATCGTGCTGAACCGCCGGATAAATGATAATTTAGAGCAGCAGGCGCAGGCATTGTTCGACCACTACTTTGACAGTGGAAGCATATATCTTGAAGATTCTATTATGGGATGTTTGACTGATATAGCCGTCTATCTAAACGGGTTGGCAATGCAGAAATTTCCGGCAACTGATATTGAACGAAGTTTACCAGTACTTAAAATAAAAGAATTGGGACAACGTAAATGCGATGATTGTAGCGACCGCTGTTCGGATTCCATAGATGCAGATTACATTATAGACAATGAGGATATTATATTCTCATGGTCTGGAACTCTTATGGTTGATGTTTGGTGTGGAGGTAAATGTGGATTAAACCAACATTTATTTAAAGTTACTCCGTTGAAAAACTATCCACGGTGGTTTGTTTATTATTGGACAAACCGTCATTTAAAGAAATTCAAACTCATTGCAAAAGATAAAGCTGTAACAATGGGGCATATAAGGCGTGGTGACCTTGAAAATGCAGAAGTTGCTATTCCTACAAATCTGAATATGTTGGAAATTAACGCTCGAATAAATCCGTTGTTTCAATCTATCATTGATAGACGATTGGAAATTACTAAATTAGAGAATATTCGCGATGCGCTTCTCCCGAAGCTGATGTCTGGCGAACTGACAATAAACGAAATATAATAAGGTTATGGATAAATCAATCGGCATATTAGATAAAGATTACACGCTATGGGTCAAGGAACTCGTAAAGCGTTATCGCAGTAGCCAAATCAAGGCGGCTGTAAAGGTAAACAATGAAATGCTCCGTTTTTATTGGGAGCTTGGCAAAGACATTGAGGAAAAGCAAGCGGACAACAAGTATGGCAGTAAGTTTTACGCCACATTGAGCCGTGACTTGCGCCATGAGTTACCCAATGTTGAAGGACTATCTGAAACCTCAATCCGCTACGCAAAACGCTTTTACTCGCTTTATAACCAACAGATTACAATTCTGCCACAACTTGTGGAAGAATCTAAAAAGGCAAATCTTCCACAGCTTGTGGAAAGATTGCAATCGGATTTATTCTCTGTACCTTGGGGGCATCATCGCTATATAATCGACAAATGCTCGGACGAGTCCGACAAGGCTCTGTTCTATGTCCGCCAGACTTTGGAAAATGGTTGGAGCAGGGATATGTTGCTCAATATGCTGGGAACAGACCTGTATGAACGCAGCGGCAAAGCGCAGACCAATTTCAAGAGTACACTTCTTAATACAGACAGTGATTTAGCGCAGGAAATAACACGTGACCCTTATAACTTCTCTTTTACTAAATTACGAGGAAAATACAACGAGCGTGCCCTTAAAGACGCATTGCTTACCAACATCACAAACTTTTTGCTGGAGCTTGGTACAGGCTTTGCTTATGTAGGCAAAGAGTATCGCTTGCAAATTGCTGAAAAAGAAAAATTTATCGATTTGCTCTTTTATAACCTAAAACTGTCCTGTTATGTGGTGGTAGAGGTTAAGATAGGCGAGTTTGACTTTGCCGATGTCGGGCAGTTAGGCGGTTATGTTGTGGCTTGCAATCACCTTCTCCGCAAAGAAGGGCGTGACAATCCTACGATAGGATTGCTTATTTGCAAACAAAAGAGCAACACTCTGGCTCAATATGCGCTTGAATCAAGCAGTCAGCCCCTCGGAATATCCGAATATGAGCTTGAAAAGCTATATCCCGAAAAGGTGGAAGGCACAATGCCGTCCATCAAGGAGATAGAAGCTAAATTAGATGGTCAAACCAATAGCTAAATTCTCATTTATGGAACAGTGGAAAGAATATAAATTAGGAGATATTTCCAATATGAAATATGGGAAACTACCTCCAAAGCAAAATAACGGTTCATATCCAATTTGGTCTGGATATAGAAATGTAGGATTTGCAACAACTTATAATTGTCGCAAAGGAACTATCATTGTGGTTGCTCGTGGCGTAGGTGGAACAGGCGATGTTAAAATTTCCAGCGAGGATTGTTTCCTAACGAATTTATCGATAGCAGTTGAATTGGATAATAAGATATGCGAGCCACTATATTTTTACTATAAATACAAATTATCAAATCTAAGGTATTTAGATACTGGTTCAGCTCAATCTCAAATTACTATTGATGATTTAAAGAGATTGTCATTAAAACTACCTCCTCTTGAAGAACAGAAACGTATTACGGAGATTCTTTCCTCTATTGATTATAAAATCGAGCTGAACCGCCGGATAAATGATAATTTAATGCCAACCTATTATGCCTAAGACGTTTCATTTCACAGAAGATTCATACGAACAAACGATAATCTCATTGTTCAAGGATATGGGCTATGAATACCATTATAGCCCGGAACTTGACGCAGATACCAGCAGGGAACTTACCGATTCCACCATACCGGGAGCATTGCGTAAGGCAATGTTGGCTATAAACGGAGCGGACAAAGTCGCCGCCGTGGATGAAGCCATCCGCAAAATCAGAGAACAATTCAGCCAACCTTTGGTAAGTGCAAACATAACCCTCACCGATTGGCTGCAAAATGGGCTGGATGTGACCTTCAAAACCGCTCAAGGCTCATTGCGTAGCGACCATATCAAGATAATCGACACAGACAATATCAACAACAATTCTTTTGTGGTTGCCAACCAATGGACGGTTACAAATGGCAAATCCACCAAACGTGCCGACATAGTGGTATTCATCAACGGACTGCCAATCTCCGTTGTTGAGTTGAAATCCCCTTCCCGTGAAGTGACGAACTCGGAGGAAGCCCACCAACAGTTGCAGAACTATATGCGCATTGTTCCGCAACTTTTCACTGCTTGCCAAATGCTCGTGATAAGTGATATGGCAGACACACGAGTAGGCACGATTACCGCACCGCTTGACCGATATATGGAATGGAAAACCACGGATGGAAGCTATGAAAGCACGGCGTTTGCCGACTTTGAAACATTCTTCAACGGCATATTTGAGAAGCATCGGGTCATTGATATAATTGCTAACTTTACCCTTACAATGGGTGGCGATAAGAAGATACGCATACTCGCTGGCTATCACCAGTATTTTGCCGTGAAGAAAGCCCTTGAATGTACCAAACAAGCCCTGCAACGCAATGATGGAAAAATCGGCGTATTCTGGCACACACAAGGTTCGGGCAAGAGCCTTTCGATGGTGTTCTATGCCCACCAACTCTTGAAAAATCTGCTTAGTGCGACCTTGCTTGTGCTAACCGACCGTCTTGACTTGAACGACCAACTGCACAGCACTTTTGCATCGTGCAGCGACTATTTGCGCCAAAAACCAATCAAAGCTACTGATGGCGAAAACCTCTATGAATTGCTCGAAAAGCGCAAGAGCCACGGGATAATCTTTGCCAATATCCAAAAGTTCAAAGACCGTGATAAGCTCATCACCAGCCGTTCGGATGTGATTGTGATTAGCGACGAAGCCCACCGCACACAATCAAACACCAAGACAAAGATTGATACACAAACTGGAGAACTGAAACTCGGCTTTGCGGCTATCGTGCGCAAACTCCTGCCCAATGCGGCTTTTATTGGCTTCACCGGTACGCCTATTGAACAAGACGACAACGACACGAGAGAGGTGTTTGGCAACTACATTGACATCTACGACATGACCCAAGCCGTGGAAGATGGTGCTACCGTGCCTGTCTATTACGAGAGTCGTTTGGTAAAATTGGATTTGGACGAGGACACGCTCAAATTGTTGGATGACGAGTATGATAAACTGGCGGAAGAAGGTGCTGACGAACAGGACATCAAACGTTCAAAGAGTGAAAATGCACGGCTACGCGCCTTGCTTTCAGCCCCACAAACCATCGACACACTTTGCAAGGACATCATAAATCACTATGAAAACAACCGTGCCGACTTGCTCACCGGAAAAGCCATGATAGTAGCGATTGACCGTGCTACTGGTATAGACATATATAAAAAGTTGATGGAGCTTCGTCCTCAATGGAAAGATATTATCTGCGTAGTTATGACGCAAGGAAACCAAGACCCTGTAGAATGGAACGACATCATTGGCTCTGCCGCACGTAAAGAAGAACTGGCTCGCCAGTTCAAAGATAACAATTCACCGCTAAAAATCGCTATCGTAGTCGATATGTGGCTCACAGGCTTTGATGTTCCATCGCTTGCCACAATGTATGTTTACAAGCCGATGAAAGGACATAATCTTATGCAGGCTATCGCCCGTGTAAACCGTGTGTTTCCCGAAAAGAGCGGCGGTTTAGTAGTGGACTACATCGGCATTGCCAAGGCTCTCAAAAAGGCCATGCACGACTATACAGGACGTGACAAGAAAAACTACGGCGACCCGAACATCAAGACAACCGCCTATCAACAGTTCGTCGCCGCACTCAAGCGTTGCCGGGAATGTATGAACGATTACGATTATTCCTCTTTTTCCGATTGTTCCAATCTGCAGCGTGCTAACCTCATTAGAGGTGGTGTGAACGTGTTGCTTGATAAGGATAACCTTGTCTCGTCCGAACCTACCACTCAAACTGATGAAAATGGTAACATTATTCTTGTGGATGCCGTTCCTGCCGAGGCGAGAAAAGTCTTTATGGAAGAAAGCAAACGCTTGTCACAGGCTGCTTCGCTTTGCCGCAGTTTGCTCACCCCTGCAGAACGTTTTGAAGAAGCATATTTTGAAGCTGTACGGACATTGCTCTTGCGCCTTTCGGGAAACAATAAAATTACCCGTAAAATTATAGACGAACGCATCACACAACTGTTGAAAGTTGCAATCAAGGCAGAGGGAATTGTGGAAATTCTCAATACAAAAGGCTCGGAATTTTCACTCTTTGATGAGAATTTCCTGAAAGAGATAGCCGAGATGAAAGAGAAGAATTTTGCTCTCGAATTGCTCAAACGGCTGCTTGAAGAACACATCAAGAAATATGCTAAAAAAAGAATGGTTGAAGCCGAGAAATTCAGTGAAATGCTTGATGCCCGGCTTGCTGAATACCTCCGTGGGCTTATCTCCAACGAGGAAGTGATTAAGGAGCTTCTCAAAATGGCGCAAGAACTGAAAGCCAATGCGGGACAAGCATCTGAATTGGGACTGACCGAGGAAGAACAGGCTTTCTATGATGCTTTGACAAAGCCGCAAGCCGTAAGAGATTTCTATGAAAACAGCCAACTTGTTGCTATGGCAAAAGAACTGACTGAAGCCCTGCGTAGTAGCAAGACCATTGATTGGCGACAGAAAGAATCAGCCCGTGCCAAGATGCGCTCTATGGTGAAGCGATTGTTGAAAAAGTACAAATACCCACCAGAGGAACAAGAGGCTGCTCTCGAAACCGTTATCCGGCAATGTGAACTTTATGCGGATTCGGATAACGAAAGTTAGCTATAAAGTTTCATATCCTATCTGGTTATCATTTTTTGATTATATTTATTTGTACGCAAAAATATATTATGAGTAGAGGATTACCTTTAAATGTTAAATTATGTTTGGATAAAGCATTGGATTCTGCTTTGTTGTCAGTTGAAACATATAATAAACCTGCTGTGAAATTTAAATCAGGTGGGTACATTGTTTTAATGTGTATCGCATGGACATCATTGTTTCATGCAATATTTTTCAAAAGGGGGATAAAACCATTTTATCGAGAAAAAAATAAAGTACGATTTAAAAGAGTTGATGGAGAAATTCAATTTTGGGAGTTAGCCACATGTGTAAAAGAATACTTCAAAGGAGAAGATTGTGCAATAAGGAAAAACATCGAACTCTTTATTCCATTAAGAAATAAATTGGAGCATAAATTCTTACCAGAATTAGATGCTAATATTTTCGCAGAGTGCCAAGCTCTATTGCTAAATTTTGATAAGATTGTAGAGAAAGAGTTTGGTGAAGATTATTGCCTAAGAGAGTCTTTGTCCTTTGCATTGCAACTATTTCCCTCTTCGAGAACTCTTGCAATGGGGATAAAAATGAGCAAAGATGCTCAAAAAATTACTCGATTTATTGATAAATATAGAGCGTCAATAAGTACAGATATTATGCAGAGCGGAGAGTATTCTTTTAAAGCATTCTTGATTCAAGTTGCTAACCATAAGTCAGTAGATGCTCTTCCTGTTCAGTTCTTCCCATATGATAAACTGACAGATGATGAAAAAAAGAAAGTTGAAAGAATCGCAGGACTAATCAAGGAAAAGCATATTCCAGTTGTAAATAAAGGGACATTCTCTTTAGACCATGCAATAGCAAAAGGAGTCTCTAAATACCATCTATTACCGTCTTTATCTCCTTTGTCGTAAGGCACATAGTACGGCTTAGTGGTTTCTATTCCGTTCTCTTTTTCATCATTTGTCAAAGAATCCACATCTGCTATTTCGCAATCATCCACAATCTTATAAAGATAACCTTGACCGAAAATGTCACGACCATATTGCTCTTTGAGAGAATCAAAGAGTTCTGCAATTTCAGCTTCTGACAATGATTGTAAAAAAGCTACATATGATGGGTAACGGCGCATTTCTGCGGTTATAGCTTTCGGGGTTCGAGCCAAAAAATCAGCAAGTTTCTTAGGCCGAGACACACGGATGTTCTCCGCCCATTTAGTGGTGCTTCTTACCGCAATGTATTTACCATTATTGGCGGTAGCCAAACCTTGTCCACCCTCGGTCAAGCACCCGAGAAGTGCAACATCACCAGGTTTAAGGCTTGCCCGATATTCTTCAAGTTCGCGTTTATTCTTTTCGATTTCACGAGAAGTCTTAATCTTGTCCCACCACTTATCATACAGAGCTTTGACCTTTTCGCCATAAAGCTCGTAGATACGCATATTCAATTCAGACGGTTTGAATATCACACTGTTCTGAGTATTGAGATATACTGATTGAGCTACGGTCAGACGTTCGGGCTGTAATAAACTCTTACGACCATCCATAAAGCGCACGAGATTTTCTGCGGCAGGCTTATTCTTAACTGCCGAGGTGATGCAAGTGTCAACCATTACAGCTTCAAATGGATTGGCTGTATCAAACACGTAATTAAGTGTATTGGCAAGCAGTAAATCTCTTAAATTACGCTTGGTTTGAGTTGTCCAAAATGTCTTAGGAGTAATGTATGTAATACATCCTCCCTCACAAAGCAAGGAAAAGCCTTTGAAAAAGAACAGGTTGTATGTATCATCAGAGAAGCCAAATTCCGCTTCGAATAGTTTCTTATCGGCAGTTGAAACACCTTTTGTAGAGATATAAGGTGGATTGGCGATAAGAATGTCAAAGCCCTCTTTGATACCAAACATCCATTCGGGATCAAAGAAAGGAGCGAAAGTATTTTGGTCGAACATATCCCACTGTGCAAGTTGGGCTGCTTGTTCGTTGCCGATACAGTCTTTTTCAAGTAAGAGATCCGCAATCTCCTTACGCAAGCGAACTACCTCATTGCGCCATTTTTCCTTGGTTGTAGGTCGTCTAGCACTAAATATTTTATGTTTAGCAATTTTAAGTTGACGTTCTTTCTGTTTTATTTCTTCTGAGTCAAATAAAGATGCTTCCGTCCGTTTTAGACCAAGAAGTGAGTTTGCTGCAACAAATTTGGCTTCCAAATTAGGCAACGGACGAATTCCGAAATTGTCGGCAGGATTGTTATTCCGTTTCTGGTCTATGACAAGGGAGATAAAAAAGCGGAGTTTTGAAATTTGAATGGCAATGGGCTGAATATCTACACCATAAATGCAATTTTCAATAAGGTGGAGTTTACGGGCATAGTCTGGGTAGTTTACATTCTCATCAAAAGCTCTTTCTATATCAGCAACAGCTTCTCGTCGTTCTTCAGCAGTCGAATTAAGGTATGCCTCAGATGTTTCATCAATAGCGAATTGTAGTAGCATATTCTTCCAACGACTATTATCGGGATCAATTTGCTTAAGAATATGCACCATCTGTTGAAGCACACCAACAGGGAATGCTCCTGAACCACAAGCGGGATCGAGTATCTTACAGTTATAGAGAGACTGCATAATTGCCAACTTCTGCTGTTCGGTAAGCAAAATTTCGTTATCTGCATAGTCAAGTAGCTTGCGGTATTCACTCTCCAACTCATTGCCAACCGTGCGTTTGAGGTGAGTGACAAGGCTTTCATCAACCATATACTGCACTATTTCTCGTGGAGTATAGAATGAACCAGTTTGCTTACGGGCTGTTTGTTGGGTTTCTGGATTGTATGAAGCTAACAAGTTCTCGAATACCTTACCAAGCAATTCCGGATCGAGCGATACATCTTTATCAAATGGCATATTTTCCTCTACTGTAAAGTTGTAACGCTTGAGAATGTCAATGATACCACGAGCCGACACTTTCTTCTTGTTAGCATCGCCGTAGAATTCTGAAAGGTCTATGTTTTTACCCGCTTCCTCTCCGAAGAAAAGATAGTCTGGTACAATCAGTTGCGCCATTGACTCCTTACGTTCACTGAAACCATCGTAGTACATTCCCGTACGCTTTTCATCCAAGCAGTCGAAAAGTCCGCCATTGAGGAATGGCACGGTTTCGTTAGCGAGACGCAAGAACTCGTCAGGATCATTGAACTCATCACGATAGCGCATCAGTTTGTTATCGTCAAACTGCGAGCGGTTGTCCTTGAAACGGCGTTCTGTAAACTCCGTACCTCCCTCCTTGGTAATTGGGCAATTAAGCATTGCAAAGAAAAGGTTTTGCAGGATAGCGCGATAATAAACACTTGCTTCCGACTTGCCGAAAAGATTGTCAATTTTATGCGGATTGAAACCCTTAATAAGATGATTGGCTATATACTCTTGATCGAAGAACTGCCACGGAATAAGTTTACGCTCTTTCAAGAACCATACAAAAATCAATCGAGTGATAAGGCGGATTACCCCCTCGTGATTGTGGCGTTTATCATCTGCCTGTGTAGAGATATCGTTTGGAAAAGAAATAACCTTAATTGCCCAAGCATACCAATCTGACAGTTCTTGATAGAATGCCTTGGTAAGTACCTCTACCGAGAAACGCTCAAAAAGATCTTTCACATCCTCGACTCTACCCAGTTCATTCAAGTATTTATTGGGCGTATAGCAAGCGATTCCCTTGCCAAGATAGTAAGAATAGCGACGAGGGTTAGAATAAGCACGGGTAACATTACTGTCATTTTCACCGATAGAGAGTTGGATTTCAATCAGCGAGAAACGGTAATTGTCCGAGTTATCTTCTGGAACGAAGATAACCAAAGCTCGGTTTTGTTTTTCTCCTGCAAGCATACGGAAGGCATCTTTCGACAGTCCCACGCGAGCATCATGGGGCGAATGGTGTTTGATTTCATAGACCACGAGGTCTAACGTTTTAGACTTGCCAAGACAAGTGGCAACAGATGCATAGTTCATCTGTGTCCAAAATGGGACATTCTTTTCTTCCTGCTCAAAATCATCGGGGAGGAAATCACGGCGGAGGTAATTGACAAAATCCGCACGATTATATGCTTTGCTAAAATCCATCATTATTGCAGTTCTTCAGTTATTATTAATGTTTCGTTCCCTTCTCCGACTTTGGCTTGTGCTTCGAGCAAGCGCATAAGATAGTCGGCAGGAATCTCTTTGAATAATTTTTGAATCTCTGATGGTTTCATTTGATTGATGAAACGCACTTCATAGCCAGACAATGCTTCCGCATCGAGAGCCGCCAAAAGATCAGAATAGTAATCTTCAGGCAGTTTTATCTTAATTGCATTAAGTTTTTGAATAGCCCTTAAGATGTTTTTGTCATTACGGCTCTTTGTATCGCTGCGGAATAGTAAAAGTTTCACCTGTTGATACAATCGGTCGAAGTCCTCGGTGGTAGCAAACGGCTTTTCATCGGGTAAAGCTTCAAAGAGCTTCAAGGCTTCTTCGGCAGAAAGCATTGTCGGCTCACAGTCGCCATTGGAAATTTTAAAAACGAAATCTTCGCCTTTTTTACCAAAAAGGATGACACCTTTGAGCGGCTTATCCACGATGCGCCCTGTTCGGGCGCGGTGTGGAATCTGCAAAGCCTCATTGTATTCATCAGTACCCTTGACCGATTCTAAAAGATGGCGATACTGAGTGTCCCACGATTCCGTTTCGGAATGCTCGATTTCCGCACGGTAACGGTCTCGGAAAAAAGCGTAACATTCTTCATCGGAAGTTAATGCCTTAGTATCTTCACCCATAATGGCATGAATCATTGCCATTTTTAAGGTAGATATTTCTTTGGTGCGGGTTTCGCTTTCGCCTACCTCTGTGGGGAAGTAATTATAAATATAAAGGTTGTCGAAAACCTTTTTGTTGATACGATTGATACGTCCTATACGCTGGATCACCCTTGTGGGATTATATGGAATGTCATAGTTAAATATCGCTCCGGCTCGATGCAAGTTGTAACCCTCGGAAATGGCATCAGTGGCAACCAAGACCTTGTAGTCATTGGCTTGCATTTCTTTTTTAACACTTGCGTCAAAATTATTGCGAATAGTCTGGCGCATAGAAGGCGTTGCATCCGCTGAAGTATATTTAAGTGCAGGAAGTCCGGCATCTTTGAGGGCCGCACCAAGGTAGTTGGCAGTATCAGCGAACTCGCTGAATACAACAAGTTTGCGATTTGGTTCATTGGATAGTTTCTCACGAACAAGGCGGATGAACGATTCGAGTTTCGGATCGAACTTGATAATATTTTCCTTACCAAACCATTCCAAGTAAATAGACTCAAGAAGTGCGATGTCGGCTTTTACGTCATTGATAAACTCGTTCTTGACAAACTTCATGTCAATAACAAAGAATCCCTTGCCTGAATATTTCTCAAACGCATCTTCTATTTCCGCCATGCCATCATCAGTGCTTTCGTAAAAGTCATCCACATCAGGCATGCCTCCTTTTTTCCAAACGGGGATCTTTCCGGTACGGTCAATCCAATCGAGCACATTACGAGAAGATTTTATCATAAAGGCAAGCGACGTTTTGAAAGATGCAACCGAACTTTCGAAGCGACGCACCAGCAAACGGCGCATGAATTTTGCCACGTTTGCTTGACGACCGATGAGCATATTTACATCATCAATCCCTGTTTGGCGTTCTATGTCATTGGCCAATGCTTCACGTTTATCTTCCGGCACATATAGCACTGGCTTGTAACGAGCTGCTTGAAAGCGGTAACTGCCATCGTCCGAATCTTCATCGTTTGATTTTGTCCCATAAATGAGATTAAGCGTGCGCAGATACAAGTCTTTCAATTCCTTGAGGTCATAAGATAACTCAATAGGGTCCTGTGGAATAACCACCTCAATCTTTTGCTTTTTTAGGTCGTCTTTATATGTGTCAATCTGCTGTAGGTCAATGCGTGAACGGCGGATAACCAAAGGCCCGATAATAGAGCGAATTGTGCGAGCTATCTTAGCGGTTTCGTTTTTACGTCTTGCTTGGAGAGTTTACCTTGACGCTGCAATTCGCGCAGTTCCTTGTACTGGTTGATAAGATCGCGAAACTCAATACTAAGATTTTCCACTGTTTTAAGTGTGGACTTGGTAGGTATCTGAAAGAGTTTCAGCATGGAATAGATGTCGGCAGGGTCGTTGTTAAATGGAGTTGCTGTCAATAACACCACCTTATTACCTTGACAAAGATTGTGCAGCATGGCGTAATCTTCTGTGTATTCATTGCGGTAGCGATGCGCCTCGTCCACTATAATCAGAAACTGTTCATCAGGTTTCTTCAAATCATTGTAATGCGTCAATGCTTCCGAAATTTTACCACTGCTGAATACTGTGCCTGTGAAACCGAACTCGTCCTTATAAGCGTCCCATCCTGACTTCAAGTGTGGGGGTGATATAACAATAGTACGCAAACGGAGGTTGTGGGCAATGGTAGAAGCGATTATACTTTTTCCCAAGCCAACTACGTCTGCTACAATCGTTCCGTTATGGGTTTCGATAGACTTCAATGCAAGTTGAATGGCATCAGTTTGATATTTCAGGTTGAAGAACTTTCCATCGGTAATGTCGAAAGGTGTACGCACATTTGTTTTAGACGGAATGTTAAAATACTCGCTGAGCACACGTAGATAAAGTTTATATGGCTGAAAGAGTCGGTCAATCCAAATTTTACTCTCGACTTTTTCTTTCCAACGATCAACAGTGTTTTCGTCCACAATTGGAATGGCATTTGACCAAAGTTCGTCAAAGATTTGTTTTCCCTCCGTATATTTCCCCTTGTCTGTAAACCGTACATTGATTTCTGTTCTACCTTGCAAACCTTGATAGGAAAGATTACTTGATCCTGTGATTACATCACCGGGTTGTTCTCCATTTTCGTTATTGATGCTATTATAAGCAAAAAGGTACATTTTCGCATGACACGGGTCTTCGGTCTTACGTATTTCCAATGTGCCATTATAAATTTTATGTTGAAATTGACGAAATATTCGGATGGTTTCATCTGTATCGGTATTATCCGTTTCATTAATGAGTCTCACTAAGTTGTTGAAATATTCCTCACGAACCTTACTCCGGATGCGTTGCCATTCCACCAACTCTTCTACCTCACGGACACGATTTGAAATCCGAGTGTCTATGTCAAGACCAACCAAAATACGGAGATGCTTATCAGCGAGCTTATCGGCAAGCTGTATGTATCCCGAAAAATAGAAATAGCCCACAAGAATATCTACGGCATCCGATTTGGGCAAGATACCCGTGATAATGTCGGAGAGTAGACGATCTTTATTGGTTATGAAACTATGTGCCATATTGAACTATGTTTTGTATTCTTTATCAATCAAAAATAATAGTTTCGGTCATATCAACATTTATTCTATCCATACCGTCAACGATTATTTTTCCATACCAATGTCCTAAATCTGCTTTGCAACTCACTCAATCGTTCCATAATCTCATCGAAAGAAGGTGCATTGGCATAGATGAAGCCAATTTGCATCTGCTTATAGTCGTCACGCAAAACATCTTCGATGCTTTTAGGAGGCAGGAACGATATTGTGTGTGGAAGATGACTCGTATAGTCCAATCCACTCCAAGCCGTAAACTTTTTACGATGAGTCACAATGTCCTCGTATAATTGTACATCCTGCATTGCTTCCATAGCAAACGGTTTATCCATCATCTTTACAATGTCATACATGTGTCGTGTGATACGTTCGATATGCGTACAGCCATTGGGACGGTTAAACTCTTCATGTAAAAGAAAAACCTTTTCCAGGAATGTTCGTCCTGGCACTACGGTAGGAACAGTGAATATAGGTAATGAGAACTCTTCACCTGGATAAGCCTCTTCTATCATAGAACGCATTTTCACATCTTCTGACGGTTCCATGAGTGAACGACAACTTATCTCAACCTTGACTCGTTCGGGTATATATTGCATTTTCGTTTGCAGCACTGAATTATACTCGACAAACAGGACTACAGGATCAAGGTCACTGACAGATGTCTCTGGAACTATAACCTTACAGCTCTCTGATAGCCCAAACTCTTTTAATCTGGTCTCAACGTCGAGCGCGAAAGAGCCATCTATGAACTTCTTGGAGTCTTTCCGCAACTTAGTCCGTTGACTTTTAGTCTCAATATTTGTAAAGCCGAGATATTGGGGATCTATTGCAAGGTCAATATCTTCCGAAAACCGTTCTATTAATCCCCAACCTTTGCTAAGGCTTGTTCCTCCCTTGAAAACAAAAGCTGCTGCATACGGCAAAGAAAATATGGCACGTAACACCATACTGACCCAGTAGTCCTTTTCTACGGCATTGTCCACAATCCCTTTATCTTCGGCTACATTAGCCAAAATGGTAAGTTGTTCTTCTTTTGTAAGCTTAGTAAAATTCATAATGCAAGTCTTTGTTTAATCCATTGCGGAGCAATGCTGTAATCGTATTTGATTTCATCAGGACTACCATATTTTTCAATGGTTTGTTTTATGATTGCGATCTGTTCATCTGTCACGTTATCTTTCCCTAATTCTTTCATGGCAGCGACTATAAGTGGGAACAAGTCTGTCTTGTAGGCAAAATTGCGAGGTGCGCTACGCTTGAATATGATTTTACGGTTCCCGATAGTAAGTTCCCTTGCTGTGGCATCTGTCAAATAGACTGCATTCATCGTGACCTGTGTGGAAAGTCCCAATTTGTTCAATGCTGTCAATCCACTAGGTATAATACGAGCCTTATCCTTTTCCGCTATAGCGTATGCGATATCTTCTATAGAGGGACGAAGTACACCGAACTTATTCCGTAATGGATATAGATATAGACCTTGAGAAAGACGAATGAGCACCCCCTCTTTCTCTAATCGGGAAAGCGCACGAGTAACTAGCCCATCATTATTCAGATGGGCAAAATCACTCACCATATAAAGCCTGTTCGGTCCGTTTCGGTCTATGATGTTTCGTATTTCCTTTGTCAGTATCGTCTTCATATCCACAATGATTCCACTTGCAAAGATACGATATTACTCTTGATGTAGCAATAAAATGTCCGAAATTCTTAAAGAAAATCGGACATTATAGAATGCTTTGCGGCTTAATACCCCGATCATGAACCGAGTACATTAAGTTAAGGTTATCATAGTTCGCCAATGGGTTGTTCTAACCAACCCTTTGGCGAACATTAACACCATACCTCAAAATGAAGAGCTTTTATTAGACAGTGGAGCAAAATAATAATAACCTTTGGGAAACCGACAGAATATGGGAACTATACGGTATCAAATAAAAGATAAATACTAATATATAAATTGATTATCAGATTAGTATATAATCATTCTCGGTTCAAGTGTGGAGCCGTTCGTTTATCTGATAAGAGGTTCTGACAAAACCCAAGACGAATAAACCAACACAATACCCCACACCTGCTCAGTATGGGGTGATTGGAATAATGTACACATACCGAAACAGATGATGAGTGTTGTCGTTATCCTCGTCTTGCTTGAAACTGTCAGATTTCTTATCAAGGATAAAAGCGAAACACTTTCATCAAAATATGTCTGTCGGACGAAACCGACACCACAAAACTATAAAATATTTTGTTCCGGACAACACTCGAGGGGGTATTGTCCTGCAAATTTCCAAAAACAGCCCGTTATAAATACGATTGCGGAAAAAAGAGTATTTTTGTGCACTGAAACCGACGTTTCCAATGCGTTACACGAACAAGAAAATCCTGAAAATCACCTTCCCGGTGCTGGTCTGCCTGCTGATGGAGCAGTTGATCGGACTGACAGATACGGCCTATCTGGGACGCGTCGGAGAAGCGGAGCTGGGGGCTTCGGCCCTGGCGGGTATCTTCTACCTGATGATCTTCATGCTGGGCTTCGGGTTCAGCATCGGCGCCCAGATTCTCATCGCCCGCCGCAACGGAGCCAAGGAGTATTCGCAAATCGGGCCTCTGTTCATGCAGAGCACGGCGTTTCTGCTGCTGATGGCCCTCGTGCTGTTCATCCTCTCGAAAGTCTTCGTAGCCCGCATCATGGGTACCCTGATCGAAGCTCCCGATGTACGGGAAGCCGCCGTCCGGTACCTCGACTACCGGGTTTACGGTTTCTTCTTCGCCTACGTCGGGTCGATGTTCCGGGCATTCTATGTCGGCACGACCCGCACGCGCATCCTGACGATCAACTCGATCGTCATGGTACTCACCAATGTCGTATTGAACTACCTGCTGATCTTCGGAAAATTCGGATTCCCCGAAATGGGCATCGCCGGCGCTGCGATCGCCTCTTCTATTTCGGAAGGTGTATCCGCTCTCTTCTACATACTCTACACCCGCTACCGGACCGACTGGCGCCGCTATAAATTCCGATTCACAGGATTCGACTTTTCCCTGCTGAAACAAATCCTGAGCCTTTCGGTCTGGGTGATGATCCAACAGGGCGTGGCTTTCCTCGCGTGGTTCCTCTTCTTCCTCTGCATCGAACATCTGGGCAAGCGCGACCTGGCCGCCACGAACATCGTGCGGGCCGTATCGTCGCTGATCTTCATGTTCATCAACGCTTTCGCCTCGACAACCAGCTCCCTGGTAAGCAACCTGATCGGCGCGGGTTATACCGAACAGATCATGCCCCTCTGCCGGAAGATGATCCGCCTCTGTTTCTGCTTCGTCCTCCCGCTTTGCATCCTGGCGGCCGCGATTCCTTACTGGACGCTCCGCATCTATACGGACGACGTATCTCTGATCGAATACGCCATCCCTTCGCTCTGGGTAATGCTGACGACCAACATTCCCTGCACGGCCGCCTTCATCTATCAATTCAGCGTATCGGGTACGGGCAACACCCGCACGGCCCTCACGATCGTCGCCTGCACCAGCATCGTCTATGTCGCTTATACGGCGCTGCTGGTTTACGGACTGCATGCCGACGTCGCACTTTGCTGGACCGCCGACCACGTCTATTACGGCTGCACCCTCACGGCTTCCTATCTTTATATGCGTTACGGCAACTGGCGTGCCCGCAAGATCTGACACCGGACAACACCGCTTCATAAAAAATACCTCTCCCGCCGGGGAAGAGGCATAAAAAAAGAGTATCCTTTGGGGATACTCCCGTAAGTTCCGAAAAGGGAAATTACTTGGCAGCTTCAGCAGGAGCCGGAGTTTCTGCCGGAGTCTCGCAGGCCGTTGCGCAGCTATCGGCTTTCTCGCAAGCGGCAGGCTCCTCGCAGCAAGCAGGAGTCTCTACGACCTCGGTAGCCTCAACTTCAACGGTTTCAGCCTGTTTTGCCTGTTTGCCGGCGCAGCTTACCATGGCAGCGGCAGCAACGACAATCATCAGAGATAAAACTTTCTTCATAGTTTTAATTATTAAAGGTTTTTAACGCGGCAAATATATAGATTCGGGTAGAATCTATCAAATTTTTTTCGTTATTTTTAATCTTTTGGAAAATTAACGAATCAGGTCGGCCACCGTGAGATCTTCACGCATTAGATAAGCCTCCGGAAACTGGCTGCGAATCTTGCCCAGCAACACGATCGCCTCCTCGGAAGTGACGCAATTTCCGGCAGAAACCTTGAAATAGGGATTTTCATAAACCAGATAGACCGGAATATCCGGGAATGCGGTTTCGAACGTCTGCTTGGCGGCAAGCGCATTGGCCCGGGCCTCCGCTCCGTTATCGAAGAAAATACCGATTCGATACCCTTTGAACCGGATGCGGTCGTTGCTCTGGCTCTCCCGGCTCACGACGCCCGCAGCATCCCCGTGCTCCACTACGGTAACGGCTGCCGAACCCGCAGGCTGCGACAGACGCTCCTTGAAAGAGGCGAGCGACTGGGCCGAAACGCCACCATACAATCCGAAAACAAACAGCAATGAAACGATTATCCTATACATAGTCACTATTTTCTTAAACCAGTCGGAACTTCCCGGATACACTATTCGAACGGAAACTCCTCCCGGACAAAGATAGTGAAAGGTGAGAGCAATCGTGCGGGCTTGCACGCAAAGATTGCTGAACCGAATCCTATCTTCTGCAAAGATAGTGAAAGCCGAGAAGAAAACGGCAGGAACCTGCTCCCAGTTTCCCGAAGCGTATCTCCTATCTTCGGTAAAAATAAGGAAAGGCACACGGCAAGCCGAACCTAACGTTCTGTTTTCCTCCTCCTTGCATGGCAGAGTTTGCAAGTGTTCTTGACGCATGCTTCGAGCGTCGGTCGCTTGAGCTTATCCGAGGCGCATCCTATCTTCTGCAAAGATATTCAAAAATTCGGAAAAAGGCATCCTTTCGAAAGAAACACGGCGCCGCACGGCCCCCGCCCGCAGTCATCCGCACTTCGACCTCCAGCCGGGCGTAATCCCCCTCCTCCAATCGCTTCCGAAGGACCATTCCGGCGGCGGCATCGGGAAAATCGAATTTCCAGCGACTGCACACCGGGCCGCGACTCCGCCCGGGAACTTCGACAGAACCCCTCAACACGGCACGTCCCAGCGAACCCGCTCCGGTGAAAAATTCCAATTCAGCCTCCTCGAGCCGCAGCGTGCGGCGGGACGCATTTTCCACGTCAAACGTCAAATCCAGACCCACCGTACCGTACTGACGCACCGCCACCTCTTCTCCGATCCGGACCTTTCGGGCCAGGGACGCGCCGCATCCGCTCAAGAGTGCGGCGAACAACACCGGCAATACGTATTTCAACAAGGTTCTCACGCGAAGGTCCTATTTTTCTCCCGTATATATCTGCGCGATTCCCAAACTCTGGGAACGGGCCCTGCAATCCTTGAATCCCGCCTCGCGCATCATCGCCATAAAACATTCCGGAGCCGGAAATTCATCCACCGAAGCAGGCAGGTACTCGTATGCCTTGCGGTCTTTGGAGATCATCCCGCCGATAGCGGGCAACAGGCGATGGCTGTAAAGACCGTACACCCTTCGGAACAACGGATTGCGAGGGGTCGAAAACTCCAGGATAACGACCTTCCCGCCGGGCTTCAGCACCCGGGCGATCTCCCGGAGCCCCGCTCCGAGATCCCCGAAATTACGCACTCCGAAAGCCACCGTCACCACGTCCACCGACGCATCCGCCACCTCCAGGCGCTCCGCATCCCCGAGCGAAAGCACCACCCGTTCGTCCAGTCCGCAGGCCGTCGCCTTCCGGCGGGCCTCCGCAAGCATATTTTCCGAAAGATCGACGCCCAATACCTGCACGCCCCGCATGCGGCGGGCCATCGCCAGCGCCAGGTCGCCCGTACCGGTCGCCACGTCGAGAATCCGCCGGGGCTGCATCCGCCGCACGATCCGCACCACATGCCGACGCCACAATTTATCGATCTGAAACGAAAGCGTGTGGTTCAACCGGTCGTACGCCGGAGCGATGCGGTCGAACATCTCGCGCACCTGTTCTTTCTTGTCCTGCTCTGTATCGTATGGTTTCATCTTTTATGTACTTTATGAATCGTAACGGATCGCCTCCACCGGTTTGACCTGTGAAATGATCGAAGCCGGAAGCATCAGCAACGTCAAAATCACGACCACGACTCCCGCATTGAGCGCCAACCACCACCCCACGCCGAACGCAACGGGCACCTCCGACAGCATATAACCCTCGGGATCGAGCGGGATCAGGTGGAAATAATATTGCAACAGACAGATTCCCAAACCGATCGCATTGCCCCACACGACCCCTCGCAAGATGAGCATCAAGGCCCGGTAGAGAAAAATCCGGCGCAGCGACGCATTGTTCATTCCCATCGTCTTCAACAGACCGATCATACGTGTACGCTCCAGCACGAGCGTCAGCAACGCGGTCGCCATGTTGAATACGGCCACGACGACCATGATGACCAGGATCACCGCAGCATTGACATCGTGCGTCTTGAGCCAGTCGAACACGGTCGGGAACCGCTCCTGCGCACTGCGGGCCGTCAGGTCCCAAAAAGCCTCCCGATCCGAATCCAGCAACATATCGTTCAGCCGGCGGGAGAAATCTTCCGCCTGCAAGAAATCCGCGAGCGTCACTTCGTAGCCCGACACCTCCTCGGACGACCAGTCGGCCAACCGCTGCACGTTTCTCAAATCGGTCATCGCCACGCTCCGGTCGAATTCGTCCATCCCGGTCGCATAGATACCCGACACCTTGAACCGGTCGCGGCGCGGACTCTTCTCCGACTCGACGAAAAGCATCTCGACCTTATCGCCGGGCGCAAGCCCCATCTCCCGGGCAACGCTCCGGGAGATCAAAATCTCCTTGGTACGAATCGAATCCCCGACACGGGGCAACTCGCCCTCGAGCAGATGGTCCCGAAAAAACGACCATTCGTAACCGCCGTCCACCCCCTTGAGCATCACGCCGAGAATCGCATCGGGCGTCTTGACCACGCCCCCCTTCACGGCATAGGGAGTGAGCCGTACGACCTCGCCTGCCGAGCGGATCGTTCTCTCGAGCTGTTCGCTGCGCAATACCGGCACCGACTCGATCGACCCGGCGCTTCGCAGATCGGCGACCTCGACCTGGGCCGAGAAGCCGGTGACACGATCCGTGATTTCCCGCTTGAAACCCATGATAACGGCCAAAGCCAGAATCATCACCGTCACGCTCAACGCCACCGCGACCACGGCGATACGAACCATCACACCCGGACGGTTGCCGGATCCGTTATGCGCGATTCTGCGCGCTATGAACAGTTCGAGATTCACCCTCTTCCGATTTTGCACGTATTTTTCATGCAAAGTAACATAAATTTTTCTTACTTTTGTTCGATAAACCGACCATTATGAAAAAACAAGCTTTAATTACAGGGGCCACTTCGGGCATCGGACACGCTACGGCGCTACGGCTCGCAGCCCTCGGATACGACATCATCGCCACGGGGCGCCGCGCCGAACGGCTGGCAGCGCTCAAATCCGCCATCGAAGCGCAGGGCGGCAGTTGCCGCACGCTCTGCTTCGACGTACGCAGCGAAGCCGAATGCAGGAAACACCTCGAACCGCTCGATCGGGTCGATCTGCTGCTCAACAACGCCGGGCTGGCCGCCGGACTCGAACACATCGACCAAGGCTCCACGGCCGACTGGGACGCCATGATCGACACGAACGTCAAGGGACTGCTCTACGTCACCCGCATCATCACACCCAAAATGATCGCCGCAGGCGGGGGACACGTAATCAACATCGGATCGATCGCCGGAACCGAGCCTTACGAAAACGGCGCCGTATATTGCGCGTCGAAACACGCCGTACACGCCATTTCGCAAGCCATGCGTGCCGACCTGCTGAGCCACCGCATCAAGGTCACGGAGATCCGTCCGGGCATGGTCGAAACCGAATTTTCGCTGGTGCGTTTCCACGGCGATCAAGAGCGAGCCGACAAGACCTATACCGGCGTCGAACCTTTGACCGGCGCGGATATTGCGGAAACGATCGCCTGGATCGTACAATTACCGGCCCACATGAACGTTAATGATATAGTACTGATGCCGGCTCAACAGGCCGGTGCATACTACACCTGCCGGAATACGAAATAACAACCCTGTCCGTCTTCGAAATCCGGGGCCGAATATGTCCGGAAGAATCGAAGCGCAGACACTGAAATTGAAAAATTATGCTGCTGATTTTCAACCTGCTCCAAAGCGGTTATTACACCACGGAGCCCGTAGCGTCGCGGTACGACGCCGCCACGATGGGCATGTTCGTGCTGATTATCGTGATCGGCGTAATCGGCTACATCGTGCAGGCCCGCCTGCAACACGTCTTCAAAAAATACTCCGAAGTGCCTTTCCCCGGCGGACTCACCGGTGCGGAAGTCGCCGAAAAGATGTTGCGCGACAACAAGATCCACAATGTGAAGATCACCCACGTCAGCGGACAACTGACCGACCACTTCAATCCGCAGACGATGACCGTCAATTTGAGCGACGCGGTCTATTCGAGCCGCAGCGTCGCGGCGGCAGCCGTCGCCTGCCACGAATGCGGGCACGCCATCCAGCATGCACAGGGCTACGCTTCCGCTGGCGTTGCGTTCGCAGCTGGTACCCATCGTGCAGTTCTCCTCGCGTATGGCAATGTTCGTCATCATCATCGGCCTGGTGATCCTGGCCTCCACGCAGAATGAACTGCTCTGCTGGATCGGCGTGGGCATGATCGGCGTATCGGCTCTCTTCTCGATCATCACCCTGCCGGTGGAATACAACGCTTCGCAGCGGGCCCTCGCCTGGCTCCAGAGCAGCCACACGCTCGAAGGCGCACAGCTCGGACAAGCCAAGGAAGCTCTCTCGTGGGCTGCCCGCACCTACCTGGTAGCGGCCTTGAGTGCCGTAGCGTCGCTGCTCTATTACGTTTTGATGATTTTAGGACGCCGTGATTGATGGCCCCGGAAAAGGACTACACACACCGGAGCTGGATCGCCGTCACCCTGCTCATCGCCGTTCTCATCGGATTGAGCCTGATACCGCCGCAAACGCTCGGCGGGGTCAGTCTGCGCAGGGCTAACATCCTGTCCGACCTCATCTCTTTCGAAGAAGACCTCGAAAAAGCCGAAAAAGCGATCGATCTGGACGATGCGGATTTCCACATCGACCTGACGCAGGTCGCCCGCCAGATCGCCGATACGGTGCCTCAACACGCCCCGACCACCTACGAATGGAACCTCCGGGAAGAGGCGGACGATACGACCGCCCATCCCCGGCTTCCGGATTCGGTCCGGCTGTCGCCGACGCTGATCCCGATCGAAGATTTCGACACGACGGGACACAGCCGCCTCACGGCCTTCTATGAAAAACTGCAGAAAGGCGACGCTCCTGTCCGTATCGCGGTCATGGGCGACTCGTTCGTCGAAGGCGACATCCTCTCCTCGGACCTGCGTGAAAAGCTGCAGCTCCGGTTCGGCGGTTCCGGGGCCGGGTTCGCTCCGATGGCTTCGCCGCTGACCGGTTTCCGGCGCACGATCAAAACCCAGTCCAAAGGTTGGGACTCCTACAACATCATGCAACGGCGGAACACCCCCGCCGCCATCAGCGACTATTATTACATCTCGGGCTGGCTCTGCCAACCTTCGGACGGAGCCTCCGTTCGCTGGGAAGGTTCATCGGACCGGGCTTGCCTGGACAGTTGCCGCACGGCCCGGATCCTGTTCGTCAGCCGTGACGACAGCCGTATCGAAGTGACCGTCAATGATCGGGACAACCGTACGTTCGACATCGAAGGTTCGCCCGCCGTGCGACAGATCGTCGTCCATGACGACATCCGTTCGTTGAGTTTCAAGGTGCTGTCGGGTGCCGCAGAAACGATCGGCTACGGTGCAATCTTCGAATCGGCGCCCGGCGTGGTGGTGGACAACTATTCGATCCGCAGCAACAACGGACAGGCGATGTTCTGGACCTCGCCCACGGTCAATGCCCAGATCAATGAAATGCTCGGCTACGACCTGGTGATCCTGCAATACGGCCTCAACATCCTGGAACCGGGCATCCGCTCCTTCGCCAAATACGGCGAACAGATCGAGAAGATGATCGCCTACATCCGGCAGTGCTTCCCTACGGCCGCCGTATTAGTGATGAGCGTCAGCGACCGCAGCGTGAAGTCGGACTCGGGATTCGTCCCGATGGATTCGGCACCCTACATGGCTGCGGCCCAACGACAGGCCGCGCAAAACAGCGGGGCAGCCTTCTGGAGCGCCTACGACGCCATGCAATCGCTCGGCGGCATGGCGCAATTCGTGGCCAACGGCTGGGCCGGAAAGGACTACACCCACATCAATTTCGCGGGCGGTCGTCGCGTAGCCTGGGCTCTGTACGACGCCATCAACCGAGGTGCCGAACAACATCCTCCCTTCACGCCCGTTGCGCATGACAACGTCATCGACACCCGGAAAATCTCGCACCTGGAAATGATGCTGCGCCAGGCAGCCAGGCCCCGTATGCAAAAACCCTAACGCCCGGACATGATCCAGACGGTGGAAAATATCGGGGAAAAGCTGGTTTCGATGCTCACGTACGACGCATCGCAGCCGTTGATCTTCAGCAGCGGGCTGTTCCTTTTCCTCTTCGCAGGATTCCTCTTCTTCTACGGATTCACCCGCCGGGCTCCGATGGCCCGCATCGTCTATGTCATCCTCTTTTCGCTCTACTTCTATTACAAGTCGAGCGGCATCTACTTCCTGCTGCTCGTCTTCGCTTCGGTGAGCGACTACTGGATCGCCCATGCCATCTACAAAGTGCGGACGCAACGGGCGAAATACTGGCTCGTGGGATTGAGCGTATTGGTCAATCTGGGCATGTTGGGCTATTTCAAGTACACGAATTTCCTGATCGAAATCGCCAACAACCTCTTCGGACAAGGGTTCCTCAACTTCCAGAACATCTTCCTGCCGGTCGGTATTTCGTTCTTCGTGTTCCAGTCGATGAGCTATACGATCGACATCTGCCGGGGACAACTCAAACCCCTGAACAACTGGGCCGATTACCTGTTCTATCTCTCGTTCTTCCCGCAACTGGTAGCCGGCCCGATCGTCCGGGCCAAAGACTTCATTCCCCAGATCCGACAAAACCCGCTGCGGGTCACGCGCGAAATGTTCGGCATGGGCGTATTCCTGATCCTCATCGGCTTATTCAAAAAAGCCGTCATTTCGGACTATATCTCACTCAACTTCGTCGATCGTATCTTCGACGAGCCGCTGCTCTACTCCGGGTTCGAATGCCTGATGGGAATCTACGGCTACGCCCTGCAAATCTATTGTGACTTCTCGGGTTACTCGGATATGGCCATCGGCATCGCCCTGCTGCTGGGCTTCCGCTTTCCGAAGAACTTCGACGCCCCCTACAAGTCGGCCACGATCACCGAATTCTGGCGCCGGTGGCACATCTCGCTCTCCACGTGGCTGCGCGATTACCTCTATATCTCGCTGGGCGGCAACCGCAAGGGGCGTATCCGCACCTATTTCAACCTGCTCGTCACCATGCTGCTCGGCGGTCTGTGGCACGGGGCGGCCGTGCGCTTCATCCTCTGGGGAGCGCTGCACGGCATAGCGCTGGCCCTGCACAAGCTCTGGCTGAGCGTCGTTCCCGGCTCCAAAGCCACAGGAGCCGAAATGCGGTGGTTCTGGCGTATTCCGGGCATTTTCTTCACCTTCAATCTGGTCTGCTTCGGATGGCTGATGTTCCGTGCCGAATCGATGAAAACCGTGCAGCTGATGCTCCACCAAATTTTCACGAACTTCAATCCTTCGGTCATCCCCCAGGTGCTCGAAGGTTATGCCGGCATCTTCCTGCTCGTCGGCATCGGCTACCTGCTGCACATGCTTCCCGACCGCTGCGACCGCTGGGCGCAACGATTCGTCACCTCCCTGCCGACGGTCGTACAGGTTCTCCTGGCCGCGTGCGTCATCTGGCTGGTGATGCAGGTCAAGTCGAGCGATATCCAGCCTTTCATCTACTTCCAATTCTAAACGACCTATGCACTCCTGCGACGAATCCCTGTTTCTGGCTCTCAATTTCGACGGCGGTCCCTGCCTGGACCGGATCATGACCCTCATCTCGGGCATGGCGATCTGGATTCCCTTTTACCTGCTGATACTCTGGCTGGTCTGCCGGCGCTACGGATGGCGCAACACGCTGCTTTTCCTCGCGGCGCTGGCTCTCGCCCTGGTGCTCTCGGACATGCTCTGCGGCATCTTCAAGCACTCGGGTCCCCTGAAACACCTTTGGGCCGATTTTCCTCCCCGCTGGCGCCCGATGTTCTCTCCGGCCCTCGAAGGACTCGACATTCCGGCCGACTCGCTCTTCGCCTGGCGGCATGCCGGGCTCCCCACACCGAACAGCCTCGTACACGTTCCCGCCGGAGCCGTCGCCGGAAAATACGGCACCGTATCCTCCCACGCCGCGACGATCGCGGCAGTCGTCGTAATGTCGGCCGCCGTCATCCGCCGCCGCTGGTTCACATGGCTCGGGATCGCCGCAGCGCTGCTGATCTGCTACTCGCGCATCTACCTGGCCAAACACTTCCCCGTCGATCTGTTGCTCGGCACCGGCGTAGGCATCCTGACGGGTCTTTTCATGCTCTGGCTCTATAAAAAATCGGGAAGAGGCTTTTTCAAGCCCCTCGATCCGAGCGGGAAGCAACAGGCTGAATAGCTCCCGACCAGCTTACACCGCTGATCCGGCCGCTCCGGTCGGCACCCCGAAAGACACAGCGCCCTGCCACCTCTCCGATGGCAGGGCGTTTCCGGTTCTTCGTTCGAAATCAGCCCCGGCTCCTTTTCAATAACGGCACCAATCGCACCAAGCAAAAGAGCGCCGCCAACAATGCGATCGTACCCCCGGCATAACCGATCCGGGCAATCGAAGCGTGCGTACAGACGAATCCTCCTACGAGTGCCCCGGCACCGATTCCGACGTTGTAAATCCCCGAATAGACGGACATGGCGATCGCCGTCGCCTCGGGAGCCAGACGAATGATCTCCGACTGGAAAACCAAGTTGAAAATCGTAATGGCCAACCCCCAGCAGATACACAGGGCGACAACCGGGAAGTGCCCGAAAGCCGAAAAGCGCAGCAACAGCAGGAAAAACGCAATACCCACGACGGCAAACCGCATGAAGGCGTAGGGACGTTTTTCATAATCGCGCGAAAACCATAGGCTTCCGACGATCCCCACCAATCCGAACGCCGTCAGCACCCAAGTTATCCAGTCGTTGTCCAGCCCGGCCACTTGTGCCAGGAACGGTTCGATGTAACTGTACCCCGTATAGTGGCCCGTTACCATGAGAACGGTCAGCACATAGACGCCCACGAGGGCGGGGTTTCCCAGCAGGGAAGGCACCTTGCGCAGCGAAATGGTGTCGCGGCTCGGGACCCGGGGAAAGATCGCCGCCAGAAACAGCCAAACAGCCGCCGCGACCGCAGCAATGAAGAAGAAGGTCGTCCGCCACCCCACGTAAAGTCCGATCACGCGGCCCAGCGGCAGACCGACGATCATGGCGATCGACGTTCCCGTGATAATCAATCCCAATGCGGCCGATTGCGCCCCCTTCGGTGCGACGCGGACCGCCAGCGGCGAAACGATCGACCAGAACACCGCATGCGCACAAGCCACACCGATCCGCGAAGCCATCAGCATCGCATAGGAAGACGAAAGTCCCGACAACACGTGGCTCGCAATGAAAAGTCCCAGCACCCCGAGCATCAGCCGCCGACACTCCATCCTCGCTACCGCGAGCATCAATGGCAGCGAAACCAGCGCCACGACCCAGGCATAGACCGTAATCAACAATCCGGACCGAGCCTCGGTAATCCCGAAATCGGCCGCGATGTCGCTCAACAGGCCGATGGGAATAAACTCCGACGTATTGAACACGAAAGTACAACACATCAGCACGATAACCGGCAGCCACTCCCGCAGGGCGATACGGCCGCGGGTCCATCCGTTTCTCTTCAGCATAGTCAATTACTCAAAGCAGTCAATACTGAAAATACCGGGTGTCGCCCGGACAAAGCCCCGCCGCTCACGGATCCTGTCTGCGGGTTCGTCCCGGCCGCAGCAACAGACGGCCACAAACGCATATCGGATCGCTCCGGAGCAAAACTGCGCCACCCTGTTCGGACAGAATCCGATCCGCCCCCCGCAAAGGAGATTCAGGAACCGTCCGATGCGGATAGTACATCCGACGCATACTTTTTCAGCGGGGCAAAAATAACCGATATTTTGCCGTTTTGTCCGTCCCGTCCCGATTTTCTCGTCCGGCAGGTTCCGAAACTTCCGGGTTTCACCCGTTTCAAATCCGAAAAACGAGGGACGCATCCTTGCAGAATGCGTCCCTCCCCGAAACAGTTATCACTCCAAACTCAGAATCCCCACTCTTCGGGCACGGGGATCCGTGTCTTCACCTCTTCGGGAACATCGGGGAAGAAGGTCATGCCCATCTTCTCCTCGATGAAGCTGACCGGCACGGCGAGGCGGCGCAATTCGGCACGTGCGCTGGTTTCCGGACTTTCAGTAAAAGTTTCGATCCAGAAACCGACGGCCTGCAATTCATCGGCGGTGCACTCCTGAATCCGTTTACCCGTGCTGCCCGACTTCGTACGCAACGCCATCTTGAACTGATGGGTCGGCATCGTACAGAGTTTCTGCGCCGGGTCCGGCTCGGCCTGATTGGAGTCCGAAGAGTCGTACTCCTGCCAGTAATCATGCTCGTAGTAACAGCCCGCCACCACGAAAAGCGTATCGGAAACGATGTTCATATTTTGCACGCCGTCGTCGGCTACAATATCGTTTTCGCTGTTCCGCGTCCCGGCAAAGAGCGCCTCGACATACCCCCAGACTGTTCCGAACGTACTGGCTTTGGCACTCGGCTGCGGAGCGATGTTGGTCGGATAGAACGTCTGCATGTTGATCTGCTGGTTCGCACCGCCGCGTTCGCTCGACATGCAGAGATGTCCCTTCCCCCAATATCCCGACCGCTGGAGATAAGCCATCGTATTGCTCGTCCAATACTGATAGGGATCCGAACCAGAGGGACCGTCCTTGCGGTAAATCTTCGACTGATACGCCGCATCGAGCGACGGATCCGCCGTCCACGGATCGGGATCCGTACGTCCGAAGCCGCCCTCGCGGTAGCAGGCATGCATCGGATAGGCGACCCAAATCGGGTTATGGCGCCGCGTATCGTAACAATAGGAGTAATTCCGCACGGTTTTCCGCGTATTGACGGTCTGCGTCCAATGCGTAAAGAAGGCATAATCGCCCGAAACGACAGCCTGGGACGAAGTCGGAGCGGTCCAATTGGACGGCAGCTCGGGGAACCGGTAGTCGCCGCCGTCCAAATCGACCGTCTGTCCGCCCGGCCCGGTCGTGAGCTTCAAGTCGTCGAAATTGACGCCGTAGCTCTGCGAACCTTGCGGCGTAAAGCGGATGAAGAGCCGCTGTACGGGAACAGCCAGGGTAAAATCGACGGAGATCTGTTCCCAGATATTATAAGCCCTCGATCCGGTATAATCGATCCGCTGCCAATAGGAGCCGTCGCCGCTCAACTCGATCAGACAGTCGGCCGCCGTGAACGAAGCGCCCAAAGAGAGGGTCAGATCGACCTGGTCGGGCGTAAGCGCGATGTCATTCACGATGAAATACGGACCGTTGTCGAACCAGATACGGACGTAGTTCGCACCCGAAGCTCCCGGATAGCGGCCCGACGATCCGAAATTATCGTTATTGATACGAGTCCGGGCGGAGGTATAGGTCACCCCTGCCGCCCCCGGACCGGTCGGATTCTGCCATGCGGCGCTCGCATCGGCCCATCCCGAAAAAGGCGTCTGATCGAAGTCGTCGTAATAAATCGTCTCCTCCGGAACGGGAATCTGGTTCTCGCATGTAATCTCGACCTGCCGCGTCACGGTCTGCTCGCCTTCGCCGGCGGTCACTGTAATTACGGATGTTTTACCCGCAGGAGCCGCCGTAACGGTAATCACCCCGTCGTTCTCGCCCGATGCCGGAGAAAACACCAGCCCTTCGTCGCTCGCAACGGCGCTCCACACGGTATTCGACCGCACCTGAACGGTATTGGCCGAAGCGTCGTCGGGATCGAACGTCAGTTTCTCGGGAGCAAGTTCGAGGGTCGGCTCGAGCACGGCTTTTCCACGGGTTATCCGCACCGAATTGCTCTTCAGTTGCGTACCGTTATTATAAGTATGGATCGCTTCGATTTCGATGCTGCTGTCATCGGGCATCCGTTCGACCCGAAAAGAGCCGCTGCCCCGGCCGGACGATGCACTGAACTTACATCCGGCAGCCGACGGCTTCACCTGGAGCACCCAGGTCAGTCCGTCGGTCGCAGTGACCGTGAACTCGTTTTTTGCAGGCTCCTGCTCGTCGAAAACAAGACTCGACGGCGACAAAGCCAACTGATCCGCCGGAGGTGTTTCGTCCACCGAACCGCTGTCGCTGCACCCGCCGCAGCACACAGTCAGCAGAACAAACAGACAGGCAGCCCGAAAAGGCCGCAAAAAAGCAGTAAAATTGGAGGTCATAGGCAAAATAATTTGGTTGAATGAATTGATAGGATAAAAATAACGCCTTTTAGCTTATCGTTTCTCGCATTCCATACATAATCCCTCGCAAAAGATACATTATTGCCCGAAAAAGAGTATCCCGTATCGTTTCCCGACACAATCCCCGACCTGCAAGCCCTCCGTCCGCAACCCGTCGGAACGCCCATTCTGCCCGCAGCTTCGCCGGGAAATCCGCCCCGGACAAAATAATCTCCGATCCACCGCAAATAAATTTGGCACTGCCCGGGGCTTTCACTATCTTTGTAGAAGATAGGAGGCGGCCCGGACAATTTCAGCCGACCGACGACCGCAGCGGACGCGCGGTACACTCGCGGACTTCGCCCCGCACGCAGACAGGAAGTCGAAAATTTTCGACGACCGGAAGCACAGCCTGCAAACGGTCTTTGCCGAACGTAGCGGACGAAGACAGATGTTCGAAGTCAAGTTTGGCTTATCGCCCTCCTTTTCTTATCTTTGCAAACTCGAAATCAACACCCAAAAACATTCAATATGAGCATCGAACTCAGTGAACAGGAACAGTTACGACGCCAATCGCTCGCCGCACTGCGGGAACTCGGCATCGACCCCTATCCCGCCGCCCGCTACGAGGTGACGGCCACGGCACGCGAAATCGCCGAGAATTTCGATCCGGCGAAGAATAATTTCCAGGGCATCCGCATCGCCGGACGCATCATGTCGCGCCGCATCATGGGCAGCGCCTCCTTCTTCGAATTGCAGGACCACACGGGCCGCATCCAGGTCTATATCCGGCGCGACGACATCTGTCCCGAAGGAGATCCGACGCTTTACAACACGGTGTTCAAGAAGCTGCTCGACATCGGCGACATCGTCGGAGTCGAGGGTTTCGCATTCCGCACCAACACCGGCGAACTGTCGGTACACTGCCAGAAGCTGACCCTGCTCTCCAAATCGCTGCGGCCCCTGCCCGTCGTGAAAGAGAAGGACGGACAGACCTTCGACGCCTTCACCGACCCCGAAATCCGTTACCGCCAGCGCTACGTCGATCTGATCGTGAATCCCCACGTACGCGAGGTTTTCATCAAGCGTTCGAAGATCATCTCCACGATGCGCGAATATTTCAACCAGTTCGGGTACGTCGAAGTCGAAACCCCGATTCTGCAGCCTATTCCGGGCGGTGCGGCGGCACGTCCGTTCATTACCCACCACAACGCGCTCGACATCGACCAATACCTGCGCATCGCCAGCGAGCTGTACCTCAAGAAGCTGATCGTAGGAGGCTTCGACGGCGTGTATGAATTCGGCAAGAACTTCCGCAACGAAGGCATGGACCGCACGCACAACCCCGAATTTACCGTTATGGAGATTTACGTAGCCTACAAGGACTACCTCTGGATGATGGAGTTCACCGAACGGATGCTCGAAAAGGTCGCCCTGGCCCTGCACGGGACCACGACCGTGCAGATCGACGGCCGGGAGATTTCGTTCAAAGCCCCGTTCCGCCGCCTGACGATGACAGACGCCATCCGCGAAAAGACCGGCTACGACATCACGGGGCAGAGCGAAGAGCAGCTCCGCGAAGCCTGCAAACGCCTCGAAGTCGAGATCGACGACACCATGGGCAAGGGCAAGCTGATCGATGCCATCTTCGGCCAATACTGCGAGGAGGAGTTGATACAGCCCACCTTCATCATGGACTACCCGTGCGAGATGTCCCCCCTGTGCAAGCGCCATCGGTCGAATCCCGACCTCACGGAGCGTTTCGAGCTCTTCGTCAACGGCAAGGAGCTCTGCAACGCCTACTCCGAGCTGAACGACCCGATCGACCAGTTGGAGCGCTTCCAGGAGCAGTTGCGCCTCTCGGAGAAGGGCGACGACGAGGCTATGTTCATCGATATGGACTTCGTCCGCGCCCTCGAATACGGTATGCCGACCTGTTCGGGCATGGGTATCGGCATCGACCGCCTGACGATGTTCATGACGGGCAACAGTTCGATCCAGGACGTGCTCTTCTTCCCGCAAATGCGCCCCGAAAAGAAGGCCGTAAACGATCCTGCCGAGAAATACACCGCCCTCGGTATTCCCGAAGAGTGGGTTCCCGTCATACAGAAAATGGGCTACCTGACAGCCGATTCGCTCAAAAAGCTCTCTCCGGGCAAGTTCTTCAACGACCTGTGCGGTTTTAACAAAAAGAACAAACTGGGGCTGAAGGCTCCTTCGATGGAAGAGGTTAAAAAATGGTGCGAACAGGAGTAAATTCCGGAAGGTAATGACATCGGGAAGAAACATCTGGCTCGCAGGCATCTGCGCCGCAAGCGTACTCGCTGCGGGACTCCGGCTCGGCGACATCGTACCCGACTGGGTATTCCGCACACTTTGCACGCTGGCGCTGGGTACGATCTGGCTCCGCCTTGGGCAGCAGGTGTGGCATCGGTTGCGGCAACGGCAGCGCCCCTGGTTCCTCTTTTGGAACTATGCACTTCCCGTGCTGGTCGCCATCCCGACGCTGGCCAGCCTCTCCGACGACGTCGTTCCCGTGGACCAGCGATTTCTGGCCGCTGCTGCGACCGGAGCGGTTCTCGCCTGCATCTATCGTCTAATCTATCTTAAAAACAAAAAAATATGAGAAAGAAAATCGTTGCCGGCAACTGGAAGATGAATACACTTCCCGCCGAAGGCGTCGAATTGGCCGAAAACATCCGGGCCGACAGAAACCAGGTTTGTTCCTGCGTGAATTTCATCGTATGTCCGCCCTTCACCCACCTCGGCGGAGTCATCGAGGCACTTCGGGGTTCGGACATCGAAGTCGGCGCCCAGAACTGCGCGGCCGAAGACAAAGGCGCCTATACGGGCGAAGTATCTGCCGCGATGCTCGCAGCCTTGGGCTGCCGTTACGTCATCCTGGGTCACTCGGAACGCCGCCAGTACTACGGCGAAACCTCGGCGACGCTCAACAAAAAGATGGCGCAGGCATTCGCCAACGGTCTGCAACCGATCTACTGCGTGGGCGAGAACCTCGAGGAACGCGAAGCGGACCGCCACTTCGACGTAGTAAAGACACAGATCGAAGAGGTTATCTACAACCTCACGCCGGCCCAGTTCGCCCGAACCGTAATCGCCTACGAGCCCGTCTGGGCCATCGGCACGGGCAAGACCGCGACGGCAGAGCAGGCACAGGAAATCCACGCCTACATCCGCACGATCCTGCGCGAGAAATTCGGTGCGGCGGCCGATGAAACTCCTATCCTCTACGGAGGTTCCTGCAAACCGTCGAACGCCCCGGAACTCTTCGCCAAAGAGGACGTGGACGGCGGCCTGATCGGAGGAGCGGCGCTGAAGGCCGCCGATTTCCTGGCTATCGGCAAAGGTTTTCCGCAAAAATAATTTTGTGTCTTAAAGTATTGACAGACCGGATAATATCCGGTCTGTTTTTATTTTATCCGAAATCTCTCGCTGAAAAAAAATCAAAAAAAAGTTGCATTGTGAAAAAAACGCGTACATTTGCATCCAAAGAACAGTAGAAATGACAAGATTTTCGACGCAGAACTGGTGGTGGCGCTCTTTGTTTAAGGTAAACAATGAGTCCATTGGTATTTGTATGAAATAAGCCGAGAAAATCCGATCCATACAGTCAAAAATATCAAAAGCGTTGTTTGCCGAGCAGACAACGCTTTTTTCGTAACTCCCACGTAATATTGAAAATTACAATATAATAAAAACAAACGATTATGAAAACGAAAAAAATTATCCTACCCGAATCCCAGATGCCGACCCAATGGTACAATATTGTCGGCGATATGACCAATCGACCGCTTCCACCACTGAACCCGACGACCAAAGGACCTGTGACACTCGAACAATTGAGTACCATTTTCGCCGAAGAGCTGATGAAGCAGGAATTGTCCACCGAACGCTACATCGACATTCCGGAAGAGGTGCAGGATCTATACAAGATCTACCGCTCTACCCCGCTGGTACGTGCCTACGGCTTGGAAAAGGCTCTCGACACCCCGGCCAAGATCTACTTCAAGAACGAGAGCGTATCGCCCGTCGGCTCGCACAAGACCAACACCGCGATTCCACAGGCTTACTACAACTACAAGCAGGGAATCCGCCATCTGACCACCGAAACCGGAGCAGGACAGTGGGGAGCCGCGATGTCAATGGCTACGCAGCACTTCGGCATCGACCTGAAAGTTTTCATGGTCAAGGTGAGCTTCAACCAGAAACCCTACCGCAAGCTGATGATGAACACCTGGGGCGCAGACGTGTATGCCTCGCCGAGCGAAATTACAGCCGCCGGACGGGCCGCCCTTGCAAAGAACCCCAACGATTCGGGCAGTCTGGGCATGGCGATCTCCGAAGCCGTAGAAATGGCGCTGCAAAATCCTCAGGATACCCGTTACTGTTTGGGTTCTGTTTTGAACCACGTACTGTTGCACCAGACGATCATCGGCGAGGAGGCCGTGAAACAGATGGAGCTGTTCGGGGAGTACCCGGACGTGGTGATCGGTTGCTTCGGAGGAGGCAGCAACTTCGCCGGCATCAGCTTCTCGTTCCTGCGCGATAACCTGACCAAAGGTAAAAATACCCGCGTAATCGCCGTCGAACCCCAATCGTGTCCCAAGCTGACGCGCGGTGAGTTCCAGTACGACTTCGGCGACGTGGCAGGCTTCACTCCGCTGCTCCCGATGTACACGCTGGGCCACAACTTCCACCCGTCGGACATTCACGCCGGAGGTCTGCGCTATCACGGAGCCGGTTCGATCGTGAGCCAGCTGCTGAAAGACAAGGTCATCGAAGCCCAGTCCGTGCCGCAGACGGAAACTCTGGCCGCAGGCGTTCTCTTCGCCCGTACGGAAGGTATCATCCCGGCTCCGGAATCGGCTCACGCCATCGCACAGGCGATCCGCGAAGCGAAACGGGCGAAGGAGGAAGGCGTTTCCAAAACGATCCTCTTCAACCTCTCGGGGCACGGACAGATCGACCTGTACGCATACGAGCAGTATTTCGCCGGAAAACTTCGGGATTATGAAATTTCAGACAACGAAATCCGCAGTACGCTCAACGAGCTGGAAAAAATTATCTAACAGCGCAACTTTTTCATAGCAAATTTTAACAGTGGCGGCGGATGAAATGTTTCATCCGTCGCTTTTTTCATCCTCGGCCTGTCCATTCATCTACAAAAAAACTGTACAAAGAGCTTCCGTCTCCGCAACATCTTCCCGTTCTCCCAAATGCGGTCCGTCATCCCTCTTTTGTGGAAAATCGTCCGGCCAGCCGACTCGTACAAGCAATACGATACGCCTCATCGACAGTGCAATCCTAAAACGCACCCCTCGCAAAGCACCACATAATGAAGGAATAGCCTGAAGTAAAGTCCCACCATTGCCGATGCAACGAATACCGACAGAACCGGAATCATCCTTGCCACAGATTTACCCCTCCGCCCGCCGAACACTCCGTATAAGATTCGGCATTGGCAGTAATGCGGCATAGGTCGTTAAATTCCCTCCCCCCCCCTCCATAAAATCCCGTGCAAACCAAAATAATAACCGAATAAATGAAAAAACTATGGCGATTCTGATCGGGTTAAAGTTGTGAAGCCGTTACGAACCAAAATAACGACAGCCCTGGGAATGCCAAGTAACCGAATCAGCTTCGGCGGACAAAAGCGACGTGCTTCCGAAAACAGACCGAACCGGAAACAGGACGAAATCGAGAGCAAAGAGTATTGTCACGAAAAACAAAGAATACGGGCTACTGTTTTATGTGCTATTTTGACCAATAAGCCAGAATACGGAAAGTCATACCGGAACCGGCCTGCAAAGAGATCTATGCCGCCTCGGATTTTCCGAACGATCCGGAAATATGAATTCAAGTCCGACGGCACCACAAAAAAAGGACGATGTCGAAACACCGTCCTTTTTCTTCCAACCGTATTCGGAATTACATCTTCTTGCCCACGTTGGTCTTCTTGGCAACCTTCGGAGCAGCGACTTTCTTCGCACCGGCCGCAGCCTTGGAAGCAGCCGGCTTCGCAGCCGCAGCTTTCTTGGCAGCCGGTTTCGCAGCTTTCTTCTCCTCGCCGCCTTCAGTGGCCGGAACTGCTTCGGCAGCAGCATCGGCAGCCTTCTTACCGCGCGAGCGACGGGTCTTGGGTTTCGCCTCGGCAGCCGTCGGAAGAATACCCAACGTGTAAGCCTCGTTGAAATCGACAAATTCGATGATGCACATATCGGCGGCATCGCCCAACCGGAATCCGGTCTTCAGGATGCGGGTGTAACCGCCCGGACGATCTGCGATTTTCGGGGCGATCGTGCGGAACAGCTCCGTCACGGCCTCCTTCTGCTTCAAATACGAGAATACGATACGACGCGAATGGGTCGTGTCCTCTTTCGACTTGGTCACCAGCGGCTCCACGAACTGCTTCACAGCCTTCGCCTTGGCAACGGTGGTCTCGATACGCTTGTGCAGAATCAGCGACGACGCCATGTTCGATAACATAGCCTTGCGGTGGCCGGCCTGTCTGCCCAGGTGATTGAAATTCTTATTGTGTCTCATTTAAGTTAGTCTTTATCAAGTTTGTAGATAGATACATCCATGCCGAACTTCAGATTGAGCGACGCGAGCAGCTCGTCGAGCTCCGTCAGCGACTTCTTACCGAAGTTGCGGAATTTGAGCAGATCGTTGCGATTGAGTTTCACCAGGTCACCCACCGTATCCACATCGGCGGCTTTCAGACAGTTCAAAGCACGAACGCTCAGATCCTGATCCGAAAGTTTCGTCTTGAGGAGTTGGCGCATGTGCAGGATATCCTCGTCGAACTCCTCCGCACCGTTCGTATCCTCCATATTCACGGTGATCTTCTCGTCGGAGAAGAGCATGAAATGTTGGATGAGAATCTTGGCTGCTTCCTTCAAAGCATCCGTCGGGTGAATTGATCCGTCGGTAGTAATCTCCAAATTCAACTTCTCGTAGTCGGTTTTCTGTTCGACACGGTAGTTCTCGATCGAATATTTCACGTTCTTGATGGGCGTGAAAATCGAGTCGATCGGAAGCGTACCGAACTCACAATCGGCGGGAGTATTCTCCTCGGCAGGCACGTAACCGCGTCCTTTGCCGATGGTGAGCGTGAGTTGCATTTTAGTACCGGGTGCCAGATGACAGATAACCAATTCGGGATTCAATACCTTGAAGAACGAGAGGTAGTTCGAAATATATCCTGCCGTCAGCTCCGTTACACCCGCCACATTGACCGATACCTTCTCGGCATCCTGGTTGTCAACCGTGCGGATAAAACGAACTTGCTTGAGATTCAGGATGATGTCGATCATACCTTCCATCACTCCAGGGATAGCGGCAAACTCATGGTCCACGCCGGCAACCTTGACGGTCGTAATCGCATACCCCTCCAGCGAGGAGAGCAGGATACGGCGCAAAGCGTTACCGACGGTCATACCAAACCCAGGCTCCAGCGGTCGGAATTCGAACTTTCCGAACGACGAAGTGGATTCGAGCATGATAACCTTTTCAGGTTTCTGAAATGCTAATATTGCCATAATATTGAATTGGTTGTTTAATTACTACTTGGAATACAACTCGACGATAAGCTGCTCCTTGATGTTTTCGGGAATCTCCTCGCGCTCGGGACGCTGCAGGAACTTGCCGGCCATAGCCGCACCGTCCCACTCGAGCCAAGCGTAGCGGCTCTTCGAACCGCCGGCCAGAGATCCGACAATGACTTCCAAACTTTTCGACTTTTCACGTACCGACACGATGTCGCCCACTTTGAGCGAGTAGGACGGAATATTCACCACGTTGCCGTTTACGCAGATGTGGCAGTGCGACACCAACTGGCGGGCAGCGGCGCGCGTCGGAGCGATGCCCAGACGATATACCACATTGTCCAGACGGCATTCGAGCAGCTTCAGCAGGTTCTCACCCGTGATACCGCCCATACGGGCAGCCTGCTCGTACGTACGGGAGAACTGTTTCTCCAGAAGACCGTACGTAGCCTTCGCCTTCTGCTTCTCGCTGAGCTGCTGGCCGTACTCCGATACTTTTTTGCGCTTGCGTGCAAGACCGTGCTGTCCGGGAGGGAAATTCCGCTTCTCAAGAACTCTGTCCGCACCGAAAATAGCTTCGCCGAACTTTCTGGCGATCTTGGATTTAGGTCCTATATATCTTCCCATTGTATTAACTTTTTAAAATCAGATAAAATAGTTTTTACGTAACACCTGCCGGCCGAATTATACACGACGGCGGTTAGGAGCACGGCAACCGTTGTGCGGCATCGGAGTAACGTCGATGATCTCCATTACCTCCAGACCGGCTCCGTGGATGGTACGCACGGCAGACTCACGGCCTGCACCCGGACCTTTCACGTAAACTTTCACCTTACGCAAACCCATGTCGTAAGCAACCTTCGCACAATCGGCAGAAGCCGTCTGCGCTGCATAGGGAGTATTTTTCTTCGAACCGCGGAAACCCATCTTACCTGCCGAAGACCAGCTGATTACGTCGCCGACCTCGTTGGTGATGGTGATGATCACGTTGTTGAAAGTAGAGTGTACGTAGGCCATACCCACGGCACCGACCTTAACAACCTTCTTCTTGACTGTTCCAGTTTTCTTTGCCATAACTCTCTAATTATTACTTCGTTGCCTTTTTCTTGTTTGCGACGGTCTTCTTCTTGCCCTTACGCGTGCGGGCATTGTTCTTGGTGCTCTGACCGCGAACCGGAAGACCCAGACGGTGGCGGATACCCCGGTAGCAGCCGATATCCATCAGACGTTTGATATTGAGCTGTACGACCGAACGGCATTCGCCCTCGACCTTGATACCCATATCCGCGATCTTCGAACGAATTGCGCCGACCTGTTCATCCGACCAATCCTGAACCTTGAGGTCGTAGCTGATACCGGCCTCGTCGAGAATTTTGCGGGCGGTCGAGCGACCGATGCCGTAGATATACGTCAGGCCGATCTCGCCGCGTTTGTTTTTTGGTAAATCTACACCTACTATACGTGCCATAAAATTTCTCTTTCTTTAATTAATCGTTTAAACATTACCCTTGGCGCATTTTAAACTTGGGATTCTTCTTGCAGATCACATAAAGTTTGCCTTTACGCTTCACGATCTTGCAATCCTCGCTTCTCTTTTTGATTGATGCTTTTACTTTCATGGTTTTCAAGCAATCTAATGGTTATTTGTACCTAAACGAGATACGCCCCTTACTCAAATCGTAAGGCGTCATCTCCACTTTCACTTTATCCCCGGGAAGAATCTTGATGTAGTGCATTCGCATCTTGCCGGAGATATGGGCCGTGATCACGTGGCCGTTATCCAACTCCACGCGGAACATCGCGTTGGACAACGCCTCGATGATCGTACCGTCCCGTTCGATCGCAGTTTGTTTTGCCATAGAGTCTTACTTGTTTATTGCCTGTTCGATAATACTGAAATCCGTCAGAACGTCCGGTCCGTCCTTGCCCACCGCCACCGCGTACTCGAAGTGAGCCGCCGGCTTGCGGTCGCGGGTCGTAACCGTCCAACCGTCCCGTTCGAAAACCACCGCCTTGGTGCCCATGTTGATCATGGGTTCAATACAGATGACCATTCCCTGTTTGAGAAGCGGTCCTCTGCCGCGTGCGCCGTAGTTCGGAACACCCGGGGCCTCGTGCATCTTACGCCCCAGACCGTGTCCCTCCAACTCCCGGACAACGCCGTAGCCGAAACTTTCGGCATACTCCTGCACAGCCGCGGAAATGTCGCCTACGCGATTTCCAGCCTTGGCCTGTGCCGTACCTTTGCGAAGAGCCTCTTTGGTGACTTCCATCAGTTGCCGTACTTCCTCGGCAACTTCTCCCACGGCGAACGTATAAGCCGAATCACCAACAAACCCCTTCATAAACGTACCGCAATCCACCGATACGATGTCTCCCTCACGGAGAACTCTCTTGGATGACGGAATACCGTGCACCACCTCTTCGTTGATCGAAATACACAGCGAAGCGGGGAATCCCTGGTATCCGAGAAAAGCAGGAACTGCTCCGTGCGAACGGATGAAATCCTCGGCGAGGGTATCCAACTCCTTGGTCGTAACGCCCGGTGCGATGTGGCGACCCACCTCGGCCAGCGTCCGGCTCACGAGAAGATTGTTCTCACGGAGCAGCTCTATCTCTTCTTCAGTTTTTAAGTATATCATTCTTTCAGAACTCTCTTGAACAACAATTAGTAGCGGCCCTGAATGCGTCCTGTCTTCATCAGACCGTCATAGTGACGCATCAGCAGGTAGCTCTCTATCTGCTTCAGAGTGTCGAGGATCACACCGACCATAATCAGCAGCGAAGTACCTCCGTAGAAATAGGCGAACGCCTGCTGAATGTTCAGGAACTTCATGGCCAGCGCCGGCAGAATCGCCACCAGAGCCAGGAAGATGGAACCGGGAAGAGTGATTCTCGTCATGATGGTATCGATATAGTTCACCGTCGCCTTGCCCGGCTTTACACCCGGGATGAAGCCGCCGTTGCGCTTCATATCGTCAGCCATCATTTGAGGATTGATAATAATCGCCGTGTAGAAATAAGTAAAGGCGACTACCAGGATGCCGAGCGTAAGGTTGTACCAGAAGCCGCGCATGTCGGAGAATGCCGCAGCAAAACCGGGCGCAACATTGGCGAACAACATCGGAATAAACATCAGCGCCTGCGCGAAGATGATAGGCATCACGTTCGCAGCATTCATCTTCAGGGGGATGTACTGGCGTACACCTCCGTACTGTTTGTTTCCGACAATACGCTTCGCATACTGAACGGGGATCTTACGAACGGCCTGTACCAAGGCAACCGTAGCCATGAAGACCAGGAACAGCAACACCAGTTCGAGGATCAGCATGATGGCGCTACCGTCGGAGGTCTGGAAGCGGGCGTTGATCTCGGCGAGCAACGCGTGCGGCAGACGGGCCACGATACCGATCATGATAATCAGCGAAATACCGTTACCGATACCCTTGTCGGTGATCTTTTCGCCCAACCACATGATGAACATGGTGCCGGCGATCATGATGATCGTCGCATACGCAAGGAAGAGGAATGTGTTTCCGTAAACGAATGCGTCGGGTACCTGACGGTACAGGTTCGTAATATACGCAGGACCTTGGATCAACAGGACGATGATCGTCAGCATGCGCGTCCACTGATTCATTTTGCGGCGGCCGCTCTCACCCTCTTTCTGCATCTTCTGGAAGTAAGGAATCATGATGCCCATCAACTGAATGATGATCGAAGCGGTGATGTACGGCATCACTCCGAGTGCAAAAATCGCCGCATTGCCGAATGCACCGCCGGAGAATACGTTCAACAGGCCCAGAAGACCGTTGCCCTCCAACTGACTGGCAAGCGCCGACCCCTCGCCCAGGGCGTTGGGGTTGATGCCCGGAATGACCACAAAACAGCCCAAGCGATACACAAGCAGAAGACCCAGCGTATAGAGAATACGCTTGCGGAGCTCCTCGATCTTGTATATGTTCTTGAGGGTTTCTACGAATTTCTTGTTGGTCGCCAGCAGCGCGATGATCGCAACTACGACGATACCAACAATCAGATAACCATAACCATTCATAATATTGGGTTTTGCGGGTTATTACAATTTTTCCACGTTGCCTCCGGCTGCCGTAATCGCAGCTTCGGCACTCTTCGAGAAAGCGTGAGCCTTCACCGTGAGGGCTTTCGTAATCGCACCGTTACCCAGGATCTTCACTTTGTCGTTCGAAGAGATGAAGCCGGCAGCTACCAGCGTGTCGATCGTCACCTCCGTCAGGTTTTTCTTGGCTGCGAGTTCTTCGAGCGTCGAAAGGTTGATCGGCTTGAATTCCACTCTCTTCAGATTGGTGAAGCCGAACTTCGGCAGGCGACGCTGCAACGGCATCTGACCGCCTTCGAAACCTAACTTACGCGAATAACCCGAACGCGACTGGGCACCCTTGTGACCGCGCGTTGCCGTACCACCGTGTCCCGAACCTGCACCGCGGCCGATTCGTTTATCGTGATGCGTTGATCCCTTTGCGGGTTTGAGATTATTGAGTTCCATCGTTTATCAGTTCTTAAACATTTTCAATTATTTAACCTCCTCGATCGTTACGAGGTGCTTCACACGCTCCAGCATGCCCTTGATGATGACCGAATCTTCATGCTCGACGCTCTGACGGATCTTGCGAAGACCGAGTGCATCGAGATTTTTGCGCTGCTGTGCAGTGGCGCCGATGCGGCTCTTAACTTGAGTAATTTTCAATCTTGCCATAGTCTTCTTTCCAATTAACCGTTAAACACCTGATTCATCGAGATACCGCGCAACTGTGCCACGCTGTGAGCGTCGCGCAGCTCGCAGAGAGCGGCGATGGTAGCCTTCACCAGGTTGTGGGGGTTCGACGAACCCTTGCTCTTGGCAAGCACGTTCTTCACGCCTACCGACTCCAGCACGGCACGCATGGCACCGCCGGCGATAATACCGGTACCGGGAGCCGCCGGACGAACCATCACCAGCGAACCGCCGAAACGCATCTCCTGCTTGTGGGGAATCGTACCGTTGATTACGGGAATCTTCACCAGGTTTTTCTTGGCATCCTCCACGCCTTTGGCAATAGCCGAAGTAACCTCCGAAGCCTTACCCAGACCGTAGCCTACCACACCATTCTCGTTGCCGACGACCACGATGGCCGAGAAGCTGAACGTGCGACCGCCCTTCGTTACCTTGGTAACACGCTGAATGCTTACGAGCCGGTCTTTGAGCTCGAGGTCGCTTGTGCGTACTTTCTTCATATTGGTATTTGCCATATCGCTTTAGAATTTAAGACCGCCTTCACGAGCGGCGTCTGCTAACATTTTTACTCGTCCGTGATACAGGTAACCGTTGCGATCGAACGAAACGGTCGAAATACCCTTCTCGATAGCGCGTTTCGCGGCCAGTTTTCCGACCAGGGCTGCCACGTCGATTTTGTTCTTGCCCGCAGCCTCGGCAGCTACTTCCTTGTCCAGCGAAGAAGCGGTCGCCAGGGTCACGCCGGCCAGGTCGTCAATAAACTGCACGTAGATCTGCTTGTTGCTACGGAATACAGTCATACGGGGATGCTCGGCCGTACCGCTCACGATTTTGCGGATACGCATCTTGATCCTCTCTCTTCTTTCTATTTTAGTCAATGCCATAATTTACTCAATGTTTATTATTTAGCACCTGCAGACTTACCTGCCTTACGACGGAGTTGTTCACCTACGAACTTGATACCCTTGCCCTTGTACGGCTCCGGCTTGCGCAGCGAGCGGAGCTTCGCAGCGACCTGGCCTACGAGCTGCTTGTCGATGCTCTTCAGCGTTACGATCGGGTTGCCCTTTTTCTCCGTAACGGCCGTAGCGGTCACTTCGGGAGGAAGCATCAGGTATGTATCGTGCGAATAGCCGAGGCTCATTTCCAGGATATTGCCCTTGACTTCAGCCTTGAAGCCGACGCCGACGAGCTCCTGCTTGATTTCATAACCTTTCGAAACGCCGATCACCATATTATTGATCAGGGCGCGGTACAGACCGTGCAGCGAACGGTGACGGGGTTGGTTGGTCGGACGCGACACCAGCACGGCAGGAATCTCTTTCTGCGTATGAACGTCGGTGTGCGTACCCACCTCTACTTTAATGTCTGAATCAACCTTCTGACTCAGTGTCCCAAGTGGTCCTTTCACGCTTACCACGTTATCCGGCGATACCGTAACGGTAACTCCGGCAGGCAAGTTTACAGGTAATCTACCAATTCTTGACATTTGTGTTGTTGTTATTTGATGTTAGTAAATATAGCACAGTACTTCGCCGCCGACGTTCTCTTTACGAGCCTTGGCATCGGTCATAATACCTTTCGAAGTCGAAAGGATGGCGATTCCCAAACCGTTCATCACACGGGGCATCTTCTCCACGGAAGCGTACTGGCGCAGACCGGGGCGGCTCACGCGGTGCAGATTCTTGATGGCGTTGGATTTGGTCGCCGCATCCCACTTGAGCGCGATCTTGATGGTCGGGTGGCCCTGTTCGTTGGTGTCGAACTTGTAAAGCCAGGATGTAACCCTGCTCGTAGAGAATTTTAGTGATTTCCTGCTTAATTTTTTGAGCCAGGGAGGCTTCAACCACTTTGTGGTTGGCTTTCACTGCGTTTCTAATTCGGGTCAGAAAGTCCGCAATAGGATCTGTCATAATGAATTAAAAAGTTAAAAAATAATAAAAATATGTTACTCTTTGGTTTTCAGCCGTTTGAATTATTTCCAAAATATGTTCAACCCTTGTTTGCATCCCCTTTTGCCCTGATTTCCGACGCCTGCAAAAGGCACTTTTTCACGGACATACGCGGGTACAAAGCGTGCAAATATAGGAATAATTTCTCAATAATTCACAATTAAGGCCTAATTTTTGCGAATTAAGACCTCTTCCCCGGAAAACAGACATGTCGGCATCCGCTGGAGCCAACATGTATTCTGCTCAAAATCCCCCCGGAAAAGTCCTCTCCGCACGTCGTCGAAACGGACCGAAAAACCGCTTTACAGCCAATCGCTCCCCCTCACCGTCTTCGTCACAGGACCGTCAACGGTTGAAAAATTTGCATCCAAGTACCGAACCGTTCGGCACCCTCCGCCGAAAGCCTACCACCTGCACGGTGGCACTTTCCGACAGAAATTCCCTTGTCGGAGTTCCGCACCCGTATAGGATTCACCTACTTTCGTAGTTCCCAGACCGAAAATTACCCTTGAGGCGGCACCCCTGCGCACGATACTGGCGTACCGGCCCCCGGACTACAACGGGCATAACACCCTCAGTCAGATGCATCCTTCCGACGTGCCTGGCCCGTACGCACCTTTCCGAAGATCTTCCGCCGCCGCACCACAGGCTCGCACCCTCCGGACGACACGGACTTCATCTTGCAAGGAGGGAACCGCACTCCGGCACCCGGTCCTGCGCTCATACTACCAGCTCGCCTTCTTCACGCCGGGGACCAGACCCGCCGAAGCCATCTCGCGGAACTGGATACGGCTGATACCGAACAGACGGATATATCCCCCTTCGGACGGCCGGTCAGCTTGCAGCGGTTGTGCTGGCGAATGGGATTCGAGTTGCGCGGCAGTTTCGACAGTGCGATCCAAGCCTCCTCGTGATCCATTCACCGCTCTTGACCTTCGCAGCGATCTCCTCACGCTTGTGAGCGTAACGCTTCGCAAGTTTCTCACGCTTTACCTCGCGTGCCTTCATTGATTCCTTTGCCATAGCTTAGTTGTTCTTTTTAGCGTTCTTGAAAGGCAGACCGAACTCGCGCAGCAGCGCATAAGCCTCTTCGTCGGTCTTGGCCGTGGTAACGAAGGTAATCTCCATACCGAAGATCTTGGTGATCTTGTCGATGTCGATCTCCGGAAGATGATCTGCTCGGTGATGCCGAGGGTATAGTTGCCCTGACCGTCGAACTTCTCGTTGATGCCCTTGAAATCGCGGATACGCGGCAGGGCCACGGCGATCAGACGCTCCAGGAACTCGTACATCTTCGTGTCGCGCAGCGTTACGCGCAACGCCGATCGGCATGCCCTTACGCAGCTTGAAGTTGAGATGTCCTTGCGCGACTTGGTCTGGACGGCTTTCTGGCCTGCGATCTGCGTCAGCTCCGCCTGTGCGACGTCGATGAGTTTCTTATCGGCGACAGCCTGGCCCATACCCTGATTGATGACGATCTTCTCGAGCTTCGGGCACTGCATCATGCTCGTGTAACCGAACTCCTTCATAAGGGCGGCGATGATCTGCTCCTTATACTGTGTCTTGAGTGTAGGTACGTATGCCATTATTTGATCTCCTCCCCGGACTTTTTAGCGTAACGAACTAATTTACCTTTGTCGTCGAGCTTGCGGCCAACCTTCGTGGGCTTGCCCGACTTGGGATCGATGAGCATCAGGTTCGAGATGTGGATCGGAGCCTCCTGCTCGATGATACCGCCCTGGGGATTCTTCGCATTGGGCTTGGTGGCCTTCTTGACGATGTTCACACCCTCGACGATGGCACGCTGCTTCGAAACCTCGACCTTCAGGACCTTGCCCTGCTGGCCCTTGCTGTCACCGGCGATGACCTGAACCTGGTCCCCTTTCTTAATATGCAATTTAACTGACATATCCGAAATCGTTTTTATGATTACAATACTTCGGGTGCGAGGGAGATGATCTTCATGTACTGGTCGCGCAGCTCACGAGCCACGGGGCCGAAGATACGGGTACCACGCATTTCACCCTGGTTGTTAAGCAGCACCACGGCGTTGTCGTCGAAACGAATGTACGAACCGTTGGCACGTCTGATCTCCTTCGTGGTCCGAACGACTACGGCCTTCGAAACGGCGCCCTTCTTGACATCGCCCGAGGGGGGTGCGCTCTTGACGGCCACCACGATCTTGTCGCCGATGGATGCGTAACGGCGCTTCGTGCCGCCGAGCACCCGGATGCAAAGCACCTCTTTCGCGCCGCTGTTGTCGGCTACTACGAGTCTACTTTCCTGTTGTATCATAACTACTTAGCTCTTTCAATGATTTGTACTAATCTCCAACGCTTCGTCTTGCTCAGCGGGCGGGTCTCCATGATGCGGACGGTATCGCCCTCCTTGCACGTCTCGTCGAGCGACTCGGCGACGAACTTCGTCGTCTTGTTCACGAACTTGCCGTAGATAGGATGCTTCACCTTTGCGTGCTACTGCAACCACAATGGTTTTCTCCATCTTGTTGCTGACAACCACACCGATACGCTCTTTTCTCAGATTTCTTTCCATAGTTGTTCTCCTTATTTAGCGTTTTTTTGACGCAGGACGGTCAGCATGCGAGCTATATCTCTGCGGTTCTTCTTAATGATCGACGGGTTCTCGACGGGGGACACTGCGTGCTGCACCTTGAGCTTCGCGAGCTGAGCCTTTTCGGCCTCGATGCGCTCCTGCAGGTCTTTGATCGAAAGATCCTTGATTTCTGCACTTTTCATCTTGCGTTCCCTTAAATGGTGGTTTCGACGTAGTCACGCCGTACAATAAACTTGGTGGTAATAGGCAGCTTCTGGGCGCCGAGGCGGAGCGCTTCCTGCGCTACGGCCAGGGGCACACCCTCTGCCTCGAAGAGAATACGTCCGGGAGTTACGGGAGCCACGAATCCTTCGGGATTACCCTTACCTTTACCCATACGGACCTCGGCGGGCTTCTTCGTGATGGGTTTGTCGGGGAAGATGCGGATCCACAGCTGGCCCTCACGCTTCATGTAACGCGTAATGGCCTGACGGGCCGCCTCGATCTGACGACCCGTGATCCAGGTCGATTCAAGTGCCTTGATTGCGAACGATCCGTATGCAAGCTGGTTACCTCTTTGAGCAAGCCCCTTCATACGGCCTTTCTGCATTCTTCTAAATTTGGTCTTTTTCGGCTGTAACATGTTAGTTCTGCTTTAAAAAGGTCCTACTTACTGATTGTTGTTGCGACGCTCGCCACGATCGCCACCGCGACGTCCGCCACGGCGGTCGCCACGACGGTCACCGCCACGACGGTCACCGCCACGACGCTCACGACGCTCACCGCGGTCGCCCGACGGAGCCTGGGCCGAAGCGCCGGCAATCTCGAACAGGTCACGCTTGCCGTAGACCGTACCCTGGCAGATCCACACCTTCACACCGAGGATACCCACCTTCGTGAGTGCCTCCGTGAGGCAGTAGTCGATGTCGGCACGGAAGGTGTGCAGCGGAATGCGGCCCTCCTTCACGGTCTCGGTACGGGCCATCTCGGCACCGCCTACACGGCCGGAAACCTGGATCTTGATACCCTCGGCGCCCATGCGCATGGTCGACGCGACGGCCGTCTTCACGGCGCGGCGGAACGATACGCGGCCCTCGAGCTGGCGGGCGATGTTCTGACCCACGATCACGGCGTCCACCTCGGGACGCTTCACCTCGAAGATGTTGATCTGAATCTCCTTGCCGGTGAGCTTCTTGAGCTCCTCCTTCAGTTTATCGACCTCCTGGCCGCCCTTGCCGATGATGATACCCGGACGAGCCGTCGAAATCGTGTAACCGTGACCAGCTTCAGCGTACGCTCGATGATGATCTTCGAGATGCTTGCCTTGGCCAGACGGACATTCAGGTATTTGCGGATCTTGGCGTCCTCGACCAGCTTGTCGGAGAAGTCCTTGCCGCCGAACCAGTTGGAATCCCAACCGCGAATGATACCAAGACGATTTGCTATCGGATTTACTTTCTGTCCCATTGTGCTACTTGTTTTCTGCGGTTACCATTTTGTCAACTACGATCGTCACGTGATTCGAACGCTTGCGGATTCGGTGTGCGCGGCCCTGGGGCGCAGCCTGAATACGCTTCAGCATGCGACCGCAATCGACGAAGATCTCCTTGACGCAGAGTTTCGTATCTTCCAGACGCTCGTTCTCGTTCTTGGCCTCCCAGTTGGCGATTGCCGACTTGAGGAGTTTCTCCATACGGATCGATGCCTCCTTCTTCGAGTAACGGAGGATGCCCAGTGCCTTGTTGATCTCCACGCCGCGGATGATGTCGGCCACCAGACGCATCTTGCGGGGAGAGGTCGGGCAATCGCGCATGATGGCGATTGCCTTCTGCTTCTTTTCAGCCTTTAACTGTGCGGCTTTATTTGCTTTTCTTGCACCCATTTTCTACCTATTTTTTCTTGTTACCTGCGTGACCACGGAAGTTGCGCGTGGGAGCAAACTCGCCGAGTTTGTGTCCTACCATGTTCTCCGTCACATATACCGGGATGAACTTGTTTCCGTTGTGGACGGCGATCGTCTGACCTACGAAGTCAGGCGAGATCATACTTGCACGTGACCATGTCTTGATTACCGACTTCTTGTTTCCCTCGGCCTGGGCTACTACCTTCGCCTCGAGCTTGGGGTCGATAAACGGTCCTTTTTTTAATGAACGGCTCATTATGTACTCTTTTTAATTACTTTTTCTTCTTGGAAATGATAAACTTCGAGGTCGTCTTCTTCGGGTTACGAGTCTTATAACCCTTAGCCAGCAGACCCTTGCGCGAACGCGGGTGACCTCCCGAGGCGCGGCCTTCGCCACCACCCATCGGGTGATCCACAGGGTTCATCACAACGCCACGGTTGCGCGGACGGCGGCCCAGCCAACGTTCGCGGCCGGCCTTGCCCGAGCTCTCGAGGTTGTGGTCGATGTTCGACACAACGCCCACCGTAGCGCGGCAAGTTACGAGTACCATACGAGTCTCGCCCGAAGGCAGCTTGATGATGGCGAATTTGCCCTCACGAGCCAGCAGCTGGGCGTAGGAACCGGCCGAACGGGCCATAGCGGCACCCCCTGACCGGGGTAGAGTTCAATGTTGTGCACGACCGTACCCAGGGGAATCTCGCTCAGGAAGAGCGTATTGCCAACCTCGGGAGCAACGCCTGCGCCGCTCATGACGGTCTGGCCCACCTGGAGGCCGTTGGGTGCGATGATGTAGCTCTTCTCACCGTCGGCGTACACGAGCAGTGCGATGCGTGCCGTACGGTTCGGGTCGTATTCGATCGTTTACAGTGGCAGGAATACCGTCCTTGGCGCGCTTGAAGTCCACGTTACGGTACATCTGCTTGTGACCGCCGCCGATGTAGCGAACCGTCATCTTGCCGACGTTGTTGCGGCCGCCCGTGCTCTTCTTGGGGCTGAGGAGCGATTTCTCCGGCGTCGACTTGGTGATCTCGTCGAACGTGCCGATAATCTTATGTCGCGTACCTGCGGTTACAGGTTTGAATTTTCTTACTGCCATCTTCGTTAGATATTACTGTAAAAATCGATCTTGTCTCCATCCTTCAAGGTGACGATCGCCTTCTTGAAGTTGTTCGCGCGGCCCGAGAGGAAACCCGCCTTGGTATAGCGGCTCTTGAGTTTGCCCATGTAGTTCACGGTGTTCACGTCCGTAACGACGACGTTGTACATCTGCTCTACGGCATTGCGAATCTGCAGCTTGTTAGCCCTCACGTCAACGATAAAACCGTAGCGATTCAACTTTTCGCCCTGAATCGTCATTTTCTCGGTCAAAACCGGCTTAATAATAATTTCCATTGTTGTCTTGCGTTTTTAAGCTAACATCGTATTCAATACATTCTCGGCGCCTTCCACCATCACGATCGCCGAAGCGTTCATCACGTCGTACGTGCAGACGTTCTGAGCCAGCACGGGCTTCACGTAGGTGAGGTTGCGGCACGACAGCTGAAGGTTTACGTTCGACTCCGGCAGTACGAGCAGGACCTTCTTGTCCGCCACCTTCAGAGCCTCGGCCAAAGCAGCCACCGACTTGGTCTTCGGGGCCTCCATCGAGATGGCCTCGACGATGGTGATGGCACCAGCCTGAGCCTTGTAGGTCAGTGCGCTGCGGCGGGCCAGCTGCTTGAGCTTCTTGTTGAGCTTGAAGCTGTAGTCGCGGGGCTGCGGGCCGAAGACGCGGCCACCGCCCGGGAAGAGCGGCGAGAGGATGCTGCCGCAACGGGCGCCGCCGGTACCCTTCTGACGCTTGAGCTTGCGGGTCGACCGGCAACCTCGTTGCGCTGCTTGGCCTTGTGCGTACCCTGACGCTGGTCGGCGAGGTACTGTTTTACGTCGAGATAGATAGCGTGGTCATTAGCCTCCACGCCGAAAACGGCATCCGAAAGGACCACCTTACGGCCCGTCTCATTTCCCTGGGTGTTCAAAACAGCTAATTCCATACTACTTCTCAATCGTTAAATAAGCACCTTTTGCACCCGGAATCGAACCCTTCACGAGGATCAGGTTGCTCTCGGGAATAACCTTCAAAACTTTCAGGTTAAGCACCTTAACCTGCTCTCCGCCCATCTGGCCGGGCAGACGCTTGCCCTTGAATACGCGCGACGGATAGGACGATGCACCCAGCGAACCGGGCTTGCGCTGACGGTTGTGCTGGCCGTGGGTCTGGCCGCCGACGCCGCCGAAACCGTGACGTTTCACAACGCCCTGGAAGCCTTTTCCTTTCGAGATCCCGGTCACGTCCACCCAGTCCTCCTCGGTGAAGAGTTCCACGGTCAGCGTGTCGCCGAGATTCACTTCGGGCATCCCCTTGAACTCAGCCAACTTGCGCTTCGGGGTGGTGCCGGCTTTCTTGAAGTGGCCTAACAAACTGTTGCTGGTGTGCTTTTCACTTTTCTCGTCATAGGCAATCTGAACCGCTGCATACGAATCCGTCTCAACGGTTTTGATTTGCGTAACAACGCAGGGACCAGCCTCAATGACAGTGCATGGTATGTTCTTACCCTCGGCACTGTAAACGGAAGTCATTCCGATTTTCTTTCCAATAAGTCCTGACATTTGTTGTCAATTGTTTGTTATAAATAGTAAAAGTGATCTTCGTTCCGATTTTCCTGCGGGGCGGATCAGACCTTGATCTCAACCTCCACGCCCGAAGGAAGCTCGAGCTTCATGAGCGCATCGATGGTCTTCGGCGTCGAGGAATAGATGTCGAGGATGCGCTTGAAGGTGCAGAGCTGGAACTGCTCGCGGGCTTTCTTGTTGACGAAAGTCGAGCGGTTCACCGTGAAAATCTGCTTGTGCGTGGGAAGGGGCACCGGGCCGCTCACAACGGCGCCCGTGCTCTTCACGGTCTTCACAATCTTCTCGGCCGACTTGTCCACGAGATTGTGATCGAATGACTTTAACTTGATTCTAATCTTCTGGTTCATATCGTTTGCTTATTCTATATCCTTACGTTTACCACTCGCTTTCTCGATGATCTCCTTGGCCAGGTTGGCAGGAACCTCCTCGAAGTGCGAGAACTCCATGGACGAAGTGGCGCGGCCCGACGAGATCGTACGCAGTACGGTCACATAGCCGAACATCTCCGACAGGGGAACCTTGGCCTTGACCACGCGGGCGGTGCCCTTCGACTCCATGCCGGTGATCTGACCGCGGCGCTTGTTCAGGTCGCCGATGATGTCGCCCATGTTCTCCTCGGGGGTTACGACCTCCACGGACATCACGGGCTCGAGGATCACCGAACCGGCCTTGGGAGCGGCGTTGCGGTAACCGTTGCGGGCAGCGATTTCGAACGACAGCTGGTCGGAGTCCACCGGGTGGAACGAACCGTCCTTGAGCGTGATCTTCATCGAGTCCATCGGATAGCCTGCCAGTGCACCGTTAGCCATGGCCGACTCGAAGCCCTTCTGAACCGAGGGGATGAACTCCTTGGGAATGTTACCGCCCTTGACCTCATCGACGAACGTAAGGCCCATCTTGCCGTCCTCGGCGGGACCGATCTCGAAGATGATGTCGGCGAACTTACCACGACCGCCGGTCTGCTTCTTGAAGACCTCGCGGTGCTGGATCGTCTTGGTGAGCGACTCCTTGTAGTTCACCTGGGGAGCACCCTGGTTGATCTCCACACCGAACTCGCGGCGCAGACGGTCCACGATGATGTCGAGGTGGAGCTCACCCATACCGCTGATCACGGTCTGGCCCGAATCCTCGTCGGTATGAACCGTGAAGGTGGGGTCCTCTTCGGCCAGCTTCGCCAGGGCGATGCCGAGCTTGTCGAGGTCCTTCTGCGTCTTGGGCTCGACAGCCAGACCGATCACCGGCTCGGGGAAGGTCATCTGCTCGAGGACGATCGGGGCGTTCTCGGCGCAGAGCGTGTCGCCCGTGCGGATCTCCTTGAAACCGACAGCGGCGCAAATGTCACCGGCGCTGACCGTCTCCATCGGGTTCTGCTTGTTGGCGTGCATCTGATAGAGACGGCTGATACGCTCGCGCTTGCCGCTGCGGGCGTTGAGCACGTAGGAACCGGCATCGAGTTTGCCCGAATAAACGCGCACGAATGCCAGACGGCCCACAAAGGGGTCGGTTGCGATCTTGAACGCCAGACCGCAGAAGGGCTCGTCCTCCGAAGCCTGACGGGTCTCCACCTCCTCGGTCTTGGGGTTCGTACCCGTAACGGCGGGAACGTCCAGCGGCGAGGGGAGGAAAGCCATCACGTAGTCGAGCAGCTTCTGCACGCCCTTGTTGTGGAACGACGAGCCGCAGAGCATCGGAACGATCTGCATCGAGATCGTGGCCTTGCGGATAGCGGCGAGCAGCTCGTCGGGGGTGATCGAATCGGGATCCTCGAAGAACTTCTCCATCAGGGCATCGTCCGTTGCTGCAACCTCCTCGATGAGCTTCGCACGCCATTCGGCGGCCTCGGCCTTCATCGACTCGGGAATCTCGCGCAGCTCGAAGTTGTCGCGGACGGTCTTGTCGTCGAAGTAATAGATCGCGTTATTATAAATAAGGTCTACGAGACCTTCGAACTTGTCCTCGGCACCGATCGGGAGAACCACCGGCAGGGCCGTTGCACCGAAATGCTCCTTGATCTGCGCGCAGACCGAGAGGAAGTCGGCGCCCGTGCGGTCCATCTTATTGACGTAACCGATACGGGGGACATTGTACTTGTCGGCCTGACGCCATACGGTCTCCGACTGGGGCTCTACGCCGCCGACGGCGCAGAACGTGGCGATCGCGCCGTCGAGCACGCGCAGCGAACGCTCCACCTCGACCGTGAAATCGACGTGTCCCGGGGTATCGATCAGGTTGATCTGATACTGGTGGTCCTGTAGTGCCAGAAGGCGGTCGTTGCGGCCGAGGTGATGGTGATACCGCGCTCCTGCTCCTGGACCATCCAGTCCATGGTGGCGCCACCCTCGTGCACCTCGCCGATCTTGTGGGTCTTACCCGTGTAGAAAAGGATTCGCTCGGACGTGGTGGTCTTACCGGCATCGATGTGCGCCATGATACCGATATTGCGAGTATAATGTAAATCTCTGGTTGCCATCTCTGTGTCCCTGTTTTAGAATCTGAAGTGTGCGAATGCCTTGTTGGCCTCTGCCATGCGGTGCATCTCCTCCTTGCGCTTGAAGGCGGCACCCTGCTGGTTGTAGGCGTCGATTATCTCTGCTGCGAGCTTGTCAGCCATCGTCTTGCCGGCGCGCTTGCGGGAATAGAGGACAAGGTTCTTCATGGAAATAGAGATCTTGCGCTCCGGACGAACCTCCATAGGTACCTGGAAGGTGGCGCCACCGATACGCTTCGACTTCACTTCGACTTGAGGCGTGATGTTCTCGAGGGCCTGTTTCCAGATTTCCAGCGGAGATTTATCAGCATCCTTCATCTTCTTGCCGACGATCTCCAGCGAGTCGTAGAAGATCGTGTAGGCAATACTCTTCTTACCATCCAGCATAAGGTTGTTCACGAAACGGGTCACGGCCACGTCTCCGAACTTCGGATCCGGAAGTAGAATTCGCTTCTTTGGCTTAGCTTTTCTCATTGCTCTAAATAAATGTTCGAATTAAATGTTTCTCGTTAGACTATTTGCCGGCCTTGGGACGCTTGGCGCCGTACTTCGAACGACGCTGGCGACGACCGTCCACACCGGCCGAGTCGAGCGCACCGCGCACGAGGTGGTAACGTACACCGGGGAGGTCCTTCACACGACCGCCGCGGACGAGCACGATCGAGTGCTCCTGCAGGTTGTGGCCTTCGCCCGGGATGTAGGCATTGACCTCTTTGCCGTTGGTCAGGCGGACACGCGCCACCTTACGCATGGCCGAGTTAGGCTTCTTCGGGGTCGTCGTGTACACACGGGTACAAACGCCGCGACGCTGAGGGCACGCTGCGAGTGCCGGGGACTTCGACTTGTCCTCCATGCTTACTCGACCGTTTCTCACTAACTGTTGAATAGTTGGCATTTCTTAAACTGTCCTTTAATGGTTAAAAAATCTATCTCCATTGTCCAAAATGGACTGCAAAGGTACGCATTTTTTTGGAATTACAATATATATGCACCTCTTTCGTGATTTTCGGGCATTTTGCTCCTTTGTTGATACTTAATTCTTATCGTTTTTGAAAACAAATAAGTATTTATTTATATATTGTGCTTTAACCGGCTTTTCCTCAGCGGGTTGTCACACCCTGCTGCAGATGCCGCAACGAGGCTGCCGCCGACACCCGCACAACCGGAGTCCCGATGCAACCGGCTGATCCGGAAGCCGATACCGACAATACAGGCTCAACGGCTCCCGCAACGCGTCGCCCAACCTTCCGGCCACCCGCAGATCATGACGGGAAAAGCCGGCCTCCGGTACAGGCTCCGCGCCCCGGAGTAAAGTTCCGGGCACAAAAAAAACCGGGGTCGCAAAACCCCGGTCCCACCAACCTCAGTCAGGCAATCACCTGGCGCAATCACAATCGGAAGAGGCCACCAGCATCCAAACCAACTTTTCCTGCTCACGGAGGTAGTCACTCATCAGCGCCACGGTTGCCTCGTCGCCGGCCTCCGACGCCTCGGAGAGCAGTTTGCGCTCCTCGCCGATCAGATGGCCGAGGCTCTCGAGTACGAGTTTCACCGCCTCATCGGGGCACGAAACTCCGGAAACCTCCTGCAGCCGCGCCGTCTTGAGGTACTCGCTGAAACGGTTCTCGGGCTCGCCGCCCAGCATCAGGATCCGCTCGGCCAGTTCATCGACCTTGGCAGCCGCATTGTCGTAGAGCTCCTCGAACTTGGCATGCAGAACGAAGAAGGCCCGTCCGCGAATATTCCAATGCAGCCCGCGCAGGTTGGCGTAGAAGATCTGATAGTCGGCCAGAAGGCTCTTCAGCGAGTTTACAACGCCATTGACGGCCGACGCATTCAGGTGCAGATAATCCATCGTTTTCATAGTAGTAAAATTTAAGTTGTTAATAATTATTTTCAATACTGTTTTCGTTTTTCATCAGCAAAGATAATATAAGAAAACCGATTTGTCAAATCGTTATTTTTTATATACCAATAGGTTATCCCTATATCCGGGCGGCAGCCTCACGAAAAGCATCTGCCCGCCGGAGTCCGCGCCGCATCACTCCAAAGCCCCGCCGTCAGAAGGCGCACGAGAAGGCAAAAGGCGCCGCGGCACCCGCACCCGCCGTCGGTCCCGGGACCGACGGCAAACAGCCATGCAGAGCCGTGCAAAAGCCGGGCCGGGAGGCCGGCTGCAGGCACCGGAAGCGGAACGGCATGCGATCCGCCCCTTTTTATCGGGGAATAAGCCCCCGAAAAGCGCAAAATCCGAAAAGTTTTCCTTAATTTTGCGGGAAAATCGACAATAAACCGAAACGAGATATGGAATACAATTTCAAGGAGATCGAATCCAAATGGCAGCAACGCTGGAGAGAGCGGAAGACCTACCGCGTCGAGGTGGACCCCTCGCGCCCCAAATTCTACGTGCTCGACATGTTTCCCTACCCCTCGGGGGCAGGCCTGCATGTCGGCCATCCGCTGGGCTACATCGCCTCGGACATCTACTCGCGCTACAAGAGGCTCAAGGGATTCAATGTCCTCCACCCGATGGGCTACGACGCCTTCGGCCTGCCGGCCGAGCAATATGCCATCCAGACGGGGCAGCACCCCGCCGTGACGACCGAGCGCAACATCGCCCGCTACCGCGAGCAGCTCGACAAGATCGGCTTTTCGTTCGACTGGGACCGCGAGGTGCGCACGTGCGACCCCTCCTATTATAAATGGACACAGTGGGCCTTCCTCGAGATGTTCGCCCACTACTACGACAACCGCCTCCAGAAGGCCCGTCCGATCGAGGAGCTGAAGGCCGCCTTCGCCGAGAGGGGCACCGAGGGGCTCGATGCCGCCTCGACGCAGGAGCTGCACTTCACGGCCGAAGAGTGGAACGCATGGGACGAGGCGCGCCGCGAGCAGGTGCTGCAGAACTACCGCCTCGCCTACCGGGCCGACACGATGGTGAACTGGTGTCCGAAACTGGGCACGGTGCTCGCGAACGACGAGGTGCGCGACGGGCTCTCGGTGCGCGGCGGCTATCCCGTGGAGCAGAAGCGCATGAAGCAGTGGCTGCTGCGCGTGACGGCCTATGCGCAGCGGATGCTCGACGGACTCGACAGCCTCGAGTGGAGCGACTCGCTCAAGGAGATCCAGCGCAACTGGATCGGCCGCTCGGTCGGCGCCCAGGTCTTCTTCGACATCCAGGGCTCGGAGCGCAAACTGGAGATCTTCACCACACGTCCCGACACGATCTTCGGCGTGACGTTCATGGTCATCGCTCCCGAGCACGAGTGGGTCGGCGAACTCACCACGGCAGAGAACCGCAGTGCCGTCGAGGAGTACATCGCCCAGGCCCGCAAGCGCTCCGAACGTGAGCGCATCGCCGAAACGCGGCGCGTAAGCGGCGTGCCGACGGGATCGTACGCCATCAACCCCTTTACGGGACGCGCCATTCCGATCTACGTCTCGGACTACGTGCTCGCCGGCTACGGTACGGGGGCCATCATGGCCGTTCCGGCCCACGACTCGCGCGACTACGCCTTCGCCCGCCATTTCGGGCTGGAGATCGTCCCGGTGGTCGAGGGAGGCGACATCGAGAAGGAGTCCTACGACGCCAAGTCCGGGCGGATGATCAACTCGGATTTCCTCAACGGCATGGACGTCAAGGAGGCCATCACCCGGATGTTCGACGAAGTCGAGCGCCGCGGCCTGGGCAAGCGGCTGGTCAATTACCGCCTGCGCGACGCCATCTTCTCGCGCCAGCGCTACTGGGGCGAGCCCTTCCCGATCTACTACAAGGGCGACACGGCCTGCCCGCTCTCCGGGGAGCAGCTGCCCCTCGAGTTGCCGCCGATCGAAAACTTCGGACCCACGGCCGAGGGCGAACCGCCCCTGGCCCGCGTCAAGGGTTGGTGCACCCCCGAGGGATATCCCTACGAGCTCTCGACGATGCCCGGATTTGCCGGCTCGTCGGCCTACTACCTGCGCTACATGGATCCCCACAACGACAAGGCGCTCGTCGGCCGTGAGGCGGACGAATACTGGCGCAGCGTCGATCTCTACGTCGGCGGCATCGAGCATGCCACGGGGCACCTGATGTATTCGCGTTTCTGGAACATGTTCCTCTACGACCTGGGGCATGTCTGCGAGGCGGAGCCCTTCCGCAAGCTCGTCAATCAGGGCATGATCCAGGGCCGCTCGAACTTCGTCTACCGCGTCGTCGGGACCAACAAGTTCGTCTCGCTCGGCCTCCGCGACCAGTATGAGACGCAGGAGATCCACGTCGATGTGAACATCGTCCGGAACGACATCCTCGATCTGGAGGCCTTCCGCCGCTGGATGCCCGATTTCAAGGATGCCGAGTTCATCCTCGAGGACGGCAAGTATGTCTGCGGCTGGGCCATCGAGAAGATGTCGAAATCGATGTTCAACGTCGTCAATCCCGACTACATCGTCGAGAACTACGGCGCCGACACGCTGCGCATGTACGAGATGTTCCTCGGGCCGCTCGAGCAGTCGAAGCCCTGGGACACGAACGGCATCGACGGCGTACACAAGTTCCTGCGCCGCTTCTGGCGCCTCTTCTTCGACCGCGACGGGCGGCTTGTCGTGACGGACGAGGCTCCCACGGAGAAGGAGCTCCGCACGCTGCACAAGACGATCCGCAAGGTTACGGACGACATCGAGAACTTCTCGTTCAACACCTCCGTGGCGGCCTTCATGATCTGCCTCAACGAACTGGGCGACTGCTCGAAGCGCGCCATCCTCGAGCCCCTCACGGTGCTGCTGGCCCCCTTCGCGCCGCACATCGCCGAGGAGTTGTGGGAGACGCTCGGCCATACCGGCTCGATCTGCGACGCCAGCTATCCGGTCTGCGAGGAGAAATACCTCGTGCAGAGCTCGTTCGAATACCCCGTATCGATCAACGGCAAGCTCCGCTTCAAGAAGGAGTACCCGACGGCCATGGCCCCGGCCGAGATCCAGGCCGACGTCGTACAGGCCCCCGAGGCACAGAAATGGCTCGACGGCAAGGCTCCGAAGAAGGTGATCGTCGTCCCGGGCAAGATCATCAACATTGTGATCTGACCCGGCACACCGCACGTCATGAACCGTTTCCGCCCGATCGGGACCCCTCCCGACCGGGCGGATTCCTGAAACAACGAACCAAAATGAAACACAAGACCCTGCTGACGGCAGCCCTCTCGCTGCTGACGGCCACGGCCACAGCCCGCGACTACGGGCAGGCCGCCACGGTGCGGATCTGGGACAACCGCACCGCGCCCCATTCCAACGGCATCACGACCCCCGAAACGGAACCCGAAAGGGACCGCATCGCCGATACGTCTCAGGCCGAACTCTATATCTTCCCGGCCGACCCCGCAACAGCCACCGGACAGGCCGTCGTGATCTGCCCGGGCGGCGGCTACCGGCTGCTCTGCATGGACTACGAAGGCTGCGACGTGGCCAAATGGTTTGCCGCGCACGGGATCACGGCCGCCGTACTCAAGTACCGGATGCCCAACGGCCACCCCGAAGTGCCGCTCGAGGATGCCGTGCAGGCGCTCCGCATCCTCTCGGGCGAAGTCCCCGGAGCCGAAGGTTTCACGGCTGAAGAGGTAGGCATCGCAGGGTTCTCGGCCGGAGGGCACCTCGCGGCCACGGCATCGACGATCGGATCACGCCGCCCCGCCTTCTCGATCCTCTTCTACCCGGTCATCACGGCCGAAGAGGGCCGCTGCCACCGCGGATCGTTCGACAACCTGTTGGGCGCAGCACGCAGCCAAACCGACAGCGAGGCCTACTCGCTGCAGCGGCGCGTCACGCCGGCAACGCCGCCGACCCTGCTGCTGCTCTCGGACGACGACCGCACGGTTCCGCCGGTCAATGCCACGGAGTACTACCGCTCACTCAAGGAGCACGGCATCGACGCCTCGATGCACATCTACCCCGAAGGGGGCCACGGATGGGGCATCCGCTCCGACTTCCGCTACCGCGAGGCGTGGCAGCAGACGGTGCTCGACTGGCTCGGGCGCCTCTCCCGGCAGAACGAATAATCGCACGGCGGGTTTTTCATTCTTCGCGCATTTTCCGTATCTTTGCCCCAAAACAAAAAACGAATCATTCCACTTTTATGGCAGACAACTCCATACTGACCCGCCTCGACGGTCTGAAGCTCAAGTACGAGGAGACCGGGCAGAAGCTCACCGACCCCGAAGTGATCGCCGACGTCAAGCAGTTCGTGCAGCTCACCAAGGAGTACAAGGAGCTCGAACCGATCATCGAGACCTCGGAGCGTTACCGCACGGCCCTGGCGAACCTCGCCGAGGCCAAGGACACCTACGCCAACGACAAGGACGAGGAGATGCGCGAGATGGCCCGCGAGATGATCGCCGAACTCGAACCGCAGATCGCCGAACTCGAGGAGCAGATCAAGCTGCTGCTCATCCCGAAGGACCCGCAGGACTCGAAGAATGCCATTGTCGAGATCCGCGGCGGCACGGGCGGCGACGAGGCCGCACTCTTCGCCGGCGACCTGCTGCGCATGTACACCAAGTACATCGAGTCGAAGGGCTGGCGCTACGAGATCACCTCGTCGTCGGAAGGCGCCGCAGGCGGATACAAGGAGGTGGTCATGAAGGTTACGGGTCAGAACGTCTACGGAACGCTCAAGTACGAGTCGGGCGTGCACCGCGTGCAGCGCGTGCCGCAGACCGAAACGCAGGGCCGCGTGCACACCTCGGCCGCATCGGTGGCCGTGCTGCCCGAAGCCGAGGAGTTCGACGTCGAGATCTCGATGAACGACATCCGCAAGGATATCTTCTGCGCCTCGGGCCCCGGCGGGCAGTCGGTCAATACGACCTACTCGGCCATCCGCCTGACGCACATCCCGACAGGCATCGTCGTGCAATGCCAGGACCAGAAGTCGCAGCTCAAGAACTTCGACAAGGCCTTCGAGGAGCTGCGTACGCGCGTCTTCAACCTCGAGTACTCGAAATACCTCGACGAGATCGCCTCGAAGCGCAAGACGATGGTCTCGACGGGCGACCGTTCGGCCAAGATCCGCACCTACAACTACCCGCAGGGGCGCATCACCGACCACCGCATCAACTACACGATCTACAACCTCGCGGCCTTCATGGACGGCGACATCCAGGACTGTATCGACCACCTGATCGTGGCCGAGAACGCCGAGCGCCTGAAGGAGAGCGAACTCTGACGCCGCGCGATGAAGCTCCCCGCCGGATTCGACGCCGAAGTGTGGGCCGCCACGGAGCAGATCCCCGCCGGGCGTGTGGCCACCTACGGACAGATCGCCCGGCTGGTCGGGATGCCCGGATACGCCCGCCACGTGGGCCGGGCGCTGGCCCGGGCTCCGCAGGGAGTGCCCTGCCACCGGGTGGTGAACGCCGAGGGGCGCACGGCACCCGGCTGGGAGGAGCAGCGCGCACGGCTCGAGGCCGAAGGGGTGCCGTTCCGCCGCAACGGCCGGGCGGACCTCGCCCGGGCGGCGTGGGAGGTGCTGTGCGAACCGGCCGGGTAATCCGGCCGCAGGGCTGCGGGCGACACAGGCCCGGCCGCAGGCAATATTCCCGCCGGCGGAACCGTTTGACGGAAAACACGCAAGCCATGAAAACGCTTCTCATTCTCTGGACCCTCCTGCTGGCCGCAGCCCTTCCGGCCGCGGCACAGCAACCGCTCTACATCGTCAATGGCAAGGTCTGCGACGACATCCGCTCGATCCCGCCCGACGACATCGAGCAGGTCGAATCCCTGCCGGCCGACGAGGAGACGATCGCCCGCTACGGCGCCGGGGCCTCGAACGGCGTGATCCTCGTCACGCTCCGCTACGACAGCCCGGCCCGCTTCCCCTCCGACTCGACCTTCGGCAGCTACATCGCCCGACGCGTGGAGTGGGCCCCTGACGAGGTCGCCGCGCGTGTCGTGTTGCGCTACCGGATCGCACCCGACGGCACGCTCTCGGTGGTGCAGGAGCTCCAATCGACCGACAACCGGCTCAAGCGCCGCGTGCTGAAGGCCGTGGCCGAAGCCCCGCGCTGGGAACCCGCCATGAAGAACGGACAGGCCGTCGAAAGCGAAGGGGTGCTGAGCATCCAGCTTCCCGAAGGCAAGCCGCTGCCCCGCCACATGGAGCTGGTCATCCGCTGACAACCGACGAAACTCAACTCCTCATCACATGAAAACGAACTCGCTCTCCGCATGGATACTGGCCGTCCGGCCCTATTCGCTCGGCAACTCCGTGATCCTGGTGCTCGTCGCCTCGGCACTGGCCTACACCGACGGGGGATTCCGCCCCGGCACAGCCCTGCTGTGTCTGCTTTTCGCCCTGCTCATGCAGTGCACGGCCAACCTGGTGAACGACCTCTGGGACTTCCTCAAGGGAGCCGACCGGCCCGACCGGCTCGGCCCCGACCGCGCCTTCGCCAAGGGATACATCACCCCGCGCGCCATGAAGGCCGGCATCGCGGCCTTCACGCTGGCCGCCGGCGCCACGGGCCTCGGGATCCTCGGGACGGCGCACGGCATGCTGCCCTATGGCGGCTGGGAGCTGGTGGCCGTCGGCATCGCCTGCCTCGTTTTCGCCTACTTCTATACGACCGGGCCCTGGCCGCTGGCCTACCACGGGTTGGGCGACGTGGCCGTGATCCTCTTCTTCGGCGTCATTCCCGTCGGGTTCTCCTATTACGTCCAGACCGGCAACTGGACCCCGGAGGTGACGCTCGTCTCGCTGGCCTGCGGACTGGTGATCGACACCATGCTGATGGTAAACAACTTCCGCGACCGCGAGGAGGACGCGCGGTGCCGCAAGCGCACGGTGGTCGTCGTCTTCGGCGCCGGCGTGGGCCGCTGGGGCTACCTGCTGCTGGGACTCGTGCCCATGGCTCTCTGCCTCGGACTGCTCGCCACCGGCCGGCTGTGGGCCGCACTGCTGCCCCTCCCCTACGCCGCAGCGCACATCGCCACCTGGCGCAAGATGGTCCGCATCGACCACGGCGAGGAGCTCAACGTCTGCCTGGGCGAAACCGCCCGCAACATCATGCTTTTCGGCGCACTCATGACAATCGGCATCCTGCTCGGATGATGGACCCGGAGAGACATATCACCCTTGTCAAAAACTTTTTATCATAAACGGAACAAAGCAATGTTTTCAAACGGAGGGAACAAACATGACCACTATGGCTAAGAAAGAGAACGTCAGAAAATGGTACGCAGGCAAGCCTGGGCCACACTGCTGTCACCGCTGCCAAGCTGCTGCGCGACAGCACAAAGGTTGACTTCACCCCAGGCATTGGACTGCGGCGTTTTCGTCATCATCGTGAATGTTGACAAGGCCGTTCTCACCGGCAAGAGAAGCTCGACAACAAGCACTACTATCATCACACCGGCTGGATCCTCAAGGACGTCAAGTACCGCACGATGCTTCAGGCGTCCCGAGTTCGCCATGGGCTGCAACAAGGGGCATGCTGAACAACGGCCGCTGAGCTCACCCGCCTGAAGCTCTACAAGGGGGCGCCGAGCACAACAACGCTGCACAGAAGCCCGAAAGCCTGGACTTTGGACTAATCGGGAGGTGACAGACTATGTACGAGAGCAAGAGACAGTATCCAGTACGGCACCGGCCGTCGCAAATCCTCCGTC